>SCPP01001573.1_pt1 | contig 494385 bp, 620 predicted proteins | sample 6106811 | NCBI WGS metagenome assembly SCPP01 (sample SAMN10720449, study PRJNA508395) | human gut metagenome | isolation source: Participant 2 stool, 15 month | host: Homo sapiens | collected 2018
ACGCCCTATGTTGGATGTTTCCAAAGAAGATATCATCCCTTATCTTGAAAAAACGGTTAAAATGGGTCAATGATTCCAGTAATGCACAGACCATTATGCCAGAAACCGTGTCCGTTCCCACATTCTTCCGGCGATCAAAGAAGAGATCAATCCGGGAGCAGAGGCAGGAATACGCCGTGGGTATCTGGCAGGAATGGCAGATGTGTATCTGAAAAACAGGCAGATCAGTGGGTGCAAAATATGTAAAAAGAGGAAGAGCATACCTGGATGATCCCGGAAGGACCTTTTAAAGAGGCAGATCCGGTGATCCGCCTTTACAGTGTTATGGAACTTTAAAAACAGCCGCCGGGTGCAAAGGACCTGGGACTGGTCCATGCAGAACAGGTAGAAAAACTTGTTGACCTTCAGACCGGGAGGAAGGTGTCTCTTCCTTATGGACTGGAAGCCCGAAAAGTATACGGCGGGATCAGCCTCCAGGCAGTAAAAAGGAGCTTTTGAGGAAAGAATAAAAATCCCCTTCCGGAGCTTTGAGGTTTTTCTTATGAAAAGCAATGGAATTTCCCAAAAGCAGTATGCGGAAAAGCTGATTGCCAATAAGGAGCAGGAAAAAACGATTTTTGATGATGAGCAGCGAAACCTCATCGTGAATTTCGCCTTCAAACTGGATGACCGGGCGGCAACGGAAGAACTGGTGAACGGTATTGCAGCTGCAGTGGCCGAGGATGACAAAGAAGAAGTCAACCGCCTGATGTACGATGCGCAGGAGAAAATCGAAAATCTCCCGGATGGGATGATTGGTCTTTCGGAAATGCACGACTATGGCTACCGGAAAGATGATGTGCTGCCGCTGACGAAAGAAGGTGCACGGGAGTGGCATCGGCTGGGTGAGAAGATTTATCCGCTGTTCCGTGATGGCACGGCAGGTGATTATGTAAGCCAAGAGGGAATCGAGCAGCACGATGGTATTTTCGGCATTAAGGCAGACGCATGGGATGCGATTCTGTTGGAGCAGCGGGAAGATTATGCAGAGGACGAGTATGCGCGCCCGGATTTTAAGCTGACAGTAATAAACCGTGAACAGGCTCTGCGGCTGTATGACGAGGGAAAGCAGATATATCTTGTCCGTATCAGCCCGTGGCCGATTCTTGTCACGGCGCGAGAGGAAATCGAGCGCGGAAGTGATACCTTCCAGATTGCAATAGCAGATTTGGAACAGGAGAGGAACATGACAGAACAGGAAAATGTGCTGCTGTATGGCAGCGAAAAGCAGTTCGGCATTTATCAGATTACAGAGCGCGACCCGGAACATAACTATCGTTTCATGGGCTGGACTATGTGCAGAAGAAAGGCATGACGGTTTTCCGTGCAGATTATGACCTGATCTATGCCGCGCCGCTTACGGAAAAGGACACGCTGGATGGCATTTATGAACGGTTCAATATCCAGCGTCCGGCAGACTTTACGGGTCATTCGCTGTCGGTCAGCGATGTGGTGGTACTCAATGATGGCAGTATGGTCAAAGCCTACTATGTGGACAGCATTGGATTTGCAGAACTGCCGGATTTTTCAAGGAAAGGAATCTGGATTTGCAGAAAGAAAACATTTTGAACGAAGAACTGCAGGAAATCGAAATCTTTGATAAGCCGGGTCTTTTCAGCAATGGCCGACTGCGGGATGAAGATGTGCCGGAAGGTTTATATCGCTATGATCTGCGCGGCTCGGACTACGACCCAGGCCAGCCCATTACAGTGGAAAAACTGTGGTGGTGAACCATGCAGCGTCTGTCCTGATGGCCGAAGAACTTGACCTTGGCGCAGAGGGGCGGCTGGAACTTGGCGAGGATGGGCTGAATTTTACAGGTACAGAACTGACCGTGCGGGAGTTCATGGAGGAACAGCAACAGAAAAGGAACGGACTGATCCACGGCGATTCCGACCATATCGCAGTCGAGGGCATATCGGCACATGGTACGCCATTGATGAAACGAAAATCGGCGGCGAGAAGTTCTTCCTGCTGGAGCATGAGGAACACGGCGATATGGCAGCTTGTGTTGCAGTCAATGAGCAGGGCAAGCTGGTGGCAGAGGATTTATGGAACGGCTTCGATGAGGATTTTCAAGAGGCTGTGCAGAAATATCTCGCTGAAAAATGGAATATGCCGAAAAAGAAAATGTGGTATCAGAGATCATTGAAAAGACCGTGCCTGCGCCAGACAACAGCGCACAGGACTATTCGGATGTGCCTGTTTACTACGAGCCGTTCAGCTATGCCAAAGAAAATGACGAGGTGGATTTATACCGCACATCCTATCGGCTGAACAGTGAGTGCAAACAGGCAATCCATGAAGCGATTGCGGACAATTATGACGGAATGTACCTTGGCAATGGTGCAGTCGATCAGGTGGTGCGGCAGTACGGCATGGAGCGTGTGGGCTACATTCTGGCGAACACTCTGCACCATAAAAGCTATGATGACCGCTTTCTCATAGCAATAAGGAATGGGCGGAGCAGGTCAGCACCCGGAACACGATGCAGACCGCATGACCTTCCGCACGGACTGGGTGGTTGACAGCCACCCGGCTATTCTGGATGGCTTTGTAAGGATGTTCAGAAAAGAACTGGAAGCGCAAAAGAAACTGGAACAGGAGCAGCCTTTCGTGAAGCAGTTCTATGTGGTCGAGAATTTGCAGGCCGCGCCTTTGATAATTGAGCGGTTCGACAATCTCGACGATGCAATGTCGCAGTATCAGACACTTCCGAACCATTACATGAAAGCCTTGGGCGTGGAGAAGAATCCTGATCCTCTGCCTGGTTCACTGGATGTTTTGCAGTGCAGGAACGGCATTGACACCATCGTAGAGGACTACAAAACGGTTCCGGGCTGGGATAACCCGTATATCCAGAATCATGTTGTCCAGCCGTTGCAGGGGCCTTAGCCGTGCAGGATGTGGAATTGGCCTACGAATTGCCGGATGCCTATTTTCATATCCAGACCTGTGACGATGGCTTCGACTATACCTTATATAATAAGGACTTCACGGAACGGGATGGCGGTGTCCTTGAAACGGACGGAGATAAGTCTGTGCAGGAGGCTATGACGGAGCTGCTGGCAGAGTTTGGCTGCGATGCAGCAGAGGGTAAAGTCATGGACGCGGCAGAACTGCGGGAACAGGCTGATATGGTGGCAGAGCAGCAGGCAGAAGTTTTGAAAGAAAAACTCGCCGCAGAAAGACCTGCGCCGGAGGAAACACTCAGCTTTATGTTGCGGAGTGTTTGGAGTTTACGTTTGCGGGAGAGTTCCACGACCATCTGACAATGGAAGAAGCCTTGGAAGTCTATGACAAGATTCCGTCCGGACGGATGAACGCTGACAAGTGCATTGGATTCTGCATCGAGGAAGATGGCGGCTTTGTTGGAATGTATGAGTTGGTCGTGAACGATAAAGTGCAGCGTGAGAACATCAACTCCATCAACTATTTCAGGGATGATAAGCTGGTGCAGCAGGCTATTTCCGATATGGAAAAACTGATGGAGGCACGGCAGAAGAGCAAGGAGCAGGAACGCAGCAGTACGAAAAAGTCTGTTCTGGATGCCCTGCGCAGTCTGAAAACCAAGAAACAGGAGCAGCCTGCACAGGAACAGGATAAGCCGAAGAAAGCGAAAAAGAAAGGGATGGAGTTATGAGCAATGTGCGTTTTGATGAACTGGAATTGATGCTGATGGCGATGTTTGAGCAGCCGACACTCAAAGATACGATTCAGGTGTTGACGGAGATCCAGCCGCTTATAGCAGAGGATGCAGAGATGGCTGCACTGGTTCAGCAGACCATCCCGAAGATGCAACGGTTGACTGAGCCGCAGTTCAAGAGGCTGGAACTGGAGTGGTATAAACCGGATGAACCGAATCAGAAAGTAGAAAGGGTGGCAGATGAATAAACAGATCAGAGTTTTCCAAATCAAGGAGATTCATCATAAGCAAAGGGCAAAATCTTATGCACAGCAGATAGAGGATGGTTTTCTGATTCATCATCAGAATTACCAAAGTGCTTATAAGGGGCAGGTAGGACCGAGTGAAACACCAGTTACAGTTCGGGGGCGTCTGGAAGAACAAAGGCCAAATACATTTATCGGCCGTCCGTTCGAGTCAGTGATGTTATGGTATGGGATGAAGAAGAAAAGCGAAAATTCTTCTATGTCGATAAAGACGAGTTGGTTGAGTTTGGCGGTTTTACGGATATAGACTCTGCCGGAAATGTTGTTGCCCTCATGGTTCCCAATTACCAGGTTGATGGAAAAACAGGAACGTGGCTCCCGTATGATAGTGAAGTTGTAGAGGGTGTCTGCTTCTTTATGATGCGGAATGAGCAACGCAGAGATGCTGTTTCTCCAATCGTGGTAGACAGTAAAGGTGTATTTGTGACAGAGGCACCGAATGGCTTTGAAAATGTTCGGGCCACTATTACAGAATATGTTCGCCGCGCTGAAAGGAAACAGCAGGATGTGACAGAACATGAAAAGTGCCTGACGAATGGAACGTATGAACGGGCGCGGGAGTCTGGCACAGAGCAGAACTACAATATGATTGATGGTTGCGTCAACAACAATCCGAGAAAGCCGCGTGTCATAGGCAACAGAGTCTCAGTGCTGGATCGGCTGCATATCAAACTGGAAGAGCGAAAGCAGAAAGAACAGGGACAGCAGCAACAGCAGGAGAGAACCCTTAAAATAAAAAGTATTTTCCGTAAAGCCAGCCACAGGACTTTCAGAGTGAAGTCTTGTGGCTGGCTCTTTATGCAGTTATTTAAAGAGATGGTTCGTGATTGCGTTTAGGCTGTGTACGGCTGTGCTGCTGTGTATGTTCTGTTTCAAGAATCATATCAACATTCTGACAAGCGGTTTGCAGTTCGTGATAGTAGTCTTTGAAATAGGTATAGCTTTCGTACCGTGCAGTTCGTATAGATAGCAGTTTTTCTCTCAGCCCGCAAATCCTTCATAGTGGGAATCGTGCCATCCGGGGAACTGCGTTTTAAGAATTGAGCGGCTTCCTCATATTTGGCGATTTCATCTTGATGCTCAGAACGATAAATCTTCTTATTGTTGGCCTGTAAAATTCTTTATATGTGTTTTGTAGAAAGATACTGCCCCAGATAGTGAATCTGTTCATTCAACCGTTTCAAATCGGCATCCGTGGACTTTGCGGTATTACGGGCATCTGACATTTTAGCGGAGAGTTCATCCCGCGCTTTTCAATTCGTCATAGCTGTCATAGCCGTGTTGCTGTATATAGACGATGGTATTTGCCATTTGTTGCAAATTGGAAATCTTGACTTTCTGTGCATAGGCGCGGTTCTGCTGGGCCTTTACGCAGTCCTGCAAATTCACAACCAAACGAAGATTCGATTTGATATAGAGAACGGCAATGGGGTCGGCAACACTCCATTGCTGTTTTTTTTTCAGCGGCTAGAGCATTGCTTTCAAAAGCATCAGAAGATGATTGCGGTCAAAACTGGTTCCCAGTGTTCGGGCAGAAATGTATTTCTCTCTGTTCGGCAGAAGATAGCTGAATCGCCCACGGTGATCTTTGACAGAAATACCGGATTCGGCTTGAAGCTGTCGGCTGAATTCTTCAAATGATTTTGCTCGCTTTGCCGCCGCAGTAATGGCATCCCGCAGTTTATCCTTTTCGGTTTGAAATTTGGTTCGCATGGGTGTGAAGCCTTCTGCAACAAGTTCAGCGTTCAATTTGTCCAGATTGATCTGCCCGCGCTGTTTAGCATAATACTCCTGCTGCGTGATTTTGTTGACAGATGGGGAAAGCAAATCGACCTGATTGAGATTTTCTCATGCAGATGTTCATAAGAGACTGCTGTAAATGCTTTAAGTAATCTTTGTCAGGTGGTGCTTGTAGCCAGCTTTACAGTCGATGGGACGTTCCATAAAGTTTTTGCGGAACATCCAGCTTTCGCAAACTGTTGATTACGATATGTACATGGATATTGCCGCTGCCGTTATGCCCGTCCATGTGGGTACAGACCAATGCCTGATGGCCAGGAAAATTTGTTTCTACATATTCCATGCCGATGGCCTGCGCTCGTTCTCCTGTGAGTCCGCATTCATCTTTATCCGCAGGATCGAAGCTGATGAGATAATGATGTGTCTTGATTTCATCATAATTCTGATTTTATGGTACTGTGCATTGAGCATTTCACACTCTACATCAAAAGTTCCGGTTCACAATTTATGCCATCCAGCAGAATATCCCGGCGGAGCACCCAGTTTCCATTTGCATCCAGCAGAGGTTTCTTCAAGACCTCATCGTGCTCATATTTCAAATAGTCGAGTGCCGCACCGTAGTCTGCGCTTTTACCTGCGACGTGTTTTAAGATTGCCACGATAATCACCTGCCAATTCAGCAATATCTTTCCGCATGGAGCGGAGGTCGGTCATGCAACGATTGATCTCTTCCAACATAGCGCGAGATTGGATACCACCGCTGTTAAAGAAGGCTGCAATCTGGTTCAGATTGTTTCCGATATGAGAGCTGCCTTGCAAAATCCCGCAGTTCTGCAATGTCGGCAACGATGTTGTAATGAACGTGAAGTTTTCGGTTATGGCCTGTTTCCTTACATAAACGGCAACGGGATAGCCAGCCTGTTCAGCAGAACACGAAACCAGTGCGTACTCCACATCGGTAAAACGAACCATTACATTCTTAGTCCGTTTGATGCTTTCATCCTTTTGGGGCGAGCCATAGTGTGATCCTCCTGCATTTTATAGTTGCGAAGCAACTCCCGATAAGCCGTAGGCGTTCGGCTGCGAACACATTCATGTGGAGCCAGATAGCCAAAATCAAGATTTTGTGCGTACCGTGGGATGGGGAACGGAATCCCCATCAAGATTGCCGGGAATGAAAAATCACGAAAGTGAGTTTTGAGTTACCATAGGCGAATCTTGCTCTAAGACAGGGAAACCCTGGTGTTGCAGTATAGGCCTTGCCATCAGAAAAGAAGTGCTTCTATAAATAGGAATCCGCAGCCTTTATTTGGAATACACTTTCCAGATTTTTTGAATTTCTTTCAAAACTGTATTCCAAAATGCCCTTCTGGATTCCTATTAGTAAAGGGGGATTGATCCGATGAAGCAGAAAGAGCGACTGGACGAAAAAGTGAAGCAGGAGCGCACGGAGCCTGACCATCACAGAAAAATCATTATTAAGGGCATCACCGTGTATGAATCGTTCCGACCAGAAGGCAGTGAACTGTGGGACTGCCTCTTGCAGAGTATGGGGAAACACTGAAAAAAAGATTTTTAAAATTGTGCGCTACAGCTTGATTTTCGTGCCGCAGCTTGGTAGAATACAGACGGGTTAAGTAAATATGTGCAATCAAAGCCATTAACTTTCTGGATTTTACCATGCGAATTGCGTGGAGACAGGAGGTTTAATGGCTTTGTTTTATAAGGAAAAGAATAAGGACATACGAGTAGCAGCCTATCTGAGGTTGTCTATCGAGGACGGAGATAAGGCTGAAAGCAACAGCATCGGAAATCAGAGAACTGATTCGGGATTTCGTTGCAGAACGACCAAAACTGCATTTGGTAGGAGAATATGCAGATGATGGTTACACGGGAACTAATTTTGAGCGACCAGGCTTTACGCAGATGATGGAGGACATCAAATCCGGCAAAATCAACTGCATCATAGTCAAGGACTTGTCTCGACTTGGCCGTAACTACATTGAGATGGGAAAGTATCTGGAACAGATTTTCCCAATGATGGGGATTCGGTTCATCGCCATCAATGATAACTACGATAACGCGAACACTGAGAGCAGTGATTCAGATAGCATCGTGGTTCCCTTCAAAATCTGCTGAACGATTCCTACTGCAGGGACATTTCCATTAAGGTTCGGAGCCAGTTGGACATTAAGCGGCGCAAGGGAGAGTTCATCGGCGGGTATGCAATGTACGGTTACTGCAAAGATGAACGGAACAAAAGCCGGTTGGTGGTGGATGAGTATGCAGCAGATGTTGTTCGTTCTATCTATCGCAGAAAATTGGAAGGCATGAGCGCAAAGGTTATTGCGGAACAGCTGAACAGCGAGGGGTTCTGGCTCCCAGTGAGTACAAGCGTCTATGTGGATTGAATTATCACAGCGGCTTCAAGGCCGGAACTCATGCAAAGTGGCAGGCGATTCAGGTACTTCGAATTTTGAAGAATGAAGTTTACACCGGAACGATGGTGCAGGGTAAACGGCAGAAAATTAATTACAAGATTAAGAAAATCCGTGACGTAGAAGAATCCGGCTGGATCAAAGTTCCCAATATGCACGAGGCCATCATTCCACAGAAATTGTTTGACACCGTGCAGGAAGTTTTGAAGCTGGACACCTGTGCATCGAAAGGACAGCAGGCAGTCAATCTCTTTCAGGTATGGTTCGGTGCGGGGCTGCGGACAGAATATGGTGCGGCGCACTGTATCAAAAATGGAAAGAAGTATGTTTATCTGCACTGTATCACAAATCATAACGGCCTGGGCTGTTCTTCACACCTCATCAGCGAAAGTAAATTAGCAGAAGTGGTGCTGGCTGCGTTGCAGGGAAAGATTCAGCAAATCAGTGGACTGGAACAGCGGCTAGATGAAATCAACGAGATTCCCAAAATCAACGCAGGTTAAAATCGGTAGAAGAGCACATGAAAATGCTGGAACAGGAAGAACAGAAATACCAGACCCTGCGCCGTCAGCTTTACGAAGATATGAGTAACGGCATTGTCAGTAAGGATGAGTATAAAGAGTTCAGCCGTTCCTTTAACGAAAAAGTCGAAAATATCCGTAAGGCAAAACGGAAATGAACCGTCAGCTGGATAGCCTGAACAATCTGGATGTGGAACATTTGCCGTGGATCGAAGATTTTAAATCCTATCAAAACTTAACGAGTCTGAATCGTCGTGTCCTGGTAGAACTGGTGGAAAGCATTACAGTCTATGATAAAGAGCACATTCACATCCAATATCGCTTCGACCAGGAAATCCGCAATGTACTGGAATATTGCAACAGTGTTCCGACAACGGAAACGGAGGGAGTACAGTATGAAATGTGTAAGCTATACTCGGACGATGCCTTGGAAAACCATAAAGGTGAACTGACGATTGCCGACCAGAATCAGCGTATTGCAGAATACCTGGCTGAACATAAAGAGTTCGATTTACAGAAAAAGTATTCTGACCGTAAAAGTGTAGAAAACGCAAGTGCGGCATTTGACAAAATGATTGATGACGGAGTGGGGCGAAAATTTGACTGCATCATTGTAGCATCTATGTATTACTGTGGGCCTGGCTTCCCGGCGGCGCGTCATGCAATCAAGGAAACTCTCTATGAGACAGGCGTGGATCTGATCGTTCTGGAAGAAGGACTGGATACCAGAACTGCCAGTCGAAAAGAGGTTGAGGACTATTTTGAGGAGAAACGCTGCGAGATGCACGCAGAAATCATGTTTGCATGGAGGAAGAAGCAGGGCGCAGGATTCCGGCTGACCAATTCCGTTCCGTATGGTTATATCCGCAGGAATGGTGAAAGCAACATGGTAAAGGATGAAGAGGTTGCTCCGTATCTGAGCGAAGCTTTTTCCAGATATGCATCGGGACAGAAGATGGGCGATATTGCAAAATGGTTGAATGAACAGAATGTCGAACCACCGATGAGGCACAAAAAAAGAATTCAGGGAAAACCATATGAGGGAGAATCTGATCTGTGGACATCGGATAATCTGAGGGGATTGTTCAGAAATCCAACATATACGGGTGCAACGGCAAACGGAAGCCGTCAGATTATTGCAGAGAACTGCCATGAGCCGTACATGACAAAAGAACAGTTTTATGCGCTTCCTTGCAATATGCAGCAGAGTGAAAACAAAATATCAACTCGGAAAAAATATAAAAAACCGAATCCTCTTGCAAAGCGCATCATTTGTACCTGTGGACGTCCACTTTATTGGCATAAGGATAAGAAAACGGGAGAAGAACTATTCTATTGCAGCTACTGCCGTGCTCATAAGGAGAATGGAAAGGAATTGAAAGCTCCGGCTGCATCTGTATATAAAAAGGTGATAGATGCTATGGAGAGAGAACATCGGGAAGAAGAAAAGATGTACTCCGCAATTCAGCAGGGAGCTGGCAGAAAAGCAATTGAAGCAGTAAGAGCTGATAGTTCGATGCAGATGAAGACCATTCTGGCTGAACTTAATATGGAACAGTTTCGCCGTGTACCGTTGTATGAAAGCTATATGGCTGATGAAATCACGGAAGAACAATATCAGGCTGAAGTGCTGGATTATGAAGAAGCCCATCGAAAGCTGAATGAACAGCTTACAACAATCATGGAAAATACAATGGTATGGGAACGGGCATTGAGTTTGCGAAATCCGTGGATTCAGCAGATGGAACAATATAAGACCCCAGAGGCACTGGATCGTAATTTTGTGAAAAAGTACATTGAACAGGTCGTGGTTACATTTTTAGGCGATAGACAGGCAGAAATCAGTCTAACGATGAAAACAGAGGAATGGAAGCAGATGCTTGAACGGATAGAATTGGAGGGTACAGACGATGGCACGAAAAAGTAGAAAGAATTTGCTCCAACCGGAACAGGCAACGGTTTCAGTGCAGTTCCCGGAATTGGATGAAGAAAAGATACCAACTGCAATCTATGGACGGCTTTCGGTGGAAGATGATGAAGATAACGAAAGCATGGAAACACAGATTGCACTGGTGCAGGATTTTATTAACCGTAGCAGTGAATTAAATTATGTAGATACGTATTTTGACAATGGATTTACAGGAACAAATTTCAAGCGCCCGGCCTTTACCCGTTTGATGAACGATGTGCGGCAGAAAAAAATCAAGTGTATCGTTGTAAAAGACCTATCGCGTTTTGGCCGTAACTATCTGGAAGCGGGATACTATATTGAAACCGTATTTCCATTTCTAGGTGTTCGCTTGATTGCTGTCACCGATCATTTTGATAGTACGCGCAAAGAGGATATGGAAAGCCTGGCTCTCCCGATTCGGAATATGGTCAACACCATGTATGCGAAAGACATTTCCAAAAAGGTGTGGACTTCCCTGCAGCGTAAAAAAGAAGCCGGCTATGCAGTCGGAAGTGATGCTCCGTTTGGATATATTCGGAATCCAGTGACAAAACGAAATGAGATTGACCCGGAAACAGCCTTTTATGTACAGTTGATTTTCCAGTGGGTACTGATGGGCGTAGCGATTTTTGAAATCGCCAGACGGTTGACTCTGCTGAAGGTTCCAACCCCACGGGAGTGGCATCGGAAAATTGTTGAGGGAAAGGAGGTTGTTACTTATAAAAAATGGGGCGAAACCTCGGTACGGCATATGCTGGCAAATCAAACCTATGTGGGAGATACCATCAACAATAAAAGTACACAGAGATTTTTTGCTGGGCAGGACAAACGTGACTTGTCGAAAGAGCAGTGGTATGTGGCAAAAAATACACATCCAGCCATCATTGCAAGGGATGATTTTGAAAAGGTGCAGGAGATTCTGACGAAGAATCAGAAGGTGTTCAAAACAGTAAGAGCTGAATCGGAACAGATTCGCACGGAGTATCAGAATGACCTTGCCGGAATGGTGTTCTGTGCAGACTGCGGCAGATCGATGGATTTTGATAGGCTTCCGCATGGAGCAGAAGAAAGTAAAAAGGTTTGTTACTATATTTGCAGAGCAAGGCAGGCGGATGATAAGTGCATCGGACACCAGATTACGGAAAAGTTGTTGAAAGCTCTGGTAATGGATCAGCTGCATCTGTTTATTGTTCGGCTTAGTGATAAGCGCAAAGTTCTGGAAGAGCTGCGAAAAATCGAAGATATGCAGAATCCTGTCTACCGTGCAAAAAGTGAGATTATGAGCCTGACGGATAAAGTTAGCCAGATGGCAAAGAAAAGAGAACAGCTTTATGCAGATTATGTGGCAGGCGTGGTGGATTCTGAAGATTATCAATTGATTCGGGAAGATTATTCCAAACAGTATGACGGCCTGCGAGCAGCACTGCAGAGAGCAGAAGCCAAAAAGGTGGAAGTAGAACAACAGATCAGAGAATATCTGAATATGACTTCCAACTTGGAAGAGCATCTGGATGACTTTGGATTTGATGCTCAGCTGGTAAAATCCCTTGTGCAGAGAATCGAAGTGAGTGCAGATAAGCGGATTCGCATTGTATTTGGATTTCAAGATGTGTTTGCGGACCTTGGAAAGGAGAGTGCGGGAAAATGATTGCAGCGTATCAGCGCATTTCAAGGGCAGACGGTGATTTGGGTAAAGATGGAAAAGACAAGAGCAACAGCATCAAAAACCAGAAAGAACTGATCCAGCGGTATATTTCCCACAAAGAGAGTCTGCAAAATCTGCCTGTGATGGATTTTGTGGATGATGGTTACACAGGCAGCAATTTCGACAGACCGGGCTTTCAGAAAATGATGGATGGTGTGCGCAGTGGCGAGATTGATACCATTATCGTAAAAGACCTGTCTCGTTTTGGACGCGATTACATTGGTGTGGGCGAATACATGGAGCAGATTTTTCCACTACTGGGTGTCAGGCTCATCTCCATCAATGACAACTATGACAGCAGCAATTATAATGGTACAACCTTGGGGATGGATTTGGTTGTCAGCAACCTGGTAAACACCATGTACTGCCGAGATGCAGGAAAGAAACTTCGGACAGCCAACCGAGTGAAGTGGCGCAAGGGTATTTCTACAGCGTCTGCTGCACCGTTTGGTTATCAGTTTGACCCGAATAGAAAAGGATCATATATCATTGACCCTCCAGCGGCAAAAATTGTCCGTCGCATTTTTGACCTTGCGATTCTGGGATTGGGAACGCGAGAAATAGCGATGGCATTGAATGATGAAAATGCTCCTGTGCCGAGTGTTTATAACCGGGAGCATAAGGCGTATGGAAAAGAAACGACTTACACGATTGCACCTGTGATTCTTTGGGATAGTTCTCGCGTCTGGAAGATTCTCACGGCTTATGTGTACACCGGAGCGATGGTTCTGGGAAAAAGTCAAAGATTGATTTCCGGCAAGAAAATCATTCGCATTGTTCCAAAAGGGCAACAATACATTACGGAAGGAACCCATGAAGCTATCGTCAGCCGGGAAGAATTTGAAAAAGCGCAGCTTGTCATAAGAAATAACGGACATAGAGTAGTGATGGGAAGCGTGGATTTTCCCCTTAAGGGAAAAATTCGATGCGGTAATTGCAGACGAGTCCTGGGATATGACTACAAACAGGCTTCTCCCATATTCTGGTGCAGAGAGGGAATGGAACTTATCGGTCAGACCCAATGTTCATCGGAAATATATCAGGCCAGTGATATTGAAAATGCAGTGTTTCAGGCATTAAAAAAAGAACTTTCTCTATTGGACTCACTCTATAGTGATATTAAAAAGGAAGAACAGAGCTTAAAAGAAGCCAGTAGAAAGGCAAGCCGCCGAAAAACTTTGATGGAGCAGGAACTGAAAAATCTGAAAGGTGAGAAGATGCGGATGTATGAGGAGTACGCGGCAGGAACGCTCTCCCTGGACAATTATAAGAGCAAAAAACTGGAATGCGATAGGAAGATTGCAGAAGTGCAGGACAAAATCGAACAATTCAAAGCGGAAGAATCTGTCAAGAGCGTTGTTCCAGGGACGGTGCGGGCAGCAGCAGAACAGGCAGAAAATTTTCTGCACGGCACGAGACTTACGGCAAGCATGGTGTCAGCCTTCATTGAAAATGTTTATGTGCATGAGGGTGGGCGTATCGTAGTACGGTTTAAATATGAGCAGAGTATACAGGATGCCGTGAGAGCATTACACACAGAATGAATTTCAAAAAGGCGAAGTTGCCCATGATACAACATCAAAGAGTATGTTATAATATGGGCAACAGACCAACCGGAAGGAGAAGGACGAAATGAGTATAACCCGAAAGCTGGCAAAACTGATATTGACCTTATTGACCCTGCCGCTACTCGTCGTAGTATGGCTACTGAAATGGTTCGTGACGTTCCTTCATTGCTGTTCGGCATGGATATTCTATCTGCTGGGCAGTGTGCTGCTGGCAACAGCAGTGCTTTCGTTCCTGATGAAACAATCGCAGGGGATAGAAGCACTTCAAATGCTGATCGGTGGATTTGTGATTTTTATGATTCCGCAGGTGGTCGGCAGTGTGGTGGTATTTTTGGAACTGGCAGCAGCAACGATTCGGCAAGTATGGTACATATAAGGAGAGGTGAAACCTAGAAAATGAAATTAGCAGCGATTCATCATGTGGCAATCATCGTTTCAGATTATGAGAAATCGAAAGACTTCTATGTGAATAAGCTGGGATTTGAGATTGTACGAGAAAACTTCCGTGAAGAACGGAATGACTGGAAACTGGATTTGCGTGTTGGTGAGGGTGCTGATGCGATTGAGCTGGAGATCTTCGCAGAGCCGAACCCACCTAAGCGCGTGAATCGACCGGAAGCCTGCGGACTGCGGCATTTGGCGTTCCGGGTGGATGATGTGGAAGCCACTGTAGCAGAACTGGAACAGATGGGGATAGGATGTGAACCGATTCGATTTGACAGCTACACCCAAAAGAAGATGACATTTTTCTTTGATCCAGATGGTCTGCCATTGGAACTGCATGAATAAATGCTTGGAGAATAACAATAGGATGGTGAGCAAAATTGGCAAGATGGGAACGAGAAGGGATTCCGCATAAAGGATGGAAAGAAATAGGAATAGAAGATTTGGGTGAGGATTTAGAATTTGGCGATGACGTAGAATACGAACAGTGCGAAATGTGTGGACAAGAGAAAATACGCTACGTTCACGTTTTACAGCATTCTGATTTTAATGGCGAACTGCGTGTGGGATGCGTATGCGCAGAACACATGACGGACGATTATATCAACCCTCAAAAGTCTGAGAGAGAACTAAAAAATCGCTTGAATCGCAAGAAAAATTTTATGCGCAGAGAATGGCAGGAACGCGCGCAAGGAAAATATGTGCTACGGTATAAGGGCGAAAATATAACGATTATGAAAAGTAAGTTTGGAGCAGGTTGGGGTGTTCTCTATGGAGGACAAAGTGTGTTTCGATATAATAATCGTAGAATTGATGATTTTCATACGGCTAGGCTAATTGCATTTGACCTTTTTGATGAGCAACATGAATCCAGAGGAGAAGTTCAGCCATATTGGGATGGTATGCGCTGGCTTTATTATTAAAGCTGTACGCTGATGGAAAAGTAAACAAAAGGTAACACCCGTCTAGGTGAGAGGATGTAAATCTTCTCGACTAGGCGGGTGTTTCATTCCGTAGGAATGGGAAGGTTACAGATTGAAAAGGTCTAACTAGCTACCGAGCAGCTATGCAGAAAAGTGGTTGCAGCGACTTCTTGATCTAAGGTGGATATCGAGTTTCAGCTACCACAAACGAAGGCTCACATAAACCACAGACAGCACCCAGGAGGATTCGAGGGTGCGTCTGCAGCTTATGCGGGCTTTTTTTATTTTGTGATTTTAATACGGATGGATGTTAAATTCCAAAGCTGACAAGAGTGGCCTTTAACTCCCTCGCCGTGCGGATAATGATTTCCTGCTCAGTTTCGTTGCAGTCTAATAAGAGGCGATGTAAATCGGAATCAGAGGAAGAAAGAGAATAATCGAGGCTGTCAACCAGTAACGCATCGACAGAAATATGTAGAGCATTGGCGAGATCAACCAAGATTGGCAAACTGGGGGTCTTGACTCCGTTTTCAAGATAGGCAATATATTCACGACTACAGTTGGTCAAATCGGCAAGCTTTTCCTGAGTCATGCTGAACTTTAAACGATAAAAACTGATTCGTTTACCTAAAGCAATGCGATTAACGGACATAGAAAACATTCCTTTCTTACGCCCGCATAAGACATTACCATTATTTACGCTTTTAGTCGTAATAACAAGAAGAGAATAATGAGTTCAGAGTACATAAGTGTTCACCCTCATCAATCGTGTATTCTGAAAGCAAAATGTAAACCACCTGTTTACATTCTGGAGCACGTGTAAACAGGTGGTTTACAGAAAAAATCATCTGAAAAGAGTATAATAAAAGCATGAAATCAAGCTGCGAAAATAAAGTGGGGAAAACGAAATGGAACGGCTGCTGACACTGTATAGCGAAGTTCAGTCAACGGATGTACGGTGGCTGTGGTATCCCTTTATTGCAATCGGAAAAATCACACTGCTGCAGGGTGATCCCGGCGATGGAAAATCTACCATGATGATGAATCTGATTGCGGAACTTTCAACAGGAGGTAAGACCCCGGACGGATGCAAAATTGGTGCGCCGCAAAAAGTGATTTATCAGTGCTCAGAGGATGGCGTTTCAGACACGATAAAGCCCCGTCTGGAACGCTGCGGAGCAGACTGCGGGAAGATCGCTTTCATCAATGAAGAAGTCTATAACGGCCTTACATTGGACGATGAGCGCATCCGTCAGGCAATCATTGAATTCCGGCCTCGATTGGTCGTGATCGATCCGATTCAGGCTTATCTTGGCAGCGATTCGGATTTGCAAATCGCAGGCAGAGCGCGGAAACTCATGCGCCGCCTTGGAATGTGGGCTGCTGGTTACGACTGCGCTATCGTTCTGATTGGACACCTCAACAAAAAAGAAGGCTCCAAAGGGCTGTACCGCAGCCTGGGAAGCATTGATGTTGTGGCAGCAGCACGAAGTGTCCTGCAGGTGGAACGGGATGCCGAGAACCGTGATATAAGAATCGTACATCAAATCAAAAACAGTCTTGCGCCTACGGCAGAAGACATCCGCTTTTCCATTTCTGCCGACAAGGGCTTTCGATGGCTGGAATGCAGGCCACAGCTTTTTGAAAAACAACAGCCGGACGCCGAACCTAAATTTGATACAGAGCAACAGAAAGCTGCCTACTGGATCAAGCATTTCCTTGAAAAAGGCGATATGAGCGCAAATGAAATTTATTGTCGTCTGGACAATGAGGGTATCAGCAAGCGAGTAGCACGGATGGTAAAAACGGAAATGGGAATCCACTGCTACCAGAAGAAGCGGAGATGGTATTGGAGTGTTCAGCCGGAAGAAGGTGCTGTAAATGGACCACAGGCATAAAGTTGGCGGCTATGTGAAACTTGCAAAGCTGTGGGAGCGTTCCAAAGACGCAGCAGTAGCCTATCATAGCTCCTACTATGCTGAAAAGTTCAGGGATGATGCTGATAAAAAGCTGGTGGGCGTTTACATCGACATTACGGGGAATAAGGAAATCTACAAACGCCTGGAAATGGTGCATCTGCTCAAAGATTGCAAAAATGGTTCCATAAATCTGATTTTCTCGCAGACAAGGGCCTATTTTGCAGCAAATACCTGTGATTTCTGTTTTTTGCTGAAATATCTGTTTGACTTGCCGATGCGAGTGGATATTGTTACAGACGATGATGACCAGAGAATCGACACCATTCTTGACGTTGATAACCAGCGGCAGAGCCTGAAAGATTTGGCTGAAAAATATACATCGATCCGAAGGAAAGATTATCTTGAGTGGAGAATCCGACTGGAACATGAAATGACAAAGGCTGAAAAAAATGAACGTGGAAGGACAGTATAATCCAAAAGACGTAGAGTGTATTCCGGTAGAAAACCTTGAAGTGCTGCCGAGTGGGGCAGACTGGCAGAGCCGACATCTGGAATCTGAAAGGCGAAAAGCAGAGATTCGTGACAGAATCCATAAGCAGACAGAACAGGGGCAGAAAACGGCAAAAGATTACTTTCGTCCGGCGAAACCGACACCGTCGATTTACGACAGCGACCTGAAGCGTGTGGCGGTTTATGCCCGTGTCAGCACTTCCAGCGAAGAACAGATTTCTTCCATTGAAAACCAGACTCTATATTACACCAAAAAGATTGCAGAAACGGAAAACTGGAATTTGCAGGATATTTACAGCGATGAAGGAAAATCGGGTACTTCACTGCGGAAACGGGATGCGTTTAAGCGCATGATGCGAGATGCCAAAGACCAGAAGATGGACTTGATTATCTGTGCCAGCATTTCGCGGTTTGCGCGAAATTTTTCGGATTGTATGACGCAGATTGCAGCATTGAAAACCATGCACCCGGCACATCCCATTGGCGTGTACTTTGAAACTGAAAACATCTACACGCTGAATCCAAGCAGCCAATATAGTTTGGACATTCAAGCACTTCTGGCAGATTGGGAATCGGGCAACAAGAGTCGCCGGATGATCCTTTCGTATGACCAGCGTATTATGACAGGCCAGTACCCGGTGGCCGACCTGATGGGATATCGGCATACGAAGGATGGACGGTTGGTAATTGAGCCGGAAGAAGCAAAGACGGTGCGGTTTATTTTTCTGGCGTTTATCCAGGGCTATAACTACGATCAGATCGCGGCAGTGCTGACACAGAAAAAGCGCAGCACCCTGCGCGGTAGGCAGGAGTGGAACGGCATGATGGTGGCAAACATCATGAAAAATGAACGCCGCTGGGGTGATCTGGAAGCTAGGAAGAGCATTGTGGTAGATTACAAACTGGGCAAGGTCACGAAGAATAACGGCAATCGCTGCTCTGCCTATGTCCCGGAACATCACGAAGCGATTGTTTCCCCAGAAATCGCACGAGCTGCACATCTTGTGGCATCCAGCAGCAAAAAGTGCGGGGTGCAGGATATTGTGGTAATCCGGCAGGGAGCATTGAAAGGCTTTGTGGGCATCCATCCGAACTGGAGCGGCATCAATGCTGAAAGTATCCGCAGCCTTTGCCTGAGCACCTATCTGCCGGAAGAGGTGATGAAACTGAACGATATAGCAGAGATGAGGGCTGGGGCAACACTGGGAAAGGCACTTCAATCTGAATATATGACGGTTTCAGGTACTTGCTTTATCAACCAGAGTAGCCCGGTTATGACGATTTCTAAAAATGGAATCCGTTTCAGCAAGGCCTGCCATAGCCGGTTGGACGACTGCGAGTATGTGGAACTGCTCTATCATCCGATTCTGCAGGTCGTGATTTTGCGAAAGAGCAATCACGGCTTTTCAACAGCGATGCACTGGAGAGATGACAATGACGTTCATAGTGTTTTTTCAGCCAGAGCATTTTCTGGGCTTGTCTTTCAAACGTTGAACTGGAAAATGAATTACCGCTACCAGTGCCGTGGTATCTGCCGGGGTCAGGAAAATGCAAAATTTCTGATTTTTGAATTAGATGAGTCCCGGATTTTGACTGGGAAAAATCAGTATGAGCAAGAAAATTGTTCGATGAATCTGAAATGCCGGTTATATCGGAGTAAATGGGTTCAGAGCATTACAGTTAATGATGTGATGGAATCTGGCCAAGTCGTAGAAAATCCCATGATTGGTGCAATTCCAAGCAAAAATGAAGTTCAACGTGAACTGGATGATCTTTTGATGTCGATGTAGGAGGAACTTATAGAATGGAAGAAAAAAGCAGGGCGCAGGAACTGAGCGTTCGGGAAATCTCCTTGATTCGTGAACTTGCACAGATACGGAAAGAACATAAAAGAGAACTGGAGTACGAAAAGTTCGATGGCTATGAACTTCCGCCGCGCACCCAGTTTTCCATGCTGAATAAACCTGCAGTGAGCATAAAATATGGTGTTATGAAATTTAATATGGCATGCATTCGGCTTTTTGAAGGAATCAAGTATGTCCTTCCGATTTTGCACCCTAATAAGAAGCGGCTTGCGTTGATTATGTGCCCGGAAGAGGACAGCGCGTCTGTTGAATGGGCACGACAGAAAGGCGAAAACTGGGTGAATAAGGATATTACATCATTGGAATTTGTAGAAAATATCTTCAGGCTCATGAACTGGAATCGGGAATGCCGTTATAAAGTGCTTGGACGAGTGGCTAATTCAGATCAGGGCCTTTGTATGTTGTTCGATCTGGAAGAAGCAATCATGTTCACACCGAAGCCACAGGAATATGCGGACCCGCTTACTGGCGAAATGAAGAAAAAACAGATGAAATTCTTCCCGGATACTTATAGGAATCGCATCGGAAAATCTTATAATGACTACATTGCAGATCATCAGATGAACATGTTTGAGGATTTTATTGGATATCAGGGGTCAGCAGTATTGGATGAGCCAGTACGGGAGGAAGATTCATTTTCAAAAGAGTCGATGTCCCAAGAAAGCGAAATCTCTGAAAATATATTACTGCCGGATTTAGCAAAACAGTCTGAAAGTATAGAACAGCAGAGCGGTGAGATTGCTGAGAGAGGAATGCCAACATGAGTTCTGAGCGAATTATGAATTTGCTGGTGACGATTCCGGCGGAAAGTCGGAGAATGAATGTGGGGAAAGATGTTATCCGTATTCTTGGAAGTCCGGCCTATATTTGCATTTTGCAGAGGAAAGATCGGCAGTCTATTGCAATTACGCCATGTGCTGCCGAACATCCAATGTCCTTTAAGGTCCCGGACAGGCTGCTGACCGACGGACAGTGCCGGATGAGGATCAATGGAGTACAGTTCGTCCAGGCGTTATTAGAGGCAAATGGTCTTGCTGCAGGGAAAGACTATCAGTTTAAGGGAAGGTATGAAGCTGAGAAAAACGCAGTTATCATATCGCTTGAAAAAGATGAACGGGAATGGTAGTCAAGGCGGGAAGAATCTTGAATACAGATGCTGCTATATTGGAATATTATGCTGAATTATGCTGACTTGAATTTAAACCAGAGTGGGCAATATGGACAAATCTATGCTGAAAAGTTTACATCTGCCAGCTTGATATGCAAAGTGTTTTATGGTAAGATGAAAGCACAATAGGGGAAGTATACTCTCCTCTTGAATCTGCTGTAAGGAAGTGAATGCCGATGGAAAATCAGCTTGCTCATGCGATAACGCAGACGGAATATGATTCGAGCTATGATAAGGCTGCCAAGAAGCTGCTTGCCAACAAACAGATTCTGGCACAGATTATGAAGAACTGTGTGAATGAGTACAGTGCCTGTTCCGTAGACGAAATTGCAGAGAAGTATATCGAAGGAACGCCGGAAGTGGGCACGGTTGGCGTTCATGTTGATGATACAAACAGACCCAAGAAAACGGCTGGCGTAATTACCGGAAGCAATAATGAGGATTCTACGCTGACGGAGGGAACCATCAATTATGATGTTCGGTTCGATGCAATCGCACCAGCGTCAGAAGGTTCTACTGCACAGAAAGATGTGATACGTCTTATTATTAATGTGGAAGCGCAGACTGCTTTTAATCCGGGATACCCTTTGACAAAGCGGGCAATCTATTATTGCAGCAGGATGATCTCCGCACAGCATGGTCCGATATTCACGAACTCGGAGTATGGGAAAATCCGAAAAGTGTACTCTATCTGGGTTTGTACACACCCAACCAAGGAGTTCCAAAACACTCTGATTCGTTATTCTATCCGACCAGAGCAGTTGATTGGAAACGCTGTTGAAAAATCGGAAAACTACGATTTGATGAGTGTTGTAACGATTTGTCTTGGAGAACCGGGTACGGAAAACTATACAGGTATTGTGAAATTTATGGATGTGTTGCTCTCTTCTTCCAGAGCAGCTACTGAGAAAAAGAAAATTCTTGAAGAAGAATTTGGCGTTGCAATGAACGAAGAACTGGAAAGGGAGGTGCTTGTTATGTGCAACCTTAGTCAGGGCGTAAAGGCCGAAGGTATCAACATTGGTGAGATGCGGATGCTGGTTAAACAGGTGAGAAAAGGCCGTGTGACAATTGAAGAAGCAGCGGAAGATGCTGGAATGACAGTAGAGGAATTTAAGAAAGTGATGGAAAACACCCCGCTGCAGGCGGTCTAAGAAAAACATATAAAGTAAACTGTTAGGCCCTACAAGGCTCAGAGCGGTTCGATACCGACTGAAAGCCTTGTAGGGCTTATTTTTTTTCGTTTTTTCAATTTTATTTGTGAAAAATGTTGTCCAAGACTTGACATCGGCCGGTTTTGGCTGTGAGCATGATAATGGGAATCCGGGACTGCCTGCGTATTCTGAAACAGATTTCTTCACCGGATATATCTGGAAGCATCAGGTCCAGGATTACAAAGGAAACCGTTTCTTTTTCCAGAAGGCTGAGTGCCTGCGTTCCTGTTTCTGCCTGGAGCACATGATATCCCTGCTTTTCAAGATAGGAGGCAACGGCCTCACGCATCATGTTTTCATCATCGACGATCAGTATCGTTTTCTGTTCCATCATATCAATCATCCATTCCTTCTTAAACATCCTCATTACAAGTTTTCGCCATACAATTCCAGATGTTTTTAGCTTCCGCAGCAGCCCATACCGGAGCCGTTAAAAAATGGTTCTGTTTCAGGATCTGTTTCTTCCGCTCCTGTACTTGTATCTGGATCAGTTGGAGAAGTTTCTAGTGTATCTGTTACAGTGATATTACCACGTATCATTCCCATCCAGCAAGTATATTGAAAAGTTCCGGATTTAGAAGGAGTAAATTCGATCACATTTTCTCCTTCTGAAAGGGTATGTTCAATTCCGAAGGAGCGCAGCAACATTCTGTAGTTGCAGCCGTTAAGGGAGCCTTTGGGAGCATTGATGATCCATTTTATAGGAACACCGGTCTGAACTTTGATATCAGGATATCTTCCGCGCTGTAAGGTGCTGTAGATGACCTGGATGTTATTTGCATTTTCATCCTGGGGTGTTTTATCGGCAGCATTGGAAGAATCTGTGGTATCTGTCGAGGTTCCCTGATCTTCGGAAGTTCCCGTATTTTGAGGATTTGCTGTATTTTGAGAATTTTCCGGGCCTTCGGAAATACCGGCTAATGCAGTTCCCTGGGAAAACATGGCAAGACCGAGGACAACTACAAGGATGGCGCCAACAGTGGTCATTTTTTTTGCAAAACGCTTTCCAAGAACGGAGACCAGAGAGCCAAGCCCAAGCATAAGGGGAACGGTTCCAAGACTGAATAAAAACATGGATAAAGCACCGGAAAATGGATTTTGGCAGGCCAGAGCCACAATCTGCATGGACTGAAGGGGACCGCAGGGCATCAGGCCGTTTAAAAGTCCAACAAACAGTGGCTGTCGGCTGGAAGCACGCTTTTTAAGGACTTTTGTGGATAAAAAACGTGGGATCCGTAAGGTAAGTGGACGAAGCCAGGGAAAGATCCCCAGCATATTGATGCCCATGATCACCATAAAAATTCCGGCGATCATTTTTAAGCTACCCTGGAGAAAATAGGAAATCTCGGTCTGTGTACCGGCGCCTAACAGCATGCCAACAAGACCTAAAAGAAAACCAATCGCTGTATAAGAAATCACACGGCCTGTATTATAAAGAAGAGCCGGAAGAAAAATGTCAAGAGCGCGGCTGCTTCCGGAAACATCAGAGGCATTTGAAGGTTGTGGAATACACTGGGACAGGTTGATGCCGCCGCACATGGCAATACAGTGTACAGATGTAATAAGTCCGATCACAAACAGCATGCCATAGCCCATTTTTGTATCTGCCAGCTGCCCTGGAGCCAGCAGGTTGAGAATGCCGAAATGCTGTAAAAGGGCATATAAAAACAGGATAACAGCCAGTGAGACAAAGTTTTTTTTCATATCATAATCGGATGTTCCTGTTTCCGGCAAAGTGGTATAGCCGTTTTTTTCAATGATCTCCCGGATCTGTTTTAAGGAAATGGTATCGGTATCGTAAGTAACATGGGCAAGGCCGGTATTGTAGCTTACAGTAGCGTCCTGGATCCCGGGTGCGGTTTTCAGGACGTACCGGATCCTGTGTTCACAGTTTACACAGCTCATGCCGCCGATATGCAGTGTTTTTCTGAGGATCTTCATAAACATTGTACCTCTCTTTACTTTCATTGTTTTTGTGAGTATACCAGAGAAATTTGTGATTTTTATGTGGAACAGACATTTTGTGCAATTGTTCTGCTATAGTCTTCTTTTATAACTGGCAATAGAAAATCACTTGTTGACAAAAATGCTCACCATCTCTATAATACCCATTAACATACCAATGTGATTGGTTAATAAAAGGCGAGGAGAAAGCATATGAGTGACAAGAAAGAAAAAGATAGCAAGGTAAAAAGCAATAAGGCTAAGAAAAATGTGGAAAAAACTCAGGAAGTGTCAGTAAGTGCAGAGAAAAAGATATTTCCCCACAGCTGTACGGACTGTGGTGTGCTTAACTGTTCCAAGCGGAACGCTTCTTATCCGGAATTTTGTCTTACAGAAAAACTGACTGAAAAAGAATTAGAAAAAGTAGTTAAGCTTTATACAGAAAATGAAGAAAACAATAAGATAGCCATTGCTTCAGCTGAAGTGGAAGGTGGCTTTTATGGAAAATATACCCGTGTAGAGGAGATCATGGAAGTAGCGAAAAGGATCGGTGCAAAGAAGATCGGCATCGCAACCTGTGTGGGCCTGATCGAAGAGAGCCGTATTTTCGCAAGGATACTGAAATTAAATGGCTTTGATGTATACGGAGTGGCATGTAAGGTAGGTTCTGTAGATAAAACAGATATTGGTCTGGATCCCAAATATACATGTAAGACCGGACCGGTGATGTGTAATCCTATTTTACAGGCAAAGCTTTTAAATAAAGCGGGGACCCAGTTAAATGTAGTAGTGGGGCTTTGTGTAGGCCATGACAGTTTATTTTATAAATATTCCAAGGCTCTGGCAACTACGCTGGTCACAAAGGACCGTGTTCTGGCCCACAACCCGGTAGGTGCGCTGTATCAGACAAGAGCTTATTATAAGCGGCTTTTACAGCAGCCTTTATGGGATGATGAGGACGATAAAAAAGAAGAGAAATAACAGATTAGATAGGTTGGAAAAAGTGAGAACAGAATAGATGAGATCATGAAAGATCAGGAGGCAGCAATTATGAGAGGAAAATGGAAGTCAGGCATCAGAATATTTGCAGGAGCTGTACTTGCGGCAGCAGTTTTAGCTGGCTGCAGCAGCAAAACAGCAGAGAGTGGGGCAGCTCAGGATGCAGGACAGAATACAACCCAGGGAAATTCAGACAGCCAGGAAGTAAGAAAAGTTTACGTAGCAGTAGGTGCCACTTTTGAACCATATACCTACATAGATGAAAACAATCAGCCTGCAGGCTATGATGTAGCTGTTTTACAGGAGATCGACAACCGCCTTCCACAGTATGAATTCCAGATTGAAAACATGGAACTTGCCAACATTTCTGTTGCTCTGGATGCAAAGAAGGTTTCCATTGGCTCCCAGCAGTTTGAGAAGAACCCGGAAAGAGAGAAGAAGTATCTGTTTACAAATGAAGGTTTTGCCGCTTACAATAAGCGTCTTGTATACAAAAAAGGAAGAGATGATATCCACTCTATTGATGATCTGGTTGGAAAGAAAGTAAGTGCCGGTCAGGGAAGCAACACAGCAGCGATTCTGGAAACATACAATGCAGAACATGACAATAAAATCGATATTGTATATTCCAATGGTGCTACCAATGAAAGTATTTATGATGATGTAATGAACGGAAGACTGGATGCCATTGTTGCAACCAAGAAGACATTTAAAAAATACAATGAAGCATTTGGCGGTGGCTATGATATTAACGAAGACAGCTATTTCAGCGAGTCACAGGCCTATTTCATGCTGGCACAGGGAGAGGAACAGCTCCGGGATGACATGGATACTGCTTTAAAGTCAATGAAAGAAGACGGAACTCTTACAAAGCTTTCTATTGAGTACACAGGAAGTGATTATAACTCAGAAGAATAAATTTACGGTACACGTATTTTATGAATGATCTTATAACATGAACAGTAACAGAACAGGAGCATAAAACATGGATCTTTCCAGCATTTTCCGTTTCAGCGATATGGTGGAATATTTCCCAAAGATCTTATCCCGTTTCCCTGTAACGCTTCTTATTGTAGTAGTGAGCGTTGCAGGGGGGCTGGTCCTGGGATTTATTCTGGCAGCGGCACGTATCTTTAAAATACCAGTGTTAAAAGAACTGGCAGCTCTTTATATCTCTTTTGTAAGAGGTACCCCGATCCTGGTGCAGCTATTTGTAGTCTATTATGGACTGCCACTTCTTGTAGCACCCTTAGGAGTGGATATTAACCATTGGAGTAAGCTGTTTTTTGTACTGGTTACATATCTTTTAAATGATGGGGCATTTATGTCGGAGATCATCCGTTCTTCTATTGAAAGTGTTCCCAAGGGCCAGCTTGAAGCGGCAGCTTCTGTAGGACTTACCACATTTCAGACCTATAAAAGGATCATTATCCCACAGGCATTTAAAATAGCAGCGCCTGCATTTGGAACCCGTGTGATCGGATCTTTCCAGGCAACTGCAATGGCATTTACACTGGGAATTATTGATATCATGGGTCAGGTAAAAGCTATTGGAACACGTACCAACCGTGTTCCTATGTAGATGCAGATCATATTTATCATCGTTTCCTATTTACTGGAGCGTTTGTTTACCTGGATGGAGCACCCTACTTTAATGGTCAGGACAAGGAGGAAGAAAATGGCATGAAAGAAAAGGCGTCTCGGTTTCTCTGTTTCGTTACAAACTCAGTAACATTTTTGTCGGAAGAAGTATGTATATGCAGCAACAGACCTCTTTTAAGGAAGCATTTTCCAAGAACACGTTCTACCGTTTCCTTTAATTCTGCAAAGACAAACTGGCTCCGTTTCACTTCTTCTTGCTGCAGATATCGTAAATCACGACATCAAAGGTCTGACGAATGACAGCAGAAAAAATGTCTTCATCATTGATGACAGTCTTTTAACCGCACCAGCTGCAAGAAAACAGAACTGATCAAAGTTTTGACCACACGGATATGTTTCAAAAGGATTCCGAATGCTTACTTTAAGCTGGATGGAAATACATTGATTCCTGTAAACAGCTGTCTGCTGGCATCTGCAAAACTACAAATATCATCGGTCCTGTAAAGGACTTTGATAACAGAACCCTTGCAGGAAAAGACGCAAGCTTGCTCAGACAAAAGCTCCAGAAGCAATGATGGCTTTGCTGGACACTGCCCTCAGCGTGGGACTGAATGCTGACTATGTTCTGTTTGATTCCTGGTTTTCAAACCCGGTAGATCACAGCCATCCATTCAAAAGGCATGGATGTGATTGCTATGATCAAGAAGAGCAGCCGGATTAAATACTCATACGGTGGTAAAAGCTGAGTATCAAAGAAATCTATTCCAAGAACAAAGCGCCATGGCAGATCAAAATATCTGCTGTCTGTTGATGTTATGGTAGGAAAAGAAACTCCATTCCGGCGAAAATCGTATGCGTAAGGAACAAATCGAACCGCAAGGATTGGCTTGCTTTTATCTGTACGGATACGACTCTTTCTGAGGAAGAAATCATCCGTGTTTATGGAAAACGTTGGCAGATTGAGGTTTTCTTTAAGACCTGCAAATCCATGCTGAACCTTGATTGGAGAATGCCATAGCTTATCTTATGATGCGTTGACAGCCCATGTGGCCATTGTATTTACTAGATATATGTTGCTTGCAATGGAACAGCGCCAAAACGAAGATCAGAGAACTCTTGGTGAGTTATTCTTCTTTCTCATTGATGAAATGGCAGACATTACTTTCCGCAGGTCACTTTGCATCTTGATGGATGCCTTAATGGCAAGCCTTCAGGAAATCTTAAAGCTCAGCGATAAACAACTGACTGCTTTTACTGTTGATTTTGAGGCAAGATTGCCGGAATATCTGCGTAATGCACTTCATCCAGAGGTTGCAATAGCATAAAGCACTATTTTGTTAGCTGAAATATTGAATTTTCAAGGTGCGAAGCCCTGTTTAGGTGTGGGAAGTTTTAGTAAATAATAAACAAACGATAAAACCAGAAAAGATCCACAACAAACGAATGATCACACAAAAGAAACAAACCATATTTTTTCCATAACAGGGATCGAACCTGTTCAACATGATTAAGAGTCATGTGCTCAACCATCGAGCTCTATGGAGAAGATATCAGTGTCCCAAACACTGCCTTCATACGGCTGCATTTACCCCTGCAGCTAAGGGGGACTAAAGTTTCAGATTTTCGATATACAGGCATATTCTATTTTTCTTCTATGAATTTTTAATAATGCCTGCATGGCAGCCCGGAGGATACCTGGAGCCAACTCAACCGCACTCAAAACCTTATTTCCGGGTTTTTTACCAATACTTACGAAAAACATTGTAAAGTAAAACCAGATAACACAACCAGAAATCTTATTTGACAAAACATCTATCATAAAAAAGAAATCAGACTCTTATGATTATACAGGAATCGAACCTGCTCCCTACGGTCCATACGCCGTATGTTCAACCGTCGAACTCATAATCAGGATTTCCAATCCTTTTTTTGCTACGTTTACCCCGTAGCGGGTGGCTGAGGTTTCAGTTTTCGCCATGCAGGCATATATTTTAGAAGTTTACCTGGATCGTAGTCGTTGCATTAGAGATCTTGACTGCTGTATCCAGTTCCTTATACAGATCCTCCCGCTCCTCTTTCAAAGACTGTAATTTATCAGCCAGGCTTAAAGGATCCACAAGCTTGTAGCTGTTTTTCTTCAGATATTCATCCACAACAGCTATGGAAGCGGAGTCTTTCTTTGCCTTATCTCCGCCTAAAATGCTGTTACGCATTCCTTCGGCAGAAGCTTCCAGCGCCGTCTGAGCATTCTTAAGCTTTGCCATAATGTCGATCATCTGCTTCTGCATTACACCGATCATTTCAGACTCAAAGTCCTTCTTCAAGTCAAGATTTTTATCCAGAAGAAGAGCTGCTTTATTAATATCCCTGCCACTGGATAACTTCAATCTCTGCTTTAATGCAATGGCTGCTGCCACTGTATAGTTACCATATTTCGTCTTTACGACGGTTGTAGCATTACTGGCTATGATCGCAGCATCAAGCTCATCATAGTTCCTGATCAGATCTTTGATACTCTGGAACTCATCTTTTACCTTATCGCAGAACGCCTTCTCCTCCATAAGTGTTTCTGCGGTTCTCTCCTCACACTGCTTCTTGTAATCAAGAAAAGTGATCTTACCTATTTTTCCAATAATCCTGGACCTGAGTAAATCTCTTTCATCAAGAGCATGGATCATTAATAATTCTCTCATTTCTGTTCCTCCTGTATTTTTATTTCATATAATCTTCATACTTAATTTCATAGTTTTGTCTTGCTTCCTCAAGAGTCATTAATGGTTTCATATTTTGAAGAAGCTGCAAAGAAAGATACATATAATCCTTGACACGTCTTTCACTTGGCAGCAGTCCTTCTCCCCATTGATTGTCCTCTCCAAAGCCTTCATAAATACCCATCAATGTATCACATCCGCAGCAGCTCCCGTATTTTACATAGCAAAAGACACAATCTACCACTGTCGGCTCATCATAATATTCATTTTTTCGAGGGATCAACCAGATATAATCTCCCTGGTAATAATCCGTCAGGTCCCTCTCAATGATCCGTGTTTCATCCAGGATTTCTTCCGGATCATTGATAATGACTTTTATGATTGTCTTCAACATATCTGTGTAGTTCTGCCCATACTGTTCCTGGGTATGTGTTTCAAAGTACTTCTTCAGTTTGTCTCTGTTTCTGAACCAGGCATCCACATACTCCTTGATCATCTCGCTGCCTCCATTCCTTCTCCTACAAAGATGAGTTTCTCTATGTATTCTCTCCCTTCTCCCTTAAAGATGGGGATTTCCCTATCAATCATCCAGTTAGGTCTTCCGGCTTCTTCATTTTCCTTACGGATACAGCAGCTTCCTCTCTTTAAGTGCGTCGGAAAATCATTCCAGTTAATATTTTTCTCCTGCATCAGCATATCCTGGATCTGACTGCAAGATTTACCGTAGATCTGCTTGTGTGAAAAATTTGACTGGCCTACCATTTGTATGGAGTTCCTGGTCGCATCCAGCTGCCTCCAGTACAGTAAATTGGCAGCTTCTTCTTTGGGAATGTTAAAACAGCGGGCATCGAACATAGCCCCTCTCTGTTCTGCTTTTTCCAGTGCAAAACGGTATTTTTCATCTTCTGTCTGTGAATTTTCTACATTTTCACGGAAGAACTTATTGAATGCCATCGTAGCCATACTTGCTGCTATGGAACACATTTTCTGGACTTCATAGTCAAAAAATGCAGCTGAACTGAATTTCTTGTAGTCTATAAGCAACAATGTGATCTCGTCCGACTGGCAGTATCCCATTACTGTCCCCTGCACATTCTCACACAGGTACTGCATGGTCTGCTGCATGGTCTTTATTAAAATCTCATCAAAAGGCCTCTGCATTCCACGTGTGAATGTATGGAATGACTTCCCATCCACTCTGATGGCAACCGGCGTCCTCCGCATTAACTTTGTCTTTGGTATCTCCTCATAGAACTCCTTCATCCGAGCTCCAAGTTCATCCTGTAATGGCATTTCATTTCCTCCGTTCTTATATAATTTTCAGGGCAGGTAGTGGGAATCGAACCCACCTCCTCAGCTTGGAAGGCTGATATTCTACCGATGAACTATACCTGCGTGTTTGGTTTGATCTGGAACAATGCATTTTGTTCTTTACGTTTTCTATTATAAAGCATGAAAACCAAATTCCCTTTCCAGAAAAATTTTCTGGAAGGATACTCTGATTAAAGCTACATCTGGTACAACTAAACTTTTACTGTAAATCCTGAATGTACCGCATCAAATCATCATACTGTGTTGCTGCCATCTCCCCAGCATCATAAAGTTCCTGAATATGATCAGCGATATCATCAATATCTGTATTATCATCTCCATTAATGATATCTATAATCTTGTGCTTTAAATCCTTATATTCCATGCAATAAATGTGGTTATCGTACATGATAAAGCCCTCCTCATATGATTAAGTATTTTTACTGCTCTTTTGGTAGTATAGCATATTATTAAGGACACTATTTTCCAGAAAAATTTTCTGGAAAAATCGTAAGCGCATAAATTCTGGGTAGCTTTTCACCTGCCGCTTTATAGTCCATAATGATGATAGTAAATAGATTTTTACTATACTCCGTTGATAGGAGATAGAAATTCACTACATATGGAGGTTTCATTATGGCTGACAAACGTGCCCCAGGGCGTTCCCTGGATGAGTGGATGGATCTGATAACCGAATGCAGACAAAGCGGTCTGACGGATGCTGCATGGTGCAATGAACATGGGATTTCTCCCAGCTGTTTTTACAATGCGGTTACCCGTCTTCGTAAAAAGGCCTGCCAGATACCTGACCCAGCTGGAAAAGCCAGCACTCTGGATCTTACATCCCATAAACAGGATGTGGTCCAGATCGCCATAGAGCCGGAGACTTCTCCGGCAGAACTGCTTCCGAATGCGAGAAACAGATCCATGTACCTTGACAATTCACATACGATTGAAATCGAAGCAAAAGGTCTGCTGGTACGCATGAGCAACGATGTACAGCCTGTTCTTTTGAAGCTTCTGTTAGATGCATTAAAGGAGCCGTTATGTTAGCGGATATTTCCAGTGTTGATGCGATCTATATCGTCTGTGGAAGGACAGACATGCGCAAATCCATTGATGGATTGTGTGCCATTATCCAGGATCAGTTTTCCATGGAAATTGACCATGCACTTTTCCTTTTCTGCGGCCGTAAATGTGACCGAATCAAAGCTATTTTGAAAGAACCGGATGGCATTGTCATGATCTACAAACGACTGACTGCCCAGGGCTCCTACCGATGGCCAAGAGACAGATCTGAGGTCCGCAATCTTACTTGGCGTGAGTTCTACTGGCTGATGTCAGGCATTGATATTGAACAGCCTAAAGCCATAAAGACCACATGATTTTCGCGGAAAAAGATGCATAAAAAAGGCCTTACATTCCCGGTATTTTCGGCATTTTCAGGTGCTGAAAAACCGCCAGGGATTTCGCTTTTAAGATAAAAAGTTCCCCGTTTTGTCAGGAATTCATCTGGCAAAGCGGGGAATTCTCATATTGAATTAAAAGTTACTGTTTTTTCTGTATAAGCAATCAAAAAGGACACCTTTCATTGTGATGGTGTATAAATAAAGTTGACAGCCTATTCTCAGGGATTTCATAGTATAATCAAGAGAATGAGGAGGTGCCCAACTATGGCACGAAGTCAACGTAAATACGATCACGAGTACAAAGTGCAGGCAGTTAAGCTTGCAAAAGAAATCGGTGGTGCGAAAGCCGCTAAAGAATTAGGAATTCCTGAAGGAACTATCCATACCTGGCTTAAAGCCGTAAGAACCGGGCAACTGGATATTGGAGAGGGTTCCCATACCCCTGAATCTGCCATGAGCCTTGCCGAGGAGCTAACCATGCTTCGAAAACGCGTGAACGATCAGGATAAAGAAATTCGCCGTCTGAAAGAAGAAAACGATTTTCTGGAAGAAGCCAGCGCTTTTTTCGCAGCGAGCCGTCGGAAGTCTCTAAGAGCGAAAGAATGAAATTTATTGCGATTAAGACTGACGATGGCACCGTCAAGGGAAAACTGGCTTTTTACTGTCGTATGCTACATGTGAGCCGTCAGGGATTTTATAAATATTTGTCCGTAAAAGACCGTCCATGGAAATATCAGACGCTTGCAGATACCATGCTTGAAATCCATGCTGAGGACATCTGCAACGACACCTATGGACGTGTACGTATGTTCCAGGCATTAACGCTTAAACAGCCTGATGGCATTCCTATCCCCAGTGAGCGTACCGTTTACAGAGTCATGGAAAAAATCGGCCTCAGTCATCGTCCTAAGCGTAATCCGAAAGGAATTACGAAAGCCGACCGTGAGGCTCGTAAATCGGATGATCTTCTTAAGAGAAATTTCACATCAGAAAAGCTTCTTGAAAAATGCGTGACAGATATCACTGAAATCAAAGCAAAAGATGGAAAACTCTATGTTTCAGCAATCTTCGATTGTTTTGATTCAGCAGTACTGGGACTGGCAATGGAAACCACGATGAAGGCAACGCTTTGCCAGCATACGGTGGAAAATGCTTTTATCGCATATCCTGAAATTCGAGGTGCAGTGCTTCACTCCGATCGTAGTACCCAGTACACCAGTGAACTTTATCGCCGCACCCTGAAGAAATATGAAATCACCCAAAGTATGAACAGTGCTGGTGGACGATGCCATGACAACGCTCGTTGTGAAAGCATGTGGGCGCGTCTAAAGACAGAATTATTGTATGACCGATACAACAGTGAAAAACGGACTGTATCCGAACTGAAGTCTCTAATCTGGAGATACTTTATCAGTTATTGGAACAATCGGAGGATTTGCACCACCAACGGTGGTCTTCCTCCCCTGATCAAGCGACAGAGATACTATGATTCTCTACGTATAGCAGCATAGTCCTTGACGTCCTTGAGAAAAATGTGTCAACCAATCTTGACAACATCAATCTTATGCCATGGTCCCCTAAACTGCCAATATCCTGCCGTAAGATAAAACAGAACATTTGGAGCCGCCTCTTTGAGGCGGCTGATTTTGGTGGCAGGTGCATGGTTTACCATTTACGAACTGTTCGTTCCGTAGCGAGGCGGTAATCCATGTGGAAATGTTGCCTACACTGCCCTCGGCATTAGGCTTATCCTTTGGAGATCGGACGCGTGCCGGAATAATGGCGGTGCCATAGTGTTCTGCCATTTCCTGATATACGGCATTGATCCGTGGATCATTCCAGCTTTTATTATTATAATCCACAGCAGTGCGACAGTTGTCCGGTACGAGGATCTTTGCAACACCGCCAAAGTACTCATACATGTGAACGTGTGCTGCAATCCATGACGCCTGTTTTTGATCCATAAAGGCTTCCACGTATGGATACTGACTGTAGGTCATAACACCCACGAAAATCTGAGCATCCAGAATTTCGCCGGTATCTGGGTCGATGATGTGCGCCGGATCACCTGCCCAGTCGACCTCGACCTGTTCTGCGGGCCTGCGATTGATATGCATGGTAGCGCGGCGCTTCTGCTCATCCTGCTGGATGTAGTAGCAGAACTGAGAGTACATAAGTGGTTCTTCTTTGGAGAGACGGCATTCTTCAAGATACTCTGTCCAAAGGAGCTTCTTATTCACTCCGTTCCGAAGAAGCTCTTTGCGGACATGCTCGAAATCGGGCATCCGCTTTGAAGTAGCTGGCTTTGCCTTCACTTCAGGGAAAAGCAACTTGCCTAAGACTGGATCGCTAAGTTTAGGATCCAGAGGCCAGACAAGATTTTGCTCTCTGGCTGCCTTCAGCACCTTGTTGACAGTTGTCTTGGATGCATTGCAGCTAAGGGCAATGTTGGTTTGACTGAGATTCAATCCGGCAAGCCGGATGATCTCACGATACTTGGTCATAAATGGTGACCTCCTTCGTAATGAATTTACGCCGCAAAGCGTATGAATTCATTATAAAGGAAACGGTACCCTCTGACCGGAACCTCGGTATCCGATTCCCGGAATCGCGGTATCGTTGAAAATGGAACTGCGGTACTGCATCACCGGAATGGCGGTTCAGAATCGCCCGGAATACTCATTCATAGGCTGGGTCAAGTAACTTAATAAATTCGTCCATATAAATATCCCTCTTGGTAAATATGTTTTTAATGTATTATATAACTTTAACACATCAATTTCAACCAAGTGCGGAAAGATCCATTTATGCGCTTACGAAAAATCCGACAAAAATATTAAAATAAAATAGTACGTTTTAGGGATTTGTCAAAAGAATTATATAAAAAGGCAATGAACAGTAAATGGTAAACCATGCACCTGCCACCAAAACTAGCCGCCCCTTTGAGGCGGCCTTAAATGTTCTATTTTATCTTACGGCAAGACATTGGCAGTTTAGGCGACCATGGCATAAGATCATCCAATGAAAACGTACTGTCTTTTTTTCGGGAAATTCTCTCTGGTAATTCTGTCAGGAGATATTCGAAATACTGATACGGTTTTAAGTTATTCGCCTTGGCAGTTTCTGCAATGCTGTATACAATTGCACTTGCCTGGGCTCCTTCCACTGTATCGATCACATTCCAGTTTTTTCTTCCTACGCAAAATGGCCGGATCGCACGTTCACAGGCGGAATTATCGATTGGGATATCCCTATTATCAAGAAATGCCCTTAGATACTTTTCTTGATTAATACTGTAAGATAAGCCCTCTCCAGTCTCTGATTTCGGCAGTACATTACAGGTTTTGATCTGCTCCTTTACCCAATCAAAGTATTCATCCACAAGCGGCTTTAGGATCCTTTGACGATGTTCCATGCGGTATTCACTGGTCCTTTCTTTCCAGGATCCGTCAAGCTTATAGATTGCAGAGATACGTGCCAGTGCCTGATAGGCGATGCTGTTTTTCAGCGCTTCTTCCGGCAGATCTTTTTGCGCCGCTTTTATTGCGTTTACAAATCTACGGCGACAGTGGGTCCAACAGCCAGCGGATGTCAGGGACTGTTCTTTTGAGAATGTATGATAAGACTGGTAACCATCTGATACCAGAATTCCTTTGTATGAGGACAGAAACTCCCTTAAATGTTCCGTACTTCTTGTTCGGCAGTAATCATACAGAACGATCTTTTTTCCGCTGTCATCATGTTCTCCGGTGATATAGACCCACATATAGCTGGATGATCCGGCCTTCCTGCCATCCCGGTTCACTTTTAAGGTCGTTTCATCTGCCTGTACAACAGGCTGCTTTAAGAGGACATCTTTCATCCAGTCATAAACCAGTGAAAAGTAGATCTCGCTGCTTTTGATGACCCAGTTGCACATGACCTGCGGGGAGATGTTCACTTCGCTCCGTTTAAAGTCTTGTGCCAGACGATGGACCGGAAGTGCGTTTACATACTTATAATTCAGGATCCCGGCCAGAAGTGATGGCGTTGCAATGCTGTTCCGGAACAGATCTGCCTGAGGGCGCTTCGCTTTTGCAAACTTTTTTCCATCAGCACTGACATAGACACAGATGTGGTATTCTTTTACCTCAAAAGATGAGGGATGGAACTCTAACCGCTGATAAACCTCATCTTTTAGCTGGCGGTATCCAGGCCCCAGCTGTTCCAGAAGTTCTTCTTCTGTAAGGGTGGAAATGACCGATTCTGCATGAGGAAGGTCTTTCAGATCCTTCTCACGTTTTCCGGCATGTTTTTTCCTTTTGTGGGCAGTAACTGTGACTTCTTCCATGTCCGGTTCATCCGGCGGAGTCTCATTTACAGTGGCTTCTGCTTCATTAAAGCATTCTGCGTACATAACGGCAAGTTCCAGCTGCTGACAGGTTCCAGTATCATACCCCATCTTTTCAGAAGAACGTCCAAAGCGGTTTGCCTGCGCGAGGTTCCATTTTTCAAGGATCACCTGCATCTGCTGGTTTGTCCGCTTCAGCTCATCTGTGAGGACAGCCAGCTGGCTGCGCAGTTCTTTTTCCTGCGCCATGCTTTCGAGCAGAAGCTGCAGGATATCTTTTTTATTCAGTTTTGCCAGCTGTTCTTCTGATAACGCAAGTGCCATATCGATGGTCACTCTCCTTCGTTTTTATGGCTCCAGTATAACAGAACATGCGGCAAAACGCAAAAATCGAATGGACAGCCTTTCGGCATTTTGACGGTGGAAAACTCCTGATGAAAAGCTGTTCTCCTGTGGAGGCAATACTTCCAACTGCCTGAAAATCGGTAAATCTGGCTTGCTTTTCAGACAACGGGGAATGCTGTCCACAATTCGTATTGTTCAGATAAAAAACAGAACAGTTTATCCCCATACCGACTCTAGATCAAAGAGAAATTTTCTCTGTTTTTACTAAAAGATCACACGGGTGTTTCGGATCGATCTTGTGAACAGAAGGGTCTATGGCATATCCGGTCATGAGCAGATGATACTGCTCCGAGTAATGTTACGGGCTTCAGCCTCTGATCTGGGCCATTGAAAAGTTCCTGCCTCCAACCGCTTATAGATAAGCAGAAAGCCATCCTCCTCCCAGACTAACCCTTTTATCTTCCGGTTACTGGAACCACAGAACAGGAACAGATCTCCTGCATGAAAAGGATCCAGATGGAACTTTTGTTTTACCAACGTTGACAGACCATCGATCCCTTTGCGGAGATCGGTCTTTCCAACAAATACATAAACATGATGAAAATGTGAAATATCTGCGTCATTGAGCATGGGCAGCCACCTCAACGATCATGGATAAGGTATCACTTTGAACGGAGATGGGAATATCAAGCTGCATTCCACGAAACGTAAGAGTCATCATTTCCTTTGGATCAGCGGTTGTGGTTTCCGGCACAGGCAGCTTTTTTCTGGTTGCGTTACTTCAACAAAACCGCTTTCCGTAAGCAGAGTCTCTTTCACTTTACGAAGCCAGTAATAATAAGAGTCTCTTGAAAGCTGGTGCTGTGCGCAGTAATCTTTGACAGACAATCCAGATTGGTTGCGGTCCTGAATAATAGCAGTCCAATTTTTTACGCGGATCTGGGCTGTGGCAAGTTTGGTGTTCATAATTGACCTCCTGGTGTGAAAAATGGGAAAAGTGTGTTGTACAACTTTTCCAACATTATCTCAAATCTGGATATGTAGGTCTAGAGATGTATGATTTACCATTTACTGCATTTTTACAAGCTCTTTCCACATAATTATCATTTAATTTTCTCAAACGGTGAAGGAATTCCAAATTCTTTGAATTTCTGCTCCGCATAATCTATATCTTTTACCAGTTTATTCTTTTCACTTTGGCTTACCTTACCCTGTTTTTCCATAAAATAAAGCAACATTTGGTATGCCTTGCAAATATTCTTTGTTTCCTCCTCTGTTAATTCATCCACATCAGGGTCACATTCCTTAAGTTGGAAGCTATACAAATCTTGTAGTTTTTCTTCTACAATTTTTATTTCCTTGTCCCCACTTTCAAAATATTCTGAACAAAACTGATCTATGATACTATCAAACAAATCATTTTCAAAATCAGTAGAATTCTCCACATGCTCCAAAGAACAGGTTAACTGTAATGGATATTCATCACACCCCAATTTCTCACAATCCTCTTTATCAAAAGGTAACGTAACTAAATATTCTTCATTTTCCAAACAGGTATATTCTATTGTCCTCTGTTTTATTTCATCAATATTTTCTAAAAGTTCCTGCAACGATTTTATTACTACTCTTTTTACTTTTGGAGGACACAAATCTTGATCAACTTCTTTTAATGGCCGTTTCCAAACACTGGCAATAAGTTTCTCATACTTGGCAATAAGTTTTTTATTTTCTTCTTTTTTATTCTGATCTAATTTATCTTCTATAGTATCAAGTGTTCCATGTAATTTAAGATCAATTTTTGTTAGCATTTGTTCTTTCCATTGTTCGCTACCTTCCTGTTCATTTACCTCTATCACGTAATTTTCTCGAAGCCATCCTTCATCCATTGACACAGCAATTTTATATTTTCCTTCTTTTATTTTTTTATATCCAATATAATTTACATCTTCAAAGTATTCTATAGGATCTGTTGTAGTTATTTGTTTTAAAAGTTCAGAAATCTCATCAACAATGGACTGATCTGTATTTTTTATGTTTTTACTCAATTTTGAATGTTGCTTTTTTCGTTTTTCACTTTCAGTCACGTCTGTTATTTCTTCTAATATTAAATTTTTTTTATCACATTTAAGAAATTCTATTAACGCTTCTATAGCCTTTTCTGTTGCCACACCGTCTTTTTTAATATTGCCATATGTAGTTAAACTCAAATTTGGTATTTGTAAGAATTTAAGCATAGACTCTACATCTGAAATGCTTTTAACACCCTTTATTAACGCTTTTACAGTCATTTCTGTTATTTCATCGTCTTTTTTAAAACTTTGTAAGAATTTATGCATAGACTCTTCATCTGAAATGCTTTTAAATTCATCATACTTTTTTTCCATCAACGCTTCTATATTGATCACATTTGCCTTATACTTTTTCATCTCACCCAGCGCCTCCATTATCATCAAAATATATCCATAATTGTACCATATATTTTGATCATATAACAGCTGGGTGAAAAATTTTTATTTACTTTATTTTAATATAACCCACCCCTTCCTATGCTCCCCTCTTTTACTCCCTCTATCCTCAATCGTATACTCTTCACCCGTAGTGTAATCACTCTCCTGTATAAAGTGAACTTCGTTAGCCTCCGGGTTCCAATAAACTCCATCCATCTCTGTAGCACTGCATTCCCAACCACTATTGGACATCAAATGAACATCTTCCGGAACACCGTTCCGTTCAATAATTTCCTTCAACTTTTTATAAGTCATTGCCATACTCTCTCTTTCCTTCCTTTTTATCATTTCCATGTTGTTTTCATATTACTGACTTTACACTATCAATCTACCCTGATCCCTGTGCATTGAAAGAATATATCGGCGTCAAAGTTTGGTATTCCCTTAATTTCCTGCTTATCCTCATCCGGCAGTTCATTCCACCATCTTTGCGCATTTTCCAGCCGCCTGAATGATTTTAAAAAACCTCCCTCTGTTTTATAAGTAGGATGTTCTTTCTTTTCGGTCTCAGTCATATACTTTTTTGGTATCCATTCGTTCCCTCTTACTGGTATGGTGTCCAATATCACCTTTGAAGCACTCATTTTCCATTCTAATCCGGTCATATTGGAAGGTTTATTGAATAATGTGATTTTTGGCATCTCTGTATTAAAAGCACCGGTTGAATAAGAAGTCTGGTTCCAGTCTCCGATATTGTAGCTTCCAACATTCCAGTTTCCACTATTCCCCATTCCTTTATTTCCATTTCCCGTATTAAAACCTCCGGTATTACTCTCCCCGGTATTCCAACTCCCATTATTTTTATTTCCGGTGTTGAAATTGCCTCTATTACAATTCCCGACGTTTTCATGCCCCCGGTTCATGTCACCAACATTGCAAGTTCCTTGGTTTCTGTTTCCAACATTCAAATCCCCTGTATTGTAACGACCTGTATTATATTCCCCTATATTAATACCTTCAGAATCGCATTCATCACCATTCTCGTCATCTGGGTGATTTTTTTCAGCATTAACAATACGCTCCACCTCATCCCAGGGAATTTCACGGATTATATATATTTCATCTGCAAAGGACCTGTCTCCCTCAGTCTTTATATTTTGGCTTGCAACAACCTCCGCTACTCTGTTGTTGTTATCAAAATCATAATACTTAAAACACTCTGTGAGACTTTTATAAAAATCCATACCAAAACCGTATACTATTATTTCACCATCTCTACTATCTACATCCCGCAATGATGAATTTTCACATAACCAGCCAGGTCCAAATACTTTATAGCCAAAAACACTTTTTCCCTGCATTAGCTCCCTCTTACTGTCCAAATGATATTCAAAGCCGATAAGGCGAGTCCTGAATACCAAATCGTTCAAAAAGTTCTTCCGCATATGCCCCGTCATTAAAAACACGCTCTATTTCCTTTTGTTTTCCCACTATAGTCAGGCAGGCACACAAACGGCGATAGGCCAATAAAGTCCTATCCATATTCATTTCAGAGAAAGGATCCTTTTCTTCCGGCAGGAACCCTTCTTTTTCCAGCTCCCAGTTCCACGCAATTTCCTCAAACCATGCTCTGTATACATCCGAATAGAAATCATCCTCATCCACAGGAGCGACCATCTCATATAACGCATCTTCGATTTTTTCCCGGATACTTTCCTCCCACTCTTTACTTCGTTCTGCTTCACACACACATACATCCACTTCCAGGGGATATGCTAACTTTAATTGTTTGCACTGCTCCTGTAACATTAAGATCCTGATGTGATAATTGCCATCTTCATTTTTGTAGATCATTTTGTTTTCTTCCATTATTTCTTCCGTCCTTTCTACATATATCCCCAAAACCTACTTTGAACTCTCTTCTCCCTTCCATATATAAGGCCGAACCTTACTCAATTCCTCATCCGGATCCAAACCATAAGACTCAATGCACTTTCTCAAATAGGCTTCATCTACCTGAACGATCCCATTTTTCTGATAGTAATCCGTTTCAAATCGTTCCGGATCTGCACCGTATTTCTCATCGTATTCTTGGTACTTCGCCCAGGCATTCTGCTTGTTTAAGAGCTCAATGCACTTATCATGTACATAAATCCCCATCTGGATTGCTTTTTCAAAGGTGTCGTCTTCATCCCAGGAGATCTCATCCCAATTTGTAATCCCGATGACAAGGTCCAGATAAGGAAATGATTTTAACTTGTAAAACCATTCTGTTACAAGCTCTATCATCGTCGGCCACTTCTGAGTGATCGCATTGGCCCCGACTGTGCCATCCGCGTGGATCCAGCCGTATCCTTTGGGATAATGATTTTTCATAATGAGCCAGTTATCAAAATTAATGCAACGTACAAACTCTTTGCGATTTCCTATTGTTTCCATGTCCCAGTTAAAGAAATTGTCCGTCCGTCGGATGATATCAAATGCCTGCTCTCTGGAAACGGAACGTCCCCGCATCTGGTAATAGGGTCTTCTGGTATAATGTAAGAACCTCAGATCATCCTCACTAACCCCATCCACCTTAATATCATACTGGTTATAGAGATCTAAATCCTCCTTCGCCATGAAATAGGTATGATCCCCTAAATTTACAATTTCCGGTATTTCATCTAATTCATAATCAATATCCACACAGGAATCAAAATAAGCGTTTCCATATTCATCTGTATAATATACGTCCCCATATAAATACTCAAAAATTGTCATTTTTTTCATCCCCTTTACTGATCTCTTCTTTGCCTTATATTGTACACCACATGACTCCCTTTGTTTTTCCAGAAAATAATTCTGGAAAATACAAAAAAGACGGGATCCCGTCTCTGAAATCCCGCCTTGAAACTAACCTTCTCTATTTTATTTTTCTTCACCTTCAAAGGTCATATCCCATGACTCCCTGATATCATCCATTAACCGCAGGATCGTCAGGCAATCTTCTTTTGTATAACGGTCACTGGTATTTAAACCACAGCTGACACAGCGGCTTGTCTCTACGATCTCATATTCAAAACCATTTACCTTAAACGGCTCTTTTACAAGATAAGAGGATCCATCTTTTAACTGAACGGTAAATTCCTGCAGATGCTGGAAATCATCCATCAGGATATCACCTTTTGTTCCTTCGATCTTTGCGTGGCGTTCTAATTTCTTTCCGATCGCCTGGATGCAATGAGCGCTGCAGCCTCCCGGATATTCCAGTTCTACTTCGCTGTAATCATCGGTACCATATTCTGTCATATGTACTTCTGACTGAAATCCTTCCGGCGCAGCTTCTGTGATCATATGAAAAAATCCAAGATTGTAGATACCAATGTCTAATAACGCTCCGCCGCCTAATTCAGACTTAAACTTGCGTTCTCTTCTGTCGCCTTCCACTGTAAATCCAAACTGGGAAGTGATCCGCTTTACCTCTCCGATCACGCCATCTCTTAACATGGCCCGCAGCTTATCATATGCCGGCAAAAACCGGATCCAGAAAGCTTCCATAATAAACAGGCCTTTTTCCTCTGCCAGTTCGTACAGTTCTTCTGCCTGATCCACACAAAGGGTAAATGGCTTTTCGCAAAGTACATGTTTTCCTGCTTCCAGGCACATACGGCAATTTTCATAATGGAGACTGTTTGGCGTTGCAATATAAACCGCATCTACTTCGCTGTCTGTCATCATCTGTGCATAACTTCCGTAAACCTTCGGGATCCCGTATTTGGAAGCAAATGCTTTTCCATGCTCTAAATTGCGGGAAGCACAGGCGATCAAAGTCTCATCTTCCTGCTCCATATGGTTTACTGTATCTGCAAATTTCTCTGCAATGGTTCCTGTTGCTAAAATTCCCCATTTCATAAGCTATACCTACCAATTCTTTTTTAATTTTGTATTCCAGCTCACGGAATACGGATTCCACTGGCATGCCTTCAGGTTTTCGTAGATTTCTTCCCTGTCACCGGAAGTATCACCGGAGCCTGCTTCATAACCTTCCAGATAGCTCTGTACAAAAGAGTCCCAGGATTCAAAGGTACTCTGGATCTCCTTTGCAACTTCCAGTGCCTTATCTAAAGCCTCTTTTTCTGTGTAATAATCTGCCAGATAATAAAATCCCAGATTAGACTCTGCCCTGCTGTAATCCCAGGCAGAACCGCTTTCCTTTGCTGACTCCAAGAGTTCATTTAAGGCCTCATCTGCAGAATCCCTGTCAGTAACACCCCAGCTCTGTTTTAACATCTTGCGGGTCTGATCTCTGGTAGTCTTGTCGATCTCAGCACCATTTTCTTCTTTGCCATTTACTTTAAGGCTTCCGCCAAAAGCACGGATATTTCCGCCATTGTGCTTTGTAAGAATGGCATAGGTAGCATTGATCCACTGAACGGTCTTATTGTTCATATAAGGATTTGCTGTTTTGTTCAGATACTGCTGTCTGCTGCTGATGGCAGAAAAATCAGACTCAGAACTTTCACTGCTTCCTGCTTTTCTGGTAGCGGAAGGAACCACTGCACCTCTTTCATTGAAAACGTAGATCTTTCCATCGATCTCACGTTCACAGTTCTTTAAAAGATGGCCATTTTCATCCAGATAGAACCACTGGTTTCCTGATTTGCGGAAAGCATTTTCCACTCTGGTCCCATCGTCTTCGTAATAAGCGTAAGTATCGCCTTCTTTCTGCCATCCGGCAAAAGCGGTCACAGGACTGACTGCTGCCAGCGTACAGACAAGAAGCATCATGCTGCTTATGTGTCTTAAAATTTTTATCCATAACGATCTTCCTCTCGTTGTATCTCCTCAAACATAGTATAACACAGGCCTTTCCATTTTCCAACTTACACATTTCTGACGAAATTCTTTCATTCTTTCCTTTTGCAACTTATCTTTGTGCATTTTTATCACATTTTTGTGCATTTTTATCATTCGTTATAGAATTAAATACATTGTTTTAGACACTGGTCACAAAAGTAATCTGTGATAGAATGGGTCCAGAAAAATGTATGAACTAAGATTTATGATGAGTATGGAGGTTTTGTAAATGGCATTACATGTTATGGATGAAGCAAACCGTTGTCTGGGATGTAAGGTTCCCCAGTGTCAGAAAGGGTGTCCTATCAGCACTCCCATCCCGGAAGTGATCAAACTTTTAAAGGCAAATAAATTAGATGAAGCAGGTAAAATGCTTTTGAAAATAATCCGCTGACTACTGTATGCAGTCTTGTATGCAACCATGAAAACCAGTGCGAAGGCCACTGCGTTCTCGGACGTAAGGGTGCTCCGGTCCATTTTCTACCATTGAAAGCTATATTTCCACTACTTACGCAAATAAAATGACCCAGGGACCTGCTCCTTCCAATGGTATGCGGGCTGCTATCATCGGTTCCGGTCCTCCGGCCTTACCATTGCTGTCATCCTTGCAAGATATGGCTATGATGTTACTATTTTTGAAGGAAAGATAAAGTTGGCGGTGTCCTTCGTTACGGTATCCCGGAATTCCGTCTGCCAAAATCTGTCCTGGATGATTTTAAATACCGCCACTTAGACTTAAAGGCATTAAATTCCGTCCGAATACACATATCGGCGGCGCCATCGGTATTGATGACCTGTTCCGTGACGGCTATAAGGCCATTTTCGTAGGAACCGGCGTGTGGAAGCCAAACGCCCTTCATATTAAAGGGGAAACTCTGGGAAATGTTCACTTCGGCATTAATTATCTAAACAATCCGGACAGCTACCAGTTAGGAAAACGTGTCATTGTCATCGGTGCCGGAAACGCAGCTATGGACGTTGCAAGAACTGCCATACGCAAGGGTGTTCAGGAGCTGACCTGCTTCTCTATCACAAAACAGGTGGCTGCAAGCAAGCATGAGTTCAGTTATGCTCAGTTAGAGGGCGTTCAGTTTGAGTACAATATGGCTCCTGTGGAGATCAAAGATGACGGTGTTATCTTTAAAGATGTGATTGAAAATGAAGACGGCACCTTTACTGACGTTCCGGACTCCACTCATTTCTTCCCGGCTGACAGCGTGATTATTTCTATCAGCCAGGGACCGCAGAACCGGATCGTCAACACAACACAGGGTCTGGCTGCAGATAAAAGAGGCCTGTTGGTAGCCGATGAGACCGGACATACCACCCGCCCGGGTATTTTTGCTTCCGGTGATGTTGTGAACGGCGCACGTACTGTGGTTGAGGCAGTTGCTCACAGTAAAATAGTTGCCGAGTCTATGCACCAGTATATGCAGAGTCTGAAAGATGGGGAATAAGACTGTAACACAATTTTCTTGAAAATCTTATAAACCAAGAGTATAATCGGGGATGTTGCAAAATAAAATGTTTCGCTGCATCCCCTTTATGTTTTTCAAAGTTTGTTCTGTTATAAAATGGCAAACAAACTTTGTGAATGTACATATTTTTAACTTTCATCAATTTACAAAAGAAAAGAGAGTAATCATTATGAATCAGAAAAAAGTCACCCTCCGCGGAGAACTTGCCCTGCTGATCGTTATCCTCATCAACAGCATGGGCGTTGTTTTAATGCTGCGCTCCGGCTCCGGCATTTCCGCTATTTCCAGCGTCCCCTACGCATTTTCCCTTGTATTTCCGGCTTTGACCCTTGGCACCTGGACCTATATTTTCCAGGGACTTCTTGTTTTAAGCCTGATGATCTTAAAAAAACGTTTTGTTCCCAGCTACCTATTTAGTTTCGTAGCCGGTTTTGCCTTTGGAAAATGGTAGATATTCATGAGATCTGGATCAACACACTGCCACTTACCATTCCCCTTCGGGTGTTCTACTTTGTGGCAAGCTATCTGATCCTCTGCTTCGGTATCGCCCTTTCCAACCGCTGCAAACTCGGTCATCCCAACCGACCTGTTCCCAAGAGATCTCTCCGAGATCATTAAAAGCCTTATTCAAAGTCAAGATCACCTTTGACGTAACCTGTCTTTTATTACCGCCTGCATGACCTTCCTCTGCCTTGGACATATCTCTGGTCTTGGAATTGGTACAGTAGCAGCAGCTTTCACCATGGGAAAGACCATTGGTGTAATCGGGGATGCGATTGATAAGAAAGTGGAATTTGTATCCGTATTAAGCAAGTAAATACAACCATAAACATACTAAAGCCGCCAAAACAGGCGGCTTTTTATTCTATCATAGAAAAGACTCCAACCCATCAGGTCAGAGCCTTCATTTCTTTAAATTTCGTCCGTTCCATTTTCTCTTTCAGAGCCATACGGATATCTGCCAGATCTTCTTTTACCAGCCGTTTTCTTCTACCAGGCATTCTCCGGCTACATACACATCCCGTACATTGGAGGCGAAGGCGCTGTAGACCAGGGTGGAGTAGGGATCGTATATGGGGAACATGTTGGGGAGTCGGTTTCTATGATTACCAGATCAGCCTCTTTTCAGGTTCCAGGAACCGGTCACATCTCCCAATCCCAAAGCTTTGGCTCCCTCAATTGTCGCCATTTTCACGATCTCTTTGCAGGAAAAGCACTTCTGTCTTTTAAAGTGTTTTGTGGAAATTTTCACACATACGCATCTGTGTGAACAGATCCAGAGTGTTTCCGCTGGCTGGTCCGTCTGTGCCCAGACCTACATTTACCCCAGGCTGCGAAGCAGAGCCACCGGCGCTACTCCTTTGGCTGCCTTGGTGTTGGAACCGATACAGTGGGCAACATTGGTTTCGTTTCTGCTAACAGCCTGCAGTCGGCTTCTGCCAGGCGGATACTGTGGGCAGTCAGCGTATGCGCTCCCAAAAGTTCAAAAGAATTCAGATACTCCACCGGCGTCATCTGGTATTTTTCTGCCAGATACGTCATTTCATAATCCATTTCCGCAGTATGGAGGGTAAAGACCGTATTTCCTTTTATATCCTCTTCCAGAGCCATTTTCATATGTTCCCCGCTGCAGGTAGTGGTTCCATGAGGAGTCAGCGCCCCTTTCACTCTTGGGTGGTTTCTGTAAGCCCGGATCAGGTCCCGGCCCCGTTCCAGCGCTTCCTCTGCACAGGAGGCGTCACAGGTAGCATCTTCCATTACGGTCTCCCCGCAATTCCACGTATTCCCATCTGATCCATGATATGTGCTACTTTTTCTTCAAAATAATACATATCAAGAACTGTGGTCACACCGGAAAGAAGCAGTTCACAGATACCGTATCTGGCAGATGCTGCTGCCAGTTCGGCATCCATTGCCTGAGACTCCATAGGAAGCAGAAATACCCGCAGGCGGTCCTTGCAGTCATCTCCCAGTCCTCTGAACGGGATCATCCCTAAGTGGCTGTGGGTGTTGACCATTCCCGGCATAATGATGCCTCTGCGTGCATCCTTTTCCTGCCAGTTTTCTCCCACCCGGGCCAGAGCCGCTTTTTTTAATTCCAGTTCACTCTCCGGCCCTGCTTCCACGATTTTTGTTCCATCTATTATCACATAACCATGATCCCACACTTGCATCTGCTGGTCCATGGTCACTACAATTCCATTTTGAATGATCGTTTTCACTTTCAGATCCTCATTCCGTTTTTATCAAAATAAGTTTGGATCAGAGGCACTTTCTCCTGGCTCTTCACCTCTAACAGCCCGAAATCCGTCAGCTTCAGTCTTGGGGATACAGGAAGACATAAAGTAGACATGGACATGATCACATTGTTGTTGTCATAGCCCAGATCTTCCATGGCCTTTCGCACCTGTCCCAGCTGTTTGCCTAACACAGAAACAGGCTGATCCGATAAAATACCGCCTACAGGAAGAGGCCTGGGCCGCCAGCTTTCCGCCGGCATACACCACATAGCCCCTGAAGCTCTCTCACCCGTTTCTGGGCAAGTTCCATATCTTCCTCATTATTTCCCATTACAAGAAGATTGTGGCTGTCATGGGACCAGGTAGTAGCTGCTGCTCGGCTCCTTAAAAGTACCTTCCACCAGTGCTTTGGCAACATTTCCATTTTTCCCATATCGCTCATAAACCACTGCCAGGAAAGTCCTACTTCCTTCCAGCAGATATTTCCATTTTAATGGATAATCTCTTTTAACCGGTGTGGTAGCCGTACCAAAATCTGATATTTTATCACATTTACTTCTGCAAATGCAGCTGACGGATCTTCCGCTTTGATCTGAAAATCCTCTTTTCAGCCTCCGGCACTGGACCGAATGATAAAAATGCTCTGGAAAATCTCCCACAGAAAGGGACCTTTGTTCCTGAATTTCCGCCTGCATATCTGCCTGCCCTTTCTCCAACGCACCCTTTTCATACACAGCATCCTTTTTAAATACCATAACCGGCTGCATGTCCTTAGAGACTCCAAAGAGCAAAATCAGCGATCTTTCCCGGTGCGATCATACCACGGTCATCTAAATGCATCCGCCTTGCAGGTGTCCAGGTAGCACAGTAAATTGCCTTTCTACAGGCATCCCAGCCTCAATGGCTGCCTTTACGATCCGTTTAACTGGCTCTTTACCAGCTTATCTGCCATGGTATCATCTGTCACCAGAGCTACATTTTCATACAGCTGATTTTCGCAGACCACCTTTACCACCTCAGGCCGCAAAGACTTAAGCTGCAGCTCCAGAAACATGCCAAGATCCGTTTTTCTAATACCGACTGCGGGTCTGCTGGGTATGGTCCGCATCTACGCCCTCATAGATAAAGCGGTTCAGCTCCTCTCCCGAAAGTCCGGGCAATGACCCTCAATGCGCATCAACGGTGCCTCTTCTTTGCAAAGCCGGATCATTTCCCTGGTCTTACTGTACCCGTCAGCACTGAGATCCTTAAAATTCATAATCTCTCCCAAACAGAGAACCCCGGATCCGAAGCCATTTCTTCGCATCCTCAGGATAAAGAGCAGCTCCGGTGTCTCCAGTTCTTCATTGGTAGCCGGTACACTGGAAGGGATCGCCCAGAAAATATCCTGCTCCGTTTTCTGGCTCATAAAGCTTTTTATGCCTTCCATGCCAAATACATTGGCGATCTCATGGGCGTCTGCCACAACGGTAGTCACTCCATAGGGAAGTGTGGTCCTGGAAAATTCCACAGGAGTTGTCATAGAACTTTCAATGTGCATGTGGATGTCTATAAACCCCGGATCATATATTTTCCCTGGGCGTCAATGGTCTTTACCCAGGATAAACAATTGCAGGAAACGCAATAAAACTTTTCCCCTGCAACTGCCACATCCCGCTTTTCAAAACACTGTCTGTAGGTCATAAAGACATTTGCGTTTTTAATAATAAGATCAGCGGTCATATATTTTCTCCTACTGATTGATGGTTCTGTTCCACTGGTCGATCCAGTTGTTTAAGATCGGGTTTACGAAAGAATAATCTACGATCTTTGCGTTGTCAGCAGTCTCGCCGTAGGTCATATCCTTTGCTTCTTCCTCAGTAAAAGTAACTTCCTTGTTGGTAGGAGCCTCATTTAATGCCTTACCAGTCTTTGTCTGCAGTTCAGGGCTGATGCGATAGTTTAAGTACTCATAAGCCAGATCTTTGTTCTTGCAGTTCTTGGTAATGTTAATGGTATTGAAGTTTGCGTAAGTTTCCTCTGGAGTTACATATACCAGATCCGGGTTTGCTGCTACAATAGTAGGAACACCGAAATCACCTACAACAGCTGCTGCTACTTCACCGGAAGTAAACATATTGATCAGGTCAGAAGACTTTGTATAAGTCTTAACAAGGTTTGGCTTTAACTCAGCCAGTGCCTCAAAAGCAGCCTTTCCTTCATCCTCTGCTACAGGAGTACCTGCATGGTCACCAGCTACATAAACCATAGCCGGTCCAAAGGTAGTTGTGATCTCAGGAATAGAAACCATTCCTTCCAGACGGGAGTCCCACAGATCATCAAAGCTCTTGATCTCAAAAGGTCAGTTCCGGATTGTAGATGATGCCAATGCTGTTGATGGTGTAAGGAATGCCCTGTCCATTTCAGCCAGCTCTTTTGCAGCCGGGATCAGGTTTTCTGCATTCGGGATCTTGCTTAAGTCAATGGTATCAAAAGCCCTTCATCAGCACCCTTTGCAGTCATTGCCTGGGAAAGTTCGATCACATCAATGGTAGACTCGCTGTCTGCTGCTAATTTAGTATAACGGTCGTTGGTACCGCCTGTTTCTGTTACGATCTCGCAGCCAAATTCCTGCTCAAAGGAGTATATACTTCATCTTCAGAAATATCTTCGCTCAGTCCGTAAGTAGAAAGGACCAGCTTTCCATCTCCTTAGAGCCTTCCGTAGCATCTGCCTTAGAGTCTGCTGCTGTCTGTCCGTTGGTATCTGCTGTCTTATCGGAGGTGGATGCGCCGCCGCATGCAGATAACATCATTGCTGCACAAAGTACTACTGCTAATCTCTTTTCATAATAATTCTCCTTTATATAAAGATTTATAAAGATTTTTACGTAAATGCTTTTAATGCCGGATCTTACTTAATCTTGTATTTATCTTCTCACCAGGATCAGCTTATCCTCCGGAAGATACAGACGGAGCATATCGCCCTCTTTAAATACATGGTCTGTACCCATATTTACCTTTAAAACACCGGCTGCTGTCTCTACTTCATACTGATAACTCTTTCCAAGGAAGGTGCGAACACCTACTTTGCCGCTCAGTACATTTCGGAAAACTTATCATCTGCCAGACGGATATCATCCGGGCGGATGGTTGCCGCATATTCCCGCCGTCTAAATCCATGGCTGTCTTAAATGCAGTTCCATCTGAGAGAACATATAAATGATCTGCCTTTTTCTCTACATCCAGGAAATTCTCAAATCCAATAAAACGTGCTACAAACTCCGTTGCAGGTCTGCGATAGATATTTTCCGGTGTGTCATACTGTTCGATGACACCACCATTCATAACTGCCACTTTATCGGAAATAGAGAAACATTCTTCCTGATCATGGGTTACAAATAAAGTTGTGATACCTAACTTTTTCTGCAGGCGCTTGATTTCCACACGCATGGAAAGACGCAGCTTTGCATCCAGATTGGATAACGGCTCATCTAATAAAAGAAGCTTTGGCTCAATAACTAAGGAACGGGCTAAGGCCACTCTCTGTCTCTGGCACCTGACATCTGTCTTGGGAAGCGGTTTGCCAGGTCGCTAAGGCCGCATACTTCAAAATATCCTTTACCTTTTATCGATCAGTTCCTTATCCATTTTTCTGGTGCGAAGGCCAAAAGCCACGTTATCATACACGGAAAGATGCGGGAATAATGCATAACTCTGAAATACCAGTCCGAAATTTCTCTTGTGGACCGGAACCTTTGTCATATCTTCCCCATCCAGTAAAAGCTTCCGCCCTGTGGATCAATAAAACCTGCTACTACACGAAGAGTGGTAGATTTTCCGCAGCCGCTGGGACCAAGTAAAGACACCAGCTCTCCTTTTTCCACATCCAGGTTTAAGCCCTTTAAGATCTGTTTTTTCTTATCGTAACTAACATCAATATCCTTTAAACTCATAAATGCCATTTTCATTTTCTCCTTTATCCGCCTGACCGGCGCTGTTATAACCTGTAACTTATTTTGCCAGAGCTGCAATACCCAGTGTACGGTCTACAACGACCATGATGATAACCGTCGCTGCCATTAAAAGTACGGATACAGCAGAAACTGTAGGATCATAGTTGTACTCAATGTAATTCATCAGGGTTGACGGGAAGGTGGACACGCCAGGACCTGATAAAAACATGGATACCGGGATATTATTAAAGGAATTGATAAATGCCAGCATAAACGCGGAAGAAATACCGCTTGTTACATTTGGAAGCACTACCTTAAAGAAAGCGGCGGTCTTCGGACATCCAAGACTCCAGGCTGCTTCTTCAATAGAAAAATCAAACTGCTCCATGGAAGAACCTACCACACGGATCACATATGGCAGTGTTACCATGAAATGACCTGCCAAAAGTCCTGTAAATACAGGGATCCTTAAAGTTAATATCAGGCACTGGTACATGATAAAGCCGATAACGATACCTGGCACAATGGTAGGTGACAGGAAAATGGATTTTAAAAGTCCTCTCCCTTTCATGCCGGATCTTGCCAGGGCATAGGCTGCGGGAATACCAACCAAAAGGGAGATAAAAGTTGCCAGAAATGCCACTTCCAGGCTGGTGATAAAGGACCGGCGGAAGGATTTTAAGGCGAATACATTGGCAAACCATTTTAATGAAAAAGACTCAATGGGAAATGTAATGGCGCTGCCGCCTCCAAAGGCTGTTACTGTAATGATCAGCAGAGGAATAGCAAGAAACGCAAATACCAGCACTGCCCATATGGTCAAAAGTTTATTTTTACGCATAATTCTCACCTCTCCGGTCCAGTTTAGCTGCCAGAGCATTAAAGCCCCGGATCACAGCCAGTGTTACAACGATCATGATCAGCGCGATCACAGAAGCACCGGTCCAGTCACTGACGGACATGGCACGCTGATAGATCAGGGTCGCCATTACCATGTTGGAGTTGCCTCCCAATAACTGAGGCGTTGTATAAGCAGTCAGTGTTCCGGTAAATACCAGGATGCCTCCTACGATGATACCCGGAAGACTCATAGGAAAGATCACCTTCATAAAAGCTTCCATACGGGCTGCCCCAAGACTTAAGGCTGCTTCCATCATGTCATCGTCAATATTTTCCATAACACCTGCTACTGTTACGATCATCAGAGGAAGAAACAGATACACAGAACCAATGATAATGGAAAAGTCTGTATACAGCAGTTTTAATGGCTTTGGCACCACTCCCAGTCCAACCAGCACTTTGTTGATAATGCCGTTACTTCCCAGGATATTGATCCATGCAAAGCTTCGTATTACAGAGTTGGTCATCATTGGGAAAATGGAAGCTGCAAGGAGGATCCCTCTCCATTTCTTGCTGCACCGGCTGATAAAATAAGCGGTTGGGATACCGCCCACCATGCAGACAAAGGTAGTGATCACTGCGATCTTTACAGTACGGATAAAGATTTTCCTGTAATACTCATCCTGGAAAAATCCCACATAGGCGTCAAAGGGATATGCTCCGGAAAAGATACTTGGAAACAATACCCGAAGCAGCGGGATCGCCAGAAATAAAAACAGGATCACCAGTCCCGGTGTGAGCATAAACCATGCACTGCTCTTTTTCATTGTTTTTGTTTCTCCTCTCTGATAAATATTAATTAGCATACATAATAAATATTTATTTCTTAATGAAATGTACTTATATATTTCACATACATTATAGAAAGTGGTATACTATAAGTCAAATATATATTTTCTATAATTTTTATGCAGTAAAGCTATAATATAAATTTGGAAAGGACACCTATGGAATTAAAAGAAGCCCGCTATATTCTTGCCATTGCAAAACACCAGAGCATTGGAAAAGCCGCAGAATCCCTGTATATTTCCCAGCCCTCTTTAAGCAAATATTTAAAAAACCTGGAAGAACGCCTGGGCGCTCCCTTATTTGACCGCAGGGAAAACCACTACTATCCCACTTACATGGGGGAGCGCTATCTCTACTACGCAGAGCGCATTGCCGCCTTTGGGGACCAGTGGAGCCAGGAATTTGATGACATTGCCCACCAGGAAAAGGGACGCTTAAATATTGCCGCACCCATTATGATGGGTACTACTCTCATCGAGCCATCCCTTATGGGCTTTCACAAGCGCTATCCTTATGTTACCTTAAACATTATGGAAGCCATTAATTTCGTTGCGGAAAACAGCCTGGAGGACAACTCCATTGACCTGACGATCTATAATGTACATAAATTTCCGGAAAATATGGATTATCAGATATTAAGAGAAGAAGAGATCGTACTGGTCTTAAATAAAAACCACCCCTTATGTGAAAAAGCCCAGCCAAAGGAAGGCTTTCGCCACCCATGGCTGGACTTGAAAATGCTTGAAAAAGAAAATTTTATCCTGTTATACCCGGACCAGAATACCGGTGGTATCGCACAGTCTTTATTTAAAGAATACTCTATGGAGCCAACGGTACTCCTTCACACTAGAAACAGTGCCATGTCCATCCGCCTTGCGATTCAGGGACTGGGAGCTGCTTTTGCACCGGAAAGTTATTTTCGGGAAGAATCCCGTTTTTTCCCGGAAGGATGCTGCTTCTCCATTGGCAGAAACCGGTTCTTACCACAACCATTGTAGCATACCAGAAAAGAAATACCTTTCCCAGCATGCAAGAGACTATGTGGAGATCTTAAAAGAATATGCTACTTCCTATCGGTTTCAAAGGGCAACGATATATAAAAAATAATTTAAACAAAATGATCTATCTTATTTTCTTCCTGTATAGATCCATGCGGCGAATGCCACTGTAGCCGGAACACTTAATACGATACCGAAACTTCCTGAAAGTCCCTGCATCAAAGCGATACCGATGTTATTGGAATTAATAATCTGAAGATAAGGAAGATGATAGGCATAATCCATGATCAGCATGGAAATACTGCTGCCTGCAAAAGCAAGGATCAGCGTATTGGAATCTGTTCCCATCATATCACGGCCCACTCTCATTCCTGCTTTCACCAGCTGCATGCGGGTAATCTGGTGGTTCTGGTCATAAATCTCTTTCATGGCACTGGAAATAGACATAGCTACGTCCATAACTGCCCCTAAGGTACTGATCAGAAGACCGGAAAATAAGAGTCCGCCTACCTGTATATCATTGGTCTCATAAAGAGTAAGAAGACTTTCTATATCTGATACATTCCACCCTGTGATCCCTGATAATCTGGAAAATACAGTAGCTGTGATCCCGGCAATAAGGACTCCTGATATGGTCCCAAGGACTGCACAGACTGTTTTTCAGAAGCACCGCCTATAAGGTACATGGTCACTGCGGTGGTAATGGCACATATAAATACGGCTGTCCAGAAGGTGAATATCCCATATAGACTACGGGAAGATAAATAAAAGAATGGCTCCAAAGGTAAAGATCAGTCCCAGAGCACCTTTTACGCCCTGCAGACCGCCTACCAGGCACAATGCCAGCAGATAAAGTACCACAAAACCGATCATTACCTCTTTCCGGTCCATGGAATAAACGCTTGTGATCACTGAATTTCCTGCAACGCTCTGGAGAACCACTACCCGCATTCCCACTTTGCAGGCTGCACCAAAAGATAGCCTGCACTGCTGGTAGTTGTAAGTTCCTGTCCCTTTTCACTCCACTCGTCATCTTTACGACTACAGTCTGCTGCCCCACGCATTCCGTCTTCCTGAATGTTGTCTTCCAGGATACGGACCACTTTTCCTGTCTCAAAGTCTGCCCTGTGCGGTTGACCAGCTGTGTCTTAGTTACGTTATTCAGTTTTACCACTGCCAGTGCCATGATCACCATGATCACTGTCATAACTGCGTACTTTTATCTGTTTTTCAGTGCCTGATCCATTTTACTGCCTCTATCTATCCGATCAACGTCCCGCAAGGCTTTTGCAGCTTTCGCGGGACGGAATTTGATCTTTATGTCTTTTATATCTTTTTATACCTTTTATTGCCGGCTTTGGGCTTATCTGTTTACGGTCTTGTGAATGGTAAAGGTATTATCAATATTTTCTACCTTTCCTTCATCTGTGATCTGGTAAGTAGTGATCTTGAAATCATCCTTGGTCAGATTGATCACAGAGTAGCTTGGCAGCCAGTTCTGGCTTCTTACTTCAATGTAATCCTGCTGTGAATTAATAAGCTCATAATACTTGGAACCGGAAGCGGAGTTTGCTGTCATATAAAGGGTTCCCTTGGGGTTGGTCACAACGGATTTGCCGGAGCTTTCAATGGTATAGCACTTATTGTCTGCTGTAAAGCATCTTTTGCTTCTACAGCAGCTGTATCAGATGAAGAGGATTTAAAGTAATGCTCTCCCCTGTATTGTTGTTGTAAGCATGATCCCAGTCATAGTCCAGACCTGTTTCATCCAGTCTGAATTCATAAGAGCCATGTGACTTTCCATCTCCATAGAGGATTTTGGAACGGCTGTAGGTATGGTCATGTCCCTGAAGGACTACGTCAATATCATACTTGTCAAATACAGGTGTCAACTGGGTACGAAGGATCATACCGTCTGTATCAGAGTGATCCAGGCCGGAGCCGTAGATATCCTGATGAATGGTCACGATACGCCATTTGGTATCCGGGAAGTTTGCAACTGCTTTCTGAATGGCCTGCTCATGTTCTGCTACATTGTAGTTGTTTGTATTTAATACAATGAAAGGCCAGGTCCATAGCTGTAGTAATAATCTCCTCCTGCTTCTGTCATTCCCAGATCAGTCGGATTTGGATTGTTAAAATGATAGCTGTAATCTTTGTTTAAAGAGTCGTGGTTTCCAATGGTAGTTGCTACCGGAAGGCTCTTTAAAGCATCTGCGGAAAGATAAGCTGCATACTCTTCTTCCTTTGGCTTTCCTGTTTTATTTACCTGGTCACGGCAGAGATCACAAAATTCAGATCCGGGTTCTGTGCTAAAGCTGCATCCAGTGTACGGTCCCATGCAAAACCGTCATTGCGGGCTGCTGTATTGGCAGCGCCGGAGTCAGCACTTAATTTTCCTTCTCCCTGAGGCTGTCCCTTAGAAGCACCTACCTGCGGGTCGCCTACATAAAGGATCTTTACATTTTCAAAACTTCCTGTTTTATAAACTTCCGCAGGAGTTCTCACACCGCTCTTTTCTACAGAATAATAATAAGTAGTGTTTTCTTTCAGACCGTTTACAGTTACATAGTTGTAGCTGTAAGGTTTTCCACCTGTAAGAGATGGATCTACACTGCTTGCAGTTCCTGAACAGGCTTTAAGATCATCCTTATCTGTTCCAAAATAAACAACAGGTGTTGGCTCGTTTCCTTCACTGTACCATGCAAAATTCAGTTCGGAAGCTGCGCCGCCAGGTGTTAATGATACCTTTGTAAAATCTGTAGCTGTCTGGTTCCAGTCTGCTACCCACTTCTGCCACTGTTCAGATCCGCCGGTTACAGATGAGTCATTGTAATGTGTGGTAGCAGCCCATACCTGCTGTCCCCCGATCACCAGTACACCTGCTAAAAGTCCTGCTGCAATTCTTCTCTTTTCATATCCATTCCCTTTCTTTTATATTACTTTTGTTATTTTTATTCTGATCATGGTTTTAGTATAAAAAGCCATGTAAAATCTACTACCAGGGAAATGTATAGGAATGTATGATTTTTGCAAATTGAAGTCTGAAAATGAATGTACCCCAGAACATAAAAGCGCCCTGGAACATGCTTTTACATATCCCAGGGTGCTTCCTGCTAATTTTATGCATCTGATCTTGAAAAGGCATTTTTCATAGAAGAACTCAGCTCAAATAACACCTTATTCAGTGTATTTCCTGTCTCTTTCTTTAACATAGCTGCCATTTCTTCGTTGATCTCTTCCCGGATCTTTTCTTTTCTTCCGGCGTGCCTGCTGCCTGCTGCGCCTTATCTCCCTTGATGATCAGTGCATGGGCTTTAGATCCCACTGCCAGGCGGTAGCGCTCAATATAAATAGAAGTCTTTGCATAAGCTGCATCTGCCATAGCTGCGATCATACGGCTGGCCCAGTAGAAATTCTCGGTGGAAACCTCTGCTGTGGTATTTGCCATATACTCCGGTGTCTTTGATACCTGTGGATAAAATGGCACTAATACATTAAATGGATTGAAGCAAAGGCAACCCACTGGATTACCTGAAACTCCTCCGGCATATAAGGGCGGATCTGGATCAGTGACAGCAGATCGGTGCGGTTGATGCCGATAGCGCGGTATTTATTGCGGTATACCGGGTCAGAGTGCTTCGCATATGGATCATAAGGTGTTCCCTGAAAATGAGAGGACAGCACATATTTTACATCTTCCACTGTGATCTTCTTTTCCGGAACCATGCACCATGGCAGATCATCTGACTCCGGTGTATAGTCTCGCGTCTTCCCTTCCCATTTCATGGTATGGGGATTGAAATAGCGAAGACCGAACCAGGCTCTTGGGGTATTGTATACATGGTCAGAATCCTCATGGCTGCCAAAAGCATCCCTCGGGTTAAAGCAGTCATCAAAGGACAGATCCAGATGATTTTCTTCAATAAATTCCTCATATCTGCAGAACACATATATTCCTTCTGCTCAAATAAGGCATCTTCCAGATCAAATACATCCAGTCCCAGCTGGTTTGGCATTACCACATAGCTGTCATCAGGTACTCTTCTGGCGATCCAGTGGTGTCCGCCGATTGTCTCAAGCCACCAGATCTCATTTGCATCCTGAAAAGCAATCCCATTTTTCTCATAAGTTCCATACTGCTCCAACAGGCTTCCCAGGCGCTTTACACCTTCTCTGGCACTGTTAATATAAGGAAGGACAAGAACAACGATATCCTCCTCTCAATACCACCTGGAACTTCTGCCTTTCCGTCTTCTGCCGGCTGGTACACTACCATAGGATCCGCACCCAGGACTCTCGGGTTGGAGGTAATGGTCTCGGTTGCAGTCATTGCCACATTTTTCTCATTTACACCGCAGGCTGCCCAAATTCCCTGTCCGGGAATGGCATTGAGCTGCGCTGTAGCGCATGGGATGCTCCGAAAGCGGGATCTCCACATGAGAGATCACAGATTTGTACACCTTCGGCTGCTCCTCCGGATGTACGATCACATATTTTTGCTGTAAAATGATTACCGCCTGCATCGTCATTTCTGGCGATCATGGTAGAACCGTCATAACTTGCCTTTTTCCTACTAATATAGTTGTACATGGCATAATGTCATTCCTCCTGTTCTCATTCATTAAACCGTTTCTTTTATATTATCATCCCGAAAGTCATTTCGGAACAGATACAACGCTGCTAAAATAAACCCGCAGCAGACCACCCAGGTAGCCGGTTCGCAGACGCACACTGATTGATACTGCTCTGGAGCACTACGCTCCCTATGTTATAAATGGCACTCATCAGCCCCATACTAAGCCCATGTTCAAACATTCCCACTGCCTGAAGCAGACCTGCTTCCAGGTTATAGATCATAGTTAATGGAATACCTGCCAGGATGATCGTAAGATATGCTAATGCTCCATGTTTTAAGTCCTCTTTTCTCTCGTTTTTGTCTGGCGGACTTTTGTCTACTTGTCAGCTGATAAAAGTTTAACAAAAATGAGCATAGAAGTCAAATTTTTCCAAGATCTTTTGCTATTTTCCACAACTGTCTGCAAGGTTCCTGGTAAGTTCCGAAGTTTTCCATACAGCAGATCACCTTTTCACAGTTTTTAAGGACCTTTACCGCAGTTTCAAAGGTCGCATCTGAGACCGATTCAAAGGCTTTTCTCGAATCACCACAGAAGCCAGTGCCTCTGCCACCGGATATTCCCTGTCGTTTTCCCACAGGATACCTGCTGCAAAGGGAATTCCCTCTTTGCAGCTGCCGATACACCGGGATCCCTGTTCCATTTCCGCCAATGACAAACACCTTCGGCTCTCCTTTTACAGCTTCCAACTCTACGCTGCCATAATCTGTAAGATAGGTGCCTTTTTCGATCTGAAACAGTTCTTTGATATAATCTCCACTGAAAATTTCCTCCGGCGTACCAAAGCGGCCAATGGAATTATCCCTTTACACAGATAATATGATCGGATATCTTCTGGGCCAGATCCAGTTCATGCAGAGACATAAGCACTGCCACTTTCTTTTCCCGCACCATATTTTTAAGAAGATACAAAAGTTCCAGTTTGTGCCGGATATCTAAAAATGCAGTCGGCTCATCTAATACAATGACCTGTGGTTCCTGACAGATGGCTCTTGCAAGAAGGACTCTCTGGCGCTGTCCGTCACTGACCGCCTCAAAGTCCTTTTCTGCCAGTTCCAGTCCCTGGGCCAGTTCTAAAGACTCCCTTACGATCTGCCAGTCTTTTTCTGTCAGGATCCCCATTTTCCCTGTATAAGGATACCGCCCCATACTTACCACTTCTTCACAGGTCATCCGCTCTGTTTTCACCCGACCGGTCATCATCACAGACATACGAAGGGCAATCTCTTTTTCCTTCATGGTCCCCATAGAGGTTCCATCCAGCCACACTGCCCTTTTACCAGTTTCAGCTGACCGATCAGGCTCTTTAATATAGTAGATTTTCCTGCGCCGTTTGGTCCTATGAGAGTCAGTATCTCCCCTGTTTACATGAAGGTTTATCTTTTGGATCAATGGCAGGTTATGATAACCTACGCTTATATCTTCTGCACAAATATAAGAACTGCTTCTTTCTTCTGCCATCATCCTGTCACCTTCTTCCTCTGGTCTGTATCATCATATAAATAACCACCGGCGCTCCAAACACAGCTGTTACTGTACTGATACTTAATTCTACCGGCGAAACAGGGTCCTTGCAAGCCGGTCACAAAAGCTGCAAAATACTGCCCCGCCTAAAAAGCAGGCAGGTATCATAATAATCGGCTTTGTTGTTTTAAACAGGCTTTTACCAGCTGTGGAACAGCAATCCCCACAAAGGAGACCGGACCTGCAAAAGCAGTAACGCAGGCAGAAAGGATACTGGACACCAGGATCAGTGCCAGGCGAAACGCCTTTATGTTCACACCCATACTGGCTGCATAGATCTCTCCTAACTGATATGCCCTGCAGGTTTTGCCATCAACATGGCACAGATCATACAGAAAAGATCACCACTGCCATAACCGAAATATTTTCCCAGGTAATGCCGGAAAAACTGCCCAAAGACCAGTTATGCAGATTTACAATATTAGAGTCATCTGCAAAGGTAACTACCAGATCCGTAACTGCGGAACAGATATAGCTGACCATAATACCACAGATGACAAGAATAGACATATTGTTCACTTTATTGGCGATCAGGATCACAAAACCCATAGAAAGCATGGCACCAATAAAAGATGCCAAAATCAATACAACGGAACCTGCCACCAGCCCTCTTCCCAGAAGAAATATCATCATCAGGGCTGTCATCAGTTTTGCACCGGAAGAAATTCCCAGCACAAAGGGGCCTGCAATGGGATTTGCAAAAGGTCTGAAGCAGAAATCCGGAAACAGACAGGGCACCGCCTAATAACATAGCTGCCAGCACTCTTGGGAAACGGATATCCCAGAGGATCCTTGACTGTGTACTTTCATCCGGTCCCTGAAACAAAAGCCGCAGCACATCTTTCGGTTCTACACTTACACTTCCGGAATAAATATTCCAGAAAAAAGCAGGACCAGTGCCACAACCAGGAGTAAAAATCCCCTGCAATATGGATCCGCTTTTTGCTGTTCCCGTCATTTCTCTGGTCTTCAACCTGTGTTTCCCCTTTCTTATTTCAGTTGATGGATATAATGCATCTGTCCTTCATCTGGTGTCTCTTCTGTCAGCATCCTGTGTATATCCTGTATCATATTTCCCAGTCCCATAGTCTCCTGGAACAGGTTCTTTCCTGTACACCACACATGTCCCTCTTTAACTGCCTTAAAATCTGCTAACAATGGGCTTTTTGCAAGAAATTCATCCATTGTGGTCAGTTCACCGTCAATGGTACTGTTATAAATAATGTAATCTGCGTCCTTTGCCTTTGCATAAAGGCTTCCATTTCCATATTCATGGTAGAAAGAGCGTTTTCCTCTTCTTCCTCTGCACTCTGGGGAACATAGGTGCCACCTGCCATAGTGATCATTTTGCCACATAATCTCCCGGCTTACGCACATTGGCACTGCCCCTGGATGTAATGTAAAAAAAGGCTACTGTTTTTCCCTGGTTTGTCTGATCCGAATGTTCCTGTCCTTCATCCGCCTGAACAGAAACATTTTCCAGTTCTTTGATCTCTTTTTCAAATAATTCCTCTGCCAGCTGCTCTTTTCCTGTAAGTACCCCGTACAGCTTGATCCATTCCATCCTTCCTAAAGGATCCGCCTCATAGCTGGAACGCTCTACCAGGACCGGAACTCCCAGATTTTCCAGCTGCTCCTTTACCTGTGGACAATGATAGATCATGGTAGACTCAATGGCAAGGGAGCAGGACTTATCTACGATCCGTTCATAATCAGGAGCGCTGTATTTTCCTGCATATTCCATGGTTCCCTCTTCCAGAGCTTTTTTCGGTTCCTCTAAATACCAGCCGGAACGGTCTGTACCGGAAAGGGTGATCTGATCCACTGCATCCAAATGGCAGAAAAGTCCATAGCAGAAGTAGCTGCCAGGTACATATTCGTTAAAGGCTGCAAAGGGGCGTAATATCTTCCGGGAGATCTTCCGGTACCGGCTCTCCTTCCGGCACTACCAGGAATTTTTCATCTTCTCCAATAATGACCAGGGCATAGTTTTCTTCCCCATAGTAAGTGACAGAAAACTGATCCGCATATGAAAGATCCATACTTCCTGTCTGCGTTAGCTCTGACCAGGAAAGGATTTTTGCCCCGTTTTTCCTGTCTGCTCCTGTGCTGTAGTGGAAGTAACTGTATTCTCTATATTTTCTGTCTTTTGTCCGCATCCAGCGCATATTCCCAGAACGCAGACAGTCAGCGTTCCCAGAAGAAATCTTTTAATAGTTTCTTTTTATCTGTTTTTCATCTTTCTTTCCTGTGATCTGCTGCCTGCCCGTTACTGTGGCTGAATACTTTCAGAGTCAAAGATCAGTGTATAGTCGATCTCATGAGGCACACTCATGGCTGTGGTATCTGCGATCACTTTCTGTTTCTGGTCAAAACAGTGACCGGGATCTCAAAGGAAGAATTTCCTTCTGTATTTACAGGCTCATACTTTTCTTCTCCCACTTTCATATAATCATAATGAGAGCTGCCCCAGGTGATCACAGCCGTTGCCTTTCCATCCTGGATCTTTAACTGCGTTGGTGTTTCCACAGTTGTACGGCCGGAACCGCCTTCCAGTTTCACTTCCACTGTGTATGTTCCGTCTTCCAGTCCCAGGCTTTCCACAGTTTTCATGTTCCCTCTTTGTAGGCTTCCATTGAGGGAAGATGCCCGGACTACCAGGGTCCTGTCATACCAGGTTTCTTTCTTTTGCTGTAAGCTGCACAGTCAATTCCTTTGTCTAAGGCTTCTACCGGGATCTCAAATACATTCTTTCCATCTGCACTCTCTTCTGCCTGAATGTAATCTCCTTCCCCTGCTTTTTCTGCCTCTTCCCCGGTTCCCATAAATACTTTTCCATAGCCGGAACCGCTTAAGGTCAGCTTTGCGCTCATCTTTCCATCAGCAACCGTCAGTTCTGCCTCTGTAATGTGGAACATGGAAGAGCTGGAGTCCACCTCTACCGGATAAACGCCGTCTTTTAATGCATCTGCTTCAACAGGCACCATATCATCTGTTACTACCTGCACTGTAGGAGCCGTTTCTTTTCTGTTTCGGCACCTGCTGCACCAGATGTTTCTGCATTTTCTTTGTATCTGCCTGTTCGCTTACAGCCTGAAGTTGCCCCGCTGTCTGTCTTTTGTCCGCATCCAGAAGACAGTCCCACTAAACCAACGATCCCGGCACACAGTATATATTTTCTTATTTTCATCTTTTTACCATCTTTCACTGTCTATAGGTCCACTGCCGGACACATCACCGGCACATTTCCCATATGCATTGCAACAAAAGGCAGCCAGAATTTTCTCTGACCGCCTTTTTTATTTTAACTTAGCATCCTAATGCAAAATCGATTATTTTGCAAGACTGTCAACAGCTGCCTTTGCATGTTCTACAAACAGCTGCTGGATCGGCTCTAACTCACCTAAACCTCTTACCAGGCAGGTTACTTCATAACCAGCTTCTTCAAAAGTGGTCTTCCAGGAACCTTCCTCGTCACCTGCCATATCGTTGTTTGCGTGATCACCGGCAACGATCATTAAAGGCTCTAATACAACTTTCTTATAGGAACCTTCTTTTACCTTTGCTACTACATCTTCCAGACTTGGAGTTGCTTCTACAGTACCTACATAGTAGTGCTCAAAGCCTTCCTCTGTCAGCATATCCTGCATCTTGGCATATACCTGATTGGAGTCAGCCTCTGTACCATGACCCATAAAGCAGATCGCGGTCTCGCCATCATCATATTCCTTGGTTGCGTCTGTAATTGCCTGGATCACTGCCTTAAAGTCATCATCGGATGTAAGTAATGGTTCACCTACAACAACCTTCTCAAAGGAGTCTGCATTTTCTGCAATTTCATTTACCAGATCTGTATATTCAAGACCATTCATCAGATGGGTTGGCTGAACAACCAGAGTCTTTACACCATTATTTACTGCACGGTCCAGAGCTTCTGTTACATTATCAATAGTAACATCATCCCTCTTCTTTACATGGTCAATAATGATCTGGCTGGTAAAACCTCTTCTTACGGAAAAATCCGGCTCTGCCTTTTCGATGGCATCTTCAATAGCACCAATGGTTAAACGACGGCTGTCATTGTAGCTGGTTCCAAAACTTACAACTAAAAGTTCTTTTTCTCCGATCTCATCCTGATTTCTTGTGTTGTCCAATGCTGCATCTCCTGTATCGTAGTTTTCTTCGTCCTCTTCTTCAGCAGCAGTTTTCTCTTTCTGGGTCTCCTCTGCTGTGGTCTCTTCTTTTGTTTCCTCAGCATTTGTCTCTGCTACAGAAGCGGCTGTTGTCTCCTTTGCGCTTCCAGAGCATCCTGCTACGGTACCTGCAGCTACTGCTGCCGCTGCGAAAAGCAGCATTGCTTTTTTCAACTTCATTTTCATTTTCCTCCTTGTCCTAAGACACATAATAATATGTATCGATCCGGAAGAAATTCCCGGCAGGGCGCAGGAGTCCATTTTCCTGTGTGAGTCAGAAATCCTGATCCATGATAACACGACTGGAACAATTGCCATGATCATCTTTCAGGACCGGCACGATCAATTACTCGTGACCCGGAATGAACCTTCTCCTGTACCAACAAATGGCAGGTTTCCTGGCTTGCTGCTTTCTACATACAAAACTGCCTTCCCGGTTTCCCAGTGGCGGATATTCTGTCCTTTCTATCCACGTTTTATATGCATGGGATCTGGATGATAACTTTCCGGATCTCCTTTACAGCTTACAGTGACGAGATCGCGCAGGTACTTCCCCTGCTTCCCTTTTACCTCTTTATAAATAGACACGACCGCTGGTCAGCGGCTGGTCCATAAACAAAGAGCACCATTTGCTCTTAACTCGATATAAAGCTATCCTATCACCTATTAGTTTAAAAAGCAACTTATTTTACTGTCACAGCTGAATATAGCACTTTATACCCAGGAACAGATCAGGCTTAAGTTACCCTCAAAAGAGCAGGTCCCAAAATCAGCAGGAATGATAAAATGATCTCCCTTTTTGATCTTTCTGCCGTTTATGCTTCCTTCTCCTTCAATCACACTGGCATTTACAAAACCAGCCTCAAAAACATGGTCCCAGGTTCCGTGGATATCGTATTTTTCTACTGTATAATAAGGGCATGTTTCCAGATGTTCCAGGTCAGCTCCTTCTGTATGGGTGATGCTTCTCTGGTCCTTTGCAGGCTGGAATGGAGTTTTGATCACATCCAGACTCTGTTTTACATGAAGTTCCCTAAGCTTTCCGTTCCATTTTCTGTCATAATCGTATACACGGTAAGTAATGTCACTGGACTGCTGGGTCTCTAAAATAACAGTACCGCCTTTGATGGCATGGACACAGCCAGGATCGATCTGATAAAAATCGCCTTTTTTTACCGGCACTTCACGGATCAGGTCTTTCCAGCGCTTTTCCTCTACCATCTGCATTAATTCTTCTTTGTCTTTTGCATGATGGCCGATAACGATCTGGGTTCCCGGCTCACTGTCTAAGATGTACCAGCACTCTGTTTTTCCCAGAGAGCCGTTTTCATGTTCTTTTGCGTAGGCGTTATCCGGATGTACCTGGATGCTTAAGTCAGATTTGGCATCAATGATCTTAATAAGAAGGGGAAATTCTTTTCCATATTTTCCATCTTCATTTCCAAACAATTCCGGATGTTCTTCCCACAATTTTGACAGATGCTCTCCCTTATAAGTGCCTTCTGCGATCTCACAGTCTCCATTTTTGTGGGCTCCGATGCCCCAGCACTCCCCGGTACTGTCGCTTGGTATCTCATACCCAAAATCATCCCGAAGTTTTCTGCCTCCCCAGACAGCTTCTTTGAAAACCGGTTTCATAAACAATAATTCCTTCATATTTATATTCCCCTTTCTGCTTTGCAGTTGCTTGTTTTGCCATGCATATCAAAAACGCATTAGCAACGCGTTTGAAGATTTCCCTGCGCTCATTATATTATAGCGCATTTTGTTAGTGTCTTCGATATAAATTTGACATTTTCCCCCTTTTGCTTATAATAGAACTGCTTATGAAATACTTAAGACTTGCAACAAATGAAGAGGTGCATCATGGAATTACTACAATTACGATATTTTTTAGTTGCGGCCCAGTACCAGCATATGACAAAAGCAGCAGAACACTTACAGATCGCCCAGCCGGCTCTTTCCCAGGCCATCCACAGGCTGGAAGCAGAACTGGGTGTTCCCCTGTTCGAGAGAAAGAACCGCAGCATTGAATTAAATGATGAAGGAAAATTCCTGCAAAAACGGCTGATCCCTATTTTAAGCAGCTTAGACCGGCTGCCGGAGGAACTGCGAAAAGGAAAGGAAGCTGCCACCCACACTGTACATCTTCGTCTCCTTTCTGCCTCTGCCCTGATCACCAACCGGATCATTGCCTACAGAAGCCTCCGCCCGGATGTAAATTTCCAGCTGTACCAGATACCAGGACAGGAAGACGATTTTGACGTATGTGTTACAGCCCGGAGAGCCGATACTGCCCCAAAGGAAAATGACGATGCCACAGTTATGTTAGAAGAAGACCTGTATCTGGCAGTGCCATCCCATTCTCCCTATGGATCCAGGGAGTCCATCCGTTTAACAGACACAAAAGATGCCGATTATATCTGCCTTGGCGGTTCCAAGCCCATCCGCCAGATCACAAACAGCTATTTTATGGAAGCTGGATTTACTCCCCATATTATCTTTGAAAGCGACACTACGGAGTCTGTGCGAAACCTGATCGCAGCGGGAATGGGCATCGGTTTCTGGCCTGCCTGCTCCTGGGGACCTCTTACTACTAATTTTGGTGGTTCACCTGGTCATTTTCCGGTAAAACTTCTGCCCATCACAGACCAGAAATGCCGCCGCCAGATCATCCTGACCCGGTCCGAAAAAGGAAAGAAAAGCCCTATTGTAGCTGATTTCTGTGATTTTCTGGTAGAACATAACAACTGGCTGTAACTATAAAAAATATATAACGCAAAAACAGCGTACCTTCCGGCGCGCTGCTTATGTGATCTATTATAATCCATGGTATTCACTGCCCTTATGCTGGCTGGCTTTCAGACGGCTGAGAGCACGGGCCATGGATGCTTTTGACATATAATATTCTCTGATACTCTGTTTCTGACGAAGCTGTTCCTGGGCCCGTTCCAAAGCCTGTCTGGCCCGGACTTCGTCAATATCTTCCGGCCGTTCCGCTGTATCTACTACAACCGTTACACGGTTATTTGCTACCTGTACGATCCCAATACCTACAACCGCTTCCCGGTACTGGTTTTCCCCGGGAACGCGAAACCGCAGTTCTCCTTCCTGGATTGCCAGGATCATAGCCTCTCTGTGAGGAAGGATACCTACTTCCCCGTCATGAGCCGGAACCACCAGGGACTCGCAGTTTCCATTATAAAATACATGGTCACTGGCTATGACCTTAAGCCAGAATGCTGCCATTATGACGCTCCTTCCTGCATCGCCTTCGCTTTTTCCACTACTTCGTCAATGGTACCCACATTAAAGAAGGCTGCTTCCGGATATTCATCCATTTCTCCGTCAATGATCGCCTTAAATCCACGGACCGTTTCCTTTACAGGTACATATTTTCCCGGAACACCGGTAAAGTTCTCTGCCACATGGAATGGTTGGGATAAAAATCTCTGTATCTTTCTTGCACGGTTGACTGTCAGCTTATCTTCCTCGGAAAGTTCCTCCATACCCAGGATGGAGATGATATCCTGCAGTTCTTTATACTTCTGCAGCATCTCTTTTACTTTATTGGCTACTTCATAATGCTCTTTTCCTACAACATCCTCTTCCAGGATACGGGAAGAAGACTCCAGAGGATCCACTGCCGGATAAATACCCTGTTCTACGATCTTTCTGGAAAGGACTGTAGTTGCATCCAGATGAGCGAAAGTAGTAGCAGGCGCCGGGTCTGTTAAGTCATCTGCAGGCACATAAACAGCCTGAACAGAAGTAATAGAACCATTCTTTGTAGAAGCAATACGCTCCTGAAGTCCGCCAAGGTCCGTTGCCAGTGTCGGCTGATAACCAACTGCAGAAGGCATACGTCCAAGAAGTGCGGAAACCTCAGAACCAGCCTGTACAAAACGGAAGATATTATCAATGAATAAAGCACGTTCTGATGCTTTACATCACGGAAATACTCTGCCATGGTCAGTCCTGTTTCTGCTACTCTCATACGGGCACCCGGTGACTCGTTCATCTGTCCAAATACAAGGGCTGTCTTCTTTAAAACGCCGGACTCGCTCATTTCCGTCCAAAGGTCATTTCCCTCACGGGAACGCTCTCCAACACCGGTGAAGATCGAATATCCGCCGTGTTCCGTTGCAATGTTGGTGATCAGTTCCTGGATCAGCACCGTCTTACCAACACCAGCACCGCCAAACAGACCGATCTTACCGCCCTTTGCATAAGGTGCTAACAGGTCAATGACCTTGATACCTGTTTCCAGCATTTCCACAACCGGGCTCTGGTCTGCAAAACTTGGGGATCTCTGTGGATGACCCATTTTCTTCTCCTCCAGGCTCTCACCGCCATCTAAGGTGTCCCCAAGGACATTAAACAGACGTCCCAGTGTCTTTTCACCAACAGGAACAGCAATTCCCTGTCCTGTTGCTTCTACTTCCATATCTTTATATAAACCTTCACTGGAAGCTAACATAATACAGCGGACTACATCTCCGCCAATATGCTGGGCTACTTCCATAACGCAACGCTTTCCATTGTTCATTACAGTCAGCGCATCCTGGATATGAGGAAGGTTTCCATTTTCAAAAGCCACATCTACTACAGGTCCCATTACCTGTATGATCTTTCCTTTATTCATGATTTACTCCTTATCTCCGCTTCTTCCGCTGTGCCCTTGCACCGCCTACCACTTCCGTGATCTCCTGGGTAATGGCAGCCTGGCGCACCCGGTTATATTCAATGGACAGCTCATTTAAAAGCTCTGCCGCATTGTCGCTGGCAGACTGCATTGCCATCATACGGGCATTCTGCTCACTGCAAAATGACTCTACCAGGGCACCGAAGATAAATCCTGTTACATAGTTTGGCACCACATGGTCCATGACCGCTGTAGGGGATGGGACCATCTGGATCTCTTCCTGATGGATATCCGCAGGAATGACCACATTGCTGAAATCTTCCTGCTTCAGGGGAAGAAGCTGCTCCATCTGTGCTTCCACCTTCATGCTGTTTATCATCTGCGTATAAATGATCCACACCTCATCCAGACGTCCTTCCAGATAATCCTCGATCAGGGAAGAGGCGATCAGACGGGCTCTGTGCATGGTAGGGTTCTGCACCGTGTAGTGGAACTGTTCTTCTACCGGCACATGTCTTGCAGCAAAATACTGTCTTCCCAGCTCTCCACGACATACAGACGGTTTTATCACTTTTTCCATCCATTCATGGGCAAGTTTCAGTACATTGTGGTTATAAGCACCTGCCAGACCCTTATCACCTGTAATGACTACCAGGCCACGGACACGGTCCTCTTCTTTGATCTCTTTTCTGGCGTTAAAATAAGGATGCTCTGTATCCCCATATGGCGCAGGATACGCCGGATCAGGCTCTGAAGGGTGTAAAAATAAGGTTCTGTATCTTCCAGAAGCTTTTGCTTTTCTTCAGCTTGGTTGAAGAGATCAGATACATGGCATTGGTGATCTTACGTGTATCCTGAATACTTTTATTCGGTTTTGGATCTCTCTTGCGTTTGCCATACTGCCTCCTTAAACTCCTTCGCTGCCTCTACGATCCGTTCTGCCAGCTCATCGCTTAAGACTTTCTTTTCCGTGATCTCATTTCCAATTTCAGGATGTTTGTCCTCAAACCAGGCAAGCATATCCATCTGGAACTTTTGATCTGTTTTACATCCACACTTACCATTACTTTGTGGGTTGCTGTACACAGGGTAATCACCTGCTCTGCCATGGAAAGCGGACGTCCCAAAGGCTGTTTTAACAGTTCCATCAGACGTTTTCCATAAGCCAGCTGTGCTTTTGTCGCCTCATCCAGGTCAGAACTGAACTGGGTGAACACTTCCATTTCACGATACTGTGCCAGGTCGATACGGATGGTACCGCTGGCCTTCTTCATTGCCTTGGTCTGTGCAGCACCGCCTACTCGGGATACAGAAAGACCTACGTTTACTGCCGGTCTCATTCCTGAGAAAAACAGGTCGCTTTCAAGGAAGATCTGACCATCTGTAATAGATATTACATTGGTAGGAATATAGGCTGATACATCTCCTGCCTGTGTTTCAATAATAGGAAGGGCTGTAATAGAACCTCCTCCCAGTTTATCTGAAAGACGGCTGGAACGCTCCAGCAGCCTGGAATGAAGATAGAAACATCTCCTGGATATGCCTCACGTCCCGGAGAACGCTCAAGCAACAGGGACAATGCACGGTAAGCTACTGCATGCGGACAGGTCATCATAAACAATGAGCACATCTTTTCCCTGGCGCATGAAAAACTCTGCCATGGCAGTTCCGCATAAGGGGCAATATATTGTAAAGGCGCCGGATCACTGGCTGTAGAAGCCATAACAATGGTGTAATCCATGGCGTCATTTTTCTTTAATGTATTTACCAGCTTTGCAATGGTAGATGCCTTCTGGCCAATGGCAACATAGATACAGATCACATCCTTGCCCTTCTGGTTTAAAATAGTATCCATTGCAATGGAGGTTTTACGGTCTGACGGTCACCGATGATCAGCTCACGCTGTCCCCGTCCGATAGGGAACATAGAGTCGATGGCCAGGATACCTGTCTCCATAGGAACTCCTACGGATTTACGTTCTGCAATACCAGGTGCTTCCTGTTCAACGAAGCAGGTAATCCTCTTCTTTGCAGGTCCCATTCCGTCAATGGTCTCTCCTAAGGCATTGACAACTCTTCCTAAAAAGCCGCTCCAACAGGAACACCTGCTTTTTCTTTGTTCTGGTAACTTTTGTTCCCTCTGTAATACCTGTATCTTTTCCAAACAGGATACAGCCGATCTCATTTTTACGGATATCCTGGACCATGCCCTTGACTCCGTTTTCAAATATAACGATCTCTCCATACATGGCATGATCAATACCATATACAATGGCAATGCCATCGCCTACCCAGATCACAGAACCAGTCTCATTAACCTGTCCTGCATGAGCGTCATAGTCTTCGATCTCGCCCTTGATAATGGAGATGATCTCCTGAGAACTGATTGTACTCATAGTAATAACTCCTATCTGCCTGCAGTCTGAAACAGCCGCTCAAGCTGCCCTTTCAGGCTGTAATCATATTCCACATCTCCGGTCTTTAAGACGAAACCGCCCATCAGTTCCGGAGCAGCAGCCATTTCAAGCTGCACATCCTTCTTTTTATATTCCTGCACAAAATTCCAGGATCCCTGCAAGCTGTTCCTCATCTGGTCTGGTCACATAAAAAGACTGGCTGATAAAATACCCGCTCCATCTAACAGACATTTCTCCCAGACCTTTATCATATCTTCCATCTGCCCGATGCAGCCTTCCTCACAGGCCTTCTTTAAAAATGAACCATTGTACTGGAAAAATCAGGTTCTTTCCATATTTTTCCAATAATGGCTTCCTTTTGTTTCCTGCAATGTGGGATCATCAAGAACTGCCTTAAGTTCTGGATTTTCCTGGAAAATGCGCCCGGTCTCCCGGACCATTTCTCAGGTACCTTTAATTCATAAAGAACGGTTCCGTATAATCTTGCCTGCTCAGTCATGTTTTCACCTGCGCTTGCTAAAAATGCCTGATAACGTTTCTTGTCGCTTTCCGGTCCTGCCTGCTCAGACAAAAGTTTTGCCGTTGCAGTCATTGCCAGACCTGTAACAGAAGCACGAAGATCATTTAATGCCTTTTCTCTTTCCAGATCGATCATTTTCTTTGCATCTTCCAGCTTTTTAGAAGCATCTGCATCTGCCTTTGACAGGATCTTCTCGTATTCCTCTCCTGCCCTTTCCTTTGCCTGGGCAACGATCCTGCCAGCCTCTTCATCTGCTTTTTCAAGGGATACTTCATACTTTTTCTTTAGCAGACCCGCATCCCTGTTAGCAGCAGCCGCTTTATCTAATTCCTTTTCCACCATCTGTTTCCTCTCTTCCAGAATGGACATCAGCGGCTTCATAAGGAAATGCTTTAAAAACAGATACAGCACAACAATGTTGATGATCGTAAAGGCAATATTCCAAAAATTAATATTTAGCATATGTACTGCCTTTCTACTTCAGGAACAGGATGATCAGAAGACCGATAACGAAACCGTAAATAGCAGTTGCCTCTGCCAGTGCGCATCAAGAAGAAGTGCCTTTGTGATCTTGCTGTCTGCTTCAGGCTGTCTTGCAATAGCATCTACTGCTTTGGAAGTAGCCATACCAATTCCAAGTCCTGCTCAATTCCTGTAATTACTGCAACTGCAGCTCCAAGTGCGATTAATCCTGACATGATGATTTCTCCTTTTGTTTAAAAATTTTTGTTTATTTACTCAATTGCTTCTTTTATATATAAAGATGTAAGGAATACAAACACATAAGCCTGTATCACTCCATCGAATATATCAAAATACCCGCTAAATGGCAGCGGCACCACTAAGGGCAGCAGATATTTGATCAGTGCCATGACCACTACTGCGCCAAGCACATTTCCAAACAGTCGCATGCACAGCGACAGCGGCCGGATAAACAGCTCCAGTACATTAATAGGAGCAATAATGGGGATCGGTTCCGCAAAACTTTTCACCCAGCCCTTTACACCTTTTTCCGGATACCTGCGGCTTCCACCAGCACAATACTCATAACAGCTAAAGACGCGGTCACATTTAAGTCTTTTGTGGGGATTTAAAACCTAACAGACCGATCATATTGGCGATGGCTATGTAGATAACAACGGTGATCAGATAAGGAATGTAATCTTTTCCTTCTTCTCCCAGAAGATCCAGAAAGAAGTTATAAAGGAAAGAAAAACCACTTTCCAGTGCTGCCTGTTTTCCGCTTATTTTACGGATCTTAAGCCCATGCACCCAGATCAGGGAGCCGATCATGATAATGGCCATAATGATCCATGTGACCACCACCGATTCCAGTACATCGATCCCGCCAAATAAAGGAATGGTAAATACTGTATTACAGTTTAATTCCTCCATCAGGAGTCTACCAGCTGGTCCATTTTTTCACTCCTTCCTACCTATTTTCTTGTCTTTTGTTTCGTCCGTTATTATAGCCACATGAATTTTCCTTTCAATTCTGAATTTCTTATTATTTCATAACACAAATGTTATCAAACTAAATATTGCATAATTATTATGGATTATTGTTTATTTTTGGAACATTTCAGAATATATGTTTAGAAGATGTTAAGACTTTTTCTACATGTTTTAAATGAATACAAAAGATGCTTCTGTTCTTTCACTTTTATAAGTAAAAACGAAGCATCTTATATCTCTTTATTCATTTTCCGGAAGAACTCTTCCACTGGCACCGCTTTCCAAAATAGTATCCCTGAGCCAGATCACAGCCCATTTCATACAGCATTTTGGCCTGTTCCTTTGTTTCAAAAGCGCCGGAGGCGGTCTTTCCTATAAAGTGAAAAGAATGCCTTGGCATTCTCGCGCCGAGCGCGGTCGCTTGCGACAAACTTCCTCATCGCGCGAGTGCGCATTATTGGCAGGTCGTGCCTTTTGTGTACTAGGGAGTTCCAACGGAATTTCCTAGTAAAAAACTGCCGCGAAATATTTTCTTATTTCGCGACAGTTTCATACTTTTCTCTCAGATTTGCGCTATCGCGCTTTCTATTAGAACAGTCCGGGAACAGGGTAGCCGGAATAGCCAGCCAGAAGTTCGGGAAGATTACTAACAGTAATAATACTGCGATAGAGGATAAGAAATAAGGAAGAGTTCCCTTAAATGCATCCTCGATGGTAATACCACTGATAGAAGAAGCGATCAGCAGGCACAGACCATAAGGTGGGGTTACCAGGCCAAGAGCCAGGGTAACAACGATGATCAGGCCAAGGATGATCGGGCTGATCTGCAGTGAAGTAGCAGCCGGAAGAATGATCGGAACAAACAGGATCATTGCGTACAGCATCCATGAAAGTACCTACAAACATAAAGAATGCAACTACTACAAGAAGGAATACCAGTCTTCCGCCTGGCATATTAGCGAAGAAGTTCTGTACAATTACATTCAACTGATAGTATGCTAATAACTCGCCTAATGCATTTGCTGTAGCCAGAGCGAACAGAGACAGGGAAGACAGCTTCATAGTCTCGATCAGGATACGTGGCAGGTTCTTAACCTTAATGGTCTTGTAGAAGAAGATACCAACTAATAATGCATAGATACATGCAAATGCTGCAGACTCAGTAGGTGTAAACAAACCGCTGACGATACCACCGATCAGGATGATAGGAGTAAGCAGTGCTGGCAGAGACTGAAAAGTTCTGCGGCATACTTCCTTAAACGGAACACGATCACACTTAGGGAAGTTCTTTCTCTTGGAGTAGTACTTAACTACTGCCATCATAGCCAGACCAAGTAAGATACCTGGAACCAGACCGGACATGAACAGCGCACCGGTACTTACGTTAGCGATACCTGCGTATACAACCATGGTGATACTTGGAGGGATAATGGAACCTAATGTGGAAGATGCTGCGGTAACACCAACAGATGTTCCCTTGTCATATCCCTGCTTCTCCATTGCAGGAATGAAGATCTTACCAACACCAGCGGTATCAGCCTGGGAAGAACCGGAGATACCAGCGAAGATCATGGATACAAGTACGTTTGAATAAGCAAGACCACCGCGAAGGTGTCCAACTAAAGAGTTACAGCAGTCGATCAGCTTTTCAGTGATCTCACCTTCGTTCATTAGGTTTGCTGCAAGGATAAACAGCGGAACAGCTAACAGTGTAAAGCTGTTCAGACCATTAAACATTTTCTGAATACAACTAAATTCGGAATCTGTCCCAGAGATGCGATACCGGTAAAGATACAACGCCAAGTGCGAATGAGATCGGCACACCAATGGCAACAAAACGATAAACATTACTACTAATAAAACACCCATTACTTGTTGCCTCCTTTCATAAGAGCACCGATTTCTTCAATGATCTGCGCGATCAGATAAATAGTAGAAGTTACACCACAGATTGGAAGACAGGTCCATGTAGGTCCACGCTTAAAGGACGGAATATTGGTCCATGTATAGTTCCAGAACTTCTGTGTTAATTTATAACCATAATAAGCCATTAATACAGCAAACACCAGCATAACAAGAGAGATGATGATTGCTAATACGCTCTTAATTTTCTCGTTTTTCAGCATATCGCTGACGGAAGTAAACGCAAAGTGACGTTTTTCATAAACCATAGCGCCTGCGCCCATAAATACAGCCCAGATAAAGGAATACATAGATACGTCCTCAGTCCAGGTTGCTGCGATGCCAATGTAACGAGAGAGCATCTGGAATACAACTGTAAGAAGGAAGATGCAAAGGAAAAATCCTCCTACAGCAATCTGGATCTTCTGCATCCATTCAATTGCTTTTTTCATAATGTGTTCTCCTTTCAGGAAATCTTAACACCATATTAACACTCTTTTAAACCTAACATCAGCCATCCAGTCGCCCAGATGGCTGATATCCTCCGGATCAGGAAGACCTGACCCATTTCATTTTTCTTTCGTAAATGTTCAGAACTTTATAAGTCCCTTATGTTCCGTTCTGCTTACAGATTACTCTGCTGCTGCACGGATCATCTCTAACTCAGCAGTCATGTTGTTATCAGCTGCGAACTTATCCTGGATTGGAAGAGCCAGAGCCTTGAATGCATCGATATCAACATCTTCAAAGTTGGTAACTTCTGCGCCATCAGCGATAACTTTCTCTTTGGACTCTTTGAACATACGGTAAACTACCTGACGCTCTTCTTCTGTACAAGCCTCAACAGCCTGATCGATCCAGCCCTTCTGCTCATCAGTCAGACTATCATAGAAATCGCCGTTCATCAGTAACAGACGGGTTGTGTAGTCATGATGTGTTTCAGAGATGTAGTGGCCGTTTGGAGTCTTGTGATGCTCTTTTAACATAAAGCTGGTGTAGTCGTTCTCAGCGGAGTCAACAACGCCCTGCTGTAATGCCTGGTATAACTCGCCCCATGCTACAGATGTTGGGATAGCGCCGCGCTTTCCAGAAGTCCTGCTGTACCTGAGAAGACTGAGTACGGATTGTCATACCCTTTAAATCTTCTGGCTTGGTAACTGGCTTTTACCATAGTAATCACGAACGGAGGAGCTCCAGTAAGCCATGATGCGGAAGTTGTTGTTTGTCTTTTCCTTAACAACATCTTTCATCTTGTCACCGAATTCGCCGTCTAAGCACTTCTCCCAGTGATCAAAGCTGTCAAACAGATATTCCAGTGAGAAGATATCTACTTCCGGAACACCGATAGCGGTCATGAAACCTGGGGAAGCAACTACCATAGATGCAGCGCCCATTTCCAGCTTCTCGATCAGCTCGTTCTCGTTCTCGCCTAAGGTTCCCTTATGAACAGTTACAGCGATCTTTCCGCCGGAAACATCCTCAACTACCTCTTTGAACTTGTCCATACCATAGGAATATGGGTTGTCTAAAGAAGTCTGGTTGGAAGCGATGATCAGCTCTAACTCTGGAGCTGCATCAGATTTTGCTGCTTCTGTTGTGTCTGCTTTTGCATCTGCTGCTGCAGCGGTTGTCGCCAGCAGCTGCTGCTGTTGTTTCAGCAGGTTTGGATGATCCGCATCCAGCTAATGATGATACCATCATAACACCTGCCAGTACTAATGCTAACCTTTTTTTCATACTTCTACTTCCTTCTCTCTTTTATTTTCACGGACACTTTCATGTCCGTAAATCTCGTACATTCAAAGAGGTTTTTATCCCCCCTGCTGACTGATTTTCTCAATAAACTCCATTTGAGATCCGCAGCACTTCTATGCACAATTTTAACAAAAAAATAACTTGATTTCAAGTTTTTTTGTGCGATTGTTTTCTTTGCAATCGGTTGTGTTAAGAAGCTATAAAGATATTAACATATTTTTTTCTAATATCAACTGGTTTTACACAATAATTTCGCACAAAATACACTTTCGATATTTGTACATAATTTCCAAAAGTTGTATACAAACTAAAAGCTGGCAGGAAATATACTTACGATTTTTCCTGTCAGCCTTTTTATTTTTACATTTTAAAGTTTTTATAGTTTTTTTATAATTGCCGTTATTTCTTTATTTCTTCAGACCGTAATGATCAGCCAGCTTCTGCAGTGCAGGAAGTGCTCTGTGGATCATCTCATTGGATACGCAGTATGCCATACGAACATAACCAGGACAGCCAAAGCTGGTTGCAGGTACGATCAGCAGGTTAAACTTCTTGGCTGCTGCGGAAAACTCCGCGTCATCTCCTGTAGGTGCCTTAACCAGCATATAAAATGCGCCTTCCGGCTTTACACACTCAAAGCCCATATCCTTCATAGACTCATATAACAGCTTGCGGTTTCTGTCATAAAATTCCACATCTGTCTTTACATCCAGGCAGTCAGCTACAACCAGCTGGAATAAAGATGGTGCATTAATGTAACCGATGCAGCGGTTTGCAACCACCAGGGCATTGATCATGGTATCATACTCTGCGATCTGGCGGCTCACAGCCATATATCCAATACGCTCACCAGACAGGGACAGGGACTTACTGAAGGAATAAACGACAATGCAGTTTTTAATATAGTCCGGCGCAAATGGAAGCTCACAGCCATCATATACCAGTTCACGGTATGGCTCATCAGAAAGAACGTAAATAGGATGTCCAATCCGTTCCTCTGCCTTTTCCAGCATTTTCTGTAAACGGATCAGCGTTTCCTTATTGTATACAACACCAGACGGATTGTTGGGGTTGTTGATGATCACAGCCTTGGTACGCTCTGTAATATACTTATCAGCTTCCTCTACATTCAACTGGAAAGTCTCATAATCAGCCGGAACCACCTTTAAATTACCGCCAAAGTTCATAACATAACTGTTGTACTCACCAAAAAACGGCGCAAAGCAAAGGACCTCATCTTCCGGCTCCAGCAGAGAACGCAGAACACAGTTGATACCGCCTGCAGCACCTACGGTCATAATAATGTCATCTTTTGTAAAAGAAGAATTGTATTTCTTATTTAAGTTTGCTGCTACTTTCTCCCTTACTTCCGGATAACCGGCATTTGGCATATAGCAGTGTACAAAATTGGCATTTCTGTTTTCAAGAATATCATAAATGCTCTTCTTTACCTCTTCCGGTACAGGAGCGGCCGGGTTTCCAAGGCTGAAATCATATACATTCTCAGCGCCGACTTCCTTTGCCAGCTCAATACCTTCCTCAAAAAGTTTTCTTATTGTAGAACTTCCTGCAACCAGTTTCTGCATATTCTTTGAAAGAACCATCTCTCTACCTCCTACAGCGATCGTGCCTTTATCCTTTTGTGTCCGCACCGGCTGTTCTTTTTCATTAACAAAAATTTTAACACATTAACGTATCCAACGCAATGATTTTAGAAAAATTTATTTTGCCACTGTAAAGTCATAAAGTAATTCCGCATCTATTTTATTATAATTCAACATCTGGCATACTGTAACCAGCTTTCCTCAAAGCCTTTTATATGCTATACTCATTAATAAAGGTTCTTTTTATTTCAGCTCAAAAACGCAGCTTTTCAGAACCTGCCTATACCATGATCTGGAGGTAAAATCCTTATGAATACAGACTCATCCCAATTCATCACCGGACGTGAAGTTGCAGTACTGGATATGTTAAACGCAAGAGACAGGCGCCACGCCATCCAGCAGGAACTGATCCGCACCCACAATGCCACAGTCATTTCCTTCACCTTAAATATTCCCGGTCCCATCAAAGTCTTTCCTTTAGGAGAAATGACCTTTGAAGAAGGCATCCGTCTCATCGACTCCCAACTTCACGCCTGGAAGATCCCGGTCCTTGAAAAACGGACGATCCGCGATTTTACAGGAAACGAACAGTTCTGGTCTGTTAAAGGTGATACCCTTTTCATCAAAGAGATCCTCTGCCTTTTAGAAGACAGCCTGTCCTTTGGCCGTCTTTTCGATATTGATGTGATCCGTACCGATGAAACCAAAGTTTCCCGTACAGAACTTGGCTTTCCAGGCAGAAAATGCCTTTTATGCAGCAACGATGCCTTTGTATGCAGCCGTTCCCGTACCCACACAGTAAAAGAACTGTTAGATAAAGCCTGCGAACTGATGAAAGACTATTTTGAAGAAAAACAGGCAAAAAAACTGTCTTCCCTGTCCATGCAGGCCCTTCTCTACGAGGTAAGCGCCACCCCTAAACCAGGACTGGTAGACCGCAACAATACCGGCGCCCACAAAGATATGGACATCTTCACCTTTGAAGCCAGCGCCGTTTCCTTAAACCACTACTTTGAGAAATTCGCCCTCTGCGGCATGGAAAAAGAACACGAAAACGGCCACGAACCATTTTCCCGTATCTTTGCAAGACTGCGCTCTTTAGGGATCCAGGCAGAAGATGCCATGATGACCGCCACCAAAGGCATCAATACACACAAAGGACTTATCTTCTCCCTGGCGATCTTAAACTGCTCCTTAGGCTATATGTATGCAAACCATATCCCCTATTCCCCAGACACGCTGCTCTCCATCAACCGGAAACTGGTAGCCGATGTCCTGGAAGATTTCAAAGATATTACGGCAGAAACCGCCCGCACCAATGGCGAACGCCTCTACGCCCTCTATGGTATGAAAGGAGCCCGGGGTGAAGCACTGTCCGGCTACGCAACCGTATTAAAAACAGCTCTCCCCATCCTGAAAGAAGAGCTGAAAAAAGACCGTTCCATCAATGATGCCGGTGTGATCACCCTGCTGTCCATTATTGCGACCTCCGAAGACACCAACATCGTAAACCGCTCTTCCTACGAAGAAATGAAAGAACTGCAGGCCCGTATCCAAACTGTACTAAAAGAAAAAGCCCATGATACCCATGAGCTTCTTACTTATGCAAAAGAACTGGATGCTGAAATGATAGAACGCAACATCAGTCCAGGCGGCAGCGCCGACCTTCTTGCACTGACCTACTTTATTTACCTTTATGAGCAGGAACTTTGATCCTTCTCATATATAATTCTCATATATAAAAAACTGTATACCAGCTACACCAGCCGTCTGACCGTATTTCGGACGATCAGACGGTTTTCCAGAACGATCCTGCGGTTATCCTCTACGCCGTCTTCGATCCGGCGCAAAAGGACCCTGGTGCCCTCTTTTGCAATCTCACTCATACTCCGCTCAACCGTTGTCAGTTTCATACTGCTGTATCCAGACATATCCCAGTTATCAAAGCCGATCAATGAAACGTCATCCGGCACTTTCAGCCCTTCTTCTACTATAGCCTCTCTCGCTCCGAAAGCCATTTCATCATTGAAGCATAAAAGAGCTGTGGGATGGTACTCCAGAAGGAGCTTTGCCCCCTGATACCCGCTTGCGTACCGGTAAGTCCCGCTGACAGTGGGAATGATATCCGGATCCAGGCCATGTTTTCTGGCTGCATTCTGCCATCCAATATGGCGCAGTCTTGTAGAGTCCAAATTCGGAGCCCCTTCGATCACACAGATATTTCGATGGCCGTTTTCGATCAGATAATCCATTGCTGTTTCCATTGCCTTCGTTTCATCGGTTGTTACATTGAGTGCATCTATATCCACCTTACGGCAGATCACAACCATAGGGATCTTTTTCTCCAGAACTTCCTCCATAAATGCCCGGTCTTCCGTTCTCTGGCTTAAAACAATGATCCCATCATAATAGGTCGGATTTAATGTTCCCGCTTCGTGCATGTCAATACCTTTGACTACAATATTATACTTACTCCCTACAATACTGTATACTCCCGTGAGAACATCATGGAGAACGAAGGGTGATGTCATCTTGCTGATGGTTGAGAAATACAGACCGATCACATAGGATCTTGAAAGTTTCAGATGGATCGCCGCCTGATTAGGAACATACCCCATCTCCTTGGCAATCTCCAATATCCGCTTCCGACGATCCCCGTTTGTACTTCCGATCCCATTTAATGCTCTCGAAACCGTAGAATAAGAGACCCCCGCTTTCTGCGCAATATCTTTGATCGTTACCCCCATGTCTATTCCTCCGTCCCATTTTGATATCCTTTACAAACTAGTATATCACTTTTTATTGCGGATCACTGATCATGTTTTCAATATTTCTCAGTATGAACGCCTCTCCCTCCTGGCCTTCAACCTTTACATCGTGCATTATCAGTTCTTCAATATTATCTGCAAATATTCCTACTTTTGTACATGGCTCAATTCCGTCAAGCATGGCCGGAGCTCCTGGCTGCGGGTTTTCATCATAGGTAATATGAACATGTTCCATAACCACCTTCTGGATTTTTTTCTCCGGAAGTCCGTAGAAGAAAGCACCTGCAACATGACAGTTTTTTGCCTCAATATTTTTGAATACAAGACTGCGGATCTGGGGAGTACGCTCATCAACCGGAAGTGCCTCCTTGCTGCGAACATACTCAATATGTCCATCTGGATCACAGAAATAGAAGCAGTTAATAACGAGCGGTGTCATAACCTGATCCATCTGGATATTGTCAAACAGGATCCCGTCAACAATAGCATCTTTTCCCCGGCCACGTCTCGTCTTGATCCTAAGTCCACGGTCTGTATTGATAAAGAGACAGTCTTTAACAGTAAGGTTTATCACTCCTCCTGCCATTTCACTTCCGATCGTTACAGAACCATGACCGTCCCGCATACAGCACTGACGGATCATAAGGTTTTCACATGGACGTTTATACTTTGCACCCATATAAATTTTTCCGGCTTTAACAGCAATACAGTCATCTCCCAGAGAAAAATATACACCAACGATCTCTACATTTTGCATGATTCCGGATCCAGGCCATCTGTGTTTGGGGAAACTTTTGGATTTAGTACCTTAAGATCTATAAAGCGGAGATTGTCGGAAAAATATGGGTGGATATTCCAGCTTGGACTGTTTTGTACCTGGATACCGCAACAACTACATCCTCGCAGTGATTGAGAAAGAGCATTCTCGGGCGGAATGCGATCCGCTTCACTTTGGCTGATACCACCAGTTGTCCTCATCAAAATTTGCGTTTCCGTCAATCACTCTTTTCCGTAGATCACAACATGTTTCACATTAACACCTGTAATGATCGCGGAAAACATAGGAAGAGGATTTCCTCCCAAGTTCCAAGATTATACTCTTCTGTCTCATCCCAGCTCTGGATCAGTCCCGGATAGATTGGAAATTTCCTGCGGTCTGTTTCAGCAGAAAGCACAGCTCCTGTGCCAGTTCCAAATTCAGGTCATCCTTTAAAACAGGCTGGTCACCTTATAAGTTCCCTCAGGGATCAGCACACGGCCTTTTCGGGCATGCCATAATGGCAGACTGGATAAAAGAGTATCATCCGTGATTCCATCTCCCTTTGCACCAAAATCCCTGACATTAAGTGTCACAAATTCCTCATCAGTCTTTATCTCGATACACGCCTGCTCATCTTCTGCCACTATACGTACCTTATAATCGGAAGAAGGCTGCAGATCATAGATCCCGGTAATCACCCGGTCTGTCTTCTGGTAAAATGCGTCATTGACATAGACTTCATATTCTCGTTTTGTGTGAAAGATCCTCATCCCCGATCTCAATGGTAGCAGATCTTGCATTCTTAAAAATACAGCTTACTTTCGTGAACTACCCATTGTCTAAAGCCAATGGGCTTCCTGCTTCCAGACCTCGTAACCTACTATCTCCACAGGCGTTCATTCGGGCAGTCCCTGCCCTATATTGTTATTTCTTTTATGCTATTTGTCTTAATCCTTCTTCCAGTATATTTTTTGCTGCGTTGATATCCCTGTCATGATTTGTTCCACAGACAGGACATGTCCATTCCCTTACTGATAGATTTTTTGTCTCTGTATTTTGGTATCCACAGGCGGAACACAGCTGACTACTGGCATAGAATCTATCTATTTTGACATATTCCTGCCATTCCACTTTGCCTTATATTCTAACTGTCTTGTCAGCTCATACCATGATACATCACTTATAGACTTTGCCAAACGGTGATTTTTTACCATGTTTTTTATCTGCAAATCTTCCGAAACGATCACTTGGTTTCGCTGATAATCTCATGGGACATCTTGTGCAGATAATCTTTTCTGGTATTTGTTATTTTTTCATGGCATAATGCTATCTTTTCTTTGTTTTGCAGTAATTTTGACTTTTCTCTTTATGGGCTAACTGCCTTTGCAGTTTACCAGTTTCTTTTCGTATTTTCTGATGATTTTTGGATTTTCGTATTTCTTTCCAGCAGAAGTAATACATAACTCCTTAATACCTAAATCTATTCCTGTATTTTGATTTATATGTGGCAGTTCCACGTGTTCTGTTTCCACTAAAATTGATACATAATATTTTCCACTCGGAACTTGTGATATCGTTGCCGATTTTATCTGTCCGATAAAATTTCTATGCAGTTTTGCTTTTATTCCTTTTAATTTAGGCAGTTTTACTCTATTGCACCCGAAATCTACTGTTATATTGCCATTCGTAAAATTTGTTGTATATGACTTATGATTATCGTGTTTACTCTTAAACTTCGGATAACCTGCATGCTCCAAAAAATTTCTGATATGAACTGTCCATGTTGTAAATCGCATTTGTCAGAGCAAATTTATCCACTTCTTTCAGCCATTCATATTCTTTCTTTAATTGTCTGTTGCAGTAATTGTTACAATCTGTTTTGCTGACAGATTTTTCTCTTTTCGTATCTTTCTTTCCGGTATGCCAGTGTCTGATTATATACAAAACGGCAACAGCCAAATGTTTTTCAATTTGTATTTTCTGCTCATTATTAGGGTATATTCTGTATTTATATGCCTTTAACATCCACTGTCACCCTCTTTCTCAACCTTGATTTTCTATATACTTTTCAGCATTTCTTCCGATACATTTCCTACACTACATGCAAAATATCCATCTCTCCAAAAGGTATGTTCTTTCCAGAAATGCTTCCGCAAATAATTCGGATAGCGTTTCCATATATGGTATGTTGTATAGCTCTTCATCAGGTTTACAATCTTACTAATAGACATTGTCGGTTCTGTCTCTATCATGTAATGAATATGGTCTTTATCTGTTTCCATATATCTGATAATAACACTGTGCCTTTGACATATCCCATATGAAAACTGCTTTATATCATCTGATATCTGTCTCGAAACCAGTAATTTCTTCCTATATTTACAGACAAAAATAATGTGATATTGTAATAAGTATTTGTGTCTGTTTTAGATTTCCATGTTCCCATATCATTAGCATACAATAATTCTCAGCTTTTGGCTACCTTAACCCACCGTCTAAAGCCAGTGGGATTGCGGTAGCCTTATTTCAAGTGCGCTTTCCGGGAACTGGGACAGATCAATAATATCTGCGTACTGGTTTAAATCAGCAAAATTTGTTCCATTATTAGAATAAAGGTCGATCCAGTTCCAGTTGATCTACATCAGATCTGCTGAGTTGCCGCCCAAGATGTTTAAGGACTGTTTCTCTTCCCATCCGGACCATGCGCCGTATTCCGGACTTACAGTTACACCTTCGTATTTTGCCTGAAAAGCCTCGATCGCTTTTCAGTTGCTTCATGTCTTGAATCTCCGCCCCACCAGGAAAAGTGATGTTACCGGAAATATCACCGGAATTTCCGCCTTCTGCGCTGCTTTCACCTGCTGCCTTGGTATCTGCTGTAGTAGTTGTGTTGCTTCCACCGCATCCAACCAGTGAAATTGCTGTAACGGAAGCCATTGCCAGTGCTGCTCTCTTCATTTTCTTCATAAAAACTTTTCCCTTCCTATAATGTCAAGCCCTTCACCTGCTTTCTTCTGATTAGTTCTTTGGTATTATCATACCACCTTTACCGGGGTTTGTCTTGTGGAAATTAAAATACCCCAAGCATCTGCTGCTTGAGGTATTTTTCAGCGGAAAAAGCGAAGCATCCCAAAATCCTCTGTTATATTCTTCTCCTTCATAACTCTCAGATAATCCAGCCTTGCTGTTTCAATATGTTCAGCCAGCGCCTGCTGCGCCAGTCTGCTGTCTCCTGACTTAAGACCCTCTAAAATCATTTGATGATCCCTGTATGCTTTATCCTGATATTTACGCTCCAGATATGAAATCATCCTTACCCGACGGCACTGAAGAAGCAGGCTTTCATGAAAACGTATCAGTTTTTTATTCCGTGAGAGATTTACAAGATAATCATGAAATTGCTGATCCGCCTCAAAATTTTCCTTAATTCTTCCGGCTATATTAGCATCCTCCATATTCCGGTTAATACGCTCCAGTTCTATCAGCCTTGTTTCATCAATCCCTTTTTCAAGAGCAATACGTACAGCTGCAACCTCAATTCCTTCTCTTGCATCAAAGATCAATAATTCCATCTTCTGTAATAGGACTGACCTGATAGCTCTTCCCCGCACCTGCATCTACAATCAAATCATCGCCTTCAAGCTTCTGCAGCGCCTGACGGATCGGCGTTCTGCTCATTCCTTTTTTTACTTAATGTAAAATCTGATACGATCTGGCCCGGTATCAACTCAAAATTACAGATCATATTTTTAATGTCTTCATATGCCTGATCCACTAACAACACTGTTTTCTCCACTTAATTCGCACCCCTCCCGTTCAATAATTATCCATTGCATTTTTCTATTCTATCACAAAATCTGAAAATCGGATAGAAAAGCTGCAGAGTTTCCATATTTGATGGTTCCCACTGCAGCTTTTCTTTATAACTGATTCATAATATGTCTCATATTTTCATAAGATGCCCTGGCAGAACTGATCATATCCGGAAAACCGAAGGATTCTACACTGACAGCTCCGGTATAACCTATTTCCTTCAAAGCACCTAATGTTTCGGCGAAATCATAGTGCCCATGTCCTACAAACCAACGGTCATTATCTGCAACGTGTACATGACAGATTTTCCCCTTAGCTGATTGAATTGATTTTTAATATCACTCTCTTCAATATTCATATGGTATGTATCCAGATGCAGCTGCAACCATGGTGATCAACCATTTCCAGAAATTCAAGTCCCTCCTTAACGGTATTGATCACATCGCTTTCATACCGGTTGATAACCTCAAGCCCCAGATATACCTGATATTTTCCCGCTTCTTCTGCACATTCCCGCAGAGCAGGTATCAGATTGGCAAAATAGCTTTCTCTGCTTTCGCAGTCTGATACCTTTCCCTTAATCAGCCCGATAATCACCACAGCATGAGGATAATCAGAAGCCGTAAGGATATGTCCCTTAATACGTTCAATTGCAGCCTGTCTTACATCCGCATCTTCGCTGGATAAAAACACCCTGTCTTTTCCATAGGCAGATCCTGTTCCAATCGAAGTCAAACTCAGGCCAAACTGATCCAATTCCTCCTTTAACTGCTTCCTGTCAAGCTGAGAGGAATCATGGATATGAAGCTCTACGCCATCATATCCTATGCTGCGGATCTGTTCAAAGCACCAGTTATCCTCACCCCGGAAAACTACCGGAGCTCGATCTCTCAGCTTCATGCTGGTACTTGTTATCGCTAACTCCATCGTTTACTCCTTTTCCACACAATCTACATTTTCAATTTCAAAGGGTTCTCCTGCTGTGCCGTGAACCTTTACATTCTTTAAGGTGAGTTCCTTTACATTATTGATAAACACGCCTCGGTTTGTACAGGGTTCAACCTCAGCCATCATTGCGGGATACTCCGGCGTTGGATTTTCCGCAAAATCAATCTCTATGTTTTCCATTGTCACTTTTTCTATTTTGGCTTCCGGAAGTCCATATATAAAGGTTCCTGCCACATGACAATTATGAGCTTCAATGTTGCGAAAGGCCAGTTCTTTTATTCTGGGAGTCCGTTCATCAACCGGAAGCGGTTCCTTTGTGCTTACATAGGTAGAATGTCCGTCAGGATCGCAGCACCAGTAGTAGGAATTTACTACAAAGGGTGTTAAAACGCCATCCATCTTAATATCTTCAAACAGAATATCCTCAACTACAGAATCTTCTCCACGGCCTCTTCTGGTCTTTACGCGCAGTCCGCGGTCCGTATCTTCGAAAATACACTTCTTACAGGACAAATGTCTCACCCCGGCAGCAATTTCGCTGCCCAGAGTTACGCTCCGTGTCCATGTCTCATATAGCACTGGCGAATATCAACATTTCTTGATGAAACCTTATATTTATGTCCCATATAGAACTTGCCGGACTTCATGGCAATACAATCGTCACCTAAGGAAAAATATACGCCTACTACTTCCAGTCCATCTACTGATTCAGGATCCATTCCATCCGTATTCGGGGACTGCTTGGGATTGAGTACCTTCAAATCAATCCACCTCGTATGATTGGAAAAATATGGGTGAAGGTTCCAGGCTGGACTGTTCTGAACAGTCAGTCCCTGAACAGTAACATTTTCACAGTGATTCAAAAATCATTCTTGGCGGAAGGCTCCTCCGATTTTTCACGGCCCTCTCCCTTCCACCAGTTTTCATAGCTGGCATTTCCATCCAGAGTTCCTTCTCCGGTAATTACCACATCTGAAACATGAATACCCGTAAGAATAGATCCGAACATATCCAGAGGATTTCCTCCCATGTTCCCAGATTATATTCATCCGTCTCATCATAGCTCTCAATCAGTCCCGGTAAAATAGGAAATTTCTCCCGCTCTGTATAAGCAGAAATCACTGCTCCTTCCCCAATATCCAGCGTCATATGGCTCTTCAGGAAGATACTGGATACTTTATAAACTCCCTTGGGAATATACACTCTTCCGTGCCCGGACAGGATGACACCGCCGCCTGAATAGCAACTGTATCATCATGCTTTCCATCGCCTCTCGCTCCGAAACGGCGTACGTTCAGGGTTACAAATTCATAATCTGTCTTAAAACGAACCGTCTCTTCTGCTTCCCCGTCTGCCACAGCAGTAAGCTCATATTCCGTATCAGGCGTCAGACCGGAAATGGTCTGAACTACCCGATCGGAAGTAAGAATTTCTTTTCCATTTAACAACAGACGATACTTTTTCTGTAAAATAAATTCCAAAATCCAAAAATTCAATCGTGACCTTCTGGATGTCTGAAATATAATCTGAAATTTCATGTTGCGTCCTTTCTTACAATTCGCGTCTTTAACCCTTTACTCCTCCGGCTGCAATACCTTCCACAAACTGATCCTGCGCCAGGAAGAATATAATCAGGGATGGAATCAGTGTAATAACAGATAATGCCAGCGTCTTATTCCAGTCAAATCCGCTTTCCGTATCCATGATCATACGCAGGCCCAGAGAAGCTGTAAATTTCTTTGTAGAATTTAAGTAAATTAACGGACCCATGAAGTCATTGGAGGACCACATAAACTGGAACAGCGCGCAGGATACCAGTGAAGGCTGAACCATGGGAAGCACTACGTAGATGAAACGCTTAAAGGAATTGCAGCCGTCAATCTCCGCAGCCTCCTCCAGCTCTCTTGAAATTCCTCTCATGAACTGAACCAGCATAAATACAAAGTAGGTATCACAGGCAAAAAGCTCGGCACAACTAAAGGCAGGTAGGAATCCACCCAGCCCCATTTTGTAAACAATAAGAACTGAGGCACATTTAACACTACCTGAGGCAGAAACAGCGTGGAAAGCATCAGTGCAAACCAGAAGCCCCGTGCCTTAAACTGAAACCGTGAAAAACCATATGCTGCAATGGCTGAGGAAACAACGGTTCCTATTACCTTTGGTATAACAAATTTATAGGTATTGACCATATATCTGCCAAACTGATAGGTACTGGCGAACCAGCCGTTTTATAGCCGTCCAGCGTAAACTCCTTCGGAATAAAACCGATGGAACCAAAGATCTCCGCATTGGTTGCTTTAAAGGAAGCTCCTACCATCCATATCATGGGGTAGATCATTACAAGCCCCACTGCAATCAGAATTATGTAGCGTGCTATGGTCTGAATTTTGTATTTTTGTTGTCTTGTCATTTTAATTCCTACCTTCTTCATCACCATAATACACCCAATGCTTCTGACTGATAAACGAAACTGCCGTCAGCACTGCAACAATAAGGAACAGCAGCCATGCCATAGCACTGGCAAGTCCCATATCATATGTCTTAAATGCATTCTGATAGATCAGGATGGAAATCAGGGTTGTAGAACCTAAGGGGCCTCCCTTGGTAATCATAAACGGTCCATTAAACTCCTGGAATGCCTGACACAGCTGAGTAACCAGATTGTAGAAAATAACCGGTGTAATCAGCGGAATGGTAATCTTTAAAACTGTGTAAATTTTCCTGCTCCGTCAATGGACGCCGCTTCATACAGGTCCTGCGGAACGCCCTTTAATGCAGCCAGGAAAATAACCATAGCTGATCCAAACTGCCATACACGGAGAAGGCAGATTACAAACAGTGCATAATCCGGCTTCCCAGCCAGTTAACAGGCTTTACTCCAAACAGGCCGATGATAGTGTTAACCAGACCTTCATTCTGGAAAAGGAACTGCCATAAAACAGCAATCGCAACTGAACCTCCCAGAATAGACGGGATATAATACGCTGTACGGAAAAGGTTAATTCCCTTGATCTTAAAGTTAAGAAGATATGCGATAAACAGCGCAAACAGCAGTTTTAAGGGTACTGTCATAAAGGCATACTTAAAGGTTACAATATAGGACTTTAAGTATTTTGCCGTATCGACAATCTTCTCATAATTTGCAAATCCTATATTTTCTACAGATTCCTTGAACAGATTATAGTTCGTAAAGCTATAGAAAAGAGAGGACATAAACGGATAAAATTTAAAACGAGAAAACCGATGATCCAGATAGCAATATATGCATATCCTATGTTCTGTCTGGATGCACGGGTTATTTTTGTCTTTTCTGCATAAGGCATTCTCCATTCTATGCTTCATCTTGTTTTTCCAGCTTCAGATATTCGCCGTAGGCCATCATGAAAACTCCTACGCCCTTCTCTTCATCTGAAACCACCGGTTCGGAAAGATAGTATTCTACGCTTCCATCCCGCTCATCCTTGGGGCCTAATCCAGCCACCAGACAAATGCCGGTCAGATGCCATCCATCTTCATCCTTCTGTAACTTTTCTTCCAGGCCGTCAAAGATCTCTTCGCCTCTCCTGCGCCATTTTTCTTCCTGTAAAATACCCAGACGGCAGCCCTTTAAAATCGCATATGCAATCATAGCGGATCCAGACGTTTCCAGATAATTACCTTCCAGCTCAGGCATATCTACCAGCTGATAAAACAGCTTTGTTTTTCATCCTGATACTGCATAATTCCTGCCAGAGCTTCTTTAAACAGCCGCTTATATGTACTCAGATGTTCAAAGCTCTCCTCGGGAATCAGGCCGCAGCAGTCAATCAGCGCCATCAGATACCATCCAATGGAGCGCAGCCAGAAATTGTGGGAGCAGCCTGTTGTTTTGTCTGCCCAGATCATCTGGCGCTTCTCGTCATATGGTAATACAGTTTTTCTCTTCATCAAACAGATATTTTCTGGCGTTTAAAACTGTCCTGTAATATCATTGTAGCGCTCCGCCATTAAATCTCTTTTCGTATTCCAGATAAAGAGGCTGCCCCATATATAATCCGTCCAGCCAGATCTGATACGGATATATCTGCTTATGCCAGAAGCTTCCGCAGTCTGTACGGGGATGTGTTTCCAGCTGCTCTCTGATATGGCTCAGAGCAATTTTATATTTTCTTCCCCGGTCTGGTCATAGAGGAAGTAAAGAACTCTTCCGTTATTTACCTTATCCAGATTGTAATCCTCAGGAACATAATAACGAATCGTTCCATCCTCCTGTATATACCCGGTCCATAAAGGTACGAATACAATTGATGTACTTTTCATCTCCGGTGGCTTCATACAGATACTGGTCCTAACATTACACAGCCATCTTCATAATTCCAAACCGGACGCTGTCTGTTGTTATAATCTTCAATCCATTTATCAATATATGAATTAATTACTTCTCTGTTCTTCATCTCTTTATCCCTTTTTCTTAGTAAGGATTGCTTGCATAAACTTCATTGATACTGTCAATCAGATACTGTGCCAGCATCTCTACATCCTGTCCGTTGCTGAGTCCCTCAAATACCTCATAGTAGATACCTGTAGAATCCTTTAATGCGGAATTCTCAAAGTTTGATCAAGTGCAAAGTTTGCAACCTTCATAACTGCCTGATTGCCCTCATAGGTAAGACCTTCCAGCTTGCCAAGACCTGACAGAACTTCATTTGCATAAGTGTTAGCCAGCATACCGCGCTCTGTGCCCATAAGCTCAATACCCTTTGGATCATTGATAAGGAAATCTAACAGCATAGCAGCCTCTTTTTTGTGCTCAGAGGTTTCTGTAATTGCAAAGCAGGAAGAAATCTTTATAAGTCCTGCCTCATACTCTCCGCCCTTAAGGAACTCACCAAGTACAAACTCCTGATCGCCTTCCAGAGCGTTAGCAAATTTCGCCTGAGCAGAATCCCACTCATAGAAGCCGGCATACTGTCCGTTGATCCAGCCCGGATTCTTCTCCAGAACTGTAGCGCCGTCGCCCTTTAACTGAGCAATGCTTGGAAGAACATGTGCATCCTCTAAGGAATTAATAAATTCAAGACCTTCCTTTACTTCCTCAAGAGAATAATTTAAGGTATTGTTCTCTGCCCATTCTTTTCCGTATTTTCCTTCCAGATAATACATCATCAGAAGCATTCTCTCATATTCATACATAGCCAGAGGATAGTACTCATCGCCTAATTTCTCCTTAAATGTGGTTCCTGCTGCAATCAGCTCATCCCAGCTTGTAGGAAGAGCAATACCTGCTTTGTCAAAGGTAGTTTTATTCCAGTAGAAGCACTTTCCTGTAGTACCGATCGGAATCGCCTGCTGCTTGCCGCCTACTACACACTGCTCCAGAAGATCTGCCGGATAGTTTTCCATATTGATTACATCTGCGAACTGGGTCAGATCTACGAATTTAGAACCGTCGCTAGAGAACTGATACAGCCAGTTCCAGTTAACCTGCATCAGATCAGGTGCTGTACCGCCGCTGAGCTGGGTAGCTACCTTCTCAGCCCATCCGTCCCAGGCTCCGTACTCGCACTCTACCTTGATATTAGGATATTTTTCCATAAATGCCTGACATGCCGCCTCTGTTGCCTTATGTCTGGCATCGCCTCCCACCAGCTGAAACGCAGAGTAACTTCTCCGTCAGAAGCTGCAGCATCTTCCTTATCTGCAGCTGCGGAAGTCTCTCCGCCCTCAGCCTTTGTCTCTTCCTTCTTGGTCTCTTCAGGCTTTCCTGTAGGTCCGCAGGCTGTAAGCCCTGCAACCATAGATACTGCCAGACCTGCTGCCGCCACACGCTTCATCAATTCCTTTTTCATTTTCATTTTCTTCCTCCTGTTTCATAAATAATTCTGGAATTTAACTGTTTTCGCCACAAAACATCCTAATTCCAATTGCCTTGTACTCTTATAATAGTATAAGCCTAGTGTAATGTCAATATATCATTGTATATTTTGTATGTATACATATGTTGTTTTTATTGTATACATACAAATTTTATAATATTTTTGAACGTATCCATTCACCACACACAACTCCTTCTTTGATATTTGCCAGAATTACAGAACCATCCCCGTCATGCCCTGTTGTTTTGCAAAGGTTTGCAAATTCGGCTAAAATTTAATGCATTCCTGATCCTGGATGCTGTCACATTTCTGCGGTCCAACTATCAGTCCTGCATGTCTCTCGTGATATTTCATATATTATCACGCATCCCTTCTCCCGTCAATTAGACATTTTATCCAGTTTAGTTGCTTTTACTTTGTGTATTATGCACAATTTTCTTTCTGCTGGATTTATGTTAAAATCAAAGTAGTTGCAAACGTTTTCAGTTTTACTGTATACTTTTACTTTGTACAATTCAGAAAGGAAATCTATATTGCTATGAAAATTCTTGACCGCTACATTGACCAGCTTTTAGAAAAGCAGTCCGTCCCGTCCGATCTGGAATATTGAAAAATCCGTCAAGGTGCAAAACCTTCCTGGAATTATATGGATGGCTGTATGATCAATGCTATTTTGGAACTTTATCATATTACACAGAAAGAAGAATATCTTGATTTTGCAGACCGGTTTATTGACTATTTTGTAGAAGAAGATGGTTCCATCCATTCTTATGATCCTAAAGAACACAACCTTGACAATGTTAATACTGAAAACCCTCTTTGATCTGTATGATCTGACTGGAAAAGAAAAATACCGCCTCGCTATTGACCTGGTATACAGCCAGTTAAAGACCCAGCCCCGAACTTCAACTGGTAATTTCTGGCACAAAGAAATTTATCCAAACCAGATCTGGCTGGATGGACTCTATATGGCACAGCCATTTTATATGCAATATGAAGTTACTTACAACAACAGTACTAATTGCAAAGACTGCTATCAGCAGTTCGTCAATGTGTACAATCTGATGCGTGATCTGAGAAACGGCCTGTATTACCATGCTTATGATGACTCCAGAACGTCTTTCTGGTGTGATAAAGTCACAGGATTATCTGACAACTTCTGGCTGCGTGCATTGGGCTGGTATGCCATGGCTCTGATCGATACAATGGAAGTAATGCCAGAAGAAACTCTTGGCAGCGAAAAGAAAGAAATGAATCGGATCTATAAGGAACTTATTGATTCCATGCTTCCCTATCAGGATGAAGAAACAGGAATGTGGTATCAGGTCGTAAACCGGGGTGGAATTCATCCCAACTATCTTGAAACATCCGGTTCCGCAATTTTGCATATGCGATCATGAAGAGTGTACGTCTCGGTTTCCTGGACGGATCCTATTTTGCCTATGGAAAGAAAGCATTTGAAGGGATCTGTCGCACTTACCTTTCTGAAGAAAACGGAGAACTGCAGCTGGGCGGGATCTGTCTTGTGGCAGGACTTGGAAATAAAGAAATGCGGGAAGGAACCTTTGATTATTATATGCGCGAACCGATCGTTAAAAATGAGGCGAAAGGCGTTGCACCGCTGATCCTTGCATACATTGAACTGATGTACCAGCACCAGGAAGCTGAAGTATAAGCCGGATCAGAGAAGTTTCCGTATCTCCAGGATATCTTCCACGCAGATCCCGGTACCATCTTCTAAGACGATCTTATGGGTATAAGCATCCGTTTTTCACGATCCCCGAAACAGTTATATAAGCCCCTCTTTTGTTCATCTTTTGAAAATACGTAAAGAGGGCGGGAGTTTTTCGCAGCAGTACCTTAAGTTTTTCATCCAAAACGTTTTCTGCGTCTCATCCAGTTCGATCTTCTCCCCTGTCACCCTGGCAGTCTCCTTAATAGCCCTTCAAATCCCGTAAGAGCCGCAAAGGCGCAAACTGTGCCGCCCGGTTCTCCCTTGACATAGGGATGCTTCGTAGAAACCGGTCTTGACAAATGAATGATATCCTCATACTTTTTCACGCCTTATGCCCTCCGATCTGCCGGTTGCGCTCTATAGCCGTTGCTCCTTCCTCCAAATTCATCCCCTTAAGGATCGCATTTTTCCCATACTTCTTCTTAATATCCAACATAGCCTGCTGCAACCTTTTCTCCTTCTCCAGGTTCTTTACTTCCTTTTCCCGCTCCTCTCTACTGCTTCATAGTCTGTAAAAGGCTTAACTGCTCATAAGTCTCCTGTTTTGTACCTTCTTCTCTTCCATAGCATGTTCTGCCGTAATATAAAGCCTGCGGATCAGCAGATTTTATCTACAATACCATCATACAGCTCCATAGCCCCTGCATGATCAGTCTTGCAGAAGAAGTCGGCAGTTTTAAATGAATGGTTCCATGGGCATGCTTGGGGATTTTCCTGCCATACTGATCCGTAGTCACTGCCCCTTTATACGCTTTTCTTCTCACCGGATCTGTCAGATTTTCAATATCATACCCCACCGTCAGAACGATCTGGCTGGCTATAAGCCCTTTATCCACCAGGTCCATTGCCAGCATATCCGCCATTTCCTTTAAAACCAGCTTTGCCTGGTTAAAATCACAGGGACAATGCAATACCTGCCCCGAGCCAATGCTCTTATCCTGAGGCTTGTACGCCTTTATATCTGCAATGGTACATGGCTCATATCCCCATGCATGATCAATGAGAAGTTCCGCATTGATCCCAAACAGTCGAAACAACAGATCCTCATTATAAAATCCCCAGAACGTCCCAGAGAACACCTGGCAATATCCCCATTGTATAAATTCCATTTTCTTCCAGTTTTCTGGCATAACCTTTTCCTACTCTCCAGAAATCCGTAAGCGGCCTGTGATCCCATAGCATCTGGCGATAAGACATTTCATCCAGCTCTGCGATCCGCACTCCGTCCTGATCCGCAGCCACATGTTTTGCCACAATGTCCATGGCAACCTTGCAAAGGTACAGATTAGGGGCGATCCCCGCAGTGGCAGTGATCTTTGTTTCACTTAACACATCCTGGATCATTTTCATCGCCAGTTCCCGGGCTGTCATCCTGTAAGTGCCCAGATACTCTGTCACATCCATAAATACTTCATCAATGGAATATACATGGATATCCTCCGGAGCCACATACTTTAAATAAATATGATAGATCTTTGTACTCACTTCCATATAGTGAGCCATCTGAGGGGGCGCGATTACATAATCAATCTCAAGCCGCGGATCCCTTTCAAGCATTTTCGCATCACAAGATCTCCCTGTAAACTTTCGCTGTGGCAATCCGCTTCTTCGCAGACTATTAGCCTGCTTCACCTTCTGCACCACTTCAAATAATCTCGCCCGCCCAGAGATCCCGTAAGCCTTCAAAGAAGGGGATACCGCCAGACAGATGGTCTTTTCCGTCCTTGAAGGATCCGCCACCACCAGATTAGCAGTAAGCGGATCCAGCCCGAGATCCACTGCTTCTACGGAAGCATAAAAAGATTTCAGATCAATAGCAATATAAATCTTATCAGAACCCATGTTTAAACCTCCATGACCAGTTACTGTTTAGTATACCATACGCCATTTTTCCTGTCCATGAACGCTGCAAACATTTGTTCTTATCTATTCTTAACTTACTCATTCTCACTTCAATTCAAAATACTGATCATGAAATTCAGATATCCCACATAAGTCAGCCACACCAGATACGGCACCAGCGAATATTAGAATTTTCAGAATATCATTAAAGTCATTTGCTTATTTCTATCTCCACACCTCTTCAGCAATTTCTTTCACCAATTTTAACTTTGCCCACTGCTCTTCTTCTGTAAGCTTGTTTCCGATCTCACAGGAGGCGAAACCGCACTGTGGGCTTAAGTATAAGCGGTCTAAAGGCACGTGTTTTGCAGCCTCATGGATCCTTGCGATCACGTCTTCTTTCTTTTCTAATACCGGGGATTTGGTGGTTACAAGGCCCAGAACTACTTTTTTGTCGCCGGAAACTTTTGCTAAAGGAGCAAAACCGCCGGATCTTTCATCATCGTATTCCAGATAGTAGGCGTTTACATTTTCCTCGCCAAAAAGCAGGTCGGCTACTCCGTCGTATGCACCGGAACTGAAAAATGTGGAATGATAGTTTCCGCGGCATACATGGGTATTGATCACCAGATCCGCCGGTGCCTGAGCTGCAACTTCATTGTTTAACTGAAGGAGCAGTTTCTTGTATGCCTCCAACGCATCTCCCTTTCTTCCGGTCAATGCAACTGCCAGTTTTGGATTAACCATACCGCCCCATACACAGTCATCAAACTGAAGGTTGCGGCAGCCTGCTGCGTAGATCTCATTGACAAATTCCACATATGCCCCTGCCACATCTTTTGCAAAAGCTTCTTCACTTCCATAGATATCCAGTGTAGTTCCAAGAAGCTCGGCACCTGTAAAGTAAGCATAAAACTGTCCTGGAGACGGAATAGTCTGCTTTGCTACTGTATTTTCATCTTCTAATGCTTTTACAAATTTAAAATGCTCTACAAACGGGTGGTTCTTTACAGAGATCTTGCCTACCATGTAGGTATCGTCGATCATAGCTGCCTCTGCATCGAAAGTCGTATTTCCTTCTACTGTCTTTCTGTGCTCAATGCCCTGAAATCCCCACATAAAATCCAGATGCCAGGTAGATCTGCGGAACTCTCCGTCTGTGATCACATGATATCCCAGCTTTTTGATTTTTCCAACCAGATCACGGATGCAGTCATCTTCTACTGCTGTCAGTTCTTCTTTTGTGATCTTTCCTTCTTCAAAATTCTTTCTTGCCTGCTTTAATGCTTCCGGTCTTAAGAAGCTTCCTACATAATCATAACGAAATGGTGTTTTTAAATCTGCCACTGTCTTATCCTCCGTTTTCACAATTTTATAGATCAATCAACCAGTTGTTATCTGGTTCCCGTCTGTTTTTTTCTGAGGATAGTTTAACAGTAGTTTTCATTTTGGGATAATACTTTATATTTTATGTTATCCATAGTTTCAATCTATGGATACATATTTTTTCAGTGCTTCAATATAAGTATCTGCATAACGGCTGAACAGTATATTTTTCTTTTTCACCAGACCGATCCGCATCTGAACATCCATGTCAAGCGGTCTTGCAATGATCTGGGAGCCATTTAGTTCCTCGCTTATTACTCCGGAACACACAGTAAAACCATTTAAACCAATGATCAGATTAAACATGGTAGCCCTGTCTCTTACCTGAATGTTTTTAGGCATGTCCAGCATGCTTAAAAACTCTTCTGCATAATAAAAAGAATTCCGCTCCCCCTGTTCGTAAGTAAGATATGGATACGCCTTCAGATCCTCTAACTGTATCTTCGCTTTCACCGCCAGAGGATGTACATTGCTGATAAATACATGCGGCTCTGCTGTAAATAATTCTTCAAAGATCAGGCCATTCTTTTTGATCAGCTTCGTCAGCACTTCTTCATTGTGTTCAGACAGATAGATCACTCCCAGCTCACTTTTTCCATTTGCCACATCATCAATGATCTCACCGGTCTGTGTTTCCCTGAGGATAAAATCATATTTTGCCGCATCATAGGTCTGGACCACATCTACAAAGGCATTGACTGCAAAGGAATAATGCTGGCAGGAAACAGAAAACTTGGGCATCCGCGCTTTTCCGACGCCGAAATGCTCCTTCATAATATCCACCTGTTCCAACAGCATTCCCGCATAAGACAGCAGTTCTTCCCCTTCCCTGGTAAGGACTACACCCTTTTTGGACCTGACAAAAATAGTCACTCCCATTTCTTTTTCCAGGTTATGGATCGCTGCGCTGAGGCTTGGCTGGGATATAAAGAGTTTTTCTGCCGCTTCTGTGATATTTCCACATTCGGCCGTCATTTTTATGTAGGTCAGCTGCTGCAGTGTCATAGATGTACTCCTTTTGCCCTTTTTTATGTTTCCTTCTGCCTTTCCCAACTTTCAGGATTTTTACGCTGTTTGATGACTGTTTGATGACTGTTTTATGGCCGTTTGATGCTCTTTTTGCACCCTACTTTCAGAGTCTTTAAATATTCCTTCTGCTCCGGCGTAATGCGGAAACTTTCCCTTGCCTTCTGGATGGTCTTATTGTGGGTCCACGGTTCTAAAACCGGATCCTGCAGATAAGGAATGGTTGCATCCCACTGCTTTGCAAGAGCGGTTGCAAAGAACCAGGCGATCATCATATTCACATAGTATTCATCTGACCGGACAGAAGCCGGCATTTTCAGATATTCCGGCTTAAAATCTTCATCTAAGAACCAGCGCATCAGCATTTCAATGCCAAACCGGCAGATATACGTATGCTCAGAAGGGATCCACTGTTTGATCTTTTCTAACAATTCCGGTTTGTGGTTTTTAAATACCTTAGGAGAAAGGACGTCACAGATAGCCCAGTTGTCAATATAGGGAAGAAATTCTTCCACTGCCTTCATACAGGTATCATAGTCTTTGATCTCCCCCAGCAAAAGGATATGGACCATGTATTCTTCATAATAGGTATGAGGCAGCTGCTTTAAAAATGTTTCTGACTCTGCCTCTTTTTTATACTCTTTTACAAATTTTTTCAGAACCGGCACACGGACCCCGATAAAATACTCTCTTGGCAGTTCCGGGATCAGCCCGCTGTGGAAATCCCCATATGCATGATCCTGTAATTCAAATAATCGTTTCTGAATATCCGTCATATCAGCTTTTGTCCTTTTATTTTAATAATTTAATCAAACTGCGTTTCCCAGTGCTTCGCTTCATTTGCCTTAAAACACATTTGGATCTGTTCTTTATTCGTCTTTTCCAGAGCCAGGTTTTCAGGAATTTCCTCTTTACCAAAATACCGGATCTCTGTTGTTTCAATATTTTCCGTAAATGCCCCACTGATCACTTCACACAAAATAAATACTTTCACGATCCCATAAGCATAAGGCGGATCATTGTGCTTGTTCCTGTCCTGAACTGCGATCATACGCACCGGCTTTACATTCAACCCTGCTTCTTCCAATGTTTCTTTCACTGTATTTTCAGCCACGGACTGATTTACATCACACCATCCTCCCGGCAGTGACCAGGTCCCATTTTTCTCATGGACCAGAAGGATCTTTCCCTCTTTAAAAACAGCCGCCCTTGTATCTACTTTTGGAGTCTGATAACCTGTTTCGTTGCAAAACAGATTTTTTACTTTTTCCAGCGGAATATCGCTTTTGCATGCGATCATCTCCGCTGCGATCTCCCGTATCCTGGTATACCGTTCCAGATCGTACACATCTTTTCCATAAGCCAGTCCCGCCTGTGCAAGGCTTTGAAGTTCTACTGCAAATTCGATCCATTTATCCTGAAGCATATATAATTCCCCTTTTCTGCTCCTTTTATCATATCAAAAAAGCAGCCGTATTTCTACAGCAGCCTTTGATCTGAAATGTAAATTGTAAAAAGACATCTCTCGTTTTATTCTAAATATCAAACACACCAAGCATTACAATACCAATGATAACCAGCAGGATCATTGCATAATGCTTCCAGGACAGCTTTTCCTTTAAGAAAATGCGGCTCCAGACAACAGATGCCACGCAGTATGCGGAAATGATCGGCGCAGAAATAGCAGCATGTGCAGTATCAGATAATGCAAAAATATAAGCAAACTGACCAGCAGTCTCGCAGATTGCACCGAAGTATTTCGGTCCTTCCTGGCTGAATGCAAACCTCTGCTTTTTGATAAAGCCTACATATACGATACAGCAGACAGCTGCAAAAAGGAAAGTCAGTTCATAAGCACAGTTGGATACAGAAGCTGCATAGGAAGAGCACTCCTCTGCTGTTGCAAACAATCCTGCTGCTTCCGCTTCACCAGCCAGTGTATCAAGAACTAAGGTATCTGCAAATGTACCTGCTGCATCTAACAGGCAGTACGCAACGGGAAGTGCCAGAGCCAGCCAGGATTTTGCATATTTGTAATTGGATGCTTTCTGACGTTCTGCACGCAGCTCATCATCTTCTCTTGACTCAACGACGCCAAGTCCGATGACGCCGATACATACAAGGGCAACAGCGCCCATAACAGCCAGACGCATGGAACCTTCAATTCCATCATCCAGTGTACCTGTGATAAAGCATAAAACTGCTACCAGGGCACCGGAAGAGTTGCAGATCGGTGAAGAAATAGATAACTCAATGTAACGAAGGCCGATATATCCCAGTGTCATAGAGGAAATGTATAACAGGGATACCGGTAAATAAGTAAGTATTACGTGCCAGGTAACTTCCACACCGCCTACGAAGATCTCGTACAGTGCATGGATACCCATGATAATACCAACAGCAATGACCATTTTTAAATGGGCATATTTGTCATTGCCGCGACAGCCAATCTTTGAAAACAGGTCGGATCCGCTCCAGCACAGGAGCGCAATAAGAGCAAGCCAAAACCACATATTTTTCTAAATTCCTTTGCATTTTTCTTATCTTCCAGTTTTTCCCATCTGGACAGACTTGCTTATTATATATCCGAACTTACTTTTTCGCAAGGGCGATCAACCCTTTCTGGTGCCAAGTTTTATCATTAATCCCAGATATTTCCAAATAGAAGCAGAAAAACGGCCGCATCACTGCGGCCGCTTAAGCTTAAAAACACTTGTATTACTATTATTAATATTCATCTACATACAGATGCATTGGATAAGTTCTGTATTCTACGCTGTCTAATTTGTCTACGGTGATAAATCCTGGAGGTGCCATAATTACATCCGGGATACGGTTTACGATGGTTGCGCAGGTGTGGACAGGTGTATCCGGTTTCTGTACATAGAAGGTAACATCCGGCTCGCCCTTGATCTTCCAGTCACACATATCGCCGTCATCTGGTCCGTAAACTTTACCGATACACTGTGTCTCGATCACTGGTCCCTGGAAAGTCTCGGTCGTAACCACTGCGCTCATACCAATGCAGCGTCCTACCGGAATGGTCAGTCCCATGGTCTCTGAATAAACTTCTTTATCGGAGAAATATGGAACGCACTTCTGGGTCTGGCTCTTAATGGTCCATCCCATCAGGTTGCAGAGCGCTTCGTTGGAGTTCCATACATAAGATGGTTCCAGAACTTCCGGATGAGCAATGGTCTTTTCAAATTCTTCCGGTGTCAGGTTGCAGCCGTGAGCTTTTGCAAGTGCAAGACCATAATCTTCTACATTGTAGCTTACAGCGCCTTCGATCTTCTTAATATCATGGCAGCCGCCTGCTACGGTTCCGATCAGATGTACCCAGAAGATATCTTCCATACCTGCTCCAACGATGGTACAGCCGTTTTCTTTTGCAAGAACGTCTAATTTATTGGTGCATGCTGCGGAAGTGGTCCATGGATAGGTTGCTTCCTCGCAGGTGGTAATTACATTGATGCCTCTGCTTAAACATTTTGCATAATGCTCATAGCAGTCATCCACAAAACTGAATAAGGTTACAATGGCAATGTCCGGCTGGCACTCATCCAATACTGCATCTGCATCGTTACGGATCTTTACGCCCAGATCAAATCCCAGTCCGCAGAACTGTCCAACGTCCATGCCTACTACAGCAGGATTTACATCGATCGCGCCTACAATATCTGCGCCTTTCTCATAAAGATAACGCAGTGTGTATTTTGACATCTTTCCGCATCCGTACTGAACCACTCTGATTCTCTCTTTATTCATAGTGTAACCTCCTTGTAATGATGTACATGAATAATAACATTGGCAACATTAATTTGCTTGTTAATTAATTAACCTTCTTTGTACTTTCATTATAGAGCCTATACTAAGTAGAGAGTCAAGGGCAGATTTAGGACAATTTTTTCTCTTACCTCACATTTACAGGCACCTGAAGCCGCAAAAACATTCCTCTTTCATCCTTCTCAAAAATAGGTGTTTCCACAATAGTCTCACAGAGATAATCCCCTGCAATGGTATATCCGTTCTTTTCCACCTGATCAAGAAGCTTACATGCCAGCTCCTTTTCTGTATCAAAACTGCTGCAGTAAATGCATTGATACATTCCCGCCGGGATCTCTGTAATCTCATCAGGACGGAACCTCTCCGCATCTGCCCGGACATAAACTTCCGTGGAAACAAATTCCCGCTTCATCACCTTATCTTTGCGCCAGATGGTCCCTGGATTGCGGTAATATATATGCTCCACATTCCGATCTGCCAAGGCGTGTTTTAACTGCAAAAGGCTGTGTTCATAAAATTCCAGCCCTTCTTCAAAGTAATTATTCCCGCTGTCCAGCACGATAATACTGCGTCTGGGGATATATTCCAGGGTAATAGTACCTGCAGGCGGAGCCACACGGTACTGTTCAAAAGACTCCAGCGTGCGTTTTACTGCCTCTTTCTGTTCTGACAGCCGTCTCATCTCTGTACCGATCTGGTCTAAGGTATTGCGAAGTTCCCCTTCCAGGCTTTCAATATTCCCGTTTTCAAAATATGCCCCAATCTCTTTCAGGCTAAGGCCGCACTGCTTCAGGCTGCCTATCAGATCCAGCTTGGCACACTGCAGGATACTGTAATACCTGTATCCGGAGCCTGCATCTACTGCTACCGGCTTTAGCAGCCCCATTTTATCATACAATCTTAAAGTCTGGATGCTGATGTGGTTGATCCTGGCCATCTGACCAATACTCAGATCCATAATTTTCACCCCGTACACCCCAAATTTTTGTAAAATGCCCCGATTTTTGTCTATACCTATCTATACTTACTATAGGGTTTTACAGTCCTGTCATGGCTGAACCGTAACTGACTTCGGTTCCAGTGATGCCCTGATCTTCTTCATTACAAAAAGATAAGACACGCCTGTAAACAAACCTGCACTGAGCCATGCAGCCGGATCGCAGAAACAGGACAACGCATAGCTGTGAACACGCATGGCGATCATAGCCACACTCAGCCTGGCTACCAGTTCCACTACACCTCCCATCATTGGAAGGAAACCATAGCCGCATCCCTGCATGGTATTTCTGAAAATAAATATCGTACTAAGAGGAATATAAAACAATGTACAGATGGTAATATAAGTCCTTGCCCAGGGCATCATAACCGTAAGGTCCACATCTCCTGAGAAGAACAAGCCCAGCGTCACACCTAAGAGCAGGGATACCAGCACGGCTGATACAACAGAGTAGATCACATCGATCAGTAACGCTGCCTTAACACCATCCCTGATCCTCTTTGCATCTCCTTTTCCGTAGTTCTGGCCGCTGTAAACTGCCATGGTCTGTCCCATAGCCACCATTCCCTGTGTCAGCAAACTATGTACCTTGCAGGCTGCTGTATAGGCAGCTACTGCCTCTGAACCGAAAAGGTTAATGGCGGACTGCATGATCATGGTTCCGGAAGAAGTAATTGCAAACTGAAGAGCCATGGGAATACCCATCTGCAGCTGATAGCGGGTATCTCTTCTGGTAAGACGCCAGTGCTTTTTCTCCGGCACCAGGGCAGGCACTTTCAAAAAAATGTATCCTGCACACAAAACAGCCGATACTCCCTGTGACAGATTGGTAGCCCAGGCTGCTCCCGCCACTCCCGTTTTCAGGACTACAATAAAAAACAGATCCAGACCTACATTTAAGCAGGCTGAAAAAACAAGGAAAAATAAAGGTGCCTTGCTGTTTCCAACTGCTCTTAAATAAGAGGACAATAAGTTATAAAATACATTGGCGATCATTCCCAGGCTGATCAAAATGATATAGGTATATGCCTTATCAAAAATATCATCCGGCGTATTCATCAGATGCAGCAGCGGGTTCATGATCCTACAGCTTAAAACAGTAAAAAGAATGGCACCTATAATAGATAAAAGAACGCCGTTGGTCACGCTTTCTTTTACCCCTTCCTTTTTTCCCGCACCAAACCGCTGGGCCGTAAGAACGGAAAAGCCGGCTGTAATGCCCTGTGCAAAACCGTTGAGCAAAAACATAATGGTTCCTGTGGAGCCAACTGCCGCTAAGGCATCTGCTCCCACAAAGCGGCCTACGATGATCGTATCCGCCATATTATAAAGCTGCTGGAAAATATTTCCAACTGCAAGAGGCAATGTAAACATAAAAATAACTGACAGTGGATTGCCCCTGGTCATATCCTGTTCCATAATTTTCTACCTTTCTTATCTTATATCAAAACAGATCATAAATAAACGCGGACTCAGGTTCCGCGCAACATAGCATAGCACACTGTCCGTTAATTGTCATTGAAAATTTTTTACTCTTTCACAGATTTTTTGGCAGGTGATTTTTCAATGATCCCATAAGATCATGTATATTTTAACTGTCTCCGGTCCATACTGGCTATGTATAAGGAGGTAAACTGCCATGAAAAATACGGCACTGGACGCTACAGCTCTTACCTTATCCATTATCGGAGCTGTAAACTGGGGGCTGATCGGCCTTTTTAAGTTTGACCTTGTTGCATTTCTTTTTGGAAGCATGACATTGCTGTCACGGATCATCTATACCATAGTAGGCATATGCGGTATTTATCTCATCAGCTTTTATGTCAAAAAAGAATAAGGGGGCATCTCAGCCCCCCGTTCTTTTAAACCATTATCCATTCATTCTCTTATCATAAGCCTCTTTCAGGCTGCATTTTAATGTAATTCCCAGATCTGCAAATACTCTGTCCAGTCCGGCCATCACAGCTTCTACTTTTTCAGGATATGCATTTTCACCCATATGACCGATACGGATCACCTTTCCTGCAAAAGCACCGAAAGAACCTGCTAACATAATGTTGCATTTTTCCTTCATTGCAGTAAGGATGGCTGTATCTGTGGTTCCTTCCGGAACATTAAATACAGTGACTGTATTGGAAAAACCGGTTTCCTGGTATAATTCCAGTCCTGCTTCCACTACCGCTCCTCTCACTGCTTCACCGATCTTTGCGTGGCGCTCTAACATGCCCGGATCATTTTTAATATTATCAAAGGCCTGACGCAGACCATAGATATCACTGATCGGCATAGTATATGGGAACCACTGCTTCTCATAGTAGCCGTCAAATGCCAGGATATTTGCATAGAAAGACGCAACCGGTGTTTTTCTGGAACGCATTGCCTTATAAGCATCATCACTGATGGTAACAAAACTTAATCCTGGAGGTGCGGAAACTGCCTTCTGGGAACCGCCGCACAGAAGATCGATCCGGTAATCATCCACACGCATTTCTTCACCGAACATGGCGGAAACGGAGTCTACCAGGGTCAGGATACCATATTTCTTTAATAATGGACAAAGCTTTGAAACATCATTTAACATACCGCTTGGAGTGTCACAGTGTACTAAGGCTGCATACTTAAAATCGTGATCCTTTTCCAGATATTCTTCCAGCGCTTTTACATCAAAAGCATTGCGGTAATCTGTGGAATACAGGACTGGTTCTCCGCCGTACATAGTCACGAAACCGGCGAAACCTTTTCCATATTCTCCATTGTCCATTACTAACACCCGGTCTCCTTTTTCCGTGAGAGTGGCACAGGCTGCTTCCAGTCCCAAAATGCCTTCTCCGTCCAGGATCAGGGTCTCATTTTTTGTATAAAGGAGTTCGCTGATCTCTTCACAGGTCTCCTTATAAAAATCATAAAAATCTGCATCCAGATCTGGATTGGTGCAGGCAAGCGCTCTCGCCTGACGTACATTTTCCCTTACCTGTGTTGGGCCGGGTGTCATGATATCGTACATGATCATGGTTCCTTTCTCTTATTTTTCTGTCTTATTTTAAAATAGGACGAAGTACCTTGCGAAGCTGCTCTACACAGATCAGAACGATCACAGCTGCTGTACCGATCTGCACCAGGTTTCCAGGAATAGAAGCAACCGGAGCAAACAGGTTGTGATACAGGATCACTTCTGCAATATAGTAACCAACTACTTTGATCACACAGGCTACAGCGATCGCTGCCGCATCTCTTGCTGTGCTGCGGTGTCCTTCTGTCATAGCACCAACTACATAACCCATAGCACCTACGATCACAAATGTAAATGGTGCCCATGCAGTCCAGCCGGATAACAGATCAAACAGTCCCATACCGAAAGCGCCTGCTAACATACCGGTGCGCTTGCCCAACAGAATGGCACAGATAAACAAAGGCACATTTCCCAAATGGATCAGTCCACCATTGGCAGCGATAGGCAGTCTAACATTTACAAATGCTGTAAATACATAGGTCAGTGCAATAAACATTGCGTCTAAAACAAGTTCTTTTGTGCTGTATCCGCTTTTTGCAGCCGCAGCTGCCTGTTTTGTGTTCATACTCATCATCCTTTTCCTCTCTTCCTGACGGGTTCTCGGGGCCCAGGGAGAATAGCATCAGGCTTTCTTTTTGTATTTGCTTTATTAGCTTAACACAAGGATAAATGATAATTGGTTTTTTTCAAACATCCAGTTTTCAATTAATTAACCAGTCCAGTTTTTAGTAATTTATCACTGCGCCATACGACCATATGAACGGATATAAAACGATAAAAATTGGCGTACACCGCCTCTGCCAGCGCTTCCGGTTCACAGTTTCTAAGTCCTGCCGTTGTTTTCAGGGTCTCAAACAGAGAAGTTTCCGGCATCATGTTTTCTTTTTTCTCTTTAAGAAATCCCTGTTTCTTTCCTTCTTCATAAGCCCAGTCCACAGCCTCCATTCCATCTGTTTCTATAAGGATCCTGTTTTCCGGCACCTGCTCTGCCACCTTCTGTACTGCCGGGTTCCACAAAACATCCGGTCCAATGGAAAAATAGCAGTCCAGTTTCAGATAATCTTCAAGACCTGTATCCCCGGAAAACCAGTGGATCAGATAGGTGTTTGGATAATGGGATATGATACGGGCGATCTCCTTTTCCTGGCCTTTGGTGTGAAGGACTACCGGCTTTTTGATCTCACAGGCAAATTGCAGCTGTTTTTCCAAAGCCTTCCTCTGCCGGTCAAGTGGCACATCACACCACACACTGTCCATTCCGATCTCGCCTATTACAGGCACTTTTTCCATTAAGGAAAACATCTCTTCCGGTTCCCATTTGTCACTGTACCATGGATGAAGGCCGCAGGCAGGGATCAGGACCTTTTCTGCTCCCGGCAGCCTTCCAAATTTTTCCAGTTCTTTCATTTTCCCCGGTGTACCGGCACAGGCCATGGTAGGGATCCCTAAGGTTATCCGTTCCATGGCCTGTTTTTCATTCTTTATATGTGCATGGGCATCTGTAAGCTGTATCATACATTTACCTTACCTTCCATGATCTCTTTATAGATCTCCCTGCGCAGAGCGCCCTGTTCATACAGCCACTCCCTGTTTCGTTTTTCTTCTTTTACTGTAAATTCCTGCCGTACCTTGCCTTTTTTCGCATCCAGTACCAGAATACGGTCGGAAAGATAGATGGCCTCATCCATATCGTGGGTCACAAGAAGAACTGTACGGTTCATCTGTTTTCGCACACTTAAAAGCCAGTCCTGCATCTCTCCTCTGGTGATCACATCCAAAGCGCCAAAAGGCTCATCTAAAAGCAGGATATCCGCATGGCACAAAAGGGTACGTAAAAATGCTACTCTCTGGCGCATTCCGCCGGATAAGGAAGATGGATATTCATCTTCATAACCCTTTAAACCAAAGGCTTCCATCTGCTTTCTTGCCTGTTCCTTCATCCCATCAGCGCTTCCATGGATCCGGCCATAAAGGCACACATTTTCTAAAATGGTCTTCCAGGGGAATAAAAGGTCATTCTGTGGCATATAGGCAAAATGCTCTGTAACGCCTTTTATCTCCTGTCCGTCCACTAAAATATGACCTTTCTCTGCCTTTAAAACTCCGGTAAGCAGCTTTAAAAGAGTGGATTTACCGCAGCCGGAAGGTCCCAGGATACTGACAAACTCCCCTTCATTTACAGAAAAATCCAGGTGGTTCAGTATTTTCCGGTTTTCATAGTCAAATACAAGGTCTGAGACCTCCAGCTTTTTTGTCATAAGTGGCACTCCTTTATAAGTGATACTCTTTTATAAGTAATACGCTTTTATTCTGGAAGAAATTCGTTGGTATAGCAGTCTGCAGCAGGAATGGCATGGTCAATGACGCCGTATTCTGTCATAAAGTCCGTATAGTTATCCCATACGCTGTCCTTCATCTCACCCCAGCGGTCGGTATCTTCCATATACTTTCCAGCCAGATATTCCTGGGATGTTTTTAACAGGTCCATGGAATAATCCGGTGCATATTTGTGAAGGATCTGGGCACTTTCGTCCGGGTTTTCAATGGCGTATTTATAGCCTTTTTCTGTTGCTGCCAGGAAGCTTTTTACCAGTTCCGGACGGTTTTCTAACGTATCATTGTTTGCAATGATCACCGGAGTATAGTAATCCAGACGCTCATCTAACTGGCGCAGCTCCATGTAGTTGATCGGGAAATCATTCAGCTTGCACTTTACATTATCCCAGCCTTCAAAAAACCACTCAATATCTACTTTGTCTTTCAGTGCTTCAAAACCGGAACCGTCAGAGATAATACGGTTCAGTTTGGAAGGATCCGCACCTGCCTGTGTCATAACAGCTTTTAAAACAGCCTCTTCACCAGGTCCGCCCCAGCCTGCATAGGTCTTTCCCTCAAAATCCTTTGGAGAGTGGATATCCTTGTCTGCATAAGTTACAAAACCGGAGGTATTGTGCTGGATGATGGCTGCGATGGCCTTGATCGGAAGGGCGTCTTTGGACGCTAAGGCAACGGTTACATCTTCCTGATAACTGATGCCAAAATCACCTTTTCCTACTGCAACCAGTGTGGCAGTAGCGCCTTCTGTCGGCTCTATAATGTTTACATTAAGTCCAGCTTCCTCATAATAGCCTTTGTCCAGAGCCACATACATACCGGTGTGGTTGGTGTTTGCAACATAATCTAAGATAACAGTCACATCTGTTTTTTTGTTATCTGCCTCTGGGCTGTTTTCACCATTTACTTTGCTTTCTGCTGCGCTTTTGCCTGCAGCTGTTGTAGCTGTATTGTTATTGTTAGACGCACCGCAGCCTGCAAGTCCGGCTGCAAGAGCTGCTGCCATAAAAATAGCACTGGCTTTTTTCCAAGATTTTTTCATAATATTTCCTCTCATTTTCTGTCTGTTTCTCTGTTGATTGCAGGAAATGGTACACCTGCTCCCCGCCTGCTGCGGGAAACTCACGATCTCTTATTTCTCTCATAAGGCATAGACACCATAGCGATCACCCGGATCAGCCCGTTCATAGCCAGACTTAACAGGATAATGACCACCACGCAGGCAAACACCTTATCCAGCATATAGCTGTTCTTTACCCTTAACAGGTAATAGCCAAGTCCCTTCTGGGAACCAAGCCACTCTCCTACTACAGCACCGCTGATGCTGTAGGTCGCTGCCACTTTCAATCCGGAAAACAGTTCCGGCAGCGCTGCGGTATCTTTACCAGGCAATAAGCTTTCCACCGGTCTGCCCCATAGGAGCGCACCAGATGTACATATTCTTCGTCTACCCGCTGCAGTCCGTCTGCAAACTGACTGCCACTGGAAAGAAACACATAAGAACTACCGTAAGGATCTTCGGTGCCATTCCAAATCCCATATAAATGATCAGGATCGGAGCCATAACGATCATGGGAACCGTCTGGGTCACTACCAGAATAGGATAGAGTCCCTTTCGCACAGCCGGGAACCAGTCCATGGAAATTCCAAGCACCAGTGACAAAGCTGACGCGATCAAAATTCCCAAAAGTCCCTCTCCTACTGTAGTCAGGCCATGGCTAAAAGCTCTGTTCCTTCTGTGAACAGGGCTTTTACCACTTCCAGAGGTGATGGAAGTACATATAAAGGGATGTGCAGCAGGTCCACTGCTGCCTCCCAGATCACCAGCAGCACCAGAATAAGCACTGCCGGTATCATTTTATCTTTACATGTTTCATGTGAGTTGTCCCTTAACCTAACAGTTCCCGAACCATTTTGCGTCAAATACAACCTGATCCACATGATTTACTTCGATCTGATACAGGGCATTGGCTGCAATGTGCTCTGCTGCCTGCTCCAGATCACGGATACCGGTAGTATCAGAATAGCGGCGGACTACCTCATCTAAAGCTTCCGGAAGGATCACACATCCTCTTCCTTCATGCTCATTCTCTTTAATATCTTTGGAAGGGCAAATTTTGTGAAAATGATCTTCTTTTCATCTTCTGTATAATCCGGAATATCGATCACTGCAAAACGTGACATTAACGGAGCGCTGATAAGAGAACGGTCATTGGCTGTTGCGATCGGATATACACCTGCAGTAGGAACCATACACTCCATGTAGTTATCTGTAAATCCAAGATTGTCAAGCAATGTTAAAAGCACATCTGCCGGATTTCCATTTCCTTTGCCGGAAGCAGCCTTATCTAACTCATTGATAATAAATACAAGATTGACTGACCGGACAGAGAAAATGCCTCCATGATGATACCTGGTTTTGCGTTTGCATATACACGGGAGCTTCCTGTCAGCTGTTCCGGATCATTAATAGAACTCATATCCAGAGTAGTCCACGGCAGCTTCAGGATCCTTGCTACTGCATAGGCGATCTGGGACTTTCCGGTTCCTGCAGGTCCGATCAAAAGGATACCGTAAGCAGGCAGTGTATGAGTACGGTTGATCTGGATAATGGTCTCGATGATACGCTGTTTTACACGTTCCATTCCGTATAATTCTTCATCCAGGATCCGTCTTGCCTCGTCTGGGTCAATGGCCTCAAAATAATTGCTCTTCCACTGGATGTTCATCATAATGGATAAAGCTCTCTGTGCGTGACGGCGTTCTTCCGGTGAAACCTCATGGGAATTGGCAACTGCCAGGTTTCTTCTTGCCCAAAGACGGATATTGTCAGGAAGGGTCCTTCCCGCGCAGGTCATAAAGTCGGTAATACTCTGTAAACTGGTCAGCTTCATATCATCGCCGTCTTCATCTGCATCCTCTTCCCGGATCTCCTCTGCAGGCGCACTGCTGGCCTGAAGGCGCTCGATCATGTACTGTAAAATCCGTCCTCTGCGGAAAGCTTGGTGCCGCCGCCAAAAGCGATCTCACGGATCTTGTATACAGCATACCCGTCCGCCTCATTGGAGCCGGAAAGGCGTACATTGATATGGCTCTCGCCCAGCCATTTAAGCAGGCTTACAAAGCGGGCATCTACTTTTAAGATATCAGCGCTGACAGTGCCGCCGCCTTCTACCTGAAATTCAAAAGCAGTTTTACGGATGGGATTTGTAAATACACCCCAGGAATGGTGCTCCCATTTTCTATTACTGTTGTCCAGAACCAGGATCGGATGTTCTGGAGAAGCGGTTGTTTCATTGGAACGGATCACAGTGTAGGTGCATTCCGATGCTTTTCTTCTTTCGGTTCATCATTAAAATCAAAACTGGCATTTTTTTCTCCTCGCAGTTAAATATTTACTACCATTTTCAAAACTCATTCCAAGTTTACCACGGATTTATTGTATCAACAACACTTTTTTCCAAAACTGCTTTAAATAAAATTTCCCCAGACAAAGCAAAAGCGCCCCGAAGGACGCTTACAACGCATTTACAACTCTACTCTAAACCATATTTTTCTTTCAGTCTGTCCCGGATCTGCGGAAGCTTTCCGGTGCTGTCATATGGGCCTGATGCTCGCCAATGATGTACTCCATCCATACCATGTTGTACCAGCGGTCAAATTTGTATCCACATTTTTGAACTCGCCTATCATGCGGTATCCCATGTGTGCGTGGAAATTGACACTGTTTTTATCCAGGTATTCGTCTTCCACTTCCGGATAACCGATGCAGGCTTCCATATTCAGGATGCCCTGCTCTTTTAAGACAGCTTCCAGGACCTCATGAAGCTTTCTTCCAACCCCTTTGTGCTTCACATTTTCATCTACATAAATAGATGTTTCCACTGACCAGCCGTAAGCAGCCCGCTCTTTAAAAGGACTTACATAAGCATATCCAAGGATCTTACCATCTTCCACTGCTTTCAGATATGGGAAACGCTGTAATACATGGGCAATCCGTCCTTTAAATTCTTCTACGGACGGAACCTCATACTCAAAAGTGATCGCTGTCTTTTCTACATAAGGAGCATAAATTGCAAGCAGCTCCTCTGCATCTTCCACTGATGCCACCTGGATCTTTACATTTTCATTTTTCTCACTCATTATTCTGGCCTCCTGTATTCAAGTCCCTGGCATATGGGGCTGCAAATTTTGTTAATAACAATACCACTTCTTTTCTTACTTGAAAACCTTTTATTTTAATTTTCTCCCCTGCTTTTCACGGTTCTTTTTATAATAACGTTTCTCGCTTTACTTTCTAATGTCCATGCCCCCTTTCCGCCGGTTTCATAAAGGGAAATGTTTTGTTTCTTCATCTCCTCCGTGACCTGCCCGGATGGATGTCCATAGGAATTGTCTTTACCGTAGGAAATAAAAGCAGCTTTTAAAGGCATTGCTTCCAAAAAGGCAGGACTGGAAGATCCTTTGGAACCGTGGTGGGCCGTTTTCAGGATCTGTACATGTTCCAAATGTTCCTGCTGGATGCTGCCATTTTCTTCTGCCAGATCTAAAAGTTCTGTCTCTTCTGATATTCCCATATCACCGGTAAATAAAATATGCAGATCTTTATAGTGGGAGCATAAAACCAGGGAATGGGCGTTACGTTCTTCTTCTGTCTCCTTCTCAAAAATACAGGTAAATTCCATTTCTCCGGCCTTTATCTTATCTCCCTGGTGCATGTAATATGTTTTTCCCCCTGCTTCTGTCTGCAGCTGTTCCAATTGACCGTAGATCTCTCCCCCTTTTCCCCCAGCAGGCAATATTAATAAATCTATGGGCATTTTCTGCTCTAATAAATATAAAAGACCGCTTATATGGTCACTGTCCCCATGACTTACGACTGCTATATCTAAACGGGAGATCCCTTTAGACTTAAGGCAGGGTTCAAGAGTCCTGCTTCCCAGTTTTTTCTGGTCAGAACTTCCGCTGTCTATAAGGATGTTGGTTGTTCCTGACCTAAGCAAAAAACCATCCCCCTGACCTACATCAAGGCAGAGAAGTTCAAAACCACGGACCGGGTGTAGAGAAAGAATAGCGAAACTAAACAATACTGCTGTGAGCAGGGTTGCAACTGCAAATATCAAATTTATATATTTTTTCAGGATCTTTCTGGTCTGCCCCCGCCTCTGCCATATCAATAAAGCCACCGCTATCCCCCACAACACAATATACCCCAGGATCTGTCCCGGACCGGGCCGCCCCATTATCCTTACTGCCCCCGGCAGTTTCAGGGAACCTTCACAGATCCATTTATAATAACCCAATATCACATGCCCCACTTTAGCAGCTGTCCCTGCTGCCAAAGGCAAAAATCCTCCTGTAAGCAATATCATGATTCCCGCTATCATCAAAACCGGCACCAGCGGCAATACCAGAAAATTCAAAAACATCCCATACAGAGGATACTGGTAATAATGCCATGCCATAACAGGCAGAAGAAAGATCTGCACCCATAAACTGATCACTACTGTCTTTTCCCAGTTTTTCCAATATTATACTCCCGGATCATCCACTGCCCCGGTCCGGAAATAGCCAGGACTGCTGCAAAGAAAGCTGAAAACCGCTGTGAAAGATCAGATAGGGATTGTTTCCCAGAAGACCTAACGCTGCAAAACTTAAGGCGGAAAGACTGTCATAGGTCCGTCCCCGCTCTGCTGCCAGCCACAGACAGCAGATCATAAGGACTGCACGGATAGCAGACCCGGATGAGCGTAAATATGCCATAGCTGATCACAAAACCGCCTCCTATTATCCCGGAAGCCCTGAAACCTCCCACTGTCTTTCTAAGAAGCAGATACATTCCACCACCGATCAGTGACAAATGCTGCCCGCTGACTGCCAGCAATGGGCGATCCCGCTGCTGCGGTACAGATCCAGGGTATCCGTCTCCATAAACGAGGTATCACCCAGTAACATTGCTTTATAAATACTGCTGTCTTCTTTCCACCGTATTCTTCCAGAACATGACTGCAATATCGTCTGAACCACAGAATAAGTCTCATAAACGGCCGGTCCGCCCCGCTGCTTTCTTTAAAGCTTTTATGTAACCGGTACACATCACCCCTTTGACCGTAATACAGCTTTGCATCAAATTCCCGGATTTTTGCAGGTTCTGTGAGACGGAAAGAACAGGCCATTTTCACCTGTTTCCCTGGAAGAAGCTTTCTTCCCAGCCTTCCAGATCACCTGGGGTTCCAGAAAGCTGCACCGGATATTGAAGTGACAGCCACCGGATGTCATCCGGGTCAGCAATATTTCGCACTCTCTTTCCCACTTTTACCTGGTTTACAATTATTTCCAGTTTTTCACTTTTTCCCGTACATCCACTACCTGGCCAGCTGCACCACATCCCCAAATCCTGCCTGGATAATCCTCTTTCTTCCTGCTCCATCTGTTCCCGGCACCTGGCGCCTGAAAACTTCCTGCCGTCATCCCGCCAAAACAAACACAAAATAAGCAGAAGCGTCCTGTACATGACACTCCTGCTTAAAACCGCCTGACAGCAAGCACTGTCAAAAACAGCACTCCTGCAAACCAGAAAAATATTCTGTATACAGCCTCCTGCAAACACAGGGCAAGCACCTCTCCAAGTACAAAACCTGCAGTTATCACCACAAGGCCGTTTCATATTCTGTTTTCTCCTGTTTTGTTCTTAATTTCTGCTTTATCTTTCCGCTTTTGATCCGCCTTTATTCCTGCTCAATATAATCCGTATTCCGCTCAAAGGCCGTATTCAAAGATACCACTTCCCGAAACATTACATCCTGGGAACCGTTTACCATGATCTGTACCTTAGAAACAGAGGTTTTATCTACCAGTGAATTTACAATGGCGTAAATAGGGATATATTCATTTACCGCCTGGTTGCTGTTTAAAAGCAGAGTCAAAATTGATATAGCATATATTATCCGTTACAGACACACTAAGTATCTTGCAGTCAGATGGCAGTACTGCCTGATGGCTGCTGTCGGATGGTCCTGCGATCAGCTGTTCCACGATCAGCTGCTCCATGGACGTATTGATATTAGTGGGCCACTTCCGCTTTTCTGCCACCAGCTTGTCAGTGCTGTTTGCAAAATACAGGGTCAGTTCCGTCTTTTCATAGGCATTTACATTACTTGTATTGATAATAAAATCACCTGCTGAGATAAATCCCACCGGATTTCCTGACGGTCCATCAGCGGCTGGTCCCCACAGTAGATACTGATATAATCAATTCCCGGTATCTGGGTCATAGTCCTTGCAAGGGCCGCTCTGCAAAGGATCTCCTGTTCCGGTTTCATAGCCGTATAACTGCCGTCAAAATACAGATACAGTACCTGTTCATCGATCCTGCAGGCTTTAAAAGACACTTTATCATTTAAAACAGTCTGGCAGTCCAGATCCCTTGGCACATAAGTCAGCTGATCGACCAGTTCCTCTGCCAGCGCCACCTGATCTTTTGTTTCTGTTTCATATTCCTGGGCAACCAGTTTCGTAACCGAGGAATTCAGATAATAGATCAGGTATTTTCCGGCTCCCGGATCCGATTTTGGTTCTGTCCTGGCTTTACATCCGGAAAGGACTGCCATTGCAGCCACCAGTACACCTAAAAGTATACTCAGAAGAAACTTTCTTTTCCATGTTTCATAACCGTTCCTCCTGTCTTGGCACATAATTTAACGGGATACGCATACTGAAGGTAGTTCCCTCTCCCGGTGTACTTTCCACATCGATCACACCATGATGCATCTGGATCACATTTTTGTGATCGAAAGTCCCAGTCCTGTACCGCCAACTTCCCTGGAACGTGCCTTGTCCACACGGAAAAGCGCTCAAAAATATGGTCCACACTGTCCTCCGGGATACCAATGCCGGAGTCTGCCACTTTAACATAAAATACTTATGGTCTGCATCCAGTGTTACACGGACCCAGCCGGAGTCTATATTATACTTGATGGCATTTTCCACCAGATTGGTCACAGCCAGGTTTAATTTCACTTTATCCACATCTGCGGTTACTTCACGGATGCTCTCCAGGATCAGTTCTACATTGCTTCTCTTGGCAATAGGCCGCAGTCTCTTTAAGATCATTTCCAGTTCATGATTGATATGCACCTGGGAAATATTCATCTGGCTTTCTGCGGACTTATCCATACGCACCAGTGTAAGCAGATCCTCAATGATCTGATTTTCCCGGTCGATCTCATCTGAAATATCTGCCATAAACTCCTGTACAGTTCCACGGCGCATCTTCCATTCCCATAAGGGAGTCCGCCAGTACACGGATGGATGTAATAGGGGTTTTAACTCATGGGACACATTGGAAACAAATTCCTGACGTGACTGGTCCACTGCTTTTAACTTGCGAAGAGACTTCTGCACTGCCTGGGACATCTGCCTGGTCTCACTGTAAGCATCTTCGCTGATATCTGCATCCAGATCCCCTGGGCCACCCGGTCAAAGGAACGCAGGAGCCGCTTAAAAGGCCGCACCAGGAAATGAGCTGACATAATGGAAAACAGGATTGCCACCAGTGCCATACACAGAAAGAACAGCTGGGCACTGCTTTTTACCCGTTCTGTTACCGACACAACATTTTCCATGGAAGCAGTCACTGCGATCACTCCCTGGATCTTTTTCTCATCTGCCGGATCATAAACAGGGATAGTCTGGTAAAAATATCCACCCTCTTTATTAAAGCTGCTGCCGCTTTCCCCTTTAAAACAGCGGATAACTTCTTCGGATATATAATATTTTCCTGTAGACAGATTAAAAGTATCTGTCATGATCTTATAACTGCTGTTGACAATAACGATACGGCCATTATACAGATCCGCTATGGTCTGCATCTGGGCATCCAGGCTTACATTATTGGCCTTATCCGCCGTCATATACCCGGAGCGGGTCATTCGGTTGCTTAAGATCACACACTGGTTCTGTATCTCAATGCTCCTGGCTTCTATCTGGTTCTGCTTAAAAGAGCCGATGAGGATCCATGTCTGTAATAAAAGAGGGATAACAGCCACTGCGATCATCAAAAGAGTCATGGGGACAGTAATACTCTGTCCCTGTGCCTTTAACTTTTCATACCATTTTTCTTTTTCCAAATTATTCCAGCTCCTTCAGCTTACTGGAGCAGGCTACTGCAAAACTTCCTGGTCCAATGTGGCAGGCAATGCTTAAAGAAAGAGGTGCTATGGTGATCGGGACACCTGGATATTGCTCTTTTAAAGCCTCTTCCAGCTCTTTTGCCCCTTCTTCATTGCAGGTATGGGCGATCTCCAGATAGGTATGTTCCGCATTCTTGTCATGAAAACGCTCTTCTAAGTCTTTTGCCAGTGCAGTGAGCATAATGGTCTTGGCCTGCTTGGCTGTACGTGCCTTTGAAAATGCATCCAGTTTTCTCCCTGAATGGTTAAAACCGGCTTAATGCGAAGGAGAGTTCCCAGGGCTGCAGCAGCCGGAGTGATACGTCCGCCTTTTTCAGATATTTCAAAGTAGTAAGGGTAATATAAATACTGCTCTCGTACTTGGTACGTTCTAAGATTTCTTTAATCTGGGCTGCCTCATATCCCTTTGCAGCTAAATCCCTTGCATCCAGTGCTGACTGCTCCTGGGTAACAGAAATACGCTGGTTGTTTTACCACCTGTACTTTTCCGTCGTAATCATCTGCCAGCATGATAGCTGTCTGGCAGGAACCGCTTAAACCGCTGGACATGGGAATATATAAAATTTCATCATATTCCTTTAACAGCTTATCCCAGAAGTCAGTTACCTCACCTGGGAAGGCTGGGAAGTAGTGATATCTGCCCTTCTTCCATCCGTTTAAAAATTCCTCATGGGTCAGGTTCACACCTTCATAAAACATTTCCCCATTGATCATAAAAGGCATAGGCAGCACATAAATACCTAATTTTGCTGCCTGCTCCTGTGTAATACCGCTGTTGCTGTCTGTAGCGATTGCTGTTCTCATAACTGTCTCCTTAATGTTTCCCAATATTTCTGATCATTTTTATTTTCTCTGAAAGTATCCCCTTCCCGGTAATGCTCTCTTGCTAACTGCATACCGGACAGATAATGTTCTTCCATAAGCTTTCTTGCCTTCTCATAATCCTTTTTCTGAAAAGCCTGAGTGATCCCCGGTGCTGTCTGATCCCCAGATCCCGTTCATCTTCGGTCCGGATGGCATAACGTATAAGAAGGGTCCGGATAAAATTATACTGCTTATAGGTTTCCTTCATAAAACGGTTTCCGCAATGGTCAAAGAATACCTTATGATAGCGAAAATCCGCCTCAAAGTATTCCATGGATGTTTTGGCTCCTGCCATTTCTTCTTCATACATCTGAAGCTTTTCTACCAGTTTTTCTGTATCAGGCTCTGTGGAAGAAAGCATCACAGCCCTACAGGCTAAAAATATGATGAAGTCATTGAGTTCGTTGGCGTAGGAATAATCAAAGGTGATAAGCTGTGCTCCGCTTTTGATACTTCCTGGGTCAGTCCATCTTTTGACAGTCGGTTAATGGCGTCACGCACGGGTGTGGATGAAACCTGAAACCGCTCCTGAAGTTCCCGATTGGTAAGCTTATCGCCCATTAAAATCCTACCAGACAGAATATCTTCCTTCAGAATGTTGTAGATCTGTTCACTGAGTGTCTGTTTAATGATTTTTCGGGCATAGCCCCGCCTCCTTCTTTTCTTAATTGTTTTTCTTATTTTCTTTATTCTGTTGTACTGTTATCAGTGCATCACGCATGGATCCACTTACTTTTCATGATACTACAATTTTAGCAAACGGTCAAAATATATTTTCAAAATTGCCCTCGCATTCTTTTCCGTATCACAACTACAGGTGTATCCGCCCGTCACACATTTCCTGTTTTTCTTCCTGTCCCATCCTTCTGCGCCATCAGGGTCGGCTTCTTTTTATTTTGCATAATTTTTTAAAATAACCATTGACTTTGTGCAAAATAGTGTATTATATGAATTACAAGATATGTGATGCATCACGCATCACGCATCAAACATCATCTGTAGAACCAGCCGCCAGCGGTTGCTGCAGATGTATGATCGTGCAAGACATGTCAGAGGGCCCTGACGGTTTGACGCAACGTGAACCTCAATTCACACATTACAAAGGAGGTGTATCTCATCAACCGAATACTCCACATGATCATCAAACTTGTGGGAGCTATCAATGATCTGTTATGGGAGATTTAATTATCCTGGAATTCTCAGGGGAGAAGTTCAGTTTGGTCTTTCTCTTCTGGTATTGATCCTTATTCCAGCGGGTTTATACTTTACATTTAAAACTAAATTTCTTCCATTCCGCCTGTTCCCGGAAATGATCCGGGTCACACTGGAAAAGACGAAGCAAAAAGATGAAAACTCTATATCCGGTGTTCAGGCACTGATCGTTGCTACCGCTACCCGCGTAGGTATGGGTAACTTAAGCCGGTGTTGTTGCTGCTATCTCATTTGGCGGCGCAGGGCTGTTTTCTGGATGTGGCTGACCGCACTCATTGGTTCTTCCAGCAGCTTCGTAGAGTCTACCCTGGCACAGATCTACAAAGAAAAGACCCACTCTACGGCGGTTATCGCGGCGGTCCTGCCTATGTAATGGACCGTATCCGACTGGTGACAAAATCAAACGAGAAGATGTTTTCGTAAAGAACGTAAAGAAGAAGCCGAATATGTGGCAGATGATGAACAGACTTATTACACCCGCGGTTGTAAATACGGTCTTTTAGGAACCGCATTCGCACTCTCCGGACTGCTTTGCTGGGCAGGTATCAGCCAGGTAATCGGAAACTCCGTTACCACTTCCTTCCAGAACGCATTCGGTATCCGCAGGTTGCAACTGCTACCATTCTGGTAGCTATGTCCGCAGTCATCGTTCTTCGCAAGAACGCAACTGTTAAGGTTTTAGATATGGTAGTTCCTGTTATGGCAGGCGCCTACTTCTTAGTAACTCTGTTCGTTATCATTAAGAACATCACCCTGCTTCCATCTGTTATTGGAAACATTTTCTCCCAGGCATTCGGTATCAGACAGTTTGGCGGCGGACTTGGTGTAATCGTAATGAACGGCGTAAAGCGCGGACTTTTCTCAAATGAAGCAGGTAGTGGTTCTGCTCCATGTGCTGCAGCCGCAGCAGAAGTCAGCCATCCGGTAAAACAGGGCCTTATCCAGGCACGGTGTTTTATCGATACATTAGTGATCTGCAGCTGTTCCGCATTCCTGATGCTTTTAGCTCCGGCTGAAAGATCGAAGGTCTTATGGGAATGGACCTTTACAGGCAGCTATGAACCATCACCTTGGATATGCAGGCGTTGTATTTATCGCAGTTGTACTCTTCCTGTTCAGCTTTTCCACTTTCCTTGGCATTCTCTATTATGCCCGCTGCAACGTATCTTACGTATTCGGCGATACCTGGAAAGCTCAGACAGGATACAAGATCTTTACTGATCATGCTCTTTATCGGCGGCGTGGCAGCCTATGAATTTGTCTGGGAACTTGGCGACCTTGGCGTAGGCCTTATGACAGTATTTAATATGATCGCGATCGTCCCACTCTCCGGCCAGGCCATCAATGCCTTAAAGGATTACGAAACTAATTATAAGAAGAAAAAGCATAAAACATATTATTAATTAAGCAAAAGCGTAATGTTGCGCTGCAAAAACTATATAAAACTATATAATAGGAGGATTTTTAATGGAGAAGAACATGGATATGATGAAATTTGCGCCGGAGCCTTTCAAGATCAAAATGGTAGAGAACATGGCACGCTTAGACAAAGAAGAGCGTAAAGAAGCGATCAAGACTGCTGGTTACAATACATTCTTATTAAAGTCTGAAGAATGCTTTATTGACCTTTTAACTGACTCCGGAACCAATGCAATGAGTGATCATCAGTGGGCTGGCCTTATGTTAGGCGACGAAGCTTACGGTGGATCCCGCAACTTCTATCACCTGGAAGAAACTGTTCGTGAACTGTTTGGCTTTAAATATGTAGTTCCTACTCATCAGGGACGTGGCGCAGAGAACATTCTCTCCTCTCTGACCATCAAGCCAGGCGATTATGTTCCAGGCAACATGTACTTTACTACCACCCGTTTCCATCAGGAACGCAATGGTGCTACTTTCCGTGATGTTATCATCGACGAAGCTCACGATCAAGTGCAATCCTTGATTTCAAGGGCAACATCGACTTAAATAAATTCCAGGCACTGATCGACGAAGTTGGCGCAGAGCACATTCCTTATATCTGCCTCGCTGTTACCGTAAACCTGGCAGGTGGACAGCCTGTTTCCATGGCTAATATCAAAGCTGTTTCCGAACTGGCTCACAAATACGGCATCAAGGTTATGTACGATGCTACCCGTTGCGTTGAGAACGCATACTTTATCAAGACCCGTGAACCTGGCTACGAGAACAAGACCATCAAAGAGATCGTTCATGAAATGTTCTCCTACGGCGATGGCTGTACAATGTCTGGTAAGAAAGACTGCTTAACCAACATCGGTGGTTTCCTGTGTATGAACGATCATGACCTGTATGTTCGCGCAACTGGAATGGTTGTACAGTTTGAAGGAATGCCTTCTTACGGCGGTATGGCAGGAAGAGATATGGAAGCAATGGCTATTGGTCTTCGCGAGTCCATGAACTTCGATTACATCAGCCACCGTGTAAACCAGATCCGTTACCTGGGCGAAAAGTTAGACGCAGCAGGTGTTCCAATGGTTAAACCTTACGGCGGACACGCGATCTTCGTAGATGCAAGAGCATTCTTAGATCACTTAGATCAGGAAGAGGACTTCCCAGCTCAGGCACTCTCCGCAGCAATCTACGAGTTCTCCGGCGTTCGTACAATGGAGCGCGGCATCATCTCTGCAGGACGTGATCCACACACCCGTGAAAACCACGTTCCGAAACTGGAAACCGTTCGTCTTACAATCCCGCGTCGTGTTTATACATACGCTCATATGGATTATGTTGCTGACGCTATCATCGGCCTGTACCAGAGAAGACATGACATCAGCGGTCTGAAATGGGTTTACGAGCCAGAAGTTCTCCGCTTCTTCACCGGACGTTTCGAGCCAAAGAACGGCGAACTCATTAAGGGCTTCTAATAAGAAAGCACGCAATCACCTCTTATTTATAGCAGTTACTCCTAAAATCCGGGGCGGCCCACATGGGCTGCCTCCGGATTTTGATGCAATCATTTATAATTCCCGTCACATTTAGTAGGCCGTTTCATGGACCCATACATTATATATACAACAAACGCGCCCTAAAGGCGCGTCTGCTTATTTTATTTATTACTTTCTAACGATCAGTGACTTACCAGTCATCTCTTTTGGCTGCTCCATACCCATTAATTCGATCAGGGTCGGTGCGATATCGCACAGTGCGCCGCCTTCACGAAGCTTCATGTCAGCGTCTGCATTTACCAGGATAAATGGAACCGGGTTGGTAGTATGAGCGGTGTATGGATCTCCCGTCTCATAGTCTACTAACTGCTCTGCATTTCCGTGGTCAGCACAGATAAACATAACGCCGTTTACTTCCTTTAATGCTTCTACAGCACGGCCTACACACTCATCTACTACTTCGATTGCCTTGATTGCTGCTGCTTCTACGCCTGTATGTCCAACCATATCCGGGTTAGCGAAGTTGATGATGATCACATCATATTTGCCGGACTTGATCGCCTCAGTCAGCTTATCGCATACGCCGTAAGCGCTCATCTCCGGCTTTAAGTCGTAGGTAGCAACTTCCTTTGGAGAAGGAACCAGGATGCGGTCTTCCCCTTCGTTTGGCTCTTCTACGCCGCCGTTAAAGAAGAAGGTAACGTGAGCATATTTTTCCGTCTCAGCAATTCTTACCTGCTTCTTGCCGTTTGCTGCCAGGAACTCGCCAAAGGTATTGGTAATGGACTCTTTCTTAAATGCAACCAGTTTGTTGGTAATGGTTTCATCATAATCGGTGAAGCATACATATACCAGGTCTAACTTCTTCTCTCTTGCAAAACCGTCAAAATTGTCATCGCAGAATGCATGGGTGATCTCTCTTGCACGGTCCGGACGGAAGTTAAAGAAGATAACGGAGTCACCGTCATTGATCGTTGCCAGTGCTTTTCCGTTTTCAGTAACTACAAATGGTACAACGAACTCATCGGACTTTCCTGCATCATAGGAAGCCTGGATGCCTTCTGTTGCACTTACTGCTGTATTTCCTTCGCCCTTTGTAAGAGCCTTGTAAGCTAACTCTACACGGTCCCATCTCTTATCACGGTCCATTGCATAGTAACGTCCCATAACAGATGCTACCTTGCCTGTGCCAAGCTCTGCCATCTTTGCTTCCAGCTCAGTAACAAATTCCTTGCCGGATTCCGGTGGTGTGTCACGACCGTCTAAGAAGCAGTGTACATATACTTTTTCCAGGCCATTTCTCTTTGCCAGCTCTAACAGGCCGTAAATATGGTTTAAGTGGCTGTGTACACCGCCGGTAGATACCAGACCGAACAGGTGCAGAGCGGAATTGTTTTTCTTGCAGTTTTCTACTGCTGTTAAAAATTCTGGTACATTAAAGAAATCACCGTCGTTGATCGACTTGGTAATTCTGGTCAGCTCCTGGTATACAACACGGCCTGCGCCCATATTTAAGTGTCCTACCTCGGAGTTACCCATCTGTCCTTCCGGAAGTCCTACTGCAAGGCCGCTTGCCTGGCCTTTTACAAATGGACACTGGCTCATTAACTGATCCATAACAGGAGTTTTTCCTTCGCATACTGCGTTGTGCTCACAGTTATCATTCAGTCCATAGCCGTCCAGGATCATTAATACTACTGGTTTCTTGCTCATATCTGTTTTCTCCTCTTAAATCTGCCTTTTTACTAAGGCTTTATAAAATGGATACAAATGCCCTGAGACCCGTTTTCACGACCCCAGGGCTAAATTCGCAACCACCCGGACGGCGCATCTTCTTGCACGGCTTTGCCGCACAAGAAGCATCGGAGGTCACTCAATGTGAATCTGCCCCAAAAGGCGCTTACAAGCAAGCTTGACGCTCCTTTTGGGTCAAATTTCCCGCCGTCCTGAGTAATTATCTGTTATAGTTTACGATCTTACCAAAGTCTGGCTTTAAGGAAGCGCCGCCTACCAGGCCGCCGTCGATATCCGGCTGTGCAAACAGTTCTGGTGCGCTTGCTGCTGATACAGAACCGCCGTACTGGATACGGATAGCCTGTGCAGTTGCCTCATCATAGATCTCGCCGATGCATGCGCGGATCGCTGCGCATACTTCTTCAGCCTGCTCTGTGGTTGCTACCTTACCGGTTCCGATAGCCCAGATCGGCTCGTAAGCGATAACAGCTGTCTTTGCCTGATCTGCTGTTACGTTTAAGAAAGCGATCTTGATCTGCTGACGGATCCAGTCAATGGTAATGCCCTGCTCTCTGAGTTAAAGATTCACCGCAGCAGATGATAGGAGTAATTCCATGCTCAAATGCCTTTAATACTTTCTTGTTTACGGTCTCATTTGTTTCAGCAAAGTACTCTCTTCTCTCAGAGTGGCCGATGATCACATACTTAACGCCTGCGTCATTTAACATGTTTGGGGAGATCTCGCCTGTATAAGCGCCCTTTTCCTCAAAATACATGTTCTCAGCACCGATCTGGATGTTGGTTCCTTTGCTGCTTCCATTGCCGGAATGATATCAATAGCCGGTACACAGAATACTACATCTACTTCATCATTTACTACTAATGGTTTTAATTCGTTTACAAGAGCAACTGCCTCAGAAGGTGTCATGTTCATCTTCCAGTTGCCTGCGATGATCTTCTTTCTTGCCATAACTTCCGTCTCCTTTATACACATACGACTCACAGGCGGTCTGTTTTATCCCCAGTTATTTCAAAACAGCCGCCTGCAATATCAGTTATCTTTATTTGTCATCTGCTGCAGCTACGCCTGGCAGTTCCTTTCCTTCCAGGAATTCCAGAGAAGCGCCGCCGCGGTAGAGATGTGGCTCATCTTATCAGCAAATCCTAACTGATTTACTGCTGCTGCAGAGTCACCACCACCGATAATGGTAGTTGCATCTGTATCAGCTAAAGCCTGAGCTACTGCGATGGTTCCCTTTGCAAGAACAGGGTTCTCGAATACGCCCATCGGTCCGTTCCAAACAACGGTCTTAGCGCTCTTAACAGCTTCAGCATACAGCTTTGCGCTTTCTGCACCGATATCCAGACCCATCTTGTCATCTGGGATAGCGTCTACAGAAACGTTCTCTACAGGGATCTCAGCATCGATCGGATCTGGGAAGGAAGCTGCTACTACAGCATCTACTGGAAGTAAAAGCTTCTTGCCAAGCTTCTCAGCCTTTGCCATCATTTCCTTGCAGTAATCTAACTTGGTATCGTCTACTAAGGACTTACCGATCTCTTTGCCTTCAGCCTTTAAGAAGGTGAATGCCATACCACCGCCGATGATCAGTGTATCGCACTTTTCAAGGAGGTTAGAGATAACATTTAACTTATCAGCAACCTTAGCACCGCCTAAGATAGCAACGAAAGGTCTTACTGGATTTTCAACTGCATTTCCTAAGAAATCGATCTCTTTCTGCATTAAGTAACCAACTACGTTGGAGCCGCCCTTTGCAGAGATGAACTTGGTAACGCCTGCTACAGAAGCATGTGCTCTGTGGGAGGAACCGAATGCGTCGCATACATAATCATCAGCCAGATCAGCCAGTTCCTTGCTGAACTCTTCGCCGTTCTTGGTCTCTTCAGCGCCGCGGAAACGGGTATTCTGCAGAAGAACTACATCGCCTTCCTTCATAGCTTCTACAGCCTTGGTAGCTGCTTCGCCGGTTACATTGTAATCAGATACGAAAACAACTTCCTTGCCTAATTTCTCAGACAGTCTCTTTGCTACTGGAGCTAAAGACTCACCCTCGTTCGGGCCATTTTTAACTTTTCCTAAGTGGGAGCACAGGATAACCTTTGCACCATCGTTAATCAGCTTCTGGATGGTTGGCAGAGCTGCTACGATACGGGTCTCATCTGTGATCTCGCCGTTCTTTAACGGTACGTTGAAGTCGCAGCGGACTAAAACTCTTCTTCCCTTTACATTGATATCATCGATTGATTTCTTGTTTAACATGGTGGATATCTCCTTTCAGTAAACTCGCAAATAGATAAATTTATTTCGAAAAGGGCCCGGTCCTAAAGACCGGACCCCTTATGAGTCTTTAAAATCTGGATTTATGATCTGGATTATGCTAACTCAGCGAAGTACTTGATAGTTCTTACCATCTGGCTGGTGTAAGAATTCTCGTTGTCATACCATGAAACAACCTGTACTTCATACAGATCATCAGCGATATGGGAAACCATAGTCTGGGTTGCATCAAACAGAGAACCATATCTCATACCGATAACGTCAGAAGATACGATCGGATCTTCATTGTATCCGAAGGACTCAGATGCAGCAGCCTTCATAGCAGCGTTGATCTCTTCTGCAGTTACATCTGCCTTCTTAACAACAGCTGTTAAGATTGTGGTAGAACCGGTTGGTACAGGTACACGCTGTGCGGAACCGATCAGCTTGCCGTTCAGTTCTGGGATAACCAGGCCGATTGCCTTAGCTGCGCCAGTAGAGTTAGGAACGATGTTAGCTGCGCTGCGCGTGCTCTTCTTAAGTCGCCCTTTCTGTGTCCGTCAAGGATCATCTGGTCGCCCGGTGTAAGCGTGGATGGTGCTCATGATACCGCTCTGGATTGGAGCGTAGTCATTTAATGCCTTAGCCATAGGTGCTAAGCAGTTGGTGGTGCAAGATGCAGCGGAGATGATGGTATCTTCTGCTGTCAGAGTCTTCTCATTTACAGAGTAAACGATGGTCTTTAAATCTTTCCAGCTGGTGCGGAAATAACAACCTTCTTAGCGCCTGCATCGATATGAGCCTGTGCTTTTTCCTTGGAAGTATAGAAGCCAGTGCACTCTAATACTACATCTACGCCAAGTTCGCCCCATGGAAGGTCAGCAGCCTTTGGCTCTTTGTAGATAGTGATCTTCTTGCCGTCAACAGTGATGGAATCTTCTCCAGCCTCTACAGTATGCTTGCCTTCGCCAATGCGTCCAGCGTATCCACCCTGTGCTGTATCATACTTTAACAGATGTGCTAACATCTTAGGATCGGTTAAGTCGTTGATTGCTACTACCTCGTAACCCTCTGCTCCGAACATCTGACGGAAAGCCAGACGTCCAATACGTCCGAAACCATTAATTGCAACTTTTACTGCCATGATTCAATTCCTCCTAGTTTGTTAAAAAATATTATTTGTTAAATATTAATCAACTGCCTACATTGTACTCAATTTTATCCAAAATAGCAAGCCTTTTTGTTTCTGCCATTCTGACTATTTTCTCTCATAAATTCCATTAATTTTCAGCGCATTTTATTTTCTCAATAGAAGGGTGGGGCATAGACTTGTTATTGTGGCAGTTTATGAGTATAATGTGAGACGAATACAGCTGCCGCACTCCCCGTGGGGCAGATATGTGCTTTTATGGATACAAACGCAATATGATAAAAGGAGGCATATCACTATGGATGCCATTTATGACTGCCATCTCCACACAGAATTTTCCGCAGACTCCGAAACCCCGGTACGGGATCAGTTAGAAAAGCCATCTCCCTTGGAATGAAAGAGATCTGTATTACCGATCATCATGATTATGGCAGCGAATTCTGTCCTGACGATTTTACGTTAGACATTCCTTCTTATATAGAAAGTTTACGCAAAATACGGGACGAATACGCTGGACGGATCCGTTTAAATATAGGGATCGAATTAGGATTACAAAACCATGTAGGTGAGTATCTCCACGATTTTGCCAGAACCTTGGGAAAGGAATTTGATTTTGTCCTTGGTTCCAGCCATTTCGTAGACCGGATGGATCCATATGAAAGGGAATACTGGAAACATTTCGGGGAAAAGAAGGATTTCGTGCATTTTTGAAGTATCCCTTAAGCGGGTACAAAACCTCCTTGATACTTTCGACTCCTATGGCCACCTGGACTATGTTGTAAGATATGCTCCCCATAAAATGAATTTTATTCCTGGAATGATTACGAACCCTATATCCGTCCTCTTTTAAAACTTCTTATTGAAAATGGAAAATGCCTGGAATGTAACACAGGCGGCATCCGCTATGGACTTGGAAACACCAATCCATGTGCTGATGTTTTCCGTCTCTATAAAGAACTGGGCGGTGAAGGATCACCATTGGCTCTGACGCCCATACGCCGGAAACTTTAGGAATCGGCTTTGACTTCTGCCGGGAAATGTTAAAAGAATATGGTTTCCGCTATTATACAGTATTCCACGAAAGAAAAGCGGAGATGCTCCCATTATAGGGACGTCTCCGCTTTTACAGAGTTTTACAGATCCATGTATCGTGCTAATGACATTTGCAAGACGGCTCCATTAATCTGCCTTCATCTGCTCTTTACATCTTCTCTTAACTGTTTCCAGGCTTCTTTATCTTCTACATAATACTTCGGGCACTGTTTTCCATTAATATCATAATGACGGACCACATCGGAACTTTTAAGTTTTAACTGTTTGCAGAGCCATGCTGTCAATTTCACCACTGACTCATAAGAAGCATCATTAAACTTGCCTGTATCATCCGGATGACAGACTTCAATGGAAAGCGTATCGTCATTTCTGGGAGCATTGGCATATGCCACCTCATCAATGGGAATGCACTGGATCACTTCCCGTCCAATCCCACTACAAAATGACTGCTGGAAGAAACCCCTCTTTCTGTGCATCCTGGTCTGCCAGACCGTCAAAATAGTTTCTGGTAGCCTTTGCACTGGTTCCCGGATTTCCACATAATGGATCACAATATTTTTCACCTGCCTGCGGGTCACATCCGGGCGGGAAAAATATTTTTCCGCAAAAATCCTGCTGTACCCAGTCAGGCATTTCCACTGCTTTCAGATCAATTGTATTTTCAGGCTCTCTTCCCCATATACAATAGCCGCTTCCAAGACCGGTGAGAATACCGATCATCATTGCCATAAAACGGCCGCCATAGGAAAGGTTATCACCTTTCGTTCTCGCTTTCCAAGTTATCTATCCCCTGTATCTTATCTTTTTCCAATATAACATTATTCCCTGAAAACTCAATGAAGAACTTCTTAAGGACTTGCAGTAAATTTTATGAAGATTATAATGTCTTTGCAACTTTTTTCCCGGTTCATGCGTCTAATAAGTGTAAGACATGAAAGGAGAACATATCATGAACCATTCTGATCAGACAAAACAAATAACCGCGCAGACGGAAAAATGCTCATTGACCAATATGAGCGCCTTTACCGCCTGGCCTACAGTTATGTACATAACGAAGCAGACGCTTTGGATATCGTCCAGGAAAGTGCCTGTAAAGCCATTACACAGTGTAAAAATTTAAAGGATACAGAAAAACTTTTTCCATGGCTGTGCCGGATCGTAGTAAATACAAGCCTGGACCTGCTGCGAAGCCGGACAAAGAGCAGCCTGCCGAGGAACTTCCTGAAACGGCAACAGAAGATACATATGAGGAATTTGACTTAAAAGAAGCACTGAACCATTTGGAACCGGAAAACCGCACCATCATCATCCTTCGCTATTTTGAAGATATGAAATTAGAGGACATTGCCCTTGCGGTAGCCGAAAATGTAAACACCGTAAAAGCAAGATTATACCGGTCGTTAAAAAGCTTCGATCCATTTAGACGGCACTGCCAGTTTTAAAAGAAAGGAGCATATATTAATGAAAGAACAGGATCGTAATTTAGAATATTTTGATGATTTAGATAAACTGGAGTCTTTAAAGCAGGAATATAACAACATTCCCGTTCCAGAAGCCGCAAAAGCACGTATCATGTCAGGTATCCAGAAAGGAAAACCATGAATAAAAACACAACCCATTTTTCCGTATTTTACGCACCACCGGCACTACTGCTGCCGCTGCTGTAGTAGCTCTGCCATTGTCACCAACGTAAGCCCAACCATTGCCAATGCCATGACAAACCTGCCGGTGATCGGTGCCATTGCAAAAGTGGTCACTTTACGTACATACGAAGATAAGACCAATCATTTTGAAGCCAAAGTGGATATTCCGGAAATAGACTCTGCACCGGAAGCTGTAAACCGCTCCATTGAAGACTACGCAAATGAACTGATCGCCCAGTACGAAAAGGATCTTCGGGCATCCCAGGGAGAAGGCAACTACTCTCTCACTTCTACTTACAAGGTAGTAACTGACACAGACAGATACCTGTGCCTGCGCATTGACACCACCCTTGTGATGGCAAGCGGAACCGAATACACCAAGGTATTTACCATTGATAAGACCACTGGTGATATTATTTCTTCTGATTTATTTAAAACAAACCGGAAATGCTCACTGCCATCAGCGACAACATAAAAGAACAGATGAAACAGCAGATGGCTGCCGACTCCTCTGTTACTTATTTTATTGACAGTGACATGCCGGAATGGGATTTTAAGGAATTAAAAGGTGATGAAAGCTTCTATTTTAATGAAAAGGAGAACTGGTCATTACTTTGACGAGACCGAGGTAGCCCCGGCTTATATGGGAGCTGTGGAGTTTACCATTCCCCAGTCTGTAACCGGTGATCTGAAATAATAGCAAAACAGCCGCAGGAACACATCAAAGGTGCATTTCCTGCGGCTGCTTATGTACTAGGAAATTCCGTTGGAACTCCCTAGTACACAAAAGGCACGACCTGCCAACGATGCGCACTCGCGCGATGAGGAAGTTTGTCGCAAGCGACCGCGCTGGCGCGAGAATGCCAAGGCACATTCTTATTTACGGAGGAAAAGGGATTTGAACCCTTGCGCCGGTGCTACCGACCTACTGGTGTTCGAAGCCAGACCCTTCAACCACTTGGGTATTCCTCCTGTTATTGCTAACCTGTTAATTATACAATACTTTTCCTGCTTTGGGTAGTAGGCAAATCGTTTTATTTGATTTCTTCTATATAGTAAATGTAATCAAGAGAGCGCAGTGCTTCAATGATGTCACTGTGTTTTTATCTTTTCAGTTCCTGACTGTCCACAGTCAGAGAAACCGTATACACGCTGAGACCGGAATTTAAATAAGCCGGATTTGCCTCAATATCATCAATGCGGATCCCCAGTTTACGAATCGTCGCTACAAAATCCTGAAGTTTGAAACTGCTCTTTAATTCCAGATGCACCTCAAAATGATTGGAACGGTCTTTTAAATAACGCTCTGCAGATGGGAACAGGGAAATCCCAAAGAAGTGCCATAAAGATCACAAATGCGGAAATATACATTCCGGTCCCAACCATTAAGCCCATAAAACCGCAGGCCCAGAGTGCTGCAGATGTAGTCAGTCCCTTGATCTGGTTCTTGGAACTGAAAAGAATGGAATTGCCGCTTAACATGGCAATGCCCACAACGGCCGCTCCTGAAATAACAGGGATCCCAAAAGAAAATTCACTGGACAGATACAGATCTGTGAGCACGGCTGCTGTAGCAGATACACTGACCAGCATAAAAGTCCTCATACCTGCGGAATGACGCTTGCTGGAGCGTTCACATCCAATGATCGCCGCCAGCGCCAGTGATAATAGGATCCGCAGGATCACCTGCATTCTATTCCTTCCATCATCCATCCCTTTGTCAGTTCTGCTGTTATATGTCCCATATCAATACGTCCTCCTTGCTCTTAAATGATTGCGCAGCACACTGCTTCGTACTGCTCATTGGCAGCTTCAAAATGCCTGTTCTTCCGGAGAAATATTCTCTTCTGTTTCCGGTATTTCCTGCTGGATCTCATGGATCCGCTCGATCAGCATTTCCAACCGGGTCACCGGATCTTTTCTTTCGCCTCTTTTGGCAGTTCAATATCCCCATAGGATCCGGACAGATACAGGGACAATTTTGCGCATGCCGGACCCGTCAGTTCATAAAGTACACTAGATGCAAGAATAACGGTCTGCAGATCAATCCCCATCTGACCGCCTAAAGTTCTTGCTCCCAGAGCCGCCAGACCAATGGCTACGCCTGCCTGAGGCACCAGTGCCAGCCCCAGATAATTGCGCACCTGTTTTTCTTATGTACTGCAAGACAGCCTAAATAAGCACCTGCGTATTTTCCTATGATACGTGTCAGGAAATATGCCACTCCGATCACTAAAGGGAAGCCCCGTCTTCTCCTGCTGAGGGATTAAGAAGCGCATCTAACCGGAAGGAAAGTCCGGACCGTACAAAAACAAAAGCAGGATCGGCGGACTGAAATAATTTAACTGTTTAAACAGCTTATCATCATCAGATAAATTAATATAAATGGTTCCCATGGACATACATCCCAGAAGAGGGATACATCTGCCAGAGAACAGATCCCGCAAAAGCAAACAGCGCTGCCACCGATATGATCAGCGGTTGTCTTTGTATTTTTCTTTGGCATCATGCATTTTAACAGCCAGCCAAAAATACCGCCTAACACCAGTACTGCCCCATTGATCAGGATCGGTTTTAAGATATTTCCCACCTGGAAACCACCAGTCCGGAAAGAGCTGCCAGCGCAATAGAAATAGCCGCACTGTACTCCACCAGACCAACCACATCATCCAATGCCACCACCTGCAAAAGAGTATCAACAAAATCTCCCTTCGCTCCGGTCTGACGGATGGTCATGATGGTGGACGCAGGAGCTGTAGCTGATGCCAGAGCTGCCAGTACAATGGAAAATGCCAGATTTAAGTGGAGCACCCCATAAACCACTGCAAATACACATACCGATGCCAGCACCGCTTCCATAACCGTGATCACGATCACCTTCCAGCCGTTTTTCTTTAACACGGAAAAGCGGAAAAATTCCCCTGTGCTGAATGCAATAAAAGCAAGCGCGATATCTGAAAGAAAATCCATCCCATCTATGACCTTCACCGGCACCATATCCAGACAGTAGGGTCCCATAAGGATCCCTGCCAGAATGTACCCCGTTACATTTGGCAGTTTAAACTTTCTGGTGATGCGGGTCATAAGATAACCAACAAACAGCATCAGTGCAATGGTGATAATGACCACCGATGCCTGGCTTGTTGCATGGTAAAATAAAAATGACTTCATGCTATAACCCCCTCGTTTTCCTTGTGTGTCATGCTTCTATATGATATACTGTTTTATAATAAAAGCAAATTATTTTATTTTTATGTATGATAAATTTTATTTATTATACACAATAAGGAGGTACCATGCTCGGTTCAAAAATAGAAACTCTGCTGGCAGTAGCTGAATTCCAGAATTTTACAAAAGCGGCCGCTTCTCTCTCCCTTACCCAGCCGGCAGTCAGCCATCATATCAATCAGTTGGAAGAAGAACTGGGAGTCACCCTTTTTATCCGAGGAAAAGGCAGTTTAATGCTGACCCCGGAAGGTGAGATCGTCTTAAAATATGCCCGAAGGATCAAAGCGCTGTATGGAAAGATGGAGACGGAGATCGATAATTCCAGAAAACAGCTGACCAAAGTCCGCATCGGCATCACCCACACCTCGGAAAGCAACCTGATCACGGAGGTTCTGGCCCGTTGCAGCAATGCTGATAATAATTTTTCAATAACAATTATTACGGATACCATAAATAATCTTTATGATATGTTGGATAATTACGAGATCGATCTGGCTGTTGTGGACGGAACGCCAACCGGGCATTCCCTCTGTTCCCTGATGTTAGCTACCGATTATCTGGTGTGTGTTATGTCCATCCGGCATCCTCTGGCCAAACGTGCCATGGTCACTTTATCAGAATTAAAACAGGAACGGATGATCCTGCGGCTTCCTACTTCTGATACACGCATGCTTTTTGAGTCCACATTAAAAAGCATCGGGGACTCCATTGACAATTTCAACATCACTCTGGAAGTTGACAATATCGCCACTATAAAAGACCTGGTACGAAAAGGACTGGGCGTTTCCATCCTGCCTCAGAGTGCCTGCGCAAGAGAACAGAAAAAAGGAAAAATGGCCGTTCTTCCTATTGAAAACTTAAGTATGATGCGTGAGACCAAGATCGTATACAAAAAAGACTTTACCCATATGGATATCCTTCAGGAGATCACCCGGGTATACCATGAAACGGCAAGAAGTTACCAATAATAGACATTTTCCACTGTTTTATAGTTTTACAAATCATCAAAAACAGTGTACAATAATTAGACTGGCCCTTTAAAGCGTTTAAGTGCGTTTCAACGTTTTAACAGGTCCAAAAATGAAAATGACTGGAGATAATTTATGATCGTTCATATAATCGAAGCTGTTTACCACTTTTTGTGGGGAGATCTGGTTACACTGCACCTTTCAGGCACTTCCATTGGTATTCCTCTTCTGGTACTGCTTCTGATCCCAACAGGTATTTATTTTACCTTCCGTACTAACTTTGTATCCGTGCGTCTTTTTCCGGATATGGTGCGTTCCCTGACAGAAAAGAAAGGAAATGGCAACAGCTTATCACCGTTACAGACTCTTTTCGTATCTACCGCTACCCGGGTTGGTATGGGAAATCTGGTGGGCGTAGTGGCTGCTGTTTCTGCAGGCGGCGCAGGTGCTGTGTTCTGGATGTGGCTTTCCGCTATTTTAGGCTCTGCCACTGCTTTTATCGAGGCAACTCTGGCCCAGATCCATAAAGAGGAAGATTCATTGTACGGCGGCTATCACGGCGGTCCGGCTTACTATATCCACTATTATGCAGAAAAAGTCCGTGGAAAGAAACTGAACCACTCTGTGATTGCAGTTTTCTTCGCCTTATCCGGACTCTTATGCTGGTGCGGCATCAGCCAGGTGATCAGCAACTCCGTTGCCTCTGCCTTTGAAAATGCTTTTTCTGTACCACCTATCATCACCACTGTGATCCTGGTGATCTTATCCGCCATTATCGTGCTGCGCAAAAATGCCACCATAAAGGCACTGGATATCATTGTTCCTGTTATGGCGGCTATGTATTTTATCATCACGATTTTTATCATTGTGACCCATATCGGACAGCTTCCAGGCGTATTTTCCAGGATTTTTAAAGAAGCCTTCGGACTTCGTGCAGTAGCAGGCGGTGGTTTTGGAGCTGTACTGATGAATGGTGTAAAACGTGGTCTTTTCTCCAACGAGGCTGGCTCCGGTTCTGCTCCTGCGCGGCAGCTGCTGCTGATGAAAAGGAACCGGTTAAAATGGGACTGATCCAGGCTTTAGGCGTATTTATTGATACCATTGTGATCTGCAGCTGTACTGCCTTTATCCTGCTCCTTGTCCCGGAAGAACTGACCCGTGGCCTTATGGGAATGGAGCTGTTACAGACTGCCATGAACTACCACCTGGGAAGCTTTGGTGTGATCTTCGTAGCTGTGATCCTGGCCCTGTTCAGTTTCTCCACTTTCCTTGGTATCCTCTTTTATGCCCGTTCCAATGTGTCCTATCTTTTCGGAAACCGCTGGCTGTGGCAGACTCTCTATAAGATCCTGGCCCTGATCATGCTCTTCATCGGCGGCATCCAGGCTTATACAGTGGTGTGGGATCTGGGAGATGTTGGCATCGGACTGATGACTATTTTAATCTGGCAGTGCTCTTTCCTCTTTCAAATGAGGCCTTATATGCGCTGGCTGAATATGAGAAAAAGAAAAATATGAATAGCTAAAAAGGACAGAAGGTTGATCACCTCTGTCCTTTTCTTTCCGAATTACTTTTTCTTCTTTTAATATTTCATGCCAGTACACAGGCACTAACAATGCGCTCGCCCCGATCCATGCAAAGGGCGTTGCAAAGCAGATCCCTACATAACCGATGATCCCTGCAAACACAGTGGTGGATGTAATACGAAAGATCAGTTCAATGATACAGGCTGTAAAGGGTGTCCAGCTGTTGCCCATACTCTGGATGGCAGAACGATAGATCTGCAGCACTCCAAGAAGCAGGTAAAAGGCGCTACGGTCATCAGATAATAATCAGAATACCAGATGATCTCTGCTGTGGGCTGTGTTACAAACATGGGCACGACCAGATGGCGTCGAAAATGATCATCACACACATAAGAGCATTTGCAATGCTTGTCTGAAGCAGGCAGGCTGCCGTTCCCTTGCGGATACGGTCCCACAGACCGGCACCATAGTTCTGGGCCACATAGTTGGAGATGGCGATACCAAAGCTGCATTCATAAGTACAGAAAACTGATCCACTTTCGTCGCTGCCGTATATCCGGCAATTGCCTCTGTTCCCAGTGCATTAACGGCTCCCTGCATGGCAAGCTGGCCGATGCACATAACAGACATCTGAAATCCATAGGAAATCCCATACTCATGTGAGTTTTATCACAGAACCAAGATTTTGAAAATCTTCTTTCTTCAGTCTAAGTATGAGGAATTTTCACGCCTATCACTGTACATAATATTGCTGATAAAAGCTGGCTGAGTACCGTTGCCCAGGCAGCTCCTGCTACTCCCATTTTAAACGGGACAATAAATACTACATCCAGGACAATGTTTAAAAGAGAGGAAAATACAAGGAAAACCAGGGGTGTACGGCTGTCTCCCAATGCACGAAGAATATTGGATATCATGTTATAAAAGATAGTCGCACCGGTTCCTAACAATACAGCAAACATATAATCATAAGCCATATCGTAGATCTTTTCCGGTGTTTTCTGCCAGTACAGGATCTGATGAGCCAGGCCGCAGCAGATCGCCATGATAACCAGTGAGAAAAAAACACATAGAATAATAGACACTGCCACACTGCGACGCATTCCTTTTTCATCTCTTGCGCCAAACCTGTGTCCCAGACAGATACCAAAACCGCCGGTAATACCCTAGATAAAACAGAGTACCAGATAAATAACAATCGCCGTAGAACCAACTGCTGCCAAAGCGTCTGCTCCCAGCGTCCTGCCTACGATCACTGTATCTGCCAGAGTATAAAATAACTGAAACAGATTACCACCGATAACCGCAGTGAAAATTTTAAGATTACGGAAAATGGATTTCCCTTTGTCAAATCCTGTGCCATGACTTTTACTTCCTTTTCATGTTTTTCCCCAATCAAACCAATACACTTTATACCTTCTGTTTTCCCCGTGTAAAACAGTCTGTGATCAGCCTCCATAAAGGAAGGGCATACAGATAACACCCTGCAAACAGCGCAGTCCCAGGTGCTCCCATAGAAGCTAAAGGAACAGCGCCTGCAATGGACCATGGAATCAGCGGTGCGATCACAATGGTACCGTCTTCCAGATACATGGCCATTTTCTCCTGATCTGTCACCAGCTTATTACAAAGCTGCTCTGTTACCAGTGTAGCCAGCGACTGGTTGCAGGACACTGCACAGGCGATCACAGAAACCGGAAGTACAACGGCAAAGGCGCCAGCTTTTCTCCTGCTTTTATGATCTTTTCCTGTAAAGGCAACAAAAGCCCTGTTTTCTCAAAAATACCGGAATAACAGGAAGACAGGCACACTACAGCTACCACTTTTATCATGGACTGGATGCCGCCCCATTTAGCATTTTACTGATCTGGGCATCCTCTGAAACATAGCCAAATACCATAGAGTATAAAGTTTCCGTAAGAGGACGATGCTGGTAGACCAGACAGATCACAAATGCCAGAAAAATACTCACTGCCATAGCCTTTTTCACTTCTACTTTGCATATTGCTAAAATAAAATGGCTGCTGCCGGGATCAGAGGATCAGTCCCATACGGAATTCTCTTGAAAACAGCTCCTGCTCCTGCTGCCGCACTGCCGGAAGCAGACTGCAGCCATCCCATTACCAGGTATGCCACAGGACATCACAAAGGAACGATAGAATCTTTCATCAGTTTCGGTATATTTTATACATATCCGTATGGGTCACTTCTGCCACAAGCAGAGTGCTGGTGGATACAGGCGAACACCGGTCCCCGAAAGGCGCCGGATATAGCTGCTCCGCCTGCAAGGGCAAGGCTTATATCCATTGCCTGGGCCATGGCAATACAGATGGCTCCCATAGTGGCTGCCGTTCCAAAGGAAGTTCCGATCAGAAAGATACCAGGCTATTTAACAAAAGGTAAGCAGCAAAATACGGAAGGTGTGATCAGCTGCACACAATAGCCAACAATAGCCGGGATCGTTCCTGATGATCTCCATAACCCTGTAAGAACTCCGATGATCGTCATAGTGATCAGCACATTTTTACTGTATTTACGCCTTTTAAACACATTTTCCCCGTCTGTTCCAGGGTAAATCCATTTCAAGCTGTATGCCGAAAACAGGATCAGACCTGCTATCAGGGCATACAAAATAGGGACACCTGCCGCCAGCGCACCGATCAAAAGCACTGCAAACAGTGTCAGCACCGCCAATTCCATTCTACACCTCGTTTTATCTTCTGTAATTTTATTCTAAACCGCTTTTAATGCCTGTTTCTGGAACATTTCTCCGCATCAATGGCCAGCACAAACATCAGCACATGAAGGGCATCTTTCGGATCCGCAATATCCAGTATATAGGTATCCGTCATATGGAACAGTTCCTTGGAGATCACTGCCACTTTCCGCCCATCGGACGTCGCGATCGTATAGTCCCACTCCATAAAACTTCCCTGGATCTCCCAGCCGTTAAAATCAATATTGTAACACGGCTTTAAGAACGAAAATTCCTTGCTGAGGCAGCCTATGTACTGCGGACCTTCATACAGCTCAAACTTTGGCAGAAAAGTAAATACCCGCTCTTTCACTGTCCCCACTTCACGGCCGGCCACATCATATATCTTCAGGCAGTGTCCCCAGGAAAGCTGACCTTTCACTGTGTATACAGTATTCTCATTTTCATCATAAATATCATAGCTGTCAAACCAGGAAAAGAAGCGTTGACGGAACAGAAGTTTCATAATGTAACCCCTTTATAACCGGATTATTTTACACGGATCAGTTTTGCTACGGTTTCACAGTTAGCAGTTGCCGGGAACATGTCTACAGCTACTGCCCTTTCCAGCTTATAACCTCTCCTGTAAAATCACCAGATCTCTTACCAGGCTGGTTGGCTTACAGGAAATGTAGACCAGATGATCCACACCAAAATTAATGATACGGTCTAATGCCTTTGGATGGATGCCGTCTCTTGGCGGATCTAAGATGATCAGGTCTGGCTTTTCGGTTATCTCATCGATCACCTTTAATACATCTCCGGCAATAAATTCGCAGTTATGCAGACCATTTGCTTCTGCATTTTCCTTTGCTGCGCCTACTGCCTCTTCTACGATCTCCACCCTACTACCTTCTTTGCTACCGGTGCAATGATCTGGGAAATGGTTCCGGTTCCGCTGTATAAGTCGAAAACTACTTTATCCTTTGTTTCTCCTACATAACCTCTGGCTGTCTCATAAAGCACCTCTGCTCCCAGAGAATTGGTCTGGAAGAAGGAAAATGGGGTGATCTGGAATTTCAGGCCCAACAATTCTTCATAGAAATAGCCTTTTCCATAAAGAACTGTAGTTTCATCGCTCTGTACCACATCTGCCAGAGTATCATTGCGGATATGAAGGATACCTGCAAAACTTCCTCCATTTTAAGAGCTAACAGTGTTTTCTTCCACTCTTCCAATAACACTTTTTCTGTTTCTAAGGACTGTGGCATTCCTTCTTTGCCGGTCTGTCCGGAAGTAACCAAAGCTACCAGGATCTCACCTGTCTTAACAGCTCTACGCACCAGCAAATGTCTTAAATAGCCCTCATGCTGCAGCTTTCTGTAATAGCCCATGCCTTTTTCTGTAAAATACTCTAAGGTAGCTGTTAATATTTTACGGAAATCCTCATGGACAATATGACACTGCGGGTATTTACAATGTCATAAAACTGCCTCTGCGGTGCATTCCCAGCGCCAGGGGACCACCCTTATATTCATCACCAAAAGAGAATTCCATTTTATTTCTGTAGCCGTCAGAAATGGGGCTTCCCTTGATACCTTCAAATTCATAGGACTTGCACACACTGTCTAAAAGTGATTTGATCTGTCCCTCTTTGATCTTTAACTGTTCTTCGTATGGAAGGCTCTGGTACAGACAGCCGCCGCATACGCCAAAATGAGGACATGCGCCTTCCTTTCGTTCCAGTTCAGAGGCTTCTAACACTTCTAAAGCCGTCCTTCACATTTTCCATTTCTTTTTATTGATCACAAACTGTATTTTCTGTCCAGGAATGGCATTTTTCACGATCACTTTTTCCTCGCCTACATGAACAATACCTTTGTTTGGGAATTCTACCTTTCTACAATCGCTTCGTAAATCTCGCCTTTTTCACTTTTCTACTCCTTATTTTGTATTCTGTCACTTTAAATATTTCAGTCTATCACTTATTTATCACAAATATGCCCGAATAGCAACCTATACCTAAGAAAAGCGTGTCCCTTTTATATGAGACACGCTTTTAAATTATAAGATTTTACACCTGTTATGGCTTCTTTCTTATTTTATTCAGCTTTTCCTCAGCCCTCTCTTCTTTCTTTCGCTTTTCTTCTCTTCTGCCTTTCATCCTCGAAGAAGTCATCGTCGAAGTCATCATCGAAATCGTCTTCAAAATCTTCCAGATAATCAGGGTAAAGAAACGGTAAACTGCGTATGCAATACCTGCTACTGCTGCTACTGCACCGATAATAGCCAGTACCCAGAGAATACAGTTCTTTTCTTTTCATCTTCTCTCTTGTGGATCAGTTCGTTGATACGGCTGGTATTCATCAGTTCTTCTACACGGCTTAAAGCCTCTTTTCCCATGGTATCCCATCTTTCTCTGTCAAATCTGTTCATAGCAGGTCCATCCTTTCTGCACTTATTTTCCTTGTTATTTAGTATACCATAAACTCTTACTTTTACTACTGTTTTCAGACACGTTCCAGCTTTGCAAATCCCGCTAACATCTTCTTCTGGCCACCTTTGTCAAACTCTACCGTGATTTCATAATCCCTTGCCCCGTCTATGATCTCTTTTACAGTTCCTTCGCCAAATTTTGCATGTTTACACGGTCCCTTCTTTGTAGTCAAGGGATGCTGCTTTCTGGACTGTAAATGTCTTTCCAAAGCCCGGCTTTTCTTTGGCTCTAAGCTTTGCATGCTGCTGCCAAAACCGCCCATTCCAGAACTTTACTGCTTCCGTTGGTGATGCTGTTTTAGAAGCATAGGCATTATATCCCATTCCAAACCGGCTGACACCGCTTTTAGTGTCCTGGTTCCATGGAAGTCCTGACTCGTCAAAGTCATCCTGCTTTCCTTTCCAAGGACCGGCTGCAATTTATCCGTATCTAAAAGTTCCGGCGGGATCTCATTAATAAAGCGGCTTGGCTTGGACCATCTGGTCTCTCCGTTTACCATGCGCTGTCTGGCTGCTGTGAGCACCAGTTCCTTCTTTGCCCGGTGATACCTACATAACAAAGCCTGCGCTCTTCTTCCATTTCTGTCTTATCACCAGACATAATGGACATCATTCCCGGAAAAGCCCGTCCTCCATACCTACTAAATAGACCTTTGAAATTCCAGGCCCTTGGCACTGTGAAGGGTCATTAAGGTTACCCTGTCTTCCGAGTCATCTACATTGTCAATGTCCGCAACCAGTGCCACCTGCTCCAAAAATTCATCCAGCGTAGGATGTTCACTGTCTTCTTCGTAGGCAGCTGCTTTGTTGATCAATTCCTCAATATTTTCCAGACGGGTCTGGGCCTCGATCTCGCCCTCTTCCTGAAGTTCCTCTTCATAACCCGTATCTTCCAGAATATGATCGATCAGATCTTTAATAGAGTACTCTTCTGAATGTGCCATCGCCCGGAAGGCTTCCATCTGGGCAATAAAACGGCTGATCTTTTCTGCCGCCTTACCGATACCCGGATCTGTTTTGCCTCTTTTAAAGTATCATAAAAGCTCATTCCGTGTTCCGATGCAAAGCAGTTACTCTTCCAATGGTGGTAGCCCGATCCCCGTTTCGGCACATTAATGATACGGATCACGGAAAGGTCATCCACTCCATTTGCAATAGTCTTTAAATACGCCAGTACATCCTTGATTTCTTTCTCTGATAGAAGTTGACTCCTCCCACCAGTCTGTAAGGGATATTATAGAAAATACACCGCTCTTCTATCAGTCGTGACTGTGCATTGGTCCTGTAAAGCACTGCCTGATCCTGATAGGAATATGAACTGTCACGGATCTGGCGGGCTACAAAATCCGCCTCATCCCTTGCTGTATCAAACTGCTTAAATAAGATCTTGTCTCCTTCACCGTTGGCTGTCCACAGAGTCTTATCCTTTCGTCCGAAGTTATGACGGATCACCCATTTGCCGCATCCAGGATATTCTGGGTAGAACGGTAATTCTGCTCCAGTTTGATCACCTTTGTACCTGGAAATGTATGCTCAAAGCTTAAGATGTTCTGATATCCGCACCTCTGAACCGGTAAATAGACTGGTCATCATCACCCACTACGCAGAGATTGCGGTACTTGGAAGCCAGGAGGCTTACCAGCTTAAACTGGGCCATATTGGTATCCTGATACTCATCTACCATGATATATTTAAAACGTTCCTGGTAATAGTCCAGTACCTGCGGGTTATTCTGGAACAGTTCTACGGTCTTAACGATCAGGTCATCAAAGTCCAGGGCATTATTTTGCGCAGCTGCTTCTGGTATTCTTTATAGATCTCCTGTCTTCTTTTCCCTGAAATCCGCTCCTGCATTTAACAGAAACTCTTCCGGAGTGATCAGCTTGTCCTTTGCAGAAGAAATAGCTGCCAGGACAGACCGTTCTTTAAACTGTTTGGTATCAACATTCATTGCCTTAAACACCTGACGCATCAGGGTCTTCTGGTCATCACTGTCATAAATGGAAAAACTGGTGGTATAGCCCAGACTTTCAATATGACGGCGCAGGATGCGCACAGGAAGAATGGAAGGTGCTGACCCATATACTCTCTGCCCCAAAACCAACCAAGTCATCCACACGTTCCCGCATTTCCCCGGCTGCTTTATTGGTAAAAGTGATCGCCATAATGTTCCATGGATTTACCCCACATTCATCGATCAGATAAGCGATCCTGTGGGTCAGGACCCTTGTCTTTCCGGAACCAGGCGCCTGCCAGTATAAGAAGAGGGCCGTCTGTATGTAAGACTGCCTCTTTTGTTTTGGATTTAATGTATCATAAATGCTCATATTATTACCGCCTTTTTTTCTCTGGAGTCATTATAACATCCCTGTACCTATCCTGCAAGCAGGCACAAAACAAATGTTCTCCCTAAACACAAAATGCCATGTTCAGACGTTCTCCATACAGCCTGAAACACGGCATTCTGTTCTTATTTTCTCCGAACCCTTTAATAAAGATCGGTCATTTTCATTATTTAGCCCTTTACAGCACCTTCCATCATACCTGCTTTCTGGAAACGTTCCAGGATCAGATACAGTATAATGATAGGAATGATAACTAATGTGGTACCTGCAAGGATAACAGGCCATGGTGTAGACAAACCTTCACTGACTGGCAGTAAGGAAATGGTTACCATCAATGTGTATTTTGCCTGTTTTCTTAAGTAAAGTAATGGCAGAAGAAGTCATTCCATCTTGCGATCAGTGTGATCGCACCCCAGGAAGCCATAAGCGATAACCGGAAGGATGATCTTCATAAAGATACCAAAATCCGTACAGCCGTCAATTCTGGCTGCTTCTACCAGTTCATCCGGAACATCGGTGATATACTGGTTCATGTAGAAGATACCAACTGCTGTTGCAATTCTTGGGATAACTAAAGACCAGAGGCTGTTGATCAGTCCCACTTTTTCATGATGATGAACAGTGGTACAGAACCAACTTCCGGCGGTACCAGCATGGTAGCAATTACAAAATAGAATAAAACTGTCTTTCCGGGAATTTATACTTTGCAAAGCAAAACCTGCCAGTGCACAGAAAAACAGGGAAGTTACAGTACCCATAATGGTGGTAAATACACTGTTAAATGTATTCTGGCCTACAGGGATCATCTCAAACAGACGTTTGAAATTGCCCAGTGTAGGATGAGTTACAAGAATTGAGTTAAAGCGGTAATGCTTTCAGAAATGTCTTTGATAGAGATCAGGCATCCATACAATAGGGAACAGACATACAATAGTGATCAGCACCAGTACCCCATATGTGATCGCGGAAGACATTGCTTTTATGGTTCATGTCGGTTCTCCTTTCCTAAATTTCTCCCTGCTTATGACGCACGATAAACTGGATCACAGATATAACGATCAGGATCAGGATCAGTACTACGCCAATAGCAGATGCATATCCCATATTAAATACATTGAAACCAGACTCATACATGTACTGGAACAGGGATGTATTGGATGTACCAGGACCTGGCAGGATATAGGACTCATTGAACAGTTTCCACATATCTACAGTCAGAGTCACGGAACAGAAGAATAAAATATTCTTTAAGGATGGCAGTGTGATGTACCAGAACTGCTGAAGTCCGGTTGCTCCATCTACAGTTGCTGCCTCATAGTAATCTTTTGAAATGTTCAAAAGACCGGATAACAGGATCATGGTAAACCATGGTGTATATCTCCACACATTCAGGATGATAACAGGGATCTTGGAATACGTGGTACTTGTAAGCCACGGGATCTTACTGCCACCAAATATGGTAAGCAGTTCATTAAACAGACCTACATTTTCATCAAACAGCATACGGAAAATAAGTCCCATAGCGATGGCTGCACAGATATTTGGCAGGAATGTAGCTGTTTTGAAAAATGCTCTTGCGCTGTTGCTCTTTAAAACGGCTGTTTAACAGACATGCGATCAACAGTGCACAGAATAAAATAAAGACGAGGCCTGTCAGCCAATAGACAACTGTATTTCCAAGTGACTCCCAGAACATGTTGTCAACCATCATTTTCTTGTAATTGCCCAGACCGGAAAATTCCGGATCCCCAATTCCCTTCCAGTCAGTAAAACTGATGTAGAATGTCCAGATGGTAGGAACCAGCTGGAATACGAAAAACAGGATAAAAGGGCAGAATAAACAGATAGGGAGCTTTATACTTTTCAGTGCCTTAAGCATGTTCTACCTCCTCCTTTAGTTACGCCAGGCGGTCTTCTGTCAGTAAACCGCCTGGCTGTTTATAAATAGATTATTTAACGATCTCGGCTTTTCCGATCTTAGCCTTTAAGTTCTTGTCCATGTTTGCAATTGCTTCATCCATGGTCTGGTTGCCTGCAACATAGTTCTCTAACTCTGCAGAAATGATCTCATCTGCTTCAGCATCCTGAGGAGTTACAACCAGGTTCTCTGCGCCATTCTCCAGGCACTTACCTTCCATTTCACGGAAGGACATTCCGCCGTAGAAATCGGATGGTTCTTTCCAGAATCAGACTGTAACAGTTCCTTGGAAACAGGGTTGGAATAAGGAGCATTCTGCTCTTCCATGGACTTAACCCACTCTTCTTTTTGCAGCTCCGTCAAAGGTGAAATCATACCACATCATACGGAACAGTTCGGAATAAGGATTGTCACCTTTTTCAATGATACCCATGTACTGGGAAACAGGAGCACCTGCCTTGTTTACACCCTCAAATTCAGGTGCGGACATAACTCTCCAGTCACCCTTGGTAGCTTCACAGTTCTTACGCATGAACTCATCCCAGAAAGCGCCGATGCAGAAAGTAGCAACCTGCTTTTGTTGATTGCATCATACAGAGCGGCTCCATGATGGTGGTCTTTAACAGAAGTCCTTCTGTATTCATAGTATCAAGAGCGCCTAAAGCTTTCTTGGTTCCTTCGTCAGAACCGATCACAACTTCACCGTTCTCATCCCAGATCTTAGCACCTGCAGATGGCATTAAACCACGACGTCCCCAGTATCTCCAGGTCTTGCTGGTAGGATCGATATAAGATAAGTAAACTTCTCCGTTGCTCTTTTCCTTTAACTGACGTCCAGCTTCGATATAGCCGTCCATAGTCTTCATCATTTCTGGATCAATGCCATACTCATCGAAAATAGCTTTGTTGTAGAACAGAACCTGAGGTCTTACAGAGTCAGGCAGTGCATAGATGTGACCGCTGATGGTTGCATCTGTAGTTGCACCATCTACCATCTTGTCAATAAGTGGGGTCAGGTACTCTGTCTCATCCTTTAATAAACCTGCCTTTGCAAGGTCCTGGATGGTAACAGGGTCTAACATAGCTGCATCCGGAAGGTCATCGGTAGCACCGGAAAGTGCGGTCATTGTGATCTTCTCACGGATATCAGCGGTACCCTTGGTCTGTACAAACTCGATCTTAACATCCGGAGCGATGTCTCTGTGGTTGTCCAGCCAGGTCTCAAACCACTGCTGTCTGTACTGCGGGTTACCCATTGCATATACAGTTACTGTACCAGCCGGGAATACCTGCTTCTCGCCAGATGCTTCCGCACTGGTCTCCTCGCTCTTTTCCTCTGCCTTGGTCTCTTCAGCGGCTTTGTGTCAGCTGTACCTGCGGTATCCTTGGAACCGCCTCCGCATGCGGTCAGTGCTCCGGCTGCCATCATAGCTGCCACTGCCATCACCATTGCTCTCTTCTTCATATATCTTCCTCCTTTTAATATTATCTCTAATATTATTAATAATGATGTTAAATGAATTATAGCATTGCCAATGATATATGTCAAATAGTTTTGTGCAATTTATTTTATTAATCTTTATTTTTCTGTTTTGTTTTATTTGTTTTTACAGTGTATTTTTAAGTTGCTCTTAATATTATGTGTATTTTACCTTCACTTCTTTAGCTGTTTTACGCGTGAACTTATTAAAGTAACGTTACATCGAAACATTATAAACCATTTCATTCAAAAATCATCAACATTTTATTCTTGTCATATAGTATTCAATACTATATAATATATATAGCAATGTTACAATATAAACCGAGGTGACTTTTAATGAAAACAAATGAAGAACGGCTTCAGGATCTTTTCGCCTATCTTGACAGACAGACCCACGTACAACCAGAAGAGATCCCCAATATTGACCTGTATATGGATCAGGTCACAACCTTTATGGAAGAACATTTAAAGAACACCAGACGGTATGAAGAAGACAAGGTCCTTACCAAGACTATGATCAATAATTACGCAAAAATAATCTTCTCCCACCACCTGTTAAAAGAAATATTCCAAAGAACACATGCTCATGCTGATCTTTATCTACTATTTTAAGAGCCTGTTATCTTTCAGGGATATTGAAGAACTGTTTAAGCCTATCACCGCCAAACATTTTACAGGTCATGGTTCCAGTCTTTCATTGGAAGACATTTACAGAGTATTTACATTAGAAGAAAGTGAAATGTCCTCTATTAAAACAGATATCGCCTCTAAATTCCAGAAAGCAATGGATACATTCCAGGATGTTTCTGAGGAAGACGGCGACCAGGATTACCTGAAATTATTTTCCTTTATCTGTGAACTTTCCTTTGATGTGTATATGAAAATGCAGATGATCGAGCAGCTGACAGACCAGCTTCGTGCAGAACGTCCGGACCCCAAAAGAAATAGTTTTTCTCCCACAAAATAATTTTTCCATATTTTACCAATTACATCCCCGATTTCTGAAGGTGACTTACGTTATCTTCAAAACCGGGGATTTTCGTTATTCTCCCTTGAAATAAGCGCTTACAATTTTTTGTTCATACATAAATTTTTTGAGATTGTTGTTGCTTTTGTTTATTTTATGATAAAATAAAAGTATAAATGGTCGGTTTATTATTCGTTTTAACAACTTATTTGTTCCTACCTTGAAAGGAGATTATACATATGTCTACATTCTTTGTAAACGGCAAGTCTGTGACAACTACACGTAAGCAGTCCCTGTTACGGTTCCTGCGTGACGAGCTGAAACTGACTTCCGTAAAGACGGATGCAGTCAGGGTGCCTGCGGTGCCTGTACCGTTATCATTGACGGTGAAACCTGTCGCGCCTGTGTGCCTACCACGGACACCTTAGAGGGCCGCAACATTATTACCGTAGAAGGCCTTACTGACTGGGAATCCAAAGTTTACACCTACGCTTACGGGGAAGCAGGTGCTGTACAGTGCGGTTTCTGTATCCCTGGCATGGTTATGTGTACCAAAGCACTGTTAGATAAAAATCCAGATCCGACAGAAGCTGAGATACGCTATGCCATCCGCAACAACTACTGCCGCTGTACCGGTTATGTAAAGATCATTGCTGCGATCCGTCTGGCAGCCAAGATCAAACGTGAAGGAATTATCGGAAGACAGCGCAACTGACTGGAAGATCGGTTCCAGAGTCCATCGTCTGGACGTAGAAGAAAAGTTTTAGGATATGGCAAATATCCGGACGACTTCTATTTTGACAACATGTGCTATGGCTCTGCTGTACGAAGCAAATATCCAAGAGCTCGTGTGCTTTCTATTGATATTTCTGCAGCAAAAGCACTTCCTGGTGTTGTGGCTGTACTTACTGCAGAAGATGTTCCTGGTGAAAATCTGGTTGGACACTTAAAGCATGACCAATATACACTGATCCCGGTAGGCGGTCTGACCCATTATCTGGGAGATGCCATTGCCCTGGTGGTTGCTGAAGACAGAGAAACTCTGGAGAAAGCAAAGAAACTGGTAAAAGTTGAGTATGAGGTACTTCCGGCTATCCACAACATTGAAGAAGCAGCTGCACCAGATGCACCTTTAGTATATGATGAGGAAACTTCCAATGTACAGGCTTACAAACATGTCTGTCGCGGCAATGCTGAGGAAGCCATCAAACATGCAGCACACGTTATTTCCCATCACTTTGAGACTCCGTGGACTGAGCATGCTTTCCTGGAACCGGAATGTGTTGTTTCCTATATGGACAGTGACGGCGATGTGTTCCTGATCACTACTGACCAGTCTTCCCATACTACCCTTCACGAATGTACCAGACTGTTAGGAAGCAAAAAGTCAAGGTACAGAATGCCTTAGTTGGCGGCGGTTTCGGCGGCAAAGAGGATATGTCCGTTCAGCATCACGCTGCACTGATGACCTACTGCACAGGCCGTGCTGTAAAAGTAAGCCTTACAAGAGCAGAGTCTCTCCTGGTACATCCAAAGCGTCATCACTTTGTTATGGATTTCACCATGGGCTGTGATGAAAACGGTAAGATCATGGGCGTTAAGGCAAAAGTTGCTTCTGATACAGGTGCTTTCGCTTCCCTTGGCGGTCCTGTTCTGGAACGTGCATGTACCCACGCTGCAGGTCCTTATGCTTATGAAAACTTTGAGATTGAGGGAACTGCTTATTATACAAACAACCCGCCAGCTTTCCGCGGTTTCGGCGTAACACAGACCTGTTTTGCAGTAGAAACTCTTCTGAACATGATGGCAGATGAGATCGGTATCACTCCTTGGGAGATCCGCTACCGCAATGCCATCCGTCCGGGCGGCGTTCTTCCAAACGGTCAGATCGTAGATAATTCCACCGGTCTGGTTGAAACACTGGAAGCTGTAAAGAAGAATATGACGCTGCTGTAGCTTCTGGTAAAGCCGTTGGTCTTGCCTGTGCTATGAAGAATGCCGGTGTCGGCGTTGGTATCCCTGACTGGGGCCGTAAAACTAATCGTAGAAGATGACGCAAAACTGCACATCTATACCGGTGCTTCCTGTATTGGACAGGGACTTGGTACCGTCCTGGTACAGATGATAGTTACAAATACTGACCTGACAAGAGACCAGATCGTATATGAGCGGAGCAACACCTGGATCGCACCTGACTCCGGTGATACTTCCGGTTCCCGCCAGACTTTGGTTATGAAGCCTGCCGCCGTGCCTGCGAAAAGGTAATGGAAGCAAAGAATGCCAGCGAACATCATTCCTTAGATGACCTGAAGGGACAGGTATTCTACGGTGAATACCTTGCAAAGACAGACCCGTTAGGAGCTGACGTACCAAACCCTGTATCCCACGTAGCTTACGGTTATGCTACCCAGATGTGCATCGTCGATCCAAAGACCAAGAAGATCGAGAAAATGGTTGCTGCCCATGATGTAGGTAAGGCAGTAAACCCATTATCCTGCGAAGGCCAGATCGAGGGCGGTGTCGTTATGTCCATGGGATATGCTTTAAGAGAGCGTTATCCAATTGATGACAACTGCAAGCCTATTGAAAAATATGGTTCTTTAGGTCTCTTCCGCGCTCATGAAGTACCTGAGATCGAAGCCATTGTTATTGACAAACCTGGTCTGAATGTAGCCTGCGGAGCCATCGGTATCGGAGAGATCACTTCTATCCCTACTGCTCCGGCCATTACAGACGCTTACTATCGCTGTGACGGAGAACGCCGCTACAGCCTTCCAATTTCAGGAACACCTTATGAAAGGAGATTCTAATCATGGCTGTTAAAAGAAATTTCCATATCGTTCTGCTTTGTAGCCTGCAACGGCGGATGTCATGTAACAGAAGGCTCCAGCTGTTCCTATGGCTGTATCGCCTGCGGAAAATGTGTAGAAAGCTGTAAATTCGGTGCCATCCATCTGAATGAACATGGCGTAGCTGAAGTAGATGAAGAAAAATGTATCGCCTGCGGACGCTGCACCAGAGAATGTCCTCAGCACATCATCCACTTACACGACTGTGCCAATACCATTGCTGTTAAATGTTCCAACAAAGATAAAGGCAAAGACGCAAAGGTGTCTGTGCCGTCAGCTGTATCGGCTGCGGCATCTGCGAAAGACCTGTACTGCCAGTGCCATCCACGTAGAAGACAACTGCGCAGTGATTGATGAAGCATCCTGCTTAAGCTGCGGTATGTGTGCAGTGAAATGTCCACGGCATGCAATCTATGATTTGCGAGGAATTTTTACGAAAGTGAGATAAATATAGCATTGGAACCCCGCCTGGCGGGGAAAGTCAACTGCCATAACAAAAACGGGCCCGGCAGCCACATTAGTCAGCTGCCAGAGCCCGTTTTCTCACTCACTCTATTTTACAGAGCATATTTTCCTCTCTTCAGGAACTCGCCCTTCTTCTCTTCTACCACTTTTCCGTCCTTTACAGCCTGAAGTCCACGTAAGAACACGCTTTCCACTCTTCCGGTCACTTTTGTACCTTCAAATGGTGCATAATCTACATTCTGGACCTGATCTTTGGCTGTGATCACATCTTCTACACCTGTACGCATGATCACAAGGTCTGCGTCACTTCCTGGAGCGATCACGCCCTTTCTCGGGTATAAGCCATACAGTTTTGCAGGATTTTCAGACAGAACGCGACACATATCTTCTTTTGTGATACGACCCTTATCTACACCGTAAGTATAGATCAAAGTCCCTCTTGTCTCAGCACCCGGCATACCGCCTGGGATCTTGGTAAAGTCGCCTTCTCCTAACTTCTTCTGCTCTGTGGTAAAGCTGCAGTGGTCAGTAGAAACAGTCTGGATGGTACCGTCTGCCAGACCTTTCCACAAGCAGTCCTGGTCTTCTTTCTTTCTTAAAGGCGGCGCGCACACATATTTTGCACTTTCAAAGCCAGGAAGTTCATAAAGACTGTCATCCATCAGCAGATACTGTGGACAGGTCTCCACATAAACCTTCTGTCCTCTCTTGCGGGCCTGTGCAATCACATCATATCCTTCTTTACAGGTCAGATGCACTACAACTACAGGAACATCTGCTACTTCTGCCAGACGTAACAGTCTTCCAATTGCTTCTGCTTCCGCAGCTACCGGTCTGGTCTTTGGATGGCTGGAAACACCCATTTTTCCTGCTGCCTTTGCTTCTTCCTGTAAAGCTGCAATCATACCGCTGTTTTCACAGTGTACACCGGTGATACCGCCAGTCTCTTTTAATCTCTGTAAGATCTCAAATAAGGTCTTATCATCTACCTGGGTATCATAAGTCATATACAGTTTAAAAGAAGTAATTCCTTCATCCATCATATCCTGGACTTCTTTGGAAACAGAAGGGTTCCAGTCTGTAATAGACATATGGAAGCTGTAATCGCAGGAACACTTTCCATCTGCCTTTTCATGCCAGTTCTTTAAGCCTTCTGCCAGTGTTTCTCCCGGATACTGGGTTCCAAAATCGATAATGGTAGTAGTACCGCCTTTTAAAGCAGCCTTTGTCACCGGTAGCAAAATCATCTGCTGTTACAGTTCCTGCCACATGCAGGTCGAAATGGGTATGTGCATCAATAAATCCAGGGAAAATCAGGCATCCAGATGCATCGATCTCCTTATCTCCCGGCTGTGCCAGTTTTTTAATCTCTTCAGCTGTACCTGTAGCCGCGATCTTTTCCCCATCAATGAGGATATCTGCAGGAAAACTTCCGCTTCCTGTGACTATAGTTCCGTTTTTAATGATCTGTCTCATATTATCCAGCCTCCTTTATAATAACAGCTCATAGCAGCCCTCTGTTACGATCTGTTCCGTAGCGATCAGCTGCTCCAGAGAAACTCTGTCCGCAACCGGTGCGCACCAGGCCATTCCACAGCCTGCGCTGATCTGCCTTGGAACCGGGATCAGACGTCCCGGAGCCTCTTTTGCTTTTGCAGCTGCTTCCATTTTCATTGCCATTGTGGTAGTTGGAAATGCAAATACCACCTTCATTGTCTTTTCTCTGGGCATGTTATCTTCCTCTCTCGCTCAGATCCACACGTACACATGCTGACATGCTTCACTGCCTGCTTACGCAGGCGGGATCTTCATTAATGGCTTGTGAAAAAACCTCTAGGGCATGACCAAAAAGCCACGCCCCGAAGTTTTTTTCTTTTATAAAATTAACCGATCAGCAGATAGCTGTAATCAGAAATTACAGTCTTAATGATCTTCTGAATTCCATCCGGAACATTCTCATTTGCAGTTCCAACTGTGTAATCAATTACATTGCCTGCTAAACGTACCTTGCAGATTCCTGCTGCTGCATCAAGAACCGTGAAGCCCTGGTTCTTGCTGTTTTCCATATCTGCTTCATTTGCAAATAAGGTAAACTTGTCAAGATATGGAGCGCTGTCCCATGGGCAGAAGCTGCGGCAGTTGCCACATTCATTACACATATAATCTACATGGATCACCTGATGTTTGTCCATGCCAGGTACTGTTAAGGTTACGTTTGCTCTGTTCGGGCATACCTCTACGCAGTTTTCGCAGATGCTGTTGCAGGAGAGACATCTTCTGCTGTCAGACTCTTCATTCTCCTCAGACAGTTTGCCCTTACGTCCGTAAACAACCTCAGCATCAGCCATCTTGAAGATATCCTCAGATAAATCTCTTCCGATAATAGCTTCTGCTGCTTTCTTACCATCTCTGATGCCTTCTACAACAGTAGCTGGTCCAAAGAGACCATCGCCGGCAACATAAACGCCCTTTACAGAGGTCTCCAGAGTGTTGTGGTCAACAACTGGACGCTTCTTTTCGTCTACAGCGATACCATTTGCTTCGTAGAATGCGCCTGGAACCTTCTCACCAACAGCTGCGATCACAGTGTCAGCAGCGATCTTAACGATCTCCTCAGTCTCAACAACGCTTCTTCTTCCGCTTGCATCGTAATCACCTAACTGCATCTTGCGGCAGATCAGTTCGCCATTTTCCAGTTTAACAGGTGCTAACAGCTCTGCAAACTCTACGCCGTCATCAATTGCCATTACTAACTCTTCTTCATCAGCTGGCATATATCTCTTGGTTCTTCTGTAAACCAGGGATACCTTTTCTACGCCTGCATTGCGCTTTGCAGCTCTTGCAGTATCCATAGCTGTGTTACCGCCACCGATAACAACAACGTTCTTGCCTAAATCTACCTTGCCGTCAGTTGCCTTAAACTGTGCCAGGAACTCTAATGCGTTCATGGTCTCGCCAGCTTCCAGTCTCAGTCTGCCTGGTTCAGAAGCACCAACTGCCAGTACAACGTAGTCATATTCTTTCTTTAATTCATCAACAGAAGTGATCTCTTTGCCGTTTACCAGCTCTGCGCCCATAGCACGAACCAGCTCAACGTCATGATCGATTGCTTCGTGGGAAATACGGAAGCCTGGGATCACATTGCGTACAACGCCGCCCATCTTTTCTGCCTTCTCAAATACAGTAACCTTCATACCGCCCTTTGCAAGGAAGTATGCAGCTGCCAGACCAGCAGGGCCGCCGCCTACTACAGCTGCCTTCTTATCAGAAGTAACTGCAGGTGCCTTTAATGCTGCCATAACAGCATCAATTCCGCCCTGTGCAGACTCTAACTTGGTTCTGCGGATATCTACAGAAGCCTCGTAGAAGTTTCTGGTACATTTGCTCATACAGTTGTGTGCACAGATGGTACCGGTGATAAATGGAAGCGGGTTCTTGTTTAAGATAACCTTTAATGCTTCTTCGTACTTTCCTTCACCTGCTAACTGCATGTAACGGGTTATATCCTGATGGATCGGGCATCCTTCCTGACATGGAGCGATAAAGCAGTCTGTTAACGGAACCGGCTTTTTCACCTTTCTGGATGGAAGCGGCTTAACAGCCTTTACATGGTGTTTGTCAGACTTTGCAGCCTCTACCATAGCTTCTACCTTCTCTGCGCTTACGCCAGCGAAAGCTGCTGCTTCTTTTGCCTTAAATAACTGTCCGATCTGCTCTAATCTTTCATAGCCGCCTGGCTTTAACATGGTAGTTGCCATGGTTACAGGCCAGATACCAGCGTCTACGATCTTTGTGATATTAAAGTAATCAGCACCGCCTGAGTAGGAAATACGCAGTTTTCCGTCAAAGTCTTTTGCCAGTTTCTGTGCAACAGACATGGACAGAGCGTATAAAGACTTACCGGACATGTACATTTCTTCACTTGGAAGTTCATTCTGTTTTACATCAACAGGGAAAGTATTTGTGATCTTAACACCAAATTCCAGTCCCTTTTCATCTGCCAGCTTCTGCAGTCTCTGTAACATTGGAACTGCATCTGTGTACTGAAGGTCATCTCTGAAATGGAAGTCACCGAACGCTACATAATCATAGCCCATGTCATCCATTAATTTTCTTGCATACTCATATCCTAACAGAGTTGGATTGCACTTGATAAAGGTATGTACTTTCTTCTCAGTGAGCAGATAGCTTGCGATACGCTCGATCTCCTGTGGAGGACATCCGTGCAGAGTGGAGAGAGTTGCACAGTTGCAGATTTCAGGGGAGATGCTTTCAACATCCTCTTTTGTCAGGTTATCAAAACGATCCAGGTTATCTAACAGCCACTGACGGCACTCATTAAAAATAGGTGCTGCAGAAGCATCCTTCATTCCTTCAATAAAACGGTCTACCTTTTCCAGTTTGATGCCGTCCAGGTCATAACCAACGGACATATTAAACTGGAAGCCGTCCATAGAGCCAAGGCCATATTCCTTAGCTAATACTTTACAGGCAAACCATGCTTTCACGTACTCATCATATGCCTGCGGCACATAAAGCTCAGTAGACCATTCACAGTTGTAGCACTCATCATCAGCCTTGATACATGGCTTTGCTACCGGAAGGTCTTCACCATCTAACTTCTGAACTGTCTTTAATTCAAAGAAACGGCTTCCTGCCACATAAGCAGCTACAATATTCTGGGTCAGCTGGGTGTGTGGTCCTGCAGCAGGTCCGAAAGGTGTCTCTAATGTACGTCCAAAGATCTCATATTTCTTGCTCTGATCTGCAACAAAAGGTCTTCTGATGCCGAAGATCGCGCCTTTCTTGTGTTCCTCCAGGATCCAGTTCATCATTTTTCCAAAGGGAATGGGTGTCATAATATCGCTCATATTCTATTTCCTCCTTATATATAGCACCCGATCAGGTCCCAGCACCGTTTTTATCTTTCAACGGCTCAGCCGCCCGGATATTCCGGTGTGCTGTTTTCCCGCCGCCCTGTAATCGGCTATTACTAATTAATTTACATCAGTTCAACCATGCGCTGATTTGAATGAGAAAGCGTGTTGCAAGTTCGCTTGCATAAACACTTTCTTGTTCAAATCAGCATACGGTGGATCCACCAAGCTTCTTGTTTTCATGAATATGGAAACAAGAAGATGGCATGGTTGAACTGTAACATTTACATTATTAACCGTTAATGGAACGTTCCAGCTTCTTAGCCTCTTCTCTTACTTCGTAAAGAACCTTCTCTTCATCAATTCCGATCAGCTCTCTGTCTTTCATTAAGACTTTACCGTTGCAGACTGTGGTAACAACGCTGCGTCCGGTCATACCGAATAAGATGTGGCTGTTGATATTAGAAGCATCCATAGGTGTTCTCGGTACATAATCTGTAACGATCACATCTGCTGCTGCGCCTTCTTTTAATACGCCTAACTGCTTCTTGAAGTAGCGGTTTGCGATCTTAGCATTTCCTTCAAAGAGCATCTGAGGAACTTCGCCCCATGCTGCATTTGCGTCACACAAATGATGCTTGTGAAGTACATTTGCTACCTTATAAGACTCCAGAACATCCTGTGTATAACCATCTGTTCCAAGACCTGTCAAGATACCTCTGTGAACGATCTCCATGGTTGGAGGGCATCCGCAGGCATTACCCATGTTAGACTCAGGGTTGTGTACTACCATAGTATCAGTTGCCTTGATCAGTTCCATCTCATGTGGGTTTACATAGATGCAGTGGCCAAGTAAAGTCTTGCTTCCTAAGATATTGCAGTCGTATAAACGGTCTACAATGCGCTTTCCATATTTATGTAAGCAGTCATGAAGATCTTCAATTCCTTCTGCAACATGAATATGATAACCAACTTCATCCGGTTTGTTTGCTGCTGCAAGTTCCATTGTCTCATCTGAGATTGTGAACTGTGCATGCATACCCATCATACCGGCAAACATATCTGTATCATCTGCTAATGCATGCTTGATCCATCTTGCATTCTCTAATACAGCTTCTCTGGACTTGTCCATACCATCACGGTCAGATACTTCATAACACAGACAGGCTCTTACACCAAATTCTTTTGCAGCATCTTCGATGGCAAACAGACTGTCCTTGATCTGGCCAAAGCTTGCATGATGGTCAAATACTGTTGTTACACCGTTCTTGATACTGTCGATGAAAGTAACTCTTGCGCTCTGACGGGTCTGCTCATTGGTCAGATGGCGGTCGATGGTCCACCATAATCCGTCTAAGATATCTAAAAATCCGTGAGGATCATATCCTTTAATGCTTAAGCCTCTTGCCATTGCACTGTAGATATGCTCATGTGTATTAATGAAAGCCGGCATGATAACGCCCCCCTTAGCGTCTACAAACTCAGCTTCCGGAAACTCCTTTTTGATCTCTTCCAGAGTTCCTACTTTCTTAATAGTAGTTCCGTCAATTGCTACTGCTCCATTTTCGAAAAATGGCTGTCCGGCATCTCTTGTAACCAGACGTCCGTTTCCAATGATCAACATATGGCTCTCTCCTTTTCCTATATAATAACAATGTTGTCGTACTCTTATATTAACACCTAGAAATACCATTTGCAAGGGAAAAATACAATTTTTTTTAGTTATTCAAAATTTTTTTGTAAAAAACTATTGCAATCTATTTTATTTGTGCTATTATGTAATCATAAACAACGCAAAAATGTTTTGCAGATTGTTTATTGTACAAAGTTACTATATCATATTATGAAAGTCCGAAATGAGGAGGTTGTTCATGGCATACACACTTAGCTTGCTTGAACAGATTGCAGACGGCCTTGCAAGACAGTTCGGACCAGACTGCGAAATCGTGATCCACGACTTAAAGCGCCACGATCTGGAACACTCTGTTGTACACATCAACAACGGACATATCACCAACCGGCGTGAAGGCGACGGACCATCTAAGGTAGTTCTGGAAACCCTGCATAGGGATCCGGCTTCACTGAAAGACCATCTTGGTTATCTTACCCGCACATCAAACGGTAAGATCTTAAAATCCAGTACGTTTTTTATCAGAAACCCAGAGGATTCCGCTGTGGATTACATTTTTTCCATCAACTACGATATCACCGGTCTGATGACTATTGAGAGATCCATTAAAGCTCTCATCAGTGCAGAAGATCCAAGTGATACCAGACAGCAGCCAGAACAGATCGTACACAATGTAAATGATCTTCTGGACAACCTGATCGAACAGTCCGTAGCTCTGATTGGAAAACCGGCAGCTCTTATGAATAAGGAAGAAAAAGTAACCGCCATCCAGTTTTTGAATGACGCAGGCGCTTTTCTCATAACAAAATCAGGAGACAAAGTCTCCAAGTATTTTGGAATTTCCAAATTTACTCTGTACAGTTACATCGACGTAAACAGTCGTAAATCATCTTAAGAACTAAAAATTTTTAAGAACCAAAAATTTTAAGGAGGATACAGTAACATGGATCAGAAGATTCTGTGGGCAGTAAACAAAATGCCTAAAACAGATGACAAAAACCTTCCAATTATGGGACTTGAGGAGATCAAAAAGGCACGTACTTTCCACGAGAGCTTTCCTCAGTACAGCGAAACACCATTAACCAAGCTGCCTAACATGGCTTCCTATTTAGGAGTTAAGGAAGTATATGTAAAGGATGAGTCTTACCGTTTTGGTCTGAACGCATTTAAGGTACTGGGCGGATCTTTTGCAATGGCTCGTTACATCGCAAAAGAAACCGGAAAGGATGTTTCTGAACTTCCTTATTCCGTACTCACTTCCGAGCAGTTAAGAAAAGAATTCGGACAGGCTACTTTCTTTACAGCAACAGACGGCAACCACGGCCGCGGTGTTGCATGGGCTGCTAACCGTCTTGGACAGAAGGCAGTTGTTCATATGCCTAAGGGAACTACTCAGACCCGTCTTCAGAACATCGCAAAAGAAGGCGCTCAGGTAGACATCCAGGAATTAAACTATGATGACTGTGTTCGTCTGGCTGCTAAGGAAGCAGATGAAACTCCAAGAGGCGTTATCGTACAGGATACTGCCTGGGACGGCTACGAAGAGATCCCGGCATGGATCATGCAGGGATACGGCACCATGGCAATGGAAGCTGGTGAACAGTTAAAAGCTCAGGGATGTGAGCGTCCTACCCACATCTTCGTACAGGCAGGCGTTGGTTCCTTAGCTGGTGCAGTTGTTGGTTACTTCTCCAATCTGTATGCTGACAACTTACCTACATTCGTAGTTGTTGAGGCTGAAGCTGCTGCATGTCTTTACAAGGGGTGCTGCTGCCGGTGATGGAGACATCCGCATTGTAGACGGCGATATGCAGACCATCATGGCAGGTCTTGCATGTGGTGAACCGAACACCATTTCCTGGGACATCTTAAAGAACCATGTAAAAGTATTCATTGCTGCTCCTGACTGGGTTGCTGCAAATGGTATGCGTATGTTAGCTGCTCCTGTTAAGGGCGATGCTCCGATCACCTCCGGTGAGTCCGGTGCTGCTCCATTCGGTGCATTAGCAGCTATGATGACCATGGACGAATACAAAGATTTAAGAAATGACATTGGCCTGGATGAAAACTCCAAAGTACTGCTCTTCTCTACAGAGGGCGATACCGATCCTGATCGCTACAAGAACATTGTATGGAAAGGCCTTGACAAATAACTATTAACCATCAAAAGTAATTGCAAAACAAGAGGAGGATATTTAAAATGAATCTGGATTACGCAAAAATCAAAGAAGCAGCTCAGAATTATCAGAAAGATATGACTAAGTTCTTACGTGAGATCGTTAAGAACCCAGGTGAGAGCTGTGACGAGAAGGCTCACATCACCCGCATCGCAGAAGAAATGAGAAAGTTAGACTTCACCAAAGTTGAGATCGACCCAATGGGCAACGTACTTGGCTATATGGGAACCGGAAAAACCCTGATCGCATTTGATGCTCATATCGATACTGTAGGTATTGGTAATAGAGATAACTGGAAATTCGATCCATACGATGGATACGAGACAGAGACAGAGATCGGCGGACGTGGAGTATCTGACCAGTGTGGCGGTATCGTATCTGCTGTATACGGCGCTAAGATCATGAAAGACTTAGGCATGCTGTCTGACAAGTACACTGTATTAGTAACCGGTACTGTTCAGGAAGAAGACTGTGACGGACTTTGCTGGCAGTACATCATCAACGAAGACAAGATTCGTCCAGAATTCGTAGTTTCTACAGAGCCTACAGACGGTGGTATCTACCGTGGACAGAGAGGACGTATGGAAATCCGTATCGATGTTAAGGGAGTTTCCTGTCACGGTTCTGCTCCGGAGCGTGGAGACAACGCGATCTACAAGATGGCTGACATTCTTCAGGATGTTCGTGCTCTTAACGAGAACGACGCAGCTGATGACAAGGAAGTTAAGGGCCTTGTTAAGATGTTAGACAAGAAATACAATCCAGAATGGGAAGAGGCTAACTTCCTTGGACGTGGTACTGTAACTGTATCCGAGATCTTCTTCACCTCCCCAAGCCGTTGTGCAGTAGCAGATTCCTGTGCTGTATCTCTTGACCGTCGTATGACATTCGGAGAGACATGGGAGAGCTGCTTAGATGAGATCCGTGCCCTTCCGGCTGTTAAGAAGTACGGCGATGACGTTAAGGTTTCCATGTACGAATACAATCGTCCTTCCTACACTGATCTGGTATATCCAATCGAGTGCTACTTCCCAACATGGGTAATCCCGAAGGATCATGATGTAACCAAGGCTCTGGAAGAAGCTTACCACAACCTGTACGGTGAAGAGCGTATCGGTGCTGAGGAAACTCTGGCTATGAGAACCGCTCGTCCTCTGACTGACAAGTGGACCTTCTCTACCAACGGCGTATCCATCATGGGACGTAACGGAATCCCTTGCATCGGCTTTGGACCAGGCGCTGAGGCTCAGGCTCATGCTCCGAACGAGAAGACCTGGAAACAGGATCTGGTAACCTGTGCAGCTGTATATGCAGCTCTTCCAACTGTTTACTGCAAGTAATCAATTATTTTAGCCAGTCTGCGTGGCCCTTCGGGGCTGCGCTTCCATCAAGAAATTCTTTAAATTCCATAAACCTACATATAAAAGGAGAATTGAATCATGAAAACATTACAGGATTACATTGACAAGCTGAAAGCATTAAACTTCAAAGAAATGTACGAAGGCGATTTCTTCCTGACCTGGGAGAAGACAGACGACGAGCTGGAAGCTGTCTGGACTGTTGCTGATGCTCTCCGTTACATGAGAGAGAACAATATTTCTACAAAAGTATTTGAGAGCGGTCTGGGTATTTCCTTATTCCGCGATAATTCTACCCGTACCCGTTTCTCTTTTGCTTCTGCATGTAATCTGCTTGGTCTGGAAGTTCAGGATCTGGACGAAGGCAAGTCTCAGGTTGCCCATGGCGAGACTGTACGTGAAACAGCTAACATGATCTCCTTCATGGCTGACGTTATCGGTATCCGCGATGATATGTACATCGGCAAGGGCAACGCTTACATGCATGAGGTTGTTGATTCTGTAACCCAGGGTTACAAAGATGGTATCCTGGAGCAGAAGCCAACCTTAGTAAACTTACAGTGTGATATCGACCATCCTACCCAGTGTATGGCTGATATGTTGCACATCATCCATGAATTCGGCGGCGTTGAGAACCTGAAAGGCAAAAAGCTTGCTATGACATGGGCTTACTCACCATCTTACGGCAAGCCATTATCCGTTCCTCAGGGCGTTATCGGTCTGATGACACGTATGGGTATGGAAGTTGTTCTGGCTCATCCAGAAGGCTACGAAGTAATGCCAGAAGTTGAAGAAGTTGCCAGAAAGAACGCTGAGAAGTCCGGCGGTTCCTTCCGTGTATCTCATGACATGGCTGAAGCATTCAAAGATGCTGATATCGTATATCCAAAGAGCTGGGCTCCATTTGCAGCTATGGAAAAGAGAACCAACCTGTATGCTGAAGGCGATACCGATGGCATCAAGGCTCTTGAGAAAGAACTGCTTGCTCAGAACGCAGAGCACAAAGACTGGTGCTGTACAGAAGAGCTGATGAAGACAACCAAGGACGGAAAGGCTCTGTACCTGCACTGCTTACCAGCTGATATCAACGGCGTAAGCTGCAAGGACGGCGAGGTTGAGGCTTCCGTATTCGATCGTTACAGAGATCCTCTTTACAAAGAAGCTAGCTACAAACCATACGTTATCGCAGCTATGATCATGCTGGCTAAGTTTGCTGATCCTGCTGAGATCTTAAAGAAACTGGAAGAAAAAGGAACTCCAAGAGTATTCAAATAAAATCTAGTTAAAAGATAGGTGTTTCTGAGCTGCCGGACCGGAGCGCGTCGTAAATGGCTTTCTGTCAGACGCACTCGGGCTACCGGTGGCTCTTTTTATCGAAAAAAGGGGTAATTAACAATGGAAAACAAGAAGAAAAAACGTATCGTCATTGCTCTGGGCGGCAATGCTTTAGGAAATACTCTTCCTGAGCAGATGAAGGCAGTGAAGATCACCGCTAAGGCTATCGTAGACCTGATCGAGGAAGGCTGCGAAGTGATCGTAGCTCACGGAAACGGTCCGCAGGTTGGTATGATCAACAACGCTATGGCTGCATTAAGCCGTGAAGATGCAAACCAGCCTAACACTCCTCTTTCTGTCTGTGTTGCAATGAGCCAGGCATATATCGGCTATGACTTACAGAATGCTTTAAGAGAAGAGCTTTACAACCGCAATATCTATGATATCCCGGTTGCTACCATGATCACTCAGGTACGTGTAGACGCAGATGATCCTGCTTTTGACGCTCCATCCAAGCCAATCGGTCACTTCATGACAGAAGAACAGGCTAAGATTGCTGAAGAAAAGTACGGATATATCATGAAAGAAGACTCCGGAAGAGGCTACCGTCGTGTTGTTGCTTCTCCAAAGCCAGCTGAGATCGTTGAGATCGGCGCGATCCGTTCCTTAGTTGACTCCGGTCAGTTAGTAATTGCCTGCGGCGGCGGCGGTATTCCTGTTACAAGACAGGGCAACCACTTAAAGGGCGCAAGCGCTGTTATCGATAAAGACTTTGCAAGTGAGCTGTTAGCTGAAAATCTGGATGCAGATTTCCTTATCATCCTCACTGCTGTTGAAAAAGTTGCTATTAACTTCGGAAAGCCGGAAGAAAAATGGCTGGATGACCTTGAAACCGAAGAAGCTAGAAAGTACATCAAAGAAGGACATTTCGCTCCTGGCTCTATGCTTCCAAAAGTTCAGGCTGCTGTTAAATTTGCTGAATCAAAACCAGGACGCACTGCGCTCATTACGCTGTTGGAGAAAGCAAAAGACGGTATCCAGGGCAAGACCGGTACCCATATCCATTTAGCGTAAATAAAGGGGCATTGCATATGAATACAACCAGTAAAGAAGGATCTTTATTTGAATTAGACGGCGTGCCGAAATTAAGCCAGGCATTTCCTCTGGCATTACAGCACGTTGTGGCAATGATCGTAGGCTGCGTTACACCTGCCATCATCATTTCCGGTGCAGCGGTCTTGAAACCGCAGACCGCGTACTGCTGATACAGGCATCTTTAGTTGTGTCTGCACTTGCTACTCTCCTGCAGCTCTTCCCAATCGGAAAGAAGACAGGTTTTCACTTAGGTGCCGGACTTCCCGTTATCATCGGTGTAAGTTTCGCCTATGTGCCAAGTATGCAGGCCATTGCTGATCAAGGCGGCATCCCGGCTATCCTGGGCGCCCAAATCGTAGGCGGTGTCTGTGCTATCCTTGTAGGACTGACGATCAAAAGATCCGTAAGTTCTTCCCACCTTTAATCGCCGGTACCGTAGTTTTCACCATCGGCCTTTCCCTTTACCCAACTGCTATCAACTATATGGCGGGAGGTACAGGAAGCGCTACTTATGGTTCCTGGCAGAACTGGCTGGTCGCTATCTTTACTCTGGTAGTTGTTACTGGTTTAAATCATTTTGCAAAGGATTTTTAAAACTGGCATCTATCCTGATTGGTATGATCATCGGATATATCTTTTCCAGCTTCTTTGGTATGGTAAGTTTCTCCAACGTAGCTCAGGCTGGTGTGTTCCAGCTTCCTCAGGTCCTGCATTTCGGCATTACTTTTGAACCATCTGCATGTATCGCCTTAGGACTGCTGTTTGTCATCAACTCTGTACAGGCTATCGGTGACTTCTCCGCTACTACTTCCGGCGGTTTAGACCGTGAACCAACTACAAATGAGCTTCAGGGTGCTATCCTTGGATACGGCGTTTCCAATATGGTCGGCGCATGTTTAGGATGTCTTCCTACTGCAACTTACAGCCAGAACGTTGGTATCGTTGCTACTACAAAAGTTGTAAACAGAGTAACTCTTGGTCTTGCAGCTGTGATCATCTTTATTGCAGGTGTATTTCCTAAATTCTCTGCTCTTTTAACAACTATTCCATATGCAGTACTGGGCGGTGCAACCGTTTCCGTATTCGCATCCATCGCCATGACCGGTATGGAAACTGGTTATGACAGAAGATATGAACTACCGCAATACCTCTATCGTAGGTCTTGCAGCAGCTCTTGGTATGGGTGTTTCTCAGGCGTCTGCGTCCCTTTCCGCATTCCTGCATGGGTAACAACTATTTTCGGAAAATCTCCGGTAGTTATTGCTACATTAGTAGCTATTATCCTGAATGTAACACTTCCAAGAGATAAAAGCCAATTAATGATGTTCAGAATGTTTAAAATGTTTCATTATTAATCTGGTCTCTTTTCTATCCTCAAAGAGGATGTCACCTGACGGCTTTTAAGCCGGGTGACATCCCTCTTTTTAATTGTATCTATTGACTCACAAACACGCTAACGCACTCATTCTATTCCATCTCAAAGTTACGCTTACCTGGGCTTCTATGGACACTTCTCCCGGCATAACGCCCATATCTGCAGCAGCATCCTCCATCATCATCTGCTTGGCAGAAGCACCTGCTGTATTGTATCTCGCCTGAGGATAATAACCATCTTCCGATATATTTACTGCCTTTACAACCGTCATTCCTGCAGCCTCTGCCATGGCATCTGCCTTGTTCTTTGCCATTTCTACAGCCATTTTCAATGCTTCCTGATATTTTCATCATAGTCACTGCAAAGATACTGAACACTGTCCAGTTCATTGACACCGGAAGCTACAGAAGCTGTAATGATCTTTCCTGCGTTTTCTACCGGGATATCTGAAACTGTGATGCTGGTACTCATCTGATAACCTGTAATCTTCTGGCGTCCGGAATTCCAATCGTAAATAGGACTCAAACCATAATCCGATGTCTGGATGGACTTCTCTTCCACTCCCAGACCTTTTAAAGTCTCCAGGGTCTGATTTACATTTTTCGCATTTTCTTCCTGGCATTCCTGGGCTGTCGCTGCCTGTGTGTATACACTATACTGGATCTGGGCCATATCCGGCACTGCCTTTACTTCTTCCATACCGCTTACTGTAATACGGTTGTCACTGCTATCTCCCTGCTGCACCTTTACAGTATCCGGGATCTGCACACTGGTGCTGCATCCCCAAAGTCCTGTTGCCGTTAAAACACAAGCTGCCGCCAGCGCCATGTTTCTGTAAGTTTTCTTCATAATACGTTTCCTCCTTTTACTGTTTTCTTCTCCTTTAGAGGACATCTGCTGACCTCTTTTATAATTCTATTCTAGCAGATTAAGATTATTTTTGTTTTCTTTTCTCTTAATAATGATTTGCCTGTTTATTACAAATACCTGACAAATAAATGGCACATTATCTTACACAAAATGCAGACAATTCTCCCCTCTGCTGTATTGACATAAAAGAATGAAAATGATATGATACTAAGAGTAGCATTTCTTCGTTGGCCTACCAGATAAACAAAAACTGAGTATTCCATTCAGGGGTTGTACTGGTTTCGACGGGGGTCATGCAGCTGGTGAAGCTATCCCCATGCGATGGGTTAAATGGCAAAATTAAAAATAAACGCTAACGACGAATTAGCATACGCTGCCTAATGGCAGCTGTCAGACTTAAGGCACCTACACTTTAAGACCCTGGCATCGACTATGTAGGAAACGACACATGCAAAGCTTTGCGCATGCGGGCGTATTATGAAGCTACTAAAACCGTCAGAGTGTTTCTTCCCGGACGGTAGAGGGAATGTCAAATAAGGAACTATGATAGTAGAAGAACAGGGAATTGATTTTCGGACAGGGGTTCGATTCCCCTCAGCTCCACTAAAAAAACCGCGCAAACACGCGGTTTTTTCTTTTTCCAATTTAACTTGTATTACATTTCATCTTGCATATGGTTCTATTCTGTCAGCTTTGGATACTGCAGCGCCCCATCCTTCTGCGGCGTAAGCACCACCGGTTCCGTTGCCATCCGGCCGTCTTCATCCAAATAATACCATTTCCCGCTGATGGTCTGCAGTCCTTTCACCATAGCGCCATCCCTTCCCAGATAATACCAATGTCCCTTATACTGATACCACACGTTATGGACCATTATTCCATTGCCATCAAACCAGTACCAGAGATCGCCATCTTTATACCAATCATTAACAACATAATTTTCCGAACCATCTTTCAGATAAAATCTCCAGCCGCCATTCTCCTTCTGCCATCCCATTTTCACTGGTTCCATTATCCATGTTTTCATAAACTTTTCCGGTGTTTTGTACTGTTTGATTAATGGAGTGGGCGTACTTCCCCAGTCAGGCAGATACAAATGGGGCTTATCTACAATGCTGGACCAGTCTCCGCCCCAGGCAAGACCAAGTTTCTTGCCAATTTCAGCAGCCTTCCTGAAATGACCTTTACTGTCATTATAAGCGTCATCTGCTATCTTCCCATCTCCATCCACATCCATTTTCAGATAAAAATCAAAGGCAATCCCCCACTGGTGCTGTGACCGGTAGGAACTGCCTTTTGCATTGGTTACGATATTTCCCGGTTTTGTACGGCCTTTGGCATAGAGAGCATCCTGTTCTGCTGCAGTACGCAGTGTTTCAGAAATAGCAACATTAATTCCTTCTGCCTTGCAGGCGGTGATCCACTGAGCTGCTATCTTCTGCATCCGCGGGTGGCACAATGCAATATCTCTCATATACACGGTACCTCCCTTATTTTTTCCCCACCTGCTTGATCACCTGGTGTACTCCCGTTGAAGCAAGCCCGGAAACGATACCAATAGCTGCTGCGTTAATCACATCACCAGCCGGAAACTCCGGTATCAGATACATGCCTGCAACCCCCAGAATTCCGCCGGTTACGCCACAGACTACCGGTATCACCTCATCCTTTACTTTTTCCGTCGTCTTACACGCCATTCCGCCTAAATAGCAGATCACCGTGATCGCCGCCACACCTGCAATCCCAAAATCCATATCCTCTTCCTCTCTTTCCAGCAATATTTATGGGGATATCTTCCATTGTCCTCATAATTTATCATATGCTGGAACAGCCTAAAAGGACCGATCAGAAATATTTTCTGTATTTTTGAAATCTACAGAAATGGCAAATACTCCTACTAGTTTTTCTAAATATGTAATTAAACATATTTTTCCAAATATAATGGAAATACTTTTAAATTTTACATTTTATACATTATCATCATCTTGCACCTTTTGAATTTTATATTCTACAGAAGGATCAATTATTTTCTCTTCTATCACATTTTTACCTATTTCATATCTAGTTTTTAAAGATAAATTTATAGGGAATTTAAAACTATTTATTATTTTTCCTATATCCAACGGCTTGGACACATGTGCATCCATACCGGCATCTAAACATTCCTGTACATCTGAATTGAATGCATTGGCTGTCATAGCAATAATGGGAATGGTCCTGCCCAGAGGATTTTTGCCATTACGGATCCTTTTCGTTGCTTCCAGGCCATTCATATTTGGCATCTGTACGTCCATTAAAATAGCATCATAATCTCCGAAAGCAGAAGTTTCAAAGGCTTCAACCAGTTTTTCACCGTCTGGGCAGATCTTGCAGGATGCCTGGTACATTTCCAAAATCGCTTCTAAGATCTCCGCATTCAGTTCATTATCTTCTGCGCAAAGAAATTTCATTCCTTTTAATACGGAAACTTTTTCACCTTCCTGATGCAGATATTTTCCATTTTTTTCCTGTGAACCATTGGGATCTATTGCAAAAGGAAGTACCACTTCAAAACAGCTTCCTTTATTTAACTCGCTTTTCACCTGTATCCTGCCGCCCATCAGGTCAACGATACTTTTCGTGATGGCCATACCCAGTCCTGTTCCCTGTATTTTGTTGGTCGTGGAATTTTCTGCTCTGGTAAAAGGTTCAAAGATCGTTTTTATAAACTCCGGCGTCATTCCATATCCGGTATCTGTAACTGTAATGGATATATTGGCATGTTCCGGTATACTGCTTGGCTCTTCTGTCAGATCCAGGATAACGCTTCCCCCAACAGGTGTATATTTAACAGCATTGGACAGCAGATTGATAAAGATCTGGCGCAGGCGCACAGAGTCTCCCAGAAGATGTCCATGATCGATCCCGTGAACATGGATCTTAAACTCCTGTCCCCGTTCTTCTGCCTGTGGACGGATGATACTGTCTATCTGTGCCACCTGCTCCATCAGATCAACGGAATCTTCATTTAATTTCACCTCGCTGGATTCAATCTTACTCATATCCAGAATGTCATTGATAAGTCCCAGCAGATGCTGACTGGAATTTTGGATCTTCTGGATGTGGAGCTGCAGTTTTTCCGGCTCATGGATCTCATGTTCCAGAAGAGTGGTAAGTCTGACAATGGCATTCATAGGAGTCCGGATGTCGTGGCTCATATTACTTAAAAATGTGGTTTTCGCCCGGCTGGCCTTTTCAGCAGCCACTAAAGCAGCCTGAAGTTTTCCTGGCTGGCAGCCAGTTCTTCATTTAATTTTTGTATTTCCTGAACCCGTCCGTTCCTGAATGCTTCCTTCTCCGATGGCTGCAAGAATACCCACCCCAGATAAAATGCCATAAACATACATGCGCAAACATGAACCAGAAACGGATTGTTTCTGATCCTGAAATTTACAAATGCCAACATTCCAAATAAAAGGATGGCTCCCATAAATATGATCTTATTGGTGTGTTGACAGCACCACAATGCTTTTTCTGTTCGCCTCGTTGATCTCAGCAGAGATTCTCTTATACTGTTCTTTTCCAGACCTCCATACAGCAGGACCTGGATGGTCTTCTTCCAAAACTCTCTCATGTACTCGTTAACCTTTATTTTTCCAATATGCTGCCAGAACCCGGATGATCTCTTCCCTGTTTACAGGCTTTGTCAGATGGGCATTCATTCCCGCCTCTTTTGTCTTTTCCTTATCTTCTACAAATGCATTGGCCGTCATCGCTATGATCGGAATGTCTTTTCCTTGCCCTCCGGCAGTTCACGGATCTTTTGACGCTTCAAGACCGTCCATGACCGGCATCATAATATCCATCAGGATCACATCATAGGTGCCTGATGCTGCATCCGCAAAATATTCTACTGCCTGTTTTCCGTCTGATACTGCCGTTACTTTCGGCTTCTTCTAACAGGAACTGAAGGATCTCCATATTTAACTGGTTATCTTCTGCAGCCAGTATGTTCATCCCGGTAATATTCCTGTTTTCTCCCTGTATTTCCTTCTTTTCCATGCAGAGTCCACTGTCTTAAATGCCAACTTTACTGTAAATGTTGTACCTTCCCCGGTTTGCTGTTTACATCGATCGTACCGTTCATCTGCTTTACCAGTTCATAAACAATGGACATCCCAAGACCGGTTCCCCGATATTCGGTCCTTACACGGTCATCTTCCTGTGTAAATGGCTTAAACAGGCTTTTTCCACAAATTCCCGGCTCATACCAATTCCTGTATCCTGAACCTTAAACTCCAGACCGATATGGGATCCGTCATATTCCACTTCCCGGATGCCAGACAGATCTTTCCCCTTTTTATTATAACGCAGGGCATTGCTGATCAAATTTAAAAGGATCCTTCTCAAATGGGCCGGACTGCCAAGAAACTGTCTGTGGACAACTTCATCCTCAATAGAAAACCTTATTTCCTGCTCCTTCGCCTGCACATCTACAATCGCATGGATCTTTTCCATCTCCTCATCCAGATCTACCGGTATTTCTTCCAGATGGATCTTTCCGCTTCCGATCTTGCTCATATCCAAAACATCATTGATCAGGGACAGCAGATGATGCGATGCTTTATCGATCTTTTCCAGACAGTCTTTGATCCGCTCCGGATCATCCAGATTTTTCTTGATGATCTCCACCATACCCATGATCCCGTTGATCGGTGTGCGGATATCGTGGGACATATGGGAGAGAAACTCACTTTTGGACTGATTGGCCCGTTTCGTCTCTTCATTGACTGCTGCAGTTTTTCCTGATATTCCAACAGGGTGCGGATATATTTTTCCTGACGTCTGTCTACTTCCCAGTAACCGGCTGTAATACACAGTACAATGATGATCCCCAGTATAAATGTAATATAAAATACTTCATTTTGGTGGAATACATATTCTAAGGACCTGTTTCTGGCAAATTCCGTGATCCATTTATTTTGCAGCCTTCCAATAGTTCCGTCTTCAGACATATCCCGGACCACTTCATTGATCATGCGCTGCAGTTTTGGCTGTGTATCATGAACTGCTAAAGCCGGATAACTCTTTGTGATCACAAGGCTTGGCACCAGATGCAGATGATTTTTCAATGATCTTTGTGGCAACTGCACCGTGACAGATCCCGAAATCTGCTTCTCCCTGCTCTACTGCCTCCAATATTTCCGTATTGGTGCTGTATTCCAGATAATCACACTGCAGATCATAGGTGGCTGCGATCACAGAACGCGCCATTAACGCAACCTTCTTACATGCAAGGGCAGCCGCACTGTCGATCCTGCTTCTGCCATATACACGCAGTTCATCCGAACAGAAAGGGATCGTCCTTAAAGTCCCTTCCATATTGGAAAATATTTCCAGTCCCGTCAAAACATCTACTTCGTCCTCAGTAAGCATTTTCCGGCAGCCCATCCAGTCAGCCGTTTTAAACTCCGGACGCATTCCCAAGCGGTTTGCCACCTCTATCATGATCTCAACATAAAGACCTGATAATTCCCCATCCTTATTGTAATAGGAATTTGGACAGAAATCATAATCTGTTGCGATCCGCAAAACCGGCGCTGATTCACTTGTAATACCAGCCTCTATTTCTACTGTAGGCTCTGGTGAAAAGCCCCATCTGCCCGGCTGTAAAAGGATCGGAACAATAATTCCCAAAGTAACAAGAAAGATCAGCACCCGCTTCATCGCCTTATGTGCCCCACTTATCTTCATTTCTCACCCATGCTTTCTTTTCCATTTTCAGCTACGTATATCTAACTGATTTAATTATACTGTCCAGCAAATTTCTTGTCAATTCATTCCCCCCGCAACCGGAATAAGTGCCTGAAGGATCATCCGTTTACTGGTTCCATAACAGGTGGATAAGGTCAGTATCTTTCTTTCTCCTTTTTGATAAGGTGTTCCATCTGTCTCATCTGTTACTTTTGCCAGGATAATGGGGCAGGTGATCCATTGCCCCTGATAAAAGATCTCTACATTGGGATGTTCCTTTAAAAATCCGGGATCCCTGTATTTTTCAGATCACCAAACATAGAACCATCCTTCATGTTATGTCCATAAAAATGGTATTGGCTGATACAAAGGAATGTTCTGGCTGTCCGCAAAGATTGTTCCTCCTGACTGCTTTTCCCCGTTAAACCCATGATCTAAATAATATTTGTCATCTTTTCCCCAGACAGCTGGATAATCAATGGACGTTCCCGGAATACGGATCCAGCAATTATAATCCGGATTGATCTCTTTTAACTTTGCTTCCTCTATTGTTATTTCATCTATAGACGTACCAGAATGATCCTGAGCATAAGAAGTTTCTGTTTTCTGTACCTCCCTGCGGATACTTTCGTATTTTTCGGCAGCCAGACGATACTTTCTTACTGTATTTCCGGTATAGACTATTCCGGCTGCAGCTCCTGTCAAAAGAATTATCCCTAAGATCCGGCGCTTTTCCCTGATCTTTAAACTTGCTTTATTTAACTTTCCCTTTTTCAGGATCCAGTAGGCGCCAATACCGACACAGCTGCCGGTTACCACTGCCAGAACCATTTTTCCTACAAACTTTGATCCTGTGACAGCTGGTTTTAATTCTACATCCTGTTCCCATTCTCTTTTCAGATCCGTATCCGGCATTTCTCCCCTGTCCCAATCTTTCTCTGCGATCAGCCCACTGTATACTGCCCTGCAGTCAAATACCTTTTTTCTGCCCCTGGCAACCAGTTTTCCATCTTCTCCTTTCTCGATCTGTGTGATCTCATAGTCCGAAGCGGGTAAACCCGCTTCGTCTAATATTTCTGCTTCTGTTATCTCATTCTGAAATTCCTTTTCCTGTTCTATCGTGATCTCCAGCCCATCTTCCCAGTGTTCATTAAAACGGCTGAACTGTTCTAAAGGCAGGATCCGCTTTGTTTTTCTTCCCGTTGTCCGGTCCTTTACCTGGACCCAGGCAGTCTCCGGTACTGTATCCACTCCTTCCATCTTTTTGTAAATGATCTCCTGGGATGCATAAAAGCTTTCATCATAGAGACTTGCATCCTGTTCCTGGGCCATTGCACTGAATGCAAACAGGCTCACTGCCCCCATCACAAGTCCCAGAAACAAAACCATCTTTTTTCTTTTTCGGCTGCTATCAGAAAAACACCAGCCAGCACCTGCCAGACACACACATGTCACCAACAGGATCCATCCAATCTGACTGTTGTCTCCTGTCTTAACACTGCTGCCGGAATATTTTCCATTTAAGCCCTTAAAGTTCCCATTTTTTCCTTTTACCTGGTAAAAAGCCTGGATCCTTCCTTTTGTCTTTTTCTGTATCTTTTCATTTTTGATCTGAAATACACCTTTTACATTCTGATCCTTTTCTACTGTAAAATGATACAGTTCCTGACTCAGTTCATAACCATCCGGTGCTTTTATCTCTTTGAAAATATAAGTTCCATTTGGCGGGCAAATGATCTTGAACATTCCATCTGGGCCACTTTCTGCTATCTTTGCCAATCGTCCTGTCTGGTCATAAAATGCAAACACAGCTCCTGCAAGAGGTTCTCCCTTTTCATCTGTCTTTTTAAAGGAAATATACAGTTTCTTTGGCACTGTATGACTTCCGCCTCCGCCAGATGAACGGATCCGGCTGTTATAGAAAACAAACTCCTGCACTGTTTCTGCCTGGTCTAAGATCCGGATCTCCATTTCTTTGTCCTTCTCATATCCGGCCGGTGCTTCTATTTCCCTGATGATATAAGTTCCCGGTTCCAGACCGTTAAATACCTGACCATTTTCCTGGTCTGATATCCATTGGCTGATCACTTCCATGGTATCTTTGCATACCAGTTCCAGCTTTGCGCCGGAAAGAAGTTTTTCTGAACTGGCTTCTCTTTTTTCTACGGATATAATGGTGCCATAATTGCGCAGTGTAATCTCCGGTATTTCTGTCATTCCATCTGTAATGGTAAAATACACCGGTTCTTCTGATTTCGTAAATCCAGTCGGTGCTTTTTCTTCCACCAGTCTGTAATCTCCGGCTGTAAGTCCTTTGATCAGATGGGGCTGCTTTCCTGTGATCCATGTTTCTACTACTACCCAGGTCTTCTCCTCTTTCATCTGATCTTTCGCCTGATATTTTTTCTGATCTTTCTTCTGACTTTCGCCCTGATCACCTCTTTCATCCGGTTCCAAAATTACCTTTTCTTCCCGTTCCAGTCTCAAAACAGCACCTTCCAGATACTCTTCTGTATCCCTTAAAAGCTTTTTCACCAGTACACGGTTGCTGTCATTTACCGGGTCATAAGTAAGCTCTATCAAAGGTGTTTTTTCATCTTTATATTCAAACTGGAATTCCAGCGTTTTTTCAGAAAGCATATGTCCCGGCGCTGCTTTTGTTTCCTTTACAAGATAATCATACGGGCTGAATTTTCCTTCCTGGTCCAGATATCCGATGGGCTGGGAAGAAAACTGAGCTTTTCCTTTTTCATCCGTTACTTGCTTTTCACAGGATATGTCTAAGGTCTGGTTAAAGAGTTCAAATTCTGCTCCCTCTAAAACCTGATCTGCATCATCTGCATCATGTTTGATCACCGTCAGCCCGCCTTCTGGTATTTCATCCTGCATCTCCTTTTTCTGGATCTCTCTGGTATCTTCTATTACAAATGGGATATCCACAGACTGTAAAAATCCATAAGGCGTCATTTCTTCTCTTAAAATATAAGAACCAACAGGAATGTATTCGATCAGATGTGGTTTCAGATCTCCCACTTCAAATCCTTCTGGCAGTTCCCCATTTTCATTCTCTTCTTCTGTATACACTCCATCAGTTCCGGAAAACCATATGGCTTCCTCATCCCTGTAACGCCCTTCTTCCTCCGGAATATGCAAAAGCAGCGGCTTTTCGCTGACTGTGCCCTCTTCATCCACCGGATAGATTCCCAGCTTTGCTCCTGCTACTTCTTTTCCTCCGGTAATCGTATTCTTGCTGACCACAAGACTCAAAGGTTCATCTTTCATAACCACCTGATGGATTTTTCCAAATGACCGGTATCTGTGATCTCAAATAAAATTGGATCCGCTGTGGCATAACCGGAAGGCGTTTCTTTTCTGCAAGAATGTAAGATCCCACAGGAAGATATTCAAACCGTACCGTTCCTTCTTCTGTAAAGCAATACCTGCCTTTAAGCGTACCCGGCACATTCTCCCACCGATGATCGTATTTTGCAATGGGATTTAAGCCGGCAGCGTCTGCTTCTTCTCTTCCTGTAGCCCATATTTCCATCCATTCTTTAAAACCCGTTCAAAGTCTAACAACTTATTATCTTCTCCCATAAGATCCGCTAACGGCTTATCTTCTTCTCCTTCCGGCACCTGGTAAAGGACCAGTTTTGCCAGACTGTCTTCATAGAGAAGTTCTCCGTCTTTCCATCCTCCTTGCGGATCTCTGCAGCTGTAAAATCATCTTCCATAGTAAAAGACTGTACATGTTCTGTTTCCAAAATCTGGATATTCTGCCGTTTTCTCTGCACATAGCCCTGCAGATACGGGCACTCTGTTTCTTCTAATACATACTCCCCTACCGGAATATGATCGATCCAGTGAGGTTTTTTTGTTTCGATCCGGTTTCCTTCCTCATCTGTTTTCACATTGCCTTGATCGTCACAGGCATAACCGCTGACCCAGGAAGCATATTTCTTTCCAGGCAGATAAATTCCGTCTTCATCTGTTAATATCCTTCCCGCTTCATCTGTCGCAGCCTCATAAAACGTCATCACAGCCCCTTTGATCTCTTCCTGTGTACGGGTGTCTACCTTGGCGAAAGCTGCCCTTGTAAAGGCATTGGAATGGAAATATTCCTGAGGCTCTATGCTGTCTTTAAAAAGAATTCCCTGATAAGGTGCCTGCACATAGCCCTGTTCAAACGGAACCTGTTCTTCCTGAAGGATATAGGCCCCAAAGGCAGGCGCTTAATCTCATGAAGGCCGCCTCTTCGCTCTGCTTCCCCTTTGAGTCTGTGCTGTTGTCACTGGTCCAGCGTTCCTCCTTTGTTGTGAAATGCCCTGTTTATCGTAAACAGGCAGACCATTTTCATCATCTACAGAACGTTTTTCCTTATAAACAGACTCCCCATTCTTGTCCTTATAGACCTGGACAGAATAAACCAGCTTCTTTTCTCCCGTTTCATCTGCAATGTAAGCCATGATCCGTTCATGATCATCGTATACAAAGGCCATTCCTGTTTTTACGTCTGCATAACAGATGAAGTTTCCCCGTTCATCTAATACTTTGTATACAGACTTGTCCTCTGTCCTCTCCAGGCGCCCTTCTTCGTTTAACTGGTCCAGATCATAAAAATACAGATCTTCCGGCTGGTTTTCCACCTTCTCATCCTGCCATATAGCAAACCCGGCAGGACCGGCATCTTTTCCTGTCTCCAGGATCTGCCGCCTGCTTCCTGTTTCAGAAGCAGTGATCTTTATGGTTTTACCATCCTGAACTTCAGCTGTTACTCCCTTATAACTTCCGTCCTCTTCTTTTTCCATCCAGAGTCCCTGGTATAAAGCCAGTGTTGCTCCTGAGACCGTTACTTTAAAACGGATCCCTTTTCCTGTAAATTCCCCCTTCCGGTCATAAAGGAGTTTTACTCCTTCCATTGCTTTTAGTTCTTTTTCTGTACCTTCTATGATCTCTTCTGAACAGAAATCCATTTTCTTTGTTACTTTCCCGGTCCATGTCCCCAGTTCCCGGTCAAAATGGATCTCTCTTACATCTCCTCTTTCTTCTAACTTCTCCTTTCTTCCATATACCTGGTAAATGATTTCATCTCCTCTGTCATTTACCCATATATCTTCTTCCAGGCCGCCGCTTGTTTCTTCCTGGCCTAAAGCATCCGTTTTTAACAGGCCATTTTCATTTCCAACCAGGGAATCGCCATCCTCTACTTTCCGGATCCGCATTACAGAAGGATGATTTTCCACCGGGATCTGGCTGACTGTTTCGTAAGCATTTTTATTTCCATCTCCCGTTACCGGAATGGCATACTCATAGTTTGCAGCTGTTTTCCGTTCATATCCATCTGTTGTACCGTCTCTGTACACGTTTTCCTTATAATAGGATACTTCGTTCCCATAAACTTCAAAAGCAACCGGACGGCTTTTTACGTAACCTTCCGGTGCCTGTACTTCTACCAGGACATAGGCACCTGCCCCTAAAGGTCTGGGCGTTTCAATGTATCCCACAGGGAGTTTTTCCAGCTTTCCATGGATCAAGACTTCCCGCAGTGTAGTAAAAGAGCGGAATATCCCTCTCTCTGTGCCGGTTTCATCCACCTGGCTGATCCGCTGGGTTTCATCATAAAGAGGGACCCCATCCTGGTCTAACTTCACAGGAAGATCATCCTGTGAACCATTGTCCTGCCCCACTCTCGGATAAAGGATCTCCTTTCCATCTGCGTCCACAACCTTATTTCCTTCTGCATCCTCTGCCGGTCCAAACAGCACCTGTCCGGTTCCGGTCACACTGTTTATCCCGTTTTTCTGTGCATCCCGCTTTGCAGCATAAATGCGGAATAAAGCTCCCTCATGGATCAGATTTTCCCCTGTTTCACTGTCGATCTTTTCGATCCGCAGCCTTGAATTAAAATAGGTATTTTCAAAATCTTCCTGGGCAAATGCAATATAATTAAATCCGGCACCGCTTCCCCCAGGCTGTAAGGTTTCTATATTTCCCGTATCCGGGTTGATTCGGTCATATTCCGGTGTCAGGATGCTCCACGGTACCAGCATCGGCGCAAATTTGCCCTCAATGGCAGTATTTTTCCCCTTCATACCAGGAACCTGGTCACATATTTCCATCTGGCCATTTTCCCGTTCACTTCCGTCATAGATCACACCATCTAAAATTACATGATCCTCACTTTGTGAAATAGTTCCCGTACTGTATTCCGGCAAAATATCTTTATCAAGCCCATAAGGATAAATGGCAAAGGAACCATCTATACCATCTGCCAGGATCTTCCGGTCCTCTTCATTAAAGCGGATCTTGTATTTGCGGATCAGTTCATCCGGACTGTCACTACTGTGATAACGAAAATAGGCACTGCCGATCTCATCTAAAACCGTTTCTTCCCCGGTATCCTCATTTCGTATGATCTCCGGCACAAAGGGCAGTGTGATCTCCCTTGGTTCCTCAATCTTATAATGCCTGTTTGCCAGTTCTTTTTCCAGATCAGAAGGCATCTGCTCTTCGATCACATATTCACCATACGGGAGAGGAATGGAATACTCATAATAATCGTCTTTTCCATTTCTCTGGTTACACTGGATGGTCTTCCTGTTACCATCCGTACCGCCATTTGCATCCCGTTCCCATTCAATAGACAGACGCTCTTTTAACCCTGTAAACTGATCCAGATAACGGGCTGCTTCTTTTCTCGCCTGGTCTAAAGCCTGTTTGTATGCCCTGTCACTGTCCATATATGGCCGGTCTTTTAAGATCTCTTCCTTATAGGATCTTATATCATAATGATCCAGGGCAAACTGGGTCAGTACCTCTTTGGGATAAATACCGCCCTTCTTCTTTTCTGCGCCTTCCATTGCGTCAAAAAATTTCCGGTAATTGCAGCTGCCATCCTCATTTCTTTCCATCAGCTGATGACCCCTGTTTTCTGCATCTTCCGGCGGCAGATAAATAGTCTGTACCAGCTCCTTATAAGCTGGTGAACTGATATCTTCTGACAGGATCTTTCCCTCATCATCCACATAAATGTTTAAAAGATTTTGCTTCAGGTAGATCCTGAATGAAAACTGATCTAAAAGTTTCCGGCCTTCTGCAGATCCATTTTTACGGAATAAGCCTAAAAAGGTAGTGACTGGATCATTATGCACAGAACCGTAGGTATTTACATTTTCATAAGAAGACTGGGAAATGTGTTTGGTAATGCGTACCGGCTGCCGGATCGCCCGTTCCAAAACCTGAACCGGTTCTTTTTCTGTTCCACCATCCTGAACTGTCTGGTTCTGACCAGGATATGCCAGATGAACATATTTTACAAAACTTCCAGGATCTGTTTCTTCCTGTTCTGCTTCTACATCCACAGCTGCTCCCATGGATACCAGATACTGATTATAAGGAACCTCTTTTCCATTTACAGAAATGGTGGTTTGTCCGGTCACTGCACGGAACGTTTCTTCTACCTCTTCTTTTTCCACGGACCAGTCTGTTTCATTTTCCACCAAAATATGATACTCTCTTTTTTCAGGATCCCAGAAAGCCTCTACCGGCTCCTCTTTCGTAGTCACATACGTGGTTTCCCGTTCTTCAAAAATGGGGACCTGTTCCATTTCCTGGATCGGTACTCCATTTGGATCTAAAAGAACCTCTCCTTCTTCATACCGTTCATAAACAGGCTCATAAATTAATTTAAGCTCATCTTCCACATATTCCCATTTTTCTTTTATGTAAGCGGTATGACTGCTTAAACGGAATTTTCCTTTGGGAATGCAGATCCAGTAATGACCATTTTCCCTTTCTTTTTTCACATAAAGCTGTCCGTCTGCCCGGTCATAAACTGCAGATCCTGCTTCTGTATTTCCAGAATAGTCATAAAAAAGTTTTGCCTGCCACTGTCCCTCTTCTTCCTTTATCTCAGAAACGGCGGCCATATTATAAAAACTGTGTTCTGTATACCAGTCAAGGATCTGTTCTACGGCCTTTCCATTCATAGAATCCAGATTTATAGAAACCCATGGTGCCCCTTCCCCGTCAGCTTCTTTATAGCCTAACTGCATAAGCATTGCCTGTGCCTGTTCCATCACATAATCAGGATCCAGGTCTTCATCCCATTTAGACAGATCTTCCGGTTTTGCTTCTCCTTTTATATAAGGGGCTGTCCGGAAATGATAGGGCACAGTCTCAGATGCAGGTACTTTTTCGTCTTCCCCCGCATCTGCTTTTAAAACAGGATTGCCATTAAGATCCCGTTTTAATTCTCCGCCTTTTGCCTTTTCATATACAGGATTTCCCAAATGATCCATTTTGGGAATTTTTTCCATTCCTGTGATCTGTTTTAAATTTTCCCTCTGCTCCTGTGAACTTAAACGGTAAAACTTTGTATTTTCCGGATAACCGGAAACTGTGATCTCATACCCTTTTTCTGTTCCAAATGCTTCTACTGTAAAATCATTCCAGGAACCGTCTGCTTCCATACTGTTATGCTCAGACAGACCTGCGCTTACCTGTACCTGCCCTGCCTTTCGCACTACATTTTCTTCTCCTGACCCCCGGTTCGTCTCCACCAGGTTCTTTCCTGTTACAGACAGTTCATATCCCTCTGACCCTTTAGTTCTTTCACATAATAACTTCCCATCAGCAGCGGTCTTCCGATCCAGGAATTTCCATTTTCTTCCTTTCTGTCCGGATAGGTATAGCTTCCAAATCCATGATCAGAAGAATTAATGGTACTGCCGTTATATAAGGTTTCCGGCCCCAGGAAATTTTCCGGTGTCTCAATGGTCCCATCTTCTTTTACTACTGTATGCGGGACCTCCGTGTATGCAAAAATGAGGCATTACCATCCTGATCTGTTGCTGCCACGGCTGTCAGATCATCTTTCTGGTAGATCACACCGGATCTTCCATCCGGATGTACAATGTCTGCGGCTGCAAAAGGCCATATACAGCACCTTCTAAAGTTCCGTCTCCCTGTCCGGCCATAGCTTTCTTCCTGGTCCTTTTCATAAAGATGCAGATCCCGTTTATTTATATAGATCCTTCCTTCTGTGCGGTGGTCCCAGACTTTAAAACAGTAAAGGGAATTCGATGGATCACCAAAACAGGAAACATCCATCTCTCCCAGATCATCATCCTGAAAATCAGGAAGAAATGCTGTTATCCCCTCAAAATCATCATCGTCTTCTGAGGAAAAAAGATTGCTTTACAGAATTCCATACATTTTCCGTAAAGACTCCCATAAAGAAATCGGTTCCAGGGAAATTTCTTCTCTTGTATAAATATATTGTTCTGTCGTTTCCAGATCCTTCTTTGCGTTCGATGCAGTGGCAGCAGCTACAACTGCGTTATCTTCTGCTGCATCACTTGCGGTTGCTTTGCTTTCTGTTGCCGTATTTGCTGTTGTCCTGCTTATCTTTGCATTACTTTCCGTTGCCCGGTCATCCCAGATCTCATCCTCGTCATCTTCCTCTTCTTCATAAATATCTTCGGTCAGCTTCACTTCATGGATCGTTCTAAGTTCCTCTGCTGATCTTTCTTCCTGCGCTCCGGTTTCATAAGCATATCCGTTTTCTTTTCTTTTTGTGGAGCGGGATGAAACTGCAGCTGCGTATTTTCCCCAGATACACCTCTGATTGCGGATCTTCTCTTCCTGTACCTTCCTTTCCTGCTGTATTTCTCTGTGCCTGGGCGGAAGCCACTGTTATTTTCTCGATTTCAAAATCTTCCTGTGTGTCCCGTGAACCATATAGCCGGTTCTGGCCTTTTCTCTGTTAATGTATAGCCATACTCCAGGGCAATAAAATTTTCATAGGTTTCATCCCGGTCCTCTAACATGGCTTCCATTGCTTCTGTACTCTGTTCATGGTCCTCTTCATCCTCATTGGATACATGGAAATCGCTGGAAGCTTCACACAGTTCCTGTTCCTCAAGCCACTGCTCCCTGAGACGTTCATTTTCTTCTTCACAGTTACATTCTTCCTCTTCGCCTTCCCCGTCTTCTCCATCACCGCCATCTCCTTCGTGATCACATTCGATCCATTCCGGCGCCGGATGGCCCATACAGTAGGTTTTGCTGTAATTGTAATTGCGGATATCTTTATGAAAGCCTTTCCTTCTTCGTCGGTGGTGATCACGTCACACAGCCATTCTTCTTCCGGTTCCGGGGACATACAGTTACTGTAAACCTGACCTGTCGTTCCGTCCGGCTCCCCTTCTTCATAGCCATGTTCATTGATCTGGGAATGGTCAAAACTTTCCCATACCTGAAAATCCGCTCCTGCAAGAGGCTGTCCTGTTTCTGCACAATATTTTTCCAGATCTATTTTGTAATCTGCCTCAAAACTTCCTGTGGCGGAACCGTTCTAAAGGCTGCATCTGACCGCCCTGGACACTCCCCTTTCCTGTTTCAAACCATACTTCTGCCTGGGGACGCTGCATATCCAGCCAGCCCATCTGCATCTGATAAGACTCTCCCGGATAAAAGATATAGGCATAATACCGGTCATCCAAGCCTTCCACGTTTCCTGCGCTGATCCGTCCGGAAGGTTCTTCTCCTGTATAAAGAAATGTGATCTCATTTTCCCCTGGTCCCTGTGTAAAACTCCAGTTTTATCCGGGAACTGCCAGTTTGCGTTTTAAGCTGGGGACAGGAACTAAGATCTAAGGTCAGCTCATAATGACCGTCTTTTAAGATCATATTTTCCTTACGGCCATTCCAGGCAGGAAGACTACTTCCGCTATTCGACTCATATTCTTCCAGGCCCTTTTCCACTACCGACCTCATTTCATGAAACAGGGGAGAACCCTTCCGTCTCTTATAGCCCATTCCAGTTTTTCATGGTCTCTTCCTGGATATCCCAGTCCTGCTCAAAACCTGCCAGACAGCCCCAGAAATAAGTCTGCACCATGGCATACCGGGTCTTATCATAATAATTTCCTGAAACCATCCACTCATAAGCCAGTGTCATAGGCAGATACCGGTCAAAACTTCCTATGACCGGTACGGAGGTTTCCGGTGACGCACTGTACCTCTCCCAGGATGCCTGGGTGTGATTGGGAAGTTTCTTTCCCGGCTGCAGGCAAAATGCCGGTACATGTCCTTCCACCGGATTTACATAATAGCAGGTGATCGACCGGTGACTGTGGCCGAAAATGTTGATCTGCCTGTTCTGAAAGGCATCTCCCTGATGATCATCTGCACAGGCGGTTCACCTGCAGAGGCAGAAAACGGGATTCCTGTAAAATAAGGACGCCTGCCAATAAGCCAGCCATCATTCGTTTCCATATTTTCGTATTCAATTGTTTTCCCCTTTGGAATGTGTTTTGATGTGTTTGATCTGATTTGTCCTGATGTGATGTGTTTAGATTTGATGTTTGATCTTTCCATGATCTGAATTTTAGAAATGTTGCAAAATCCCTGATATTTTAATCCAAACTTTCCCTCCTTTTCATTTTTCACTTTTTACAATTTTGTGAAACTGCGGTCTGAAACGACCAAAATAAATAGAATAAACAGATCTGACAGGGAGATCTCCCCGCCGATGGTACTAGGATAACATAAGAAAAAGAGCAAGTCAATGAGACCTGCCCTTTTCATAGCACTTTGATGATCATAATACTTTAAAATTTTGCCTGTACCAGCACATCCCCTTCATACACCACTGTATTTCCTGTAGGGATCACAGTTTCTTTTCCCCTTCGTATCATAACGATCAAAGTTCCCGCCTGCATAGGGATACGGCTTAAAGATCTTCCTTTCCATTTATGATTTTATCCACGGTTATTTCGCGGGCGTCATATTTTCCGGTCTTCAAATTCCTCTGCCGCTGCGATCATCAGATCTCCTGCCTGCAAACAGGTATCTCCATTGGGAACTAACACTTCTTTCCCCGGATCAGCACCACAACCAACAGTTTAGGCGGCAATGTGATCTCTTTTAAACATTTTCCCACATAAGGATGCTGGCTAAAAGATGAAACTTTACAAAGCTGATGCTCTCTTCTTCCTGATAGTCATTAAATGTACGGCGCACATCTGCATTTTCATCGATCATCTGCAACTTTCCTGAGATCCATGGAAGCAGGGTTCCCTGGATAGAAATGGACAACAGTACAATGCAAAATACCAGGTTAAACAGGTTATATCCTAAAGGGACCTGGCGCAGCACTACATAGATTGCAAAACAATGGAAGCAACACCCGAAGTCCCGCCCAGGACACCAGTCCCATCTGCCCGATAGATGCCCGAAAACCAGCTAAAAGTGCGGCTACAGACACAGGACGGCCAACCAGGGTAAGAAAGATCATGATCACAAAGAAGGAATGATCACCTGTGGCAGCTGGCTTGGAGTTACTAAAAGTCCTAACAGGAAAAGATCATCATCTGTGCCACACCTGTAAGCACATCAAAAACAACACCATATCCCGCTTGTGAGGAAGGTAGGAATTTCCTAACAGGATCCCGCAAAGATATACACTTAAATATCCATTTCCGCCGATCATGGAAGGAATTGTATATGCCAGTATAGCCGTTGCAAATACCAGAATGGTTTTCCCTGGGCAATATCAAATTCCACTTTATTTAAAATAAACGCTGTGACTTTTCCAAAAAACACACCACAGCCAATGCCGAACAGGATCTGGAAAACCAGCATGGAACCTACATTTACAGACTGTCCTGTGAGGACTGCTGTAAGGATCACCGTCAGCATATAGGAAACAGGGTCATTGGAACCGGACTCCATTTCCAGTAAAGAGGCTGTATTTTCTTTCAGATTCAGATTTTTTGACCTGAGGATATTAAATACAGAAGCTGCATCTGTAGAACCGATCACAGATGCCACTAAAAAACTTTCAAGAAGAGGAAGTTTTAACGCCAGATGAATAAACAGTCCTGTGATCCCGGCTGTAAATAAAACACCGGCTGTTGAAAGCAGAACAGCCCTGGGGATCACCGGCCCCGCTTCTTTAATATTCGTTCCGAAACCACCATAAAACATGATGAAAATAAGACTGACGGAACAGATCAGTTCACTGAACTGATAATCATCAAAGGATATTTTAAAAATACCATCTACCCCAAAGCACATTCCCAGAAGGATAAATGCAAGTAATGACGGAACTCCCAGTTTATCGATCAGCCGTCCTGACAGAATACAGATCACAATGACGATCCCTGTAAGCAGTAAGATCTGGTTCATGGTCCACCTCTTTCCGTTTCCCAGACTCACTTTTCCCACACCTGCATACGTCCCTGTCTTCTGACGTGACCGTTCTTGCCTGGGTAGATTATATTTTGACCCTGGTATCATGATAATATGAAAGGTATTATAATGGTATAAAACCGCTCCCGTCAAAGGTTTTCCCTGTCATTTCCTGCATTTTAACAGCTTCTTTATGCTGCCTTATTGCGAAAACCCGCCCATTTTCCAAATAATTTCTGCAGCTGGTCTATGTATCCGGCCTTTTCTACTGCTTCTGCCGTCACAACCGGAAGTTCTCCCAGCTTTTCCCCGTCCATATAATAAGCGATCATGCCGGCACGTTCCCCCCTGGCTAAGGGTGCTTCCATCTGCTCTGCCAGTTCCAGTTTTTCTCGATCTTTCCCAGATCTTCCCCTCTGTGCTCAACCAGGTAAAGGTTCCCTCTGCCTCCAGCAGTACGTTTTCTTTCACTCCTGCAACTTTCATCTCAGGAAGAGGCATTTTTCTTTGTCCTCATAAAGCCTGCATCTGGCATAACCATAGCTTAAAAGATTTCTGGCATCAGAAAAACGTGCTTTATAATCCGGCGCTGCCATGATCACGGCGATCAGGCGGATCCCGTCTTTTGTGCAGTAGCGGAAAGACAGTATTTTGCCCTGGAGGTGGAACCTGTTTTAAACCGGTTACCTGGAAATCTGCTGCCATTTTCAGAAGCTTATTTGTATTTGCAAGGCCAAATTCCTTGGTTCCCTGCTTCGTCACATGAGTGATATTTTCCATCCAGATGGTGGAATAATTATGGATCTCAGGATAGCAGTTGATCAGTTCCTGGTCATAAGGGCAATGTCCCTGGCTGTGGTCAGATGATCGGATCTTCTGTCAGGCCACAGCAGTCCGAAAAATGGGTATTGGTCATTCCCAGCCCTCTGCCCGTTTGTTCATTTCTTCTACAAAAGCCTCTTCTGTCCCAGAAATATATTCTGCCATAGCAACAGAAGCATCATTTCCGGAAGCGATCACAATGCATTTGATCAGTGTTTCTACGGTCTGTACTTCTCCTTCTTCTAAAACACCTGGGAACCGCCCATGGACTTTGCGTATGCACTGGTGGTCACCTGGTCCGTCATCTGGATCTTGCCTGCTTTTAAAGCATCAAAGATCAGAAGCAGTGTCATTACCTTGGTCACGCTGGCAGGACTGCGCTTTTCGTCTGCATCTTTCTCAAACAACAGCTTTCCTGTGGATGCTTCCATTAAAACAGCGGAAGGTGCCTGTATGGAAACTGCCTGCGCCTGCCCTGAAACAACCGCTGATACCGGAATATCCGGCTCCATCCCATATACTACCATCCCAGTCATACTGCACCACAGAACCTGAAGCAGCAGAAACATACATATCCATCTTCTTTTTTTCATATCTTCCCTTTTACAGATCTTCTGCAATTTATTTCTTTAACATAAATATGAAAAGAAGCACCTGTATAACCTGACGGTTTCTAAATAAAAGAGAACTGAAGCCCTGGATGATCTCTCACCGTTTCGGCCGCAGTTCTCATTTTTATGAAACAGGATCCTGTTTCAATTTTATTCTGTTTTAGACTTCCTTTAATGCCTGGCGGATCGCTTCAGCCATTTCCTCATATTCTGCATCTGTAAGAATGGTCTTGCCGCTGTTCATCTCGAATGTACTGCCCCATTCTTCTCCACCTTTGTATTTTGGAACAATGTGGAAATGTAAATGATGTCCGGTATCACCGTATGCACCATAGTTTACCTTATCAGGGTTAAATACTTTGTGGATGGCTCTGGCAACTTTTGCAACATCTGCAAAATAGTCATTTCTCTCTTCATCAGTCAGTTCGATCAGTTCGCTGACATGTTTCTTGTGAGCTAAGATCACTCTTCCTCTCTTGCTCTGCTCTTTGAATACATACAGCTTACCTGTCTTCATCTCACAGCAAGGATAACCAAACTTAGCTAACAGTTCTCCTTCCACACAATATGCGCAATTTGGATCTTTAACCATTTCTCCCATTTTTGAGACCTCACATTCTGTTGAATTTTACTTCATTTCTTAGAATACCACGGAGATGTTAAAAATCAACAAAAGGACTATATGTTATATCCAACAGGCGTATTTTATGCTATACTGTATAGACTTAAAGGAATTTCAACAATACCACAAGCAATATGATTATCAGAAATATGACCAGGAGATTTTATGAGTAATTTAAATTTTAGAAAGAGACGGAACCGCCGGGGATTTTTCTTCCATTTGTCCCGCCACCTTCCTACTTTTATAGTTCTTTTTGTGATCGCCCTTGTTCTCGGGGCGGTATTTTGCCTTTCACGCTTTGTTTTAAAAAGCAGCCTGGAGACCGTCCGGTTTTGCCACTGCTTCTGAAGCTACGAAAAGCAACGGGACCCCGTCTGCATCAGCAGAAGCTGATCCCGACGATCCCATTGGGCAATTGATCGATCAGGCAGACCGTCTGGCAAAGGTTATGACTACGACAAAGCAATGGAACTTCTGTCCCAGGATCCTTCCATTCAGTCCGATCCACGGATCAGCGAAGCCCTTGCTTCCTTTCAGTCCCAAAAGGACTCTCTGGTAGCTGCAGATGTAAAAAATGTGACCCATGTATTTTTCCACTCTCTGATCATGGACACTTCCAAAGCATTTGACGGTGACTCCCGTATGGAAGGATATAATTCCGTTATGACTACCAAGGATGAGTTCTTAAAAATATTAGATGCCCTTTACAATGACGGCTACGTTTTAGTGCGCATCCACGATATTGCCTACGAAACAACAGATGAAAACGGAAATCCTGCTTTCACCTGGGGAACGGTCATGCTGCCGGAAGGCAAAAGCCCATTGTTATGTCCCAGGATGACGTATGCTACTATCCATATATGGATGGAGACGGATTTGCAAGCAAGATCGTAGTCGGCGAGGACGGACGGCCTACCTGCGAAATGAAATGGATGACGGCAGCATTTCCACAGGTTCTTATGACCTGATCCCTCTTTTAAACGACTTTATTGATGAGCACCCGGATTTCTCCTACAAAGGAGCCAAGGCTATTATCGCACTTACCGGTTATGAAGGGATCTTAGGATACCGCACTGCTTCTTCCTACAGCGAAACCCCAGATTATGAAAGCGAGAAAGAGCAGGCTGCCAGGGTAGCCCAGTGCTTACGGGATGACGGCTGGGAACTGGCAAGTCACAGCTGGGGACACCTGTGGATGGGCGTTTCCGACGATCCGGAAAATCCATACAAAATCAGTGATGAACGTTTCTACACAGATACGGATAAATGGGAAAATGAGGTGGAGTCCCTGATCGGACCGACCGATATTTACATCTATCCTAATGGAAACGATGTTGCTGACTGGCACCCGTATACAGAGGAAAACTATCGTTACCAGTACCTTGCTTCCAAAGGTTTCCGCTACTTCTGTAATGTAGATGCCAGCAAGCCTGCATGGATCCAGAAGGGACCTGATTATCTGCGAATGGCCAGAAGAAACCTGGATGGTTACCGCCTGTACGAAGATATGATCCAGGAAGATCCTGCTAAAAGCGTTTAAGCGATCTGTTTGACGCTTCCCAGATCTTTGATCCTTCCCGTCCTACTCCTGTTACATGGAATTACGGACATACACAAAATGAAACACCTGCACCAGAACCAGAACAGTAACGTATATTAAAGCAAGAACGTTTCTTTTCGGAGCCTTTCTATGAAACCCAAATTGCAGGTTTCCAGGGTCAGCTTTTCCTACCATAGTAAAACAGGGAAACGCTGGCCCTTTCTGATATTTCTTTTAACGTAGATACCGGAGAATTTATAGCCATTGTAGGTCCTTCCGGCTGCGGAAAATCCACTCTTTATCTCTCTTATGCGGACTGAACATGCCGGAAGCAGGCGCCATTTTTCTGGATGGGGAACTTTTGGAAAAAATCCCAAAATGCCACCGGGATCGGCTATATGTTCCAGAAGGACCACCTTTTGAATGGCGGGATATTTTTTCCAATGTTTCCCTTGGACTTGAGATCCAGAAAAATTGAATACTGAAACAAAACAGGAACTTTCTGACCTGCTCTCTGACTATGGACTTGCCGGTTTTGAACACGCAAAGCCCTCTGCCCTTTCGGAGGTATGCGTCAGAGAGCCGCTCTCATACGTACACTGGCACTGAAACCGGATCTGCTTTTATTAGATGAGCCATTTTCTGCCCTTGATCATCAGACAAGGCTTATGGTATGTGATGATATCAGCTCTATTTTAAGGAAAAATGGAAAGACTGCTATTTTAGTGACCCACGACCTGTCAGAAGCTATCAGTTTTGCTGACCGTATTATCGTCCTCACTCCCAGACCCGGCCGTATCCGCACAGTCCTTTACCTTTCTTTTCCTGATGACTGTAACAGCCCCAAAAAGGCGCAACTGTCCGGAATTTTCTCATTACTTTAATACTTTATGGAAGGAGCTGATAAAAGATGACCAGACAGCAGGAATATGAAGCCCGCCTCCTTTTGCAGACCCGCCAGATCCGGATCTGCCGTATAATGATTCTGATCCTGTTTTATCCCTCTGGGAGCTGACTGCCTCTCTTGGCCTGATCAACCGCTTTATCTTCAGTTCCCTTCCCAGATCCTTTTCTGTCTGTGGAACATGCTTCTTGATAAGAGCCTTTTTCTCCATACAGGGTAACCTTAACAGAAACCCTTTTAAGCTTTCTTTTATGTACCCTTATCAGCCTTTTAACTGCCCTTTTCTCTGGTCCAGTCCTTTTGCAGCCCAGATTTTTGAACCGTTTCTGGTACTTTTAAACAGTCTTCCAAAATCGGCTCTCGCCCCTCTTCTTTTAGTATGGCTTGGAAACCGTATGCGCACAGTTATCGTAGCCGCTGTGTCCATTGCTGTTTTGGCTCTGTTATGACTCTGTATACAGGCTTTAACCAGATGGATCCAGACAAAATACGTTTGATCTATGCCTTAGGCGGCGCAAAAAGAGGTACTTACCAAGGTTCTTCTTCCTGGAAGCCTTCCTCTGTTAATGAGCACTATGAAAGTAAATATCGGTCTCTGTCTGGTCGGTGTGATCATCGGGGAATTTTTAAGCGCCAAAGCAGGACTTGGCTACCTCATCACCTATGCTTCCCAGACCTTTGAGATGACAAAACTGATGAGCGCCCTGATCATGCTCTGCCTGTTGTCCTGTGTGTTGTATCAGGCAGTAGGGATGCTTGAGAAACAATTTTAAAACAATGACCTGAAAATAAAACAAGATCGCAGCAAAATGACGTTTTAAATGCCGCTTTGCTGCGATCTTTCCATATGATCTAACTTAATTTTCCAGATAAATTTTTCAGATACTCTTTATTTGCACAGCTTCTTAAATTCATCTGCTACAAACTGTACCTGTGTTCCGATGATAACCTGTACAGAGGTCTTGCTTGGACGCATCACACCTGCAACACGGCAGATTTGATCACTTTTCGTTGACCTTTGTATAGTCTTTTACTTCCAGACGAAGTCTTGTAATACAGTTGTCAATGGAAGCCACATTTTCAGGACCGCCAACGCCTTCCAGGACTGTCTTTGCAACAGAAGTATAATCATTGTTTGCTAAAGTTGCCTTTAACTCTTCTGCATCATCATCTTCACGTCCCGGAGTCTTTAAGTTAAACTTGGCAATTGCGAAACGGAATACAACATAGTAAAGAACGCCAACTGCCAGACCTACCGGGATCAGCAGCCATGGATTTTCTGCAAGTGGTGTAAAGGAACTGAGTACCATATCAACAGCACCGCCGGAGAAGGAGAAGCCTGCACGGATCGGCAGGGCAACGGTGATACCTGCTGTAATACCTGCTAACAGAGCATGTACTACATACAGTCCCGGAGCAAGGAACATAAAGGAAAACTCGATTGGTTCTGTAACACCTGTAAAGAAAGAACAGAACGCTGCGGAAGCTAAAAGTCCGTAAACGATTTTCTTCTTACCAGGTTTTGCAGTCTGATACATAGCAATGCAGGCTGCCGGAAGACCGAACATCATAAATGGGAAGAATCCGGTCATGTACATACCAGTCTGTCCGTAAACACCGGTATTGCCCAGAAATTGCTCAGGTCACTGATTCCTGCAACGTCAAACCAGAATACAGAGTTTAACGCATGGTGCAGGCCAAATGGGATCAGAAGCCGGTTAAAGAATGCATAGATACCTGCTCCAACAGCACCCATTCCGATAAATGCTTCGCCTAATGCTACCAGACCACCGTAAACCAGAGGCCATACTACAAACAGGACTAAAGCTGCAACTATGGAATAAATAGCTGTAAAGATCGCTACTGCTCTCTTGCCGCTGAAAAATGCCAGTGCATCCGGCAGTTTTACAGTCTTATATTTGTTGTAACATGCAGAACCGATAAGACCGGAAAGAATACCAACGAACTGGTTGATGATCTTACCAAATGCAGGCGCTGCCTCATGTCCGGTAATACCGGCAACAGCACCGGGACTTAACAGTGTGGTGATCATATACATAGATACAAGACCTGCCAGACCTGCTGTACCATCTGAGTCATCTGCCATACCTACGGCTACACCTACTGCAAACAGCCAGGACATGTTATCGATCAACGCACCCCTGCTTTGATCAGGAACAGTCCGATTGAGTAAGCTAAGCCCCGCAGTAAATCCCTGAACCTCACCTGCCATAGCTGCCGGTGCCAGGATGTATCCGATACCCATAAGGATACCACATACTGGCAGACACGCCACTGGAAGCATCAGTGATTTACCAAGTTTCTGAAAGAACTTCATCATAACTAAAACCCCTTTCTTTTGTTGCCGTTTTTATCCCGGCTTATTTATTTGAACCCTTCTCCTGGTTTCAAATTCCTTTATATCCATGTTGATGTTCATTACAGAGTAATGATCTCGTCCATGGCTTTTACGGCTTTTCCGTATGGCATACCATATCCGGGAAATCAGAAACATTGCAGACGATCACCGGTGTTATTACCTCATAACCCGCTGCTTTGATCTGCTCTATATCTGCTGTAATCAGCAGATCCCCTGCCTTTACTGTGTCACCCTGTTTTACATGGGTGATAAAGAACTGCCCCTTTAAATTCACAGTGTCTAAGCCAATGTGAACGATCACATCTGCACCGCTCTCTGTACGGATACTGACCGCATGTCCGGTTTCAAATAATACAGTTACCTCTCCGGATGCAGGCGCTTTAAATTCATTTTCCGAAGGCAGGATGGCTACGCCTTTTCCCAGTATCTCCTGGGCAAATGCAGGATCCGGCACCTCGCTTAAAGGCACTGCCTGACGCTACAGGTGCAAGGATCTGGCCTTCTTTTTCCACCGAATAATTTTTAATTCCTGAAACATAATAATTCCCCTTAAAACAAAACCAATTTTGAACAAATATCTGTTTCACATAATATCGTTCAAAATTGGTTTTTTAGAGAGCAACCAATATTATCAAGAAAATAACGATAGGGCTATAATATCATCATTACCCTATAAGTCAATGCACTTTCTTTCGGTCTTTGTCTATTTTACCGAAAATCCTATTTTATTATTGCTTTTTCTGCCTATTTTTCTGTTTTCTTCCGCTGTCCTTAAAAGTCCTGCCTGGATCGTGATGCAGGTTGCAATAATCAGGAATAATGGGTAAACAGAGTATGGCAGGATAGCAAACGGGGATATGTTCGCCATTTCAGATGTCATCAGCATACCGCCGTCATGAGGCATAACAGCTAAGAATGCACAGGCAAAAATATCTACCAGGCTTGCCAGACGCTTTGGCGCGATCTTGTACTTGCTGCCGATCTCTTTTGCAATAGGACAGGTAACGATGATAGCAATCGTATTATTGACCATAGCACCGGATAAAATACCGGAAAGGATACCGATACCATATTCTGCCTGTTTTCTGTTTTGATCTTTTGGTGATCGTATCGATCATCCATTCAATACCGCCGTAATACCGTACCAGACCGATCACACCGGATACCAGGATAGCAACAATACTGATGCTGAACATATCAGCCATTCCATCACCTACTGCCATGGCGATATCAAAGCCTACATTTCCTGTAAGAGTCCTACAATAAAGGTCATTAAAATACCAATGAACAGTACCACAGCTACATTGATACCCATTAACGCAGTTACTAAAACGACAATATAAGGAGCGATCTGGAACAGGTCAAAGCACCTACTTCAATGCTTCCGCTGCCTGCTCCCCTATAAATCCATAAAGATCAGAGAAAGAACAGCTGCCGGAAAGGCAATGAAGAAGTTCATGCGGAACTTATCACGCATCTCAGATCCGCAGCCTTCTGCTGCTGCAATGGTGGTATCAGAGATCATGGACAGGTTATCACCAAAATAAGAACCGCCGATCACTGCCGCACAGACGATAGCCGGATTTAAGCCTGCGCCTTCCGCTACGCCCAAAGCAACCGGAGCCATAGCTGCCATGGTACCCATGGATGTTCCGATGGCTGTAGAGATAAAGCAGCACATCATAAATACGCCAGGAACCAGAAGTTTGACCGGAATATAGTGTAAACACAGGTTAATAACAGAAGTCTTGCCGCCAATAGCTGCTGCTGCGCCTGAAATCCGCTGGCATAAGATAGATCAGAACGATCATCATAACACCGCTGCGGCCCATATTTTCCGTAAGGACATCTACCTTCTCTGAAATCTTCACCCCGGTGCCAGAATAAGGGCAGACGCAATTCCACAAGCAACGCTACATGGCGTGGGAAATAGCCAAAAGGACTTTCCGCTCCCATAACCGAAAACACAATACCACAACCAATGTAAGTTCCTAAAAATATGATCAGCGGCAGAAAGGCCAACGCCCCCAGTTTCTTGTTTTCCATAAGAAATTCTCCTTTTCGTGCCTGCATCTTCTGCAAAGCATTTTGTATTCCCATTAAACCATTATAAATGCTTGTAAAGAAACGCGCAATACCCCCATATGTCAGATCCGGTCCGACCATGAGGGATGCGTAGTTATATTATTATTTTATGCTGCTTTTGTGCCATTTTTTTCTGTGGATCCAGTCTTTTCCTTCTACAAATCTTGTAATGACCATGACAAGTCCAGTATCACCTGTTACATTGACTACAGTTGCCGGTGCATCGGTAATGGTTCCGATGAGAACCATGATCGGGATAGCTACTGTAGGAAGCCGAATGCAGATATGATAAAGATCTCAGCTACATAACCGCCTGCAGGATTCCTCCCATAACAACAGATGCGATAACAGCTACCAGGATAGACATTAAAATGTTTCGTGGGGTTGCATATTCCATATGGAATACTGAGCATAAAAACGCTACCTTAATGATCTGGATCACACATGCGCCATCTTTGTGAAGATTTGCACCTAAAGGAATAACAAGATCTGCAATCTCATCGGGAATACCAATTTTCTTTGCCTGCTGTAAATTAACTGGCAGAGTTGCTGCTGAAGAGCAGATACCAAGAGCAGTTAAGGTAGATGGCACGCAGGTTGCCCACCATATGCGTACACCTTCCATGCCTCCACCGATATAAGCAAATACTGTCTGTGAAACAACATAATAGGCAACGATCACAAACAGGTACATGACAATTGCTTTTGACAACGGTCCGATCACATCACTGCCGTTAGAACCGATCAGGATCGCAAAATAACAGCCAAGTCCTAAAGGGGCCAGTTTCATAACGATATTGATCACGTTTACGATAGCTGCTGTAAGGCGATCCATAGCTTCTACGATCGGCTTGCCCTTTTCACCGGTCTGGATGATCGCAATAGAGAAAATAACAGTAAATACGATCAGTGCCATCAGGTTAGATTTAGAGAACAGAAGCGGGAAATCACCGACTGTAAACATTCCCAGTACATTCATGCTTCCACTGGCATCTGCTACATCCTGTGTTAAAGAAACAGTAGAACCTTCCGCCGGATCAATGACCAGACAAGGAGCTACCATAAACAGGCATGCAATAACACCGGAGACAATAACACCGATCAGGAAGATCATTAAGATCTTTCTGAGTTTTGCAAGATCCTGCATTTTGCGATCGCCGCTGTTAAAGAACAGAAGATCAGCGGTACAACACAGCAATACAGCAGATTTAAAATGTATCGGCAATGGGCTGGAGCACACTTGCTCCAGGTCCCCAGAAAAATCAATCACACCGCCTGCTACCATAGCTGCCAGCAGTAAAATAGACGATTTATATGTATTCCAGAAAGTTTTCATCTCTTATCCTCCCCTGACTATGCCCACTTTGTGTGGTTGTCCAGTGCAGCTTTTAACTGCTCCATTGCCTTTACTACGGTAGCTCTCGGGCATGCAAGGTTAAATCTTTCAAACTGTGCAGTTGCGGTCCGAATACCTTACCGCTGTCTAACCAGAGATGTGCTTCTTCTACCATAATGTGCTCTAATTCTTCATCTGTAAAACCATATCCTGAAAAATCAACCCAGGTAAGATAGGTTCCTTCAGGATCTACGAATTGAGCCTTCGGGAAGTTTTCCTTTACGAAATCACGCATGTAATTCATATTTCCGGTAATATACTCTACCAGTTCATTTACCCATTCATCACCCTTTGTATAAACAGATTTTACTGCAACCTGTCCCATAATGCTTCCCTGGCTGTAACCTGCTGCTACATTTGCCTTACGGTATGCTGCGCGGAGTTCCTGATTTTAATAATAATGTTGGCTGGCTGAAGTCCTGCTACGTTAAAAGTCTTACTTGAGAAGTATACAGTACCAGACTGTTATGGTACTTTTATCCAGAGTCATGAAGCTTGTAAATTTGAAGCCAGGATATGTAAAGTCACAATGGATCTCATCATCCATGATCACTACATTGTGCTTTAAGCAGATATCTCCCATTTTCTCCAGTTCTTCTTTTGTCCATACTCTGCCAACAGGGTTGTGAGGATTGCACAGGATAAATACTTTTACATTGTTATCTACGATCTTCTTTCAAAATCTTCAAAATCAATGGTGTATTTTCCATCTTCATAATGCAGCTGGTTATTTACAAAAATTCTTCCGTTATCTTCGATCACTTCGCGGAATGGATAGTAAACCGCTGCTGGATCAGAAGCGCATCGCCTTCTTTATGCATTATAATGACTACATCATGTCCGCACACCAGTATGGTGATAACTATACGCTTACCATGATGGAAGTCCACACACTCAGTTATATTGAAGACCATCCCGGAACCTCTTCCGGTGAACTGATCCAGTACTGGGATAAAACAAAGGGAACTATTTCCCAGATCCTTACTAAATTAGAAAAACTGGAACTGATCGAAAAGCGCAAAAGATGGAAACGCGAAAACCTTTATCTATATGTGACAGCAGAAGGTTCCCGTGTCAGTAAGGCACATAAAATGTATGATATCCTGGATATCGCCAAGACCATGTCCCAGCTTCAGAAACAGTGCAGCGCCGAAGAGATCGAGGCATTTTACCATGTGATCTCTGTTTACAACGAAGTCATTAAAAAGATTTTGAGATCAACAAATCCCCACGCAAACGGACAGACGTAACACCTCTTCCCTGATTTTTATATACTAAATTTATAAAAGAATGTGCCGTGGCACAAAAAACGCAGAAACCCATCTTTTCGGACCGGTTCCTGCGTTTCTTTCATTCATTTTATACTATTTTGTATTTTATACTATTTTATTCATTTTTGTTCATCTATGATCGCTTACTGAACAGAAACTACCTTATAATCCTTATCTTCTACTGCCTTTGTAAGGACTGCATTATCTACGTCCTTATCTAAGGTTACAACAGCAGTTCCCTTTTCGTGGCTTACTTCTGCGCTCGCTACTCCGTCTAATGCTTCCAGAGCCTTCTTAACAGCTGCCTCGCAGTGTCCGCACATCATTCCCTCAATTTTCATAGTCTTTGTCATTGTTTTGTTCTCCTTTTTTGTTTCTGTATTTATTTCTGCCGCAGCAACTACTGCTCCTGCAGGAGCGGCTGCTTTACGGCGGATCTTCTTATCTTTGCGGCTGTCTTTGATATTTAATAAATTCAGCCTTAATGCATTGGTCACAACGCAGAAGCTGGATAAGCTCATGGCTGCTGCACCAAACATCGGGTTTAACTTCCATCCAAAGATGGGGATCCAGATACCTGCTGCAAGGGGGATACCGATCACATTGTAGAAGAAGGCCCAGAACAGGTTTTCATGGATGTTTCTAAGGGTTCCGCGGCTTAAACGGATGGCTGCGGGCACATCACTTAAGCGGCTCTTTACCAGAACGACATCTGCTGCGTCAATGGCAACGTCTGCACCGGCTCCAATGGCAATACCCATATCCGCTCTTGTGAGAGCAGGGGCATCATTGATACCGTCACCAACCATGGCAACTTTTCCCTGTTCTTTTAACCTGCGGATCACTTCTTCCTTACCATCCGGAAGGACACCTGCGATGACACGGTCTACACCGGCCTGGCGGCCAATGGCCTTGGCTGTGCGTTCATTATCACCGGTCAGCATAACTACTTCAATCCCCATATTCTGCAGCTCTTTTACTGCCTGTGGGCTGTCTTCTCTGATCACATCGGCAACTGCGATCATACCTGCAAGTATACCATTTTTTAAGAACATAAGAGGTGTTTTTCCCTCTTCTGCCAGTTTTTCTGCCTGGCTTTTTATCTTTTCGGATATCTCCGTCTGGCTCTGTGCAAATTTCAGGCTGCCGCCTTTTACATCCGCATCTCCCACTTTTCCTTCCAGGCCATTTCCCGGAAGTGCCTTAAATTCACTAACCGGGATCTGTTCTGCCTGTTTTTCTGCCCCATAGGCTACGATCGCCTTTGCTAACGGATGCTCGCTCCTGCTTTCCAGTGAATATGCTAATTTTAACAGCTCTTCTTCTGAAGTTCCATCTGCCGCCAGTACATCTGTTACTTTTGGCTCACCACTTGTAATGGTTCCTGTTTTATCTAATGCAACGATCTCAACTTTTCCTGTTTCTTCCAGGGAAACGGCAGTCTTAAAGAGGATACCGTTCTTTGCACCCATACCATTTCCTACCATGATTGCAACCGGTGTTGCAAGTCCCAAAGCACAAGGGCAGCTGATAACCAGAACAGAAATACCTCTTGCAAGGGCAAAACCAACGCTTTCACCTGCGATCAGCCATACAATAACCGTCAGCACTGCAATGGAAATAACAGCAGGAACGAAAATACCGGAAACTTTATCTGCCACTTTTGCGATGGGTGCCTTGGTAGCTGCCGCGTCACTGACCATACGGATGATCTGGGAGAGTGTAGTATCTTCTCCTACGCGGGTAGCTTCACAGCGGATAAAACCGGACTGGTTAATGGTGGCTGCGGAAACACGGTCTCCTGCCTGCTTGTCTACAGGAATACTTTCACCTGTAAGAGCAGCTTCGTTTACAGCGCTGTTTCCTTCTAATACGACACCATCTACCGGTATATTTTCACCAGGGCGGACAACAAATACATCACCGATGCGTACCTGTTCAACAGGTACTTCTGTTTCTTTTCCCTCTTTTTCCACTACGGCAGTCTTTGGTGACAGCTTCATCAGGCTCTTTAAGGCATCTGTAGTCTTTCCTTTGGAACGGGCCTCTAACATTTTTCCGACTGTGATCAGTGTCAGGATCATAGCGGCAGATTCAAAGTAGAATTCATGCATGTAGCCCATCACTGCCTCTGCATCTCCCTGATGTTCAGCATAAGTCATGGCAAACAGTGCATAGGAGCTGTAGCCGAAGGAGGCAAAGGAACCTAAGGCTACTAAGGTGTCCATGTTTGGAGCACCATGGAACAGGCTCTTAAAACCGTTAATAAAGAACTTCTGGTTGATGACCATAATGATCACTGTCAGATACAGCTGTACCAGACCCATCATCACATGGTTGCCGTCCATAAATGCCGGCAGCGGCCAGTTCCACATCATATGTCCCATGGAGAAATACATAAGGACAAGTAAAAAACCTACGGAATATAATAAACGTTTCTTTAAAATAGGAGTTTCATGGTCTGCAAGGGCCTCTTCAGAAGCTGCAGCGCTGTTTGCTCCACCGTTTTTTTCTCCTTCGGCATCTTTTGCAGACGCGCCATAGCCTGCATCTGCTACTGCTTTTATGATCTCCTGGTCTGTGGCACTTCCTTCCACGCCCATGGAGTTGGTTAAAAGGCTGACAGAGCAGGAAGTTACTCCCGGCACCTTGGAAACCGCCTTTTCTACACGGGTGCTGCAGGCTGCACAGCTCATTCCCGTTACTGTATACTGCTTCATTGTATTACTGGCTCCTTTCTTATACCTGTTCATACCTGTTTAGGTTCCACACACGGTCGTGCTCCACTGCCTGCTGACGCAGGCGGAACCTTCATTTTCCTCTCCACTTATTTCATAAGTTTCTGCAAGGTGGTCACCAGTTCATCGATCACCTCATCTTTTCCCGCTCTTATATCTTCTGCTACACAGGTCCTGATATGATTTGCAAGAAGGACCTTATTAAAACTGTTTAACGCTGCATTGGCTGCAGCCACCTGTATTAATATGTCCGGACAATAAGCGTCCTTTTCCACCATCCCTTTAATTCCCCGTATCTGGCCTTCAATGCGGTTTAAGCGGTGGATCAGGTCTTTGTATTCCTTTTCTGAACGCTCTTTTGTTTTATGGTGGCAACAGCAGCATTTTTCTTCTTCCATAAACGTTCCTGTCTTTCTCCTTTATTTTCCCACCATTCCCCTGGGAATATACGCATTATATACCCCACCAGGGTATATTGTCAAGTAGGCTGTTCCCATAATTTTTCTCATTAAGATATTTTGGCTGGACCATGATCATTTTCCCCCCGGATACTGCTCTCTTTCTTGCAGAGCGATTGCTCCTGTGCTATAATAGTGACAGAAAATTCTGAAAATTACTATATCTGTATTTTTACAGATATCCGACTGCAAAGGAGGATTTATGGATCTGATCAACCAGTTTATTGAAAACTATAAAAAGAAACTTACTTTTTATGAAAATCTGGGACGTATTTCCTCTTCTCAACTGGAAGATGCCTTACAGTCAGCCGGTATCCGGGCTATGGTCACTTACAGGATCAAAAACCCCGGCCGTTTAAAAAGTAAGATACTGCGCAGAAATGTCAAGCGCACGGTTCCCTATAAGAACATGAAAGAGATCTACGAGGATATTGCTGACCTTTGCGGCATCCGTGTGTCCCTGTATTTCCCAGGTGACCGCATAAAAGTAGACTCCCTGATCAGCGATCTTTTTCAGGTGATCGAGCGCAAACAGTTCCCGGAACAGTCCAAACCGCCTACCTATAACAAACGTTTTTCCGGCTACTGGGCCAATCATTACCGGGTGCATATGAAAGAGGAAATAGTACAGCCTTCCGAAAAACGCTACTGCGCTGCCAGGATCGAGATCCAGGTAGCTTCTGTCCTGATGCATGCCTGGTCTGAGGTGGAACATGACCTGGTGTATAAGCCTATGCAGGGAACACTTTCTGAGGAAGAACTGGCTATCTTAGATGAATTAAATGGTCTGGTGCTTACCGGTGAAATCGCCCTGGAACGGCTTCAGGCTGCTGGAAATGAAAGGATTCAGAACAGTAAAGCTACTTTTGCCAATCAGTTTGAGCTTGCCTCTTATTTATATAATTATTTAAGCAATAATTTCCTTCCGGAAGATATCAAGCTTCGTATGGGAAATATTGAGCTGCTGTTCCGCTTTTTAAGCAGCTTAAAGATATTACGGGCAAAAGATATCGGACCTATCGTAAAGTCTGTAAAATTTGAAAAAGACAAACGTACCATTTCCCAGCAGATCATTGACCAGATCATCAGCGGAAATGAAAAGAGATACCAGGCATACCAGAAGCTGCGCTCCGATGACTCCAATTTAACGGTGGAACATCAGGAAGCCATCAACTACTTCTTTGGCCAATGGGTGCCTCTTGAAAATCTCTTAAACCGTGTGACCAAGCGCAGTTCCCGTTCCGTAAGCGTATTTAATATCAACGCTTTAAAACGACTGGGAGTGCTTGATAAAGAATGTATTAACCAGATCGCCTTTTTACGAAAAATGCGAAATTCCCTGATCCATGATATTGAAGTACCGGAAGCTTCTTATATCCGGGAACAGGGCGAGGAAGCGAAAGTTTTACTGGAAAAATTAACGAAATTATTAGAAACGAAAACAGCAGAGGGGTAAATTCCTCTGCTGTTTTTATATAATAGATATTGTCTGCAAAACCTGCCAACAGCCGCACGGGGCTGATGCATAGCAGTATGTGGTTATGATCATTTGCAATTATCGGATTTCTTCAACTGCAGATATGTGATTTCCCTTCTTAACTGTAAACTGCATTACATACACTTTAAAGGGTCCATCGTCGCCTTTTGCAAAAGGTTCTTCTCTAAAGATTTCCGCCTGTATCCCCTGTTTTTCAAGATCTCTTTTACGTTTGTTGGCTTTTTCAAACAGAATTTTATGCTTTTTTTCGTTCTCTTCTCCAAAATAACGTCTTGGATAAATGACCGCTGCCTGATCCATCTGCCGGATCAGATGATCGGTTACTCTCTTATGGGCTTCTCTGTGAAACATCCAGGCAATGTATCTGGCAAGTACCCTGACGGGGTATCTTTTATACAGGGATACCATTTTTGCAAACCAGGTATCTTTCTTCTGTTTTGCAGCCTCTTCCACCAGTTTTGCTGCCAGCGGCGAACATTTCCACGGTTCTTCTTTTTCTCTTACATAGGCCAGTGAAGCTGCCGGATAAAACAGATAACTTAAAGGCGGAAATTCTCTTAAAGATGCCAGTTTTTTCTCTTCTTCACTGCAGCAATCTTCTCCCAGATATTCCCATTTATCCCCTAAAATAGCGATCTTATATTCTAACTGGCGCAGATACTCATATCCCTTCACCCAGAAATGACCGATCTCACCATAATCATACAGCTCACATTCCAGGCTGATATCTTTAAAAAACAGGGTGCAGACTGTATCTCCCTGATGGACCGCCAGGATATACCGCCCCTTTTCTTCACCTTCCGCGTCCGTGTTATCTGTTTCTTCTTTATCCAGGAAGCGCTTAGTTCTCCCTCGTAATCCGGCAGGTAATTTCCTGTAAGCACTGCCTCATGGAATACCAGAAAGCTTTCCGCTGTGTCATTCATCATATACACCAGACGGATATCCGATGGCTTTTCCTCTCATCACCAACCGGCAGATTCAAAGTTCAAACTGCCCCTGTTCCAACAGATCTGCCAGCTTTTCAAATTCCATTCGAACAGTCTAATCTCACCCTGCTCTCCTTCATTTGCCTCTTCCATAGTAACATTTTCCTGGCCATCTTCCACATACTCCAGACGCAGCACTGCCTGGGCCAGTTTAAAGCAATACGGGCTACTTTTCCCTTTCTGCTCCTGCTTTTGATCAGATCCAGCAATTCGTCCAGGACTGCCCTTGTAAGATAACCGCCTCTCCAGTGAAAAGCATTTTTCCCTTTTCGCCGCCTGAAGAGAACGTTTATACACATCTTCTGTCTTTGTAAAGCGACATTTTCTTCTCTTTGTAATAAAATGATCCCCGTCTGTACAGGCGGCGCGCGATCAGCGGCTCATGGTCCCGGAAAATATTTTATCATCCAGATTAAAGTAATCGTAGCGGATCTCCTTTGCACCAAAGCTGTGCTTACCTAACGTATTGTCAAAGGTAGCATCCAGGTGATAATACGTGCCGCCGATCTTTACAATATTCCAGGTATGACGGTATTTGATCCCTTTTCCGGATTATTTCCGCAAATAGCGATCATACACCAGATACCTAAGGCGTCACAAAGCACTTTTACAGATTTGGCGATCCCTTCACATACCCTACGCCCTGTCCTAAAGGACCGATGATCTCATGAGAATAAGATTTCTTTAACTTATCATAATGTACATTTTCACAAATAAAATCATGTACATACTTTTCCCATTCGAAAGCTTCATAGCAGGGCGGACCAGCTTTTCCACTCTGGCTTTTAATGCTTTCTGGTGTTCTTTGATCTTTCCTTTTTCAAAAATATACCCGGCAAAAGTGATATTGGCCGAGTCCTGATAATACCGGTAATGAAATCCCTCTGCCCAGAAGATCTCCGGATGGTCCAAACGCAGCTGGAAAAATACGTCGCTTAGTTCCCGTCCTTCTAATTTCGGCACCTGGAAGCTGTCGGAAAGTGCCATGAGCCCTGGTAAATGGCGTAGTAGACAGCCTGTTTGGGCTTGCTCATCTTTGTATAGTAATATGGTTCCATAATAATTTCCTTTCATGATCAGATGAAAGTCACCGTAAAAGCTGATGTCATCTGCAATCCATCTGTCTCACAGAAGCCATCAGTTTCTTAATGTCCTCTCAAAATCAGGCATAGAAAGCTTCTGAGAGAACATTTTATTTATGCACAGAGCATCTGCAACTCTGCCATATCTGTCCTTGTCCAACGGGAAATATTATAACCTGTCCCTTATCTTTTGTAAACTGTTTTTGTTTAAAACCTGGCTTAAACATCCGGTTTACGGCCTAAATAAAGAGCTGCTGCCTCTTTGAAAGGTTTTCGCCAATAACGATCAGCACTTCCTGGCCTTTTGGCGCCGGTTTCAGAGAAAATTCCTACTGGTGGCATTTAACTCCAACCAGCCGTTTTCTCCCTTTTTATATAGCCTTTGATGCGAAAGATCTTTCCGCAGGAAGGATCCCTAAACATATTTTCTACTGCTGTTTTAGCTGATCCGGATCCATGGAAAAATTCAGATAGTACAGAGAATCAAACACTTTCCCCTGTTCTAAATGCATTTTTCATAATCTTCCATGCGGTATTCACAGTTGAGCAGACGCTTATAATCAGCCTCTTCCAGATCTTCCCAGTTTTTGCACAGGATCTGATCCAGGGTAAACCTTCGTTTACAATGTACCTGTTCCATTGCCTGGTTCAGATAAGAAAGGGTGGCTTTCAACTGTTCTTGAGACACTTCATCGCATTTACTGAAAAGCACGCAGCCTGCATCTGCTACTTCTGATGCCAGCAGATATTTTGCCTCTTTTGAAAGATCCTCTTCCAGGCCTGCATCCACCAGTGCGATCACATTTCCCGGCTCATAAAAGCGGTCTAACGGCTCTTCATAAAGAGTGTCAAAAAATTCATCCACATCATAAATGCCAGACGGCTCTACGATCACCCGGTCATAGCCTTCCATAGCCATTGCGATCAGCTTGGTTTTAAATCTGCGTCTGTGGCAGTCTGCGTCACAGCCTCCGGCGATCATTTCCAATGTGCAGTTATCCCTTCTAAATCCTGTAAAGGAGCATATCCACATTGATGGCGCCAAAATCATTTTCCAGTATTCCGATCTTCTTCCCTGTTTCATCAGATAAGAAGCATACTTTTTTATAAAAGTTGTCTTCCCGGCACCTAAAAATCCGGTGATCAGATCGATCTTTATCATATCTTTCACTCCTCGTATAATATCTTTTAGATACATAAATACATATATTTTGGTTAATAAGTTACTAAATAAATATTTGTTCAATAGGCTTAGTAAAGCCCATGATATAATTGTCCCAGTGTCAATCAGGTAATAGTTCTTTTCACTCCTGTTGAACCAGTAATGGTTGCTTCATACTAAGTCTGTTCCCCTGACATGGAAGTTAGCTTCAAACCGGCTGGCTGTTTGCTTAAGTTCATGGATAACCATCTAGCAGTGTGGTTTCGCATCTGTCCATCTTAAGCTGGATTCTTATATGCGAGGGTGTCGATGCTCCATGATCATGGGTTTTACCAAGCCGATTGAACACTTTAATCTACAACGAAAGAAGGTGATTACAATGAACACTCTTTACGTCGGTATCGATGTAAGCAGCAAATCCAATGTCGTTTACTTAATGCTTCCAAATGGAGATAAACACAGCAACTTTTCTGTTGCTAACTCTCATGAAGGTTCTACCCTGTTGGTAAAAAAAATCTATTCTGCTTTAACTTCACATTCCCTTGACACGGTTCTGATCGGTCTTGAAGCAACCTCAGTTTACGGAGACAATCTCGTGTACTTCTTAAGGAAGATGCCACTCTGGCACCGTTTAACAGAAAGATTCATGTCTCAATCCTAAGCAAGTCAAGAAGTTTCACGATACTTACAATGACTTGCCAAAGAATGATTATGTGGACTCTTTTGTTATTGCTGACTGCCTGCGTTTCGGTAGAATCAACAAAGAGGTATATATGGGAGACTACCGTTATAAAGCTCTCCAAAACCTCACACGGGCACGTTTCTTCGCTGTTCAGAATCTTGTCAAAGAAAAGCAGCGATTCATGAATGTGCTGTTCAAGAAGTATTCTACTATGACGCAGGAGAAGGTATTCAGCGATGCCTTCAGCACTACTGCCCTTGCTGTCTACGATGAATTTGAATCCGCAGAAGCACTGGCAAATATGGACTTACATGAGCTTACTGACTTCATCATTGAAAAAGGAAAGAATCGCTTTCCTGATCCTGATGCAGTAGCCAAAGCCATTCAGAAAGCTGCCCGCAGTTCTTACCGTTTACCCAAGACGGTAAATGACTCTGTTAATCAGGTGCTTTCAATATCCATAACCTCTATGAAGGCATTGGAATCTCAAATCAAAGAGTTCGATAAAGCTATCAAAGCCCTGATGGAACTCTTGCCAAATGTATTGATATCCATTCCAGGTATTGGGCCTGTATATTCAGCCGGTATCATGGCTGAAATCGGAGATATCAATCGTTTTGATAATCAGGCATCGCTTGCTAAATATGCGGGGCTTGCCTGGAAACAACACCAGTCCGGTGGATTTGAAGCCGAAGTTACAAGGCTCATTCCATCAGGCAACCGATTTTAAAGTATTATCTGTGTGAAGCCGCATTTTCTCTTGTAAGATGCGACAAGGAATACAGCGACTTCTACCACCTCAAATACAAAGAGGTAAACAGATGCCAACACAAACGTGCACTCGCATTAACTGCCCGTAAATTTGTGCGTTTAGTCTTTCGACTGCTGAAAGACAACCGCCTATACTGTCCAGCAAAGTAGATTCCATCTGCTTGCTGATGAACTACGCCCTGCTCATTTAAAAAATCTGGTCGACAGGGCTTAGGTGGGTGTTTTTTGTCTTTGCGGTATATATCAAAAATGTATGATTTTTAAATCATTTATTTTCTTGACATCACACCGCTGGACTTAATGAAAGTCAGTTGTTACGTGCCGCTGGCACTCCCACAACTGCCATGTCCATTACAACATCTAAGAATACGCCTGCGCCTGCCAGTACGTCTTCATCTTTGGTATATTCTTCCGGGTTGTGACTGATGCCCTTAACGCTTGGTACAAAGATCATAGCTGTCGGGCAGATCCTTGCGATCATCTGGGCATCCTGCCCTGCGCCGGAAGTGATGCGTCTTACACTTAAACCATGGGCTTTTGCTGCTTTTTCCACTTTTTCTACAATGCCTTCGTCAAATGGAACCGGATCAAATTCTGTCAGACGCTCGGTGGAGATCTTAACATCATCTTCTTTTGCCAGATCCTTTAAATACGCAGCCAGGATCTTCTCGTCATTATCCAGCTTTTCTTTGTCTGGGTTTCTTAAATCCACAGTAAATACAGCCTTTGAAGGGATAACATTGATGGCATTTGGCTTAAATTCAATACAGCCTACGGTAGCAACGCCCCCTGACTTCTCCACTAACTGTCTTAAGAATACATTTACCTTTGCTGCTGCCAGTCCTGCGTCATGTCTTAATGCAGTTGGTGTGGTTCCTGCATGGTTTGCAGCACCTTCGATCGTAACTCTCTGCCAGTGGATGCCCTGAAGATTCTCTACTGCGCCGATGCGAATGCCCTCATGGTCAAGGATCGGTCCCTGTTCAATGTGCAGTTCCACAAATGCATATGGTTTAATAAATCCAGGCTCTACGGTTCCTTCATATCCGATGCGCTTTAATTCATCTCTTAAAACAGTTCCATCTGTTCCTACTGCATCCAGAGCGTCCTCTACATCCATACCGCCAGCATAAACTAAAGATCCCATCATATCAGGTGAATAGCGGACGCCTTCCTCATTGGTAAAAGCAGCTGCAACAATAGGCCTTGCAGAAACCATTCCTGCATCCTTTAAAGTTTTGATCACTTCAATACTGGAGATCACACCCAGACATCCGTCATACTGTCCAGCGTTGATGACCGTATCAATATGGGAACCGATCATAAGGGGCGCCTGATCTTTATTTTCAGGAGTCTCCCAGATACCGAAAATATTTCCGATCCGGTCTACTACTACCTCTAAACCAGCTTCCTTCATCCATTTGGAAACCAGGTCCCTGCCCTGTTTTTCTGTATCAGAAGCAGCCAGTCGGGTTCTTCTTCCTTCTGCGTCCTTTCCAATTGCTCCCAGTTCGTTGATCCTTGCCAGTAATCTTTCTCCGTTTACAGATACCATAATATGACCTCCTCATTTTATCCGGCAGCGTTCTGTCCGGTCTGTACCCTCAGTATAGTCACATGGACCTTATGTTTCTATCACTAATAGAACGGATTATATCATATTTGTACCAGATTATCACTGTCCCCATTCCGAAAAACAGGGAAAAGTGATATACTTTGGACAATTCATATCAGAAAAGACTCTGAACATACTAAATATACAAACATACATATACAAAGGAGAATGATACTTTATGAATGTTTCCTTTCCAAAATGCAATCAGGCCGGAACTGAATTTGTCATATCCACTACCGATGACCTGCAAGAAAAGTCAATTACCTGTCAGAAGACTTTCCTGTTGCCATTTTCACACAGACCTATCACCATGCTGCCAGTGACTCCACACCTTTCCACTGGCACAATGAGCTGCAATTAAACTGGGTTTCAGAGGGAGAGCTGGAATACTGCATCAATGGTGACTCTCCGTCTGTCCGGAGATAAGATCCTTCTGGTAAAGGACCATCAGCTTCACAGTTCCCGCACCACCGGAAAAGATACCTGTTCCCTGTGTATCAACTTTCTCCTGACATTTTCCATCCCATGATCTTAAAACACTATATCCGGCCTTTCCTGGAAAACGAAAATTTCACCAGTTCCATCCAGCTTTTAAATCCGGGCCAGATCAACATTTTAGAAAGTCTTTTAGATCAGACCAGCGAACCTTTGGGATATTTTTCCATTGTAAATTTTCTATCCCAGGTATTTGAGGAACTGATCCGCTCCTTTGATGAAAACCGGACCAGAACGATAAAGAAGAAAAAGAATTGTTCCAGTCCATGTTAAGTTTCGTCCACAGCCATTATCAGGATCCTTTGACAGTCCGCCAGATTGCTGCCTACGGGATCATCAATAAGAACCGCTGTACCGACCTGTTCCGTAAATATACCCGGCTGTCCCCTATTAAATACCTGAACGAATACCGGCTTTATATGGCAAAAATCTGATCCTAAACACGAAAAACCTATATCTGAGATCAGTGCTGACGTAGGATACAATCAGATCAGCCATTTTATTGAACAGTTCCGGGTGCCTATGGCCTTTCTCCCTTAAAATACAGGAACCAGTTTGCTGGTCAGTCTTCTGATCGTACCAGCAGTTTATCATAAGTCAGATCCATTCCTGCTGCTCCTAAAGGCGCTGTGATCAGGATTGCTAAAACCGCTACTGACAGAACGATCTGGCCACAGGGCAATCCCATTGCAAGAGGTACGGATCCGATCGCTGCCTGTACCGTTGCTTTTGGAAGATAGGCGATCACACAAAACAGCCGCTCTTTTGTTTAATTTCGTGCCCAGCATACAAAGGGATACTCCCACAGCCCGGAACATTAAGCCCACAAAGATCATCAGCACTGCTGCGATCCCTGCCTGCATGGTATAACGGATATCCACAGCTGCACCTACCAGTACAAAAGGATCACCTCTGCTGCAATCCACAGTTTTCCAAATTTCTCTGAAAGACGTTTTGATACCTTGGGAATACATTTGATCCGGATCACTGCTGCCATACTTACAACTGCCAGCAGACCGGAAACAGATACCTTTCCCTTTAACCATGTTTCCACAGACATTAAGAAAAATGACATTCCAGGATCAGAATTACTTTCATACTGTTGCGCACATAATGTTCTTTTGCATAAGCTGTTTCAAAGAACAAGCTGAGCCCGTATCCTGCCACTGCTCCCAGTGCTATGCCTAAAGAATGGATACCGGAATATTGATAAAATCTGCAACATGTGCACTGCCGCCCTGAGCCATATTGGTGAATGTGGAAAACAGGACGATCACAAAAATATCATCACAGGATGCACCGGCCATGATCATCTGCGGAATTCTCTGGTCTGTTCCATATTTTGTCTCCATCAGCTGAACCATTCGCGGGATCACAACTGCCGGTGACACTGCGCCTAAAACAGCTCCCATTACAGCCGCTTCCACTCTTGAAATATGCAGGATAGCCGGGGCAAAATAACAAAGGCCAGAATTTCAAAACTGGCAGGAACACAGGACATCATAAGAGCCGGTCTGCCTACTTTCTTTAGATCTGCCAAATTCAGGGACAATCCCGCTTTTAACAGTATGATGATCAATGCCATCTGCCGCAATTCCGAAGAGATCCCCAGGATCGACTCTGAAAGCCAGTTTAATACACAGGGCCCCAGTAAAATACCTGTGACCAACATGCCAATGATACGGGGTATCTTAAATTTCTGGCACAGCGCCGCCATGGCAAGACCCAGTAAAAATACAAATGATAGTGATGTTAACATTTTCATTTTCCTCCTTTAATAGCACGGATCCCCAAACCTGATCAATTCATATACTGTCAGCAGATCAACAGCCTCCATTGCAACAAAAAGCTGGTGACTCCGTGAATGTTTCATCACAGAAGTCATCAGCTTACATTTCTAAGCGGTTCAGGTTTCCCTTGGGAGAACTTCATTCCCGGCACTTATTATAAAACATAACCATCTGATTGTAAATATTTATTTTCAGATCGTCCGTTCTAATTTTCCATTCCATGATCTTTCATTTCATGATTTTCCATTGCATTTTCCAGGGAGCTGGCACCATTATAAAAGCACAGCCGTTACGTCCGTTTTCCTTTACATGATAAAGGGCCTTATCTGCGTCTTTGAAAATGCTCTCACCCGGATTTTTCCTGTCAGAGAATGCCACACCTACGCTTAAGGTTACAGCCGGAACTTCTCCCTCTGTCTTTGCCAGTTCTTCCCCAACATACTTAAGCTTATCTTCAATGGTATACTTCAGGTCACTGGTCACATCTACCATGATCACGGCAAATTCATCACCGCCAATACGACAGACATAGTCGATGCTTCGGAATGCTTTTCAGGCTTCCGGTCACTTTCTGTAAAATAGCATCTCCCACTGCATGTCCATATATATCATTTACGGATTTAAAATATCCACATCAATAAGGATCAAGGCAAAAGCGCATCTCCTGTTTCATAAATATGAAGGAGTTTTCATAGGAACCTCTGTTTAATGCCTCTGTAAGGGCATCATGCTCTGCCTGATGACAGATCAGCTTCTGGGTCTCCTGATTTTCCAGATAAACTCTGTTATAAGTATTTGCAAGGTTCTGCAGTTCAGCAGCGCCGATCGCAGGAATATTTCCCCTTTTATGCTTTCGTTATAGCTTACAAGCGGTCTGACAATAAGAAATCTTAACATCAGACAGATAAAGACCATGATCACCAGCATAAGAACAATGCCGATCTCCAGTTTCATGTACATATCAGAGAAAATGGTAGTTGCTCTTCCCTGGCGATTCCTCGTCTGGCTGATCAGTCCGTTCATACACCGTGATACATCTGAATTGATCCGTGTCCGCATGGTTTCATAATCATCATCACAGACCATGTTACCTGCCCGGATCAGTTTTCCGTCTCTTCCCAAATGGGCGTCTTCTTCACTTAACTGTACATTTTTATGGCTTCCGGCAGGTATCTTCCGGTACGGAAAGTGCCTCAGACACCAGACGCATGGCATAATATTCCGTGTTCATCAGTTCACTGGAATATTCCATTGCTTCCTCTAAGGAGTCAAATATCTCTGTTCCATCAAAATACTGCTTCAGGCTTTCCACTGCATGCGATGGCTATTCGTTTCTGCAAAATACAGATCCATATACTTGCTTTCCCGGGTGATCGCATACAGGCGAACCTGCTCTGTCAGATAAGCAGAACCATTTTGCAGCTGTTTTGCCGCCTTTTCACAGGCAATATACTGTTCTGTAGTCATGCGAAGCGTTCTGAATTCTTTCTCACTCCTATAAGAAATGATCGCAAACATGATCGCCAGCACTACAGTTATCCCCATAGTCCATGCGCTTACTTTCCGTATCTTGATCTTTTAGCCATAGCCGTATCCGCCTTTTTAATGTCTGATATACCTGTCTTTCAATTACTTTCTTCTGTCCGTTTTCTCCCATACATATCCCTGGCAATTTTCATAGGATGCATAACAATGCCAAAGAGCTGCCGGCCTTATTAAAGGCTTGGCAGCTCGCACATTCACGGCAGATTTTCTCGCCACTTCTCCTTAAAACACTAAATTGATTTTATCACAGCAGGCTGGGGCGTCAAGGCTGGATAGAGATACAACTTATCGATACAACTTTGTAGACTTTGCTTTCTTTTGTTGATTTTAGCCCCGCGGATGCAATACTATCTCTGGAATTTAATCAGGGAGCATCCCTGCGTACGCAAGGACTATAGATACGTTCTATTTTATCCATCCATACACTAACAATATTGAGTTGGTTTGTCAAGAGATTAATGCTGCTTTTACAAAGAGCATCTGCACATAAGAAATGCTTAAATTTTACAGACTGGGCAATTAGATGTTGCTTTGTTTATGCGGGGAATACGGCTTGCGGACTCTGTACACCTTCATGATATGGGGTTCATCCCGCACATGCGGGAATACAGTCCCCTATGGGCATGTTCCCGGCTTATGCCAGGTTCACCCCGCTCACGCGGGAATACGACGGCGTGATTACGTCGATTGGGCTTAACTTGTTCACCCCGCTCACGCGGGAATACGAAGCATGTGCAAAAGAACTTGCCGCCCGCCTGGGTTCATCCCCGCTCACGCGGGGAATACTTGTCCCCGGTATTCTTAAATCTGCTGATATCAGGTTCATCCCGCTCACGCGTGGAATACTCCTGCACGCTGTTGAAATTTCCCGATCTTGGGTTCACCCGCTCACGCGGGAATACCTTATGTTATCTGTAATCAATAGGCGTAAACAGGTTCACCCGCTCACGCGGGAATACAGCCATTATATAGCTCTTTTGTCCTTGTCAGGTTCACCCGCTCACGCGGGAATACAAATGAGATTATAGCCGCTGTCAGCGGCTGCAGGTTCACCCGCTCACGCGGGAATACGATCTGGAAGATGTACTCTACCAGTGGAGCGGTTCACCCGCTCACGCGGGAATACTAAAAATTTTTGATAAAATGTTACACAATAAGGTTCACGCTCACGCGGGAATACTATATATGTGATACCACATACCAGTATCAACCAGGTTCACCCGCTCACGCGGGAATACTACCAATTGTCTAATATAAAAGTTAATGGACTGGGTTCACCCGCTCACGCGGGGAATACTTGAGTCCTTTATGAGCGATCTGATCAACCACACCCAGGAAGATGAAGCATTTATGCAGGACAGAGCCCGTACACTGCGTCTCCCAATAGAAGCCACCTACCGTCTCTGCGTGATCAAATGGGATAAATTCATCCTCCCACAGGCTGACTATGTAAGGAACCGTTTAAGAAGCTGCTTAAAATTCCCGCTGTTTCGCGTAGTCCTTTATCACGATTCCATCCTTTTGCTGCTTCAGGGAAATATCCCCAGCTTAAAGGTCATGGAAGAGATCAATGACTCCATGGGTGAATTCAGCGAAGTATTAAAGATCTGCCACGGATATGCCGGCTTTTCCACTGCCAGCTTTCCTCTTATGAAATTAAATATTGCTTATCAGCAGGCACTTACAGCAGTCCGCTACGGCACCATGTTAAACCCAGATAAGGGCATTTACTTCTATTCCCATTATTATATTTATGAAATGCTGGATGAATATAAGAAACGTTATGCATTAGAAGATATGTATATCCAGAAACTGAAGGAACTGAAAAATCCTTCAGAAGAGCATTATGACAATCTTTCCCTTTTACGCAACTATCTGCTCACGGAGCGCAGTATTTCTTCTACTGCAAAGATCATGCACATGCACAGAAACAGCGTGATCTACCGTCTGGGAAAGATCCAGGAAGCATTAGGCTTTGACTTAAATGACCCGGATGTAAGGCTTCGTGTTCTGATCTCCTTTAAGATCCTGGAACTGATAAGTGGCGAGCCACTGCCCTGCATCGATGGTCAGCAGGGCAGTGAGTCTTTTAACTTTTATGAATAATAGAGAGTATGGATTATGCTTTTAATTTCCTGATCTCTGCTGTCAGTGTTGGCAGTACATCAAAGAGATTTCCTACAATACCGTAGTCAGCAGCTTTGAAGATAGGTGCTTCCGGGTCTTTATTGATAGCAACGATGCAGTCAGATCCGGACATACCTGCTAAATGCTGGATGGCACCTGAGATACCACATGCAATGTAAAGCTTTGGTCCTACAGTCTTACCTGTCTGGCCTACCTGATGTGCATGTCCGATCCATCCGGCATCAACTGCTGCACGGGATGCGCCTACGGCTCCGCCTAATACTTCTGCCAACTCTTCGCAAAGCTTAAAGTTTTCAGGACCGCCCATTCCGCGGCCGCCTGCTACGATCACTTCTGCATCTTCCAGATTTACCACACCAGCTGCTGCTTCCCTGATGGATTCTAACAGCTTAGTACGGATCTTTTCAGCTGGAACAGTCACTTCTTCTGTAATGACTTCCACTTCTTTTCCCTCTACCGGTGTCTTCTTAAATACGCCTGGGCGTACAGTACCGATCTGAGGTCTTGTATTCGGGCACATGATCACTGCCATCAAGTTTCCGCCAAATGCCGGTCTTGTCCATGCTACGTTTCCGCTTTCTGCATCATAATCCAGACTGGTACAGTCAGCTGTCAGACCTGTACGCAGACGGCAGGACAGTCTTGGAGCAAAATCACGGCCATTGTTGGTAGCACCGATCAGGATGGCACTTGGCTGATATTTTTCAACTAAACTGGTCATTGCATAGGTATATGCGTCAAAGCTGTATTTCTCATATTCGCCACCGGATACACTGATGATCTGGTCAGGTCCATATCCCTTTATCTGCTCAATTGCTTCCGCATTGTCCTTGCCAAATACAACGGCAACTAACTTCTCACCGGATTTTTCCGCTAACATACGGCCCGGATTTAACAGCTCCAGACCTACACTTTTGCTTTTCCTTCATCTGTTTCAATGAATACCCAGATATTTTTATTTGTAAACTCGCTCATAGTCCTCACACCTCTCAGATAATCTTGGCTTCGCTCAGTAAAGCAGCCAGTTTTACAGCAGATTCACTGCCGGTCTCCTCATTTAAGATCACCGCATCCTTTGTCTGGACAGGTGTAAATGTCTTTTAACCTTGGTAGGAGAACCATTTAAGCCCAGTCTCTCCGGCTCGCATACCATATCCGGATCACTGTTGGTAATCTCTTCGATCACTGCTCTGTTTGCAGCCATTTTACTCTTAATGGTTGGATAACGTGGATCATAAGTGGTCTTGGTCACTGTAACCAGTGCAGGTAAAGAAACCTCTACCAAATCATGTCCTTCGTCTGTATCTCTTGTAACATGAAGCTTTCCATCTGCCATTTCTACTGCTGTAGCTAAGGTTACATGAGGCAGATCCATGTGCTCTGCGATCTCAGGTCCAACCTGTGCTGTATCACCGTCAATAGCCTGTTTTCCACAGAAGATCAGATCAAATTTCTCACCTGTCTTAGCTTCTACTGCTGCAATAGCCCTGCTTAAAATATAGCTGGTAGCCAGTGTATCAGAACCGCCAAATGCTCTGTCAGTTACTAAAATGCCTGATCTGCGCCTACTGCCAGACACTCCTTTAATGCATTCTTTGCCTGAGCCGGGCCCATGCTGATAACGATGACTTTTCCGCCTTCTTTTCCTTTAAACGTACTGCCATTTCCAGTGCGCACGCGTCAAAGGATTAACGATACTTGGAACGCCTTCACGGATCAATGTGTGCTTAACAGGATCGATCTTGATCTCTGTTGTATCCGGCACCTGCTTAATACAAACCAAAATATTCATACTTTCCACCTCTGTTTTATAAGATAATGATGTTTATTAACTTGCTTTATTTGCCCTTATACTCAGGAGTTCTCTTCTCTAAAATGAACTTACGCCTTCTAATTTATCTTCTGTACTGCACAGAGTGCTGAGAGCTAACATTTCAAGAAGTTCTCCCACATCCTGGCTGGAAGACATGGATGCCTGTACCACGTTTCGCAATGCGGATGGCAACCGGTCCCTTTGCGATCAGCTTAGAAGCCATTTTCTTAGCTTCTGCCATCAGATCTGTCTTTGGCACACACTTAGTGGCAAGTCCGATCTGTACTGCTTCCGGTCCACCGATCTTGCGTCCTAAAGGATCACATCCTGGGCTCTTCCCAGTCCGATCAGTCTTGCAAGTCTCTGGGTTCCGCGGCTCCCGGTAAAAGTCCCAATCCTGTTTCAGGAAGTGCAAATAATGCATCTTCTGATACAACACGGAAATCGCAGGCAATCGCTGTTTCACAGCCGCCGCCAAATGCATATCCATTTACTGCCGCGATCACTGGTTTGGAGCATTTCTGGATCAGATCCAGTGCTTTCTGTCCTGCGCCGCCTAAGCAGTCTGTAGATTTCTTTGTTTTCAGGCTATTAAGATCTGCACCTGCTATAAATACCTTCTCTCCTGCGCCTGTTACGATAATTACCTTTACTTCATCGGCCTTATCCGCCCATGTGAAAAACTGGTTCATCTCTGCCCATGACAGATCATTTAAAGCGTTCATCTTCTCCGGCCGGTTGGCAGTAAACACTGCGATACCCTGCTCGTCGATCTCCAGCTTAAAATTCTGGTATTCCATAAAATATGAAACCTCCTTCATATCTGCTGTTATAATATTAACTATTTTCGGTTCTATTTCATCTTCATATTTTCCAAAATAAATTTCTTCCCGCAGTCCTGATTTGTACTTTTAACCTTAATTTCCCAATACCGTTTTGTTAAAATATAAACTATCAAAGATGGGATTATTATATATCTACAGCCTTCCGGCTGTAGATCCATAAAACAGAGGAGGTATTTATCATTATGAAACCATTGGAAGGGATTACCGTAGTAGAGCTTTCTACTTATATTGCAGCCCCTCATGCGGACGTATTTTAGCAACACAGGGCGCACGGGTCATCAAAGTAGAGTCACCATCAGGGGATGTGGAACGTAAATTCGGTCCTACTTTATTCTGTCCTGCAAACGACGAGGAAAACCCTATCTATGACACCTTAAACGGCGGAAAAGATCACCTGATGCTGGATCTTAAGAAACCGGAAGATATGGAACGCTTCCATAAATTATTAGCAAAAGCGGATGTATTTGTTACCAACAACCGTCTTCAGGCCTTAAAGAAAATGAGACTGGACTACGATTCCTTAAAAGAGCGCTATCCAAAACTGGTCTATGCCATCCTGTTAGGCTATGGCGAAAAGGGTCCAAAAGTCAACTTACCAGGCTTTGATGCCATTGCCATGTTTGCAACTGGTGGTCTGATCCAGGATATGATGGTAGATGCTCCTGGAAGCTATCCTGTATACCTGCCAATGGGCTTTGGTGACCTGGTATGCGGAACTGCTTTAGCAGGCGCTATCGGAACTGCATTATATGGAAGGACTCAGAGCGGGAAAGGTGATTATGTATCCATTTCCCTGTACGGCGCAGCTATGTGGATGTTCAGCGTCATGTCTACCGGTACCCAGTTTGGCTACAAGTGGCCAAGAGGACGTTATCAGGGCGGACCTATGGGCGTTCCTTATAAGACAAAAGATGGCCGCTGGATCCTTCCTGTTGTCAATGAATATGAACGCTACTGGAAACCATTCTGCCAGGCAGTTGGCGCCGAGGAAATCATGGACGATCCAAGATACTGCACCAAGCAGGCAACCTTTGATCCGAAGAACCGTGAAGACTGCATCCGCTATTTTGAAGACTGCTTCTCTAAGTTAAATGCAGATGAAGTTCTTCCAAAACTGGAAGCCATCGACATCGTTGTCAGCGAACTGGCTCATTTTAAGGATAACCACACTAGTGAACAGGCTCTTGTAAATGGCTTTATGAGTCCTATCACCTACCCAAACGGCGACCAGATCACACTGGCAATGCCGCCGATCAAAATGGGTTGCGTAGAACAGCCGCATGCTGAAAAAGCACACAAGATTGGTGAAGACAATGAAAAGCTCTTTAAAGAGTTCGATTTATAATATTTTCGTATAGCATTTTCGCATAATCATTTTATGGAAAGGAAACTATCATGGATTATCAGTACATATTAGTAGACGTAAAAGACCGTATCGCTACCGTTACCATCAACCGACCGGAATACAGCAACGCATTTGCAAGAGAATCCTATTATGAGATTGCAGATGCCATGAATACCTTAGGTGCAAGAGACGATGTAGGCGTTATCGTTATCACAGGCGCAGGAAAACATTTCTCTGCAGGTGGCGATATCAAACGTTTTAAAATGTTAGTAGATACAAAGACCTACTTAAAAGCAGAAGATATCGAAGCAGTCAGCGCTATGCCAATATCCATCCGCAACTGCCCGAAGCCTGTGATCGCTATGATAAACGGTGTCGCAACCGGCGCCGGATTAAGCTGCGCCCTTGCCTGCGATTTCCGTATCGTAGAACCATCCAGTAAAATGATCATGGCTTTCGTAAATATGGGACTTTGCGGTGATAATGAAAGCATCTACACTCTCACACGTTTATTAGGGCCTGACAAAGCAGAACTGATGATGATGACCGGCGATGCCTATAAAGGCGAACAGTGTGTAAAGATCGGCCTTGCAACTGTTTTGGCAGAAGATGGAAAACTGGCAGAGACCACTTATGCACTGGCCGCAAAACTGGCTGCAAAATCATCCACTGCCCACGCCAGCCAGAAACGCCTGATCCGCAAGTACTTCTACGGTGACATGGAAAAATTTGCAAAAGACGAAGGTATGGAAATAGCTGCCAATTCCCGCCAGCCTGATTTCACAGAAGCTGTCAATGCTTTTATTGAAAAGAGAATGCCTGTTTACAATCAGAAATAAATCAAGATATCAAAAAAGCGCCCCCTGCATTTGCAGGAGGCGTTTTTTGCTACGCAGCCGCTTGTTTTTTGGCTACGCTCATTAACTTCTCAACTCAATCTCATAAGCCTTCTTTAACTGCTTTAAGATCTTCTTTACATATCCATCTACTGTATCAGCCTGGAATGCTTCTTCCTTTGGTGTGAACAGGACGGTGAATGCCATGGACTTCTTGTCCTCTGCGATCTGCTGGCCTTCATATACGTCAAAGAGTGTTACGTCCTTCACAAAGGAGCAAGCCTGGTAGATGCACTCTTCTACCTGTCCGCAGGTGATGTCCTTGTTCATTACCAGAGCCAGGTCACGCTTCTCTTCTGCGAATTTTGGAAGTGGTTCAAATACAGGTGCCTTGCCGTACCATTTCTCCAGAGCCTTCATATTGATCTCCAGAACATAGGCATCTTCACGCATTGCCTCTGCCTTCATGATCTCGTACTTAACCTGTCCCAGATAACCAACTACTTCGCCTTCGCAAAGGATAGCAGCAGTTCTGTATGGGTGCAGGAATGGCTTTTCGGTTCTTTCATAAGTAAAGGTAAGATGAAGCACATCAGCTACAGTCTCAGCCATGCCCTTTAAGGTGAAGAAGGACTCATCCTTACCAAAAGCACCGATACACAGTGTCTCACGCTCTTCCGGATACTCGGTCAGAGGCAGGGACTTTGGAATAAATGCATTTCCGATCTCGAAAATACGTCCCTCAAAGATACCTCTCTTCTGGTTGCGGCCCATTGCATGGATCATCTGAGGAGCCAGAGTGGTTCTCATCAAGGAAAGATCCTCGTTGATCGGGTTCATGATGCGGATCGCCTTGCGCTCAAGGGCATCTTCCGGGAATTCCATTTCATCTAAATCAGCCGGTGAGAAGAAGGAGTAATGCATTCCCTCAAATGCGCCTACACTGCAGAGAGCTCTTTTAACCTTTAAAATGGTCTTCTGACGCATATTTGTTCCACCGATGGTTACCTTTGCAGTTGGAAGGAAGGTAGAATTAATATGATCATAACCATACATACGGATCACTTCCTCTGCAACATCCGGGTAATCTTCCATATCTTCACGGTATGCAGGGAAATGTAAGGTCAGCTCATCTCCGTTGATCTCAGGATCAAAGTCCAGACCTTTCAGGATGCGAAGGATATCTTCATCAGGAACTGTGATACCTAACACACCATTTACCTTCTTGATACTGGTCTTGAAAGTCTTTGGCTCTAAGGAATTTCCTGTATTTACGTTCTTGTGGGTCTTAGAAACCTTTCCTGCTCCCAGCTCTTCTACCAGGTGCAGAGCACGCTTCATAGCCATTTCTGTTGCATACTCGTCAACGCCCTTTGCATATCTCTGGCTTGCGTCAGAAGACTGTCCTAAGGCACGGGAGCTCTTGCGGATGTTGTCACGGGCAAACTTAGCTGCCTCAAACATTACCTCTGTAGTAGTATCGCGGATCTCAGAGTTTAAACCACCCATGATACCTGCAAGTGCAACTGGCTTCTTGCCGTCACAGATCACCAGGTTATTTGTATTTAAGGTAAATTCCTTCTCATCCAGAGTAACGATCTTTTCGCCCTCTGTTGCACGTCTTACGCAGATGGCATTGCCTTCCAGATAATCACAGTCAAATGCGTGCAGCGGCTGTCCTAACTCACGCATAATATAATTGGTGATATCTACGATATTGGAAATAGAATTATTTCCAACCAGAGCCAGACGTCTTCTCATCCATGCAGGTGACTGAGCCAGCTTTACATCATATACATAGTGTGCAATGTAACGTGGGCACAGGTCCGGTGCCTCTACAGTTACATCAAATCCCGTCTTTTCTACGTCGGTCTCAGTGAAGTCTAAAGCAGGCATCTTAAGTGGCTGTCCTAAAGCTGCAGCTACTTCTCTTGCCAGACCAAAAATACTCTGGCAGTCCGGACGGTTTGCAGTAATGGAAACATCAAAAATCCAGTCATTTAAACCGGTGATCTCTTTTACATCTGCACCGATCTCTGCATCCTCCGGCAGTACCAGAAGGCCGTTGTAACCGGCGCCCGGATACAGGTCTTCGTTTAAGCCAAGCTCTGTTCCGGAGCAAAGCATACCATAGGACTCATAGCCTCTTAATTTGCCCTTCTTAATCGTAACTACGCCTTCAATGGTAACATGGTCTTTTGCAGTAGCGTATACCTGGGCACCGATCATTGCTACAGGGAACTTGCCGCCTGCTTTTACATTGTCAGCACCGCAGCAGATCTGTAATAATTCCGGTCCGCCTACATTGACCTGGCATACATGAAGATGGGTCTCCGGGATCGGCTCACAGGACTCAACATAACCAACTACGATGCCGCTGATGTCCTTTCCTACCTGCCATTTTTCTTCTACTTCAAATCCACAGTCAAACAGCTTTTTCTCTAATTCGTCTGCGGAAACATTAATATCTACATAATCATTTAACCAGCTTAACGGTACAAGCATTTCTAATCCTCCTGTCCTGATCAGTCATCGATCTGATCTAACACACGCAGATCAGACTCAAACAGCATCTTAATGTTGTTGATGCCGTATTTTAACATTGCGATACGCTCCAGACCAAGGCCGAAAGCAAAACCGCTGTACTTCTCGGAATCGATGCCGCAGTTTTCAAGCACCTTCTTATTTACAACACCTGCGCCAAGAACCTCTATCCAGCCGGTTCCCTTGCACAGTCTGCATCCCTTACCGCCGCACTGGAAGCAGCTTACGTCAACCTCTACAGACGGCTCTGTAAATGGGAAGTAGGAAGGACGGAGTCTGGTTCTGGTGGACTCACCAAAGATCCTCTGAACAAACATGTCTAACATTCCCTTTAAATCACAGAGAGTAATGCCTTCATCTACAACAAGGCCTTCCATCTGACTGAACATTGGTGAATGAGTAGCGTCATCATCAGAACGGAATACCTTACCTGGGGAAACAACCTTGATCGGAGGTTTCTTTGCTTCCATTACATGAACCTGTCCTGCGGATGTCTGGGTACGCAGTAAGAACTCTGGGGACAGATAGAAGGTATCCTGCATATCACGGGCCGGATGATCCTTTGGTGTATTTAATGCAGTAAAGTTGTAATAATCTGTCTCGATCTCCGTTCCTTCGTATACTTCAAATCCCATGGAAGCGAAGATGTCAGTCAGCTGATTGCGGACCGTAGTTACCGGATGAAGGTTTCCATAACGGATCTTCTTTGGCGGCATGGTGATATCGATCTTTTCAGACTCGTAACGCTGCTGCTGCTCTTTTTCCTTTAATTTCTGATCCAGTTCATCGAAAAACTGGTTTGCCCATTCCTTTGCACCGTTAATGGTCTTACCAAACTCAGCCTTCTGGTCGTTTGGCACATTGCGCATCTCTTTCATCAGAAGACCGATGCGGCCCTGCTTGTTGTCTAAGAAGGTCTTTTTGAATTCATAAACACTTCTGGAAGTGGTCAGAGTTTCTGCACCCTTGCAGATCTCATCTTTGATCCCAGCGATCACTTCATTCAGTTCTTTTAAATCCTGCATGATTTCTCTCCTTTTCTTTCTTATATACTCCCTGCATCTTTCATGTAAAAAATACTGAGAGCACATTTATTGCTGGTGGTTTTTCCTCAGTTCCATTCACAACTTTGTGCTTCGCACTCTACTGCCTGCTATGCAGGCGGGTTATTCGTTAATGGCTAAAAAAATCCCCCTGCGCATACACGCAGAGGGACGATCATTTACCGTGGTACCACCCAGTTTCCCGCAGCCAGATCATATAAGATCTTTCCTGCAGACACTTTACGGTATGTAACGTACACCAGACGGCACTGCCTACTATTTAACCTTCAGCAATGCAGCTCCCGTGGGAAATTCGGATATCTGTCTGAACGGAAAAAGGCTCACAGCCGACGACCTTTTCTCTCTGACCGGAAACAGTATCTTAAAAACACGATCTTCGCTTTTGTTCTTCATTTTATGATTTCAGGCATGTCTGTCTGTATAAGACATTCATAGTCTGTAAATCATTCTAGGCTTTTTAATAAGAAAAGTCAAGTTTTTTTTCATTTCTGGCGATCAGCTGTATACTTTAAAAAAAAGAAGTGTTAAAATAGAATTAATGTAAACAGCGTTGGAATGACATAATTTACCGAAATATACAGAATACATAAGGGAAGATATTTATGAAAAAGCAAAAAGAGAAACACATACTGACAAATCAACAAGGGTTTACATTAGCCGAATTGCTGGTGGTTGTTGCAATTATCGGAATTCTTGTCGCAATTTCTGTTCCGGTCTTTGCAGCACAGCTGGAAAGAAGCAGGGAAGCAACAGATATGGCCAATGTCCGGGTTGCTTATGCCGAAGTACTAACTGCCGTAAATTCCGGTGATGTAAATGAAAGCAGGATCGTCCCCCTTAAGCAGAAGGAAGATGGCTGGCAAACTCCACGTAAAGTTATGATCGGAGGTATCACGGAAAACGATACAAATAACTGGATCGGAAATCCCACCGCTAAAGGTTCTTGCAAAGTATACTATGATCCGGCTATTGGACCCGTACTTCAATGGAGCAGGGAATTCAGTAATATACATAATCCTTTTAACAACAGCGGCGTACTGGATTACATCCATAAAACATATGGTTCAAACGTCAATCTTGAAATTGATTCCGGCTGTACAAATTCTAAAATGGTAAAATTGATACAACCATTCATTGATGAAGATAAAAACAGAAGCAGCCTGATGAAAACAGGAACCTGGGCTTATATGGGAAGCGTTTCTGATACAGGCAGTGATCATAAAAATCAGGACCGCTATTGGTTCTGGACTTCTGTAGATATAAATAAGAATGGTTTCCAGGCCGGAGAAACAGTCCCTATGATCGTCAGCACGGCAGATGGAAAATTTTATATTTCCAATTCCCAGACAACTACAAGAACCTCAAACGGAATGACCTATAATGTGATCATAAAAAGTACCTCTTCAGCCGGAAGTAAAAAACAACAAATAGAAGCATACAAAAAATACATTCCATCTGACCCTAAAGACTGCTTTGATAATTTGAATGATGCGTACGCAGCATATGAAAAATTAGTCAAATCCAATCCGGATTATCAGAAATATGAAAATACACTTCCATATTGATATGGGGCTTGACTGTAAAAAGTCAAGCCTTTTTTCGTTCCTTTAACTCTTTCACATACTGGAGAACACATTCTTTCAGCTTCTGCACACTATCGGAAGGCTCCGTTTCTTTCTTCATTCCCATTCCCAGTTCCCTGATGCTTTCCGGTGTGACCGGCACACAGCACACATCATCTGTATTCCCCCGGATCATAAATTCCGACATCATGGAAATGCCAAGTCCTTTCCCCACCATACGGATCACGGTTTCATCATCTACATACACAGCCTGCTCTTTCGCCTTTACACCTGCCCTGTCAAAAGCAGCGTGAACATCAATATCAAAACGTCCATAAGGCATAAGAAAATCTTGCCCCTCAAACTCTTTTAAAGGAAATTCTTTTCGTCCATTTAAGGGATAATCCTTCGGCAAAATGGCATACAGCAATTCATAATAAAGGGGGATCCATTCACAGTTCCGGTAACTTTGTCTGCTGGCAAAGATCACATCTGTCTTTCCCTCCTGTAAAAGTTCAAAAGGCTCCAGGGCATTATCCACCATCCGCAGGTCTACATCCACTTTTGGGCAGATCCTGCGAAAACGGTACAATATTTCCGGCATCCAGAACATGGCCATACTGGCATAGGCTGCAATCCGGATGGTTTCCGTCTGTTGCCTGGTAATAGTTTGAATCTGATTTTCCAGATTGGCATTTGCCTGAAGGAACTGCCGGATAGCTGGCACCAGCTCCTTTCCCTGTTCTGTCAGGGAAATGCCATTGTGACTTCGTATGATTAGAGGAAATCCAATCTCCCGCTCCAGGCTGTTTACCAGATGGGTAAGTCCTGACTGGGTATATCCAACCACTTCCGATGCCTTAGAAAAACTTCCCAGATCTACGGCAGTCATTAAGATCTCTAATTTTTTTGCTTCCATAAATACACTCCCATGCTTTCCTTTCTCCTGTTTTTCAGGCATTTCTGCTGTCAGTCACAGTTTTCGCCTGTTCACAGAGTATTACACTTTGTCATAGTTCTATTATAAACATGGATTTCACAAACAACAAGAACCAACGTAAAATGTAAAGTAATAAATGATCTATATAACTATTCAAAACTACCACTTATAAATATGTAAAACGAGGTGATCCACGATCATGAATAAAAAACATCTTTCCCTTCATCAGCGCCTGTTAGTAGCTGCTACTTTATTTGGTATGTTCTTCGGCGCCGGAAACCTGATCTTTCCTGTCCATCTTGGACAGCTTGCAGGACGGAACCTGCTCCCGGCTATGGCCGGCTTTATCATTGCAGCTGTAGGAATTCCCATTCTTGGGGTTGCAGCCATTGGAAATACACATTCTGACGGGCTGCAGGCACTTGCTTCCAAAGTAAGCAGACGTTACAGTTACTTTTTCACCTGTCTGCTTTATCTGACCATTGGACCATGTTTTGCTATTCCAAGATGCGCTACTACTTCCTTTACAACGGGGATCCAGCCTGTTCTTGGAAGCCAGATCTCAGAAAGAACAGCACTCCTTGTCTTTTCTGCCATCTTTTTTGCCCTGGTCCTCTTTTTCTCTTTAAAACCGGGCAATATCACCCTCTGGATCGGAAAAGTCATTAACCCACTGTTTTTGTTCTTTCTGGCAATTTTGATCCTTTCTGCCCTGCTTCATCCAGGTACCGCTGTATCTGCGGCCCAGCCGGATCCTTCCTATGAAACAGGTGCTATGTTTCATGCTCTGTCAGAAGGCTACGGAACCATGGATGCCATTGCAGGTCTTGCTTTCGGTATCGTAGTAGTAAATGTGATCCGCCAGATGGGAGTGGATGATGATACAGCCATTGCAAAAGAAGTACTTCACTCCGGTATCCTTGCAGGTGTTTTAATGGCTCTGATCTATATGCTGACCATTCTTATGGGCGCACAGTCTTTGGGACTGTTCGCTGTTTCTGAAAATGGCGGTATCGCATTATCCCAGATCTCCAGCCATTATCTTGGAAGAGCTGGACTTGTGATCCTGGCTGTAACTATTACTTTTGCCTGCCTGAAAACTTCCATCGGACTGGTAACCAGCTGTTCCGAAACCTTTGTGCAAATGTTCCCGGATAAGCTTTCCTACAAAGCCTGGGCTATTATTTTTACATTATTTTCCTTTATTGGATCCAACATGGGGCTTTCCACTATCATCCGATACTCTGTACCGGTCCTGATGCTGATCTACCCTCCGGCTATTGCCCTGATCCTGCTGGCAATGTTTGGAGAACATTTTCACCATGATCGGAAAGTATATGTATGGGTAACCGCCCTTACCTGGGCAGCATCCCTGTTTGACTTTTTCAAAACTCTTCCCGAACAGGTTCAGGTACTGTTCCACCTGGATAAAGCAGTAACACTGGCCCAGACTTTCCTTCCTCTCTTTAATCTCAATCTTGGATGGATCCTTCCGGCAATGGTTGGGATGATCATTGGGCTGGGATGTAAGAGAAATGAAAAAAGAAGACGGCAGGCACTTGCGTAATGCCTGCCATTTATTTCACATCTCTATTTAATTTTCCGATATCGTTAATTAATTGAGCCAGTCACCGCGGTATGGTTCTGTCTGATTATCCGGCTTTTTCGTCCATATTTTATATGGATATTTCTGGTTTTTCAGATTTTCGTCGTATGTAATGGTATTGTCATTTTGGGTGTCGGTTGCACGAAGACGGAATTGGTCTAGGACTGACTTAATACCGCTTACAGAACCCCATATATTACCAATTGGATCATCGTTGGTATCCCAGGCTCTATACGCACAGTTGGTAATGGTTGCATCAGTTGTTTCGCTGGTACCGCTTCCGGTTTTGTTGGTGCGACCGATGAGATAGCCAATGACTGGATCATTTCCAGCTCCCTGCATTACTCTGCTGACCTTTCCTCAAAATAACAGGTATCAACGGTCAGATCTGAGGAATTATCATATCTGCCAACAAGTCCACCAGCACTTCCTTCATTACCTCTCATATAACTGAATATATTTGCCATACTAAAGCTGTTTTCAATCTTCAAACAACCTTTTCCTTCTCCGATCAAACCACCTACGTTACTGTAACCAGAAATATTATAAGGCATGAAATTGATCATCATCTCCGATTGCAGTCATATCTGATAATCATTATTTCTCCTGCCACATAGCAATTTTGGATCAATGGAATTTCCTTATCTGGTCCTTTTACATATCCAGACAGATCCAGATTACCGATCAAGCCGCCTGCTCCATGCTGAAAATGTTTTCCACTGAGATAACCGGAAAATGAACAGTTTGTAACCTCTAATTCCTTCGCCTTTATTTTTCCTACAAGACCACCTGCTCCATAATTTGATCCCGTTGAGGCACCACCGATCAATACATTTTTCCATATACATGAACATTTTTCATGGTGACTTTCTGTACGCCTACATTTACTGCAATTCCGCCAACTCCCCATCCTTGCAGTTTTATATCATCACCATAAACGCGGATATTCTCCAGATCCAGATAAGTGCCATCTCTGACATCACTATAATCGTTGATCTCTCCAGCTGTATCTATGAGCACTGCTGCACCATAGGCGCCTCCCTGGATATATGGATCTTTGATATTCAGATTTTTCACTGTTAATTGATCATTTTAGCAAAAGCTGTACTTTCATTACCAGACAATGGTGGTAAAATCCGTAATTGCGCTATGGTATGCCCGCCTCCATCATAGGAACGAATAGTTGTATTATCAATAGCCTTAAAACTTCCCGGATTTGTAAAACCATTTCCTGACTCCATCCATCATAGATCTTAACATCCACACCTGGATAAGCTTCTGAAAGTTCTTTGCAATATGCTTCTGTTTTGCAGTGACTGATGGATCCACATCCCATAAAATATTATCCGTCTGCTCTACATTTGTAATATTAAATTCATTTTTATCATAGAAATTCAAATTCAGCAGATGGCGGAATTAGCAACCTTTGCAGTATAAGTACCTGTGGTTTCATCATAGATCAGTTTGTCAAAATAACTGTTATTTTATCATCTATCGGATCTGTACCATCCGGGATCGCATGCTTATCACTTGCCTGTATTACAAGATTGTCTCCTGCTTTGATATAATTATCCTGCCAGTATAAATACTTGAACCCTGAACGGACAAACGCTTTATTATCCAGATATAACCTTACTTTTATCTGTTTTTCTCCCGTTTCTGTTACTTCAACTTTTCGTTGATAATTTATCAATATCTGTCCACGATGCCGGCCAACCCCAAGTATTTTTTCATTATATGCCAACTCAACCTTAGACGCATCTATCTCCTCTATATACATTATCTTGCTTAAATCCGGATAGAATTTCACAAGATAATAGACTGTATTTCCATTGCTCTGTCCTTTAATGGAAAACTTACCTGCAGCGGCTCCTGATTTGTTCCCGTTCCAGTATCGTCTGGAATGTCAAGCACGTAATCTACCCATAGTCTATTACCGTTATTCACTTGCATTCCTGTCTCCTCCGGCTCTTCCTTCTCCGGCTCCATCCAGTCGCCGATGTGGACGCGGGCAAACTTTGGGATCTGTTTAGGCTGGGTGGAGTCGCTGTTTTGGTCTTCCTGGATCATGTTTTGGGTGGTTGGATCTGCCTGGATCAGCTGGACTACAGTTGGCATCGGATAGGTACTGGTCAGTGTTTTATCGTAAGGAAATGCTTCTTGGATATTGCCTGAGAATTTTCCTCAAAATAATTTTTCAGTGTATCCGAATAACATACAGACCTTGCTCCGTTTACCATGGAAGAGCTGTAGCAATACCGGAAGCTGGCATCTGATGCAGCCTTGCCACTGCTTCCCGTATTCAATGCGCCATAAACCGTTACAAAAGCGGCTTCATCCTGCTTCTCGTTCGCCTTGTTCATTTTAGTATCGGTCTCAGAAGCAGCCGGTACAGTGCCATAAACATCAGAATGCATATAAACGGATGCTGATACATAGGTACGTTCCACCTGGCTACCACTTGGCAGGATCGCAGCCAGACCACCTGCAATGGTATCTCTGGAAATAACATTATAACGTCCCTGTGTTGTATCAAAGTTTTCTTCTGCCGGAGTCGGATGGACCAGGAATTTTCCTGCTGATGTATGACCGCCTACGTAACTGTTTTCGATCCGTGCCGCTGATCTCCTTTATTATCAACCACTTTTCCTACCAGGCCGCCTGCAAAGTCATATCCATCTACATAAACAGACGCAACACAACCGGAAACAGTCAGTTTTCCAGATACAGAACCTGCCAGTCCCCCTGCAACACCATACTGGGACCGAATTCTGTATGTTGCTTCAACTGCCGTATCCAGATCTTTCTCAGCTTCTGCATCATCCGCTGCTACTTTTGTGCGGTAGGTATCCGCTGCCATGGTCTTGCTGATGGTAAGTTCTGTTCCGCTAAAAGCTCCCACCAGGGCTCCCGCATCTACTTCTGTGTCACTGGCAGCATCCTTCTCCCCTGTCGCCGTGATCTTCGGATACTGTACAAAAACATTCTCTACAGATATGTTTAACGGTTTAACAGGATCACCATATCTGTCAGGTATATTTATACCAAATCCCACCAGCGCTCCTGCACTGGTTTCTGAGGTTATATCCGGCCGCACCAGCTTCAGGTCTTTTACATACAGATCTTTTGTAACATTTCCAAAGCATCCGCCTGCCAGGGTATCTACCTTCACATTCACCAGAAGATCATTTATTTTATGCGTATTTCCCTCATAAGACATGACAAACTGTGGGTTTACCGGAGCATAGCAGCCGGGCTGCGTATTAAGGGAGGTATAAGTTCCGCTTCCCGTTGCATAACAAACAGAAAGTTTATCTGCTTCCCTTACTACCCGGTTATCTCCATGGCTAATATGAATTTGATTTACAACATTTGTTCTGAAATCTGTCCAGGAAAGATCCTCCTGCTGGGAAACCACATACCCATTGGATCCATCTTCTGCCGGGGACAATCCATGGCTTCCCCACTGTCCTCAGGCTTAAAACCGGAGATCCGGTAATCCAGGTTTTCAGATGCCGGATACTGGAAACAAGCACCTTATTTTCCGTTATATCCTGGAAGATACTGTTGCACTCTTTGATCTCACTGATCACACTTCCGTTGCTGTTTGAAACCTCCGCATAGACCCGTAGATCTTCTCCCGGGATTAGCTTTCCTTCCTTTCCTCCGTCTGAACGTTTCAGGTCCTGGCTCAGACCGGCAAAACGGAACCCCTCCCATGTGATATCATCTAAGATCACATAAGAGACTCCTGAGGTTCCAATGGATATCACTCTCTGTCTCTGGCTGAAATCCATCAGGTCAATCCAGCCTTTGGCGCCGCTGGACATGCCTTCTACCCACAATCTCATTGTATACCGGGCAGTGGGAGACATATAATCATCTACTTCCGCATAGAGAACATCCCGTTAAATATCTTCAATGTTGGTTTCTTTAACTTGGGATCCGGAATCACTTCGGGTCTGTCATGGACTCCCCGTTATAATATCAATGGCTTCTCCATGATACTTCTCTCTCTTATCTGCAGATAATGCAGCCTGGGCCAGTTCTTCACTTTCCAGGTCTGTCACCTGAAATACATACTTGTCTGAGTACCATACTTCCCTTACGGTTCCCTCTTTCGGGTTATAACCAATCGCATAACTTCCATCTGTACGGACGGTTTCATCAATGGAACCAAAGGGAAGCAGACGCTGTCTGATATCTTCTGTGTCATTGTTTCCCTCATCTCCCGGCTGATACAGAATATAATACAATCCCTGTTTTCCTCTGATCCTGAGGATAAAGTAAGCCCCAGCTTATCCTCCGAGTCAGGATCCTCCGGATCCGGATATTCTGCCAGAAGCCGTTCCAGACTTCCACCGGCCTTTTCAGGCTCAACCGGTTCTGGGCTGCCAGAAAAATCTCTTTTGCAGTCTGGTCCATTTCCAGACGTCTTAAACGGCTTTGATAATGGATAGCTGCAACAAAGAAACACCGGCAAGGATCGTGGTGATCGCTATGACCACCAGAAATTCCGCCAGTGTAAAACCGCCTTTTCTTTTTCTGCATATAGGTTGTGCGTTCCATTTCTCTATCCTCCGCAGAATATCCAGTCTTTCTTACCGCTTCATTTATGCTTCATCTCAGCTGCAGTTAAACTGTAACTAATTTAATCCTTCCAGATTTACAGCGTGTACTGTCAGCTGATCCAGGTGCGCCATTGGCACCTTGTCTGACCGCTTTGCATCTGCCTTATAATATACATTAATATCTTTTACTGTAAAACAGCCATCTTCATAGCTGTACTGGTCTACATTAAAATCCGTATAAAACCGTTTTGCCATAGCACCGTCTGAAAGAAGGGGCACTCTGGTTTCCTGTCCGTTATCGGCAATAAAACCTTGCAGATCCCGGCTTTATTCGTATTTTCTTCCTGTGTCCCGTCGGCTTCCTGATAAGGCACTGCCCCAAGGCGCATCCAGATCCCGTTTTCCCCGTTAAAACTCCGGACCACTGGTTCCGCCCGTCCGCACTTCCTGTGCCTGGGATAAAACATCAGTGATCAGTTCTGCCGTAGTGGCAAGGACCTGCTGGGCTTCTGCCTTCTGTGTGGTCTTCTTATATGCTTCTTTTACTACAGCCACACCGCCGCCAATAGCTGTGGCAGTCATGGAAAGGATCAGTACAGCCGCTAACATTTCTGTCAGCGTCATACCGGCCTGTGATCTCAGATGACATTTTATTTTTCTGTATGCCCTCATCATATTCCCATTCCTTTTCATGTTCCTGCTCCAATAAATACTTCTTATTACTTCTTAATTTTTCCTGCTATAGCGGAAATACTGTCCTGTTTTGTACCTTTCTGGTCAGAATACAGATCGATCCTGTACTTTCCTGCGCCCTCGTTTCCGGCAGAACGCCCCAAATCCGTTCCTGTACCATTTTGTTCCAGGATCAGCCTGCCGTTGCGTTCATCCTTTGTCTCTTCCCCTTCCAGGATATTCCTCTGGGTGTAATAAGCCTGCATCACAGCATCGCCTTTTACCAGCATCTTTTAGAACTCATCATTGCCGTAGCAAACATGATAAGTCCCAGAACGATCACAGAACAGATACCAGAAGTTCCGCCAGCGTCTCACCTTTAGAGGATCTCAGCTTTCCAAACAGTCTGTCTACATGCTCCTTCATCCTACTATCAGCCTCCTGACACACCGGTATCCGGATGTGTTTTCTATCATTCCCGCTCCCAGTAAATCTGGGTAATACGTGTGGTAGTGGTGATCGTCCACTCGAAGTCACATCCCCGTTCTCATTTGTTTCTTCGTGTTCTTCTTCCTCTTCCATTTCATCTACATGGACTTTCGCTGCAACAGTCAGCTTCCGTTCACCCGGTTTTCCGGATGGTCATCCCCGGTCTGTGTATCAGAAATATCAACTGTAATATTGTACTGGGGATCCATAGTCAGATGAGCCGCTGTCTGAAGCTGGTCCAGATCCTTTATATTGGTCTGGGTTCCATCTGTCTGGGTAAGCTGGACAGAAAGGTAAAATCCTGTTCTGCAGTTTCAGGAGATGAGCCATTCTGTGCATTTCCCTCCTGCTCAGAGAAGGATCCGTTTTGTCCATCTTCCTCCGCTAAAGAAGTATATACCTGTTTAATACAGCTGCCTAAAATACTGTCATCATCCAAAGTTTCCCCGCCAGTGTAAACATATTCCTCAGAATAATCCGGCTCTTCTTCCCTGCTGTCTACCACTCTTACATCTGTGATCTTCACAGCGGTCTTACTGTCACTTAATTCATCCCGCAAAAGCTGCCCCGGACTCCACTGCAAACCGTTTCTGGTCTGTTACAGGTACCTGCTGCATTTTGCCCGCAGACGCGGAAGCTGCCGCAAGGATCATAGACGCGGCTACGCCGCACAGCACAAAACAGGAGAGCTGCCACCAGACTGGCGCCATTTTCGCTTTTAACCGTTTACCTGCTGTTACTACCATGGTTTATTCCCCGAATGCTGCTTCTGCTGCTGTTTCCAGGTCAGAGCGCTGCAGATTTGACATATCAGAATTTGCCAGACCACCGCCGGAAGCTGCCTGTGTCTCTTCTACCTGCAGTCCTTCCAGGCTTTCAGCCCTTCTGTTGTTTCAAAATAATTCATATTAAAGGTCAGTTCAACACGACCCTCTTTGATATTTGGCTCAAAATCCGCATCCACCGCAGAAACACTGTCCATGCTGATGTTGTAGATCAGGCTGCGGTAAGGTCCTGTAAGATTTCCCTCATCATTTCCACAGCAGCATCGTAATCTTCTGCCGAACATTTGACGGTAACACTTCGGCGGATATTGGTTCCATTTACCTCCGGCTCATTAAATGTAAAAAGAAAATCATAAGCCTGGCCGTGGATCCGGTTTAATTCTTCCAGTTCTTCTTTAAAATTGTTATAAGAAGGCACCACCGGAGCATCTGCATCCTTGTTTTCCTGGATCTCAGCCTGCATGGATTTGATCCTTGCTGACTTTACCTGCTCCATTGCAATTGCATCTTCCAGATCTGTGGTATCCGCTGCTTCGATCCGTTCCTGAATGGGAGAATAAATCCCCACATACCAGCCGGTCAGCAGGATCAGCAGCAGCAAAACAACGATAGCTGCCTTTTCTTTTTTTGTCAGAACATAACTCATTAAGGATTTCATGATAAGTCCTCACTCTCTCCCGGCGCATAAAATAAACAGTCACCTGTGCCCGGACCACTTTATCTTCTGCCCGTTTAGAAATATCCAGCAGGTCTTCATCCTCTGTTTCTTCCAGAGACGCTGTTACATAGCGCACAGCACCATCTTCCTCGATGTCCTGGATCAGGCTTTTCAGCATTGTCCCCTCTCAAGAGTACATTCAAGATCCATCTGATCATCCGTAACTCTGACTGTTTCAATGGTTTTGCATATAGGAAAAATAGTATTTTTCAGTACATCTAACATTACCAGACGGTCCGGCATCACTGCTTCCTGATCATTTCTCCAGGAATTTCCATAGTGGGCATATTCTGTTTTACTTCTGGCATAATGCTGTTGGCCTGCTTCATAACTTCCAGCTGGGCTTCCATACGCTGATAAGCAGCCTCCGCACGGTCCGCTCTTTCCATAGGCATTACAATACCCACCTGGGAAAACCGTACAGGAATACTAAAAATGCCGCCAATGTAACAATCTGCCCTGCAACGGCACCTTTTTACTTCACGCTGATACAGATTGATCCTTTTTGTCCGGATATTTCGGACCACCGATCTGCATTTTAGCGATCTTTTAAATCCATCACGGTCTTCCTCCTTATACAAGTAATACTCCTACTGTCTGAGGACTGTCGATCCATTCCGGCATCTTCTTTGCGTCTAATTCCGGAAGTATTTCTCCAATACTTTTTACAGGAATTTCCACTGTATCACTTAAAGTATCGATCAGTCCCTTGTATCTGGCACCGCCGCCGCAGTAATAAAGACTGTCTATGGTATTATCACTGTTGTTGAAACTGTAGAAGTTAAGTACACGCATGGCCTGTACCGCAATGGTCTGATACCGGTTACTTAAAGCTTCATCCAGAGTTTTTTCACCTTTTTCGCCCCAGAATGTATCATCATCATCTACATTTAACTGTACCAGCTGTTCCTTATCTCCCCGTCGGATCTGCTCGATCTCTTCACAGCCAGGCTCCATGGTACGGGTAGTATCGTAGATTCCCTTGCGGAAGAAATGCATACGCAGGGCCTTAGTTCCCAGATCCAGGACTGCAAAGTCTTTCTTTTCTTCACCCTCGTTCATATGCTCCAGGATACGTTCCAGACCGATCACACCGGGGACCAGACCAACCAGCTTTAATTTTGCCATTTTTGCAAGTTTCAAAAACTGCTGACACAGGTTTTTTCTGCAGCAGGCAGCGATCAGGTCCATCTGGTCTTCTGTCCTCTCGATCACACCATAATCAAACTGGTACTGTTCCAGCTCATCTCCAATATAATCGTGGAATTCAAATGGCAGGTTCAGTTTTAACTGGTCCACTGTCATAAGAGGGACGCTGCACCGCTTTACATAGGTATCATCCTGGCGCAGTACGAACACTGCGTTCTTGCAGCGAATATTATTTTCTTTTAAAACGTCCTTTATAAGCTCCGCGTATACTTTCATATCCGTCTGATTTTCAGTCTCCAGACGCTCGGAAACATAGGTCTGCAGTTCGCCATGTTCCATATATGCGATTTTTACACGGTAATGTCCAATTTCAATACCCAAACAATTTTTCATATATTATACTCCGCTTTAAAATAGCCCCGTATACCACCGGGTCATCACGTCTCCATATACGATCATAATAAAACATGCTGCCGCAATAGACGGACCAAAGGGAAGTTTCTGGGTTTTTCTGAGAGCAGCAAAACCAAGTCCCAAAAGGCAGCTCAAAATAAGGTAAAATAAAATTTCCCAGGCTGACCCAAGGTACAACCCGGTCATAAAAAATAATTTAATATCTCCTCCGCCCAGGCTTTCTTTTCCTGTGAGGCGGTCAAAAAGGAGGGATAATACAAGCATGCCGCCGCCTAAGGCAATTCCTAACAGCAATCCCCTGAGGATATTGTGTAATGGATCCGGCATGAAAACAGTTGTAGCTAAAAATACAAGAACACCTGCCACATGAAGACGGTCAGGAATGATCCAGGAGTGCAGGTCTGTAAGACTGACGATCAGCAGAATCAATCCCAGAAGGATCCCCTGTAGACTCATAACAGACAGGTCATACCGGTATACCACCAGACAGCAGCCGATCCCTGCTATCAGCTCCGTGATAAAGGACTCCGGCGGGATCTTTGCGCCGCAGTAACGGCATTTACCCTTCAAAAGCAGCCAGGAAAGAACAGGAAAGAGATCCAGAACACCTAAAACATGGCCGCAGCTGTCACAGTGGGAGCGGCCGGAAAGGATGGACTGCCCGGATACCAGGCGCACCGCCATACAGTCTGCAAAGCTTCCCAGGCAGCAGCCAAGGATAAATGTAATAAAAGAATATAGGCTGTAATGCCGAAACTGATGTGAAGCATATTGTAAATCTCCTGTTTATACCAATAGATCAACCAGCAGTAGATGAACCATGGTCTGGACCAAATGGATTATCGTTTCCACCCTTGTATCAATTTCATTATCATCTGTATAATAGGGAGCTGTCTGAATTGCTGAAGGGTTGTTGTGATACTTATCATTTTCGTTTTCTGCATTTCCTATGAAAACAATGATCTGATCCAATACTTCCCCATTTATAGCCTTATTACTAAGCTCTTTTCAAGGGTGTTGCAACTTTTTCCATTGTACTGGGCTCCATTGTAGTTCTTATCATTCACCTTAATTACATCACTCAGCTTTCCTTCTTTTACATCATAAATAAAATAGGCTGCCGTAGTAAGGGTATTGCCGTTATGTACATCTAAAAGATCTGAATTGCTGTAAAATTCTGCAGTTGCTGCTGCTTTTGCGGCTCGGATGTTCGCTTTATTTGTTGCAATGACCGCTTTCATCCTCTGGGCTGTAAAACAGGAATACTGATAGCTACTAGAATACCTACAATGGCTACAACTACCAAAGTTCTGCCAGTGTAAAGCCTTTTCTCTTTGATCTTTTCATATTCATAATTTCACCGCCTTGGTACAACTTTTTTCTCCCCGGTTTCTTATACAAGAAAATGGATGGGGAACCCCATCCATTTTCTCCACGTATGTGGTTTCTGGTGTTTAAAGATTTTCAAAATTATTTTGACTCAGTTGTTGATGATTTAGTAGACTTCGCATACATCTTTACAGACTCATTAGAAATTGTACCCTTTTCATCATCTGCGGAGTAGTAATTCCTACCCAGATATCATCATACACTACTTTACCAGAGATTTTGCATCATCCATAGTTGAAAACTCGGTATAAGTGTTTCCAGGTTTATCAGTTTTAGGACTACCGCTTTAACTGGTCATTGGTAAGCAGTCCCAGTTCGATCAGCATATCGCCCAATCGTTTTGTACGCATATCTTCCTTTTATCCTTTCTCATTTGTTCTAAATCCATGCAAGTACATCTCTGAAACTGATTATACTCTGCTTTTCCCATACTGGCAAATACTGTTCCGGTTTTACCTGCTGCTTTTTCAGAAGATGCCTGTAAAAGGCATCTGCGCAGCGGTCCCAGGTAAATGTAGCCGCCATTTTTTCAGAGCTTTCCTGCAGATCCTTTTCCGAAGGATAGGGGGTGATCCATTCTGCCATCTCATCATCATTTTCGCAGAGCTTGTGTCCCTTCATATCTTTTAATGTTACATAAGGTCCCAGGGCGCGGATAGCAGCCACAGAGGTTTTATAATAAACCGCCTCCATGATCGCCATACCGAAGATCTCCCTTTGTTCATGTTCAGATAATAATCGGACATTTCATAGATCTCCACATCTTCTCATAAGGAACATTGGGATAGATCTTTACTTCTTTTCAGACCGTTTTGCGGATCTTTTCATTCAGTTCTTCTTCCAGCGGACCGTTTCCCACAATGATCAGCTTAAATTTCTTCTTACCTTTTACCTGCAAAACAGATCAATCAGCTCTAAAGGACGTTTTTCCCAGGATAAGCGGGAAACATTGCATAAGATCACGTCATCTGCTTCAAATCCATGTTCTTTTCTCAGGCGCATTTTCTCATCCGCCGGGATATTTTTCTTTAAAACAGCGGTATCCAGTCCCACCGGTGCGATCACTGCGTGAGGGACACCCAGCTGCCTTAATTCCTCTTTTGCAGCGCTTGTCTTTGCCAGGACCGGATTTTTCTTATAGATTCTTAAGGTACCTGCTGCAAAAGGGCATTCATCACCTTGCTTTTAAAATTGGAGTCCAGGCTGTGGGCAGTTCCACATAGGCCACAAAGGGAATGCGGCGGCGCCTGCACCATCTGTATACATGAGGCAGGAAGATCTGCTGGTCTCCGAAGCAGAACAGGGCTTTTAACTGCGGGTCCAGATATTTACAGTCCATAAAGCCGTGCGCTCCCAGATGCTTCATGGGAAGATACCAGATGGTCAGATTTTTCCACCTGAACCTTTTCCTCTTTTCTGAGGGGTCGATCCCCTTATAGATCATCACTTCATGGCCTTTTCGTGCCAGCGCCCGTCCTAAACCGATCTCCTGGCTGTTGTAGTATCCTCTTCTGCCAAATCCATTGATCATGGTACATAAAATTCCAAGTTTCATCTGTTTTCCTCCACCCATCTTTCTCATCTTCCGGAAATCATTTATAAACTCCGGTATTTCCATACCAGCTTTACAATTCCCATATCGTCAATGAAATATCGTTTAAAAAGACGGCGGGGTTCTTTTAAGAAGCGGTAAAACCATTCCAGGCCACACTGGCTGATCCATCTTGGCGCCCGTTTGATATTTCCTGCCAGAAAATCTACAGTCGCCCTGCACATACGGATACAATGGCGCCGCATTTTTATAATTTTCATAGATCCATTTTTCCTGTTTTGGACATCCAAAGCAGGCAAGGAGCAGGTCCGGATGGGTCTTTGCTACCAGATGGTTGATCTTTTCTATTTCTTTGGCATCTTTTCAAAGCCTAACGGCGGGGCGTAGGTTCCGGCAATGCTCATTCCCGGATAATGCTTTTCACGTTTTTGCTGCTTTTTCGCAGTATCCCCAGACCTCCCAGGATAAATACACTTCTGTTTTCCCTGGAAAGTTCGTCAAGCAGCTCCGGTACCAGATCGGAACCGGAGATCTTTTCCGGATAGGGTATTTCCTTTCATTTTGGAAATCCAGACTAAGGGCTGGCCGTCTACCAGCGTCAGATCCGCTTCATCGGAGATCTTCTTTAAATAGGGATCTTTTTCCATTTTCATTACAACATCTACATTTACTTCTACAACGTAGGAAGTCTGTTTTTCACGGATCATATCATGGATCCGGTTTACTGACTCCATCATAGTAAGGTTATTTACATAAACATTCAGCAGTCTTTGTTTTTCCATCGGTGTTTCCTCTATGTTTATATTTTGTGTTTATCTTTTATTTTTCCATAAAATTCTTTCAGATCCGATGCCGGAAACAGGAGCACACACAAAAGTGGCATCAATATCACTCCTGCCAGACATGTTTTAAAAATAACCCCATCCATGTTGAAACAAAAGGCCAGTGCAGGCGCAGGAAATGACCGATCCCCGTTACGGTCACTGCGGACAGCACATTCCGTATGATTGTTGGATAAAATTCTTTCTTTGAAAGTCCCAGGCAATGGGCGGCATAAAGAGGAGCATCAAAAATGCACTCCGTTGATCACCAGTGTGGTCAAAAGAACGGCATACCCTCCTGCCGACGTCCACTTTAATAAAGGATCATGGAGATCACATTTGCCACTCCCATAAGAATAGTTACAATGCTTGGAACTTTCAGGCGCTTGGTCAATGTGTATACATAATACAGCGGATTGACGGTTCCCGGTACCAGATCGCTTGCCAGAACGATCATGGCTCCCCAGAAAATAAATTTCGTATTCTGCCCTGGCAGCCATATACGAAAGAAATCATAGCCGCTGACAGAAAAAGGCCGATCACCATTGCCTCAAAAGCCGGTACAGCGCTTTTTCAGAAGTTCTGTCAGCTGGGACATCCTTTTTCCGCATACAGCATTAAAAGCCTTGGTTTAAAGGAAGAACTGACTTTCATAATAACGCTGTTGCTTAAAACGCAATGGTTTTACAACTGAGATCTGACCTAAGACCACTGCATCCAGCATCCGGTTGGTGATCCACAGGTCCAGACCATTATTTAACACATTTCCCAGGTTGTTGATGGATGTCCATATGCCTGTAGAAACGATCTCCCAGATAGCCCCGGGAGACCATTTATCCCGCCCAAAGCGCAGATCCGGCAGAAGTTTCCGGCTGACAGCTACATTTGCCAACAGTAAAACAGCGCCGCTGACATAGATGCCAGTCCCACATACCATACGTGCGGGAACCAGTTTAGGCATACAAAAGCAGGATCCCTGCCTGCAAAAGATAGGCTCCGCTTTGCAGCCGTTCTGTTATATCGATGCGGTCCGCGATAAAGGCGGCTGTTTCAAAGGCAGTCCGCATGACCACCATGATATAGCGCAGAAGGACTAAAAGAACAATCTTTTACATCCGGCACCAGTTCCTGTGGGATCTTACAAAACCAGGTGATCTTTAAGATCATGGCGATCCCCAGCAAAAATACCATTCCCCGAGAACGGCATCTGCCACAATGGTAGAGGAAAAATACCGGTTTGCCTCCTCTTTCTGTCCTTTGTGGTATGCCACGGAAATAAAACGGCCTGCGTAGGCGTTCAGGCTAACGGAGATCACATCCACATAGCTGATAAAGGTATTTGCAAGGGCTACAAAGCCATAGGCTTCCACGCCGATATTATTGGTCACATAAGGCGTGATGAGAAAATTCATCAGGGTATTGATCAAAAGGGAAAACAGCGCCCAGAACATATTTATCATAATGGCCCGCTTCATACTTGTTTCCTGTTTCTGATTGTTCATCTTTTCCTGTACGCCTCCCACAGAACTTTTGCAGAGTTCTTCCAGCTGTACTTTTCCTCTGTGAGTTTCTCTATTTCTTTCTGATAGTCCAGATAAACTTCCCTGGACCAGTCCGCAGCCTGTAAAATAGCCTCTTTCAGCTTTTCAGGATCCTCACCGTCTGTTAAGATACCTGTCTTTCCATTTTGTGTTTCTTCCCGGAAAGCAGGAATATCACTGGTAATCACCGGTTTCCCATAACTGTAAGCCATTAAAAGGGCGCCGCTTCCGTAAATGTCCCGGTACGGGAACAGGCAGATATCCGCCTGACGGTAAAGGGCATCCAGTTCTTCATCGGGAATGTGCTTCTTTAAAAGGTCCACTGTATCTTCCAGCCCCAGATCCCGGATCATTGCCCCATAATCCGTGGGGTCCAGTTTGGGATGCTGGGCTCCGGCAATGATCACCTGGATCTTTTCCCGTTTTTCAGCCGGGATCTGTGCCAACGCTTTTAGCAGGATATCCACTCCCTTATATGGCCTTAAAATGCCAAACTGCAAAAACCGTATCTTCCGGTCTGTAAGCCCAAAATCTGTATTTTCCTCTTTTCTGATCTGGGTATAGCTTCCATGAGGGGTAATACAGATCTTTTCCTCCGGAATTTGATACTCTTTCATCAAAAGCTGCCTGCAATATTCATTATGCACCACCAACAGGTCACAGCAGTTATAAAAACGGCTGTACAGCTCCCTGTCCCCCGCTGAGGCTTCGTGGGGAAGGAGATTGTGTACTGTATGCACCAGACGGGGAATGTATTTTTTATTTTTACAGTACAGGGGGATCTCGTATTTTGCGTCTTTAAAGGACTGTACGTGGACTACATCATAGCTGCCCTTTTTGATCTCTTTTTGCAGACGGAACAGGCCTTTTCCATATTCCCATACAGCAGCCATTTTTCCTTTTCCGCCTGCGTACAGCTTATCTTTCCAGATGACCCCATCCAGATCCGTTCCTGCGTTCTTTTTACAAAATATGGTTATTTTCGCATATTTTCTCAATTCCCTGCACAATTCTACCACATACACACTGTTTGGCAGGAACTGGTCTACCATTAAAACTTTCATTTTCTCATCCCCCTGCCGATCCAAAAGGTCCCATATCCCATGGCAGTTCCCAGGGTATTGGTCAGAATATCATTTACATCACAGGTTCCGGAGGCTGTGATCATCTGTATGGTCTCGATCCATACCGAAAGCATGAGACCGTTCATCACTGCATATCCCGGATGGTCAAAGGCAGGATGGATCAGCGGAAACAACAGTCCCACCGGCACAAACAGGGCTACATTCTGCAGCATATGCCATACAGGCTGTAAACTGTGTTTTTGCAGCGCTTCCCCTACGCCTGTAAAAAGCTGCATCTGCAATCTGCTGTCTGTTCCCCCTTTTCTCCATAAAAGAGTCACAGCCAGTACTGCAAGCACATAGGTGAGAAGCAGGGCGCAGCCGCCTTTATTTAAGGTCCTTATATTCTGCATGATAAACCACAGTTCTCCGCCGAAGATCAAAAGAGACAACAGCACAAGAAGCATAAAAAGCACAATGCTGCTTTCTCCAGTGACCTGGAACACAAAAAACAGCATAACGCCTACACAGCCAAAAATACATAAAAGGATCATGGCTGCAGGCACTATCCCGCTCCTGTTCTGGATCCGTCCGGCGATCACGCCTAAGGCAGCGCAATAAGCCCCGAACAGGATCACAGCGCAGAGAAATAACTGCATCCCATCCCGCATATCCAAACTACTTAACATATTGTCTCCTCTTTGGCCCTACCCTTTGTTTATTGCAGGCAGATCCCATTGCGATAAATAAAAACAAAGTCTGATATTCATAAGTGGACATTGAACGTTCTGTCCAGCCAAATACCATAAACCACAGGATATACGCCGCACTGAACAGATAACCGGTCCATTCCATCCGCTCTGCTCCTATGGTGGAAATGATCATAGCCGTAAAATACGCGGCAACTCCAAACAGACCTACATTCATCCACAATTCCATTAAAACATTGTGGGCGCCTGTTGTCATGCTTCCCATAAAAGAATTTCGTGAAAATGCCTGATGGACCATGGCAACTGCCTGTCGGTCCCTCCAGAACATTCCATATCCATATCCGGTAAATGTATGCCGGTTGATCATAACCTGGATGATCTGCCGCCACAACGGGATACGCCCTGTTAAAGTGGCGTCCTTTCCGATCAGGGAAAACAATGGCTGAAACAGCGGTAAAATCGTAAGAGCCGTTATGAGAAAGGCAACGCTTAAGGTAACATAGATCACCCCAAGGGGCAGTCTTTTTCCCGGTTCCTCCTTATATTTTCCAAACAGCACATACAGTAGCGGAAAGATCAGGCATAACACAGCTCCCTTGGCATTGCACAGGACCAGAAAGATCCCCTGTGCAAGTAAAGAAAGGAGATACTTTCGCGATACGATCATCTGTTTTGCCCGCAGAATACGAAACCATGCGATCTGAAGGAGGATGCAAATGGAAAACTGGGATGCCGCATTGTTCTTTGTCCTTAAAAAACCGGTAAAATCATGTTCTCCCTGTTCCTGTGAGAAAACAGCTCCCGGTCTTAAAAGCATAAAAGCAAATGTAAGACAGGTAAATATCACCTGTGCCGCTGCGATCAGATGAAACAGTTTCTCCCCGTCATAATACTCTACCATCCAAAGTGCGAAAAAGATGGTGGCTGTATAACGGATACAGGAAATAAGCTGTTCACTGGGATACCGGGTCACCAGCATGGAGTCTAAGAAATAGACAGCTGCCATGAAATAAATAACCGCGTATTTTTCTTTCAGATCCAGCAGTTTCAGGCTCATAAAGCCGTCTTCACTGCTGGAAAACAGCATGAGAAGAAGCTGCGCCCCAAAGGATGCGTATTCCAGGATCTTGCTGCTGGCAGAACCAAGGAGCATGGTATATTTACCTGGAAATCCAAAGCTGACAAGCAGGATAAAGATAACAGTTGTGTCAACGATCCGGCTCTTTAAAAGATCTTTACGGCTGCTCTGACTGCTCAGGGTCTGTCTCTGACTGTTCTGTATCCTCATTTTCAAGTTCCTCCTGAGACTCTTCCCTTCCGCTCTCATTCATTCCCATCTGTACCAGAGCTTCGATGGCCTCCTGGTTGGAAAGCCGGTTTGATGTCTCTAACAGATCATCTGTCAGTTCTTCTAACAGACCATTAAATGCGGTATCTTCCTCTGTATGCGGATGGGTAGATTTTAAAGCCTGGGGCTCTTTTGCGGATTTCATCATGTCTTCCAGATCATTCAGATCATCCATGGTTTCTTTCATTGTTTCTGCTTCCGGCTTCTTCGGTTTTCTTCCCCGGTTTTCTACTACATTCCGTTCACCGCCGAAATATTTTCCCCCTGTTTTCTGGGCGGCATTTACAACACAGCCAAGGATACGGATTCCGGACTTGTCCAGCTTGTCAATGGCATTCTGGATCATCGGAAGAGCCACATCATCATAACGGATCACAAAAAGCACTGCCTGGGCGATCTGGTTCAGGCTTAATACATCAGAAACCTGTCCAACAGAAGGAGCATCAATGATCACATAGTCATAGTCCTTTTCAAGGTCTCTGATAAAATCAAATACCTGTCCGTCCATAGGAATGGCATTTCGTTCCAGTACGGATGGAAGCAGGTCCAGATACCCGGTAAGGGAGATCACTGCTTCTAGCGGATCCGTCTCCCCTTTATAAAGGGCATTTAATGTACGGCTGTAATCCACAGAATGTAAAAACATACTGCCCAGACGGGGATTTCTGGTATTCAGATCCACAAGAAGGACCTTCTTTTCCATATCGGACAGCTGTACTGCCAGATTGGCAGCAACTGTACTCTTTCCTTCCCCTTCTTCTGCGGATGTTACATAAAAACTGCAGGTCTCATCTTTCAGACCCAGACGGTTCTGCAAAATATAGGCAGCAGATGTAAAATTCTGGCGGACCGCTGAGTCGGTCATTCCATTTTTTTCCAAAATCACCCTTCCGTCCCTGAAATATTCCTGGTCATTTGGGATGATCCCCATAGTTTCCAGGCCAAACACATTTTCCACATCTTTCAGGTTCAGCAGAGTCGGACGCATGATCAGCTCCAGCATTTCCATACCGGCTCCCATGATAAAGCCCATCACACCTGTGATCAGCCAGATATGGGAAAGGCCGCCCATTCCCATGATATATTCTGCCTGCGGCTCATCAATAGTAGAAACAGATCCTACCATTAATGTTTTTGGAAGCACCTCACGGGAAGTATCCAAGATCGCGTTCATTAAGCGGATCCCTGTGTCTGCGTCATGCCATTTTAAGCTGATCTCAATGATCTGTGTCTCATTGTAACGCTCTATATCCAGATTTCTGGCGATGGCCACCGGATCCGGATCAACGATTCTCACACTTTCCGCTGCCTCACGCAGGACCCGCTCGCTTTTCATCACATACCCCACTGCATCTACCATATCCTGAGCCAGATAAAAATCATTAGGGTTAAAATAACTGGAATTCCCTGTAAAATTTCCTGTCTCAGACTGGGATGTTACTGCAATGGAACAGTTGATCCTGTAATTTGTATAATTTCCCTGTACATACGATATGCCGCTTAAGGCAGCACCAAACCCGCATCCAACCAGGACAAACGCCAGGATCATCTTCCAGCGTTTCCCGATCGCGTAAAGTAAATCTCCTACTCTGATCTGTACACCATTCATCGTTTTTTCTCACTGTCTTTTTTCTTATCTTCTTTTTTTCTTCTGCCTGCCAGTGTAATGCCTGCAAAGAGCAGAAGAATGATCACAACGGTTCCGCCAACCATACCGGCTGCCAGTGTAAGAATGCCCCGAAGAGTCAGTACTGTTACATTCCAGTTCTGTACCTGCGCTGTATCTGCTACTGTAAAGTCATAACGCTTCTCCCCGTCATCTCCCTGAAGCATATAGTAACTGCCTTCTTTTAAGTTGGTGAACATTTTTCCGCTTTCCCCTGATACCCAGGACTCGATCAGCTGATCCTGACTGTCATAAAGGGATAACTGGATATCTGCTACATCTTTTCGCAGGATCATATCCGTTCCATGGACAGATATACGAAGCATCCTGTTTGTCAGATCCATTTCTGCCTGGTTTTCCCCGTTTATGCGTCCATAGGCATCTACATCTTCTGTATATTCGGTCGGATCCAGCTGGTAATCTTCTATGGTCTGCTGCTGTCTGATCTTATAACTGGTATTCTTATCCAGGTCTGTAAGGAGGATCTGGCCATTTTGGTCTGTCTCTACAGTCTGGGAAACACCTGTTGTTCCATTGGTAACTGTAAATACTACCCCGGACAGCGGCTGCTGCTGATATAATTCATCTGAAAGTTTTAAAGTGATCTTTGTCTTTTCTGTATCGATCTCATGGATCGGGGGGTCTTCCCCGTTTTTCTTCTCTACCAGAGCTTCCGGCTGTTCGTTGATCCCGGCGTAATAGCGGGGAATTCCCGCCTGTTCCAGTGTATAGCTTCCCAGATACAGTTCCTTACTCTCACCGTAACCATTTTCATCACAGGTAATGGTATCTACCAGCTGTCCCGCTGTATAGCGCACGGTACCATCCAGCGTGGCCACATCTTCTGCTGCCCGTACCTGGAAGGTTCCGCCTCCTACCGGGTCTTTGCTTAACAGATCTGACATCTGCACCCGGATCACGTTCTTGCTTGGTGATACACGGATCTGGACTACAAAAGGATCCGTCCAGTCATACATCTTATCCAGGTTAAAATAGGTATCCCCTGCCGCGTCATATCCTTCCGGTTCATTTAATTCCCGGAAGAAATAATCTCCCTGGTAGATTTTTTCCGGCAGATAAAATACGCCTTCCTCTGTTGTCTCATATTCACGATAGGAGATCTTTTCCGGATAATAGGTATTCAGGATCTGAAGGGCTCCCATTCCATTTTGCAGTCCCCAGTCTGTGCGGTACAGTTCAAAGCGGACTCCCTCATCCGAGATAATACGGTCTGTTTCGTCATCCACCAGCTCGGTAAATACCGCTGATTTGATGCCTTCGTCACCGTAACCGCCTCCGCCGGTCTGGATGATAGGCTGCTCCTGTCCGGATCCGCCTCCGTCTCCGGCCCCATCTCCTACATTCTCATGATCGCCGTTGCCTTTATATTCCTTCCAGCTCCAGCCGTCATCATCCGGACGGGTCTCCTGTGCCGTTGTCTCCTCTACGCCTTCTGTTTCATCATATTTATATCCTGTATAGTCACTTAAAAGATACAGGCCCAACAGCGCTACGATCAGCATCAGGACAAATACAAGTCCTGTCATCATATCCGTAGCAGGCTGCCAGTAATTATACTCTCCGTTCTGGTCTTTCCTACGCCGTCTCATGCATCCTGTCCTACCTTTAGGATTTTTTCAAACTCTTCGATTGATAATGGTCTGGAAAATACATATCCCTGGCCTTCTGTACATCCGCACTTACGCAGAAGTGATAACTGTTCCATGCTTTCGATCCCCTCTGCGGTAAGGGTCAGCCTCAGTGTCTTTGCCCGGTCAAACACATCCTGTACACTGCCGCTCTTCTTCTCTTTATTCAGGCTGCGCAGATCCAGTTTCAGTACATCCGCTCCGATCTCTCCTACAGAGTGCAGTCCCATATAGTCACCGTCAAAACCATCGAGGGCAATGCGGAAGCCTTTCTGCTGAAGGGACTTTTCCACTTCGGATACAATGCCGTAAACCTCTTTGTACGCATTTTCCGCAATATCGATATTTAAATATTTTGGCGGTATCCTGTATTTTTTCAGAAGTTCATCAAAGATCTCCACAACATCCATTGCAAGCAGGTCTGTTTTTGTTACGTTAATGGAAATCGCAAGAGGTTTTACACCCTCATCGATCCATCTGCGGATCATTGCGCATACATCTTCCCAGATCTTTTGATCCAGTTTTGTAATATATCCGTTATTTTCCAGTACCGGAATAAATACTGCAGGTGAGATCTCGCCCAACGCCGGGTGGTTCCAGCGCACCAAAGCTTCTGCACCTATGATCTTTCGTGTATTTAATTCATACTGAGGCTGTAACAGAAAAATAAATTCATTCTTTTTAAGGCCATTTAAGATCTGCGGCATCAGAAGACGCTCATTTCCAATGGCTGAGTCTGCAGTTGCCCCCATACCGGAAGCTAAATAATCATCTTTCTTTGGCAGACGGTCCAACAGATCCATGATCTGTCTTGTCTCTCTGCGGGAACGGTAGCGTTCCTGTTCCTGAGTAGTAGGAAGGACCACTCTGTGAAAAACTTCCAGAAAGATCCCCATTTCACGATCCATTGTATTACGGAGGATATTATTAGATATATTAAAAAGAATGGACAGGATAACACCTGCTATGGATGTATAGAATGCGGTATCAATACCGGTCAGAATGGACTGCACACTGCTAAGTGCCGCCTCAACCGTAACGAAGTTAATATTTCTAAGACCCCTCAAAAGGCCGATAAAGGTACCTAAAATTCCAAGACCTGTTAATGTTCCAGGGATCTGTGCAACGACTCCCTGCCAGCTGTAAAGAGCCAGGACATCTTCATTTAAAATATCTTCAAGATCACTGACGATCTGTCCATTCTGGCGCTGCTGCTTTACCTTGTCCCTGTATTCCCGAAACAACTGGTCCATTTTCTTCTGTCTGAAAAAACGGTCCATCTGTAAAGCGGTGATCCAGACCGACTTTTCCTCTGCTTCCGAGGCTCTCTGTATACTCTTCTGGCCTGTTAACAGTCCCTGTGTAAATGTAAGTACCGGTATCAGTCCATATATAATTCCTAAAAGCACTACAACGCCCATAACCGCAACTACGATCATAGAAAGCATGTTAGGCGCATAAGCTGTCAAAATGCCACAGCCTGACAGCAATATAACAATAAATATTGGCATCAATCTCTTCATACTGTGCCCCCTCTTTTGTTTTTAATGATTTTTGCCTATTCTACTGAATTTTACCGCATATTTCAAGTCTTTTACCCTATATTTTTTTTGACACAAAAATCTTTAAGGTATTAATTAAAGAAACAATATATTTTAGGCAAAGCAGTCGAAAGACTGTGACGCAAAGCTATAGGGCCTTTCAAATGGCAGCCAGTTGCTATTTTATTTCTTTACATTCCGTTCACAATTTACTTACAATTTGAACAAACTTTCTTCACGATTGTTTTCTATACTAAAGAGCGTAAAGAGTTAATGCAAACAACTTTTTTTCATAATACTCGGCGGACTGGAAAGTTTTCAGTCCGCCTCCTCCTTTTTAGGGATGTACTCTTGGAAGCTTTGTCCACCGGTATACCGGAAATGTGTGTTTTGCACAAAACAGCTTTTCATATTTTTCAATCTTTGTGCACACTTTTCCAAACTCCTATGCTATTATAATAGACGTAACCCCCCAATACATTATATAGTTTTTGCTACACCCCCATAAGAAACGAAATACCTTCTCCTTAAAAAGACCCGTTCCCCGACGGGTCTTTTTACTTACCTTTTTTCCTGTTTTTTCCCTCCGAACTATCCCCCAAAAAAATTTTAAATTTTTTCAAAAAAATGTTTGACAAACCCATACCGCTGTGCTATTATATACGAGTCAGCGGCGAACAGCCAAGACAAAACAGAATAAGGCCTGATGGTCAAGCGGTCAAGACGACGCCCTCTCACGGCGTAAACCCGGGTTCGATTCCCGGTCAGGTCACTAAAAAGCAAGTGGAAATCCACTTGCTTTTTTTATATTTAAAATTGACATTAGTGATTAAATGTGTTTAAATATCCCCCCATGGAGCTATTGCGAATATGGTCTTTGCAATATCTAATATCCCCATTTTATAAATATAGATATAAAAATAGCAGGGGCCGCTGAAAGTCTGTCCGACGCATTCCGTATAGCGAGTGTACACATCTTTCGTACAACTGTCCGAATGGGACGGATATGATCCGTCACAGGCGAACAGGTGTAAAACGAAAGCCAGTGTACACTGCTATACGGAATGAAAGGAGGTCAGGCTTGCAACGGCCCCTGCGGACCTTTAGCGACTTTTTACCTTAATATAAATTCTTCACCTTAAAATCCTTCTCCAGCTCTCTCCTCTGGTCCTTCTTAGCAATATCCGCTCTCTTATCATACAACTTCTTACCTCTTGCAAGTCCCACCTGCACCTTCACCAGGCTTCCCTTAAAATAAACCTGCAGCGGCATCAGCGTATATCCCTTTTCCGCGATCTTTCCATTTAACTTCATGATCTCGTACTTATGAAGAAGCAGCTTTCTCACTCTCAAAGGATCCTTATTAAAAATATTTCCCTTCTCATAAGGACTGATGTGCATACCATACACATACACTTCCCCCTTATCGATCTTCACAAAAGCCTCTTTAATACTGCACTTTCCCATACGGATAGACTTAACTTCCGTACCAAACAGCTCAATACCAGCTTCCCATTTATCATCAATAAAATAATCATGATACGCTTTCTTATTATTGGCGATCAGCTTAATACTTTCCTTAGAAATGATAAACACCTCCCATTTTCAGTTTCTTTGCCCTGCAAACAGAACTGATCTCTGTTTTTCTATCTCATTTGCTCCCCACTATCATACCATTATACTGCCTGATTTTCCAGAACAAAATCCACAGTCCGCAAAAGCTTGTCCGTACCGGCTACAACTACCCGTACTGTCTGGCCCAGCTTATACACTTTTCTGCTCATCTCGCCCACCAGCTCATATCTGCTCTCATCAAAATATAATAATCATCCCGAAGCTCACTGATGCGCACCAGACCTTCCACTGTATTAGGCAGCTCCACATAAAAGCCCCAGTTAGTAACTCCGGAGATCACTCCTCAAAGGTCTGTCCAACAAACCTGGACATATATTCGCACTTCTTCATCTTCTCAGTCTCGCGCTCCGCCTCATCAGCCCGGCGCTCTAATGCAGAAGTCTGTACAGCCACCTGCGGCAGCAGTTTCTCATAATGGGCAACTCTCTTCTCTTTCAATCCTCCATGCAGGCACTCCTTGATGATCCTGTGGATCTGCAGATCCGGATATCGACGTATAGGTGATGTAAAATGGGTATAATACCTTGCAGCCAATCCAAAATGTCCTGTACACTGAGTAGTATACTTTGCCTGTTTCATAGACCGCAGGACCAGTCTTGCAAGAAGAGGTTCCTCCGGCTTGCCTTCGATCTTGTCCAATAGCTTTTGCAGCTCCTTTGGATGCACTTCCCCATTAGTCAATCTCAGCGAATATCCAAAATTATTAATAAACACACCTAACTGTTTCATCTTCTCCGGATCCGGATCATCATGGGTCCTGTAAAGGAAAGGAACAGACTGCCAGAAATAATCCTCTGCCACGGTCTCATTGGCAAGGAGCATAAAATCTTCAATGATCTTTGTAGCTACATTCCGTTCATAAGGATGGATATCCACCGGTTTCCCCTTCTCATCCAGAATGATCTTACTTTCCGGAAAATCAAAATCGATGGCCCCCCGTTTGCTGCGCTTCTCCCTTAAAATAGCAGACAGTTTCTTCATGCGCTCAAACATAGCCACAAAATCCTTATACTCTTCCAGTAAACCAGCCTTTTGCTCCTCTTTCTCCTTTGTATCTGCCTCCGACAAAATAGCATTCACAGCCGTATAAGTCATCCGCCTGTCAGACCGGATCACACTTTCGCAGATCTCATGATCCACTACCGTTCCATGAGGATCCACTTCCATAAGGCAGCTCATTGCCAGACGGTCTGTTCCCTGATTTAAAGAACAGATCCCGTTAGAAAGCTTGTGAGGCAGCATAGGGATCACACGGTCTACCAGATACACGCTGGTGCTTCGCTTTAACGCCTCTTTATCCAGTTCACTGCCTTCTTTTACATAATGACTTACATCTGCAATGTGAACGCCCAGACGGTAATTTCCGTTTTCCAGCAGCTCCAATGTCACCGCATCATCCAGATCCTTGGCATCTTCCCCGTCAATGGTCACAGTCTGCAGATCCCTTAAATCCTTTCTTCCCTCAAAACCTTCCGGAAGGTCCTTTAAGCCCTCTGTAGGCAGGCTGTCCGGCACATGTTCCAGTTCCTTCATTACTTCCTCAGAAAAGGCTTCTGGAAGATTGTAAGCACGTACCAGGGATAAAATATCCGTACCAGGATCATTTACATGTCCCAAGATCTCTTTGATCCGTCCTTCCGGCTTCTTACGCTCATCACCGAAATCTGTTACCTTTACTACTACCTTGTGACCGGTCACAGCTCCCATATCACAGCCCTGTGGGATAAAATATCCTTAGCGATCTTCTGGTCATCAGGGATCACAAAGCCAAAATTCTTATTCTTCTGATAATAGCCTACCAGCTGGCTGTTGGCATGTTCCAATACCTTTAAAACCGTACCTTCTGCCCTGCGTCCGTTGCGGCCCTCAGACTCAATGACGATCTGTACCTTATCACCATTTAAAGCACTTCCTGTCTTATCCTCAGGGATAAATACGTCCTGCTCCATTCCTTCTACTGTAACAAAGCCAAAGCCTCTTGCATGTCCTGTAAAGGTACCAACTACAGCAAATGTCTCCGGTTTTCCATATTTTCCCTTTTTGAGATCCCAAGCTTTCCTTCTGAAACCAGTTCGTCCAGCACTTCCTGTAATTCTCCCGCATTGCCTTGGGGATATTTAAAAGCATGGCGATCTCTTTTGCTTTCATAGGCACATAAGCCTTGTCATGTACCAGTTCTGTCAGCATCTGTTTTCTCTGTTCTAATAACTCTCTGTCCATATAACCTCTTTCTTTATTACTTTATCTATGTCTCACCTACCATCCAGGCAGGCGATCTATACCCTTATATTTGCCTTTGTATTAAATAAGAATGTGCCTTGGCACATTCTCGCGCCGAGCGCGGTCGCTTGCGACAAACTTCCTCATCGCGCGAGTGCGCATCGTTGGCAGGTCGTGCCTTTTGTGTACTATGGAGTTCCAACGGAATTTCCTAGTACATAAAAACACCCTTCTGTCTGTTACACGAAGGGTGTTTTGACTGTCTCTTTCTATTATCCCTGAGTCTTCATAAGAATATTCAGGACCAGTGTAAGGATCATAAATACGATCGCACCGTATCTGGTAAAATGCTCCAGAGCTCCTTCCATAGAACGTCCTTTATTCTTGCTCCAGTAGCTGTCTGCCATACCACCGATGGCACTTCCCAGTCCGTTGGACTTGCCTTCCTGCATCAGGATGACTACGGAAATAGCTATACCCAGAACAACATATATAATGGATAAAAGAACCTTAACTACTGCCATTTGTCTACACCTCTCCGTTTCTAATAGTTAAACAAAACTATTTTATACTATATCATAACCCATTTGAAATTACAAGGCTTTTGTCACCGTTTTCTGCGTCAAAAGCAAACTCAACGATCCCTGTTGCATAGCAGATACAGGTGAATACAGCAAAGAGCACTCTCATCTGCCTTTCTATTTACAGCTTTGCTCCATCTGCCCCAACAGATGCGCCGTCTGGTGTTACTGTATTTACCAGCATGGCACCGGACTCATCACAGAAATAATCCTTTTCATTCCAGTGGATCCATCCTGTTTTCATATAACCTTCTTCATCAAAGAAATACCATAAAGAGTCGATCTGCTGCCAGTTGTTTACAGGATAAGAGCCATCTCTGTTTACATACCACCAGCCTTTTTCATTATTCTCCCAGTGGCCTTTCCAGTCTTTCATCTGCTCTTTTGTCACTTCAAACCAGGCTGACTCTTCCCAGTCTCCCTGATTACCCCTGGAGTCTACCGCACGGACCTTAAAGTAATAAGTGCCCTCTTTCGGGATCTTCTCTGAAAAGTTAAAGCTGTTCTCCTTTACAGTATAAATAGATCCAATGCCATTGTCATTGGAAGTACTTCCCTTCTGCACAGACGTACTTTGTAATTCTTTGCAAGACTCTGATGATCCCAGTTTGCGATTCCGTTGTCTGCATCCCAGCTAAGTCCGTCTATATCCAGGTCCTCATCATCTTTATCCAGCTTTTCCAGTGTTACCACCAGTTTCAGCATTTCTTTATCATACTTGCTTGCACAGGAAACATATTTTACCTTATCTCCATTAAAAGTGAAAGCACTTTTGCTGATTTTGAAAAATAACAGTCACTGTCTGCTGAAAGCCATACTTCTACCTTTGGCTTTTCCCCGCCGGCCCAGTATTCCTGCTCATTGATAAAATCGGCACTTTCTACAGAGCAGTTTCCATCTTCTACAGAAACAGAGATCGTAGCATCTGTATCACCTGCCTGCACATCTGCGTTAAAATTCAGTGTAATATGGCCAACAGGAGTGCGCTCTTCCTTTGCTGATGCAGGAAAAGAAGCTGCAACTGATAAAAGAGCTGCAAACATGGCTCCTTTTAACAGATTGGTTTTCTTATCTTTTGTCATTTTTCTGTACCCTTATGATCTTAATTACTGAAATAACTGTGATATAAAGTAAAAGTTATCGGTACTGCAGCCTTCCCCAGCGGAAAAATCAATATTTTTCCAGAGATCTGCCGGCAGGCGGATCTGGTATTTCTGCTGATACGGCTCATAGATCTGCCGGAACGCTTCCGTTTTCTTCTGTTGCGCCAGTTTGCTCTTTCTTTCGGCGGTAGCTGTCTGGTCATAAGCATTGGTACACTTCTGGATAAAGAAATGGCCTCCTGCCTCTATGATGGGGCTGATCTCATTTTCCTCCAGATCAAAAGCAGACCGGTCCGGCTCTTTTAATCCTGTATCCCAGCCGATCTGATACTGGATCTGGCTGTTTATGGAATTTTTTCAGCAATCGCCAAAAATCGGCTTTTTCTTCGCTTACCATACTTAAAAGAGCTTCTGCCTTGTCTTTTGAGTCTGTTTCGATCCGTTCTACCTGGATCACTTTTGCCTCTGCATCACTGACTTCCAGATTTTTCGTATCGGTCAGCTGTCCCACCGTCTTATCTGCCAGATAATATTTTCTGTAAAGATCCAAAACATCATTTTCCGTTATCTGCAGATAGTTCAGGTCCTCGTTAGAAAGACTCTGAAAAATTCACTGGAAAGATTTTTAATATCGTCTTCTTCCTGCCCTGTAAGGGAAATATTCTCTTCCTGGGCCATCCTATCTACTACTGCCAGTTCTTCCAAAACTGCTGTACCTGGTTCTTTAAAAGAGTTTCAAAGGTATTTCCATTGGAATCTGCCGTTACTCCCCACAGCTGCCCTGTATAAATATTCTGATAGCGGTTTCTTTCCGTTATCGCGATCAGGCGTATCTGTTCCTGGGTATACTGCTCTGCGTCCTGTTTTAACATTCCTTCCGGCATTTTGCTGCAGCCTGAAACAAAGAAAAGCATGACCGTCAGGAAAATCAAAATACCCTCTTATTTAAGTATTCTGTGATCTGCAATTGTTACTTACTCCTTTTACAGCAGGTTCTGCAGGATCTTTAAAACACCCTGGTTTACATTGCTGTCTGCCTGAAACCTGGCTGCTTTTTCACTTCATCCCTGGCATTTGCCACTGCGAAACTGTAATAAGCCTGCTGCAGCATTTCTATATCATTTAACTGATCCCCAAACGCCATGGTCTCTTCCGGCTTTATCCCCAGACTGTCCTGGATCACTTTTACCGCATGACCCTTATTTACATTTTAGCCATACAGTCGCTTTCATACGTCTCCTGCACAGGAGATCTGAAGGATGTCCTTAAATTCTTCTACCAGAGGTTTTACCGCTTCTTCCACGCCGCTCTGTATATAGAGAGTTTGGTACATGGAACCGGCACAGTCAGCAGATCATCCACACGGTGAAGATTAAACTTATAGCTTTCCACCAGCCAGTTGCAGAGAGCATCGTCCTTGACTCCGTATAATCTCCGTCTTCCGCTGCATATACCATGGAAAATTCCGGATTTTTCCGCACTGCATGGATCAGCCGCTTTACGATCTCCCGGTCCATGGCATATACATACAGGCTTCTGCCATAGCAGCCAATATAAGAACCATTATTTGAAATATAGAACACCTTTTTCTTTACAGGATCAAAGGTACGTTCCACACTGGCCCAGGGTCTTCCGCTGGCAACTGCAAACTGGATTCCTTTTTCCCTCAGTTTCAGGATTGTATCAAAAGCCGTGGATCTACATTGGTAAAACCATCTTCCACCAAAGTTCCGTCTACATCTGTGACGATTAGCTTAATCATTTTCCCGTTCCTCCAAAAGCCTTTTTATCTCATGGCAGAGACGTCCTAAAGGAAGGCCTACTACATTGCTGTAATCTCCTTTGATCCCCTTGATATAAGCTGCAAAGGATCCCTGGATCCCATAGGCACCTGCCTTGTCAAGAGGTTCCCCGCTTGCGGCATATGCCCGGATCTCATCTTCTGCCATCTCATAGACTTCCACATCCGTCTTTTCTGCAAAGTAGTTTCTGCAAACCGGTCCGCTCCCAGACATAAGATCACCGTCACACCGGTATATACCTGGTGGGTGCGTCCCTGGATCAGCGAGATCATCTCTTCTGCTTTTCTACGGTTCCAGGCTTTCCTAAGATCACCGGATCACTTTCCCGTCTTTTACAATAGAAACTACGGTATCCGCTCCGATCACCAGGGTTCCCGCCGGAAAACAATCGGCTACATCTTCTGCTTTTACACTGGACAGTTTTTCCACCAGTTTCTGTGGGTCTGTCTCGTCTTTCTTTTCTTCTGCATTGCTTGGACAGATCTGTGGGCAGATACCGATCTGTTCCAACAGTTCTTTCCGTCTTGGGGAGGCAGATGCTAACACTACCTGCCAACCCTTTAAATCTTCTTTTAATTCCATTTTAATATACCTTCAATCTTCCTATGGTCTCTTCTGTTTCTCCCTCTTCCCCTTCTTCCGGAATTCCCAGACGCATGCGGATACATCTGATAAAGTCAAAACATAAAATAGGGTAAGAAGGACTGCCAGGACCTTTCCTATCCTTCCGGGATATAGCCTACTGCTGTGCGCACCCAGCCGTCTAAATAATTGAAGAAGAACAGGCCTAAAAGTCCCCACGCCAGACTGCTCTCCAGGCAGATGATCCCTCTGTAGTTAAATGGTTTATGGCTGTAATCCCACCAGAAACTTCCAAACAGCCGGATCATCACATTGGCTGTTATCAGTTCCATGGTCGTAGCCATAGTCATGGATGCTGTATACAATTCTATGGGATGATCTGACAAAGGGCTTAAAAGCAGGCAGGCGCCCACTGCCCCGAAACCGTATATGACGCAAAGGGGCCATGGCCAAAGCCACGGTCCACTACCGGCCTCTTATATTCAACGGTGAGCACAATACATTCCAGAAGATATCCCAGAAAGCTGTAGAGAAAACCAGTTTATATAATTACAAATACTCATCAATTCCTCCATAAGGAAAGTACATTACAAATAAATAGTTACATTAATAACAGTTATTGATGACCAGTGCCAGAACGATACCTAAAATAGCACCTGCCACTACCTGGATCGGGGTATGTCCCACATATTCCTTTAACTTCTGCTGAAGTACCTCACTGCTTAATTTCAGCGGATTTTCAAGTAAAATGGAATTTAACAGTCTGGCCTGTTTGCCAGTCTCCTGCCTTACGCCTACCGCATCATACATAACTACCATAGCCAGTATAAAGGATATGGCAAATTCAAAGGATCCGGCACCATATTTTAAAGCCGCCGCTGTCGTCAGTCCGCACACAGTAGCTGAATGGGAACTTGGCATACCTCCGGAACCTACCAGACGCTCTGCGTTAAAGCTTTTATTCAAAGCAAAGTCGATCAGGGTCTTTAATACCTGGGCTACTGTCCAGCCCACTACAGCACTGACAAGAACCTGATTTCCCAGCATTGCTTTCCATGTATCCATATTTTAAAATTTTCCCTTTCTGCCGTCTGCGCAAACAGAAGATGTCCCGGTACAGCCGCGTACCGTTTCACGGTAGCTTTTGTTTCTTCCAGGCAACACATCTTATCGGCAAAGTGACCGCATAGCCCGCTCTTGTTGACGGCGGGACCGGTGTCAGCGGCCACATGTGACGCAGGATCGTGTCTTTTCCTCATCTGTCAGTTCAAAATACTGTTTTGCATTTTCCATGGCTGTCCTCGGGTGGGTAAAGCCATGGAAATGATCTCCTGTTTCCTGGCGTGCGTGTGCCAGTCGTATAAAAGATCATGGAGAAGCCCTGCTCGCAGCGCTCCTCCAGTTTCCCCAAATCTTTACACAATTTATAAGCCAGATAAGATACCTGTATACAATGACATTTACAGGTCGTTGTTCCATGCTGTATATACTGGTCCATGGACTGGAATACAGGATGGTCTAATATATCTGCCACACTCCATATACCCCGGATCCATTAAATATTCATTTGCTTCCGGCATATCCATGAGTGTCACACCTCTTTCTAAACTTGCCATTTTAGCCAATGAGCCAGTCATAAAGTTCCTGATACTTGGCTGCAGATGTTCCCCAGGAGAAATCAGCTGCCATATCACGGTCTATGATCTTATTCCACTCACGGCGTTTGTTATAATAAATGTATTTTGCGTAGCGGACGCTTCCAAGCATCTCATGTGCATTGTAGTTTGCAAAGGAGAAGTTCCGGTATTTTCAAATTCATTGTAAGGCTGTACGGTATCTCTTAAACCGCCGGTCTCTCTGACGATCGGCACAGTACCATAGCGCAGGGCCATCAGCTGGCTTAAGCCACATGGCTCAAATAAGGACGGCATCAGGAATGCGTCACATCCTGCGTAGATGCGGTGGGACATTTCCTCAGAGTAATAGATCTGTGCAGATACGCGGTCATGATACTTCCAGTCATAATGACGGAACATGTTTTCATACCGCTCATCACCGGTACCTAATACAACAAGCTGCATATCGTCGCTGCAAAGCTCATCCATCACACCCTGTACCAGGTCAAGTCCCTTCTGGTCTGTCAGACGGGAAACGATACCTACCATAAATTTCTTTTCATCTACAGGAAGTCCTAACTGCTGCTGAAGGGCTTTCTTGTTTTTCACTTTTCCTTGCGGAAATTCTTGGCTGTATACTGCTGTACGATATATTTGTCTGTTTCCGGGTTAAAATCATCATAATCAATACCGTTTACAATACCACGCAGGCTGTTTGCCCTTGCACGCATCAGGCCATCTAAGCCTTCGCCGTAAAATGGCATCTTGATCTCTTCTGCATAGGTATTACTTACAGTAGTGATCGCGTCTGCATAAACGATACCGCCCTTTAACAGGTTGCCGTCTTTGTATGCTTCTAACTTATCCGGTGTGAAGTAATAATCCGGCAGTTCTGTAAATCTCTGAATCGTCTTTACATCCCATACGCCCTGGAATTTCAGGTTGTGGATGGTGATCACAGACTTCATATTGCGGTAGAAATCTCCGCCATGGAAACTGTCTTTTAACAGAACCGGGATCAGACCTGTCTGCCAGTCATGACAGTGTACTACATCCGGCTGGAAGCCGATCACAGGTAATGCGGAAAGAGCTGCACGGCAGAAGAAACAGAATTTCTCCAGATCCCAATACCAGTCCCCATATGGCTTTGGTCCGTTAAAATAGCTTTCATTGTCAATAAAGTAAAATGTAACTCCCTCATGTACATACTGAAGGATGCCCACATAACGGCTCTGTCCCAGATAGTCCATATAAAAGTGGTCAACATACTGCATCTTGTCCCGCCATTCCTGCTTGATGCACAGATATTTTGGGATAATGACTCTTACATCAAAGTATCTCTTGTCAAAACACTTTGGAAGTGAGCCAACTACGTCTGCTAATCCCCTGTTTTATAAATGGTACTGCCTCAGATGCCGCAAATAAAATCTTTTCATCCAAACCTCCCTCTCCTGAGTTCCAGGTGGCGTTTTGCCTTAATCAATAGTATACCTTACTTTGATAAATAAGAAGAAGTTATTAGTAAATTTTTATAACAAAATCTTTACACTGCACTCTGGGGTATCCGGCAATTTACTATATCCCAATTTTTATAATCCAGGCAGATCTTATCTGCGATCAGGGCAATGAACTCTGAATTGGTTGGTTTTCCCTTTCCTGTACTGATGGTATATCCAAACAGTTCATCGATCACTTCCAGGCTGCCTCTTCCCATGCAACCTCAATGGCATGGCGGATGGCACGTTCTACACGGCTGGAACTGGTATAATTTTTCTTTGCGATCTCCGGATACAGGATCTTTGTTACTGCCTCCATCATCTCCCTGTCCCTTACCACCATGCTGATGGCATCCCGAAGATACTGATAGCCCTTGATATGGGCGGGAATCCCAAGTTCATGGAGCATTTTGTAATATCCGTTTCCAGATGCTCCTTCATATATTCTTCCCTGTTCATAGCAGCTTCTTCCGGTGTTGCTGCCTTTAACGGTGCTTCTAAGACCTTTCCGGAACAGGACGGACCGGACGTTTGCCAATACGGCGGATCTTATTTACAAGAATATCCTTATCAAACGGCTTCATAAGAAAATAGTTGGCACCCGCCTGAAATGCCTCTTCTGTCATCTGCTCTCCGCCTACTGCACTTAAGATGATAAACGCCGGGTTCTTTAACATAGATGTTTTCTTTTTAATATTTTCCACAACTGTAATACCATCCATCTGCGGCATTACCAGGTCCAGCAAAACAACATCAGGTTGGGTATCTTTTATCATGTCAATGGCGTCTTTTCCATTATCAGCTCTGCCAATTACAGAAGTCCTGCTTCAGAACTGATCACTTCATCTAACGTGTTTAAGATCATAGGATTATCATCTACAATTACAACATTTACATTTTCCATGTTTCTACCTCCTGCATCCCTTAACGCAATTTCATTCTTTACTTATAGAGTGCTTCCTCATTATTTAACGCTTTGATGCGTTAAGTCTTTTATGGTAGATATTATAAATGCAAATATCGTCATATTTCAAGAAAAAGCCACCGCATTATTAGACATTTTAACATTTTATTAACAGTTATCTTTTATTATCTAATATTGTCGAATTTTGTCAATTTTATTAGTTTGTGACTTTATTCACTGTTTTGCATAAAATTATGGATCCTTATCAGTGCCCCAGCATATCCTCGATCAATATCCCATATCCTCTTGTAGGATCCTGGACAAATACGTGGGTGATGGCCCCGATGATCTTTCCGTTTTGTATTACGGGGAACCGCTGGTTCCCTGGATAATGCCACCGGTGAGATTTAACAGCTCGGATCTGTGATTTTGATCACCAGGCTTTTGTTTTCTTGTTTCCTGTCATATCGATCCGCTGTATCTCAACAGAATAATCTTTCACCTGCCCTGAGATGCTGGTACGCACCAGGGCAGGTCCTGTTTTACTTCCTGGCGCCTGGCTGCTTCCATGGAGGCGGTTCTGTGTTCTTTAAGAAAGTCTGGCTTACAGTTCCAAATATCCCATAATCTGTATTTTCTGTCACTGTCCCGATCTCCGACTTTGGACCATAGTAGATCACCCCGGAAAGCATTCCCGGCGTTCCTATTTTTCCTTTTTCAATTCCCAAAATCTGGGTATCATAAAGATTTCCTCCGGAAGTCTCCACCAGTTCCCCTGTATCGCTGTCACTGATCCCATGGCCCAATGCACCAAATTTTCCATTTAGATCCATATAAGTCACAGTTCCGATCCCTGGGTATCATCCCGCACCCACACACCTAATTTGGAGGAACCGTCTGTTCCTTTTACAGGCTTTATCTTAACTTGTGTTTCTGCCCCATTTCTGCGCACTGTCAATGTAACATTTTCTCCTGAAAATGGCTGACTGCCTCTGCCAGCTCTTCCTTTGTCCCAAGCTTTTGCCCATTAAAGGCTTCAATATAGTCCCCGGATTTTAATTTTCCCACAGCCGGTTCCATTTCCATCCCATTTTCCCCGGTAATACGGCTCGGTACCGATGACCATAATTCCCTTAGACTTTAAATAAATTCCCACAGGACTGCCGCAGGGGATCAACCTGGTAGTATCTACCACATCTACCTGTATGTTCTTAAACTGGATCACACCAAATAATTTCAGGTCCAGCTGATAACTGCCTTTCTTTCCTGCATACATGGAAAATGGCTCTCTGCTGTTTATGGTGATCTGCTCGGCCGGGATATTGCTCTTATTTCCCAGTGCCACTTCTTCGCTTTCACTGTATACAGTAGCCCGCCAGGAAGGGAAAATGTAAATTCTTCCTGATCATGTTCTGTTACGCTGACCCGGTCCGGTATGCTCCGGTCCACATAGTACCAGATCCCAACTGTACCCACGATCAGGGACAGCCAGAATATCCTGACCAGATGCTTATAAAATTTGATTTTCCCTCATAGAACGACCTCCTTCTCCATTTGCAGCCTGTAACATGCGCCATCGGTGCATTTTCTCTGTACAAAACAGGGAGCCGCAAGTCCTGATACTCTTGCGCTCCCTGTTAGTATGTTCTGTGAACGGTCGTTCCAATCTGTTTTATTTTGGTTATTGCTTATGCCTTGCACGGACAGTTGCTTATTTTGTCTTATCTGCCAGTTCCTTCATTTCACGGGCATTCTGGATCACTGTATCTGTGATCTTTGCTCCCCAAGAAGTCTTGCCAGTTCTTCCACTGTCTGCTCCCTGTTAAGGCGCCGGATGGAAGTCGCTGTACTTCCTTCACTGGCTGCTTTATGGATCTCAAAATGGGTATCTGCCATCGCCGCGATCTGAGGCAGATGGGTGATACAGATCACCTGATGGCTCTTTGCAATATAGGAAAGTTTCTCGAAACCTTCTGGGCTGTCCTTCCGCTGATACCTGTATCGATCTCATCAAAAATAAGGGTTGGGATATCATCGGAGTCTGCAAGAACGGTTTTGATCGCCAGCATGATACGTGACAATTCACCGCCGGATGCCACTTCCATAAGAGGCGCACCGGCTGTCCCGGATTGGTGGAGATCAAAACTGGGCTTCGTCATAGCCGGAGGCTGTAAAATGAGGCAGCCGATCAAATTCCATATCAAACTGAACATCTAAAAATTCAGATCCAGCAGTCCTTTTTGATCTTTTCCACCAGCTGTCTGGACGCAGTTTTTCGTATCTTGGATAATTCTGCGCAGCATCTTTCTAAACGATCCTGGGCTTCTTTAACTCTTTTTCCGTTTTTCCCTGTAAGCGTCAAAATTTTCCAGTTCTTCCAGCCTGTTTTTCTTCTTTTCCAGATTTTCAAGCATCAGCTGCGTGGTATTTCCATACTTTCTCTGAAGATCATGGATCTGATCAAGGCGGCTTTCTGTGGTGCAGAATACCTCTTCATCAAATTCCATGGAACCCATATAAGAAGAGATCTCCCTGGAAGCATCATTTAAAATAGCTTCCGCATCATAAAGCTGGTCTCTTATCCCCTCTAATGCCTTATCGTACTCAGCTGCCTGTTCTACCGAGCGCAGGGCCTGAGCTGCAAAGTCACGCTGCAGCAGTCCTCTGGCATTTTCCAGTTCCTCTGCGATCCTTCTTGCATGGGCGAAACGGCGGTATTTTAAGGTAAGTTCTTCCTCTTCTCCCTCTTTTACCTCTCCGTTTTCGATCTCCTGGATCTCAAAGCGCAAAAATCCATCTCCCGCAGTCTTGCGTCCTCATCTGTCTTAAAAGATAAAAGACGTTCCTTTAACTTGCAGTAGTTTTGTACTCCTCTTCGATTTTCCTTTTCACCGGCTGGGTCTGTGCCTTGACATAGGCATCCAGGATCTCAAGATGTTTTGACTTATACAGCAGAGACTGATGCTCATGCTGACCATGGATATCTAATAAAAGACCTGTGATCTGACGAAGTCTTGCCATTGTCACAGTCTCATCATTAATACGGCTGACACTTCTGGAAGGCATGATCTTTCTGGAAATGATCACCATTCCTTCTTCTGTTGGCTCTGTCCCAAGCTGCATTAACGCCTTTTCTTTTACTGTCAACGAAAAGATCAGCTCAATATATGCATGGTCCGCTCCACGGCGTATCACATCCTTTGACGCTTTTCCCCTAACGCCATGGTCACGGAACCAATAATGATCGATTTACCTGCACCGGTCTCGCCGGTAAGTATATTCAGTCCTTCTCCAAATTCTACATCTGCCTTCTCAATGAGAGCCAGATTTTTCACATGGAGCTCAAGAAGCATGCTATTCCTCTCTTTCTATCTTTTTCCCGGATCTTTTGTTCTAAATCCAGTTTAATCTTCCACCATTTTTTGATCTTTTCCATTACGATAATGGTATCATCCACACTGCGGACTGCGCACATAATGGTATCATCTCCGGCAATACAGCCTACTACTTCATGGAATTTAATAGCATCAAGAGCAGCTGCAACTGCCATTGCCATACCGGAAACTGTTTTGATCACAAGGATATTCTGTGCCATATCCATGGATACAAAACCGTCTTTTAAAATGCGGATATATTTGGAAGCAGAAGTTCCTCTTGGACTTTCAAGGACCATATAGCGCTGACGTCCATTTTCTCCCGGCACTTTCGTCAGTTTTAATTCCCGGATATCCCTGGATACAGTTGCCTGGGTTACATTAAAACCCGCCTGGGTCAGCTTTTCAGCCAGCTCCTCCTGGGTCTCTATTTCATATTTTCCGATCAGTTCTACGATCTTGCTGTGACGTTCCAATTTCATCTGCTTTTCCTCCCATCTGTTTCCACATCTTCAGACATTTCCCAGATAATTACTCAGATTTTGCATAAAAGAGATCTGCTTTAATTTTACCATTACCGTTTCCATATGTGAGCGCTCTACGATCAGATAATCCCCGGACCTGTCTTCTGGAAGTATCTCCGTCAAAGTAACCAGTCCTTTTCCCAAAAGCCCGATCTTTACACGGTCCTCTTCGGAAATGACGATACTTCTGGCATTTAAAGTATGGGAACATACAGGTGTTACTGCCATCATCCGGCCTGCAGGAGCCATAACCGGCCCTCCTGCGGAAAGATTATAGGCAGTAGAACCGGTAGGGTTGCCACCATCACTCCATCCGCTGCATACTCATTTAAATATTCATCATTTACAGCCAGATCATAGCGCAGTACCCGCAGATGCTCTGCACTGGTGGCTATGATCTCATTTAAAGCAATATCCTGAAATACCGGCTTTCCCTCATGAAATACAGTTCCCCGAAGCATCATACGATGTTCTAAACGGAAACGTTCGTTTACAAGGGCATCCATCGCAGCATCAATATCCTCTGTGCGGTCCACCTGGTTTAAAAGCCCAAATGTCCCCTGTTGATCCCAAGCATGGGGATATTCCGGCCTGCCAGATCTCTTGCTGCCTGGATCAGGGTACCGTCACCGCCAATGGTGATGATGCACTGGGTATCTTCCGGCACATATTCACCGGGCGTATGTCTGCCGTTTTTCATACGCTCATAATCTGTCATATAACGGCATACAGCCCCTCTTTTCCAGGCAGGACTGAACCTCATCCTGAACATCCAGTACATAGTCTTTACTTAAATTGGATATTACATAAAAATATTTCATAAGTCCCCTATGTTAAAACCTTATTCTTTATCCAGCGCTGCGTGTGCTTCCTCTACGATCTTTTCGGATCAACAGGCATTTCCTCATAAATGACCGGTCCGTCTTCGCCCTCCGGGTGGTTCTGCAGATGCAGCAGATACTCAATATTTCCTTCCGGTCCCTTGATCGGTGAAAATTCCAGGTTTAAGATCTCAAAACCAATGGATTTTGCAAAGGCAATGACCATTTCAATAACCTCTAAATGAACAGCCTTATCCCTTACAACGCCTTTTTGCCAACTTTTTCTCTTCCTGCCTCAAACTGTGGCTTGATCAGACATACTACCTGACCGTCATCCTTTAAAAGAGCCTTTACAGGTCCAAGCACCTTGGTCAGAGAGATAAAAGATACGTCAATACTGGAAAATCCGATCTCATCCGGGATATTTTCATGGGTCACATAGCGGATATTAGTCTTTTCCATGCAGACTACACGCTCATCATTGCGCAGCTTCCACGCAAGCTGTCCATGGCCTACATCGACAGAATAAACCTTGGTAGCGCCATTTTGCAGCATACAGTCTGTAAATCCGCCGGTAGAAGCGCCTACGTCCATACAGATCTTATCTTTTAACTCTACGCCGAAATGGGTCATTGCCTTCTCTAATTTCAGGCCGCCGCGGCTTACATATTTTAATGTATTTCCTCTCACCTCAATAGGTGCTGTTTCATCAAAGGTGGTACCTGCTTTATCCTCTTTCTGCCCGTTTACATAAACGATACCGGACATGATCAGAGCCTTTGCCTTTCTCTGAGTCTGCCAGATTGCGCTTTACAAGCAGTACATCTAACCGTTCCTTCATTTATTTTCTCCTTATATCTATCTTATCGATCTTTCTGTTTTAGAGCCATCCTTCTGCTTTTAACCTCTGGATGATAGAGTCGCTGTCGATTCCCAGTCCTTTTCTTAAAACAGACACGTTTCCGTGCTCAACATAGGCATCAGGAAGTGCAATATTCATCACTTTTACCTGCGGATAATGTTCATGGATATAGGCAGTTACAGGAAGTCCAAAACCTCCCTGGAGCACATTTTCTTCCATAGTCACGATCAGTCTGTGGTTCTTTGCCAGACGGTCTACCAGTTCTTTATCAAAGGTTTTACAAAACGGGCATTTGCCAGTGTACAGGAAACTCCCTCTTCTTTTAACTTTGCCCGTACATGTTCTCCGGTACTTACCATACTTCCCACTGCTAAAGGGCAATGTTTTCTTCCTCATAGATCATTTCCCCTTTTCCATAAGCAATAGGCTGCATAAATTCTTTTAAGCCTCTGTAAGCGGTACCTCTTGGATAGCGGATAGCAAAGGTGCCTTATAATCCATGGCAAAATCCAGCATAGCCCGCAGTTCCCAGAGATTTTCGGCGCTGCCACGCTCATGTTTGGAATAGAAGTAAGATAAGAATAATCGAAAATTCCCTGGTGGGTCTCCCCATCGCTTCCTACCAGTCCCGCACGGTCCACTGCAAAGAGCACCGGCAGGTTCTGGATACAGACATCATGTAAGATCTGGTCATAACCTCTCTGTAAAAGGAGGAGTACACCGCAACTACAGGCCGCAGTCCTGCTGCCGCCATACCGCTGCGCTGGTCACTGCATGAGCTTCCGCAATACCTACATCAAAGAAACGGTCCGGGAATTTCTTTCCAAAAGCTGCCACTCCGGTACCGTCAGGCATGGCCGCAGTCACAGCTACCAGCTCCGGATGTGTTTCTCCTAACTGGCACAGTTTCTTGGAAAATACATCTGTATAAGTAGGGTATTTCTTTTCTGCCAAAGGTTTTCCTGTTTTATATCAAAGGACTTACACCGTGAAAATGAGCCGGGTTCTTCTCCGGTTCATAGCCTTTTCCTTTTTGTAAGGACATGGACCAGTACTGCATGATCCAGTTTCTGGGCTTCTTTAATACCTTGCACAGTGCAGGTATATTGTGTCCGTCCACTGGTCCCAAATAGGTGATCCCCATATTTTCAAAGAGCATTCCGGGATAAACAGCTGTTTGATACTGTTTTTCGTCCGTTTGATCTTGTCGATCATACGGCCGCCAACTACCGGGATCCGTTCTAAGGTATCTGCCACATTTTTCTTCAGATCATTGTAACCGGCTCCTGTGCGAAGTCCTCCCAGATACCTTGACATGCCACCTACATTTTCAGAAATGGACATTTTATTGTCATTTAGTATGATAATAAAGTTTTTCTTCATACGGGCCGCATTATTTAAAGCCTCGTAAGCCATTCCTCCTGTAAGAGCACCATCACCAATGACAGAGACTACCTTATAGTCCTCTCCTAAAATATCACGGCCCTGGGCAATGCCAAGACCTGCTGAAATAGAAGTGGAACTATGGCCTGTGTCAAAGGAATCATAGGGGCTTTCCTTCCGTTTTGGAAAGCCGCTTAAGCCGCCGTACTGACGGAGTTCATCAAATTCCATCCTGCGGCCGCTTAAGATCTTGTGGGTGTAGGACTGATGGCCTACATCCCAGATGATCTTATCTTCTGGCAGGTCAAAGGTACGAAACAGGGCAATGGTCAGCTCCACAACTCCCAGGTTGGAAGCTAAATGTCCCCTGTATGGCTGGATCTTTTCGATCAGAAAGGCCCGTATCTCTTCTGCCAGTTGGGAAAGTTCTTCAGAGGTCAATTTTTCAGATCTTCCGGCCCCTTTATCTGTTCCAATATCATAGGTTCTTCCTTTTTATTTCTGACGTTTAATAAGAATACGGATCAAATTCTCCAGGAATTCATTATTTCCAGGCAGTTTGTTTAAATCTTCAATCGCCTGGACAGAAAGAGCTTCTACATCTTTCTTTGCCTTTTCTAAACCTTCCAGAGTCACATAGGTAGTCTTCTGGTTCTTTTCGTCGCTTCCTGCCTCTTTGCCTAAAACTTCCTGGTCTCCAGTCACATCCAGAATATCATCCTGGATCTGGAATGCCAGACCAACCTTGCCTGCAAGGCTTTCTACGATCTTACAGTCTTCTTCTGCAGCGCCGCCTAAAACAGCACCGATGAGCATGGATGCCTCAATAAGGGCACCTGTCTTTAAGCGGTAGATAAAGTCCAGTTTATTCTTCGGGATCGGTCCGCCAGCCAGTTCTACGTCTACTGTCTGTCCGCCGATCATACCGTAAATACCGGTCTTGGAAGCCAGGATCTCAATGGCACGTCCCACTCTTTTAAGGTCATCTGCATCTGAAACCTCTTTAAATGCCTTCGCTGCTACCTCAAAGCATAGATCATCAGCGCATCTCCTGCCAGAACGCCCATATCTTCGCCGTATTCAGCCCAGGTACTTGCCTGTCCCCTGCGCATCATATCATCATCCATACATGGAAGATCATCATGTACCAGGAAGAAGTATGGATCATCTCAATGGCTGCCATAAATGGTACAACTACAGGCTGTACTTCTCCTGTAAATAATCTGCAGATCTCCTGCATAAACAGAGGACGCAGACGCTTGCCACCAGCTTTTACACTGTAGTTCATAGCTTCAAAATGGTTTTCTGATGGCCCTTTTCTTCCGGCAGATAGCTTTCGATCTGCTCATTGATCTGTTTTGTTCTCTCTTCCAGTTCTTTTCTGAATTCTGTATTATCACTCATTGTCTTCACCCTCACTCAATATTTGGATCTGTTTTTCTACTTTATCGATCTGGCTGCTTAAAGACTTTACAAGTTTCATTCCTGCTTCATACCCTGCAAAGGTCTCTTCCAGTGAATTTTCCCCTGTTTCCAGTTTTTATGATCTCTTCCAGTCGGGCGAAATTTTCCTCGATCCCGGCTGTTTTTCCGGAGCTGCTTCTTCTGCTTTCTTTCTTCCTGCCATATTTATCCCTTTCTCCCCGGTCTGCTGTTTTCGTATCCGTCACAAGCGCCTTTGCATAACCATCTGCTACATAAATACGGACCGGATCACCGGCTGTTACCTGCTTTACAGATCTTATGGCTTCTCCTGACTCTTTTGTACGAAACCGTATCCGGCGCTTAACTTCTTTAACGGAGATAAACCTTCTAACTGGCTGGCATCTAACGCCAGACGGTGCTTCTGTAAATTCAGCTTTTCCCTCATGGAATTGTTCAGACGTTCTTCCTGCTTTTCTAACAGTCTTTTGCTTTCTTTTAACGCCTCTTTGATCTTCCGGTCTAATATCTCCTCATAATCTGCCAGACGCTGCCGTCTGTCATTGACCATACGGCCCGGATCCTTTAATTTCAGCTGCATCCGGCACTGTTCCAGGCGGAAACGGGCCCGTTCCAGTTTTCGTTTTGCAGCCTTATCCAAAAGCAATTTATAGGCAGCTACCGTTTCTTCAAACTGTTTATAATCAAAACTGCCAGCTCTGCCGCCGCCGATGGCGTAGGAGCCCGCAGGTCTGCCACATAATCTGCAATGGTCACATCTGTCTCATGTCCTACAGCGGAGATCACCGGAGTATGACATTCAAATATGGCCCTTGCAACCATTTCTTCATTAAATGCCCACAGGTCTTCTATGGAACCGCCGCCCGTCCTACGATCAGAACATCCAGTCCCATCTGATCCAGTGTTTTATTCCCTGGACAATGCTGTATTTTGCCTTCTCCCCTGAACAAGAGCAGGATAAAGGATCAGCTGTACATAGGGATTTCTTCTGGATGTAATATTCATGATATCCCGGATGGCCGCGCCTGTGGACGCTGTAACGATCCCGATCCGGGTGGCATATTTAGGGATGGGCTGCTTATAGCAGCCATCAAACATACCCATTTCTTCCAGCTCGTCCCTCAGTTTTTCAAAACGACAGAACAGATCTCCTCTGCCTTCCCTTTTGATCTCCTTTGCATAGAGCTGGTAACGCCCGTCTTTCTCATATACATCCACAGTGCCTGATACGATCACTTCCTGGCCTTCTGCCAGGGTGAAATCCAGGCCCTTTCTCTGTCCTGCAAACATGACGGCGGCAATCTGTGCGCCGCCGTCTTTTAATGTAAAATAAATATGGCCGGATGTATGATATTTGCAGTTGGACACTTCTCCTTTTATAGAGACTCTGTTCAGCGCAAAATCCTGGGTGAACATATTTTTAATATAAGATGTCACCTGAGATACGGTATACACGCTTCCCATTTATGCTTCCTGATCTTCCTTGCTTTCTTCTTTCTTTTCTTCTTTTGGAATAAATTTTGCAAGAACGCCGTTTACAAACGCAGGGGACTCATTTCCGCCAAACTTCTTTGCCAGCTCTACTGCCTCATTGACAGACACCTTCTCAGGAATGGTATCGTCATAAAGCATCTCATATACAGCAAGGCGCAGGATGGTAAGTTCTACCTTTCCCATACGCTTTGTCTTCCAGCCAGCTGCTACTTCGTCGATCTTGGCATCGATCTCTTCTATTTTATCCACTACATCAGCAGTTCTTGTACTTAGATATTCTCTGTCTTTTCTCCGGCTGCTACTTTATGCACTACCTGAAGGCTGCCGTCTTCTGCTGTATCATCCTCCTCTGGAGACTGAAAATACTGCTGCATCTGTGCTTTGGCTTCTTCACCGGTTGTATAAAATCCACAGAGAACAGCATTTTAAAACAATGTTCTCTTAATTCTCTTCTGGTCATTTCATTTTCCTCTTTCTCTTAATTCTTTTCCACTACCTGTGATTATACCAAAGGCGGTGCATAAAACAACAAAAATGTACAAAAGGCCCTGCAAGTAAAGAAGCCTCCTTCCATACCTGCAGGGCGCACTTTCGTAAATGCTTTTAGCTTTCTTCCATATTCACGCCAGCGATCTTAATGTTTACATCAAGAACAGTAAGACCGGTCATATTTTCAATGGCGGAACTTACTTTTTCCTGAACCTGCTCGCTGACTGCAGGGATATTATAACCATAACGGATGTTTAAAGACAGATCCACAGATACGTGTTCTTCTGTCACATCCACTTTTACACCCTTGCTTAAATTCTTCATGCCAAGCTTTCCAACCAGTTCGTTGGTGATATTTCCTGCCATGGAATCTACGCCTTCTACTTCGGTAGCAGCAAGACCTGCAATGATCGCTACCACTTCATCTGCGATCTGTACTTCACCGATCTTGTCTTTTTCATATAATTTATGTGTACTGCGACTTTCTTCTGCCAAAATCCCTTACCTCCTGCTCTGTGTGATCATAAAACTGTTACTCATTATTATACCAAATCGCGCAGGATATGTATAGTTCTTTTAGTCTGCCATATTTAACAGGGTAATGATGATCTGATCGGCTCCTACTTCTGCTTTACGTTTTACAATGTCCTCGATCTGGGCTCTTTCAGGGTCTGTAATAGAGAAGCATGGATCACCACATCCACTTTATCATCTGTGATACTGACTACAGGATCTGAAAATCCTTTTGCCATCAGCAGCGTTTCTGCGGCGTTTTCCTTTCCGATATTTCCGTAAGGCGGATCATATCCTGGATCGCCTGCTGCTTGGCTGCTTCATCAATGCTGGTGCTGTTGATTAGGCTCATTAAGGTTTCCTTGTTTTAGCCCGGATCTGTTCCCTGCTAAGCTGCACTCCTGCTATGTAATCTGCTACGCTCATACCGCTGGTAAGGACTGCTTCCCCCGGATTTTCATAGCCTGCAGGCGCATCATTTCCCGTGGTCTGCTCCTCTGTATCCGCCATACCTGACTGTTCACCGTTCTCACTGCCGGCCTGGGCCAGATCCGTTCCTTCTGTCTGTGCCTCAGCTACCTCTGTATCATTTGGATCATTGTCCAGACTTAAAATGTCCTGGACTGTCTCTGACTGTGCTGCCAGATTTTCTGCCATCAGATCTTCATCTGAAAGCTCCAGGCTTCCCATATCCGCAACCTGTCCCCCTGCTTCCAGATCTCTTTTCCTGCATAATTCAGATACCCGGCAGCAGCGATCATCACAGCCAATGTAGTGATAATGATCTGGTTTCGCCGAAACAGACGCTTCATCTTTATCTCTTTTACCCGCTCGCCAACCTGCTTCATATTTCTGATCTTCATATGCCGCACTCCTTTTATTCCACCCGCTTTAACACTTTTATTTTATGCGGTTCCAGTCCAAATAATGCTTCCATAGCCTGGGAAATTTCAGCCTGGACCGACGGCAGATCACCTCCCTGGGCACTGATCACGATACCGGAGATCTGCGGATACAGTTCTTTTCGATCAAAGGTCCGTTTCCTGTATTCTGGCCTGCAGACTGGGAAAAACGGTATTTTCTTCTAACTGGCTGCTCACTGCATCCCTTTCTCCGCCGGAAGCGTCTTTTTCTTTGGTGGTACTGGTATTTTCAGACCGGTCTGTGCGGAAAACCTTTTCACCGGAAGAACTTAAAACTACCATTACGTCTACTTTTCCCACTCCTTCCACTGACTTTAAAAGCTGACTGATCCGATCTTCCAGCTCCTTTTCATAATCCTGGGCCGGTTTTGCCGATGCTGCCTGTACAGGTTCCTGAACTATGTTTTCCTCTGTCTGCTGTCCGTCACCGGAACTGTTTTTCTCCCAGAGTGAAACATTTTCCCCTTTCGTCTGACCTGTCTTTTTACTGCTGCTTCCCGGAAATGGCATAGACAGGATCATCAGGATCACTCCTAACAGAAGCAGAAACAGCCATTTCTCCCTGGTCATCTTCCCACCAAATTTCGATACAAGCTTCTTCCAGTCCATAATACTGCGCCACCTTTCTTTTTAACTGCTGCTCCTGTTTGGACTCAGTGCCTGGTCTTTCCTGCTTTTCTTTGGTTATAACAGGGGGTATTTCCACTTTTACAGATACTTCTTCCCCTGCTTTTTCTTTTACCATTTTCGTTTCTTCGTCCTGTGGTGATGTCATTTTTTCCTCTTTTAAATGTAAAATGATCTTCCTGATCGTTCCGTATTCCCCGCTTTTTTCATCTTTTTCTATTTCCACCTCTGCCTGGCTACAGATAACGCCTTCCGCCTGCACGGTTTCCCGGATCCGCGCTTCCGCTTCTTTTTTATATTCCGCAAGAAATGCCCCCATTCTTTCCTGGTCTGCCTTTGAAAGTGCTTTTCCCGCCTGTTCCTTTTCCTGAAAAAAAGAAAATTCTTCAAAAAACCTTCCTGCTTTCTCCTGAAAGTCCAGACCGCCTTTTAAGGGGCTGACTGTGATCAGGATCAGCACGATCCCTGCAAAAAAACGGATATATTTTTCATAAGACGCATCTGCCAGCAAATGACTGATCACAGACAGGAATACCATAAAAAATATAATATTCCTTGCCCATTCTAATAAAATCTCTCCCATACCTTTCCTCTGCCTGTTTTTATGTTTCAGGCTTACTGTTTGTTACGCAGCCAGATAAGTGACATTGGTGCCTGCGCAGGTTATGGCTATGACCAGGATAAACAGGAAAAGGGAATAAAGGGTGATCCTTAAAAGCAGTCCATGGCCTGCCGCCATCCCCTGGATACAGGAAATGATCCTTTTGTCACAAACAGGCTGCAAAAGAACCGCTGCACCCTGATACATGACCATTAAAACAGCCAGCTTCACAACCGGTACCAACGTGATCACTGCCAGGATCAGGACCGCCGCTGCTCCCAGACTGTTTTTGATCAGTACACTGCTTCCAAACACCAGTCTTGCCGCTGCACCGGTTGCCTGTCCTAACCCCGGTATCATTTCCGCAAATTTCATGATCGCAGATCTGCCTGCACTGTCCGCATAGGGAAGTACCAGTGACTGAAGGATCTGAAGTCCCAGTGTCAGTCCCAGGATACTTCTTAATCCCCAGGATACGATTTTTTCCATTAACTCCGTCATTTTGCTGAAAAATGGCTCTTCCATCATGTGATCTCCCAGTACCAGCAGGCCATACACACGCACAATGGACAGAAATACCTGACGGCACAGCCACTGCACCGCCCAGGCAGCTCCCAGGGCGATCTCATAAAAAGCCGCAGCACTGGTACTTCCCCCTGCAAAGGCCACGCTGATAAAATAGGCCGGCATAAGCAGACGGACAAACTCCAGGATCTGGTCTAATACCTGAGCTGTGATCTGGATACTGGACAGAAAACTTCCTGCCAGACAGGTAAAAATCAGCAGATAAATCATGTAAAAAGCAGTTTCCGGGATCTGGCTGCCTTTAAAAGCGGAAGCTGCATGGGAAAATACCGCCCCGGTCAGCCCTAAAACCGCTACCTGTACTAAAAGGGCCTGTCCCTCCTTTGCCTGGGAAAACAGGGCATCTTCCAGCAGTTTCCCTGCTGTATTTACGATTTCTTTCATGTTTCCCTGAATAATGACCTGCATCAGATCTGTAAGGGAGACCGTTCTTCCCTCTGGCCGCAGCCCATCCAGATATTCCTGGATCCTCTGGATCTCTTCCCCGATCCCCATTTCTTCTTCCAACTGCGCCAGGGGATCCTTTGCAGGTTCTTCCCCAAAAGCCGTCATATGAATGCCTGAAAAAATAAAAAAAAGCAGAAATACTGCCACCAGCCACCTGTTTGCCTGTTTTCTCATTTTTCAGATCCCCTATGTAAGTATCTGGTCCAGTGTGCCAAATAATGCCAGAAGGACCGGCATACTCACTGCCAGGATCGTCAGTTTCCCAAATATTTCGATCTGCTTTCCCAAAGAGGCATATCCGGCGTCTTTGCAGATCCCGGAGGCAAATTCTGCACTGTAGGTAATACCGGTCATTTTTAAAAGTGTTATGAGATACACCGGCCGGATCTTTATGTACTGCTCCAACTGCCTGACTGTATCCAGGATCTCTCCCAGCCGCCCTGTACCATAAAAAAGGAAGAAAAGCTGGGCTGCGATCACCACAAAAATACCATACTCTGCCTTTACTCCCTTCATCCACACAGCCAGAAGGACCGCCGCGATCCCGGCTGCCCCCAAAGTCAGCATATTCATAGCCATTCCTCCCTTACAGCAAAAACAGCTGCTTCATGGTTTCAAACAGATCATATATGTACGGGATCATCCAGAACAGCACCATGACCAGCCCCGCCAGACTGGTAAGAAATGCCTGTTCATCTCTTCCGCTGTGTTTTAGTACCTGGCAGATCACAGAAACCAGGATCCCCACTGCTGCTATCCTGAAAATGAGATTTACATCCATAATTACGTTCTACCCCTAAAGCATTACAATCACTAAAAACAGGCTTCCCATCACCCCTAAGACTGTACTGAGTCCGGCATTTTTCCCGGATCTCTCCGCGGAGTCTTGAAACAGAAAGTTCCAGCTGTTCCAAATACAAAAGTAACGTTCTCTCCTGCATCTGGGTATCCAGATAGCCCAGCTGTCCCCTAAAGAAAGGAGTTTTTCCCTGTCCTCTTTTTCCAGAAACAGTGATTTTCCATTTTTTCCATTTCTTCTATTGTCTGTTCCCAGATTTTGGAAAATGTCTCTCCGTTATGACAGCCGATCTTTTCTGCAGTCTGTGTAAAAGTTCTCCCAAAACACCTTTTTCCCGTTTGCCGATGCGCTCAAAGGCTTCCTCTAAAGGTGCATGACTGTAAACGATCTCCCCTTTCAGGCAATAGATCATCCTTCTCAGGTTCTCTAAAGTGCTCAACCGCTTTTATATCCCCATGCCAGCCATACGCCCATTCCCGAACCTGCAAAAGGATCAGCAGCCCGCCTGTCCATTTTAGAAACATAGAAATCCTCCTTTCTGTTAAAATATTCTCCCGGAATACAACCGGTTAAAACCACTGTCATAAACCACTTCCACTTTTCCCGGCATTCCCGCTTTCTGCTTAAAACACCAGACGCTCAAATTTTTTCCTCTAAAAGTTCCCGAAAACTCTTTCTTTTAACTCTTCCAGGGAATTTCCATGAGCCGTTGCTGCCAGGGCGCAGCCGCAGTTTCTTACATATTCTACTGCTTTGATATCTTCTTTTCCGCCGATCTCATCTACTGCCACAACAGCCGGCGCCATGGACCGGATCAGCATCAGCATTCCCTCGCTTTTCGGGCATCCGTCCAGCACATCGGTACGCATCCCCAGATCATTCTGTGGAACGCCCTGATAACAGGCTCCCAGTTCTGACCGCTCATCTGCCACCCCTACGTTTACATCCGGCAAAGCTGCATTTTCCTGCTTTCTGGCTGCTTCCATCAGAAACCTGACGGATCAGATCCCTGAGCAGTGTTGTTTTTCCACATCCAGGTGGAGAAACAATCAATGTACTCACAAATTTTCCATTTACATATAAAATGGAAGAACCTGATCTGCACATCCTTTTATCTCATGGGCCACTCTCACATTTAAAAATGATGCTGCTTTAAGTCCCGTGATCTGCCTGTCTTTTAATATCACTCTCCTGCAACCCCGATCCGGTGACCGCCCCGGACTGTAAAAAGCCCTGGCGCAGCTCTTCTTCTGCTGCATACAGGGAGAAACCTCCCATGATTTCCAGGGTATCTTTTAATTCTTTTTCCCTTATTTTTCCAGTTTTCCCAGTTTTCCAGTTTTCCTGAGGATCCCAGTTCTGTCAGATCTCCAGAACCCGTAATTCCCATTTCCTTTCCTGCTATGCGAAGAGAATGGGCTGACCGCAGCGCAGGCGGATCTCTTCTAACCGGGCAAAATCCAGGGAAGTGCTTCTAATATCTGTCTGAGCCTTACAGGAAATAAATTTACGATCTCCTGCTTTAATCCCTTTTCTGTTTTGCTGCCATTTTTCTGTACCTCTAACTCCAGTATATGAGGACAACATGATTTTATGACATGCTGTCTGGAACAAAGGTAAATAAATCGCCTGCATTGAATCGCGCCAAACTGCCTCATCATTGCACAAAAGGCAGCTGCCAAAGTGAATTTTACTATTTCACTGTAGCAACTGCCTTTTATGGTGCTGTCACCTTTAGGTAACATATTCTTTTACTTGTGATAGGGTTCTCCTGCTATGATCTTAAATCCTCTGTAGATCTGCTCCAAAGTATCACCCGCATCAGCTGGTGCGGAAATGTCATTTTGAGAAACTGAGGCATAATCTGCCCGGTCCATCACCTCTTTGGAAAGTCCCAGGGATCCACCGATGACAAATACCAGATGGCCTTTGCCTTCTACTCCCAGTTTTGTATCTTTCCTGCCAGTTCCTCACTGGAAAGCATTTTTCCTTCTATTGCCAGTGCCAGCACATAAGCACCGTCTTTGATCTGGGCCAGGATCCTCTGCCCTCTTTTCCCGGATCTGCCGCTCCACATTTTCACTGGCCCCATCCGGCGTCTTTTCATCTGCCACCTGAATGATCTCCAGCTTGCAATATCTTCCCAAACGCTTACTGTATTCAGCAATGGCATCCTCAAAAACGTTCTTTTATTTTTCCTACTGTAACTAATGTAATCTTCACTGACTTTCTTTTCCTTCTGTTTTTCCTTATTTCGCCTGGAAATAATAACCAACGCCCCATTTTGTATGTACAAACTTAGGGTCACTTGGACTTGGTTCGATCTTTTCACGAAGCCGTCTTACATGAACATCCACAGTTCTTACATCTCCGCTGTCCATAGCCTTATTTCCCCATACATAATTAAGGAGGGCTTCACGGCTGTATACTTTATTTGATTGCGCACTAAAAGTTCCAACAGATCAAATTCTTTTGCTGTAAGATTGATCTCTTTTCACCGATAAACACTCTTCTTCCTTCTGTGTCCATCTTCAGGTCGCCGGAACCAATGTAAGTATTGGCCTGTTCTTCCTTTTCTGGCGTTTTGCCTTCATGCTGCGACGGATAATGGCACGGATCCTTGCCTTTACTTCCAGGATATTAAAGGGCTTGCTGATATAATCATCTGCCCCGTATTCCAGTCCCAGGATCTTATCCATATCACTGCCCTTTGCAGTCAGCATGATCACCGGCATATCTGAAAATTCACGGATCGCCTGACACACTTCAAATCCATCGTGCTTGGGAAGCATTACATCTAACAGTACAATATCATATTCTGTCTTTTTGCCATTTCAATGGCTTCTCCGTCATAGGCGCAGTCTACCTCATAGCCATCCTGTTCCAGACTGAACCGGATCCCTTTACGATCAGTTTTTCATCATCTACTACTAATACCCGTGCCATTTTTCAGCTCCCTTTATCTATATCTATCTCTTTATCGTCACTGTCCATGCACCGCAAGCCAGCAACCGCTCTATCAACTATACAGTAATATCATCTTTGATCTTATTAAAAGCGCTTTCCTTGATCCCGACACTTTCATCACATCTTCGATTCTCTCAAAGCTGCCAATTTCTTCCCTGTAACGTATGATCGCCTCTGCCCGTGACTGGCCGATCCCAGTTAATGTCATCAGTTCTTTCACATCGGCCCTGTTTAAATCCACCTTTCCGGAACTTTTCCGGTCAGAAACACTTGCAGATGAACCAGGATCAAAAACAGCGCCCTGTTCTATCATCTGGGCTGCCTGGGCCAGATCCGGTACCATGATCCTCATACCATCTTCCAGCACAGCCGCCATATTCATGGCATCACCGGCACCTTCTTCCAACATTCCACCTGCCTTATCAATGGCTTCATAGACTCTGCTGCCTTCCTGCATCTGGTAAACGCCTGGATATTTTACGTGACCGCATACATGAACGTAGATTGTAGATCCCAATCTTGTTTCTGCTGTTTCCTGGGGTTCAGCTGTTTCCGGTAATGTTTCTCCTGCTTCTGACTGTTCTGCATCATCTGCATGTTCCAGGTTTTCACTGCTTTCAGCCACGGTTTCAAGCAGGATCTCATCCTGTTCTTCTTTCAGATTTCCTGTGCAACCGCCACAGACAAACACAGCTGCAGCCAGGGCCGCAGCTATCTGCTTTCTTCTTCAAAGATAATGTTCTCTTCAACGATATTCCTCCATGGAATACCATCTCAGCCTGCTATTACTATTCTATCGGAAAGGCAATTTAAATACAAGCGGTAATTCTAACATTTTCCCGTCTTTTTGACTTTTCGCTTTATCTCTGAAAAATAATGATCCCTGCCACAGCAACAGCTGCTCCTAAAAGTTTATGCCATTCAAAGGCATTTTTCTGTGCCAAACCATCCAAACAGCTGGATCACATATGCTGTGATGATCTGTGCCACTACGATGAGAAGGGCAGTCTGTGCCGGTCCTAAAGACTGCATGCTGCGGATCACTGTATAGGTGATCACCGCCCTATGATACCGCCGGAAAGAAGGTAGATGGGAGAAACCGAAAGAGTCCCCGCACGGCGGTCTCCCCGTAAAACCATATAACAACACAGGCAATCAAGGCTGTTGCCTGGACCCAGCCGGAAGCCACCCACACGCTGGTCTGTTTTGTCACACCTGTATTAAATACGCCCTGTACGCTCATCAATGCACCGGATAAAAGCGCTGTTACTATCCCTGCCATTTTTGCCCTCCTGGAATTTTCCCATACTGTATCCAATCTTTTTCTCTTTCTTAGACTGCGCAGGCTTCCCTCTTTTTATTCTCCTTCATGGACAATCTCACCTGAATGTTGTATAATCTTTAACGAGATATACAATTCCAGAAGGTGGTTTTATATGGCTGAAGCTTTTTCAGGCAACCGCCTGGACCATGGATACTCCTAAGCCCTATGGAGCTTTTCATCTGGTCCTGACCGTCCTTGGTGTATCCTTAAGCATTTTTCTTGCCCGGAAGTTCTCTTTTCCGGAAAGAAAAGCCGGACCGGATACCATTCTTTTTTTATGCGGCTTATTTTTAGGGCTGACAGAATTATATAAACAGGGATTTATCTATTATATAGAAAATGGCAGAACCTATGACTGGTGGTATTTTCCATTCCAGCTGTGCAGTGTTCCCATGTACCTTGGACTTTTCATTCCCATGGTTCCTGCCCGAATAAGAAATGTCTTTTACCTTTTTATCCAGGATTTCGGTCTTCTTGGCGGGATCATGGCACTGGCTGAACCCAGCGGACTGATGCATCCTTACTGGACCATGACCGTCCACGGCTTTTTATGGCATTTCAACCTTATTTTTATGGGGCTTATCTGTGCATTTTATAACCTGAAAACAGAAACGCCAAAAAGCTATCTGCATACGATCCCGTTGTTTCTTTTCTGTACTGCCATTGCCACAGCTGTAAATGTATTATCCCATCCTTACGGCAATGCGGATATGTTTTACATCAGTCCCTATTATCCAAACGGGCAGATCGTCTTTCACCAGATCTCCCTGGTGATCGGAACATTTGCAGGAAACTGTCTTTACCTTGCCAGTGTTCTTCTTGGCGGTTTTATCATTCATATAAGCTGCCTGGAAATAGGACAACATTATTTTACAAAAATTTCCAAATTTTAATTTTAAAAGGAGAATTTGATTATGTCAGAGATCACAAAAGAGTCAAGAGCCGACAGAGCCATTGTCTGTCACAACAAAGGTTACAACTGCGCACAGTCTGTAGCTTTCGCATTTTTAGATAAGGTAGATATTGACCCGGAGACCCTGTTTAAAGTAACTGAGGGCCTTGGCCTTGGAATGGGCGGTATGGAAGGAACCTGTGGCGCTATCTCCGCAGCAGCCGTTTTAGCCGGTTTAAAGATCAGCACTGCAGACCTGGAAAAGCCAAACTCCAAGGGAACTTCCTATAAGGCATCCAAAGCCTGCATCGCAGCTTTCAAGGAGAAAAACTCCACCATCGTATGCCGTGAATTAAAGGGCGTAGACACCGGAAAAGTCCTCCGCGCATGTCCGGACTGCATCCGTGATGCGGTTGCCATTATCGAAGAGAACCTGTTTCCAGAAGAGTAAGCAGTCCAAAACAGCTTAAAACACAACAAAATAAGCACGAAAAAGGGAAGCCTGTTTTAATAGCTTCCCTTTTTTAACAGCTTACGAATATAAGCATAAGCGCTCTCTTCCCCTTCGTCCTTTAAGATCGTAAGAAGCTTTTCCAAAAGCGCCCTGGTCTCCGGGTGAATGGTAATGTATTTCTTTGTAAATTCGTAGTATTCCATAGGTGCTGCGCTGGTATAATTTTTCCCTCTGTATACCTCGCAGGCCGCAACCCGGTCGCAAAGCATCTCTGCCACATAGTTCACCGGCATCTTATTTCCCACCAGACCTTCTTCTTTATTTAAAGAAACATCGATCCAGTATTCAAAATGGTGCTTGTTCCGTCCCTTATGGTGAAGCCAGGCTTTGGAAAAACCAATCGCCTCACGCTCTGCCGCATTAGGGCTCCGGTCCCCCTGGTAATAACGGACTCCTGTCCAGAACTCTTCCGGACTGTACTTTGACAGGTCATGTGTCAGTCCCTGCCAGTATAATCCGATCTTAAAGCAGTGCTTACACACTAACAGACGGTGTCTGGTAATGGTACAGAAATGTTTTACAATATTGACCAGCTTTATTTTCGGCATTTTCATTTCATTTTCAGACATTTCTAAATCCTCTCTAACTCAAAAAAACTCTCAATTAAACATTGTTAAATTTTTTTCTTTGCCTATTGTACCAGAACTTTTTCTTCCTCTCAATACTTATTTTCTTAGGCACAAAAGGTTTGACACCGCCCTTAATTTGTGATATTCTAATCACAGTTGCGAAATTACTTGCAACTCAACATTTTTTTATATTTTTTGGAGGTATCGTAATGAAAGGTACAGTTAAGTGGTTCAACAACCAGAAGGGTTACGGATTCATTTCTGACGAGCAGGGCAACGATGTATTCGTACACTACTCAGGTCTGAACATGGAAGGCTTCAAGTCTTTAGACGAAGGCGCAGAAGTTGAGTTCGACGTAGTAAATGGTGCTAAGGGACCTCAGGCTACTAACGTAACCAAATTATAATCAATGAACAACAGTGTACCTTTTTCAAACATATATCAAATTGATAGATAGTTGAAGTAAGTTATACGTGAATTTCAAATGATTACAAAGGAGCCAGTCGCATGACTGGCTCCTTTTGTGTGTATTTTATCTTCTTGCCTTTTCCAGGATCTCTTTTAATTCCTCTACATCAAAGGTATAATTTTTGTTGCAGAAATGGCAGTTTACCTCGATCGGCTTACCGTCATCGATCATTTCCTGGATGTCTTTCTTTCCAACGCTGATCAGCGCCTTCTCGATCCGGCTCTTATTGCAGTTGCAGGTAAACTTAGCAGGAAGCTTTTCATTGATTTCCAGTCCTAAGTCTCCTAAAATGTACTGTAAGATTGTCTCCGGTGTATTTCCCACATCTAATAATGTAGTAATAGAGTGGATCTCTTTGATTTTCTCTTCCAGAGCAGAGATAACTGCCTCAGAAGCACCTGGCATCAGCTGGATGATAAATCCGCCTGCCTGACGGACCGTATTATCCTTATTCATCAGAACGCCCAGTGCCACAGAAGAAGGGGTCTGTTCAGAGGTTGCATAATAATATGTTAAATCCTCTGCGATCTCTCCTGATACCAGAATGGTCTGTCCCACATAAGGCTCTTTTAAGCCGATATCCTTGATCACGCTTAAAACGCCTACGCCTAAAGCGCCGCCTACATCCAGTTTGCCTTTATCATTTGGCGGAAGCATGACCCCCGGATTAAAAGCATAACCTTTTACTTCTCCATGAGAGTCAGCGGTAACAACCAGACCACCAATAGGGCCATCGCCCTGGATCTTTATGGTAAGAAGGTCATCTGCTCCCTTCATGTCATAGCCCATCATCACAGCTGCTGTCATTAATCTTCCCAGCGCTGCCGTTGCTACCGGACTTGTATTGTGAGCCTGTCTTGCAGTCTCAGTCAGATCTCTGGTAGTTGCCGCAAAGGCACGGATCTGACCTTCTGCCGCAGTGGCTCTGATCACATAATCTGCCATATTGTTCTCTCCTTGTTATTTTTATACCCGCAGTCCCGTGCTATCGCAGTTTACTGTCTGCTTACGCAGGCTGACTACTCGTTAATGGTGTTTCTTATTTCCCACGCTCGCGGAAAACAAGATAAATTCTTTCACTGTCATCCTTTACAGATTCCCTGGTAAACGCATCATAGGCGGCCACAAAATCCATTCCCGCCTCTTTTGCTGCCTCTTTCACCTCATCCAAAGAATAGCATCTCTGATAATGAGTCTCCTCAAACTTGCGGAACAGCTCCCCTTCTTTAATAAATAAAGTCAGGTCATATTCATTGATCCGCTCCTCTTCATCATAGAAATTCTCCCAGATAAAGCTGCTTTCTTCTCTGTTTTCCGCAAAAGTACCATCTGCTAAAAGATGGGTGTACTTATATTCTGTATTCATGTCAAAAATAAAGATACCTGACGGATCCAGATAATTATTTACCAGTTTAAATACCTGTACCAGGTCCTCTTTTTCCAGGATATAGTTCATGGAATCGCAGATACTCACTGCCGCTTTTACTGTACCGTAAAGCTCAAATTCCCGCATATCCTGTAAAAGATACAGGATATCCAGTCCCGATCTGCTCCGCTTATCCATGGCGATCTCCAGCATGTCCTCGGAATTGTCCACGCCGATCATGTCATATCCGGCCTTTGCTAAAAGCTCAGTGATGCTTCCAGTGCCGCAGCCCAGATCCAGAACCAGTCCGTCTTTTACTCCATATTCATTTAACAGGCTTTTTAAATAATCTGCCCATTCTCCATAAGGAATATTATCCTGAAACAGATCATAGACCTGCGCAAAGCTTGTATATGCTTCCATTTTCTTCTCCCATTAAAATATTACAGTTTCTCCGAACCAGCACGATCTGGACTGTAACATTAAAATACCTGCCCGGAAGAGTCCGGACAGGCGCACATTTCAGATTGCTTAAGCGTTCTTACCGCAGCATTTTTTGTACTTCTTGCCGCTTCCACATGGACACGGATCATTTGGGAAGATCTTCTTTGCCTTGCGAACAGTACCGGAAGCCTTCTGGCTCTTGTACAGTTCTTTACGCTTTTCTGGAGTCAGGATCGCATCCCACTGTGGAAGTTCATACAGCCAGGTAGCCTTAGCTTCTACCATGTTGTAGTACAGCTTCTCAGGATCGATCTCGATCTTAACTTCGGTATCTTCTTCCATAGTATCGATCGGGTTCTCATATCCCTTTAAGCTTTCATTGATACCATCTAAAAATCCGGTCATGATCAGGATCTCAGTGTTATACTTCTCAGCCAGTTCCTTTACAGTACCTGTGATTACCTGCTCAGGCTGGGAAAGGATCTGCTCATAAATTCCCTTCTCGATCTGGAAATATCCGGACCACAGCTCTTCTCTTTTTTTATCATCCAGGCCGTCACCATATGCCAGATTTCTCCATGTTTCTAATAATGCCATAGTAAAACCATCCTTATTTGTATATTTAGCGGATACATCGCTAAAGACATACTGCCGCTATCGTAATATGTAGTATATAACAAAACCTCAGATTTTTCAAATATTTTTCATCTATCTTTTATAACTCTTTCTATTGTTTTTTGTAAGAAATATTACAATTCATTACGTTTCTATGACTTCCATTGCATTTTAAACCGGGTCATGGTATATTTTAAACCAGTCAGAGATGACGCGGGCCCGGAAGTACCTGCTACGCAGAGTACTCCGGGCCATCCCCCTTTTTACAGACATTTTTACACATTTCTTCATTTTCCACGATCTTATTTCCACTACTTCTACTTCTCTTACGTTCCCTTTCCCAGGTTATTCCACCCTTGTATTTTTTTATTTAGAGTTTTATAATAAGGAAGTCGCCAGTTCTGGGAGGAGTGCGGTTTCGCCCGTATCGGAGGTGTCCGGTCTCACACTGATTATCCCGGGAACACGCTCCGGCTGGAGATAAAGAACTGCTGTAAAATGAATTTTTCACTTTATAGCAGTCTTTTTTATACCCATTTTCCTGTTATCCTGTATTTTTTTTAGTACATTTACATGAAAAACTTGTTTCTCACATGAGAAAATTTTGCTTGTAAAATGTCATATTATGTGAGAAAATGAACATAGGTGTGCCGTGATAATTTTAACAAAGGCATCCGGTTTAAACAAACGGACATGTCTGTTCCTACAGACACAACCAATCATACAAGTATCTTTGAAAGGAGTTTTAACATGATTTATTCACATGAAGTAGAAGAAATGTGCACAGTTGCACAGGGCGTTCATCATGGCGCTGCTCCAATTCCAGAAGAAGCAAAATGGGTAAAAGCAAAAGAAATCAAAGATATCTCCGGACTTACACACGGTGTAGGCTGGTGTGCTCCACAGCAGGGTACTTGTAAGCTCACACTGAACGTAAAAGACGGTATCATCCAGGAGGCACTGGTTGAGACCATCGGATGTTCAGGTATGACTCACTCCGCAGCTATGGCAGCTGAGATTCTTCCAGGTTTAACTGTTCTGGAAGCATTAAACACTGACCTGGTATGTGATGCGATCAATACCGCTATGAGAGAGAACTGTTCCTGCAGATCGTATACGGAAGAACCCAGAGTGCATTCTCTGAAGATGGACTGGCAGTAGGTGCTGGTCTGGAAGACCTTGGAAAAGGACTTCGTTCTCAGGTTGGTACTATGTACGGAACTCTTAAAAAAGGTCCACGTTATCTGGAAATGGCAGAGGGCTATGTAACCGGTATCGCATTAGACGCTGATGATCAGATCATCGGATACCAGTTCGTAAACCTTGGCAAGATGACCGATTTCATCAAGAAGGGTGATGATCCTAATACTGCATGGGAAAAGGCTAAAGGACAGTACGGCCGTGTTGCTGACGCTGTTAAGATCGTTGACCCACGTAAAGAATGATGAGGACCAATTAGGAGGATTAAGAAGATGGCATTATTTGAATCATATGAGAGAAGAATTGATAAGATCAATTCTGTATTAAACAGCTATGGCATTGCTTCTATCGAAGAAGCTGAGAAGATCACAAAAGATGCAGGCCTGGACGTTTATGCTCAGGTTAAGAAGATCCAGCCTATTTGCTTCGAGAACGCTTGCTGGGCTTACACTGTAGGTGCTGCTATCGCAATCAAAAAAGGTTGCAAGAGAGCTGCAGACGCTGCTGCTGCTATCGGAGAAGGTCTTCAGGCATTCTGTATTCCTGGATCTGTTGCTGACCAGCGTAAGGTTGGTTTAGGACATGGTAATCTGGGCAAGATGCTTCTGGAAGAAGATACTGACTGCTTCTGCTTCTTAGCAGGACATGAGTCTTTCGCAGCTGCTGAAGGTGCTATCGGTATCGCTGAGAAAGCAAACAAAGTTCGTCAGAAACCTCTGCGAGTTATCTTAAACGGTTTAGGAAAAGACGCTGCACAGATCATTTCCCGAATCAACGGATTTACATATGTTGAAACTGAAATGGATTATTACACAGGCGAAGTTAAAGAACTGTGGAGAAAGTCCTACTCTGAAGGCTTAAGAGCAAAAGTTAACTGCTACGGCGCTAACGACGTAACAGAAGGTGTTGCTATCATGTGGAAGGAAGGCGTTGACGTTTCCATCACCGGTAACTCCACCAACCCAACCAGATTCCAGCATCCTGTAGCTGGTACCTACAAGAAGGAATGCATCGAAAAAGGCAAGAAGTACTTCTCCGTAGCTTCCGGCGGCGGTACAGGACGTACTCTTCACCCAGACAACATGGCTGCAGGTCCTGCTTCCTACGGTATGACCGATACCATGGGACGTATGCACTCTGACGCACAGTTCGCTGGTTCCTCTTCCGTTCCTGCTCACGTAGAAATGATGGGTCTGATCGGTATGGGTAACAACCCAATGGTAGGTGCTACTGTTGCAGTTGCTGTTTCCATCGAGGAAGCTGCAAAGGCTGGCAAGTTCTAAGAAATGGCTTAAAATAAGGTTTTTAAAAAGGAAGCTGATGCAATGTCAGCTTCCCTTTTTCTATTCCTGTTATTTAGAATACGATCGGTGAAACCAGATTTCGCAGCACTGCCACAACGCTCCATCCCGCAATGGCACTGGTACTGGAATAAATATCCAGTTCTGCCTTCACTCCCGGGATCTGGGCTGTAATCTTGTGGTCATCTCCCACCATTTCCGGAACACTGAAAATGCTCATATCTACATTTTCCGGGCCAGAAGATGCTAAAGATGCTGCAATTGCTACATTTACCTTAGTAGGCAGAATAGAAATGGCTTCCTTTGCGCTTCCGTGAAATACCTGCTTTTCTTCTTTATCTGTCATAAGGCTTTCTTCAAACAGCGAGGTTCCGGAAAGGGATTTCGGGCCCTTTTTTGTACGGAAAGAAGTCTGTGCCTGTCCCATAAGAGAAATAGTCCGCAGTACATCAAAACCGCCGATGGCACCGGAAGCAATGTGGATCTTTCTTCCATTTTCTTTTGCACATTCACTGATCTCTCTGTAAAATGTTTCATCTGCCAGCGCACCAATAGATAACAAGATCATATCTGCCCCGCCGGACAATATTTTCATACCATAATCCTGGACAGCCTTAACAGAAGCTGCCTCTGCCACATAATCCGGCTTGTCTTCCAGCAGTTCTTCTAAAGTGCTGCATGGACGGCAGCCGCCTTTTTCTGCCAGTGCTTCTGTCTTTTCCTTTGTCCGTCCCAATATACCGGTCAGCTCATATTCCTCTAAAAGTCCCTTATTATAAGCCTCTACAATGATCCCCGCCAGAAATCCATTTCCTAAAACAGCCAGTTTTTTCTTTGTTGTAACCTTTGTCATTTTCCCCTTCTCCTTTTAACGCAAACTTCATTTCTCATTATTTTATTTATTATTGCTTTTTATTTAAACAGCCATTCCATCCATTCCCGGTGCGCCCGTTCCGGCAGCTTCTCATACACATTTACAAACTCCCAGCCTGTACTCCGGTCCTTAAAAGCCGGATACAAAAATCCAAACTCCGGTGCCCCAGGCTCATATTCACCTGTCAACGGACTGATAACGCACAACAGATATGAATAAACCTCCTCAGAGCCTTCCATCCACTCCTTATCCGTTCCCTTTACCGGCACATCATACTGACCGTAGTACATAAAACAGGAAAACGGGTATCCCGGATGATATTTCTCTCCCAGTACTTCATAGAACAGGTCCATATAGGCATCATTTTTCATTTCCGACTCTTTTACGCCATCAAGCAGCTGCCATACACTTCCCGGCTTTCCCATCTCTTTTGTAATTCTGTATTCTTTCAACTGCTCATTTGTCTTAGCGATCAGCACCGTTTTCGCCATATTTAAATTTCTGGTACGCTCACTGGCTGACAGCTTCAGAAAATTCGTATTAAACGTACCATCCACATAACCTTCTTCATCAAAATAGGACCCTGCGATCCGGCCTACGGAAGCTCTGGCCGGTGTCATACGCCTGGTCAGCTCCAGCATGTCATCTCTGTTTATCATGCTCTTTACATCCTCCTGTTTTATATCATATACTCTCGGATTCTTTCCTGCACTTGCCTTTGCGGCCGGTTTTCAAAGAAAAATAAGCGGATCACGAATATCTTTAATATATTCTTCTATATGTAAATCTCAAACTCCACCTGTTCCATTTCTAAAAGCACCTGGCGCAGGCACTGTAAAAAAAGCTGGATTTTTCTGCTTCCCGCTGCCTTTTCCATGTACATATAATTGACCACCCTTGGCGGCACTTTAAAATCCACCGGCAACTTCTTTATCCCGCCTTCTGCCAGAAGCCCCACAGCCACACTGGCCGGAACAAAAGCCCAGCTATCCCTTTTACGCAGAAAAAACTGAAGCTGGTTCATAATAGATAATGCCAGCTTCGGCTGCCGCCCCTGAAACAACTGATTATGCCAGTGGACAAATTCATACGACCAGTCCACATATACTTCATGGTCCAGATCCAACTGATCCTTTTCCACTTTCTCTGCGTTTCTCTCATTCCAGCTGTTCATATACCGGCTATCCTCTGCACACAAAAATACCATAGGCTCCGCAAAAACAGGACGCACCTGCACAGTAGCAGACTCAACTTTTACCACTGTAAAAGCAAGGTCTGTTATCCCTTCTTCCACTCCCAGATGAGCCTGATCCGCATCCTTTATCTCCAGTATAATATCCGGATTTTCCGCCATGAACCTCTCATACACAGGTGTCAGCAGATGAGTTCCTAAACTGTTCATCGAAGATATCCGAAGCTTCTCGCTTCCTCCATCCCGACCTAAAGCCAACATTTTTTCCAGTATCTCCTGATATTTCACTGCCAGTCCCAGAAATTTTTCTCCCTTATCTGTGAGCATTACACTGCGGCTTCCCTTTCCCCTTATAAAAAGAGAATAACCTAAGTTCCGCTCCAAAATACGGATTTTGGTGCTTAAGGATGACTGACTGATGAATAATTTTTCCGCTGCTTTTGAAATGCTCTTACACCGGCAGATCTCTAAAAATGCCAGTATCTCCTGATCCATATCCTTTCTTTCCCCATTTCTCTTTTAACGATTTTCTATCAATAAAACAGACCTGATGTTTCATCCAATACCAGTACATCATTTTCGAAACGGTGTACTAGTACATCGTTTTCAAAGTAACTGTACCAGTCAAATATATTCAATCCATTCAATATAATATATGATTTTTCTGTATTTTACAAGATATACCTGCAATGATACACTCAGCTTGTATTAAAAATACGTTAACCAAATGTAAGACCCTGATAGGACATCAAAAACTTTTGGAGGTTTCCATGTTTACACCCGCTGATACTATTTCCATTCCAACATCCCGTCTGAAAGAAAACATCCCTGATATTGCTGCCATTACCGGCAACACTCTCTGGGGCTTCAGTCTTCTTCTGTCCAAGACAGCTTTAAACTATGCCCCCACCAGTATTCTGCTGTCTATGCGCTTTATCATCGCATTTTTACTAATGAATTTAATCCTTCTTTTTAAAATAGAACGCATCTCGCTAAAAGGCAAAAACATCCTTCCTGTACTCCTTCTGGCATTGAATGATGTAGCCTATTTTTACTGCGAAAGCTATGGCATCGCCCTTACCAACAGCATGTTCACAGGTGTAGTATTATCCCTGATCCCGATCCTGGCAATGGGACTTTCTGCTCTCTTCTTAAAAGAATTTCCAACTCTGCGCCAGATCCTTTTCAGCTTTCTCCCGGTAGCCGGTGTAGTCATCATCATATTGGCCGGCAGCTCCTCAGGCGCAATCCAGCCGATGGGCATCCTTTTTGTTCTTTCTGCCTGCTTTTTATCTGCAACCCAGCGTGTGATCAACAGGAAAGCAGCTGTAAATTTTTCTGCATTTGAACGCACTTATTTCACTATTTGCAGCTCCTGTCTCTTTTTCACCACCAATGCAGTCCACCAACTGGGCGGTAATGCCATGAAACTGCTTCACTACGCCACCATCCCCGGCTTTATCATCCCGGTACTGATCCTTAGTATCTTCTGCTCTGTTACCTGCAATATCCTGGTAAATTATGCAGCTGGAAAAATGTCCGTCGGCAGGCTTGCTGCTTTCTCCAACCTGCAGACCATGTGGTCCATGTTTGCAGGAGTATTATTTCTTCGGGAGCCCTTTGGTCTGTCCTCCTTTATTGGTTCGGTTCTGATCATATACGGCATATGGCATGTTACAAAAAGAAACATACCTTAATTTTTTCCTATCTGTACGCCCCGGCTTTCCTGTGTTATACTCAATTTAAAAAATTTACAGTTAAAGGAGTGTATACAAAATGAAACTATTACGACCTGACCAGGTATCCGGCATGAACATCCATTATAAATTCTATTCTCTGGAATATTTTCTGGAATCCCAGATGCGGGCCGGTTTTAAGACCATCGAATTATGGGCTGGTTCTCCTCATTTTTTCTTAAGCAATCTGGAATATGATGACTGTAAAAAAGTAAGCAAAATGGCAAGAGAACGTGGTCTTACCATCCAGGTCATCACCCCGGAAAACTGTTCTGTCCCCTATCAGTTTGCAGCCGGAGACCCGGATCTGTATGCCAAAAGTTTTGAATATTTCAAAAAAGGCCTGGATGCCGGTGAAGAACTTGGCTGTAAGGTCATGGCTGTACACTCCGGACGGGGATATTTAAACGAAGACCGGGAAGAAGGCTGGAAACGGGGCCGCGACATGTTGGCACGGCTGGCTGATTATGCCGGCACAAAGGGCATTACCCTTGCTATGGAATCCCTTCGCCCGGATGAGACCAATCTGGCAACCACTGTTGATGATGTAAAGCGGATGCTTACGGAAATAAACCATCCTAATTTTAAAGCCATGATCGACACCTGTCCAATGGGCGTGGCAGGCGAGACTTTACAGCAGTGGTTTGATACCTTAGGAGCCGAGAACATTGTACACATGCACTTCATAGACGGAACTCCCTACGGACATCTGATCTGGGGTGACGGAAATCACAACCTGAAAAACTGGCTTGAAACTGTAAATAAAAACGGCTACACCGGACTTTTAAGCCAGGAGATCACTGCTTCCGACTATTATCAGAAGCCATTTGAGGCTGACTGCCGAAACTTCAAAATGTTTGAACCTTATATGTAATGATACCAGGGTCAAAAAATCGTAAATCCGACGTAAGCTTGCAAGAAAAACCTCCGGTAATATACAAACTCATTGACAAGATGTTATATATTGTTATATATTGTATCTAACAGATTGTTGTTGTCCTACGGACATCCGTCAGGAAATATGAGCAAAAAACCGGAGGTTTTTAATATGAGTGAAGCAAAAATCATTGCCATTGGTGATAATGTAGTGGATAAATACTTATCCAGAGGAAAAATGTATCCAGGAGGACAGTGTGTAAACACATGTGTCTATTCCATTATGAACGGCGGAAAGCCAGCATATCTTGGTAAATTTGGTGATGACGGCGTTGCTGAATACAACTGCAAAATCTTAACCCAGTTAGGCGTAGACTTCAGCCATTCCAGACATTTCCACGGTGAAAACGGTGCAGCCCGCGTTACCTTAAAGGACGGTGATCGTGTATTCTTAGGCTCCAACCGCGGCGGTGTTGCCAAAGAACATCCATTTGACTTTACAAAAGAAGATCTGGACTATATCAAGTCCTTCCAGGTGATCTACTCCAATACAAACAGCTATATCTATAATGATCTGTCTTTATTAGAAGAGACAGGTGTACCTATTGCCTTTGATTTCTCTACTGTATGGGACGATGCCCTGTTTGAACAAGTGTGTCCTCATATCAAAGTAGCTCTTCTTTCCTGCGCACATTTAACTGCAGAGGAAAGAGAGCGTGAAATGAAAAAAGCGGCCTCCTACGGGGTAACCTTAGTAGTAGGTACCGTAGGAGAAGACGGTTCCTATGCACTTTATGACGGTGAGATCGTCTATGCACCTGCTTATAAAGCAGAAACCGTATTAGATACCATGGGCGCCGGAGACTCCTATTTCTCCACTCTGCTCACTACCCTGCTTCAGGAAAATGGAGCTCTTTTTGTCGGTGACCATAACCATATGATCGCCCAGCTAAAGCATGCCATGGACTGTGGGGCAAAATTTGCAGCGAAGGTCTGCAGCTTAGAGGGGGCTTTCGGCTACGGAACTGCTATTATCGATTAACATTCTCCCAGTTTCGGAATTTTTCACGCACCTGTTTTTATAGCCATGTCGTATTTAAGCAAAACAATATAAATGTAATGTATTAGGAGTGAAATAAATATTCATGATAAAAAATTCTATGGTGCCTCTTTACCAACAGCTGTCCGAAAAGATCAAACAGCAGATCACAGACGGTAAATTAAAAGCCGGGGACAAGCTGATGACAGAGGCAGAATTCAGCCAGCATTTTGAAGTAAGCCGCATTACTGTGCGCAAAGCCATTGAACTGCTGGCAGATGACGGTTTCGTAGTACGCAAACAGGGCATCGGGACCTTTGTGGCAGAAAAGAAACTGCACCGTGTTGTAGACAACCAGATCATAAGCTTTACGGAAATGAGCAAAATGGACGGGCATGTGCCATCTGCAGAACTGATCACTGTAGAATGGATAACCCCTGACGGCTCCATTGCCAGAAAACTTCGTGTAGATGAAAACGAAAAAGTGCTGCGTATAGTCCGTCTGCGTAAAAATGACGATGTGCCGGTGATGATCGAGGACAGCTACTATCCAAAGCGGATGGAATTTCTGTTAAAGGAAAATCTTTTAGGTTCTACCTATGAGTTTTTCCATAACCACGGACTGATCCCAACCCATTCTGTTAAAACAGTAGAGATCTGCTATGCCACACCGGAAGAAGCACAGCGTCTGGGGGTTCCGGAAAAACATGCCCTCCTGCTGCAAAAGGATGAGGTTTTCGATCAGGATAATGAAGTGCTGCATTACAGCAAGCTGCTTACCAACCCCCAAAGATACCGTCTTACGATTGTTACGTAGGTTCATGGTAGCTATCATCCTGCTTCCTGTGTGCTGGCTGGTGTTAAACTCCTTAAAGACAAACCAGGAAATGTTCTTAAACTCCCTGGCTCTTCCCAAAAAATGGATGTTTGTCAACTACGCAACTGCATGGGGCAAAGGACTTCTCTTCTACTTTAAGAACTCCATTATCGTCAGTGCCATTTCCATTCTATGCATCCTGCTTTTAAGCTCCATGCTGGCATATGGACTGACCCGTTTTTCCCTTCCCGGAAGCGGTTTCGTATTCTTCCTTATTTTAGGCGGTATGGCCCTTTCCGAACAGGTTGCTTTAGTACCTCTGTACAAGATCTTACAGGCATTAAAGCTTTACAATACCCGTGCAGCGCTGATCCTTCCGTACATAGCATTCCGTATCCCATTTACCATGTTTTTAATGAGAGCTTACTTCATCTCCATTCCAAAGGAATTAGAGGAAGCAGCGATCGTAGACGGATGCAACAGCTTCCAGCGCTTCACACAGATCATCCTTCCTATCAGTAAGCCGGTTATGGCTTCCTGTGCCATTGTAAACTTAAACAATGTATGGAATGTATTCTTATTTGCAAATGTATTCCTTGAGAATAAAAAATTAATGACCATCCCGTTAGGCCTGATGACCTTCCAGGGTGACTTAAAATCCGACTACGTTGTAATGTTAGCCGGTATCCTGATCGCCTCTTTACCAATGGTACTCCTGTTCCTTTGCATGTCCAAACAGTTTGTACGCGGACTTACATCCGGAGCAGTAAAAGGCTGATCTCTTCAATTTTCATTATGATATCAAAAAGGCACTTCGTGCCAACGATGCGCACTCGCGCAATTCTAAAAAATACATAATATCAGGAGGAATTCATATGCTTACAGCCGATTATCACATGCACAGCGTTTCACCTGACGCCAGAGTCCCTATGGAGGATATGTGTCAGGCAGCAATAGACAAAGGCCTTACAGAAGTAGCTCTTACAGATCACTATGAATTTTATGCCCATGGCATACACAGAAAGTTTTTCCACGAAGAATACCTGAAGATGTACTGGGACAGCTTAGAACGCTGCAGAGAGCGTTTTGCAGGCCAGCTGACCATCAAAAGCGGTATGGAGTTCGGACAGCTCCATTTAGCCCGTGAAGAGGCATTTAACATCATCAGGAACTATCCTTTCGATTATCTCATCGGCTCTGTCCATAAGATTGAAAATGTAGATGTGAGCAAAATGGACTATACCGATGTCACCGTTCCACAGATCACAGAAAGCTACTACCGCCACCTTATTGAACTCTCCGCCTACGGCGAATATGACTGTCTGGGCCATATTGATCTGATCAAACGCCATCTGGTACGCTGCGGCTTCCCGGTAGAATATGAAAGATACGAAAGCTATATTGACCAGATCCTTAAAAATGTGATCTCCCGCGGAAAAGGCATCGAAGTCAATACATCCGGCATCCGCCAGGGCGCCGGTGAACCAATGCCGGGACTTCGTACATTAAAACGATATAAAGAGCTTGGAGGCGAGATCGTCACTGTAGGTTCTGACTCCCATAAGCCCGCCGATGTAGCTGCTGACTTTGAAGAAGCCGCAAAGCTTCTGGTCCAGGCCGGATTTGACCATGTAACTGCCTACGAGCGCCGCAGACCGGTTCCGGGATGCAATCTAATAAAGTAATCATGTATTATCCCCAAATGTCTTGCTGTGGCTTCTGGACGTTCCAGTAAGCTTCTTCCCACAAAATCCACCAAAACAGCATCGTTTCTTTCCCCGCCCAGAGGGAGGGGAATACACACTTTCTCCCCACAAAAATGCCCCGGAAGCATCGCTTCCGAGGCATTTTCACATTTATCATATTCTTTTAGAGAGTACACCAGAAATTAATATTCCAGCTTCCACATATATCTTCTCATTGTCAGAGGATGATCACGCTTGATAGCCATTTCCTCACCTAACAGTCTGGTAACGCCGCCGATCATCAGTGGGTTGAAGTACTCAACAACTGTGCTCTTGATATGGGAGCTTAAACCGAAGTCCTTAGCATCAACTACAGTATACTTAGCGTTCATACGCTGTAAGAAGGTCAGTGCTCTTGCATCCAGATGACGGGTAGGACCATCGTTCATCATTAACAGGTAGTGAGCGTTCTCATCAGCCATCTCGAATGGGCCATGGAAGAATTCGCCGGTATGGAAGGTGCTGGATGGCAGCCACTGCATTTCCATCATTAAGAACATAGAGAAGGAATAAGCGGTGTACTGGGTTGCACCGGAACTCATTACATACAGGATAGGTGCATTGTAATGATCCTCAGCGAACTTCTTAGCAGTAGAACGGAACAGCTTGCAGGAATCATTGATCAGATCAAAGATCTTGCTTAAACCATCCTGCATATCATCATAGTGTTCATAGCCTTCGTACTCATTTAAGATCTCGCAAGCCAGTTCCAGAACTCTTGCAGGCTTTTCCATCTTTGCACCATAGCTCTCATAGAAGCCATGGATGATCTGGTACTGACCATTCTGAGCCAGAGCTGAATCTGCCTTATGAGTTACAGCTACTACATGAGCACCCTTTTCAACAGCCAGCTTGGTAGCTGCTACAGTCTCAGGTGTATTTCCGCTTAAGGAGCAGGTGATAACGATAGCGGTATCATCTACACCAGCTGGAGTAGAGTAATTAAAGTTATTTGCAGTATAGATACTTGTACGAAGCTTCTTAGCGTTGTTCTCCAGGAAATATTTTGCAGGGAACAGATCAGACTGTGAAGCGCCGCAGCCTACAAAGTATACGGTCTTGATTTCTGGCTGTTTTGCCTTGATGGAAGCAACGATCTCTTTGATTGTCATAATTGGTATCCTCCTGAATTTTGTTCTTTTATAATATCTGAATACATTATATAACAACATATGACAATAGTCAATACATAATTGAAATTCTTTAAAATCTTAAGTTGCAGTTGAACTATAATGATCTCTACCTTAACTCTCAAAAAGAACCATGCTCTGTACAGATATCAGAACCCATCCCAAAAATACAAAAACAGATACTGACCATCATCCGATCAGTACCTGCTTTCCATCAAATGCAAATCCATAATGCCGGATCCGCTCTTTTTCTATTCCTCTTGCAAGTAATTCCGCATCATACTGCTTTGTTTCTATCTGCTCTAATGCCGTCTGCACAGTTTCCTCCAGAGATTTCTCTTTTCCTGGATTTCTCACTTTAAACTCCAGAATAAAAGCCAAACCATCTGTATTCTTCTGATTCTTTGGGATCATCATTACATCGTATCGTCCAAACCCACTTTCCCGGTTGGACCGGATTTCATACTGTTCTGCCTGGTCTGCAAGAAGTCCCAGAACAAAACCATGATAAAAACGTTCTGGCTCGCTATCTTTACCCCCTTCTTTTCCTGTATCAAAAAAACTGAATGTTGCAACGGACACCTCATTCATATAGTAATTCATAGCATCCACATCGCCCTGGAACAACGCTTTTACAAATCGATTATAGCTGGTCTGTGTCATGCCAAACCAGCCCTTAAACATGCCTGAAAACATACTGGCCGTTTCCAGATTTGTGATACTCAAATGATACCATGGTTCCCGGATCAGGCCACGATATTCTACCTGTTCCGCCTTTAAATACCCACTGGCTAAAAGCAGACTCCAGATTGCATTCTCATTCCTTCCAAGCTGATCAAATACAATCTGTTCATCAAATGTGACCACGATCTGTCGTCCTTGTAAAAGTTCTTCCATCCTTTCCTTAATCTCCCCGGAAGCAGTCTGGATCAGACGGCTTACCAGACTGTTAGAACTTGTTGATGCCCAGAACGGCTGCAGCTTTCTGGTGTCCAGATAATTGGTGATAGACCATGGATTGTAAATATCATGCAGGCTTCCAAAGATAAAGCCATCATACCATTCTTTTACATCTGTCTTTTTATCCTCCAGCCCAGTCTGTTTCAGAGCTGCAAATACCTCCTCTTCCGTAAAACCAAAACAATCCGCATACTCTTCTGAAGTGATCGTTATGACTTTCAGATTATTCAGATCTGAAAATACAGATTCCTTGGATACCCGGGTAATTCCCGTCATAACAGCACGTTCCAGATATGGATTCGTTTTTAAAGCAGAATTAAATAAGCCGCGGATAAAATTAATAAATTCATTCCAATATCCATGCACATACGCCTCCTGCATGGGCGTATCATACTCGTCAAGCAGAAGGATAGTACGCTTTCTCCAGTAATGATGCAAATAATAAGATAAATTTTTCAAAGCATCCTGAGCTGTCACATCATCCATCTCGCAATTCATCACTTTTGTAAACTGATGTTTTTCTGCTTCTGTAAAACATAATGCATCCAGAAGATAGCGGTGCTGGCGGTAAGTGTCACCAATAATATGTCGGATTTTCTGCACTGTATCTCCATAACAATCCTGTTTTACATCTGCAAAACTTAAATAAATAACAGGATAACTTCCCTGGATATTCCGGTATTTCAGATCAGACCAGATATTAAGTCCTTCAAACAGATCCCCTCTGTGTTCATACTGCCGGGAAAAAAAGCAGTTCAACATACTCATATTTAACGTTTTTCCAAACCGGCGCGGACGGGTGATCAGCGTAACTGCATCCCCTGACTCCCACCATTTCTTAATAAAATCAGTTTTATCCACCAAAAAGCAGTTATGCTCCCGCAAAAAAGCGAAATCCTGACTTCCGATACTGATTTTCAAGTTCATATGTTCACCTGCCCTTCCTTCTCTATTACCCTCTTCACTTCTCACTTAATATCCTGAGCAATTCCTCATTTATCTTCCCATTACCAGCCAGAACAGCCCCCGGCATTCCCACAGGCAGTTCCTTTCCTGCAAAATCCGTTACTTTTCCCCCGGCTTCCTCGATGAGAAGCTTTGCTGCTGAAAAATCCCAGGGCTGTAAGATTGCCTCAAAGAACGCATCCACTCTCCCACAGGCTACATATGCCATGTCAAGAGCCGCGGAGCCTAAACGACGGATATCCTGACAGGACAGAAATACTTCTTTAAATACCTTAAAATTCCAGTCTGCCAGTTCATGATAATAAGGACTTGTTCCAATAGTAACAAGGCTTTCTGACAATGTTTCTGCACCGCTTACATGGATGGGATCACCGTTTAAAAATGCCCCTTCTCCTTTTTTGGCAATAAACAGTTCATCTGTATAAGGCTGATACACAATTCCAAGCACCACCTCACCAGCCTCTGCATAAGCCAGTGAAAGGGTACTGTGACGGAAATCATGGATCAGATTAGTAGTCCCATCTACCGGATCCAGGATCCAGAAATCCCCGCTCCTGTCAATAGCACTGTTATCCTGCTCTTCTCCCATAAACTGTACCTGTGGATACATAGAATACAAGCCCTCTTTTACCAGCTTCTGCACCTGGATATCCACCTGAGTCACATAATCACAGGTTCCTTTTTCTTTTACCTGGGATACGCGGCTGCTGTCTGCAAACAGCGGCTTCATCTTCCTTACTAACTCAACTATTTTTCCTGCATCCACCTTCATTTATCGTACCTCCACCTTTTAGACCAAATATCTTTTCCAATAATTAATGGATGATTTTATTATAATAGTTTTCAGGGAAAAGTCCAGCATCCAGATACCTTTTAAATACCTTCATTTTTTTGTACATGGCATTTTTATTAACTGAACTGTAATGCACCCACATAAAACAGATATTTACAAAAACACCGGCTATTTTTTAGCCGGTGTTCCTACACTTTGCAGTATATTAAAACGATTTGATTTCCACATTCACCCCTGGAAATCACGCCTCATCAATAGCATGACCAATATCATGTCTCATGTATTTGTTCTCAAAATTGACCCATTCCGTTGCCTTATAAGCATTGGCTCTGGCCTCTTTTAAGTCTTTTCCTGTAGCTGTCACTCCCAGGACACGGCCACCGTTTGTCAGAATATTTCCCTCTGCATCAAACTTGCTGCCGGCATGGAATACATAATAGCCATCTTTATCCTTAAAGTTCTCAAGACCTGTGATCTTCTTACCCTTTTCATAATGCTCCGGATAGCCATCAGAAGCCAGCACTACGCACACAGCCGCATTATCCTCAAACTGCAGGTCGATCTGATCTAAAGTGCCGTCTACACATGCCTCAAATACATCTACAATGTCATTTTTCATTCTCGGAAGCACTACCTGGGTCTCCGGATCGCCGAAACGTGCATTGTATTCCAGAACCTTTGGTCCATCCGCTGTGAGCATTAAACCAAAGAAGATAATTCCCTTAAACTCACGGCCTTCTGCCTTCATGGCATCTACTGTCGCCTGGTAGATATGCTTCTTGCAGAATTCATCTACCTCTGGAGTATAGAATGGGCTTGGTGAAAATGTTCCCATACCGCCTGTATTTAAGCCCTGATCTCCGTCCTTTGCACGCTTGTGGTCCTGGGCGGAAGTCATGATCTTAATGGTCTTTCCATCTACAAAGGACAATACAGAAACCTCACGGCCGGTCATAAACTGCTCTACTACAATACGGTCGCCAGCATGTCCAAACTGCTTATCTAACATGAGAGTCTTAACGCCTTCTTTTGCCTCTTCCCTTGTATTACAAATGAGAACGCCTTTTCCTAAAGCCAGACCGTCAGCCTTTAAAACGATCGGTACCGGTGCTGTTTCCAGATAATTAAGGGCAGCTTCCGGTGTATCAAAAGTCTCATAAGCTGCTGTCGGAATGCCGTATTTCTTCATCAGATCCTTGGAAAATGCCTTGGATCCCTCTAAGATCGCTGCATTCTTTCTTGGTCCGAACACACGCAATCCCTTTTCTTCCAGTACATCTACGATACCACCTGCCAGTGGATCATCCGGTCCCACTACTACCAGGTCAAAGGCTTCTTTCTTTGCGAAATCAGCCATTTTTTCAAAATCCATTACACCGATATCCACGCATTTTGCAACCTCTGCAATACCTGCATTTCCCGGTGCACAGTATAATTCATCTACTTTCGGGCTTTTAGATAACTTCCAGCAGATCGCATGCTCTCTGCCGCCGCCTCCGATAACCAGTACTTTCATATCTTTCCTCCTAAATCAAGCCATTGGCGATCTTGTTTACCGCCTCTGGAAGAATGATCCACTCAGCCTGTTCCATGACACGTCTCTGCAGTACCTGAGGAGTATCACCAGGCTGCACCTCCACTGCCTTCTGAAGCAGGATCGGACCGGAGTCTACTCCTTCATCCACATAGTGGACCGTAGCGCCTGTAACCTTTACACCTCTTGCCAGAGCTGCCTCATGGACCTTTAAGCCATAATAGCCTACGCCGCAGAAAGACGGGATCAGGGAAGGATGGATGTTGATGATCTTATTTCTGTATTTACGGATCATCTCCTCCGGGATGGTTACTAAAAATCCTGCCAGCACGATCAGATCCAGGTCATATTCATCTGTTTTCTTTAAAAATGCCTCATTAAAGGCTGCTCTGTTTTCAAAGCTTTTCGGTGAAATGCAAACAGCTTCGATGCCATGGTTTCTGGCACGTTCCAGTGCATAAGCCCCTGGATTGTTGCTGATGACTACTTCCACCTTTGCATTTGTGATCTTTCCACTGTCAATGGCATCTAAGATCGCCTGAAGATTGGTTCCGCCGCCGGATACCATTACGCCAACTCTTAACATAAAGTCACGCCTTTCTCTCCATTTTCAATGGTTCCTACTACATATGGCTGGTCTCCTGCTGCCTTGATAGCTGCCATGGTCTTATCCACATCTGCCTCGTCCACAGCTACTACCATGCCAAGTCCCATGTTAAATGTATTATACATCATTTTCTCTTCGATCTTGCCTTTTTCAGCAAGAAGTTTGAAAATCGGAGGTACCGGATAGCTGTCCTTGCGGATCACAGCACGGACACCGTCCTTTAACATACGCGGAACATTCTCATAGAAACCACCACCTGTAATATGGCTGCATGCCTTTACGGTCACGCCGGACTTTTTAATGTTCTTTAATGCCTTTACGTAAATTCTGGTTGGTGCAAGAAGTGCTTCGCCTAAGGTCTTTCCAAGGCTGTCATAATAGGTATTTAAACCTTCTTTATTCATTTCCTTCTCAAATACCTTACGTACCAGAGAGAAGCCATTGGAATGTACGCCGGTAGAAGCCATACCGATCAGCACATCTCCTGCTTCCAGGTTCTCACCTGTGATCATTTCTTTCTTGTCGCAGACACCTACTGCAAAACCAGCCAGGTCATAATCCTCTTCCGGCATCAGTCCCGGATGCTCTGCTGTCTCACCGCCGATGAGAGCTGCCTCAGACTGTAAACAGCCTTCTGCCACGCCCTTAACGATATCAGCGATCTTTTCCGGATAATTCTTTCCGCAGGCAATATAGTCCAGGAAGAATAATGGCTCGCCGCCTGCGCAGGCAATATCATTGACACACATAGCCACTGCGTCAATACCAATGGTATCATGCTTGTCCATGATAATAGCCAGTTTTACCTTGGTTCCGCAGCCGTCTGTACCGGATAATAATACCGGCTCTGCCATTTCCTTGATCTTTGCTAAAGAAAAGGCGCCGGAGAAACCGCCAAGTCCGCCTAATACTTCTGCGCGCATGGTCTTTTTTACATGCTCTTTCATTAATTCAACTGATTTATAACCTGCCTCAATATCAACTCCGGCTTTCTTGTAATCCATCATCTTCTTATCCTCCGAATTTGTCCTGTCTATACCTTCTGTAATGTTACTTTTCTAATGTTATTTTTTTTATATTATTCCTGTAATGTTATTTCTGTGCCATATACTCTTTGTATCCGATCTTTTCCAGCTTCTCAGCCTTTTTCTCTACGTCTTCTTTTAAATTCTCAGAATATGCTTTTAACTTTCCTAACAGTTCCTCATCAGATGTTGCAAGGATCTTTGCTGCAAGGATACCTGCATTGGCACCGCCGTTAATTGCAACGGTTGCAACCGGGATACCGCTTGGCATCTGTACGATGGAATACAGAGAGTCTACACCGCCCAGATCAGACGTCTTCATCGGGATACCGATTACAGGGAGTGGAAAGATAGCTGCACACATTCCTGGAAGGTGAGCTGCTTTTCCAGCACCTGCAATGATCACTTTAAAACCTTTTTCCTCTGCAGCCTTTGCCCACTTAAAAAACAGATCCGGTTCTCTGTGGGCGGAAATAATTGTCATCTCATAATCGATTCCAAACTTGTCCAGGATCTCTGCCGCTTTCGCCATAACCGGCATATCTGAGTCGCTGCCCATTACAATTCCTACCTTAGCCATCTTTCATTCTCCTTTTGAATAATATATATTAGATTTACTAATATATATGTTTTGTATATTTATCTTTTCTAATAATTATAATACTAAGAAATAAACCCGCAGTCAATAGTAAAAACGCAAAAAAGCAAATCAAAAAAAGCCGCACACTGCTTTTTTTGCCAGTGTGCGGCTCTTATCAGTCACTTAAGACTTATTTTGTTGCTTGAAACTCTCATGATCCTTGTTACTTAGGATTCCTCTTCTTTATGCTTCTTGCTCATAGCTGCCAGTGCAAGGAAGATACCGGAGAACATAAGGGTATTTGTCCTTCCTTCGTGTAATGTCGCAGGAAGATACTGCTTATGATCCGCTCTCCCTGCTTAAATTAATTTGGGTTTAAGCAAAGAGTCTTTCAGATACTGGTGAAACCAGCTTAGATTTGAATTAATAATATTTTAGAATTATTCCAGATACCTTGCTCATGTTCATTTTAGCACATGACACAGTGGATTGCAATACATTTATGCCCCTCCCATTTTATCCTTCAGGCCTATTTCCCTTTGTGTTCCCGCTTTTTCTTAGTATGTTATATACGCAGAAAGCCCCGGCCGTTTCCGACCGGAGCTTTCCGCTAACAGGGTATGTTTATGAGTTTGGGAATATTTTCTTTATTTCAGATATTCTTTCTATACATCCTGTTCTTTCTTTTTCCTTCCGATTGCAGTTAATGCAAGGAAGATTCCTGAGAACATCATGGTCAGTGCTGCTTTTACAGTGGTCTGGCCAGTCTTTGGAAGTGCTGCCATTGGGATCTCACCATCATCAATGACGATTGGTGCCGGTGACTCTGGTAATTCTGCCATTGGTACGTCTCCCGGGGTGATCGTTGTAGTAACACCAGGACCTCCGCTTGTATTAGAGATAGTTGATCTGTGGCTTCCGCCACCGCCTCCACCTGATGAACCGCCGCCACTATTTCCGCCACTGTAGCTGAAATATGCGGTAAATGTGGTATCTGCAATAAATCCGGCTTTTGCGATCTCACTTGCTGCGCTATAGTTCGTATTTCCATCAGACCAGCGGTTAAACTTATAATTTCCGATTCCTGCAACTGTTACTTCTGCCTTCGGATGAACCGGTGCAGTCATGTTGTAGGTACCATCTGCATTCTTAGGTCTGGTAACAACTTCTTTTACCTTACCGCTTACTGTTCCATAAGATGGATTTTCAGAAATATACTGGAAAGTAACCTGATACTTATCTGGAATGTTGTCTGGCTCATCTGGATCAATTTCTCCGATCTCGTCCATACTGTAATATACATTTACCATATTTTCCTTAGGATCAAGACCGATCTGCTTATCTGCGCCTTCAATGCGTTCCAGAACGTAATTCTTTCCGTTAAATTCAGATTCTTTTGGCACTGTAGTCGTAAGGATCTTTTCTCCGAATACACCGATATCACTTACAATCGCTGCTGCTGTATCTTCTGTTACAACGCCATTGGCATCTTCATAGAAGTAATGGATCTCATAATGAAGATCTCTTCTTACAGTAAAGTGTGCAATGAATGTTTGATCTTCCAGGTATTCAGAATTTCTCAGCTCATCATCACTATTGAAGAATGTCAGATCATCCTGCTGCCATTTTTCAAATCTGTAGCCGTCTTTTGGTGTTACAGTAGATGGCTGGGTTGGATGCTGCGGTATCGGCCGGCCAACATCTGTGATCTCACCAGTCACGCTATCTCTGGTGATTTCATAAGTAGTAACCACTTCTTTGGTTGTTCCTGTCACAGTTCCCTTATTAGCATCTGCTGATACATAGGTGAATGTGATCTGGTATTTATCCGGGATATTGTCTGGCTCATCCGGATCAGGTTCACCGATCTCATCCATACTGTAGTATACATTTACAATATTTTCGTCAGGATTAAAGCCAACCTGCTTATCCGCTCCTTCAATGCGTTCCAGAACGTAATGCTTTCCGTTAAATTCAGATTCTTTTGGCACTGTAGTCGTAAGGATCTTTTCTCCGAATACACCGATATCACTTACAATCGCTGCTGCTGTATCTTCTGTTACAACGCCATTGGCATCTTCATAGAAGTAATGGATCTCATAATGAAGATCTCTTCTTACAATAAAGTGTGCAATGAATGTTTGATCTTCCAGGTATTCAGAATTTCTCAGCTCATCATCACTATTGAAGAATGTCAGATCATCCTGCTGCCATTTTTCAAATCTGTAACCGTCTTTTGGTGTTACAGTAGATGGCTGGGTTGGATGCTGAGGTGTCTGTGGGCCAAGTTCTGTGATCTCACCAGTTTCACTGTCTCTGAAGATTTCATAAACAGTAGCAATCTCACTTGTTGTTCCTGTCACAGTTCCTTTATCATCATCTGCTGATACATAGGTGAATGTGATCTGATACTTATCCGGGATATCATCCTCATTAGTATCTTCGCTGTAATATACATTTACAATGTTCTGTTCATTGTCTGTTCCTACTGTAAGGTCATCAGCTCTTACAAAGGTATATCCACTGATTTCAATTTTCTCTGTATAACCTTTGATCTCATCCCCAAAGTGTGCATCCTTTGGATCTGACATTGCTTGGATTTCTTCCTTTGTATCTTCATCCAGGTATTTCACCCTATAAGTCTGCTCTGTTGCTTTAAAGTATGCTGTGAAAGTCTGATCTTCAAGGTAAGACGCTGCTTTTAGTGCTGCATCATCATCGAAAGATTTCTGATCTTCATCTGTCCACTTGTCAAACTTATAACCAGCTTTTGCTGTTACTGTAGATGGCTGGGTCGGATGCTGTGCTGTCGGGCCATTTCCTACTATGATCTCGCCAGTCACGCTATCTCTGGTGATTTCATAAGTAGTAGCCACTTCACTGGTTGTTCCTGTCACAGTTCCCTTATCAGCAGATGCTGATACATAGGTGAATGTGATCTGATACTTATCCGGGATATCATCGTGATTAGTATCTTTGCTGTAATATACATTTACAATGTTCTGTTCATTGTCTGTTCCTACTGTAAGGTCATCAGCTCTTACAAAGGTATATCCACTGATTTCAATTTTCTCTGTATAACCTTTGATCTCATCCCCAAAGTGTGCATCCCTTGGATCTGACATATCACGGATTTCAACATTTTTATCTTCATCCAGATATTTCACCCTATAAGTCTGCTCTGTTGCTGTAAAGTGTGCTGTGAAAGTCTGATCTTCAAGGTAAGACGCTGCTTTCAGTGCTGCATCATCATCGAAAGATTTCTGATCTTCATCTGTCCACTTGTCAAACTTATAACCAGCTTTTGCTGTTACTGTAGATGGCTGGGTCGGATGCTGTGCTGTCGGGCCATTTCCTACTATAATCTCGCCAGTCACGCTATCTCTGGTGATTTCATAAGTAGTAGCCACTTCACTGGTTGTTCCTGTCACAGTTCCCTTATCAGCAGATGCTGATACATAGGTGAATGTGATCTGATACTTATCCGGGATATCATCATGATTAGTATCTTTGCTGTAATATACAGTTACAATGTTCTGTTCATTGTCTGTTCCTACTGTAAGGTCATCAGCTCTTACAAAGGTATATCCACTGATTTCAATTTTCTCTGTATAACCCTCGATCACATCCCCAAAGTGTGCATCCCTTGGATCTGACATATCACGGATTTCAACATTTTTATCTTCATCCAGATATTTCACCCTATAAGTCTGCTCTGTTGCTGTAAAGTGTGCTGTGAAAGTCTGATCTTCAAGGTAAGACGCTGCTTTCAGTGCTGCATCATCATCGAAAGATTTCTGATCTTCATCTGTCCACTTGTCAAACTTATAACCAGCTTTTGCTGTTACTGTAGATGGCTGGGTCGGATGCTGTGCTGTCGGGCCATTTCCTACTATGATCTCGCCAGTCACGCTATCTCTGGTGATTTCATAAGTAGTAGCCACTTCACTGGTTGTTCCTGTCACAGTTCCCTTATCAGCATCTGCTGATACATAGGTGAATGTGATCTGATACTTATCCGGGATATCATCCTCATTAGTATCTTCGCTGTAATATACATTTACAATGTTCTGTTCATTGTCTGTTCCTACTGTAAGGTCATCAGCTCTTACAAAAGTATATCCACTGATTTCAATTTTCTCTGTATAACCTTTGATCTCATCCCCAAAGTGTGCATCCCTTGGATCTGACATATCACGGATTTCAACATTTTTATCTTCATCCAGGTATTTCACCCTATAAGTCTGCTCTGTTGCTGTAAAGTGTGCTGTGAAAGTCTGATCTTCAAGGTAAGACGCTGCTTTCAGTGCTGCATCATCATCGAAAGATTTCTGATCTTCATCTGTCCACTTGTCAAACTTATAACCAGCTTTTGCTGTTACTGTAGATGGCTGGGTCGGATGCTGTGCTGTCGGGCCATTTCCTACTATGATCTCGCCAGTCACGCTATCTCTGGTGATTTCATAAGTAGTAGCCACTTCACTGGTTGTTCCTGTCACAGTTCCCTTATCAGCATCTGCTGATACATAGGTGAATGTGATCTGATACTTATCCGGGATATCATCATGATTAGTATCTTTGCTGTAATATACAGTTACAATGTTCTGTTCATTGTCTGTTCCTACTGTAAGGTCATCAGCTCTTACAAAGGTATATCCACTGATTTCAATTTTCTCTGTATAACCCTCGATCACATCCCCAAAGTGTGCATCCCTTGGATCTGACATTGTATGGATTTCTTCCTTTGTATCTTCATCCAGATATTTCACCCTATAATTCTGCTCTGCTGCTGTAAAGGAACCTTTCAGTACCACATTTGCATCCGGCATTACAAATTTGCCGCCTGTAGTAGTCACTGCTGTTCCGTTTTCAGTTGCTGCCGTCCAGCCAATGAAAATATATCCTGTTACATTCGGATTTTCTGCTACTGTAACCTGTGCCTGATACTTATGATTTGCTACATCAGGAACTGCCGGTGCATCTGTTGGAACATCACCTTCATATTGATAACTTACCTGATGGGTATTTCTGGTGTAATACAGCTTCAGGGATAATACATTTTGAATATTTGTAGTACCATCTGTTACTGTTCCAGCAATACTTGTATCCAGCGTAAATCCATCAACTGTATTTCTTGTCCTCTTGTTGTAACGGACTGTCCTGCTGCTGTATTGAATGTATCAATATAGCGAAGTCCAAATTCACCATTCGGTCTTTCATACCAGTGCTGTATATGATAAATTGCAGTCTTAGGTACATAGTAGAAAATAACTACCTGATTCTCCTGGGTTACTTTCTGCACTGGATCAGATTTTAATGTATATCCTTCAAATGTCTTAAAGGTTATCATTACATTCTGGTCACTGGTAGTACCTGTTTCAACTGTACTTCCAGGTACCGGTGTTTTAGTGCCCTCCAGTAAATATTTTACTGTATAAGTCCAGCTCTGTACTGCTCTATACTTAAATATGATCTCCTGTCCATCCTTTGTGATCATTGCACTGATGGATAAAGTTTCAGGATAATATCCTTCTACTGTTTCAGCAGGTTCACTTACTGTGGAATTTCTTATTACAGTCTGCTGCTTCGCATCGGCAATCGCTACATCACCACACATATATTTCACAGTATATGTGACTGTATCAGAGTTTCTCCATCTTGCATATAAAGTTGTATCCTTTACGATCTGTGACTCTGGAATAAACTTCTTTGTAAGTGCGCTGTCAGTATACCAGCCGAGGAATTCATCATCTGCTTTGTCCGGTGCTGCCAGTTCTTCTTCTGTTAAAACAAAACCTTTTTCCCTGGTAATACTAGCTTTTTCTTCTTTACAATTAGTTACGAAATCAACTGTATATTTCGGTTTTTCCCATTTTGCGTAGATGGTAAGTCCATCTTCTGTCATGGTCTCATTCCAATTTACCGGTTCCTTAAAGCCAGGATCCAGATACCAGCCTGCAAATGTATAATCAGAATCTACATATGAAGGTCTTCCTGGATCTCGGGAAGGTTTGCCTGTGGACAGTTTTGCCTCAAATTTGATGCTTTCCGGATCCATTGGCTGACAATTCTCAAAGCGAAGATTATAGGAATTCCTGGTATAATAGAGCCAGAGAACAGGTTCTTCGTACCATTCATTATACTGCTTCCAGTCAGAATACGTAAATCCAGTAATTGACATCTGATCTTCTTTAGTTAAATGTACATTACTTGAAGCTTCAAATGTCCTGTACGTTGTTCGTTCTCCATCTAACCCTTCCACATAGTAAATAATCTTTTTACCTGAACCTGCATCTTTTTCATACATGGTCAGATTTTCAGCTGGCATATTCGCTAAAAGCGTATACTGTATATTTCCAGAAGAATTTGGTCCCCAGCCGTCATCTGCACAGGCGGTTTCCCATTTCGCAGATACGTCTACACCATAACGGGCGGTGATCCTTAAACTTTCATCTTCCTTCCACTTCCACTTCCGACTGTTCCATCTCATAAACGTAATGGTATACGTAGCTCTTGCAAAATAAACATTCTTAACTGCCGTTCCATCGGCCGTTATCTTCACATCACCATCCGTTTTTTCTGCTACTGGTGTTGTCTTATATCCTTCCGGTACTTTATAACTTCCATTCGGGATAGAACTTCCCACTGTACCATTTCCATTTATCACATGGTTTACAGTGTAAACACCCTCTTTTACAGTTTCAGTCCAGTAAATAATCTTATAATCAGCTCTCTTTGCTGCTTCCCATTTCGCAGTAACTACCAGATCTTCTGCCGGCATGGTCTCCTGAAGGTTTTCCCAGCCTTTAAATTCATAGCCTACCTTTGTCGGATTCTTGTCTGGTTTTGTTACGGCTGCACCATAGCGTACCTGCTCAGGTGCAATATAAGAAGCATTTTCTCCTGTATTCCAGGTCAGAGTATAATAATTTCTTTCATATAAAATCTCTACTACCGTACTTCCATCTGCATTTACAGTTCCCTGACTGATAGCCCGTGGTGTAAATCCTGCATATTCTTTTGCTTTGGCTTCAGTTGTCAGTCCGGTTTCACCTGGCACTGTTTCTGTAGCTGCAGGTGTATCTGGCTTTGTATCATCTACATTTAACAGATAATGATTTACTGTGTAATTAACTTTTGCACCTTTGTAGGTAACGGTCACAGTCTTGTCTGTTGTATATGCATCATTAAAGGATACAGTTGTCTGATCTGGTGTGAATCCCTGGATTGCAGGAGATTCTGCTGTCAGGTTACAGGGAACACCGGATTCTACATGAGAAACCCACGGCTGTGCTGCCAGACTGCCATTGCTGTACACATAATTTACAGTAAGGCGTACCTGACCGGCTATTGGTGCATAACCAGCATAAACCTTCATATCACCAGTTACTTTACTGAAATCTGTATCCCAGCCTGTAAACCTGTATCCATCACGATCCGGCACTGCTGGCGCTTCTGCTGCTTTTCCATCTTCCACATACTGCGGACCGGAAATAAACACATCCTTTCCTTCTGCATCTTTATAATAGAAATTTACTTCATAACAGATGATCTCTTCTGTATCAGCTGTTACATACAGTGAGAAATGATCTGTCATAAATGCTGTTGCATCACCGTCTGCTGCTACAGATTTTATCATCTGTGCATCATATGTTTCTGTATCAGAAGCATTTTCACCCATGTAAAGGACTCTGGTGCCGGAATTTCCAATGGCGGTTCCTTCAAAAGTAACTTTTACACTTCCATCTGGCTGAACTGCTTCACCATCTTCATTGTAAAGGGTGATGTCTGCTGCAAAAAGATCCGTTACTCTGCGGTTTTCAGCTTTTAATATATCATCTGCAGCTGCTTTCATAAGCTCCAGCTGAGCTTCATCCTCTACTGCATTAGCCTCAATATAGCCATTTTCAGGAAGCACATCGCTTAAAGCTGTCAGCTTCACTGTCACGCCTTCTGCTCCTGCAACTTCTGCAGAAAGTACAATTTCAGCATCAAATACACGCAATGCATTCAGTGTACTCTTATAAACCTTCGCTGTACTGCAGTAACCAATACCTACCAGATCTCCGTCATCTGCTGTTTTTGCCGGTGCTTCTGGCTGTGGTGCTGGTAATGTTTCCGGGATAGCCGCTGTTGTTTCTGCCGGCTGTGCAGGCTCTGTTTCCGGTTCTGTACTTTCCGGGGTCTCTTCTGGTACAGTTGTCTCTCCCGGGTCTGCCGGAACTTCCGGTTCAGTTTCTGCCGGTGTTTCTGTTGTTTCTTCTTCTGCAGGACCTTCCGGTCTGCTTTCTTTTTCTGCCTCTGCTGTGGTTTCTTCTGCTGTAGTCTCTTCTGTCGTAGTCTCTTCTACAGTTGTTTCTGCCTCAGTTTCAGGTGCAGTCTCTGGTTCAGAAGCTTCTTCCTTTTTCAGTTCTTCGGCTTTTTCTTCCTTCACCGGCTCTGTAGCCTCTGCTGCTTCTTCCTTTTCCGGTTCTGTTGGCTCTGCCCCATCTGCTGCATCTGCTACATCTTCCTTCATGGCAACTAACGGTACACCATGTCTGGAAATAGAAGCTGTTACTTCACCTTCCTGCGCCGGTTCTTCTGCCGGAGCCTCTGCCTCTGGTTCAGAAGCTTCTGTCTCAGGTTCTGCTGCTTCCGTTTCAGCTGCTTCCTCAGTCTCAGGCTCTGTTATCTCCTCTGGAGCTTCTGTTGCTGCCTCAGTCTCTTCTTCCTTAGTCTCTTCCGGCTGCTCTTTGCTTTCTTCCACATCTTCCTTAGTTTCCGGAACTTCTGCGGTCTCTTCAGCAGCTGTGGTCTCTTTTTCTGTATCCGTTGGATTTACAACATTTTCTGTTGTTTCTTCGTTCACTGCTTCTGAAGGCTTTTCTGCCGGAGCAGTTTCTGCAGGTTTGGAAATAATGTTTCTTTCTTCATCCCCAAACTTATCTTCATAACTCTTTATGGTAATACGTTTGGTGGTCTTTTCCTTTTCTTTTCCGTTTTCTGTTCTTGTTACAGTTGTGGAACAGCTGATGGTATCTTCCCCGTTATTTACGTAAAGGAAATAAACCTCTTCCTCTCCTGTTACCATGTACGTATCATCTGCGTCAGCCGGAAGCTTTACAAATAACCTTAACTCTGCCTCCATGCTGTCTCCCTGGATGTCCGGATAGACTTCATATACCTTTCCGTCTCCAAAGAACAGTGCTTCAAACTTTTCTGTGGCACCGTCGGTAAAATCCAGGCTGTCCTGTGATACCACATTTTCGTCTTCGATGGCCTGACGGATGGCATCCACCAGGTCAGCACCGCCAATGGTAAAGTCCACTCTGTTTCCTGATGCTGCAAAGCTGACATGCAGATCTGTTCCCACATTGGTGAAGATCATGGCAAATGCCAGCATAAATGCCAGGAAACGCTTCTGTAAACTAACCATTTTTCCCGTTCGTTTCTTGCGTCTGCTTCGTCCTCTCATACCCTGTTTCTCCTCTCTCTGAATTTTGTGCAGGCCCCATTTCCTGCCAAACTCCAGTACTTCCTGAATCCCGTTTCACAGTCATTCAGTTTATACTTTCATTTATCTTTATCATAGCAGAGATAGCGTTATACCAGGCGTTATACGAGCTTATATTTTCAAAAAATTTTCAATTTTTCAAATAATTTACAGACTCTATGAGTTTTTTTCTCAGTCGTTCTTGTGTTTTTTTATTGCATATGCTATAATTCGCTTCAATGAGTTTTTTTCTCACATTTTCATATTCTCTTGAGAGAACATCTTCGCATTTTGGAGGTTTGTATGCTGAATCAGTTTGTTTTAAGAAATTACAGATTATTTAAAAACGAAACATTGCTGGACTTTTTTCCGGCTCCTATTAATGAACACAAAGCTTCTCTGCTGACAGCGCAGGGAGACGGCGAATCTTTTCTCCCTGTTATCTCCCTTTACGGTCCAAACGGCTGCGGAAAATCTTCTATATTAGAAGCACTCTGGAATGTATGCCGTCTGGCTGCAGGTGATTTTTCTCTTATCACCTCTTCCGGACGTTCCTACTGCCGTCTGGATAATACATGCAGAGAGCTTCCTTTAAGTTTTGACCTGCTTTTTCGCAGAAATGGTTTTCTCTTCCGCTATCAGCTTGATGTAAAACAGGGCGCTGTCCTGGAAGAAAATATGTTTTACGGCAAACCAGGTTCTGATGATGCCGGTGTTCTTTTTGCCCGCAAAGCAAATGAACTCCATATTGGAAATGAAGCCGGAAAAATGGATTTTTCCACTCTCCCGGCCGGGGTCTCTCTTTTACGCTATCTTGACCCAAAATCTTCCTCTGAATGTGCAAAAGCTGCTGCATCATGGTTCAGCCAGGTTCTGTTTTTCCGGGAACATGACTATAAAAAAGCTCCGGATCTGCCCTCTGAAGTAGAAGAACGTCAGGTCATCTGCCGTCTGCTCCAGGCTATGGATATTGATATTTTAGATTACTCCATTACAAAAGAACAGGGCTTCGATGATCCATCCCTGATCCTGACCCATGGGAAAGCAGATGGAAATACCTTTTTGTTTCTTTCAACGAAGAATCCACCGGCATCAGAAGCTGCTTACCCTGATCCCGTTAGTCGTAAAAGCCTGCGTCTGGGAAGTCTTCTATTAGCCGATGACTTAGATAACGTGCTCCATCCTCATCTGCTGCGCTTTATCCTGTCTCTGTACCAGGATTGTGAGAAAATCCTCATAATGCGCAGTTAGTATTTACCAGTCATAACACAGCGATCCTTAATCCGGCTGTTATGCGAAGAGACGAGATCTGCCTGTGCTGCCGCCCAGAAGGAACGGATGCTGTTCTCTATCCACTTTCTTCTTATAAAGAAAATGGCCTCATCCCAAGAAATGATGAAGCCTATGGTAAACAATATCTGGAAGGACGCTATGGTGCCAACCCCAGGATCTGATGACTAAAATTGATCTTTTTCCATTTTCCCATTGCTTTAAGCTGCGTTCCACACGTTCACACACGGCCAGGACATGTTCCTGGCCTGCTCCATTTACAGGACCAGGTACTGGACCGGGCTGTAGCAGGTAAACAGGTCTCCCTTTCGCAGACTCTCCTATGGCATTTTTAACATCTCAGATGTCGTCTGCACCATTTCGCCTTCCAGCAATGCTCCTTTTCCATCTACAAGAGTGATGCAGAACAATGTATATTCAAAGGAAAAGCGTTCTGCCATACGGCTCACCAGACGGTAACTGTCAATAAATGAAGGATATGTACTGTAATACGGTCCCTGGGTTTCTTCCCTCTCTTTTAAGGTATTTTCAATGTCCTTTAACATATCGGAAGTATAGCGGATCTGCCCGCTCATCAGGCGGAAACGCTGCAGCATAGTTTCAGAAGGCGGAAGCCCTGTTCTTCAAAATACTGGACGACCACCTGTTTATAAACTTCCATGGCTTCCTGATACCGTTTTAAAGCGATCAGGCAGTCCAGCTTCATCATCTGGCATTCCTCATAAGGATACAGCTTACTGGCTGCTGTGCTTAAGTTTAAAAGCCTGTCATATTCCCGGTCTGCTTTTAAAAGCCGGCTTGCCAGGCGCAGGCATTTAAAATACAGCTCCTGGTATTTTACTCCGATCACATTGACCCATTTTTCTCCTGTCATCTGGGAAAGGAATTCCCCATAATACAAGCTGCAGGCGTGGCATAGTTCCTCTTTTTCCTGTTGCAAGAGCACTTTGAGCTGCTTTTTCAAAATTTCTGGCATCAATGGAAACAGTCACATTTCCCTCATCCCACCGGTAAATACCGCCATCTGTGCAGATATACTCATGCTCCGGCAGCATTTCTTTTAATAATCTGCGCAGCCTGAAAACTGCTGCCCTTAAACTGCCGGATGGATTAGCATACTCTCCATTTCCGTAAAATACATCTAACAGTTCTTCCCTGCCCACTCCTTTCTTTCCTGCATACAAAGGATCAGGAAAAGCTGCAGGATCTTCCCTGTAAGAGCAGTCCCTACAGGAAAAAACTCCCCTTCATATTCCACTGATATGGTTCCCATCATCCGCACAGTCAGTATTCCCTTTTTATCCATATTATTGCCCATATCATTTCCTGCCTTTCTGTGATAAGGCGCCGTTTCTAAACGGACATGACTGCTGACGCAGGCATCACCATTCATGAAAGCCGATTGCTCCGCACCTTTGGTGCTCCCGCAATCGTCGCCAGCATTCGCAATCCGCGCTATCGCGCTCCTTGCTCATACGCTTGCCCGTCCGATACCCGTGAATTCGCTCATGCAAGCATGGCTCATTCGCGGCTGCCGTCCGGACTTTCATAGTAATTAATAGCTGCGCAGCTGGTCTTCTTCCTCTTTGGCTGTCTTATCGATGGAACGGATCTCCGCCTCATATCCGTAGGTGTCATTTACTTTAATATACACCTTATCTCCTGTTTTACGGCCCTTAATTGCCTTTCCTAAGGGAGAATCAATACTTATAAGTCCTTTCATGGAGTTTCCCCGGACTGTGGTCACTAATTTATAGCTTTCTGTTTCATCATCTTCCGGAATGTATAATTCCACCCGGTCGCCCAGACCTACTTCATCTGATTTTGACTCATCCGAAACAATACGTGCTGTTTTATCATTTTTTCCAGATAACGGATACGGCTCTCGTTACGGTTCTTATCCTGCTTTGCCGCCTTATATTCAAAATTTTCGCTTAAGTCGCCCTGGGCTCTTGCCTCTTTTACTGCTTCCAATGCTTCTTTGCGCACCACCAGCTTACGGTATTCTATTTCTTCCTGCATTTTTTTAATATCGTCTTTTGTCAGATTATCATACATGTCTCTACCTCCTGATCCGCTTTCCTCGAAGTCTTTCATAATTTCTTTATTTTCCCTTCAGGAATTTTATTTTTTCTTTATCGTCTGCTCAAACTTTGTCCACAATTTACCTGTATATTATTACTTGTAAGGTTGATGAGACCTTTTACCATACAGGAAGACACTTTTTCATACCTAAGCCGGCAGATTCCCCCCTTTTCTGCCGGCTCCCTCCATTTTATTGGGCAATAAATTTTCTCATGGCCTTATTCATGCTCTTATCCATGATCTTATTCATGCTCTCTCATGCGGCAGAACAGTTCTGATACCACCCCTTCATATTCTGCAAGGTGCTGTGCCTTGCGTATCTTCTTCATAAGCTTTTCTTCTTCCGGACAGGAATGGATCAGAAATCCCCACAGTTCTTTCATTTTAAACAATACCGGTCTGTCTCCGCTCATAACATGGGTATATCCGTCACAGAGCAGACGGTGGAACTTCTCCAGCCGGTCTGCCTTCCTGGCGGCAGACATTTTTCCAGATACTTTCTGGGATGTTCCGTCAGCGATCTCTTCCATTAAAAATGGGTTCATCATGATCCCCCGTCCCATCATTATCTTATCCAGATCCGGATACTCTTTTACAAGACGGTCATAGTCTTTCCTTCGGAAAATATCCCCATTATAACACACTGAATGTCTGCTTTTTTCAAATCCCTCTTTAAAAGCATTCATCCGCACATTGTATTTATAAAAATCTTTTAATACTCTAGGGTGGATGATAAGTTCTGTTAATGGGCACTGGTTGTACAGACCTAAAAGAGTCTGAAACTCTTCTTCACTTTCCACACCCACGCGGGTCTTGATGGAAAAATGAAGATTTTCCCGTTCCATTCCCTCACTGACCTCTCCTAAGAACCTGGCAAGCTTTTCAGTATCTTTTAAAAACCCAGCACCTTTTCCCTTGGCTGCCACAGTACCTGAAGGGCATCCCAGGTTCAGATTAACCTCTGTATAACCATATTCCTTTAATTTTACCGCTGTATCTAAAAAATCCTCCGGATCTGATGTAAGGATCTGGGGAATGACCTCCATTCCCTGATTATGCTCCGGAAGGATGTCATTTAATTCTTTGCTGCTGAAACCGCTTTTATGCTTCGGTGCCAGAAATGGTGTAAAATACCTGTCCATAGGCTTAAAACAGCTATTGTATGCCTGTCTGTATATGTATCCTGTGATTCCTTCCATGGGAGCCAGATAAAATTTCATATGTCCTTTATCCTCTCATTTACTATGATGTACTATGTTCGTGTCTATTATCCGTGTTTTTGCCAGAAAATACAATACCTTATCTGCTGCGCTTCGTCAACAGACAAGGTATAAAAAAGGGGAGGATAAGTATTAATATTTTCTCTTTGGTGATAATTCTATTATAACCATTCCTTCCCCGTTTATTCTCTTTTCTTCAAAAATCCGGTCTGCTTTCGCAGAATTATTTCATCATTTATTATGATTATTTACAGTACAACAATAAGTACCGTTGTGATCATGACCATACTGATAATAATAGAAATGGAGTTTACTGCACTTGCAAGACCAATATCCCCTTTCAGATCACCGGTAAAAGCAGGTGCTGCTGCTGCAATAGGGCTGAACACCAGTACCGCCAGTGTCTGACGGTATTCCAACGGAAGGGGAAGAACAAAATAAAACATCAATGATGCGATCACTGCCACACCATAACGTATGGAAAGGATCTTTCCGATCTTTCCGATCTGTCTTTTATCGCCTGAAAGCTTAAAACCAACTCCAAGCATTAACATTGCCATAAACGCATTGGCATTTCCGATCAGCTGTGCAATGCTGACAGCAGGTGTCGGAAGTGAAACATGGATCAGGGAAAGGATGAGCATACCGATATATGCATCAAATGGCGCGGATTTTATCAGTGTTTTCAAAATAGGTCCCACAGAAAACCTGCTGTTTTTATCCTTTGCCATAGAAGCTACACTGTAGGCACCTCCCAGACAGATAAACGCATTTCCCGTATCAAATAAACTGGTAATGACTACGCCAGTAGGGCCAAAAAAACCGGCAGTAAATGGCATGGTGAAATTTCCAATATTATAACCGGACATATTCATGATATGAAATGCCTTTTCATCCCTGTCTTTTCCTCCAAGGATCCATCCAAGGCTCATGTAAAGCACGCCGCCTGCAAATCCTACAAGACACAGCAAAAGCATGGCAGGCTGTATCTCAGTCTGTGAAAAATTTGCAATGATGGATGCAGGAAGTGTGATCTTAAGCACGATCTTTGACAATACATAAAAATCTTCTTCTTTAAAAAATCCAGCTTTCCGCAATCCATATCCTAAAATAATAACTGCAATAAAAGAAGCTGCTTTCATCAGAATCGCTTCCATTTTTTCTGTCCTCCGTAATAACCCGCCTGTATGAAACAGGCTGTATTTATGATCTTTTGACCCCTCTGATACCGAATTGCTACGTGCTTTGCACTCCTGCAATTCTAAAAACATTCGTAATCCGCTCATTTTTCTTCAAAAAATGGCTCCTTACTCATGTTTTTGGCGGCTCCCAAGTTCAAAAATCCTCCTGCAAGCAAGCTTGCAACGGATTTTAGACCTTTTTACCCTGGTATCATCATAACACAAACCTGCGCTATTTCAAAGTTATTTTGCATACAAGGTGTTCATTTTGTATACAACATAGTTACTGTACATGGTAGACACTTTTGGAACCGAAAGTGCCGTACGATAACGTAGTGGTAGCGGGAATTTGCCGTATTTAAATGCGAAGCCACGGCAAATTCCATTGCTGGTCATGCAACGCATGAACAGTAACTACAACTTATATCCATCATTTCTATAAAACAGCGATCAGCACACAGGTAATGCAGACCATACTGATAATGATGGAAAGAGAATTTACCGCGCTTGCCAGGTTAATATCCCCTTTCATGTCTGCTGTAAATGCAGGCGCCGCTGCGGCAATAGGGCTGAACACAAGCACTGCCAGAGCCTGACGGTATTCCAGTGAAAAAGGAAGCAGAAAGTAAAATGCTGCTGCTGTTAAAACAGCCACTCCATAGCGGACACCTAACATTTTCACGATCTTGCTCATCTGTGTCCGGTCTCCTGACAGCTTAAATCCAACACCTAACATAAGCATAGCGAGAAAAGCATTTGCATTTGCCACCAGCTGTGCAATGTTTAATACAGGTGCCGGCAGCGACAAATGAAACCAGTATAAAATATACATAAAAAGATAAGCATCAAAAGGAACTGAACAGAGAAGTGTTTTGCACAGCGGGATAAATGAAAAGTGCTTTTTCCTGTTTTTAACCATGGCGCCAATACTGTAAGAACCGCCTAAAGCGATCACGGCATTTCCCGTATCAAACAGGCTGGTAACAACTACACCGGCAGGTCCAAAAAAGCTGCTGGTAAATGGCATGGTAAAGCTTCCGATGCTGTAGCCGGAAAGGTTCAGGATCTGAAATCCCTTTTCATCCGGATCTTTTCCACCCATGATCCATCCAAGAGCCATATATAAAATACCCCCGCCAAAACCTAACAAACATAGTAAAAACATGGATGGCTCCATTTTCGTCTGCGAAAAATTGACTATGATGGATGCAGGAAGTGTGATCTTCACCATGATCTTTGACATAACATAAAAATCATCTTCCTTAAAAAATCCTACTTTTTCAGAACATACCCCAAGATGATCACAGCCATAAAAGATCCGGCCCGCATCAGTATTGCTTCCATAAGTTTCTTCCCCAACCCCTGATGTTCTCTCGGAATCTTTCTGTGCCTGATTTTGTGAGAAGATTTTTGTCAGTCGTGCCCAAATTTCTGAGGTGTACGCGGTGCGTACATTGATGAAATTCGGGTGCGACTGGCGGAAAATCAGCCACAAAAGCAGGTGCAGGAAAGACTCCGAGAGAACATCCTGATATTTTCCAATAACTGGAACTTAACACTTTCTTTATAGTAACACATCTCATCGTTCAATAGCAACTGCCCCTTAAACAAAAATACCGCCCCTTTCAATAGCCTGTTCATGAGAACTACAAGCTGATCTGCCGATTCGCAGGTTCTGTCGCCGGCAGCTTCTTTCAGACACATGACAACAGCGAAAACGCAGAATGTGCGTTTTCATAAAACTTACTCCAACACACATTCTGCGTCAATCTGAAAGTTGTATAAAAATATCAGAATATTTATGCGAAATTATATTCCGTCACGATTTTTCCCGCCCCATGCCACATCATTGTAGTACTCATACAGGCAGATTCCAAGGAATGATCCGGAAATATTAACCACATTCTCATATCCCCGTCCCTGAAGCGCCATCAGCGCATTGTAGCTTCTCTGACTGGAACGGCAATGCAGGTATACCGGACGGTCTTTCGGAATTTCATCCGTTCTCTCGCGAAGCTCACTTAAAGGAATATTCACAGAACCCTTCAAATGTCCGGCCTCATACTCTCCTTTTCCCGTACATCTACAATGAACGCCTGTTCCTCCACAAGGCTTTTACCTGTGTAACCGGAACCTGGCGGAAACGTCCGTACAGAATATTTTCAGCCACCAGAGCCGCCTGATTTACCACATCTCTGGCTGTGCCAAATACTGGTGAATAACACAGCTCCAGATTCTTTAAATCCCGGATGGTGCCATTCATGGAAACCATGGCTGCAATCACATCCACCCGTTTGTCCACATTTCCTCTTCCGATGGCCTGAGCACCCAGGATCCTTCCTGTCGGAACCTCAAACACCAGTTTAAAGTGCATAGGTGCACTTCCCGGCATAATTCCCACCTTGTCACCAGGAATCACATAAACAGAATCGCAGGGAATTCCGGCTTTGCGGGCATTCCGCTCATTAAGACCGGTTGCTGCTGCATTTAAGCCAAATACACGCAGTGCACAGGAACCGATAACACCTCTGTTGTCATCTGGAATCCCATACATCGCATCCGCCGCCGCCCGCGCCTGTCTCAGGGCCGGACCGGCAAGAGCCAGACGTGATGGTTTCCCGGTCATACGGTCAAAGACCTCAATGGCATCACCAACCGCATAGATATTTTTATCGCTTGTGCGGTAGTTGTGATCCACCAAAATACCGCCGGTCTCCGATTTCCAGTCCGGCTGCCTTTGCAAGCCCGTCTCCGGTGCTACACCAATGGCCAGAATAACCGCATCCGCCGGCACCGTTTTGCCGGAAGCAAGGGTAATCTGCTTCTCTTCAATGGTTTTACTCCATCCTCCACAATTAAAGACACGCCGTTGTCCAGCAGCTCCTTGTGAAGCATCTGTACCATATCGTAATCAAAGGGCGCCAGAATCTGGCTCATGGCCTCCACCACAGTAACCTTCTTCCCCGCCTTTGCAAGGTTTTCAGCCACCTCAATTCCGATAAAGCCACCGCCGATAACCGCTGTGTTCTCCGCTCCTGCGGCCTCCAGTCCATCCTTTAAGTGAACAATATCTGCCACGTTACGGATTGTATACACATTTTTGCCGTCAATTCCGCCGATGCTTCTTGGCTTTACAGGTGATGCACCGGGAGCCATAACCAGAACATCGTAGGCCTCCTCATGTACGTCCCCGGTCAGCGTGTTTTTAATCTCAATGGTCTTTTTGTCACGGTTAATGGCCGTCACTTCGCTGTTAACCCGTGCGTCTATATCGTAAGATTTTTTGAATTTTTCCGGTGACATCATTAACAATGCATCACTGTTCCCCACTACTCCCGACAGATAATAGGGAAGAGAGCAGTTGGAAAAGGACACATGTGGGCCACGCTCAAACATAATGATCTCTGCTCCCGCGTCGAGACGTCTTGCTCTGGCCGCTACCGAAGCACCGCCTGCCACGCCTCCTATGATCAAAATCCTTTTATTCATGGAAAATCACTCCTCGTATAATATCTTTTAGATACATAAATACATATATTTTGGTTAATAAGTTACTAAATAAATATTTGTTCAATAGGCTTAGTAAAGCCCATGATATAATTGTCCCAGTGTCAATCAGGTAATAGTTCTTTTCACTCCTGTTGAACCAGTAATGGTTGCTTCATACTAAGTCTGTTCCCCTGACATGGAAGTTAGCTTCAAACCGGCTGGCTGTTTGCTTAAGTTCATGGATAACCATCTAGCAGTGTGGTTTCGCATCTGTCCATCTTAAGCTGGATTCTTATATGCGAGGGTGTCGATGCTCCATGATCATGGGGTTTACCAAGCCGATTGAACACTTTAATCTACAACGAAAGAAGGTGATTACAATGAACACACTTTACGTCGGTATCGATGTAAGCAGCAAATCCAATGTCGTTTACTTAATGCTTCCAAATAGAGATAAACACAGCAACTTTTCTGTTGCTAACTCTCATGAAGGTTCTACCCTGTTGGTAAAAAAAATCTATTCTGCTTTAACTTCACATTCCCTTGACACGGTTCTGATCGGTCTTGAAGCAACCTCAGTTTACGGAGACAATCTCGTGTACTTCTTAAGGGAAGATGCCACTCTGGCACCGTTTAACAGAAAGATTCATGTCCTCAATCCTAAGCAAGTCAAGAAGTTTCACGATACTTACAATGACTTGCCAAAGAATGATTATGTGGACTCTTTTGTTATTGCTGACTGCCTGCGTTTCGGTAGAATCAACAAAGAGGTATATATGGGAGACTACCGTTATAAAGCTCTCCAAAACCTCACACGGGCACGTTTCTTCGCTGTTCAGAATCTTGTCAAAGAAAAGCAGCGATTCATGAATGTGCTGTTCAAGAAGTATTCTACTATGACGCAGGAGAAGGTATTCAGCGATGCCTTCAGCACTACTGCCCTTGCTGTCTACGATGAATTTGAATCAGCAGAAGCACTGGCAAATATGGACTTACATGAGCTTACTGACTTCATCATTGAAAAAGGAAAGAATCGCTTTCCTGATCCTGATGCAGTAGCCAAAGCCATTCAGAAAGCTGCCCGCAGTTCTTACCGTTTACCCAAGACGGTAAATGACTCTGTTAATCAGGTGCTTTCAATATCCATAACCTCTATGAAGGCATTGGAATCTCAAATCAAAGAGTTCGATAAAGCTATCAAAGCCCTGATGGAACTCTTGCCAAATGTATTGATATCCATTCCAGGTATTGGGCCTGTATATTCAGCCGGTATCATGGCTGAAATCGGAGATATCAATCGTTTTGATAATCAGGCATCGCTTGCTAAATATGCGGGGCTTGCCTGGAAACAACACCAGTCCGGTGGATTTGAAGCCGAAGTTACAAGGCTCATTCCATCAGGCAACCGATTTTTAAAGTATTATCTGTGTGAAGCCGCATTTTCTCTTGTAAGATGCGACAAGGAATACAGCGACTTCTACCACCTCAAATACAAAGAGGTAAACAGATGCCAACACAAACGTGCACTCGCATTAACTGCCCGTAAATTTGTGCGTTTAGTCTTTCGACTGCTGAAAGACAACCGCCTATACTGTCCAGCAAAGTAGATTCCATCTGCTTGCTGATGAACTACGCCCTGCTCATTTAAAAAATCTGGTCGACAGGGCTTAGGTGGGTGTTTTTTGTCTTTGCGGTATATATCAAAAATGTATGATTTTTAAATCATTTATTTTCTTGACATCACACCGCTGGACTTAACCGACCTGTTTTACAGATAATGAGGTGTGTTTGGTGTCAGCACTTCACAACCATCCTCTGTAATCAGCACCATATCCTCAATGTTAAAACCATTTACACCGTCAATGTAGCAAGGTACTTCCATTGCCAGTATCATTCCTGCCTCCAGAGGTCTTGTCTCGGAAGCATTGATGTAAGGCGCCTCAGCTGTCGCCGGTCCCATACTGATGGAGTGTCCCTGATGACCTCTCCGATAGCAAGGGAACATCTCTTTTACATAATCATATGCAGTGTGATACAATTCATTGATAGGAAGGCCTGGTTTTGCCGCCGCAATCATTCTGCGCTGTCCTTCGTAAAGACGATCCTTTAATTTTAACAATGCCGGGTCGCCGTTTCCGATTATCCATGCTCTGGAGGTATCTGTGGTATAGAAATCAAATTCTGCATTGACACCTGCATCAAATTTCACCACATCCCCGTCTTTTACAACTCCGTCTCCCGGCAGTGTCAGCCTTGCGCTGGATGGGCCTGTGGAGAACATAGACCAGGAGCTTGGAGCACAGAATCCGGACTTTATTACATCTTCCCGGAAGCACTGAGCCAATTCACGCTCAGACACACCGATCTTCGCAATTTTGCTTACCTCTGTAAAACCATGGTCTGCAATGCGGCACAGGTTACGGAACATTTCAATCTCGTCCGGCTGTTTTACACTGCGGGCATAGACAAATAAATCAGAAATATCCACAAATTCCGCTTCCGGGAACTTTTCAGTCAGGCTCTTATAGTAAGGAACTGGAAGGTAATCCAGCTCTACGCCAACCTTTTTGTCCGCCAGATCGCAGGCTTTCATAAACTGAACCAGCTTATCCATGGAGCTTTCCATAGCTGTCTTATCCGGCACAACTGCTCCGTGTGCGATCTCATCCCAGGTCTTTAAGCCAACCCAGGTATCATAAGGATCTACCACAAAATTCAGTCCCGCAGCCTTAATACGGAATGTGGCAGCCTCAAAGTCCATCGTTGTCAGATGGGTGGGCACCTTGTCATCAGCCCGCATGACAGCCAGGGTAAATCCTGGCTGTCTGGATACGGTATGCTGATGGCCGCCGAATCCTGTTACATAATGAAAATTCTCCGGAGAGGATACGATTGCTCCATCAATCCTTTTGCGAAGCAGTTCCTTAATTCTATATTCCTTTGGTCTCATTTGTTTTCCCCTTCTCCTTCAACCATCAGTTAGTTATTCATTAATAGAACATCGGTGAACCAGGTCCTAACGGAAGTCCCAGTACATACCATACGCAGAACATGATAATCCAGCCAATTAAGAATGCCAGTGAGTAAGGAAGCATGGTAGAAATAACACTTCCAATTCCTGCCTTCTTGTCATACTTCTGGAAGAATGCTACAGTCAATACGAAGAATGGCATCAGCGGAGCAATGATGTTGGTACTGGAATCGCCGATACGGTAAGCTACCTGGGTAAGTTCCGGAGAATAACCCAGACGCATGAACATTGGAACGAAAATCGGTGCCATAATAGCCCATTTTGCAGAGTCAACTGCAATAAAGATATTGATAAATGCGGTCAGTACGATATAGCAAATGATCAACGGCAGTCCTGTGAAGCCAACAGACTTTAAGAAATCGGCGCCTGCAACGGAAATGATGGTTCCCAGGTTTGAATAGTTAAAGCATGCAGTAAACTGAGCTGCGAAGAAAATCAGAACCATGAAGCTGGAAAGACCGCTGATGGTCTTGTTCATCAGTTCCACTACATCTTTGTCATTCTTGATAACGCCAGCGCCGATACCATAAGCAAGGCCCGGAAGCAGGAACAGAAGCATCATGAAGAAAATGATTCCGCTCATGAACGGGGAGCTTAAAAATGCGTGTGTTTCCGGATTTCTTAAAAGTCCGTTCTGCGGTACAACTAACATTGCCATAATTGCTATATAAACCAGCGCTGTAATTCCTGCCCAGCGCATACCGCGCTTCATTCTCACCGATATCCTGAACCTGCTCAGAAGCATCCGGTACATAAGGAGCCAGACGTGGCTCAATGATTTTATCTGTAACAAAGGTTCCGATAATGGTGATCAGGAATGTAGATGCTATCATGAAATACCAGTTACATACAGGAAGTACATTGTAGTTTGATCGATCATCTGAGCTGCCTGTGTGGACATACCAGCAAACATGGGGTCATTGGTTCCGATCAAAAGGTTTGCACTCCATCCGCCGGATACACCTGCAAAGGCTGCTGCAAGACCTGCGATTGGATGACGGCCGAATGCCATAAATAAAACTGCGCCCAATGGCACCAGAACTACATATCCGGTAGAAGATGCGATGTTGGACATAATTCCTAAGAATACCACAACAGCTGTCACAAATGCCTTTGGAGTGGAAGCAGCCACCTTCCTCAGCAATGCAGACATAAATCCGGTTCCGTCCGCTACGCCTACACCGATCATGATGGTGAATACAGTTCCAAGTGCGAAGAATCCGGTAAAGTTTCCAACTACGGTTGTTACCATGTGACGGATGCTGTCAGGTGCCAGAAGGCTGACTGCAGCAACGGTTTTCTGGGTGATTTCTCCCTTTGAGTTGTCCAGGAAATCATATGTAACCGATACACCACAAGCCGCACAGATTGCGGACAGTACGATTACAACTCCCGTCAAAATCAGGAAAATCGTTGCAGGGTTGGGCAGAGCATTTCCCACATGCTCCACAGTGTCCAGTGCCCGCAGCACAAAGCCTTTCTTCTTTTCTTTTGCCATTTTTTCCCTCCATTATACTTACTTTGCTTCCTATAACGCTTCCACAGCAGCACGAAGCTGCTCTAAAGCCTGTTTTAAAACACTTCTGGGACATGCTGCGTTAAGACGCATATAACCGGAAAGACTTCTTCCGAATGTGTATCCATCGCTTAATCCCAAGCCAGCTTTCTCTACCATAAAACGGCTCAGCTCTTCATTGCTCATTCCCAGCTCCCGGCAATCCAGCCATACCAGATAGGTAGCGTCCGGAACATTGGGATGAATCTGAGGAATGTATTTCTCACAGTAATCCTTGATAAAATCAAAGTTGTCGGAAATATATACCAGAAGCTGCTCCAGCCATTCCTCTCCTTCATTAAATGCTGTCTCCATCGCAACGGAACTAACGGCATTGTTGCGGTGAATATCCAGATTCATCCAGAACCTGTCATACTTCGCCTTCAACTCCATATTAGGGAAGATAACCGCTGACGCCTGCAGGCCCGCCATGTTGAAGGTTTTGTTCCGGAAATACAGCTGATCACGTTGGCTGCGATTTCCGGCGACAGCGTTGCCGTCGGAATATGCTTCTTTCCATGAAAACCAAATCGGAATGAATCTCATCTGATACGATCAACACATGATTTTAATGCAGATCTCGCATAATCTGGTAAGCAGCTCTCTCCCATACAATTCCAAGGGATTGTGAGGACTGCACAGGAAAAATATTTTCGCCTGTTTTACCTTCTCCTCAAAATCCTCAAAATCAACACTCCAGTTCCCATCCGTCTCAACCAGCGGGCTTTCAACTACTTCTCTGCCCCAGCCCTCTGTCACATCATAAAACTCGGAGTAAACCGGTGTCTGGATCAGCACCTTATCTCCTGGCTCTGTAAAACCTCCACTATAGAAGATAATGTAGGTACTACGCCAAGGCTGAAACTGATTTTAGACTTGTCGATCTCCCAGCCATTGCGGCGTTTCTGCCAACCGCAGACTGCCTCATAATAAGAAGCCGGTCTGGAGGTGTAGCCCCAGATTCCTTCCTCTGCTTTTGCCTTTACGGCATCAATAATGGGCTGCGCCGTCTTAAAGTCCATGTCTGCGATCCACAGCGGAATCACATCTTTTCTTCCAAACTTCTTTTCTCTCGTCATATTTGGCGGAGCGGTTTTGCTCCGGTCAATGACCTCGTCAAAATTGTATTTCACTTCTCTCCTTTCCTGCCGGAGCCCTGCAGTGCTCTGCGACATTCCTCTTTCATTTTACAGCCCGTTTCCTTTCGGGCCGCTGCTTATTTATATAGCAAGATTCATGCCAATTCTGAAAAGCACGCATTTTCCCCATTTCTTTTGCTTCCGCTTCCAAAACGCATATTTTAATTGGTCATTTGGTTATTTGGTTATTTTCCCACATTTTTGACCAGTTTCTGTGATGCGGCTGCCGCCTCTTCCCGGCTCACGGTGGCAAAACCCTTTTGCGCCATCAATGCCAGAATATCTCGTATTTTCTTCTGTGACAGTGCAACATTCTGCTGTCTTGCCGTCTCCAGTATCATCTCCCTGCCGGCAGGATGCCTCTCTTTTCCGCCTTATAAAGCAGTCCCAGCACAAACCAGAAAGCCGGACTGTACCGGGAATCATTTTTGCTAAGTCCCGGTTTCGTACTGCGTTTTTCCTGTCCCGCCAGACGCAGAAAGGTTACTGGCAAATCCTCACGCTTAATCACCTTTTCTCCTGTAAAACACAGATACTCTACCACATTCTGAAGCTCCCGGATATTTCCGGGCCAGGAATAACGAAACAGGAGCTGTCTCACCTCAGTAGACAGTGAAAATTCTCCGCCTGCACATCTGCGGAAATGCTCCAAAAGCAGCTGTATGTCCCCTCCCGTTCCCGCAGCGGCGGTATGAGGACCGGAAGTGTGCTCAGCCGGTAATACAGATCCCTACGGAAACTTCCGTTCTCCACCCGCTCCTCCAGGCTCTCATTTGTGGCCGCCACAATACGCACGTTCACATTAATGATCTGATTTCCGCCTACACGCATGATTTCCTCTCCTGCAAAACGCGCAGAAGCTTTACCTGCATGGCCATGCTCATTCCCTCGACCTCATCCAGAAACAGAGTTCCCTCATGGGCAAACTCAAAAGGCCGGGACGGCCTCCTTTTTGGCCCCGGTAAAAGCACCTTCCTCATAACCAAAAGCTCGCTTTCCAGAAGATTTTCCGGCATGGCGGCTACATTGATGGCCACAAAAGGGCCATCTCTGCGGCTGGAGGCCAGATGAACTGCGTGAGCAAAAATTTCCTTTCCAGTTCCTGTCTCTCCGATTAAAAGTATGGGAGATTCCGTCTGGGCCATGCTCTTTAAGATCGTTTTGGTTTTCTCAATGGCCTGGGATTTTCCGACTACATCCTCAAAATTATACTTCGCCCGGTATCCCTTGGTTCGCAGCTGACTTCGCAGCTCATTTTGCTTTTTTTCCAGCTCGCTTAATGGCTGAAGGGTGGAAAAAGCGCCGATACATCGGCCGCCCCGCATAACCGGAACCACTGTCATATTGATATTTGCCGCATTAATACGGATCAGGCGCTCCAGAACCTGCGTCTGCTCACGGATACATTTTTCAAAAGGAATATATGGAAAAATCTGTTCCGCCGGCCGCCCCAAAAGCATCCTGATCTTCATACCTGTAATAACCCTGGCTTTCTGATTACAGGCAAAAATTTTCCCTTTTTCATTAACGCCGATCACGCCCTCGTCCAGAATTTCCAGAAGAAGATCCAACTGACTCTCCAGATTTCTGGAGCGCTGGAACATCTGCTCAAAGCTGTAATTTCCGGAAGCCATAGAGTGAATATAATTCTGGAATTTTTTTTCTTCCATTACACTCTCTAATCCCAGTCGCAAAGCAGTCTCAATCATGGTGTTTGCAGTACAGGGACGATGACCGATATTGATGACCTGCTCCATCCCTGCAGGAACAAAATCCATCTCATCCGGCGTTACCGCCAGCTTTACATTCTCCGGCACCACATCATCCCCAAAAGTCGGTTCCATCGTAAATACATCCGGCCCGTAAGGAATGAATTGAAGCTGATTCACACCTGACTGCTCTAATTGCGTAATGGCCTCTCTGGCCATCTGGTGCGTAACATTGACAAACAGCACCCTGGTTCCTGCCGGAATTTCCTTCAGTCTGCGAATCACCTCCTTGGAATATCCTACATATATTTCCACCACCTGCCCGTCTGCCGGCACATACTGGCTCTCCTCCTCCGCTATCTTAAAAGCATCCGTAGAAACCAGATATAAATCCGTTCTTGTTATCTTTTCCACCGATTGGTCACTTGTACTGTAGGAATAAACCTCCACCAGATCGCCAAACAGTTCCCTTATCTGCCCGGCATAGCACTGACTGGCTCCCGGAAACAGCGTCACAACTGAAATACTCTTCTTCATATATTTTCTCCCTAATTCAGCGCTCCCTGAATCTGCGCCTGTTCTCATCAAACAGCCGCCCTTTGTTATACTGATAATACCGCCCACACTCAAACTGGTTTAAAATGCTGCACTGGCCTCATTCCGTTTTAATTAGGTGACGAAAATAACCATTTCCTGACCATTTCCACAGGCGGTCTTATATACTGACACCATTATAAAAAACTTCGCGTCACTTTGCAACCTGCCACTGATGTCCTATTTTCTGAGTGATGGAGAGATAAAAAATGCTAAGCCATAGGTTTTAATCCTTGGCTTAGCACCATATTTTACTATTCAACTCTGAAAGTCAGGTTCTATAACACTATGTGAGATTTTGTGTTAACCTGATTTCTATTTAAACATATCCAAGTAATCCCGGCAGCCACATTGACAGGATTGGAACATAAGTTACTAACAGAAGTACGATAAATATAGCTGCAAAGTAAACTAACAGCTGTTTAATAACATTTTCGATCTTAGTCTGGCCCACCTTAACACCTACAAACAGGGTAGTTCCTACAGGAGGTGTGATAGTACCGATACACAGGTTGAAGATCATCATGATACCAAAGTGAACGGTATTCATTCCAAGCTGCTGGCAGATCGGCAGGAAAATCGGGGTAAAGATCAGACACGCCGGTGTCATATCCATGAATGTACCGATGATCAGAAGCAGAATGTTAATAATGAAAAGGATCACATAACGGTTGTCACTGATGCTTAACATAGCAGTGGAAACTGCCTTCGGATCTCAGTAAATGCCATTACCCAACTCATGATACTGGAAACACCGATCAGGAAGATGATGATACCAGTCATTTCCGCACTGTCAAGGAAGATCTTTGGCAGCTCAGAAACCTTAATGGAGCGGTAGAAGAACAGGGAAAGGATCAGGCTGTATACAACGGCTACAACGCTTCCCTCTGTTGCAGTAAAGATACCGGAAATAATGCCGCCGATTACAATGATGATCATTAACAGACATGGATAGCCTGGAAAAATACTTTGATCTTTTCACTGTTTGTAAATCTCTTTGTGCTTGCGTAACCTTTCTTCTTAGCGAAGATATAGATAACGATCATGCAGGCAAGTCCCCAGAGGATACCAGGAATATAACCAGCCATGAACAATGCTGCTACAGATGTACCGCCGCTGACCAGAGAATAAGTGATCATAACGTTGCTTGGCGGGATCAGAAGTCCTGTAGGAGCAGTTGCAATGTTTGCTGCTGCGGAGAAATCACGGTCATAGCCTTCTTCTTCCTCAATAGGTCCGATAATAGAACCCATAGCGGAAGCTGCTGCTGTACCGGAACCGGAGATCGCGCCAAACAGCATGTTTGCTACTGCGTTTGTATGTGCTAAAGCTCCAGGGATCCTTCCTGTAAACAGTTTAGCGAAGTTGATCAGACGGATGGCAATACCGCCCTTGTTCATCAGGTTACCAGCAAGAATAAAGAAAGGAATTGCCAGTAAGCTGAATACGGAAATACCGGAGAAAATTCTCTGTGCGCCTGTCAATACGGCTGCGCCTGTATTTAAAACAGGGAGAATAGCTGCAATGGAGGAAACTGCCAGAGCAACTGCAATAGGAACTCCTGCAAGAAGCATGATCACAAGGAGCACCAGGATAATAAGGCCACAGGTAACTGCTATACTACTCATAATCTAACTTCCCCCTTCTCATCAAAGTTCTTCTTGGAAACCTGGATCGCATTCATAACACTGAAGATCATGATCAGAACACCGGTAACAGGTACGATCACGTAAATATATCCCATAGGAACGCGCAGAGAAGCGGTAGTCTGAATCATGGTCAGCTTAGTAATGGAAATACCGCCATATACCAGCACAACAGCTGCCAGAGCAAAGGTTAAAGCGTCAATGCAAAGCTCTAATACTTTTCTTGCAGGACCGTAAGCTTATCTGCTAAAAGCCCATTCTCATGTGGTCTCTTTCCAAACACATAAGCAGAAGCAAGAAGAGCCATCCATGTAAAGCTGTATGTTAAAAGTTCCTCAGATACAGTACTTGGCTTATTGAAGAAATAACGGGTCACGATCTGGTAAGTACCAATAACGGTCATAAAGGCAAACAGGAAAATGATAACGATACTAAGAACGCGCATGATCCCTGCTTTGATTTTCAGCATTGTTTCCATTCTACTGTCCTCCCTTTGCTTTTCGTTTGCTTCCTGGATGTGGTTGTAGAAATCCACGATCTTCGGATTTTCCTGTAACATCTTCTCATGAAGAGGAAGCACTTTCTGCTTAAATTCATTTACATCTACATCAATGAACTGAACGCCCATCTGATTAATGGCAATGTCCTTTGCCTCTTCAATGCTCTTGTCCCACTCAGCCATCTCAACTTCAGTGGAAACAGCAGCAGCCTCTTTAAATACCTGATATTCTTCCGGGCTTAAGCCGTTTAAGAATTTTAAGTTGGCAACCAGCATATCCGGTACCATCTGATGTTTATTATAGGAATAATACTTAGCTACTTCACCGTGCTTATTGTTGGTCAGTGCCAGCTCATTGTTCTCAGCACCGTCAATAACGCCCTGCTGGATGGCAGTATAAAACCACTCATAGGAGCTGCAGCTGCGCCAAATGCATTTACCATGGCAACACTGGCCGGGCTCTGCTGTACACGGATTTCATACCCTTTAAGTCATCTGGAGTGTTGATCGGCTTTGCCATAGAAGTTTCTGGTTCCTGCATTATACCAGGTAACTACACGGAAGCCTGCTTCGTCTGTAGACTCATAGATCTTTCCATGTAATCGGTATCCTGCATAACGGACTTGTAAACGTCCTCAGAGTCAAACAAATATGGCATACTGAAGATCTCGTAAACACTTGCAAAAGTCTCCAGATTTGCAGTACCTGCTACTACGAAGTCGATCGCACCGGTCTGAGTCAGTTCGATCGCTTTCTGTGCTGAACCAAGAAGTTCGTTAGGGAAGATCTGAACTTCATACTTATCTCCTAAGCGTTCCTCAACATACTCCTTAAATGCCAGAAGTCCAGATGCTCCGGGTGTGTTTCTGACTGGGCATGAAATACGGACAATACGCTTTCCGGAAGTTACAGAACCACAACCGCTAAGACCTGCTAACGGCTGCAGCCAGCACACAGGCTGACAGTTTTTTCACTAATTTCCTCACCATCATTTTTCCTTTCTTTATACACTACGTGATATTTTTCCTTCCTGAAAACACAAATCCCAGGTTTTAAGGAAGGAGTTAATTTATTAACACTTCATTAACACCTTCCCCATTATATAACCTGAGGGTCTTCCCTTTGTACCGTAAATACTTGTCATTGAGGTGGAAAATCTTGTCCAAAAATACGTACAATGACAACTTTGTCCTGTTTTGTATTAGTTTTATATTGGTTTTGTATTAGTTTTATATTGGTTTTCTATTTGCCTTGTATCAATTAGCTTCCCTGTATTCAGACGGGATCATGCCTGTCACACGCTTAAAGACTTTGGCAAAATAGTTGGAGTCATAATATCCCACCTTCATGCCTGCATCTTTCACACTGATATTTCTGTCTTTTAACAGTCGTTTCGCCTCATTGATGCGGAAATTCGTAAGATAAGTAGTAAAATTTTGATCAAAGCACTGCTTAAACAACTTACAGAAATAGGCATCTGAGTAATTAAACTGTCTGGCCGCATCCTGCATGGAGATCTCGTTCATATAATTTTCCCGGATATAGGTGCGTATCTTCTCAGCTACCTGGTTCACCCGTTCTGTTTCCGGGTCTTTCGGCGGCTCTGCATCCGGGTTCCAGGGCCATTGCTCTTTCCTTTTTTCCGCTTCCTTTTCTGCCTCTGTCTTTTCTTCCCCGCTGCCGGAAGAATTTTTCTTATTTTCAACTGCCTTATCCGTCAACCGCATGGCCTCTTCCATAACAGCTGTCAGTTCTTCTTCATCACAGGGCTTTAAAAGATAGTCCAGGGCCCGTATTACTATGGCACGTTTTGCATAAGAAAATTCATCATAGGCAGTTAAAAACACGATGATACAGTCTTCATCCATGCTGCGGATCTTCTCTGCCGCTTCTACACCATTTAATTCCGGCATGGAAATATCCATGATAATGATCTGGCTGTGCTCTTTTTCATACAGCTGCACTGCCTCTTTTCCGTTGGTAGCTTCACTGATCTGTAAAATATCTCCAAAGCGCCTCATCAAACGTCTGGCAAGAGCCATACGCTCGATCTGTTCATCATCTGCTAAAAGCACGCGATACATAAACTTTTTCCTCCCGTCTTTCTCTCTGATCCCCAATGCATGTGCCCTGCACTTTCGCAGTTCACACGATATCTTTTGGTGTAAAAGCCAGTTGTACGGCTGTTCCGCACCCTTTTTTACTGTAAATAAACATTTCCCCATCTTCATACAGACCATGGACCCGGCGGTAAATATTTCCCACACCAATGCCGATCTCATTTTCTGTACCGTCATTTAACGCAACACGGATCTGTTGTAAACGTTCTTCTTCCATACCAACACCCGTATCTGACACAGAGATCCACAAACGTTCTCCTCTCATCCAGGTCCTTATAAAGATCCTGCCTCCCTTGCTCTCCTTGGAAAGGCCGTGTTTAATGGAGTTTTCCACCAAAGGCTGCAAAACAAAGGAGGGAACTAACACATCTAACGTTTCCGGTGCACAGTCCGTATCATACCGTACTCTCTGGCCAAAGCGCATTTTCTGCAGATACATATAGTCCTGGATGATCTTCAGTTCCCGCTCTAAAGGCATTACCGTACCTGCTGATTTTAAGTTGTACCGGAACAGACGGCTTAAAGCAGTGATCATCTTTTCCGTAGCCACTGCATCTTCGATCTGTGCCGTACTGGCGATCATATTTAAGGTATTAAATAAGAAATGGGGATTGATCTGGCTTTTTAACATCTGAAGACGCATGTCATTTAACTTCTGCTCCATGGCATGTTTTTCTTCCATGTTTCGGATATTTTCCCTGGTAGACGCTTTCATACGGCAGAATTCCTGTACCAGACGGCTGATCTCATCTTCTCCCTCTGCCACTACATCCGGCCCTGTAAAATCATTATCCCCAATGCGCACTGAATCAGCTGCCAGTTCCACAATCGGCTTTACAATATAGCGGCTGGCCGTCCGGTTCATCTGCCGCACCATCCAGAAAGCCGCCATCCCACAGATCAGACTGCATACCGGTATTACCACCAGCATATACCGCTGTTTTTCATACTGGCTGCTTCCGTTTCTTACAGTCAGCTGTTCTAACTGCCCCGCCTGTCCTGCCAGATATCCCTGGATCCGGCGCAGCCTGTACACCTCCTGCATATCCGCTTCCCCAATGGTTTCCTTTTCCATCAGTTCCCTGCGAAATCTGTCATAATTTTCATAAAGGTTATGCAGGGTCCAAGTTCTTGCATACCGTTCTTTTCCGATCTCTTTATATTTATAAGGTAATTCTTCCAGCATCAGTTCTGTATGTTTAGCACTTTTTTCCCATTCCTGTCTGGTTTCTTTTGTCTGCTCCTGGATAAACCGGTCAAACGCTGCGCTTTCTTCGTCCATAGCCGTCCAGAAGGCAAGACTTCTGGAATTGCTCTTTAAAATATTTCCAAATCCTCCCAGTCCGAAAAAAGCCACCAGCATATTGGCGGCAATGGAAAGGAATACGACTGCACCAACTGAAAAGGTAAGATATTTCAGTTTTTCCTGCAGCGGCAGACAGAACCATTTTTTCATTCCTTTTCTCCTTCTTTCACACATTCCTTTTCTTATTTTATATTAATTCTCTCAATTTTTAAAGATAGGATTGTGTAAAAAAATACCCCGGCATATGATCCTCTCTGCCGGAGTAACAATAAATCATATCTGACTATAGTGGCTGGTCCTTGTCTGATGGTACATAAGTAGCAATGTCTTCGATCTGACATCCAAGTATCCTGCATAGATCATTCACAGTTTTCATAGAAATATCCTGATTATGCTTTAATCGATACAACGTACTGCTTGACATATGATACTTCTTTGTCAGTGTATACCAGTTTTCTTCTGATATTTCCAGTGTTTTCCAAAACGGTGAATAGTCGATCATCTTATGCTTTCTCCTGTAACCCCTTGATAGGTCAAGCATAAGTTAGATTTTACATCTTGAATATCTTCGTAATAACGAATATACTATAGGTATTACAGTGCCTAAAAAGGGCATATCGGGAGGTGTTATATGAGCTGGTACACAGAGGAAGAAATTGAAAAATTACTGGAAGACGAAGAACTGAGGAAACGCATTGCACGCTTTGTTACCATGAGCGGGGAAGAATTTTTCGATGAAGTGTACACCCATCTCTCACCGGAAGAACTGGAAGAATATCTGGAGGAAAACCCCAGTGAACGAAAATATCTAAAACGTTATGAACCATAAAAAACGATAAAAGCCCAAAGAAGGAAGGTCTGTCAAATGACAAACCTTCCTTCTTCCGGTTCTTCTTCAAAATAATCTTTATAATCCACCTCAATGGCATGGCGCATACGCTTCATGCTGAAATAAAGGTGATCTTTCAGTGCTTTTTCCAGACCTTTTTCGTCCTTTTCGCAGATCAGGCGGAAAATTTCTTCATGCTCTCCTGTGATCCGGGTAAAATCGGTCTCTGTTGTAAAATCCAACATCCTGAAACGGGTATAATGAAGCTGCTGTGCCTGAAGCATATCCCACAGTTTCTGCCTGCGGACCGCTCCAAACCAGATAGAGTGAAGCTCTGCGTCCATATGGTAAAACTGCTCCGGTTCAAATCCCGGTGTCTGGATCAGGGCTTTCTGCATAGCAATGGCGTGACGGATTTCTTCCAGGGTCATAGGATTTTGGACTTTCAGAAAATCCCTCAGCACCATGGTCTCCACTGCCACACGCATGTAGATCATCTGTTTGATGTTGTCCAGACTTAACAGAGTCACATAAGTACCTCTGTAGGGAACTGTCTCTACAAATCCCTGTTCCTGGAGCAGCCGCAAAGCATCCCGCACCGGGGTCCTGGAGACCCCGAAGCGCTCACAGATCTCATTTTCACTGATCATACGCCCCGGCTCCAGTTTCAGATCTAAAATTTCTCTTTTTAATGTCTCAAATACCTGCTCTCCGCGGTTTTTGAAATTCATCTCGTTCATTCAGCCAATATCCCACCTATCTTATTTAGGCTGCTTGCCAATGTAAGCCAGGATGCCACCGTCTACATACAGTACCAGACCATTTACAAAGTTGGAAGCGTCAGATGCCAGGAATACTGCTGGACCGCCTAAGTCTTCTGCATTTCCCCAACGTCCTGCAGGAGTCTTGCTTACGATAAACTGGTCAAATGGATGTCTGGAACCGTCTGGCTGGATCTCACGAAGAGGTGCAGTCTGAGGAGTTGCAATGTATCCAGGTCCGATACCATTACACTGGATGTTATACTCGCCGTACTCAGATGCAATGTTCTTGGTCAGCATCTTTAAGCCGCCCTTTGCAGCTGCATAAGCAGATACAGTCTCACGTCCTAATTCACTCATCATAGAGCAGATGTTGATGATCTTTCCGTGGCCCTTCTTGATCATGCTCGGGATAACAGCCTTGGATACGATAAATGGAGCATTTAAGTCTACATCGATAACCTGTCTGAACTCAGCTGCGCTCATCTCACACATTGGGATACGCTTGATGATACCTGCATTGTTTACCAGGATATCGATCACGCCTACTTCTTTTTCGATCTGTGCAACTAATGCATTTACAGCTTCTTCATTGGTAACATCGCATACATAGCCATGAGCCTTGACGCCTTCTGCCTCATAAGCAGCCAGTCCCTTATCTACCAGTTCCTGCTTGATATCGTTAAATACGATGGTAGCGCCAGCTCCTGCCATTGCTTTTGCGATGGCAAAGCCAATTCCGTAAGATGCACCTGTGATCAATGCTACTTTGCCTTCCAGTGAAAAGTTGTTTAAGTAATCTGCCATTTTATTTTCCTCCTGTTTTTTATAATTACATCATTTCATTTGGCTTCATGGTGTCCATATCATCAAATTCCATGTTTTCGCCGCCCATTGCCCAGATAAATGTATAATTGGAAGTGCCAGCTCCGCTGTGGATGCTCCAGGATGGACTGATCACTGCCTCTTCATTTTTCATAACAATGTGTCTGGTCTCTATTGGCTCTCCCATCATATGGAATACGACATTGTCACCAGGTACTTCAAAATACATATAAACTTCCATACGGCGCTCATGTGTATGTGCCGGCATGGTGTTCCATACACTTCCCGGCTCTAAAACAGTCATACCCATAGAAAGCTGACAGGTCTTTAATACATCCGGATGGATAAACTGATTGATCACACGTTTATTGGAAAGAGCTGCTTCACCACATGGTCTCTTTGCTGCCTTTTCGATGGGAATAAAAGTAGTTGTATAAGAAGTATGAGCCGGAGCACTTACCATATAAAATTTTGCCGGCTTGGAAGCATCTTCACTTTCAAAGTAAACTTCTTTTGTTCCCTTGGTAATGTACAGACAGTCTTTGTAACCCATCTCATATTCCTGTCCGTCTGCAGTGATCTTTCCTTTACCGCCAATATTAAAAATACCGATCTCACGGCGCTCCAGGAAATAATGGGTACCAAAGTTTTTCCAGCAGTCGATGCCCTTTTCAATAGAAACCTTCTCTGTAACAGGCATACATCCCAATGTAACCATACGGTCTACATGTGAGTACACAGCAACTACTTCATCTGCCTGATACAAATTCTGGATCAGAAATTCATTTCTCAGTTCTTCCGTTGTGTAGCGTTTTACATCTCTCTGATTTGCAGAATAACGAATGTCCATTTTTGCTATCTCCTTCATTTTACGGTTGTGTTATCTTGTATACAGTTTTATGAAGTTGTATACAAGTTACTTTGCTTGTATACAGATTAGCAAATATATTCCCGGAAAGCAATGGGAATAATTTACAAAATAAGCATCTATTTTCTATGCATTATCACAAATCGCATTGCAATTAGACATTATTTTCGCTATACTGAGAGAAGTTGTTGTACTACCCACTTACATGAGAGGAGGATTTTTTTGAAAAAAAATATTCTTGTAGGTCAGTCTGGTGGCCCTACTGCTGTAATCAACGCCAGTCTTTATGGTATCATTAAAGAAGCTGCCGCACATTCTGAACAGATCGGATCTGTTTATGGTATGATCAATGGCATCGAGGGATTTCTCTCCGGACATATTATGGATCTTTCTAAAGAGCTTTCAGATGAAGACCTGGAACTTTTACGCCTTACACCGGCAGCCTACCTTGGTTCCTGCCGCTATAAGCTGCCTGAAAATCTGGATGCTTCCGTTTACACCCTTCTTTTTGAAAAATTTGAACAGTTAAATATTGGCGCTGTTTTCTATATTGGCGGAAATGACTCCATGGACACTGCTGATAAGCTTTCCCGCTGGGCAGCTCATAATAATAAGGAAATCTCTTTTATCGGTGTTCCGAAAACCATCGATAATGATCTTCCTGTTACAGACCATACTCCCGGATACGGCAGCGCTGCCCGCTATGTTGCCTCTACAGTCCGTGAGATCGTACTGGACGCCTCCGTTTACCAGCAGCCAGCTGTAACCATTGTGGAACTTATGGGACGTCATGCAGGCTGGGTCACCGCTGCCAGCAGTCTTGCCCGCAAATTCCCGGGAGACAATCCATTACTGATCTATATGCCGGAAGCTCCTTTTGAAATGGAAGAATTTTTCTCTGACCTGGAAAATGCTTTAAAGCAGAGTACCGCTGTTGTTGTATGTGTCTCCGAAGGTATCCGTGACGCGTCCGGAAAATTCATCTGCGAATATTCCAACGAAGCACAGTTAGACACCTTTGGCCACAAAATGCTGACCGGCTGCGGAAAGCTTCTTGAAAGCTATGTGCGCAACCGTTTTGGTGTAAAAGTCCGCTCTGTAGAGTTAAATGTAAATCAGCGCTGCAGCAGCCTTCTTTCTTCCCTTACAGACATTAACGAAGCAGATCTGGCAGGACGCACTGCTGTTAAATGCGCTTTAGAGGGTGTTACAGGTAAAATGATAACCTTTAAGCGTGCAGATGGAGAGGAATACAGCCTGGAATACGGTCTGGTAGATGTATGTAATGTGTGCAATAAAGAAAAACCATTCCCAACTGAATGGATCACCGGAAACAACAATGATATTTCCCCTGAATTTGCAAACTATGCACTGCCACTGATCAAAGGTGTACCGGAACATGTATTTGAGGACGGTGTACCGAAATATCTGTACAGAAAGTAATAGAATTGCGAACATTTCCCCGCTTACCCAGCGGGGATTTTTGATGTAAATAAGAATGTGCCTTGGCACATTCTCGCACCGAGCGCGGTCGTTTGCGACAAACTTCCTCATCGCGCGAGTGCGCATCGTTGGCAGGTCGTGCCTTTTTGTGTACTAGGGAGTTCCAACGGAATTTCCTAGTACATAAAAAAACGCAGCCTCAGACAGATTTTTCCGCCTGAAACTGCGTCTTTAATGGGTTTCCGCCCGTTAATTATTTGCTCATCTTCTCAACAGCCTCAAATAAACCATTCAGATAGGTAGCGCCCAGTGCTCTGTCATACAGACCATATCCTGCGCGTCCTGTTTCACCCCAGATCATACGTCCGTGGTCAGGTCTTACATAGCCGTCAAAGCCGTTATCTACCAGTGCCTTAACGATTCCGAACATATCAAGGGAACCACAGCTGGAAAGGTGTGCTCTCTCTTCGAAACCATTATCCAGAACAGCTACGTTTCTTAAGTGTGCAAAATGGATACGTCCCATTGCTGCATACTTAGCTGCCATCTTTACTACATCGTTCTTTCCGGAGCATCCTAAAGAACCTGTGCACAGGGTAATACCATTGTGCTTGTCATCAACCAGCTTTAAGAAACGATCCAGGTTCTCTTCGCAGGTAATGATTCTTGGAAGTCCGAAAATGCTCCAGCATGGATCATCCTCATGGATCGCCATGTTTACGTCACACTCAGCAGCTACCGGGATCACTCTCTCCAGGAAGTACTGTAAGTTGTTCCATAAATCTTCTTCGCTTAAGTTGTTGTACTCAGCAACAACTGCCTTTAAGCCTTCTCTTGTGTAGCTGGAATCCCAACCTGTCACTGTTTTTACAGCGTCTACCTGCTCCTGATAATAAACCAGGGAAGTAGATCCGTCAGCCAGTACATGGTCTAACTGGGTTCTTGTCCAGTCAAATACAGGCATGAAGTTGTAGCAGATACATTTAATACCAGCTTCAGCAACGCGGCGGATATTTTCGCAATAATTTTCAATGTATTTATCTCTGGTTGGCTTGCCCAGCTTGATATCCTCATGAACAGGGATACTCTCGATCACATCAAAGCCAAGTCCTGCGTCCTCAACCTGCTTTTTTAACTTTGCAATGCTCTCGCGGCTCCATACTTCACCTACAGGAACATCGTAAACTGCAGTTACGATAGACTGCATACCCGGGATCTGGCGGATATTCTCCAGAGTCACCTTGTCATCTTCTCCGTACCATCTGAATGATAATTTCATTGAAACTTCCTCCTTTAAACATTATATATTTAAGTTTTTATCTAAATCGATTGCAAAGATAATACCCTGATATCTCACACATGTACCATCTATATTATGAATTATACCAGAACTTCCGTTTTCGTCCATAGTCATAATTGTTGTGCATATTGCAAAAGTTGTTCAAAAAATCATGTGACACATGAACCGCAACATAAAAAAACAGGGGATAGCAAACACTATCCCCTGAAAAAAATCCCATCAAAATCACTTCATTTTTATTAAAGCATATTGGCAAATACACCTGCTATCATAACAGATGTGATGATAACTGTAACGAACCCGCCTACGATCATTGGCGCAAACATCTGCCCCATCAGATACTTCTTCTCTTCTTCTGTTTCTGCCAGAGCATTACAGGTTGACTCTGTGATGATCGCGTTCATAGGAAATCCATAAAGTGCTGTAAGTGCGGTTGCAAAGCTTAAACCAAATCCTGTATGTAAGACCTTTGAAATAACAAATACAAGAGCTGCCATTCCTGCAACACCGATCACGATGAGCAGTATCATTGGTACTACGATATTTCCTAACATTTCCATTGTACAGTCTTTCAATCCGTCATAAATAAACATCATGATCGCAAACATCACGATACCATAGGAGTTGCACTTATTCATGGAATCTTCGTCTAAAAATCCTATATGAGTAAGGATAACGGATAAGATCAGCACCCATACCAGCCCACTGATACTGCCTACAAATGGAACAGGTATCTTGGCAAGCATTGTAGCGATCCATCCAGTAAGTGCCAGCTTTGCAAATATCATTACATTGCTGTTATATTTCGCAGGAAGCGGAGGAAGCAGCTTTTTATGTGCCGCTGCCTTTAATGTGCCATTTACTTCATCCAGCTGCACACCTGTATTCTGATATGCAGCCCCCTTATTTGCCCTGAACTCCTTTAACATCTTTCGTCCACCAAGCTGCAGGCAGACCGCTGTAAGAGGATAACCTGCAAATCCCTGGATACAGTACATGGCAATAGCAAATACAGCTGCATCCTTTAGCCCCTTTGCCTCAGCTGCCTGCTGCATGATCGTTGCTGCCACTACACCACCGGTCAGAGGCGGAAGACCTGCAATAACAAAACTCTTATCCATCAGCATCGGGCAAAGGAATAATGCAAGTACCGTCATTCCCACCAGTCCGAACATACAGATAACGATCACTTTCCACTGTTCAGCCAGCTGTTTTATACTGATGATCGTTCCCATATGGGCTACCTGCAGGTAGCAGCAGATAGTACTTCCAAAAGGGATCAATCCTGCATTGGTAACAAGATCGTGTGGAAATACCGTCCAGTATCCCAAAAGCATGACCACAGCGCTTACAAAAACAGACGGAACCCAGGCTTTGGTTAAATTAGAAACCATTTCACCTATAATATAAGAAACACAGCAGATCAAAAATGCCAGCATGAAATTATACATAAATCCCCTTCTTTCTTGTATGTACTCCCAAAAGCTTCTCACTTAATTAAGTGCAAAGGCTTCCAGGAGCATATCTGTAAAAATAATCATCGAAGTGCAAATGACAGTTCTGCACAAACTCCTAACAGTAATGCCGATTCATCCACATCAAAACGGCTGTTATGATGGGCTGCGCCAGATCCCAGATCTGGATTTGCAATTCCCAAAAATCCCAATGCGCCAGGATATTTGTTTAAATACTTGCAAAAAGTTTCAGAAGCAAACCATAGGCCATGTTCTCCTAACACCTGGGGACCACACATCTGTGTCAGTTTTTGTGCTGTTTCTTCTACAACTTCCTGATCATTAATGACCGGCTCCATCAAAACCTTTGTATATGGTTCAAACTCCACCCGGCATCCATGTACATCTGCCACGTTTGTACAGGTCTTCTTGATCAACGCCAGCACCTTTTCTCCTGCTGGGCGGCTGAAATACCGGGAAGTTCCACTGAAAAATGCCTCATCCGGGATCGCATTCCAGATCTCACCAGCCTTCTGTACGCAGATACTGAAGGTAAGTGTTTCCTCGGCATTCATCTGATTTTGTAAAGCTGAATCCAATTCACAAACAATATGGCTTGCCGGGATCACAGGATTCTTTGCCAGATCCGGTCTGGAACCATGTCCGCTTTTTCCGATCACATGTACTCCAAAACAAACAGCCCCCGCCATTCTCGGTCCGGAAACCAGGTTAATCTTTCCTGCCGGCATGTCATTATAAACATGAAGAGCAAAGCAGTCATCAATTGGATACTCACTCACCAGTTCCAATACATGCTGATAACCATCAAGGGCTTCTTCCCCTTCTTCAAAGCAGCAATATACTGTACCCTTTAATTGTTCACGTACCTGAGATAATACTTTTATCGTTGTCAGCATCATAGCCATATGTGCATCATGACCGCAAGCATGGCATACTCCAGGTTTCTGGGAAACACACGCTTTAGGCTGGATCAGATTATCAGTATCTTCCTTTACCGGAAGAGCGTCCATATCGCAGCGGAGCAGATGATGTTTTCCCGGTTTTCCACCTTTTATAATTGCTACCAGCCCCGTCCCGGCAGCCAGGCGGTACTCCACTCCCATTTTTTCAAGTTCACTGATGATCGTCTTGCGTGTTTCAAATTCCTTATTTGACAGTTCCGGGTTCATATGAAAATATCTGCGCATTTTGATCAGGTAATCTTCCTGCTCTTTTACCAGTTTAAGGATATCAGGATCATTCATTCTTTCTTCTCCTTCCTGCTTTTATAAAGCATCAAGTGCCTCTGCGATCCGGTTCAAAGCCGCTTCAAGCTGTACTCTCGGGCATGAAAAATTAATACGCTGAAAGCCTCCTGCTTCCCCATTAGGCCCAAATTTTGGTCCATCATCTGTTGCCACTTTTGCTTTATGGCACATAAAATCCCATAATTCCTGATCTGTCATTCCATAAGCCCTGAAATCCAGCCAGCCAAGATACGTTGCTTCCGGAATACGATATTTCACCTTTGGCATCCGTTCCTGTATAAAATCTGCTATAAACTGTGCATTACCCCGCAAATATTCTTTTAATTCTTCCAGCCATTCCTCACTTTCATTATAAGCTGCGATCTGTGCTACCGCGCCAAATGCACCCGGCCATAAATAATATGGCTGCATTTTTTCCTGGAATGCTGCACGCATCTCATCATTTGGAATAATGATATCAGATACCAGCAGTCCGGCTACATTAAAGCTTTTAGACGGTGACGTGCAGATAATGCTGTTCTGTGCAAATTTATCACTGATCGTTGCAAAAGATACAAATTCCCTGTCTGTCAGGATAAGATCTGAATGGATCTCATCTACTACAACCTTCACGCCATTATCAATACAGATATTTCCCATGCGGGTCAGCTCCTCTTTTGTCCAAAGACGTCCGCTTGGATTTTGAGGGCTGCATACCAGGATCAGTTTTGTTTTCGGATCTTTTGCCTGCATTTCCAACTGCTCGAAATTCATCTCATAATAACCGTCTTTATTCACAAGGGCATTGTATACAATATGACGTCCTGTTTTATTAACATAATCATAGTAAGGATAATAAACCGGAGATTGGATGATAACGTTATCTCCTGGATCCGTGAACAATTCAATGGCAAATACAAGAGGAAGATTCAATCCCGGTGTATATGTGATCCATTCTTTTTTAATATCCCAGTGATTACGTCTTTTCTGCCAGTTAACGCAGGCCATGAGAAATTCATCCGCAAGATACCCATATCCATAATTCTCATGAGCCGCACGGTCCTGGATCGCTTTTGCCACTTCAGGTGCTGCCTTAAAATCCATATCTGCAATCCCCAGTGGGATCACATCGCTCTCTCCATACATTTCCTGACGCAGTTTAGATGACCATTTAATAGACATAACCTTGGTACGATCAATGCAACTGTCAAAATCATATTTCATACAACATACCTGTCTGTGCTGATTCTGCAAAACATGTCCAATATATTAGAACAGGCAATTGGAAAATGACAGACTTTCAGACACAGCACATCCTTTCCTTTTTCTAATGAATGATATATAATACAGTTGTTGGGTTTGCAAACTCAATGTATAATATATTGTACTTTTTCTCCAATATATTGTCAATAGATAGGAGGATTTTTGTTTTGGAAAAATCAACGAAATTGTTGCCAACAATATAGCTATATTGCGCAAAAAAATCGTTTAAGCTTAGAGGAACTTGGAAAACTCAGCGGAGTCAGCAAAAGTATGCTGGCACTGATTGAAAAGGAGACGGAAATCCCACTTTGGGGATTCTCTGGAAGATTGCCAATGGACTTGGGGTACCTTTTGATGAATTAACAAGACGACCGGACCCAATGAACCATGTAGTTAAGATTTCTGAGATTGAACCAATTCCTATTGCAGATGGCACTGCAAGGAACTATTCTGTTTTTCTGACGATAAAACCGCCGTTTTCTGTTTTTACCTGAAATGGACAAAGACTGCCATTGGAATTCCGAACCCCATTTACAGGGAACTATTGAATTTTTACTGTTACAGAAGGTTCTGTGAAGATTATAAATGACGGAGAAGAATTCATCCTGAACAAAGGTGATGGTATCCAATTTCGCGGAGATGTTCCTCACAGTTACCAAAATATAGCTGACTGCCAAAGTACAGCGTACAATATTATGTACAATCCGTAAAATATCATTATGCATTCCCGATTTTTTTGTGCCTGATATTACGTAAGTACAGAAAGATTCCAAGTACAGGAGGGCATTTTTACGTGAAACAGATTTCCATGGATTTCAATAAACGGCAATACATGCGACCGGTAGATTTTGAACTCTTTTATTATAATGATACTGAGCTGCGCTCTGTTGCCTCTCACCACCATGATTACTGCGAATTTTATTTTTTTCTGGAAGGAAATGTCAAATACCACATCGGTAATGCCATATACAAACTTTCCTACGGTGACTGCCTGCTGATTCCACCGGGAATCCCCCATTTTCCGGAATTTCTCTCCTTTGACCAGCCATATCGCCGTTTTGTGCTCTGGCTGAACCGGTCTTATTATGAAAAACTCCATAAACAGGATGCTGACCTGACCTATTGCTTTGACACTGCTGCCTCTAACCAGATCTACCGCATTCCTACGGACCGTATTACAGCCCAGGATATCCAGGGAAAGCTGATGGATCTGTTAGAGGAAAATAGTTCTGAGCGTATTTTTCATGCCCAGGCAAGCGAACTGATGGCTGTGTCTTTCCTTGTATACGTTAACCGGCTCCTTTACAGCAGTCTCCACGAACATTCCCAGGTATTTGAAAATGCCCTTTACTTAAAAATATGTGACTATATCCATCAGAATCTGGAAGATGATTTAAGTCTGGAACGGATCGCAGCAAATTTTTATGTGAGCAAATACCATATTGCCCACATTTTCAAAGACAACATGGGAATTTCCCTACATCAGTATATATTAAAAAAGCGGCTTCATGCCAGCCGCCAGGCGATCCTCTCCGGCGAACCTATCAGCCGTATTTTTCCACAATATGGTTTTAAAGATTACACCAGCTTTTTCCGTGCTTTTAAAAAAGAATACGGGATCTCACCGAAAGAATACAGGGAGCAGCACCGGCTGATCAGAACCGAACCATAAATACAAAAAGGAGTTTCTATATGAACTTACCTGACTATACAAACTGTACACTCTGTCCCAGAATGTGCCATGTAAACCGCAGTGTGACCACAGGCTACTGCGGCTGCTCCAGTCACATTTCAGCGGCCAGAGCCGCCCTTCATAAATGGGAGGAACCGGTGCTCAGCGGACCGGAAGAAGAACCAGGCGGCAGCGGCGCCGTATTTTTCTCCGGCTGTACCTTACGCTGCTGTTTCTGCCAGAACTCACTACTAAGCAAAGACCATTTTGGTAAAAAACTGACTGTAAACGAACTGGGAGATGCCTTTTTGCGTCTTCAGGACAAAGGCGCTTACAATATCAATCTGGTAACGCCTACCCAGTTTTTTCCGGATATTATTAAAGCACTGGATCTGGTCCGCCACAAGCTTCATATCCCTGTAGTCTGCAACTGTGGCGGCTATGAATGCCCGGAGATCATTTCCCTGTTAAAAGATTATATTGATATCTGGCTTCCTGATTTTAAATATTTTGACAATGAACTGGCTTTTCGCTATTCAAAAGCAAAAAATTACTTTGAACAGGCCTCTGCTTCTATCGCCCAGATGATCCGACAAACCGGTACACCCGAATATACGCTCCATCCTTCCTCTGTCCCCGGCAGACCGGATTTTCCCTTAATGGCGAAAGGCGTCATTATCCGCCACATGGTCCTTCCCGGACATAAAGATGATTCCATCAGGCTGCTTCACTGGATCCACCAACATTTTCCGGAGCATTCCTATCTGGTAAGCCTGTTAAGCCAGTACACTCCTTATACCAAAAATCCGGACTATCCCCAGTTAAACCGCCGGATCACTTCTTATGAGTATAACAAAGTAGTAGATACTGCCCTGGAGCTTGGCATGACTGACGGTTTTATGCAGCAAAAAAGCAGTGCGAAAGAAGAATACACACCGCCTTTTAATCTGGAAGGACTGTGATCCTTTTTACCACTGCATCTTAAGCATCTTAAAATACATGACAACATTTCAGACCGGTCACTGACAGATCTTCGTTCTTATGTACCATTGGCACTTTCACAACAAAATAAGACGGATATCGAAATCTTTGATTAACCACTTCGCGATTACGATATCCGTCTCTTAACTATCTCGTCCATTGGACTAGCCTCTCTTTTCTGAAACATTTGAAACTTTCGTTTCTGTTTCTTCTTCTCTATATTCAGTTGTAATCCTCATTCTCTTTTTCTTCCGCTTTATTTCTTTACTTCTTATTTATATTATATTTCTTTCTATCTGGTATTCTCTCTTTCGTCCTGATCATACTTTCTCGTCATACGACCAAACCGAAACCGGATTTTCCAAATTTTTGTACTTTTCACTTTTTGATACTCTTGTGGATAGGTTCTCAAATAAGCGGTTTTTAAAGATTTGAGGTTGTCCTGGTTTCATTTATAAATCACGTCTTTTATAAATGAAACAATGTTATCTTTCTGGCGGTCCGTACCTCCTTTTCTTAGATTTTGTTTACGAAATTGATGGTCTACAATTTCTTTTCTTTTTGTTTCTCTGTTCTTTTGTTGTCTTTAATATACCAGATATCCCACATTTTGTCAAGACTATTTTGAAATTAATCCTATATTTTTAGCATATTTACGAATTGTATCTATTGATTGCAATTATTTATATTTTCCATATATTTTAATGCTTATAAATAAATTTAAAATGTATATTTTCAGAATATTTCAAAAATGCTATACAGAAACAGATGCTGTCTTTATTTCTGTATAGCATTTTCACTCATTTACTTTTCTTTTCCAGGAGCCGATAAACACACATCTTCTAAATTAGATGCCATCTCCGGTCCAGTTGACCTTCCACCACTAATAACTCCCATCCGGGTGCGAATCCCGATAATATCATCAATCTGTTGCTGGGACAGAAGTGACTTTTTGCCAAGAATGAAATTGTTCATCATAAGGATCTTTGCATAATATTCCGTTGTTTCCATTCGGTAGTACGCCTGGACGAGATTGTTGCCCCAAGTGAGAGCTCCGTGATTGGCTAAAAGCACTGCGTTGTAATTCTTACAGTAAGGTGCTATGGAATCCGGTACATCCGTTGTTCCCGGAAGGGCAAAGTGTGCAAGAGGCACACATCCCAAAGCCAGGATCCCTTCTACCAAAACTGGCTCCTCTAAGCTCATACCAGCGCATGCAAATGCTGTAGCTGTAAGAGGATGGGCATGAACCACGCCCTGTACCTGTGGATTTTCTTTAAACACACGAAGGTGCATTTTGATCTCGCTGGAAGGCTTGTAAGTGCCTTCCAGTATATTTCCGTCCAAATCCATTTTCACAAGCATTTCCTCTGTCATAAAACCTTTGGATACGCCTGTAGGAGTAGCCCAGATCGCATTATCTCCAACCTTACATGTAATATTTCCGTCATTAGATGCTACAAAGCCGCTGTGGTACAGTCTACGCCCCACATCCAGGATCAGGCTACGGGCCTGTGCATCTGAAACATAATCAGTCATTTTTCTTCTCCTTCTTAAAATTAAATTTAGAAGCAGATTCCCATACTCGCCAGTGCTGCCAGAGCAAAAGCTGCGATCAACGGGATCACTACGGATACTACGAACATATCCAAGTAAGATTCCTTATGTGTCATGCCTACCAGTGCCAGAACAGTAATGGTTGCTCCGTTATATGGAAGACTGTCCAGACCACCTGCAGCTACAGCTGCCACTCTATGAAGAACCTGAGGTGCAATGCCAGACGCCAGATAGGTATCTGCCAGTGCTTCCAGTGCTGCTCCCAGTCCACCCGATGCAGAAGCGGTCATTCCGCAGAGAATATTAATAGAAAGAACTTCACTTAACAGTGCATTAGAGGAAATTCCCAGTGCAAAGCCTGGATAATGCCAAAATAGCCAGGGATTTTGTTACAGAACCAAAGCCAACAACCGCACAGCTGTTGATCAGCGGAGCCAGAGACTCGTTTGCTGCTTTTTTCAGATTGTCTTTTAATCCGTCTTTTAATTTGCTAAAGTTAACAGCTGCAATGAAAAGGATGGCAACCAGCATACCAAGAAGTACGCTCCATGTACCACTGTTTGCAGCCAGTGTACTGTTAAAGCTTTCTTCCAGATAACTTCCATCAACATTGGGATATACCATTTTAGAAAGAACCAGGTTTACTACCAGAATGATCAGGATGGGAGCAAATGCAAGTCCGATACCTGGAACTTCTTTATTATCGGATACGATCTCATCCTGATAATTTCCATATCCTTCCCCTGCTTTTTTCGCTTTGTTAGTACGGTAAGACAGCCATGCCATGCCACCGCTAAACATAATAACAGTTGCAATGATACCAAGGACAGGTGCTGCCCAGGAGTCTGTTCCAAAATAAGTCATTGAATGGTATTCTGAACCTGTGGGCTTCCAGGAAGTGCTGTCATGGTAAAGGTAAATGCGCCAAGAGCGATAGCACCAGGAATGAGACGCTTCGGAATATCAGCTGCGCGGAATACAGCGATTGCTACAGGAAGCATAACAAATGCTACTACGAATAAGGAAACACCGCCGTATGTTAAAATAGCGCAAGTCAATACAACAGAAAGTACGGCACGGCTTTTTCCTAATTTTAAAGTACAGAACTGTGCGATAGACTGTGCGTTTCCTGAAATATCCATTAACTTTGCAAAACTGCTCCGAACAGATAGATTGGAAAATAGTTTTTCGCGTAATTTGCGAAACCGGACATATATGTAATGGTGTAAGACGCCATAAAATGTCCCTTCAGTCCATAGGAAAACAGTACCGCGATCAGTGCAGCAATAGGCGCCGCAATGATAACGCTGTGGCCTTTAAATGCAAGTACAACTAAAAGTGCGATGGCAACAAATAATCCTATGATCCCAATGGTAGTTCCCATAAATAAATCCCCTTTATTCATGTGCAAGTAAAAGTACCTCATGTGCTACAGTTTCAGAAAATGCCTTCTCATTGATGTTTGCATCTACAATGACCAGTTTTACATTATTTCCGATCTTTTCTTAAATGCGTCAACCATGACCTCATCTACTTCTGGATCATACATTGGTCCGCCTGGAGCGGCAGCTTCACAGCAGCCTTTTGCCGTATTACCAGTGTTACCGGACTGACCGCCTGGTTCAGCCTGCTGCAGACAACATCAACGATCTTCTCTGCCTCTTCTTTGTAGATCTTACAGTGGCAGATACTGGAATTATGATATACCTTTTCCTCTGGTCAATATCATCCGGAAGCCCCTCTCCTGTTCATTGATAAAATAATCTACCATGTCCAAAGCACCAGGCACCACTACCATAGGTATTTTGTGCTCTACAGCTGTCATCAGACGATCATTTGCACCTACGCAATATCCACCAATGGTCTCACAGGTAATCTCATGAAGGGTCATATCCAGCGCCACATCAATACGGCCTTCCCGCATCAGATTTTCCATACATCTTCCGCCAACGCCATTTGCGTGGAAGACTACATTTTCAAACAGACCACTTTCTTCGATCATATGAAGAGCATTTTCTGTTCCTTTAGAAGTTACGCCTAATTCTGTCGCTCCAAGGACTTTTTGCCCTCTTCGCTCGGGAAGGTTTTAGCGTACTCAGCCAGTCCCATAGCTGCGCTGCATACGCTCTGGATCACAGTCTTAGTAATACTGTTCAGACCGGAAATATCAGCTACTGTATGCATAACGAAAATATCTTTGTCTCCTACATACTGCTCCATGGTCCTGCTTCCACATGCCAGAGAAGATGCTACGATCTTCGGCACAGCAAAGGCAGTGTCTTCATTGCCATTGCCGCCATTTTGCGTTCTGTCCGCCTCCAATAGAAATGACAACATCAAACTTTCCTTCTGCATACAACTGCGGAAGTACAAAGGCTGCAGCCTTGCTCATAACATCAATACTTGCGGCTTTTCCTAATGGATCAAAATCTTCCCACTCGATCCCGTAGCGTTTTAATATTTCCACCGGTGTGATATCTGCCCCGTCTACCAGATTTTTGGTACTGATATCAATGATATAGGTGGAAAATCCCTGTTTTGGATCACAGATGCTGCATACAGGGTTTCTTTTCTTTGTATCAAAGATGCGATCAACGCGATTGTTTTGCCATACCCTACCATCCTTCTTCCGGCTTTTGCCGGAATGTACTGTTATTTTCCAATGATCCTTCCAGAATTAATAAGATCGATCATCTCAGGTGCATGAGTAGGAAGGATGAATTCCTGGCTCTTTGCACGTTTCTTTAATTCTTCGATGCTGTGCCATTCTTCAACGATATTTACAAATCTGGAAGGTGGTGTAATATCATAGAAAATATCCGGGCATGGTTTTAAGTTATCATATGTAAAGATCAGATCGCCGCAGCAGTGGAACTGGCCTTCTTTTGTATTTACAACTACGGTCTGGTGTCCAACAGAGTGGCCTGGTGTAGGATATACACTAATTCCGTCAAGAACTTCACATTCTCCGTCTAATAAAACAAATTCTCTGCCTTCCCACTGTGGATGGATGCCAAGATGTGGCTCTTCGTAGGACTTATAGTACAGAGGAATTGGATTTAATGCAAATTCGTATTCCTTTCTCTGTGCGTATAATTTTGCATTCTTAAACATTGGAGTATAGTAAACATGATCCCAGTGTAAATGGGTGTAGATAATGTCAGTGATCTCATCGCAGCTGATGCCCATTTTCTCTAACTGCTCATAGATCGCATAACCTTCCGGCTGAACGGAACCTGGATGATGATATTTGTTGGCGATCTCAGTACTGGACATTCCGGTGTCGATCAGGATCTTCCTGTCTTCGCTCTGTACTAAAAATACAGTTACAGGAAGCTGAATATTTCCTTCTACATCATAATACTTATGGGTGCTGTTGTGATACAGATAATTTGCCTTGTTAGAGTTTACCATTCCAGTGTTAATAGGTGTGATTGTGTATTCTTTCATATATATTTATCTCCTTCTTTAAATTATTTCAACATCTCAAACTTTTTCTGTTCCCAGTTGATCATGGAAGTCTCTTCGATCAACTCTGCCGTCTGTCCTGCTTTTACAGCTGTCTTATCCATGGTTACAATGCCATGTCCCTTTAAGATCAGTGCCAGCAATCCCGGATTTTTATCGATCACTTCAAAACCTTTGGCAATTCTTCTTCGGTTACTGCCTGAGTAGCTACGTCCACAACAGGAATCGGATATTTTAACTTCAATTCTGAATGCATGGTCACCAGGTCAACCTGGGAGAAATTCAGTGAATTTAAAATAGCATAAGGGCTGTGGGTGTGAACAATGCCTCCAATCTGTGGATATCTTTTATACAGATTTCCATGTAAGGTAGACTCTCTGGTAGGCTTGCCCCATGACTACATTTCCGTCAAAATCTGTGATACATAAGTTATCCTCTGTACACTGCCCATAGGAAAAGCCACTTGGCTTTACGATCATCAGATTTTCCCCGGGATCCTGACACTTGTTTCCCCTGTTCCTGTCTGGATACCGCTTTCATAAGTACGCTTGGCTGCAGCCAGGAAATCATTTTTGCATTTAAAAATGCTGTGTTCATACCTCTTCTCCTTTCGGTTTATTTTTATACCAATTTGCGTCTCTGTTTTATATACCAATATATACCACAATCTTTTCTTCTTGTCAACAAAGTGATATATTTTTTATTCCGTTTCGGCTTTTATGCAATTTCACCTGTTTGTTTTGTAGATTTCTTATAATACGTTGGTTTGGTATACTTTGGTTCAAACCACTTTCATTCCAATAAGCACATGCAAAAAAGAACAGCTCTGCCTTTTCAGTCAAGCTGCTCTTTTCCATCTTCTTTTCTATTTTATTTTTCTTTCTTACCACTATTTTATTTTTCTGTCATACTATTTCCGTATCAAGTGGTGTACCACACCTTCGGCACCGGACTTTCCCCTTCTTTTTCTTCTGGTACTTTCCTTGCCAGCAGTTCTTCTACTCTGCTTAAATGAGCCATCATAGCTTCTCTTGCTCCTGCTTCATTGTGGATCAGGATATTTTCAAAAATACTGCAGTGATAAGTAACTACTTCATCCATAGGCGTAGTCATTTTTAAACTCCAGTACTGATGAAGGGACATAATATTAGGCATTGCTTCCAGGCACTGCTCAAATACAGGATTATGGGAAGCCCGCAGGATCAGACGGTGAAACTTCGCATCTGCCTGAAAGAAATCATTGTCCTGACCGGTTTTCAGTTTCCGGATCTCCTGGATTGTGGTGATCAATGCCTTTTCCAGATCATCGATCTCATCTTTACGGATATTTTTTGCCGCCTGGGCTGCCGCTTCTGACTCCAGCAGTTTTCTTACATGAATGGTTTCAAGAAGGATCACATCCGGCTGCATAAAGGTTTCTGTCTGTTCTTTCTCTCCATTCTGCATAGCGTTTGCCGTACTTTTACAAAGGTTCCGGCTCCCCGCTTGATCTCTAATATTCCCATATCAGAAAGAGCTTTTAACGCTTCTCTTACCGGAATGCGGCTTACATTGTAGTATTCTGAAAGTTCACGTTCAGACGGCAGTTTACTGCCAACGGGATATTCTCCTCTTAAGATCTTGGCCTTCATATCATCCAGGATCATTCTGTTTGCATTATTATTTTTCATATTTTATAATTTTCTCCAGTTTGATACCTAGTATTATACCAGTCAGACCAATTTCATGCAATCAGGAAGATACCAAAACATACCAGTCATTTTCTATTTCTTTTAGCAAATCCAGACATAAAAAGATCCCGAAAGGATCTAATGCCCAGTAACTAAGCCTTATCTTCTTTCGGGAAATGTTTTCGTACTATATAATATGTAACCATATGGGATGCTGCTGTTATGATCCAGGAAACCGGATAGGACAGGTACAGCACTTCCAGCGTGCGGTTGACCGCAAAGATTGTAAAGATCCAGAATACACGGAATGCGCATGCTCCTGTAAGGGATACAAACATGGGGATCACAGAATATCCCATTCCTCTTAAACTTCCTACCATACAGTCCATAAGACCGCAAAGGAAATAGGTACCGCAGATGATCCGCAGTCTTCGCATACCAAAGCTTAAAACTTCCGGATCAGAGGAATAGATACCCAACAGCTGATGGCCGCCAAGAACTGCGCCCCATCCCAGTACCAGTCCAACTACAGTAACAACTCCAAGACAGATATTTTTATCTTATCAATACGGCTGAATTTTTCACCGCCCAGGTTCTGGCTGGTAAAACTCAAACTGGTCTGATACACCGCATTCATGGCTGTGTATACAAAGCCTTCAATATTGGAAGAAGCCGTATTTCCCGCCATGGCAATGGAACCAAAAGAGTTAACAGATGACTGGATCAGCACATTGGATATGGAAAAGATCGCTCCCTGCATACCTGCCGGAAGACCTACACGCACAATCTGTGTCAGCTTTCCGGATACAATACGAAGTTTTGTAAGATGCAGCTTCATGGCTCCGTTTTCCTTCATCAGACTGCGGATAATAAGACCTGCTGATACACATTCAGAAATAACAGTAGCCCAGGCAACGCCGTCTACTCCCATTCCCAGCTGGATCACAAAGAACAGGTTTAACATTACATTTACTGCACCGGCCGCAAACAGAAAGTACAGAGGCCGTCTGGTATCCCCACTGCCCTTAAAGAGCTGCGCCAAAGTTATAGATCATAAACCGGCATTCCAAAAATAGATCCGCAGATACAGCGCCGCCTGATCCAGTACATCATCCGGTGTTCCCATGAGTGTGAGCATAGGCTTTGAAGCATTTTCTCCAAGAACTACCAGGAACAGACCGCTTAATATAGCCATCATGATCGCTGTGTGTACCGTATCCTGGATATCTTTTCTTTCTGTGCGCCATAATATCTGGCTGCTAAAACGTTAACACCCACAGAAAGCCCTACAAACACATTGATCATCAGATTGATCAAAGATGCCGTAGAGCCAACTGCTGCTAACGCTGTACTTCCCGCAAATCTTCCTACTACAATGATATCCGCTGCATTAAAAGCAGCTGAAGGATACCTGAAAGCATAAGGGGAATTGAAAAACAAGGATCTTGCCCAAAAGAGGGCCGTTACACATGTCTATTTCATATGATTTTTCATTCTCTGTATGCTCCGCTCCCATCTAGCCTGCGGCCATCTATGGTACAGTTTGTCATCATCACGCCGTCTGAAGGGTTCAGATAATACAAGGCACCCATAGAGTCCTGCCAGCCTGTCAACATATATCCATCCATGCCAAAAGATACCACTTATCATTGATCTTTGCCCAGGATGTAAGGTACTCTCCCTGATACTGGTAGCGCCATCCTTTTACATCTTTTTCCCATTTTCCCAGATGGATATTGCGGTAAGCAGCCATATCTGTTTCCGGAGCCATGGTAAAATAATATTCTTTGCGCTCATCATCCTTGGAAAATTCCACCATGTAGCAGCGTTCCAGGAGTCGTAAACATCTCCTTTTCGCTTTCGCGGCTGAATGTTTCCGGCGGACCACCGGATAATGTTCTCCTTCTTTCAGACCATATACACGGCATTCCAGATTTTTCTCTGTTCCGCCGTTATAAGTAACCAGGTAATAGCTTAAGGTCACATCATCCAGATTTAAGGTATCAGAATTTTTGTAACGGTAAATGTATCTTTTCAGATGCCCGGTTTCCCATAATATAGGAAGTATATCCGTCATAAATGGGAGTCTGCCGGTTATTGATATCCATATGCAGGGTAAGGGGAACTTCTTTTTAAAGGCAGAGCCAGCCTGAGAAGAGAAGGCGCTTCCGACAGCCAGAACTGCTGCCAGAAGCAATGTCACGCATTTTTCACTTAACATCCTCCTCATCTGTCCTACTTTAAAATAACTTTCTTAAAATTCTTCTTTCCGCGCTTAACTACAACGCCGTCACCTGCAAACTGGTCTTTTGCAAATACTGCCTTGATATCCTTGATCTGAGTTCCGTCAACAGATACACCGCCCTGCTCTACGTTTCTTCTTGCCTCAGAACGGGATGCAGCCAGGCCGGACTTTGTAAGAACGGTTAAAATGTCAATATTGTCATCTGCGAAATCTTCTTCACTTAACTCGCAGGTTGGCATATTATCTGTATTAGCGCCGCCTGCAAATAAAGCTCTTGCGCCTTCCTGTGCCTTTGTTGCCTCTTCTTCACCATGAACTAACTTGGTCAGCTCAAATGCAAGGATTTCTTTTGCCTTATTTAACTGGCTTCCTTCCCACTTGTCCATCTCATCGATCTGCTCTAATGGCAGGAAGGTAAGCATACGCAGGCACTTAAGAACGTCAGCATCACCAACATTTCTCCAGTACTGATAGAAGTCAAATGGAGATGTCTTTTCAGGATCCAGCCATACAGCGCCGGACTGGGTCTTGCCCATCTTCTTGCCTTCGGAGTTTAATAACAGGGTAATGGTCATAGCGTGAGCGTCTTTGCCCAGTTTACGACGGATCAGCTCGGTACCGCCTAACATATTGCTCCACTGGTCATCACCACCAAACTGCATGTTGCAGCCGTAGCGCTGGAACAGCTCATAGAAGTCGTAGCTCTGCATCAGCATGTAGTTGAACTCTAAGAAGCTTAAACCTTTTTCCATTCTCTGTTTGTAGCACTCTGCACGGAGCATGTTATTTACAGAGAAATGAGGTCCTACTTCTCTTAAGAATTCGATGTAGTTTAAGTTCATCAGCCACTCAGCATTGTTTACCATCAGGGCTTTTCCAGCAGAGAAATCGATGAAACGGCTCATCTGCTCTTTGAAGCAGTCACAGTTATGCTGGATGATCTCAGGAGTCATCATCTTACGCATATCTGTACGTCCGGATGGGTCACCTACCATACCGTTCCGCCGCCGATCAGGGCGATCGGCTTATTTCCGCCATCTGGAGACGTTTCATCAGGCACAGTGCCATGAAATGTCCTACATGAAGGCTGTCAGCGGTTGGGTCAAAACCGATGTAGAAAACTGCCTTTCCTTCGTTTACCATTTTACGGATTTCTTCTTCATTTGTTACCTGGGCGATCAGGCCTCTGGCAACTAACTCTTCGTAGATCTGCATTTTTCTTTCCTTTCGTCGCATTATATCTTAATTCTAAGTATAGCAATTTTTCTTTCATGTACAAGGAACAGGGAATAAAAAGCCTCGTCCCCGCTAAAGGACGAAGCTGTAAGCCCGTGTTACCACCTTAATTCACAGACAGCTCACACTGCCTGCCTTAAAAGGTACGCTCTTTCGAGGATACCCGGGTACTATAACGTGTACCATCTCCGTTGCAGCCTACTAAACTTTTATGTTATTCGGTGCAAAGCTCAGGGATGTATTCATGTTCTGCTTTCCATGCGCCTCTCATCTGCCGACTGCTTTCTGTATGCTTTTGCAGAAAATTACTTGTTCCCATCATTGCCAAGTCATGAAATTAAGGCTATTATAGGCAGTTATATCATTTTTGTCAATGGGATTTTTGCGTTGCAACTTCCACAAAGTTATACTATAATGAGTCCTAAAGAAAAGAAGTGACTGCACCGGCAGACATTTGTTTTCATAAGTTGTTACATCGGGAGGATAAAGAAGACATGAGTTTCAAACTTGTAAATGAACTTCCAAGCCCGGCAGAGATCTTAGAACAGTTCCCTCTGCCTGAGAAGCTGGCAGTTTTAAAAGCTGAAAGAGATGAAGAGATCAAAAAAGTAATTACCGGAGAAAGCAACAAATTCCTTGTTATCATCGGACCTTGTTCCGCAGATAATGAAGATGCTGTCTGCGACTATGCAAACCGTCTTGCAAAGGTTCAGGAAAAGACAAAGACAGACTTCTCATTGTACCAAGAGTTTATACCAATAAGCCAAGAACCACAGGCGAAGGCTATATGGGTATGCTCCATCAGCCGGACCCGAAAAAGCCTGATATGCTTCAGGGAATTTTAGCGATCCGTCATATGCACATGAAGGTATTCCGTGAAACCGGAATGTCTACTGCTGACGAAATGCTGTATCCGGATAACCTTCAGTATCTGTCTGATATCATGTCTTATATTGCAGTTGGCGCGCGTTCTGTAGAGAACCAGTACCACCGTCTGGTAGCCAGCGGCTGTGATGTACCGGTTGGTATGAAAACCCTACCAGCGGCGATCTCAGCGTTATGTTAAACTCTGTTGTAGCAGCCCAGCTGCCACATGACTTTATCTTCCGCGGTGATGAAGTTTCCTGCCCTGGAAATCCATTAGCCCATACCATCCTGCGCGGTGCTGTCAATAAACATGGACAGTGCATCCCGAACTACCATTATGAGGACCTGCACCTGCTCTTTGAGCTTTACTCCAAGAGAAACTTAAAGAACCCGGCCTGCATCGTAGATACCAACCACTCCAACTCCAACAAGAAGTATGCAGAACAGGTTCGTATCGCAAAAGAAGTGCTTCACAGCCGCCGCCATTCTGATGACATCCGTCATCTGGTAAAAGGCCTGATGATCGAAAGCTACATCGAGCCAGGAAACCACAAGATCGGCGAACACTGCTACGGACAGTCCATTACTGACCCATGTCTTGGATGGGATGAGTCTGAGAAGCTGCTGTATGATATTGCTGAAATGGCTGATTAAAAATTAAGATCGGTATTAAAAACTCCGTTCCTGATATGATAACAGGACGGAGTTTTTGTTTGCGATCTTTATCTGCCTGCCATGTAGGCATTTGGGGATTTATATTTTTCAGGCAGCCAGTGCTGTAATTCCAAAATACGCAAGCACTACAACGCCTAAGATAATACGATAGTATCCAAAGAACTTAAAGTCGTGTCTGCGCACATATCCCATTAAGAACTGGATGGAATATACAGATACGCCAAAAGCAATAGCCATTCCCAGAATGGTGTAAAAGATCTGAGGACCAGTTAATACATTTCCTTTACAAAAACTTCACTAATTTTAAAAACTTGCTCCAAACATGACCGGAATACCTAAGAAGAAGGAAAATTCTGCTGCCACGCCTCTGGAACAGCCAAGTACCATTGCTCCTAAAATGGTAGAACCGGAACGGAAGTTCCCGGAACCAGGGAAAGAAGCTGGAACAGACCAATAAAGAGCTGTTTTAGTGGAAACATGACCAACTTTGGTAATGGATGGGTTAGCTGTAATAGAGCTGTTTTCCAGAACAATGAACAGCACACCATAAATGATCAGTGTAGCTGCTACTACATATGCGTTATACAGATGAGCTTCCATCCAGTCATCAAATAAAAGGCCCAATACAGCTGCCGGGATACATGCGATCACAATCTTGATCCACAATGCCCAGGTTGCCTGCTTCTGTCTGGCTGATTTAGATGGGCTGAATGGGTTTAATTTCTGGAAATACATGACCGCAACTGCAAGGATGGCACCTAACTGGATCACTACCAGAAACATGTCTTTAAATGCGTCCGGCTGGTTTAAATGGATGATCTCGTCTACCAGGATCATATGACCTGTGCTGCTGATAGGCAGCCATTCGGTGAAACCTTCCACAATTCCCAAAACGATCACCTTTAAAATTTCTACTATACTCATTATTACTCCTTATATGTTTATCTTTATTTTTATATTTATTTTTCTATGTTTTCAATCTGCCAGTCAATCGGCTCCAAACCATGTTCCCTGAGAAAATCATTGGTCTTGCTGAAAGGACGGCTGCCGAAAATCCTCTGTAAGCAGATAACGGGCTTGGATGAGGCGCCTCTAAGATCATATGCTTTGGATTGTTTAACATAGCCTTTTCGCCTGGGCGGTCTGCCCCACAGGATAAATACCATCGGACGGTCCTGTTCATTTAAGACCCGGATGGCAGCGTCTGTAAACTGCTCCCAGCCAATATCATGATGGGAATTGGCCTGATGGGCACGTACTGTAAGAACAGTGTTCAAAAGCATAACGCCCTGGTCCGCCCATTTTTCAGATAGCCGTTATTTGGTATGTAACAGCCAAGATCATCGTGAAGTTCCTGATAAATATTCACCAGGGACGGAGGGATATCTATATCCGGCTTTACGGAAAAACTCAGTCCATGTGCCTGGCCGTCGTTGTGGTATGGATCCTGGCCAGGATCACGACTTTACATTTGCCAATGGTGTAAAGAAAATGCATTGAAAATATCATCCGGCGCAGGAAATATCTTGCGGGTCTGATATTCGTGAAGTACGGTATCATATAATTTTTATAATATGGCTTTTAAATTCACCCTGCAATGGTTCAAGCCAGTCATTGGATATTGCAGCCATTTTTGCTCCTTTTCTTCTGTGATGTTGTATTTTTCACAGTCTTTTATCTGTTAATGCCAATATTTTTATCTACACAACAGATAATCTTATCTGCGCACAGAAATACCTCTGCCAGCCAGATAATCCTTCAGATCACAGATCTCCAGTTCTTTATAGTGGAATAATGACGCTGCCAGCACTGCATCTGCCTTTCCTTAGTCAGTGCATCATAAAATGCTCTTTGTTCCAGCTCCGCCGGAAGCGATCACAGGAATACTGACCAGATCTGCTACAGCTGCAGTCAGTTCATTGTCATAACCGGCTTTTGTGCCATCACAGTCCATACTGGTAAGAAGAATCTCTCCTGCTCCTAAAGAGTCTGCTTTTTACCCACTCCAGCACATCCAGACCTGTATCTAAGCGTCCACCGTGTTTGTATACATTCCAACCGGAACCGTCTGCCCTGCGCTTTGCGTCAACAGCAACCACGACGCACTGTCTGCCGAATTTCTGGGCTGCATCATGGATCAGCTGTGGATTGTCAATAGCAGATGAATTAATGGATATCTTATCTGCGCCTTCACGAAGAAGCAGTCTGAAATCTTCTACTGTACGGATACCGCCGCCTACTGTAAAGGGATAAATACCTTTTCTGCTACCTGACGCACCATATCCACTACTGTTTTTCTATGGTCAGAAGACGCTGTAATATCCAGAAATACAAGTTCATCTGCACCTGCTTTGTCATAAGCTGCTGCAATCTCTACCGGATCACCGGCATCTTTCAGATTTACAAAATTAACACCTTTTACCACCCGGCCATTATTCACATCCAGGCAGGAATGATCCTTTTGTAAACATATTTTTCTTCCTTTCTCTGCGTACTTTTAAAATCTTTATGGCAGGCTGATAAAATTCTCAAGGATCTTAAGTCCTGTCTGACTGCTCTTTTCCGGATGGAACTGGCAGGCATAAAGATTACCTTTTCCACCGCTGCATGGATATGGGTTCCATACTCTGTTGTTGCTGCCACTATATCTTCAGATCCTGCTTTCAGATAATAGCAATGGACAAAATATACATAGTTTCCATCTGGAATTCCCTTAAACAGTCTGGAGTTGGGATCGATCTTTAAAGAATTCCATCCCATATGAGGAACTTTCATTCCCGGCGTCTCCGGTATCTTAAGGATCTTTCCGGAGAAGTCCAAGACCTTCTACTCCCGGACTTTCTTCACTGCTTTCAAACATCAGCTGCAGTCCCAGGCAGATGCCAAGAAAAGGAGTCCCTTTTTACAACCTCTTTTATCACATCCACCAGTCCATACTGATGCAGACGGTCCATGGCATCCCCAAAGGCACCTACGCCTGGAAGGATCACTTTGTCAGCAGCTAAAGTTCTTCTCTGTCTCTGGTGATGACTGGTGTTTCTCCAAGAAAGATCAGCGCTTTTTCTACGCTTTTTAAATTTCCTGCGTCATAGTCTATTACAGCGATCATGGTCGTTCCTCTCTTTCGTCTTTTGTCTGTATATGCAGTTTATCTGCCATTTTCTGCTTTTTATTTTTCAAGCATCCAGCGAACTGAATTTTCATGGACAGAAACTCCTCTTTCTCTGCCTCTTTGGAAGCTGGTAAAGTTTTCATTGATACGGTATAATTTTGATTTCTGATTAAAATAAATGATCTTCTCAAAAGGCCAGCGCATTACCGTAGGCGTAGAAAATCCCTCTCCCAGTTCCAGGATCACCAGAGAACGGTTAATGGTACCGGTCTGCCATTTCATATAATCTTTCCATCTTGGAAGATAGCCTTCTTCAATATATGTTTCTGCCTTTAAAGTATTTCCGGTAAGAGGCGCCTTGCAGTGTGGACAGATATCATCCGGTACTTCTCCTTCTTCCCAGATATCCTTTGTGCAGGCTTTGGAGCACTGTCTCCAGTGGATATTTCCACAGGGAGCTACGATCCTGTTTTTATCAAAAGGCATTTCGTAAATGGCTCCATCTGTTAAAGTAGTAACAATGTAATAATCTTTATCCTGGATCAGCTGATAAAGTTCCTCATAAGCTGCCTTCAGATCAGACTGGGCCGGATCGCTTAAATGACGGAAACGGATATCTTTTTCATCATCCCGCAGCGCCCATTCTTTCCCGATCCCGATCAGAACTTTCTGAGCCTCTTTTATCTTTTCTCTGACCTCTGCTTTTGTATTTTCCATGGATTTTTCTGCCTTCCTGCAAATTATGTCAATCAACATAATACCACAGACAGCCTTTCATTTCAATTAAACTGTTTATAAACACCGGCAAACGCCCGCATAAAAAAGATAATTTCAAAAAAGCAGGCAGAATTCCCCTCTGCCTGCTTCAAAACATTTATAATCTTTATTTAAACTGCTCTAAAATAGAAGTACCGATGGTTCCTTCCGGCATTTTCACTTCAAAGTTATCTGCAACTGTAGCGCCGATCACACCGAAGGTATCTGTTTCCGGCAATTTTCCGCCTTCTTTTAAAGACGGGGAATAAACCAGAAGCGGTACCTGCTCTCTTGTATGGTCTGTACCGGTCCAAGTCGGGTCATTTCCATGATCTGCAGTGATCATTAACAGGTCATCTTCTTTCAGATCCTGTAACAGTTCACCCAGCTTCACATCAAAGTTTTCCACTTCTTTTGCATAACCTTCCGGATTTCTTCTGTGGCCCCACAGCGCGTCAAAGTCAACCAGGTTGATAAAGCATAAACCTGTAAAGTCTTCATTTTTTGCAATATCAATGGTCTGCTCCATACCATGAACCGAGCTCTTTGACTTATACGCCTCTGTAATGCCTTCGCCGTCAAAGATATCACGGATCTTTCCTACAGAGATCACATCATATCCCTTTTCTTTTAATGCATCTAAGGCAGTCTTTCCTGTTGGCTTTAAAGCATAGTCATGACGGTTGCTGGTACGCTTAAACTCACCTTTTTTCTTTCCAACATAAGGTCTTGCAATAACACGTCCTACTCTCCACTCATCTTTTAAGGTCAGTTCCCTTGCAATCTCACAGCAGCGGTAAAGTTCATCCAGTCCAAAAGTCTCTTCATTTCCGCAGATCTGAAGTACGGAGTCAGCGGATGTATACACGATCATGTGACCGGTTGCAATCTCTTCCTCTGCCAGCTCATCCAGGATCTCTGTACCGCTGGCGCTCTTATTTCCAATGATCTTATGTCCGGTGCGCTCTTCCAGCTCATGGATCAGTTCCGGCGGAAAACCATGATCCGTAAAGGTAACAAATGGCTTTGTGGTATAAATTCCCATCATTTCCCAGTGTCCTGTCATGGTATCTTTACCACAGCTTTTTTCGTTTAATACCAGCTGATAGCCCAGAGGATGTTCTGCCGGTGTTACTCCCTTTAAAGGATGGAGATTTGCAAGTCCCAGTCTGGTCAGATTTGGGATCTTCCAGTTATCATGTTTTTCTGCAATATGGCCCATGGTATCTGCCCCATCATCCCCATAGGCAGCACCGTCTTTTGCATGGCCTGCGCCAAAGAATCCATTACGATCACAAAAATACGTTTGAACTTCTTCATCGTTTATACTTCCTCCCATTGATTTCCCATGTTTTATACATTTTCTGCTTTATTTCTGTCTCTAACATCAGTATACACAAAGGAAAAATAAAAATGCCATATGGCACTTTTTACAGGAACAAATTTTCATAAAACCTTTGCCATTATTATCAAATTTCACTTGAAGCTTCTTTGTAATAATGTTACCATGTACGTATTGTATGTTTCTCCCATTTTCCGGGAGTACATAACATTTCTCAGGAGGAAAATACCAATGGAACTGATTATACCGGAACACTATGATCCCCGTCTGGATATACGTGAGACCCAGGATGCCATTAAATATATCCGCGATACCTTTCAGAAAGAAATGGGACGCGAAATGCATCTGGAGCGTATTTCCGCACCTCTGTTCGTAGAAAAGAGCAGCGGTTTAAACGACAACTTAAACGGCGTAGAACGCCCTGTGTCTTTTGATATGGCTGCTATCCCCGGTGAGACTATGGAAGTAGTACACTCCCTTGCAAAGTGGAAACGTATGGCATTAAAAGAATATGGTTTCCAGCCAGGTGAAGGTCTTTACACCAACATGAACGCGATCCGCAGAGATGAGGAACTGGACAATCTCCACTCCTGCTACGTAGACCAGTGGGACTGGGAGAAAGTCATCAACAAAGAAGACCGCAATGAAAAGACCTTAAAGGATACTGTACGCCTGATCTTTAAGATCATTAAGCACATGCAGCATGAAGTATGGTACAAATATCCACAGGCTGTAAACCAGCTTCCAGATGATATTTTCTTTATCACCACCAGCGAACTGGAAGCAATGTATCCGGACAAAACACCAAAGGAACGTGAAAACCTGATCACCAAAGAACACGGCTGCGTATTCTTAATGCAGATCGGTGACAAACTGGCAAGCGGAAAGCCGCATGACGGCCGCGCACCGGACTATGATGACTGGAAATTAAACGGTGATATTCTTTTCTGGTATCCAACCTTAAACTGCGCTCTTGAGATCTCCAGTATGGGTATCCGTGTTGATGAAGTTTCCTTAAGAGAACAGCTTGAAAAATCCGGCTGCATGGACCGTATGGAACTTCCATACCACAAAATGCTTTTAAACGGCGAGCTTCCATATACCATCGGCGGCGGTATCGGACAGTCCCGTCTGTGCATGCTTTTACTTGACAGAGCCCACATCGGAGAAGTACAGGCAAGTATCTGGCCTAAAGAAATGCGTGACACCTGCAAGAAGCACAAAATTTACTTACTGTAATCACAGGAGAGCCGATCATTTATGGGGAATTCTATTTCGATCTTCTTTCTCATCGAGGCTGTAGGTACCATTGCCTTTGCGTCCTCCGGCGCAATGGTGGCGATCCGGCAGAACCTTGATCTTTTGGGGATCATTGTATTAGGTGTTACAACGGCAGTTGGAGGCGGTATGATGAGGGACATCCTTTTAGGGATCGTTCCTCCCAGCCTCTTTACAAACCCGATCTACACGATCATGGCATTTATTACTGTCATGGTCCTTTTTATCGTCATCCGTATGAACCAGCATTTCCTGGAAGGTGACTGTATCGTCACCTATGAAAAGCTGATGAATATCTTCGATGCCATTGGACTGGCTGCTTTTACAGTAACCGGGATTGATACGGCTGTAATGGCAGGATACGGGGATTATCATTTTCTCTCCGTTTTCTTAGGTGTGCTTACCGGTGTAGGCGGCGGACTTTTAAGGGATATTATGGCAAGGCAGACCCCTTATATCCTGAAAAAACATGTTTATGCATGTGCTTCCATTGCAGGTGGGATCTGTTATTCCTTCCTGCTTTCCAGCCCTGTGAATAATGATATTGCCATGATCACAAGCGCTGCTTTGGTCATTGCCATCCGGCTTTTGGCTACTCATTATTGCTGGAACCTGCCAAGAGCGCTAAAGCAGTCCTGATCTCATTTTCCACAAAAATATGAAATTCCAGCTCCAAACTTAAATAGGGCTTCTGTGGAACACACATATCACAAAGGATTAGAAAAGCAAGGACGCATCTTTCCGCCCTTGCTCTATTTTATCAATATTTTTATAATCTTGCCAACAATTCGCCCGGTGTAAATGCAACAACCTTGCTTTTCACAAAATCTTTTATATTTCGCGTTACTATATAGTCAGCATGAATCGCTTCCGCAGTTGCACTTTGTACCGCATCTTCAAAGTCTGGCCATTTCATATTCACGGATTTTTCCAAAATCATCGGACTAAAATCTGTAAACTCAAAAATCAAATTCAGCTTATGAAATACTTCCTCAATCTTTTCTGGTGTTAACTGTTTTCTCATTATATACATTATATTTGCATAGGTCAGCACGGAAATATATCCTTTTGCCTGTTCAGTTTCACAGAGTTTCCAAATCATGGAAGAATCAGTTACAAATTCCTGGCGATTCATCAGAACATCCAGTAGTATATTGGCATCAATCAACAATACCATACTTTGCTTTCAAATCCTCCTCTTTAATCTTAGCCAGGTCATTTTTTTCTTTTAGAATTCCTGTAAGAGAATCTGTCAGGTAAGATACAGCAGCCTCTTTTGGAATAAACCTTCCAACTTCTTTTCCATTCTTTGTTACGATAATTTCCTGTCCAGACATCACAAGGTTCAGGTAACGACCAAAATTATTCTGCATTGCTGTTGCGGTAGCAGTAATCATAAAATCACCTCTCTTTATTAGCTAATTCTATTATATGTTAAATTAGCTAATATATCAAGCGTTATGCCAAAATTCATACGACCATCGATAAAGGCTGCCGCATCCGCATATTTTACAGGTATTGCGATAATTCCCGAATTGCATATTCATCAGCAAATCTTTCTGATGGCAAATGTCGATACTTTACGTTAAAGCGTGCAAGAGTTTCCATCCATATGAGATCCCTACCGGCTTCACGCGAAGCTGATCTGCGTACTTCATCAGTTTGTGAATATTTTTGTCTTTGGAGGCCGCATAGCGTTTCATAGCTTCAGAGACGGCGCATTGTAGCCTTTCGGAAAGGTCATCGTATATTTCGCCGGGATACGGTCCGAATAACCCAGCAGGTACAGTGCGGTATCGTGGGAATAGATTCCACGTCCGTACTTACGCTGCAAAAGGTAAAAATCGTCCTCCCACACATTAAATTACAACAAAATAATGTGCGTTCGTCAAAAAAGTTGTTTAATGCTTCATTAAAATATTACAGGAATATATTACTATAAGTCGCGCCCTATATGATATCAACATCTGGTCATCACATTCCAGTAAATGTCACAATGCCGAAAAACAGACAGATCGCAGCACCGTAGAAATATAAGAATCCACCAAACACTGGCTTTCTTGGGCGGTTTTCCGTGATGAGATCCGGCCGGTCTGGCTTATAATATCCAACCACCTGCTTTCCCACATCTCGTTTACTGGAAACCGACTGAAAACTGAGGTACCGGTATGTTTTTCCATTCACCGAATATTCGTAAGTTGGAAGATATACCTTTTCGCGGCGCAGCTTTGAACTTCCATCCGGCTGATCCTCCCACCTGTCATATTCAGACTCTTCCACATGCACCACTTTCATCATGGTACTGGCTGAATATAACCGCACATCACGTTTGTAACCATTTTTTGCTCCTCTCCTCTCCAGAATACCAAGCCAGGCAAAAAGCACTGCAGCAATGCTGAAGCCGAGGCCCGATGTGATATCGTCTATATACGGGAACGGCAACACTACCAGTGCGATCGCAAGGCTAAACCCACACACCAAGATTTTAACTCTTTTCATACACACCTCCGACCATTTATATTCCGGCTGATTTATTTTTCTTTTCCATCCCATGCAAATTCGCATGGTGTTCCCCTGGTAGCGGGGGAATAGCCACATTCATCATCATGTTTATGGACGCACTTGAGCACTTCCGTATAGCAATCGTCTGTGTGCTCGTGACTGCAGGCTGTTCCTGTTGTTCCTTCAGAGTAGCCGCACTCATCGTCATGCTCGGGGTGATGTTCACACAGATTGCCTGTACCTACGGTTATGCTGCTTCCTGTTTGTGTGCCGGCTGCGGCAGCTACCGATTGAGAGCAGAGCGAAAACAGCATGGTTCCGCAAAGCAGCGAAAGAAGCGTTCCGCCAGCCCTGCCGCCATTGCGCTTATGCAGTTCCTGTGATAACTGCTCATCTGTCATTTTCTGTTCTGCCATATTCTTCCCTTTCCACCACGTCGGTTAAAGCGGGGCCCTCGATCAGGCGGTCCAGCACGCTGCCCAGTTCCTTTAAAGATCGGATGTAGCTTCGACGCGCCGCATCCAGGTCACTCAGGTCTACGCTGCTCGCTATAGTTGCAATACCGAAATCCGTTTCCAATACCAGGGAAAAGATCTTTCCCTCCCAGCAAAAACTCAAGATCTGCCCTTCCACATCCTGATCAAACTTCGTCAAAAAATCGATGAACCGCGGGGTAAGACGACACGCGGCATCCTGCTTGCTGTTTGCCGTGACGCAGAAGCTGCAGTCAAAGATATTATTGCCTGTCAATACACCGCATGGACTATCCTCCGTCCGCACATTAGCAAGAACGGGCGAGGGAACCGGAACCCATGTCCTGCAGCGAAGGACGATGCCCTTAAAGACCATTTTCCTGCAGGTTTCATAGCCATCGTGCGAACATCCTCTCTGGTACACATGATCCAGCTGTACATTAGCGGCAGAAAAATGTATGCCGCCATGATCGCCCTCGTGGAAGTTCTCCACGGTGCACTCCTCCCATTTGCCGTCCAGCAGATGATGCGCCCTCATGAACGGTTCATCAATGCACATTTCCTGGGTGTGGATATCCGGCCCGAAAGCCTTTTCCCACTCTGCGCGGAAAAAGTCTCCCATCTGCTCCTGCATCAGGACTTTCAGTTTTTTCTGTGCCCCACCGCTGAAAAAGGACGCGCAGAAAATGCCGCCAAAAAACAGCACTGCCACAAGGAGCGATTTGAGTGCCTTATTCTGCAACACAAAATAGAAAATGGCACCGCTCACTGCGCCAACCACTCCCACCCAGAACCAGATGACGGACATTGCCTGATAATGTCCCAGCTTTTTTGACAGCTCTGCATCTGTCATCTTTATCGGTTTGGAGGAAACGGAAGCTCTATTTTTTTTCTTCATAAAACTCCCCCTTAATCACAAAGGCTGAAATACAGACTGCTGTACGGTTCTAAGGTATCAAGATCCAGAACACAGGCTTTCGGAGAAATGCTGTCCAGCTGCATCTTTCTGGCACTTTCCTGGTAAGTATCCGGTTCCGCCTGAGCCGCGAACACAAGGCCATCGTAGTCGGCCGGCATATAGACGGAATAACTCTTAGTCAGGACCGCACCCCAGTCACCTACCTGGAAATTCCAGTCTGTGGAATAGGTGAATTCGATCAGATAGCTGTTTCCTCTCCAGCTGACGGTGTGAAGATAATAGTTGTCGCCGCGACTGCTGTTGTTAAACGTCGATCCCGCTGTCAGCCACATGCCTGTATAGGCATCGTACAGTTCGCTGGACACAACGACCGTCCCATTCGCAGCAGTTGAAATTGCACTTTCCGGAATATAGCAGATCGCGTCAAAATGCAGATCACGGATGCCGTTATGGATATCATCCGCCTTTTTCGTAACTTCCCAATAGCAGTCACTCCGGCGGTAGCCATTGCCTTCCCCGGAATAGCTGCTTGCGCCATTTGCTAACAGGAATGTACCAAGTTCCACTTCGGCATTCATTTCCAGGCCATTTCTGGTAAAATAAGGCACGCTGGACTGGATCGCTTCTACCGGGAACAGACTTCCGCCATTGGTAAGATCCATCAGATCGCCACTGATCGTAAGATCAAGCTGTAAGGTGTCACCGCTTCCATCAAAGTGAAGCGTAATTCCGTTTTCTTCCACCCAAAGCGTACCCGATTCAATCACATCATCCTGGTCATTTACAAATTCCCAGGTGGAATCATCGTGGATGCGCAGCCAGCGGTTCTCCCCCTGATATTCCCAGAGACCCACATAGTCTTCCAGGTTCATAGCCGGATCCGTTTTCTCAGCAGTATCCTGGTCTTCCTCCCCGATCGTAATGGTGGAAAGATTATCTCCATATTCATCAATAAAGCTGACCAGAACATCACTTTGCCCATCGTGGGTAATCGTTCCGCTGCCGGCCACCACACCGCTGGTCCGCCAGTCATCACCCGCCACGTTGCCGGAAGCACCGCAGGCCACTAGGCTAAGACCAAGCACTACAGGCACAGTAAGGAAAAATCGCTTTATCTGTCGTTTCTTCATACTCTGCTCCTCCTTTCCATCACTCCATCCGGTAATAAGCGCCTTCATCTCCCCATATGAGCATATCGCTGTCAAAGTCGAATACCTTGTAGGATACGCCATCATATACGGTAGAATCCGCATAATAGGTACTTGTTTCATCCGTGGAATAAGTGAATATGCCATGATCCATTTCTGCAGCCTCAGCACCCGGAGTGCGCTGGTAATAACTCCAGTCTCCATTTCCATCAATCACGACATACATCTCTGCCGAGAGATCGCCGTCATAATACCAGACGCCCTCAAATTCAGAAACATTCCGCTGGCAAAGATCCGAATCCCAGCTCCAGTAGGAATCCGGATGTGCGTTCTGATTTCCACTTCCACCCGATCCGTTTTCCACATAGGCAACCGGCCATCATCTTCCGTAAACTCTCCTCCATCTTTATACCAGAGATACTCCATACCCTCGCCCGGTTAAAGTAACCATAGGCTGCGCTGTAAAGCTGCCCTTCTTCCATAGCGATCCGGCTGCCGGAGTCATCCCGGTTGCTGTAGGCATAATAGCTTCCCACCCGGCTCATAACGAAGATACCCTTCATCCATGACCTTCCGCTTAAGTAAAGGGTCCAGTTCCCTCGCTATCAAACTCCATGTAATCGTAATCGTTGTTCGCTTCTCCCAGCCAGATACCCTCAAAGCCGCTGAAATCATTTACTGTGTCCTCATTCAAATCACCGCCCAGGCCATCGTTCGGATCATTCTGCAGATCCTCATCTTCCTCATCCTGAATGCTTTCATTTGCGTCATCCGGTAATGCAGTTGCTCTCCTGTGTGCTGCCGCAGGCCATACACATCAAACTGATCATCAATAATATTCCCGCCAGAACATACGGCATTTTTTTCTTCATGTGTCACCCCTCCCTAATTTTCATCACTCAGATACAGCTGCGAAAAAATACTTTGGTAAATCTCATCCATATCTTCTTCCGTATCCACCGCCTCACAGAACCCGTAAAGATAGGTATAACGGTCCGTATCCATAGCAAATACCGTCCATTTCCGGGTATCCTCATTCTCACCTGCGATATACGTTACGATATACACCGGGTATGTTAAGTTCTCGGTATATTCCTCATTTTCTTCTGCAGATAACAGTTCATAGGTATCCGTATCACTTAAGGCAAAAGCGCAGGCTATCAGATAATCTTCCAGATCCTGGACCTCCGGAACTAACCGGGTCGGCTCTACCGTATTTACCACAAGGATCTCGGCCATCCTGCGTGAAATCCTCATAGCGGTATGTTCCATCTTCATTATTTTCCGTGCGAAGGTTTTGCATGTTGGTAAAGGGCAGCGCTCCTCCCATCAAAACAGGAATGCGTTCACTCGGGATCAGATCGTCGCAGTATCAGGATCATAGTTCGGATTGACCGGCTTTTCATCCTCGCCGTAAAACTGAACCTGAAAACCTCTGCCCAGTTCTGCCATCGTATATTTTCCCAGATCGATCTTAGCGCTTTCGCCCTCAGCCAGTGCTGTTTTCAGACGGTTTTCTCCCCAGTCTTTCCCATCCGTTTCTCTAATACGGATGTCTTCCCGTTAAACTCGATTATGGGTCTGCCGTCCACTTCTGAAAACTCTCCGCGGCCGCCAAGGCCATTACATCCGCGATAGATATAATAGCCGCCGCTGCTGTCAAAATACAGCTTTGTGGTTCCGGCAATGCTCCAGGTACCATCAAGGAAAGCCATATCTGTGACCGGCTCCAAGCCGTCCGGTAAAGCGGAGCCGAAGGATCTTGTATCAACCAAACTGCTGCAGGCTGCCAGATACAAACACAGGAGCAAGGCCGGAACAGGAAGCAAATATATTTTCTTTTTTAAGGCCATCTCTTTCTGCTGGTCATTCACTTCTTTCATAGTATTTATTTGTATATCCCCAGTACATAGCTCCCGGTTCCGCTAAGGTGATCGGATAAAACACATCGTCAAACTGCTCAGAAACGGCAAAGTACTGATCATCGCCCCGCTCATTTACCTGGAGGATTCCTGAATCCACTTCAGCCGGATCCCCGTCACCATCCGGGCGCTCTGAAAGGCTCCAACTGCCATCCTTTTCGATCTCGATCACACTGGCCGCATCTGCCTCTCCATCTAAAAACCAGACCCCGGCCAATTCTCACAGTCACTTTCACTTACATCTCCCCAGAGGTTTCTTGGTAAACACACCGAAGGAGTCGATATGAAGTGCCCCATCCTCATCCCGCCAGACATGATGAGCCCAACCATCATGTTCATTGTAGAAATAGTCTGCTTCATACTCCGGCACAAGCTGGATATAACCGCTGGCCATCAGGTTGTCATCCTCGTCGTACCATTCAAAGCGGTCTTCCCCACTGCCGTTTAAACCCACGATCAGTTCGCTGTCATCTTCGCCGATCCAGGTACCCCAGTACATGTCATAAACTGCCGTGATATCCGGATCCTTCACCATTCCTTCAAAAGACTCCGGAGCACTGTTTTCAGTCTCTTCGTAGTCTTCCTGGTCATCGCTGCTGCCTTCGCTTTCAGCCCCTCCACCGCAGGCAGCAAGGCCCAGACACACTGCCAGTGTGATTACGGGAAATAACTTACTTTTCCATTTTTCATCCTGCATTCCTCCCTTTTCGCAAAGCTGCGTTAGTGTTCCTGTTCTGCCATGGACAATATTTCATCGTGGCTCAGCTCCACATCTCCGAAGCGGACAAAGATACCGTTGGTCACAACACTACTCCACACGTTCTTATCCGCAAGCGAAAGAAAACGGATCTTATCCAGATAAGGCTTCATGTCCAGCAAAGCCGGCTTCCCGATACAAAATCGACCTGCAAAATATAATCGGGCAGCGTTGTAACATCCTTTAGATATCTCCGTTTCAAGAGTACCCTCCTTTCTGCCGTGTCATAAAGATATTAAAAATCCACCGTACTGATATTGTACGGTGGATCCTATGGGATAACCATTAACTAAAGGTTAGGATTTGGTAAGAACAGCTCTACAAGCTGACTCCTTTTGTTCTGGTATCGCCCTCAATATGAAGTTTGGAATAAATCTGATTTATGTACTGCTGCTGATGGCAGGACGGCTCATCTGGCTGCTGGCACTGCGGGAGATGGGCCGCAGGCTCTCCTGCAGTCTTTCCGATATGTATATGGTATTCAGATTCCATTTTGTTTTGGCATATGCACACCCCCATTTTTATTTCATCGTCTTATTTATTCTTTTTACTGTGTCCAAAACAACTGGTGGATACGGTCATCTTCATCCAGTTCCGGATGAAAGGACATTCCAATCTGATTTTTATACTGTACAGCTACAATATTTCCATCTGCTTTGCAAGCACTTTTACGCCTTCCTCTGCTTTTCCACAAAAGGCGCCCGGATAAAGGTCATAGGCACTTTTCCAATGCCTTCAAATTCTTCTGTTGTGTGAAAGCTGCCAAGCTGTCTTCCATAAGCATTTCTTCTTACGGAAACAGGAAGTGTAGCAAAATAACGGTGGTCATCATTGGTAAGGTCTTTTGCCAGAAGGATCAGTCCTGCACAGGTGGCAAGTACCGGCATCCCCGCTTCTATTTTTTCTTTTAAAGCATCAAACATGCCAAGTTCTTTTAACAGCTTTCCCTGAACCGTACTCTCACCGCCGGGAAGTACCAGACCGTCAAAATCCTCTTCCAGGTTTTCTTTTTCGCAGTTCGATACACTGGGCTCCCAGCTTTTCAAGCTTTTCTCATGCTCAATGAAAGCGCCCTGAACTGCTAAAACGGCTATCTTCATCTTATTTTCCTCTTTCTGCCATTAAAAGCTTGATCTCCTGCTCATTGATGCCTACCATGGCTTCTCCTAAGTCCTCAGAAAGCTCTGCTAACATCTTCTGGTCTGTATAATTGGTAACTGCCTTTACAATGGCTGCTGCACGCTTCTGGATCTCCTGATTTAAAGATACCGGAACCTACGAATACGCCTTCTGCTCTAACTGCATCATAAGAGCAGCATCAGCAGGAGTTGCAACACCGCCGGCAGCAAAGTTTACAACCGGAAGACAGCCGTTTTATGTACATATTCTACCAGGTCATAAGGCACTCTTAATACTTTTGCCTCTTCAAACAGTTCATCTTCTCTCATGGATACGATCTTTGCGATCTCCTGATTCATCATGCGCATATGGCGCACTGCCTGGACAACACCGGTTCCAGGTTCGCCTTTTGTACGGATCATGGAAGCACCTTCGTTAATCCTTCTTAATGCTTCTCCTAAGTCCTTTGCGCCGCATACAAACGGAACTTTGAATTTTCTCTTATCAATATGGAATACATCATCTGCAGGGGATAATACTTCACTTTCATCAATGTAGTCGATCTCAATGGCTTCTAAAATCTGTGCCTCTACAAAATGTCCAATGCGGCATTTTGCCATAACAGGAATGGAAACTGCCTCCTGGATGCCCTTGATCATCTTCGGGTCACTCATACGGGATACGCCGCCTGCTGCGCGGATATCTGCAGGAATACGCTCTAAAGCCATAACCGCACATGCGCCTGCTTCTTCTGCGATCTTTGCCTGCTCCGGTGTGGTAACATCCATGATCACTCCACCTTTTAACATCTGTGCCAGCTGCTTATTTAATTCGTATCTCTCTGTATTTGTATTCATCTTTCAAACCTCCTGGTCTTATCTGATATATTTTTGAAATATTTTATTGATTGGCCCGAAACGTTTTGGATTGACTAGAGTATAACGTATATGTGGACTTTTATAATAGCCAATTATCATATTTTAACCAGTCCAGTTTGCATATAAATTAAGCTGCATCTACCGGTTGTTCAGTAAATACAGCTTGGGATATTTGTTATTATTTTCTTTATTGGATACGTTTATTCTTCTGCAAGAGCAGCCGCTTTATCACTGTTCCACTGGATTGCATCATATGCTTCACCAATGTTTAACATATGGTCACCAATACGCTCATAATCTGTAAGCATTTCAGAATACAGGATAGAGGACTCTACATTACAGTGGCCTTCGCGCATACGGTCGATCTGGTTCTGACGGAAGTTGTCGGTGATATCATCGATCTTCTGCTCGATCGCCTGGATCTTCTCCAGGGTAAAGTCACTGTCTCCGGCTGCTGCCTTTCTCAGAAGCTCCATACCTAATGCACAGCTTTCGTCCATGACTTTAAATTCATTTTTGCATAATCAGAGAAGTTCAGGTTCTTTTCCTGAATGGTCTGGGCATATTCTGCCAGGTTCATTGCATGATCGCCAATTCGCTCGATATTTCCTAAAATACTGTACATCTTATTTAATGCTTCAATATCCTGAGGTGTCTGGTCTAAAACAAGAACCTTGGAAATCTTCTTTGACAGACGTACATTGGAAAGATCGATCTCCTCTTCTCTGTCTGCGATCTCCTGGATACCATTTTCACCCGGTCCCTGTTCCATGGCCTTAAAGCTGTCAGAAACATTGGAAGCAGCTATAGCCAGCATATCCCGGATTTCTTCATGGATCTGGCTGATGGCAATGGTAGAAACACCCAGATGATGCTTGGAAGCCATCAGGCCTTCAAACCACTGGTCTGCATCCATCACATGCTTTACCTGGGTATCCGGAAGGATCTTCTTTGCAATATTTACTAACATCGGCCCAAATGGGAATAATATTACAGTTGTGGCAATATTAAAGATGGTATGCACATTTGCGATCTGTGCAGCAGGATTTGCCGGGTTAGTGGTAATCATCCAGTCTACGAATGGTGTTACCATACACAGTACCACAAAGATAACTGTACCGACTACGTTGAACATCAGATGGATGGCTGTAGTACGTTTTGCATTTCTGTTGGTTCCCACAGAAGCCAGAACAGCAGTGATACAAGTACCGATATTCTGACCGAACAGTACGAACACAGCGCTGTGAAGGCCTATCACGCCGCTTACAGCCAGTGCCTGTAAGATGCCGATAGAAGCTGCGGAAGACTGGATCACTGCAGTAAACAGCGCACCTGCCATAACACCTAACAGCGGGTTTTAAAGCTGGTCATCAGCTGGATAAATTCCGGTTCATCACGAAGAGGAAGCATTGCATCGCTCATCATTCCCATACCGATGAAGATAACGCCTACTCCGGCAACAATGCCGCCGATGTGCTGCAACTTTTATTCTTTACAAAAACCACCAGTACAACACCGATAAATGCGATCAGCGGTGCTAAAGCGCCTACGTCTAATGCGATCAGCTGTCCGGTAATGGTGGTACCGATATTAGCACCCATAATGATCCATACAGCCTGGTTAAGTGACATAAGACCTGAGTTTACAAAGCCTACGGTCATAACCGTTGTAGCTGAAGATGACTGGATCAGTGCTGTGATGCCTGCGCCTACCAGGATTCCCATAAAGCGGTTGGTGGTCAGCTTTTCCAGGATCTGCTTCATCTTGTTTCCGGCAGCTGCTTCCAGATTGTTGCTCATCATCTGCATTCCATACAGGAACAGCGCCAGACCTCCCAGAAGGCCCAAAAGCAATTCAACTCCTTTTTTACTCCTTTTCCTAATGAACAGGGTATTTTTACATTATCTATATATTGATAATATATGTTTTTCCTGTTCTTTACTTGATTTTACTTTGAGTTTACACTTGCTCATTATACGGGATATTTTCTCAGTCGTCAATACGGATTGTTGGACGGTTATGTAAAGTTCAGGTAAATTGTTTGTAAAATTACGCTATATTATCCATATATCGATAATATATTTTAACAGTTTTGAAGCAAAAGACCGCCCCGAGCAGGGCGGTGGGTGCATATGGTCCACTCACAGTCACGCGCTGACGCTCCACTGCTGCTGGCGCAGGCGGGCCATTCGTTAAGGGCAGAAGAAAACAAATGACCGCCCCGAAAACGGGACGGTCGCTTGTTTTCTCTTCTGCCCTACATCAGAGACAGATATAAGTTCTTAATATCCTCAAAGGTCGGATCCTTTGATTGCCTGGACGGCACGCATCATCCATTGCGGACTGTGCAAGGAAGTCTACATCTTCTGCCTTAACGATAGCCTTTAAGTCAGCTGGGATACCAACATCAGCGGACAGCTTCTTAACTGCATCTACAGCTGCCTTGCGGTATTCTTCCTGGCTCATATTCTCTACGCCTTCAACGCCCATTGCGATAGCGATATCTTTGTACTTGGTTCCTGTGCATGGTGCGTTGTATTCCATAACAGTTGGAAGTAAGATCGCATTCGCTACTCCATGAGGTGTGTCATAAACTGCACCTAAAGCATGAGCCATGGAATGAACAATTCCTAAACCTACGTTGGAGAAGCCCATACCTGCGATGTACTGTCCTAAAGCCATTCCTTCACGGCCTTCTTTTGTATTCTCGCAAGCGCCTCTTAAGTTCTTGGAGATCAGCTCGATTGCCTTTAAGTGGAACATATCGGTCATCTCCCATGCGCCCTTGGTGATGTATCCTTCGATGGCATGTGTTAATGCATCCATACCGGTAGATGCGGTCAGTCCCTTTGGCATAGAGGACATCATATCCGGGTCAACAACTGCGATTACAGGGATATCGTGTGTATCTACACATACGAATTTACGTTTCTTTTCAACGTCTGTGATAACGTAGTTGATCGTTACTTCTGCAGCTGTTCCAGCTGTTGTTGGAACTGCGATGATCGGGATAGATGGCTTCTTGGTTGGAGCTACGCCTTCCAGGCTTCTTACATCTTCAAATTCTGGGTTGGCGATGATGATTCCGATTGCTTTTGCTGTATCCATAGAAGATCCACCACCGATAGCGATCAGGTAATCAGCACCGGATTTCTTAAATGCTGCAACTCCTGTCTGTACGTTTTCGATCGTTGGGTTTGGTTTAATATTGGAGTAGATCTCATAAGCAAGACCTGCATTGTCCAGTACATCAGTCACTTTCTTTGTTACGCCAAATTTGATCAGATCTGGATCTGAACATACGAAAGCCTTCTTGAAAGCTCTTGTTTTGCTTCGTTAGCGATCTCAGCGATAGCGCCTGCGCCATGATAAGAAGTTTCATTTAATACGATTCTGTTTGCCATGATACATTCTCCTTTTTATGAAAATATACTCTCTGGATACAAGATCCTGAGCAGTTTTGTATTTCATGTTGTTTTCCTTTGTTTCGTTAATATTATAACAACACTTTAACAAAATAAAAGTGACAAACTTACTTGCCTGTCACTTTTGAGAATATTTTGTTTTATATAAGTTTTATTATAAAATCACACATAAATGATCACGTATACATTCTTATATTATCCGTATATCGATATTATCGTTTTGTGTTATATATAACAAAGTTTTCCGTTTTACAGCAGTTTCAGCTCATCAAATACAGCAGCCAGTCTTGGAGGCATAGCTTCCACCAGCTTCTTTGACATTTTCGCCGGTGAGTCTTTCATTCCTGTAAGGACCCATTTTACTGTCATATACACAGAACCCCTGCAATACATTTCCAAAGGAACTGCAGATCTTCTCCCAAGGGTCTGCTGGTCTTTCGTCCGATCAGATCCTGATAAAACTGTAAGATCAGTTCAAAATCATGTTCTTTTAAGGAGTTGCGGTCGTCACTGCGAAATGCCTCTGTAAAGAACACTTTTCATTGACGATAAATTCAAATTTCTGTGTCAGGCTTTCTCCTACTGTATGTCCCATGCCGATCTGCTCAAAGGACTGGAGCACCAGTTTGTCAAAATACCAGTTGATCAGGTCATATTTATCTAAAAATTCCGGTAAAGGTCTGTCTTGCAACGCCGCAGCCTTCCACAATATTTTACAGTTATCTTATCCACCTAAGATCTGCTTCATGCATTCTTTCATGGATGCTGCCAGTTTGTATTTCGTTTTTCCTGCTTTCCCGGTTCCATGTTTTCCTCCCACTATACAGCTATGTAATCTGCCCACGGACAGAATTTCAGCACAAGGCCCCGGCATGCCATTTCACATACCGAGGGTCTGTATTTTTCCAACCCTTATTTCTATCATACCAGAAACATGGGGCTGTGACTATCTGTTTTAAACTATCTGTTCTTGAAAATAGAGATGATGGCCTGCCACATCTGTACCAGAACATTCCACATTCTCTTTAACGGGCCTTCATTTGCCTTCTCTGTTTCTGCATCGGTTTCCTTATGGTTTTCATCATCCAGACTGATCTCATCTGTACGAAGGACTACCTGTAAGGTCTTAGGGGCCGGGTTCTTATCAGAAGTAAAGGAAACCTTATCTTCTGACGGATCAATGAACAGGAAGCGGTTATCGGTGTCGAATTTATCCAGCTGCTCATCCATAACATCTTTCATGGTACGGCCTGCTGTTCTCACACCTGTAGTACTGTCTAAGATGCTGAGGCTCTTATCAAGCAGTTCCATACTGCCTCTTAAACTGTTCTTTGCTGCCTCATCCATATCACCGCTGGTTGCCTTTAATGTGTTCTGCACAATGGTCATAGTGCTGACACCTTTGTTCATGGCATCTGTGGTGCGGTCTACCAGCTCAGAAAGGTCATCTAAGGATGCCTGCAGATCCGGATAATACATATCCAGGGAGTCATGAAGAGCTGTCAGATCTTCGATCATCATGTCCATGCTGTCTGTCAGATCTGCACCATATTCTGCTGCATCTCCTACATTATCCATCAGATTGGATGCAACCTGAGTAAATTCACGGCTGTCCTTATCGATCTTTGTTAACATCTGATAAAGGGTCACAAGATCCACACTGGATGAAGCTGCTACCAGAGGCACATCATGTTTTTCAATATGCGCCCGGCTGAGTGTCTGTGTATCACTGGTATCTGCTGCATCTGCGCTGTCTGTATCATCTGTTGTGTCTGTGGCATCTGAACCACCTGCAACATCTGCTGTATCCGAACTGCTATTTGCCTCTGCTGTATTTTCCCCTGTATCAGAAACATTATCTGTGGCATCAGAAACAGCTTCGCTGCTCTTATCTTCTTTTGCTGCATCTGCGCTGCTGCCTGTCTTTGTACCGGCATCCTGATCATCCACTGTACTTCTTGTATCATTCAGAGCTTCGTCATACAGATCCAGTGCTTCTGCATCATAGTCCTGAAGGTCTTCGATCAGTCCCGGAAGCGCCTCCAAAATAGTAGTGGTCTGTACCTGGAACTGGGCATTGTTCTGGATCAGCCATGCCATATCTTCTCTTACATCATTTAACTGTTCCCCTAAAGACTGGAAGTGGTGCTGATATTGCGCAGACGGTTATACATCTTGCGCAGAGGTTCCTGCATATCTCCCATGGTATTTACAATATCACCCATGCTGTTATGCACGGTCTCTGCCGCATCCTTAGCAGTCTGCAAATGTGGGACCAGAGTTTCCAGCTGCTGTGACAGCGCTGTCAGTGACTCCAGAGTCTGATCATTTCCAGCTAAAATACTGTCTTTATTGGCACTCCATTTCTGTCTTGCGCTTTCAGCAGAAGAAACACCGGACTGTACCTGGTTGATGCCGTCACGCATGGACTCCACTGATTTAGCCATCTGCTCCAGACTGTCATATAAAGCATCTCCTGCGTCTTTCCATGTATCCTTTGCTTCTTTCAGGTCCTTAATATGGTTCAGGTCATCAATAGTGCCAGGTGCCATTGCCATGATCACACCGGTAGTTTCAAAACTGTCTGTACCAATACGGACAGTATAATCTCCTTCTTCCCCGGAAGGGCGGAAAATACAGCTGCTGTTGTGGATCCAAGGCTCTGGATCTGGGCGCCATCTGCGTCTACACTGTAGCATTTAGACATATCTACAGGAACTGTCACCATTAACATCATGTTGTTACGGTAATACAGATCAGCATTATCATTTGGCGTAGCCTTCACATTGATCTCGATCAGGCCGTTTGCACCTGCCAGTTTGTCACCATCTGTTGGAACACCGTTTAACTTATAGGACACATCAAAATCCCATGGAAGTACCACCTGTTCATTGTCCATGGTACACTTATAATAGAAACGGCCCTTCTGACCTTCCGGCAGGTTCCAGGTTACACTTCCATCTCCTAAAACCGGAGCATCACTGGTACTCATATTTTCTACATTGATGTAATTTCCATAATCAGTGATCTCACCAAGGCCATTTAAATTTACCCCTTTACTACGTTTACCTTTGTTGTTTTTCCGTAGTAATCCAGGTTCACATACATGGTCTCATCTATATCTCACCTGCGTGCGCCATATACAGGAACGCTGCCTGCTGATGTGCAAAGCAATGCTGCCGTTAAAACAGAAGCTGTCACTCTTTCTAAATCTCATTTCCATCTACCTCCGCTGTCTGACTGCCTCTTCTTGCCAGGGCTGCTGACGCTTTTTCTTAACTGCCCCAATTCCGGATTTTACTAAGGCTTTCCTCTTTTCATGCCTTCGTTTTAAATACTTCTTAAAGCGGTCCATTTCATTACTTGTGATTATACCGTCACAGAGGACTAGCAGTGCTTCGGCAAAATGGTAAGTACCAGACACACGCTAAACAATGCACCTCTTCCGATCAGATGTCCCAGTCCGCCTATAGCCGCCGTACTGGAGATCATATATACAATGTAACCTGCCAGTATCAGGATAGTTCCCGAAGTAAATACTGAGGAACAGGACATGCCAGTGCCTCCACCACAGCTTCCTTCTTCTTCATGGTCTTTCTGCAGGCCATATAGTTATTAGTAAGCAGGATCGAATAGTCTACTGTAGCCCCAGCTGGATACTGCTTACGATAATATAGCCCATATAAACCAGCGTCTCACCAACCAGATAAGGCACCGCCATATTGATATAAATAGCTGCCTCAATAGGGATCATAACAATGATGGGCACCAGTACAGACTGGAAACTGAACATGACTACCACAAATACACTGATCAGGGACAGCACATTAACTCTTGCATTATCCGCTGTGATCGTAGTCTTAATATCTTGCGTAGAAGGAGTTTCACCTGCCACATAAGAGTCTTCCGGGTAATATTTCTTCACAATATCACGGATATCATTGGTATACTCAAAAGCCTTGTCACTTCTGACTTGGTCCTTATGTAGATCAGCATACGGCTTGTGGTATCTGTATGCAGCTGGCTGGTAATGGAATAGGGAAGGAAATCTTCCGGTACACCTTCCGGCAGTGTATTTGCCATGGATGTTACGCTTTTACATATTCCAGATCTTCGATCTCATCAGACATTGCCTTTCTGTAATAGCTGATGTATTTGGATAAATGGCAACCAGCATATTGCTGCGGCCAAATTCTCATTAATGGCCTGCTCATCTGCATAGACCTGGGTTCCTTCGCTGACACCTACTGCACTGTTTCCGAATAAGAAACTGTTCATTCCCTGGGCAGTATAAGCAAAAGGAACTACCAGGATCATGATCACCAGTGCAATATTACGGATCTTGTAAATGCCTCTTCCCATTTTATGGAAATCCGGCAGGAACGGACGATGTGCCGTCTTTTCATTCCATTTCGCAAAGCGGAAGATCATGGCCGGCATGAAAAGTACAACTGTTAAAAGACTGAATACAATTCCTTTGCCAGTACCAGACCCATATCAAAACCAATACTGAATTTCATGAACATCAGGCCACGAAACCTGCTATAGTAGTAAGGCTGCTGGCGAAAATAGAATTAATGGCCGCATCTACCGCATCTACCATGGCTTCTTCATCAGAAAGCCCTTTTTTTTTCTCTGGTAAATGCATCTAACAGGAAAATGGAGTAGTCCATGGAAGTTGCCAACTGGAGCACCATTGCCACGTTGTTGGTCAGGAAGGAAACTCTTCCTATAAAAATGTTGGTACCACGGTTTAACAGAATGCCACACCCATGACCAGTAAGAACAGAAACGGCTCTGACCAGGCAGTGGTTGTGATACATAAGATGGTAAAGATCATGATAACTGCTACTGTTAAGATCAGCTGCATCTCACTTGCCAGGTTCTCCTGCAGAGATTTGTTCTGTACTGCCATTCCTGTAAAGCAGCCTTTATCTCCTGTGATGGCTTTTAACTCATCAATGGCTTGGGAAGTGCTTTTGCTGTATTCCCCTCTTTAAAAGTTACATCCATGACTGCGTAGCCATCTTTGTAATAATCTTCAATGTCTTCCTGATGGATAAAATCTTCACCTGAGTAGATATTTACGGTGCTGTCACACCAGAGGATCTGATCCACACCGTCTACATCTTCCATTTTATCTTTGTATTGCTTGGCTTCGTATAGCGTCACATCCTTTAGCATAATACGGGCTGTTCCGGGATAGCCAAACTCATCTTCCATCTTATTTAAACCGATACCTGACTGTGCGGTATCCGGAAGATATTCCGTCAGATCGTAATTAACTTCCACAAATAGCATGGCAACTGCACAGAATATGCAGGCTGCAATAAAAACTGATACGATCCAGTTCTGTTTTTCAATAATAAACCGGGCCAGCTTAATGGACGGCTTTTCACCGGAAGCTTTTTCCTTTTCTCACGCTTCTTTAAGGGTCCTAACTTGAATTTCTTTTCCATGATCCTAACTCCTCACATAGATATGTGTTATTTAACGCATAAAAGAACCATAAACCAGTGGTGTCCGTTCTTTTCCTCATGGGCCATACCCATATATCGATAATATTGTAATGTGTATTTTCTGTCCGACTTTGATGTATATTTACGTCCCGTTACATTCATTATCTTGTCATATGCCTCATCCGTATCCTCGCAGTCCCGCACATATACCTCCAGGCAAGAAGCATTTTTGCGGTAAGGAATGGATGCCAGTGTGTCTTCTATGGTTCCTTCTCCTGTGACCCGTCCGTCTGCATACCCTTTTTCCATAGCTGCCTCCAGACGGCTTTGTGCAATTTTATTTAACTTCATATCCATGATAAAACCTGCGTACCGGTCATAGCTGGTGTGGTTATCACCATCGTACTCCCGTTCTCTGTCTGGATATGCGTCAAAATACTGTTCTTTCTTTTCATCCCCTAACTGACCAAACAGATCCTGAGCCACATCATCATAGCAGCCTGCATTGTAAGCGCCGCCGCCTGTATTTTCCAGCCACTTTGCTGTTTTCAAAGCGCCTGAACTTTCAAATTCATACACAGCATTATCTAAAACCAGCTGTCCTTCGTTCATTCCCCCGTCTTCGTGGAAGTAATACCATTCATCTCCCACCTTTTCCCATCCGGTGGCCATGGTCCCGTCTTCCTTCATATAGTAGAAGCGGCCGCCGGTGTAGAGCCAGCCAATGTATGCCGTACCATCTGTTTTCTTCCAGTACCAGTTCCCGTCAAGATTTACCCAGCTGCCATTTGGCTCTACTGCATACACTGCTTTTGCCGGTCCCGCTGCCAGAAAAGCGGCCATCATAATTATAGAAATAGGATATAACCTGCTTCTGCCTTTCATCCTCTCATCTCCTGCTGTCTTTAAAACCTCTGTTTTCCATTATTGAACTCTATATTTGTTAATTGACATTTGTTCATTTATTAACTATAATGGATTATACTAACTAATGGTGAAAACAACAATGATTAATTTTAATTCTTTTGTTTATTAATCGACAACATTGTAGTATATGTTCATAAACAAAATATTAAAATACTGTAAACAAATCCGAGAGAACATCACATACAAAAGGGGAATTTCTTATCATGAGTACAGAAGCAGTAGATCGACGGGTACGGCGTACCAGAAAGCAGCTGGGGAATGTCTTGTTACTTTATTAAAACAGAAAAAGTGCAGGATATTACTGTCCGGGAGCTGACCGAGCTGGCCGATCTGAACAGAGGAACTTTTATCTTCATTATAAAGATGTATTTGATCTTCTGGAAAAAACAGAAAGCGAGCTTTTAGACGATTTTAATCAACTGGTCATGAAACATGATGCAGAAGATCTGAAGAAGCATCCTTACGGTATTTTCGTAGAAATTTACACACTGGCCTATGACAATGCAGACCTGGTAGAAATATTATTAGGTGAAAACGGTGATTTAAACTTTCTGAACCGCTTAAAACAGCTGATTCGTGATAAATGTCTTCACGACTGGATGGAAGTATTCCGCGCCGGAAATCCAGCTATTTTTGATGCCTACTTCTCTTTCATCGTATCCGGCTGTGTAGGACTGGTGCAGTACTGGTTAAAGACAGGCATGAAAGAGACACCGCAGCAACTGGCACGACTGACCGAGCAGGTGATCCGTAAAGGCATCGGTGTGCTGGATACAGATCCTTTGCGGATATAGAAAATGTACGTTCCTGATCCAGTCTATATTATTATCAATATATTGATAATATACGATTGCTTATATTTTGTTGTATACTGATGATATTCTGAGAGTATATTACACCAAATGAGGAGAAAACAGATGAACTACGACGATTTATTCAGAGAAACTGCCTGTGTACGTATAAAAAGGAACCGGACGCACATTAAAGGCGGCGCCTGGATCTATGACAATGAGATCGACACTATTTCCGGTGATTTTGAAAATGGCGACCTGGTCACTGTGGAAGATTTTGACGGCTATCCTTTGGGACATGGCTTTATCAATACAAGCTCCAAGCTGACCGTACGCATGTTATCCCGCAAAAGATACTGTGGTCAATGAAGATTTCATCGAACAGAGAGTCCGCACTGCCTGGGAATACAGAAAAGCTACTACTGATATCTCCAGCTGCCGCGTGATCTTCGGCGAAGCAGATTTTCTGCCTGGTATTGTCATCGATAAATTTGAAGATGTTTTAGTAGTAGAGTCCCTGGCACTGGGCATTGACCGCTTAAAGCCGGTGATCTTAGATAAATTAAAGAAAGTCCTGGCAGAAGACGGTATTTTAATCCGTGGCATTTATGAGCGAAGCGATGCAAAGTCCGCCTTCAGGAAGGTATGGAGCGCTTTAAAGGCTTTATTGGAGAACCATTCGATACCAAGGTAGAAATCTGTGAAAACGGCGTTCACTACATTGTAGACGTAGAAGACGGCCAGAAGACCGGATTTTCCTGGATCAGAAATACAACCGTCTTGCAGTACAGAACCTGTGCCGTAATCTGAAACCTGCAAAGGTATTAGACTGCTTCACCCATACCTCTTTCGCTTTAAATGCTGGTATTGCAGGCTCTGAAAAGTCCTTGGCGTAGACGCTTCCCAGCTGGCAGTAGACCAGGCAACAGAAAATGCCCGCTTAAATGGCTTGGAGGATCACGTCACTTTCCAGTGTGCCGATGTATTTGACCTGCTTCCAAAATTAGAACAGGAAGGTGAAAAATTTGATGTAGTCATCCTTGACCCGCCAGCCTTCACCAAATCCAGAAATTCCATTAAAAACGCAGTAAAAGGCTACCGTGAGATCAACCTCCGTGGCATGAAGTTAGTAAAAGACGGAGGCTACCTTGCCACCTGCTCCTGCTCCCATTTCATGGATCCGGAGTTGTTCACAAAACCATACGTGAAGCCGCTTCCAACGTCCACAAGAGACTGCGCCAGGTAGAATACCGCACCCAGGCAGCGGATCATCCAATCCTTTGGGCGGCAGATGAGTCCTATTATTTAAAATTTATTATCTTCCAGGTTGTGGATGAAAATAACATCCGCTCCAGAACAGATTTACCAACATCCAGCCAATGTAGCTACGGCTACTGCATTTAACTGGAACTGACTTACAAATATCCATGACAGGATCACCCGCAGAGTAATGTGTCCCACAGCTCCTATAAAGGGGATATTTACTCTGCCGATCCCGTCAAAATAGCCTGCAAATGTGTTTCCTGTAAAGCAGAACACATAGAATACCGCAACGATCTTTAAATATCCTGTGGCTGCCAGAAAGGCACCATCTGTTTTATTCCCGATCATAAATCCCATGGTAGCCCTTATTCCACCGGGACACCCATTAGCCAAAGAAAAATCCGTTCCCATGGAAGCCTTTGCTGTAGAGTCCTACATCCAGACTTATCCGGGACAGGACGTGGATAATGCCCGCATTTTCTCCCGCTGCCACATTACTCCTAACACCCAGTTTTCCACTATGGACATTAATGCAACCTATTCTATGGTAGAAGCAGGGCTTGGCATTGGCATCAACAATCAGGTCAACAGTTCTCTCTGGCAGGACCGGGTCGTGCATCTTCCCTTAAAACCGGCCCAGACCATGAATATTGGGCTGGCCTATGGAAAGAATATTTCCCCGGCTTCGGAAGGCTTCCTTCACTTTATAGAAGATAAGCTGCCGGAATAAACATTCCTGCAGCAACCGGCCATTTTTACCCCCATATTGCAAAAAAACTCATTTCCAAGTACACTAAGTAACAGGGGAACACAAAACAAATATGTCATCATAAATAAAAAACTGGAGGGATTACAACATGATCATTGATAATGTAAAAGTTTATACACCCGATCAGAAATTTGTAGAGGGCGGTCTGGTACTGGATCAGGACCGGATCGAAGCTGTCTACACCAATGAAACCAAACCGGATTTTTCGGGAAAAGAGGTTCTCGATGGAGAAGGCGCCTATGCCATTCCAGGACTGATCGACCTGCATTTTCACGGATGCAAGGGGGATGATTTCTGTGACAATTCCATGGAAGCTATTGAACGGATCGCAGAATATGAAGCTTCTGTGGGAGTAACTGCTATTGCACCTGCTACCATGACACTTCCGGTAGAGGAACTGGTAGATGTTTTAAAAACTGCCGCACAGTACAAACGTGAAAAACATGACTATAAAAAGGCAGACCTGGTAGGCATCAACATGGAAGGCCCCTTTATCAGCCCTGTAAAAAAAGGCGCACAGGATGACCGGAATATCCTTCCCTGTGATACTGCACTTTGCGAACGCTTCTTAGAAGCTTCTGAAGATCTGGTAAAATTTGTGGGCATTGCACCGGAAGAAAGCGAAAACTCACTGGAATTTATCCGCCAGATGAAAGAGAAAGTAGATATCTCACTGGCTCATACCAACGCCGATTACGATACAGCCATGGCTGCATTTAGCGCAGGGGCAAACCACGCTGTCCACTTATACAACGGTATGCCGGAAATCCTGCACCGTGCTCCCGGCGTTGTAGGTGCTGTATTTGACAGCAAACATGTAATGACTGAGATCATCTGTGATGGCATCCATATCCACCCGGCTTCTGTACGCGCTACCTTCCAGATGATGGGCGCTGACCGCATGATCCTGATCAGTGACAGTATGAGAGCTACCGGTATGCCGGACGGCCAGTATACCTTAGGCGGTCTGGATGTAAAAGTAGTAGGAAAACTGGCAACTTTAGTTTCTGACGGAGCTATTGCCGGTTCTGCCACCAATCTGGCTGATTGTATGCGTACCGTTGTTCAGAAAATGGACCTGCCATTAGAAACAGCCGTTGCCTGCGCTACCATCAATCCAGCCAGAAGCTTAAAGATCGATAAAGACTACGGCTCCCTTGAAAAGGGTAAAAAAGCCAATGTAGTACTTCTTGGAAAAGATCTTGAATTAAAATGTGTGATCAAAGACGGAAAGAGGATCTGAAAAAATGACAACCATAAGACCTATGCAGCCTGCTGACAAGGAGGCTGTTCTTGCAATGATGGAAGTTTTCTACGCTTCCCCGGCTGTTTTAAGCAACGGCTCCGCTGCTATTTTTTCCAGTGATTTTGAAGCCTGCATAAACAATAATCCTTATCTGGAAGGCTATATGTTTGAGGAAAATGGCCAGATCCAGGGATATGCCATGGCTGCAAAAAGCTTTTCCACAGAATTCGGCCGTCCCTGTATCTGGGTGGAAGACCTTTATATCAAAGAGGATTTTCGTGGAACCGGCATTGGAAGCTTATTTTTGGAATTTATTGAAAAAAAGTATCCTGAAGCCGTCCTTCGCCTGGAAGTAGAAGAAGAAAACGGCAGAGCCGTTAAAGTCTATGAGAAAAATGGCTTTAACGTCCTGCCATATATGGAAATGAAAAAACTGTTATAACCAGCGGTCACCTAGAAGAATTTTACAATATCTTCTACATTCTTTCTTACCGGCATTTCAGGTTTAATTGCTCCGTATCCTACTGCGATCACGGAGACAACTTCCTGGGATGCCGGAATTTCTAAGTATTCACGAAGCTTTTCGCTGTTGCGAATTCCCATGATCAGAGTATCTAAGCCCATATCTTTTGCCTTTAACACCAGGTTTTCATTCTGCAGTCCCAGGTCATAGCAGCCCCAGCCTTCGCCAACTTCATTTTCAGCCACACCTTCTCTTGTAAAACCGGAACGTGTTTTTTCAAAAGCAGTGATGATCAGTGCAGGTGCATTTGCGCTGTTTTTCTGGTTAAATTCCGGAAGGCAGTCTTTTCTTACTTTTTCCAGCATTTCCGGTGACATTACAACATAATATCTGCCGGTCTGGGAATTTTTCCAGGACGGAGCCATCTGGGCAAAACGGATCAGTTCCTCGATCTGTGCCTTTTCTACTGTCTTTCCCTCTTCATAAGCTCTTAAGCTTCTGCGCGCCATAACGGTCTGATTAAATTCCATAGAAATTAGCCTCCTTGATAACTTTTTGCGTAACTATTCATTGCTTTCACAGTTACCTTTTTGCTTTCTAATCAGAAGTATAACATATCCGCAGCCACTTTGGAATATACATACACCAATCCCTTTTGTCTGGAGTTTTTCTATGGGTGCTTTTGTAAAAAAATGGTTCCATCTGGTTTTGATCTTTGTTTTTGCCTATCTGGCAGGAAGTCTGGCGGGGCAGGCTGCAAATCAGTTTTCTTCTGCTGAAGAGTCTACAAAAAATGCCGTTTATGAACCTTCCCAAAAGCCAGTGGCTTTAACTGAAAATGGTATCCCCATTTATTCTGCCTCTGCTGACGGCAACTGGGGCTTAAGCTTTCCCTCTCCCGGTCAGGCTCCCGTTGGAAATACAACAAATGACTACTTAAAGCAGTTTAATGCCTGCTATATGGGAGATCCTGGTGTAAAAGTAATCTATCTCACCTTTGATGCTGGTTATGAAAATGGGAATACCGCAAAGATATTAGATGCCTTAAAGAAACATGGCGTTCACGCTGCCTTTTTTGTAGTGGGAAATTATCTGGAAACCAGTCCGGAACTGGTAAAACGGATGGCAGAAGAAGGCCATATCGTTGGCAATCATACCTACCATCACCCGGATATGTCAAAGATCTCTGACAAACAGAGTTTTGAAAAAGAATTAAAGGATTTGGAAAACCTATATACACAGGTTACCGGGCAGACTATGAAGAAATACTACCGGCCGCCTCAGGGAAAATACAGCGAAAATAACTTAAAAATGGCCCAGGAGATGGGATACAAAACCTTTTTCTGGAGCCTTGCCTATGTGGACTGGTATCAGGATAAACAGCCCTCAAAAGAAGAGGCATTCAAAAAGTTATTAGGTCGTATCCATCCCGGAGCCATTGTACTGCTTCACAGCACCTCAGATACAAATGGTGCTATTTTGGATGAACTTCTTACTAAGTGGGAGGAAATGGGATATCATTTCGCCACTTTAGATGATATCTGATATTCCTGACTTTATGACTCTGGCACTGCAACTGCTGTAGCTCCGATCAACTCCAGCTTATCACTGTTGCTGCCTTCTCTTTTTACATGAGCCGTTTTAACAGCAGCACCGGATGTAGATGTAGCCGTAATCGTCCCCTGGGCGCCTGCCAGTTCTACCGTCTCATCCACAATACCAGATCCTGCCCCTGTAAAAGTAAGATTTCCGGTTTCCAGACGGACAGCGGAGGGGTGATCTGCATCCAGCTCTTCCCCGTTCCAGTCACTGCTGATTGCTTCCGCATCTGCTGACTCCAGTTCCAGACTTCCTTCTCCCCGGATGGTCAGTGTACCTGTGCCCTTTTTGATCACCGGTCCCTGGCTTTCCAGGTGGCTTATGGTATCTTTTTTAAGCTGAAGGATCAGATCTCCTTCTACTTCGATCACCGGTTCTGCTGTATCCAGACTTCCGGCTTCCAGTTCGTCCAAGGTCAGAATATACTGGCCTCTGCTGTTGCGCAGCGTCCAGCCTGCTTCCCTGGTGGTCTTTCCATTTTCAGGGATCAGCACCTTTTCGCCTTCGATCTTAACAGAAGTAAGAGGCACCTGATTTCTGGAGGTAGTCAGATTAAATTTGGATGCCACAAACATTCCAAATGTAGCTACTCCCGCGCAACAGGCTGCCACCAGACCGATAAACAGAACAGTACGGACCATTCTTCCAACAAATTCTTTAGGCAGCTGCTGCATGTTTTGCTTCCTCCAGTCTCTTGTTAAACTGTTCATAAAAATCCACGGAAGCATCAAATGGCTCCATGTAGAACTTTTTCAGAACATACAGGCACAAAGCCTTTGACTTATCCTGGCCTTCACTTCCAAGGCTTTTTATCTTCTGTCCCATTTCTTTTGCAAAATAATGCCAGTCAGAAACGAATTTTTCATATTTGCCAAAATCCGGGATATCGATCCATTTACGCACCTTTACCTTGGTCCTGTTTTCCTTCTTACATTCATGGGTCTGTAAAAAATACTGGAAAGAACCATTTTCATAAAGTCTCCCTAAAGGGAACAGACGGCAAAATCCCGGTCTAAATGGATGAACGGAGCATCTGCCTTCTTCATTTAAGAAAGAACAGGCTTCTTTTTCTCCTGCCATTTTCAGGTTTGGCAGGATCAGACCATCTGACATATTCAGTTCGATCCGGTCCTTTAACAGATCTTCAAAAGTCAGCCCTGTTCCTGTACTTAAACGGTAAATGTCATAGGGATCCAGTAAAATAGAGGATCCCATTCCCTGACAACAGGCAGAGCAGCCTTTACAATCTCCGCAGTCTGCTTTTACCATATCCGAGGAACTGTACAATCTTCCATCGGATATTTCTTTTAAATCTATTTCGCGTTCCATTATTTCTTTTGTTTCCTTTCACACGCCGAAATCTTTGACGATACCGGCAAGATTTCCGGCTACTGTAAGTGTTACGGGCTTACGGACCGATGGTTACCGGCACACCCACTGCACAATAACTCCACAGAATATCCATTACATCATTGGTCATGGCAATACAGCCTGCCGTTCCACGATCTCCCTGATTTCCATGGATCTCAATAGCTCCGCCTAAAGGAGTATCCCATGGTGGGGTCACGCCTGCTTTGTTTGCATCTACAATCGCCTGGTACTGTTCCTGGGTAATAAGACCGGTGGACAGACCTCTTTCTGCATCCTCAATATTTGGATAGGACAGTCCAAGTGCCAGATAATACTTGCTCTTGTCATTTCTGGTACATACATAGAAACTGCCGGAAGGGGTGATCTCATCCCCCTCCTGCACTTTATCACCGGTAGCTGACTGGCGTCCCAGTTTTGCATCCCAGACGCCAATGGCCTGTTTATTCTGCATCAGGGTCAGCTTGCTCTGACGTTTGCTGATATAAATGCTGATACCGGTAGCGGTCGGGGTGATGGATGCCGGATCTGGTTTTGCAGCAGAAGCCTCTGTATTCTGGGCAGTATCTGTCTGGGTGTTGCCTGCTGCACTCTGGGTCGTATCTGTATTGACTGAAGAGTTGACTGTTGCCTGAGAGGTATCTGCTGCATTCTGACCTGCATCTGTCACCTTGGTTGCCTGACCGCCTACAGACTCAACCGGGCTGTTTACAGCAACGATCTGCTCTGCAAGCGCACCGGAAGCGGTTGTCACAGCCAGTCCCATTGCCAGAAAACCTCCAAGCAGTAATCTTCTATATTTCATCTATTACATCTCCTTTGGGAAAACATATATATTTGCATTAAATTTTCTATCTGCTCCCCATTTTACCAGAACACAGCTTTTGGAGCAACCGCACTTTTTTTAAGATTTTCTGTCATTTTTCCAATATATGTCATCTATTTCTAACCATATTCCCTTACTCTCCTACCACCTGCACCTGGCTTCCAACGCCAGTACTGCTGCGCTTTTTGGTAACAATGATCTTACGTTCGATCCTGTCTTTCAGCTCTCCTACATGGGAGATAATACCTACCAGTCTCTGTCCCTGCGCCAAATCATTTAAGGAACGGATCGCCTGGTTTAAAGAGTCCTCATCTAAGGAACCAAAGCCCTCATCTACAAACATGGCATCCAGACGGATCCCCCCTGCTCCCGCCTGGATCTCATCAGAAAGCCCTAATGCAAGGGACAGGGATGCCTGGAAAGACTCACCGCCGGAAAGTGTTTTTACACTTCGCTCTGTTCCGTTGTAATGATCGATGACATTTAAGCCCAGACCTGCTTTTTCTTTCTTACTCTCCCCTTTTTCCTGGCGTTTTAACTCATACTGACCGCTGCTCATAGTCATAAGCCGCAGATTAGCCCTGCGCAGGATCCGGTCAAAATAAGCCATCTGTACATAGGTTTCCAGCTCGATCTTGCGCTTTCCGCTGAGAGTTCCCCCTGCTGTATCAGAAAGTGACCGCATCCACACATATTCCTGCTCTGCTGCTGCCATTTTTCCCTGATTTTTCTGAACATTGTTGTAAATACAACGATTATTTTCCAGATCTGCATATTGTCTGGAATATTTCTCATTCCATTCCTTCTTTTCTTCTGAAAGAACAGTTATCTTTTCCTGGATCTCCCCTTCGGAAGTTTCCTGCATGGACCCGATCTGGGACTTTAAAGTTTCTATGGCAGATCTCAGACTTTCAGACTGGGCATTTAAAACATTTAATGTTTCCACTGCCTGAGCCAGTGCTGCTTCCAGTTTCAGTTTATTCTGCATTTTTCCTTTCAGCCGGTCTTCTATTTCTTCTGCTGTAACAGAACCATAGATCTTATTTTCTTCTTCCAGCTGCTTCTTTAATTCTTCCAGCTGAGTTGCCAGCTTCTGGATCAGCAGGGCCTTTTCGGAAATATTTTCAGAAAGTTTTTTCTGTTGGTCTTCCATCGTTTCAGCCTGGGCCTGTAAACGGTTTAAGTATTCCGCCTTTTTTCCATTTTCTTCCAGATCAGCTTTTATCTGTTCTAAAACAGCGTTGTTTTGGGCTTTTAGCTCTGCGAAAAACATTTTTATCCTGGATACAACGTTTTCTATATCATTTGTGCTCTGTATCCCCGGTACCTGCTGCATTTCCTGTATCTTCGGCTCGTCCTGCAAATTTTTTATGCACTGTCTGATCAACAGATCCATCTGCCCTTCTGCCGCTGAATGGATATTTCGGGCCTGCAGCAGTTTATCCTGAAGAATCTTCTCATTGGTCTCCAATGCCTCTTTCGTTTCCTGGCATTTTTTAAGACTTTCCGCTGCCTTTTGGGCATCCTTTAATTTCTGATCACAGTTATTAATTGCTTCTGACAGACGCCGTTTCACCTCAGGTAGACTCTCTGCCCCTGCATCCCCAAAGATCTGCTCCGCCTTATTCCGGTACTGTTCCCACAGTTCTTCCGACTGTTCCTTAAACTGCCCCGCCAATGCACTTAGCTTCTGGACATTTTCTTCTTTCTGATCCAATACCTCTTTCTTCTCATCTAAAAATTCCTTATCCGGCACCTTATCTGTAAGTACTGCCGGTTTTGGATGATGATCGGAACCGCAGACCGGGCATCTCTCCCCCTCTTTTAAATGCTTTGCCAGAAGCCCTGCCTGGGCATCTAAAAATGTCTGTTCCAGATGACCATAAATTTCTCTTTCCCTGTTTCTTACAACAACGGCATTTTCATATTCTTTCTGGGTTTCTGCCAGCTTTTTCTGGACCAGTTCCAATTGACCTGCCTGAAGCAAAAACTCCTGTAACTGTTGTGACTTCATCTGTAAAAGAGGCTCATTTCCTGCTGCCTGCGCCAAAGCATTTTCCTGCTTTATCATTTCTTCCTTCTGCAGCTTCCAGTTATTTCCAGTCATTTCCAGTTTCAGCACATTTTCCTCTGCCGCCTTTTTCTCCTTTACAGCCTGATCCAGAGCTTTTTCATCCCCAGTCAGTTTCTCCCCTTTTCCCATGGCTTCCTTAAGCCTGTTTTGCAGCCGCTCTTTCTCTGCTTCTACACCTTTCAGACCTTCCTGGGCTTCTTTATTTTCAAGCAGTGCCTGTTCCAGAGAAACTTTCTCCTGTTTTAACTTCTCTTCCGTAAACTTCTCTTCTCCTATTGCCCTTTCTTTTCCTTTGGCTTCCTGTACTTTTCCCAGAAATGCCTCCAAGCCGGCTTTTTTCTCTCTCAGCTCTCTTATCTCTTCTGCCAGTACTTCACAGCCCTTTGCCTCTTCTTCTGCCGCCGTCTTTTGAGAAACAGCCTTTTCTACCTCAGGTTTTAGTTCTTCAAACAGCTTCTGCTTTGCCTCCAGATCTGTTTTCATCTTCTGTCTCTGCTTTGCTTCCCCAAGAACCTTATTTTCTTTCTGTATCTCTTCCTCGATCCCATGGATCTGATCTTTCAGACCTGCAAGTTTTTCCTCCTGCCGTCCTATAACCTCAGCCAGAAGTTCAATTCCCCGAATGGTCTTTCCCTCAAATTTCGCCTTTTTCAGCTCTTTCCATTCACTTTCTGCTTCCGGGTCATCACTGATGCTGACGCCATCCAGATACTGGCTGATGCTGCGGCGCATCTCATCATATTCTTTCCATTTTCCCTTCACTGCCTCCCGCAGCCTGTTCTCAATATCCTGATAGATCCCTGTATGGAAGATCTGGCGGAAGATCTCCCCTCTCTCTGCAGTTCCGGCTAAAAGCAGTTTCTGGAAATCTCCCTGGGCGATCATGGCGATCTGGGTAAACTGTCGGTAGTCCAGTCCCATTAACTCTGTAATGGCTTTTGTCACTTCTCTGGTCTTGGTCACAGGCTGCCGGCTGTCTGGAAAAACAAGTTCTGCCTCTGCTTTTTGCAGGGTAAATCCTGTTCCTCTGCCCTTTGGACGGAGATATTCCGGATTTCTGGTGACTTTATAATCTTTTCCCTGATAAATAAAGGTCAGCTCCACATAAGTAGGCACATCATCCGGTGCATACTTGCTGCGAAACATCCCCGTTTCCCTGACATTTCCGCTGGCTTCCCCATAAAGAGCAAAAGTAATGGCATCAAAAAGAGTGGTCTTTCCCGCACCTGTATCACCGGTGATCAGATAAAGCCCTTTTTCTCCCAGCTTTTCAAAATCGACCACTGTCTTTTCCCCATAAGGCCCAAAGGCGCTTATAACCAGTTTTTTCGGCTTCATTCTTTCACCTCCCGGATGATATTTCGCACAAACTCTTCCTGGATCTGGCTCATGGGCTGGTTGTTCTGCAGCTCATAAAACTCCATGAACAGCTCCATTTCTGACTTCTGTTCTACTGCCTGGGCTGTCGTAAGCTCCGGATTTTCCCTGGTCCTGCGGTTGTCATATTCCAGCTGCATAATATTGGGGTAAATGACCCGCAGCTTCTGCAGACCGTCTAAAATATCCTCTTCATCGGTCAGTGTCACATGAAGGTAATCCTCGCAGTTTCCATTTTCATAAAATGACTTTGCAGTCACTTCCATATAGCTGCCCCGGATCTTTCGCATATCCCGCAGGGGATGCAATGGAACAGCTGAGATCTCCACATTTCCTTTTTCTTTTAATTCCACCACAGTAATGGATTTTTCCTGACCCGCCTCTGAAAAGAATATTTAAGAGGTGTGCCACAGTATCGCACCTGGTCTCTTCCCACTGCCTGGGGACTGTGGATATGCCCCAGGGCCACATAATCAAACCCATCAAATACAGAAGCGTCCACATTGTCAAGGCCTCCTACGGACACTTCCTCTGACTCACAGCGCATGGCGCGGTGACAAACTGGTGGGCGATCAACACATTTCGCACATCTGTATCCACAGCCATATGGGAAACAGTCATTTTCACTGCACTCTGGTAATCACACACTGCCTCTGCTTCTTTTCAAATTCTCCCTCTTCAAAAGCATGACGGACTACAGCCGGTTTTACAAAGGAAGCAGATGGATGCACACTTTTCCATATGCATCGGTAAATTCCACCTTTTCTGTCTTTCCCTCATACACAGGCGCCACGTAAATACCGCTTTTCTTCATCAGCCGTCCGCCGTAGGAAACACGCTCCGGTGAATCATGGTTTCCGCTGATCATAAACACGATTAGTCCCATTTCATTTAAACTTGTAAGAAAATCATCAAATACCTGCACTGCCTCTGCCGCCGGAACCGGCTTATCATAAATATCACCTGCTAAAATGATCCCATCTGGCTGATGCTCCTTTGCAGCTTTAAGATCTGCATCAGGATATATTTCTGGTCCTCCAGCATGGAAAACTCATTGACCCGCTTTCCAATATGCAGGTCCGATAAATGAAACAACTTCATAGTAACCTCCCGACCATAATATGTTCTCTCGGAATCTTTCTGTGCCTGATTTTGTGAGAAGATTTTTGTCAGTTGTGCCCAATTTCTGAGGCGTACGCGGTGCGTACGTTGATGAAATTCGGGTGCGGCGGAAAATCAGCCACAAAGGCAGGTACAAGAAAGACTCCGAGAGGACATTAATAAATCCGTGAACGCGCCGCCGCATTCTCAATATGTATAGCAAAAGGTGCCGCAAAACATCTCCTCTTTGCGGCACCTCTCATTCCACCTAGTATCATTCCACTCAGTATCTATTTCCAGTTTATTATGTTTATTACTTACTGCTCTAACTGCTTCTTATAGATCTCAATTACTTTCTTCATCATTTCCGGACCTGGTGCGCCGATGGTCATACGCTTTTCAACGCAGGTCTTCATGCTGATGGCTTCGTATACATCTTCCTCAAATACAGGACTGATCTTCTTGTATTCCTCTAATGGAAGATCATCTAAAGCAATGCCCTTGTCGATGCAAAGCAGTACCAGCTGTCCTACGATACCATGGGCATCACGGAATGGTACGCCATGGTTTACCAGATAATCAGCTGCATCCGTTGCATTGGTAAAGCCATTCTTTGCGCTGGCTTCCATTACATCCTTGCGGAACTTCATGGAAGAGATCATACCGGTAAATAAGGACAGGCAGCCCTTCACTGTATCAATAGCGTCAAAGGTCAGTTCCTTATCTTCCTGCATATCCTTATCATATGCCAGAGGAAGTCCCTTCATGGTAGTAAGCATGGAAACCAGGGCGCCGTAAACGCGGCCGCTCTTTCCACGGATCAGCTCTGCAATATCCGGGTTCTTCTTCTGAGGCATAATACTGCTTCCGGTGCTGTAGGAGTCATCGATCTCTACAAAACGATATTCATTGGTGTTCCAGATAATGATCTCCTCGCTGAAACGGCTTAAATGCATGGCAATAGTAGATAATGCACTTAACAGCTCGATCAGATAGTCGCGGTCAGAAACGGAGTCCATGGAGTTTAAGGTAGGACCGTCAAAATCCAGAAGTTTTGCAGTGTATTCTCTGTCCAGCGGATAAGTAGTTCCAGCCAGAGCGCCGGAGCCTAACGGGCAGTAATTCATTCTCTTGCGGATGTCCTGTAAACGAGAACGGTCTCTGGAGAACATTTCAAAATATGCGCCCATGTGATGAGCCAGTGTTACAGGCTGTGCCTTCTGTAAATGGGTAAAACCAGGCATAAATGTCTCGGTGTTTGCTTCCATGATCACCAGAAGTTCTTTTAAAAGATCCTTTACAAGAACGTCCATCTCATCAATCTCGTCTCTTGTATACAGCTTCATATCCAGAGCTACCTGATCGTTACGGCTGCGTCCTGTATGCAGGCGCTTTCCTGCTTCGCCGATACGCTCTGTTAAGGTTCCTTCTACGAAAGAGTGGATATCTTCGTATTCGAGTCAGCCGGGATCACCAGCTTACCGCTGTCAAGATCTTCTCTAATGCCTTCCAGACCTGCCACAATGGCATCTCTGTCTGCTTCTGTAAGAATTCCCTGTTTCGCTAACATCTTTACATGTGCGATGCTGCCTCTGATGTCCTGACGATAAAATTTCTGATCAAATGAAAGTGATTCATTAAAATTCTGTACCAGCTGGTCTGTTTCTTTTGTGAAACGTCCGCCCCAAAGCTTCATAATTGATGTCTCCTTTTGTCCTTTAATTTATAATCTGCATGTCCTTTCGGAACATTTCTGCATGTATGATACCAGATTGCTACGTGCTTTGCACTCTCGCAATCTTTAAAACATTCGTAATCCGCTCATTTTTCTTTGAAAATGGCTACTTACTCATGTTTTACGTGCCCCAAGTTCCAAAATCCTCCTGCAAGCAAGCTTGCGTTGGATTTTAGACCTTTGACACTTGGTATCATTATACCTTATAAATTCACATTTTGCGGCTATTTTTTATATTTTTGTCTTTTTTCTTATTTTTATTATTTACAGTAGTAATGATCGCTGCTCCTGCAAACACTACAAGGCTCACACCTGTAATAATAGCACCTGTTTTAAACCTTCCGGCTCATAGGTAAAGGAAATTTCATGGTCTCCTTCTGCCAGGTCTGCTGCAATAAATGTATCAAAACAGGTCTTGTTTCCGTTTCCACACCATCCACAAAAGCTTCCAGCCCTTGTCATATGGAATACTTGTAAACATGGTCTTATATCCATCAGAATGAATGGTTCGGAAAGTTCTGTATCCGTCCATTTAGTCAGGTTGATGGGATTTTCATTCATTTTATCATAAAATTCTTTAAAGGCTTCCGGATCAAACCGCCATACTTCTCCCTGAAGGGAAGGATTTCCCTCATCCTCTGAGCGAAGTTCTACATCCGTTCCCTTTACAAGATATCCCAGTTCCAGGAAATAACCTCTGTCTACATTGTCAAAGGACCTGCTCTTTTCTCCCATGGTTGCTGTGACCTTTTCCACTTTCTTGTTGGTCACATACACATAATAATCACCGGAAGTTTCCACTGTAAAGGTAAGTTTCTTGCCTTCTGTAACACTTTCATTGGACACCAGCACATCTTTGGTCCCCAGCACATTGCAAAGGTCATTCTGTACTACCGCAGGATTGCCTGAGTCTAACAGCCAGTTATTCTCCACATCTGCGGGAAGCATAAATGCTACCGGCAGCGTATTCTGATTTTCATAAAGCCACATAGAGCCTTTTCTGCTGATCTGATCCTTTAAACCAGTTACCGGCTGCTGATCCGGATAAATGCCATATCGGATAGAAAACAGGCTGTCTACCAGGGGAGTACTTCCTTTAATACTGTAAGCATTGGTGGAACTTTCGCAGCCCAGCTTTCTCACAAAATCAGTTAAAGAAGCATTTGCTACCGATGAAAACAGGGACGCAGATGGAAAATTCATCCACGCACCATCATTTTTCGTCTTGCTGTCTCCCTTTTCCACTCTGTAGAAAGTATCACATTTAATGCTTTCCGCTAACCTTCTGGTATCCTGATTGTCCTTTACATACGCAGTCCTGCTGGTAGTTGGAAGGCTGCTGACACCAAGGTTTAACGCAGTTTCCACTGCTACTAAAAGCAGGGTCAGCATCATGATCACATCTTCATTCCAGTTTTTCCGCTTATACAGATAAATAAGCCCCATATACAGTGCCAGGAAAATGATGGCTGCATAAAACACAGAAAAATGAAATTGTGCAGAGTTATCCACAAGTTTCTCTGCCATGAGCACAAAGATAATGGCACCCCAGAACGCCCACACCACCTGTTTCCAGGAAGTTTCTTTCAATTCCAGGCAGACCTGATAACACATAGTCAGCACCAAGGCGATATAGATAAAGGACTGTCTGCATGGAAGGCTGTTTGGATAATGGAACCCATGCCAGATGAAATTTAACACATTGATGGAAAAGCTGGCATAAAACATTAACAGCAGGCCGCAGTAAACTGCCTTTTCCCGCACTGTGATCTTCTTTGCCCCCAGATAAAGAAGAAGGAACATAAGCACTGCCACACCGCAGTAAATATTGGGCCAGTGGTCCAGGCCGATCTCTGTTCCCACATTTCCAATGTGACGGGCGATCATATCAAAAATGGAGAAATAACAGCTGATGGTCTTTGGAAAATCAAAGTCGCCGGAAGCAGTCGCCTGCAAAGCATAGATCTCAGGCAAAAGCACAACGGCTGCCAGTCCTCCTGCAAGAAGAGAATAAAAGCCAAAGCGCACTCCTGTTGCCACCAGGTCTTTTATCTTCTTTGGCGGGTATAAGATCACCTGCACGATCACATACATGACCATGAAAATACAGATCATGATAGAGATATAGTAGTTGGACAGAATAGAAAGACCCAGAGTCACACAGTAAAACAGGCCCTTTTTCTCCTGCACCAGCTGCTCTAACCCATAAAGGATCAGCGGCAGCAGGAAAATGCAGTCCAGCCACATGATATTCCAGCTGTAAGCTGCCATATAACCGCTTAAAGCATAGAAAATGCCGAAAACACCGGCTACAAAATGCTTCTTCTCAAAATGATGATCCAGATACCAGGTAAACGTCACTCCGCAGAGACCTGTTTTTACCATAATAAGGATGGTCATAAATTCAATGATGAATTTCTTCGGACATAAGATGATCAGCCAGTTCACCGGACTTGCCAGATAATAAGCATAAAGAGCCGAGAAATTCACTCCCATACCAATATCCCAGCTGTATAGCAAGCTTCCTCCCTGTTTTAGCTTGTACTGAAACTCAGAAAAGAAGGGCGCGTACTGGTGATACATGTCCGTTCTTAAAAAGCACTCTTCACCAAAAGGGAAGATGCCTCTCTGGGCAAACAGGATGATCAGGACAGCTACCGGCACGAAAAAGGCTGCGATCAGGCCATCACTTGGACGCAGGAAATGGAAGTAACCATTTTCTATATCATCCTCCAGATCCAGTTCTTCTTCTGAAACTGCCGTCTGCTCCTTCGCTGCGCTTTCAGGGCTGTCTTCTTTTTCTTCTTTCTCTTCCTTCTCTGTTTCTATTTGCATTTCTTCCTGTAAGGGATCATTTTCCTGTAAATTTTCCTGCAAAGATACTGTTTCCTCCCTGCCTGTATTTTTCACCGGAACCGGTCTCTGGACTATTTCAAGGACCTCATCCAGTTCTTTTTCTACCTGTTCTATTTCTTCACGACTCACTGCATTCACCTTTCTTTATAGCCGCTTTTATATATTATTTCCAGTTATTTCTTTTTAAAGATCCAAAGTTTGCTGAATACATAATTTGCGACCATATTGATAACAGAAGCTGTCAATTTACAGAACATCTCATAAACAAACCCTCTGTCTCCCCCCAGTTTTACCATCACAACCATTAAGACCCAGGTAGCCACTCCCGAAATAGCCCTTGCCGCAAAAAAGGCACCGCCTTCTTTTAATAAGTACGCCGGCCCCATGTTAAAATTCCGGAATACGATGATCTTATTTACAATATAAGCAAATAAGACTGCTGCCACCCAGGAAAGAGCCTGGGACACCCCTACACCCATGGACATTTTCCGAAATGCTGTATAGGAAACAAAATCCACTGCTGTAGTCAGCACACCACATACCAGATAACTGATGGTTTCATAGTTTACGCATTTTTTCCATAATTTTCCAAACACGATTTTTCTCCTGTTTCTGATCTTACCATTTTTTCTCTGACCAGTTTTTTCTATTATATGGTAGCCGTTCTTAATTGTAAAGTTAATTAGCGTTTAATCTGTTCACCAAACTATAAATGTTTTGAAAAGAATGGTTATCTACGTTATAATGTTCACATAGAAAATAACCAGAATATCTGGAGGAATTATATGAATCTTTCCTATTTAAAGTATGCCGTAGAAGTAGAAAAAACCGGCTCTATTACAAAAGCAGCCCAGAACTATTATATGAACCAGCCCCATTTAAGCAAGATCATCCGTGAACTGGAGCGTGATCTTGGATGTCCCATCTTTGACCGTACCAGCAGGGAATGATCCCTACTGTCCGTGGAGAAGAATTCCTGCGCTACGCAAAGGGATCATGGAACAGGAAGCCCAGTTAGACAAGCTCTGCTCCAGAAATAAGGAATGTCCCCGTGAAATTCGTCTTTGCGGTCCCCGCGCTTCTTATATATCCAGCACTTTAAAGAATTTTTTAAAGAAGATGACCTTTTTACAACCAATGTGCGCTATAAAGAAACGAACTCCAAGGACGTGGTCCGTCTGGTCTCTTCAAAGAATTTGACTTAGGCATTGTCCGCTGTCAGGTACTTTACGAACCATTTTTCCTTAAAATGATACAGGATGAGCATTTGGACAGCAAGGTCTTATGGCAGTTCTCTCCCAAGGTACTTATGTCCCCTCGCATCCTCTTGCAGGAAAGGAGCCTTTAGACCACCTTGATTTTTCCCAGTCCGTAGAACTGCTTCAGGGAGATATCCAGTATCCTTCTTTTACCCCGGAAAATACTGACTGTGTCCTTCCGGACAGTGATCCCCGCCATACCATTTATATTTATGACCGGGGCAGCCAGTATGAATTTCTCCGCCATCTTCCAGGTGCCTATATGTGGACTTCTCCTGTTCCGTACAGCACCCTTACAGAAGCAAAACTGATCCAGAGAATGTACCCGCCCGGATAATGTATTCAAGGACCTTTTAGTCTGTCGCAGCAACTACCGCCTGTCCAAAGCAGAAACAGAACTGACCCAGTGGCTGGGCCGCACTATCAGCCAGCTGTCTGACTAACTGGCTGCTCTGTTTTGTAAGACCATTTTATCAGGTCTTAAAATATCGTCTTGAAAATAACAATATTCTCAGTAACAGAGCTGGCCATTTTTCGTTTATTTTTCTGTTACTGAGTATTTTTTTCTTTCTGCTTTATATTTTTATTCACATTTCACAATTTTCTTCTCATTAACCAGTGATATACTTACAGGAATACCATTATTCCATTTTTGCATCTAGTCAAGCTTTTATCAATGTGCTACTATATAGCTGTTAAAGAAATAACGAACAGATACATATAGTCAATCACACAACTATATTTTTAGGAGGTCATAATTATGAGATTCACATTACCAAGAGATTTATACCATGGAAAAGATGCACTGGAGTCCTTAAAGACACTGCCTGGCAAGAAAGCCATTGTTGTTGTAGGCGGCGGCTCCATGAAGCGTTTCGGTTTCCTGGATAAAGTAGAAGCTTACTTAAAAGAAGCAGGAATGGAAGTTCAGTTATTTGAAGGCGTTGAGCCAGATCCTTCTGTAGAGACCGTTATGAAGGGTGCAAAAGCTATGCAGGAATTCAAACCTGACTGGATCGTAGCTGTAGGTGGTGGTTCACCAATCGATGCTGCAAAGGCTATGTGGGTATTCTATGAGTATCCTGATACCAAGTTTGAAGACCTGATCACACCATTCAGCTTCCCAACACTGCGTACAAAAGCTAAATTCTGTGCTATCTCCTCTACCTCCGGTACAGCTACCGAAGTTACTGCATTCTCTGTAATCACAGATTATGCTAAGGGAATCAAATATCCTCTGGCTGACTTCAACATCACACCAGATGTTGCTATCGTTGACCCGGCTTTAGCAGCTACTATGCCTAAGAAGCTGACCGCACATACTGGTATGGATGCTATGACTCATGCGATCGAGGCTTATGTTTCCACACTGCATTGCGAATACACCGATCCATTAGCACTCCATGCAATCGAAATGATCAACGAATATCTGGTTGCTTCCTACAATGGCGATCTGGATGCCCGTGCTAAAATGCATGACGCACAGTGCTTAGCTGGTATGGCATTCTCTAACGCATTATTAGGTATCGTTCACTCTATGGCACACAAGACCGGTGCTGCTTACTCCGGCGGACATATCGTTCATGGATGTGCTAACGCAATGTACCTGCCAAAGGTTATTAAATACAACGCAAAAGAACCTGAAGCAGCTGCAAGATACGCTAAGATTGCTAAATTCATCAACCTGCCGGGAAATACTGATGAAGAACTGGTAGATGCTCTGATCGCAAGGATCCGCGAGATGAACAAGGATCTGGATATTCCTACCTGCATCAAGTACTATGAAGGCGGAATCATCGATGAGAAAGAATTCATGGAGAAACTGCCTAATGTTGCAGAACTGGCAGTAGGCGATGCCTGCACCGGCTCCAACCCAAGAAGCATCAACCCAGATCAGATGGCTAAGCTGCTTAAGTGCTGCTACTATGATGAGGAAGTTGATTTCTAATCCATAGAAATTCATAAAAGATCTGAAGATCCAGAATTAAATAAGGAACTTTTAAGGGCTGCGGAAAGTTGATCCGCAGCCCTTATTTGATCAAAGGATAGTCTTATGATTCTTTTAAAATAATATTCAACAAAACATTTAACCCCACACCACTTAATACAGCAATAAATACGGTGAAGTGCAAAGCATATTTAAAAGGGGAAAGTCCATCTGCCCACTCTTTATAGGTAGACGTACACTGGTAAGGAAGCATAACTGCTAAAGTAAGGGTAATTCCGGCTACCAGCGTATTTCTCAATGTTCTTGGAGATGATACAATGGAATCGATCCCAGAAAACATGATGGAAGCCGCTGAGATTAGAAAAACAGCTCCGATAACCGGTTTAGGGATACCTGCCAGAATATATGCCATTTTAGGACAGAAACCATAAAGTAGGAAGAGTCCCCTGCAAACTGGGTCACACGTCTGGAAGCTACACCGGTAGCTGCCACGATACCTATATTCTGTGTATAAGATGTACATGGCAGGCCTCCAAAAGAGCTGATCATACAGCCAAGGCCACTGCCATGATTCCCTTATCAATATGCACTCTGTACACCTCATCACAGGCTGCACAGGTTGCAGCATAATCTCCTACAGACTCAAAGATAGCTCCCATATATCCACTAAAACCACCGATAACAGCTGCCGCTATAATGGTGATCGCACCACTTGGCTGTCCTTCCATACCTGTAAATGGGAAAAGACGCGGATTCTCAGCCATGGGGCTGCGTGAACTGCTTCCCAGTCAAAATCCCCAGAAAAGATGATACCACTACTCCTACGATCACAACTGTAACAAGTATAAATCCCTGGGAAATGATTCCTTTTGTTTTAAATTTAAGTACAAGTGCCAGTAAAATGAAATCAGTGCCAGGATCAGATACAACGGTTCCTGTTTGGAAAATGTCCACTGGACTGCAATCCTTGCTGCTACAAAGCCAATTGCAGTTACTACAGAACCAACCACTACCGGTGGAAGAAATTTTCTTACTTTACTGACTGTTTTGGTCACTCCAAGTACTGTCTGGATCAGACCTCCGGATCAGACCTCCTATAAGGGATGCGCCCATACAGCAGGAAGGCCATAAACACCTGCTATATTACCCATGGAAGACATCAAAGCAGAAGATGAACCTTGCACAATAGGAAGCCTGTTTCCTACCGTTGTCTGAAGAAAAGTGCATATACCCATGCAGAAAAAGCAGGCACAAAGCAAAGTAGGTACAAAATCAGGTTGATCGATCCCGGCTAAAGAAGCAAAACCAGCTGCCCACATAAAGGTGTGAAATCCACTAATGTGATCTGAAGTGCAAAAGGATCGCTTTCCACAATGGTTTTGGAACATCTTCTATTCCGTATGCAATTTCAATGTTAGATTCTGGCTGTTCTTCAAAACCGGCTGGTCTGGATTATACATAAACATTCCTCCTGTTTTTATTTTAGGTCAATTCTATTTCTGTTCCAGTTTTCCTTCAATTCCATCTTCCGCTTTTTCAAGCAACGTGATCAGTGCTTTTCTTCCTTTGCCAGATTTTGCAAAAGCAACTGCTGCCTCTACCTTTCCCGTCTTTAGGATTTAGCACTTTATTTTTTGAGAGTTAATGAAATATATTTTATCCTCAAGTCAGCATATTTGCTGGCTTTTTCTTTGTTTTAAAACTTGACAAATTTTCTTTTTATACTTGCTTTTATGGTGCTATGGTGCTATACTATAAGAGGGTGACTTTTATGGCATATTTTCTTAAAAACTAACAACAAAAATTGTATCTGGGGCTGGCCGTCGCGCTAGCGACTTGGTACAATATGATGATATGGCATTTAATTATATCATCGCTGATGCGAAGGGAGATGGAAACAATGATGATCATGGATAGCAGCAAGCCGCTGTATCTGCAGGTGGAGGCAGATATTAAAACCGTATCCTGTCGAAGCTACATGCCGGAGATAAGCTTCCGACGGAGTAAGTGACCAGTGTGAGTAAAATCACGATTCGAAAGGCGATACAGAATTTATCCGATGAGGGATATGTCAATAAGGTCCAGGAAAGGGCACCTTCATCAATTTCAAGAAGGACAAGCTGTATCTGAATAAGACCAGCGGCTTCAAGGAAAGTCTGTCAAGCCTTGGACGCGTCCAGACACGATATCATCCAGGCATCGTTCCTGAACGCGGATGAGGATATCGCAGAGAAGCTGATGATTCCGATGGGGACGAAGGTCGTCTACATCGAGCGTCTGGTCTGGCAGGATAACGAACCGATCGCGATCGATAAGATCTACATCGAGGATGCCCGCTTCCCGGACTTCATCACGACACTTTCGAAAGATCGCTCGTTCTACCAGGTGATGGATGAGTGCTATCATATCCGGCCGAATCATTCCGTCCTCGAAATCGACGGAAAGGCTGCGCAGAGCCACAGCGCAGATACTCTGAAGTGCAACGTCGGCGACCCGCTGTTTTCGATTCATAAAATCAGCTATGATCAGGATGGTAAGCCGATCCACTACTCGCTGACGACGGTCCGCTGTGATCGCGTCACCTATGTCGTTTCCACAAACGACTCCACGGTCATGGACGAGATCAAGTCGAACTGAGCTTCGATCCACAACAGAAGGACGCTTCAGCCAGAACCAGCACAAACACAATCACAGATTTATCTCCATAGTTCAGAAGGGGCACCGACACATCTCGTGTGGTTGCCCCTTCGCTTCGTTTATTTATCGTTTATTTATCTTCTGTTTTCGTGCTATGAACGGCGTTACGCCATCTCACAAATCTTACTGCGCACGCTGAGCACCATAGATGGTGCGACACTCAGCTCATCGATGCCCATCTCGACGAAACGCTCCGTCAGGGTCGTGTCAGCACCGAGCTCACCGCAGATGCGGCCCACTTGCCCGCCTTATGCGCGCCATCGATGGTCATCTGAATCATCCGAAGAACCGCCTCATGATGTGGATTATAGAACTCGTCCAGCTTCTCATTCTGGCGATCGATCGCAAGTGTATACTGCGTGAGGTCGTTGGTGCCGATGCTGAAGAAATCGACGAGCTCTGCCAGCTCCTCACAGATCATCACTGCTGCCGGCGTCTCGATCATGATGCCCTGCTCCGGAATCGCATACGGGATTTGCTCCCGCTTGAGTTCTGCCGCCACCTCTGCGACGATCTCACGGATCCGAAGCACCTCATCTACGGAGATGATCATCGGATACATGATGGCGAGGTTTCCGTACTTCGCCGCACGAAGCAGTGCGCGGAGCTGTGTCTTAAACACATCCGGCTGTTTCAGACAGATACGGATCGCGCGATACCCCATCGCCGGGTTATCTTCCTTTCCGAGTCCGAGGTAATCGACGTTCTTATCCGCACCGATGTCGAGCGTTCGGATGATCACCTTCTTTCCGCCCATCGTCTGTAGCACCTGACGGTACGTGTTAAACTGCTCAGTCTCATCCGGCAGCGCGGTCTTTCCGAGATACAGGAACTCACTGCGGAACAGGCCGATGCCCTCCGCGTCATTTTCCTGTACATATGCGACATCTGAAACACTGCCGATGTTTGCATATACGTTTACCTTCCGGCCACTCTTCGTCACCGAAGGACGTCCCTTGTAGTTTGCAAGCAGCCGCTTCTGCTCTGCCGCCCTCGCCTGCATCTCGTGTGCAGCAGCGATGGTTGCCTCATCCGGATCCACGCAGAACACGGCATCCTTGCCATCGACGATGCCCATCGTACCGGAATGGAGACTGTCGAGCTCCACCGGCACACCGATCAGCGCCGGGATGTTCATCATACGCGCGAGGATCGCGGTATGGGAGTTCGTCGAGCCATGGACGGTGACGAACGCAAGGATCTTACGCTTATCCATCTGCACCGTTTCACTCGGTGTCAGGTCATCCGCCACGATGATGGACGGTTCCATATGCGCCCAGTCGAGCTCCTCCTCACCACTCAGATTCCGGATCAGACGATTCGAGATATCCTTCACATCCGCGGAACGTGCCTGCATGTACTCATCATCCATATTCGCGAAGATCTCGGCGAAGTTATCTCCGGTGACCGCCACCGCGTACTCAGCATTGAGCTCCTCCGTCTCGATCATCGAGTGGATCGCATCCTGGTAGTCCTCATCCTCGAGCATCATCTGATGCACCTCGAAGATCTGCGCGTTCACCTCGCCAACCTCCTGAAGCGCCTTCTCATAAAGCGCGCCGAGCTGGGCCTGCGCCTGTTTCTTCGCATCCTCGAGACGCTGGAGCTCTGCCGCTACATCCTCGACATGCTGACGCTTTACGATGCCATCACTCTTCTTCAGAACATTGATCGGACCGATCGCCGTTCCCTTATAAACGGACTTTCCGATGTATTTTTCCATTTCCTGTCCCTCAGATTCTATATCGATCGATGAATTACAGATTTTCCTGGAAGAACTTCTCGAGTGCCTCGAACGCAGCATCCTCATCCGGACCCTCGACCTGCACGGTCACCTCATCGCCCTGCTTGACGCCCATGCTCATGATGGCGATCAGCTTGCCGGCAGCTGCGGTCTTTCCTTCGCCGCGAGCGTCGTAGCGCTCTGGAACTTCTTCGCTTCCTTCACCAGCAGTCCGGCTGGTCTCGCATGCAGTCGAGTTCTTCCTTGATCACATATGTAAATTCTTTCATCTTTATCTATCCTTTCTTTTCACTGCGTGAGCTCATACGTAAGTCCCTCTGCAAATAAGCGGGATTCCTGCATACGTCACCATGTCATCTAAGTCATCATGTAAATAAGTTCTCATTATAAACAAAACTTCCCGCACGGTATAGTACTTTCCGGATCTCGAATTCACTATGCATGCAGGAAGTCTGGATATTTTTCAGGGGTATGCCACAGTGCCCTGTGGTATTTTAAAGAAGTGTATCGCTCTGTTTAGAGAATGCCCAGTGCACCCATGACCATGCCGAAGAGGACGATGCCGATCAGCAGGACGTTGGTATTGACCTTCTTCTGAACGAGATTGTAGATGCCCAGCGTAAATACGAACGGAAGCATCTTCGGGATGATGGAATCCAGCATATCCTGGATGACCAGATTCGTACCACCGGTGGAAGGTAAGCGGCGTGGTGACGGACACCATGCTGGCTACCATACCGCCGACGACGGCGAGACCGACGATGGATGCGAAGTGCATTACGCGATCCATAAGTCCTTCCTGGTACAGCTTCGCGAGGTATTTATTACCTGACCTGTAGCCGAAGAAGGTTGCATTGTAGGCAAACAGCAATGACGGAATCGCGAACAGCAGTACTGCGAGAATCGGTCCCAGGATGCTGCCCTGCTGTGCGAACGAAGGCCGATACCGAAGGTGATGATTCGGATGGTTCCTGGAAGAAGCTGTCACCGATGCCGGCGAACGGCCCCATCAGACTGGTCTTGATCATGGAGATCGACTCGGTCTGGAACTCACCCTCTTCTGAATTTGCGTTCTGCTCCTCCATGGAAGCGGCGAGGCCCATGATAAACGGTGTCAGCTGCGGTGTGCAGTTAAAGAACTCCATATGCCGCTGATACGCTTCCTTTTCTCTCCTCATCATCTGCATACAGCTTGTCAAGCACCGGTGCCATGCCATACATGAAGCCCATGTGCATCTGACGCTCATAGTTCCATGAGCACATAATCGCGAGGGAATGGGAAGACCTTACGTAAGTCTTTATCGCTTACCTTCTTTAATGCTTTCTGATTTTCCATTATGCATTTGCCCCTTTCCATACAGAACCTTATCCAGGATGAATGCCAGGATCGCGGCGAACATGGTCACACCGATCAGGCTGAGACCGGAATATGCGACGATCAGGAAGCCGAGAAGGAAGTACGGGAACATCTTCTTCGACAGCATTGAACTCAGCAGCATCGCAAATCCGAGGGCCGATAAGAGGTTACCAGCGACTGTGAGGCCGTTCGTGATGACCTGCGGAATCGCAGCTACCAGGTTCGTAACTAGATCCGTACCGAAGTAAACGGTCAGGAAGATCGGGATGAAGTAAACCAGCGCGTTGAAGCCGAAGGACCACCAGAGGTGGATATGAATCGCCTTCTTGAACTGTCCGTTCTCGATGGCCTTATCCGCTACATGAGAGAACTGCGCGATCACCATACGCATGATGACACTCAGGAACTCGCCAATGACGGCGACCGGAACGGCGATGGTCAGTGCCGCTTCCGTGGAGGCACCGGAAAGAATCGCAAACGCAGTGGCGATGATACTTCGAACTGCATGTTTGGTGGTCCGGCTGCTCCGATCGCTACAAATCCCATGGAAATAAGTTCCAGGGATGCACCTAAAATTACACCCTGTCTGACATCGCCTAATACGAGGCCTGCCAGTGTACTCAGGATCAGTGGTCTGCCGATGTTCTGACGTCCGATCAATCTGGAGTCGATGACACCGACGATACCAACTAAACCGAGTAAGATCGCTTTAATCAGCATACGACATCTCCTTTTTTAATTCTCAAATGATGCATGCTCGATCGGGGAGGATGGCACCATCTGAATATAGATCTTCTTTCCCATCGAAATCAGTTCCTGGGTGGCCTTCAGCTCTGCTTCATTTAAAGTACACGGCCTTACCGTACTCCTTCGAACCGGCCTTCTTCGCCACACCGCCATAATTGATTTCGGTCACCTCTGGAAGCTCCTTCGCAAGCTGAAGTGCTTCTGCGGTCCCTTTACGATGATCATGATATTCTTGCTGGCATTCTCATCCACCAGCTTCCGAAGCTGTGAAAACGGAATGATACTAAGCTCACAGTCCACCGGCTTCGCGATGCTGAGCGCCATCATGCTGATCGGATCATTCGGAACCTTATCATCGGCGACGATGATATAGTTGGTGCCTACCTGCTTGGTCCAGGAAAAAATCACCTGGCCATGTAAAAGACGATGATCTACACGAACTAACTTAATCATACATTTCCTCCATTTAAAAAGTTGTTGTACAGTACGATGCTCTGGGCTGCACTCTTACAGGTATCATCGAGGTCCAGCTCCTCCCATGTCGTACCGCTCTTCTTCATTGCCATGATTTCCAGTACCAGCGGGAGATTTACACCCGCGATCAGTTTTCTCGACGAGCTCATGAATGGTAAGGCGGTATTCGCCGGCGATCCTCCCGGAAGGTCCAGAAGGACGACCAGATTCCGATCCTTATATCTCTCCTCGATCGTCGCACGGATTGCTTCTGAAAAGTCATCCAGTGACTCTCCGTTTTCGAACGACAGCGTCCCGAAATCATCCTCGTCGATATCCAGGATCAGCTTCAATGCATCTGCATATCCCTTGCACAATCCTGCATGTGTAATCATCAGCACATCAAATGCATCTTTCATGTTTCGTACCATCCTTACTTAATTCTTCTATGATTGGAACAGCCTCTGATAAAGAGGCGATAATCTTTATGGCCTGTCGCTTCTGGACTTCCGTCGGCGGCATCAGATCCGGCACCATGATGACCGGGATCCTGGCATTCCAGGCTGCCTGGACGCCCACCTTCGAGTCTTCGAAAACCAGTGCATCCTCCGGTGCTGTATTCATCTTCGCAAGCACCTTCAGGTACGCTTCCGGCGAAGGCTTCCGCTCGACGACCTCATCACCACAGCAGATATAGTCAAAGTACTGTATGAGCTGTAAGCGAGTCAGGCGCTCCTCCGTCAGTGATCGACTGGTGGCGGTCGCTACCGCACACGGAAGTCCGGCCTTTTTGATGCAGTTCAGGAGTTCCACGGCACCCGGTTTTGCGGTGAGCTCACGCTCCAGACGCTCTACTCCATGCTGACGGGCGACTTTCATGAATTCCTCTGTGGAGCAGCGTCCACGGAACAACTCTTCCATGTAATCATACACCGGCTGTCCACTGCGACCAACCACATTCAGAAAGTCCTCTCTCTTCCAGTCGTCGATCCCGAAGTCTCTTGCCGTATCATACCATACATCCTGCCATACCCTCTCTGTATCGAGCAGCAGTCCATCTACATCAAAAATAACCAGTTTAAGCGACATATATTTTCCTCTTCGTACTGTATCTTAGTACTGCATCTGCCACATATAACGACGAACATCGAGTGAGTGACCACGCTCGAAGGCGATCGCCTCTACGAAGTGACGGATCACCACGCCGGTAAGGATGGCTGCAACATATGGCTTCGCCTCATCAGCTACCGTAGAAAGATCGAGATCCTTCTGATCGAGTACGAGCAGATCCTCTGTAAACTTCTTTGCGAAGTTCTCTACACGCTCATCGAGGTGTCTGGTGTGACCGATGGACTTTACAAGCATGAATGGAACATCATAATCGGTTACCTCGAACGGGCCATGGAAGTACTCACCGGAGTGGATGCATCCGGAGTTGATCCACTGCATCTCCATGAACCAGCACATCGCGGTGGAGTAAACCTCACCATAGTTGATGCCGCTGCCGATGGTGTAGATGGTCTTCTCACGCTTGTTGCGCTTCGCCCATGCCTTCGCCTGTGCATCGTACTGTGCCTTCGCCTGTGCAGAAAGATCGGTCAGCTTCTCGAGCTCCTTCAGGCATACATCCCACTTCGCATCTGGAGCGAGTACGGAAAGAAGGCTGAAAAGTAAGCCGTAAAGGATACCCTTATTCTTATCAGAATCGCTTACTTCCTTACCCCAGTCATAGTGAACAGGATACTCTGCTGCCTCCCAGAGTGGAGAACCCTCGAGGTTGGATAAGCAGATCGTAAGGGCGCCCTTGGAACGTGCAAGCTTCGTTGCCTCTACGGTCTCCGGTGTGTTTCCGGAATGTGAGCAGGAAATCACGACGGAGTTCTCATTGAGACGCTTCGGCGTATCATATACGAACTCGTTCGCGGTGTATACGTGGGAAGGGATCGAACTCTCCTTATCGAACATATACTGTCCAGCCATAAGCACTGCCTGGGATCCGCCACAAGCGACGAAATAAACCTCATTGACCTCCTTTCTGGCTTTCACTGCCTCAACTGCGGCCTTAATCTGTGATGCATGTAAGTCTCTCATAATTCCTCCTTAAAAATGATAATTGATTATATATCATTATATGATTTTATAAGTCTTATTATATACATGTAGCACAAATTTGCAAGTACTTTTTTCTTTTTTGTCGGGAGTTTTACACTTCTTTTTTTAGTGTTTTAATACAAATCCTTTATTTAAGCCATTTACGGCTTATTTTTTTGTCAAATTTTATGATTTTTATAGTGCCCGTCTTTAGGATTTAGCACTTTATTTTTTGAGAGTTAATGAAATATATTTTATCCTCAAGTCAGCATATTTGCTGGCTTTTTTCTTTGTTTTAAAAACTTGACAAATTTTCTTTTTTATACTTGCTTTTATGGTGCTATGGTGCTATACTATAAAAGGGTGACTTTTATGGCATATTTTCTTAAAAAAACTAACAACAAAAAAGGTACTTATCTTCAGATTTATTCAAGCTTTTACGATCCTGAACGCAGGCATACTGCCCACAAGGCTTATAAACCTATTGGTTATGTTCATGAGCTTCAGGCAAAGGGCATTGACGATCCTATCTCCTTCTACAAAGAAGAAGTTATCAGACTGAACCAGGAAGCAAATGCTGCAAAAGCCGCAAAAAAAGCGAAGCAGATTTCAGATGATTCGCCGGAAAAACTCATTGGCTATTTCCCGATGAAAAACATTAACGACAAGCTTTCTGTCAAAAAGTATATTGATCTCATGCAGACCGCTACTGACTTCCGCTTTAATGTTTTTGACATGATCTCTGCCCTTGTTTACGCAAGACTTGTCCAGCCATGTTCAAAATCAAAGACTTATGACGAAGTGATTCCAAAGCTTTTTGAATCCTACGATTTTTCTTTAAACCAGCTCTATGACGGGCTGGAGTATATCGGTTGCGAATACGAAAAGATCATTGAAATCTACAATCATCAGATCCAACAGATGTATCAGTTTGATACCTCTCATACTTACTTTGACTGCACTAACTTTTACTTTGAGATCGACAGGGAAGATGATTTCCGGAAAAAAGGACCTTCCAAGGAAAACAGAAAAGAACCGATTGTTGGTCTGGGACTCCTGCTTGATGCAAATCAGATTCCCATCGGCATGAAGCTGTTTCCGGGCAATCAGAGTGAAAAGCCGGTGATCAGAAATATCATTGATGATTTGAAAAAGAGAAACTCTGTGTCCGGCAGAACCATACAGATCGCCGACAAAGGGTTGAATTGTGCTGAAAATATCTTCCATGCGCTCAAAAATGGGGATGGATATATTTTCTCTAAGTCCGTAAAGATGCTTCCGGAAACGGAAAAGACCTGGGTACTGCTCCCTAATAATTACAGGGATGTAAAAAATGCTGCCGGGGAGACTTTGTATCGCATTAAGGAATGTGTAGATGAATTTGAATATAAATTTACCGAGTCTGAAACAGGCTCTTTAAAAAAGTTCCGGATCACAGAAAAAAGGATTGTTACTTTCAATCCAAAACTTGCCAAAAAACAGATCTACGAAATTAATAAAGAAGTTGAAAAAGCAAGGCTTCTGAAAGCTTCGCAGGCTAAAAAATCCGAGTATGGTGATTCTGCAAAATATGTCATTTTTACTGCTGCAGATAAAAAGGGCAACGACACAGATGGTAAAGTAAAAGTCACCATGAATGAGGAACTCATTCAAAAATCCCTGGAGCTTGCCGGATACAACATGCTGGTCACTTCCGAGATTTCCATGAAAGATAAGGATGTCTACAATGCATACCACAATCTCTGGAGAATAGAAGAATCCTTCCGGATCATGAAGTCACAGCTGGATGCCAGACCGGTATACTTGCAAAAACAGGATACCATTGTTGGACATTTTTTAATCTGCTATCTGGCCGTATTACTGACAAGATTACTGCAGTTCAAGATATTAAAAAATGGTTATAGTTCCGAAGAGCTGTTTGAATTCGTACGTGACTTCAGAGTTGCCAAAATATCAGACAGAAAATATATAAATCTATCGCATGGTACATCATTTATCAGGGAATTGTCAGAGCTGTGCAGCTTACCACTGACATCGTATTTTTTGAACGAAGGAGACATCAAAAAAATGCTAAGCCACAGGTTTTAATCCTTGGCTTAGCACCATGTTTTATACTTCAACTCCGAAAGTCAGGTGCTATATTACCCATGGAAGACATCAAAGCAGAAGATGAACCTTGCACAATAGGAAGCCTGTTTCCTACCGTTGTCTGAAGAAAAGTGCATATACCCATGCAGAAAAAGCAGGCACAAAGCAAAGTAGGTACAAAATCAGGTTGATCGATCCCGGCTAAAGAAGCAAAACCAGCTGCCCACATAAAAGGTGTGAAATCCACTAATGTGATCTGAAGTGCAAAAAGGATCGCTTTCCACAATGGTTTTGGAACATCTTCTATTCCGTATGCAATTTCAATGTTAGATTCTGGCTGTTCTTCAAAAACCGGCTGGTCTGGATTATACATAAACATTCCTCCTGTTTTTATTTTAGGTCAATTCTATTTCTGTTCCAGTTTTTCCTTCAATTCCATCTTCCGCTTTTTCAAGCAACGTGATCAGTGCTTTTCTTCCTTTGCCAGATTTTGCAAAAGCAACTGCTGCCTCTACCTTTGGAAGCATGGAACCTGGAGCAAACTGTCCTTCTTCTATATAAAATTCCGCTTCTTTCACACTCATATGATCCAACCACTTTTCTCTTGGTGTACCATAGCCGATCGCCACTTTTTCTACTGCTGTAAGAATGATCAGATAATCTGCCTCCAGCTCTTCTGCCAGTTTTTCAGATGCAAAATCTTTATCTATGATCGCTTCCGTGCCAATATAGTCTCCGTTTTCGTTCTTTACTACAGGAACACCGCCGCCTCCGCAAGCGATCACGATCTGGCCTTCTTCCACCATTCCACGGATAGACTCCATTTCAAGGATAGCCACAGGCTTTGGTGAAGGAACTACGCGGCGGATTCCTCTGCCAGCGTCCTGTGCAAACACAAAACCTCTTTCTTTTCTCAGAATCTCTGCTTCCGCCTCTGTTACATAGGCTCCGATGGGTTTAGAAGGCTTTTTATATGCCTCATCTTCCGGATCCACCTGAACCTGGGTAAGAATGGTAGTAATAGGTTTACGGATCCCGGATCTTTCCAGTTCATTTCTTAAAGCTCTCTGAAGATCCAGTCCAATATATCCCTGACTCATTGCTGTACACACAGATAAGGGGCAAAGTTCATAATGTTCGGGATCCTGCTTATGCAAAGCTGTCATAGACTTCTGGATCATACCCACCTGAGGTCCATTTCCATGTGAAATAACAACCTGATGACCTGCAAGGATCAGGCCTGCGATCGCCTTTGCAGTTCCTTTTACAACTTCTGCCTGCTCTGAGATCGTTTTTCCAAGAGCGTTTCCGCCCAGTGCAATTACAATTCGTTTTCCCATAATTATTTTCTCCTCTATTTGTATGGTAGTGTCAAAACTACCTCTTTTAATTCATTATAAAACAGCAGACCGGCTGATATGATCACCAAAAGGGCGATCAGACAGATCACACAATATCCCATTACATCTCTTACCTTTAACTTCGCTACTTCCAGCACCGGAATCAGCCAGAACGGCTGCAACAGGTTGCAGCAGGAATTTCCCAGGAAAGAGCCATTGCCGCTTTTCCTTCCGACACTGCAGGCATAAAACTCTGCACTGCCTGCATTACAATGGGACCCTGGACCGCCCACTGTGCCCCGCCGCTTGGCACAAACAGCTTTACGATCACTGCACTGAGGCAGGTAAACAGTGGAAATGTCTGTGCATTGGAAATATGTACAAAAATCCAGCGATCACCTGTGCAATAGAAACACCTGTAGAACCACCGTTATAACTGATCAGTCCTGCAATACCCGCATAAAAGGGCATCTGCAGAACCACTCTACTGCTCCGCCAAGAGATTTTTCACTGCTTCTACTGTACGTACAGGTGTTTTATACATCGCAATGGAGGCAAACAAGAAGATCATATTAACCTGATTAATAGAAAGTGAAAAGACTGCTTTTTAATATAAAGAGAGTCTACAAAACTCCAGATCACACAGAAAAATCCAATACATGTAATGGCTCCGTTTAAAAGTACGGATGTTTCCAGCTTTTCTGCAGGAGTCATTTCACTGGGGATTTATAAACTTTGCTGCAGATACTTCATTAAATATAGACGGATCCACTGTTTTCGTCTTTTCAGGAGATGGATGCATGGCAGTGATCAGCAGGCATAGAACAATGGCACCAACCACATAGATAAACAGATTATAAGGTGCAAATACCGTTTCCCTGAAAGGAATACCTGTTGTACCCATACGCCTTCAAAATTCCAGCCACCGGCTACATTTAAGGCGATGGTGCCGGATATTCCCACCAGGCAGAACGCATTTCCTACATAGGCAGCTGCCAAGCAATGGATAATGGATCCCTTTTACCTTTTGCCACTTCCTGGGCCAGCACTGCACATACGATCAATGCTGCGCCCCACTGAAGAAAATATGCCACCATACCTACTGCTGATACCAGGATAAGAGCCTGCTTTGGTGTTTTAGGTACAGATGCGATCTTTACAATGATCTTATGCACTGGCTCTGTATTGGCAAACATGGTTCCTGTCACTACGATCAGCACCATCTGCATTCCAAATCCTAAAAGATTCCAGAAACCACCATACCAGCCTTTATATACAAGATCTATCAGACGGTCGAGCACTGTGATCCCTTCTGCAGGAGCAATACCGGTAACAGGAATGGCTGCTATGAACAGTATTACCGTTAAAAGCAGGACCAGAATGTATGCATCCGGTAAAAGCGGCTGATCAGAGCTACACTTCCATCTACCAGTGTATCAAACAACTTTTTCAATTTTTCACCTCAAAACTTTTCTTCCACTGCTTTATAAGCAGAGCTGCCACCAATATGGGGCAGCTCTTTGGATTTAATTCATAATACTCCAATCAGCGGAGCATTTACGATGGTTGCAAGAACTGTATTAAAACCTACCATATCAAAAGCAAAACGGCGGAATAATACAAGCATAAGGATCACTGCAATACAAAGAGCTGTAAAATCAAATATCCATTTAACCTTTGTTGTATCTTTATGAAATGTATCTGAAATATCTTTTACAAACATTTCATAGGCTTCCTGTGGGAGATAGGTCCTCAGGAAAAATGCGATCGCCAGCGAAGTGATCACTGTTCCTAAAACGCAGGACATTCCCCTCTGCCAGAACACTGTATACTGTTCTGCTCCCAAAACATCATACCAGAGATCCAGGATATTTCCGTAAAGAAACGCTGTAACAAATGATAACAGATATTTCCATTTAAACCGTCTTACTGCAATTCCTAATACGATCAGTAGCAGTCCCTGGAATATGTACTCAGATTTTCCAAATGTAAACCACGGCAGTGTTTCTGAAATCTAAGATACAGTACATACGCAGGAGCAACTACCATTGATACACCAAAACCGCTTTTGCTGACAGGCAGACACCTAAAGGGCACAGGATCATTCCCATTACATAAGCAAGTTCCGCAAAATTTCCTTTTTATTGTTCATCTACATCCCCTTTCCGTGGAATCTACTTTGCAGTAATATCCACACCACTCTTAATTACATAAGCAGGGGCTGTATGATGCCAAATGGCATGATATACATCTTCATCCTCCAGGACTACCAGATCGGCATTTCCGCCAACTTTCAGCTCATGATCCTTGATGCCAAGAACTTTTGCTGCAGTAGTAGTTATCATGTCATAAAGCAGTTCCATGTCATCGAAGCTGACCATATGGAGCAGATGGCTGGCAAGAAAGGCCACCTGAAGCATATTGCACTCGCCATATGGGTAATATGCATCTGCAATATCATCCTGTCCCAATGCAACTGGAACACCTGCTTTTAACAGATCTTTTACTCTTGCATGGAGAGGGCCTGTATGAGGATCTGATACAACACCGATCTGTGCTTTCTTTAAAGAGAAACCAGCTTTCTGAAGTAATTTTCAGGATACAGTTCCATTGCACGGCAATGCTGTGCCGTAGCTCTTCCCTGCCATCCCATTTCAATCACTTTCTTGCATAACATTTCAAGAGTTCTCTTCTGCATCACCTACATCATCTAACAGCATAGAAATGTCTTTATTGTATTCTTTTGCGTAATCACACATGGAATTTACATGATCCAGCTCTTCTTCCTCTGTAAATTCAATCCACGGGATACCGCCTACTACATCTGCACCAAGATCTAAAGCTTCCTTGATCAGTTCTTTTGCACCTGGTTCTCTTGCAACACCGTCCTGTGGGAATGCAACTACCTGAATATCCAGGCGATCCTTATATTCCTCTCTTCCCCTGATAACACCTTTCACGCCTTCCAGTCTTGCTTTGCTGTCTACATCAGCAAATGCACGGATATGAGTGTTACCATATTTAACAGCCAGATCACAAGCCTTGCGCACATTTTCAATGATCCATTTTTCATCATAGCATGCCTTAAAATCAGCGGCTCTTTCAATAGAGGTCATTGCTCCGCCCATGTTATTATCATTGTATTCCTTTAAAGCGTCCTGACCTGCCATTTCCAATGTATATACCTTGCACAGATGAAGATGGCCGTTTACAAAGGATTCTGTTACCAGCTTGCCTTTTGCATCAATGATCTGTTTTGCTTCACCTTCTACAGATGACGCAATGGCTGTGATCTTTCCGTTTTCAATTCCGATCTCCACCAGTTCTTTTCCTGTTTTTCTTGTTTTCGCATTTGTAATCTTAATATCCAGCATATGTAACCCTCCTGATTATTCTAATGTTCTCTCAATCTTTTTAGTTAATATCTTCTTTTAAACTGTCGATCCGTGCAGATGCCCTTGTAAGCAGGTCTTTGCCTACCTGGTTTACATAATCTCGCTTTTCTTCTTCATTTACTTTCGTAAGTTTTCCGGATGATACAACTAATTCCCCATTTACTACTACATCTTTTACAAGACGTGGATCTCCACTTTCTACAATACATGCCACCGGATCATAGCAGCCGCCTGCATAGGTAAGCTGGTTCCAATCCATAACTGTAAAATCAGCAGCCATTCCTGGTGCAAGATAACCAATATCATCTCTTCCAAGAACTTTTGCGCCTCCGGCTGTTACCATATACAGATAATCATCTGGTGTTGCCGCCTGATCTCCCCAGGTCAGACGATTTAGCAGATATGCACATCGGTTTCTTCTAACATATTGGAAGAATTGCTGCTTGCAGCTCCGTCCACTCAGTCCGATCCTTGTAAGACCATGTTTTAAATAAGAAGGTACCGGGCATGCACCTGAGCTTAAAAGCATATTGGAGATCGGGCAGTGTGCTACGCCTGTTTCTGTTTCAGCCATCTGTTCAATCTCTTCTTCATTTAAGTGGATACAATGTGCAAAATAGAATCTCTTTCCAAGAAGTCTGTGTCTCTTAAACCATTCAAAGGACGGCAGCCCCATGTCTTAAGTGTATATTCTACTTCATGCTGACTTTCTGCAAGATGACCATGGACCATAATGTCATATTCTTCTGCAAGATCTACAACAGCCTCTATGATATCTTCTGTCTCATACTGTGCGATACTTGGCGCAATTCCCACCTGACACATAGAAAAGCGGGAACGGTCATGATACTTTTTCACCAGCCTGATGGTATCTTCTGTGACACTTTCCTTGGTATCTACCACTTCCGGCGGTACAATATCGCTTGGTACAGAGTGGAATCCTCTGGTAGGATGGAAACGGATGCCGATCTCTGCAGCTGCCTGGATCTCTGCATCAACCAGATACTTTACTCCCACAGGATGTGGATACCACAGGTCATTGGAGGTGGTACAGCCTGTTTTCAGCATATCGCCCAGTCCGGAATAAACACCTGCACGGGCTACATCTGTATTCAGATCTTTGTAGATCTCATACATAACAGTAAGCCATGGTTCCAGTTTCAGACCTCTTGTTGCCTGTATATTGCGGATCAGTGACTGCCAGGTATGATGATGGATATTTACAAATCCAGGAAGGATCACAGTTCCCTTAGCATCTATGGTTTTATCAATCTGTAATTTACCTGCATATTTTTTCTCCAGATCATTTCCTACGTCCAGGATCTCTTTTCCGGAGATCAGCAGATCTCCATGACGGAATTTTTCCCGTTTTTCATTTACAGTAAGGATCCAGTCGGCATTCTTATAAAGTGTTATCCCCATATAGCTTCTCCTTTTCTTCAGAGGGCTTTAAACTTCAAAGCCCTCTGCCTGCTGCCTGATTTACTTTTTATACATCCTCAAAACCATCAAATGCCACAATACGGCTGATACAGCTTTCACCGTCCTGGAACTTCCATGGGAAGCAGCCAATTACAACTCGCTTGTTAGACAGCTTATCAATCTCACCGCCCATACATTCTGCATGGATAGCCTCATAAGGCTGGCCAAACAGCTCTAAATGCATTGCCTGATAATGCTCTGGCCATGGATAGACCTCATTTAAGGACTTTCCATACTTCTCACGGAAGATAGCATCGCACTTCTCAGCTTCCATTGGCTCCCAGTCACGAATCTTTGTATTCATTGGATGGTCAGCAGAACCGCAGTCTACACCCAGCCATTTGATCTTCTTTTCACGTACCCACTTGATAAAATCAAGAGATGGTCCCGGATGACGCAGCATGTAGCGGCGCTCATCTGCTGTCGGCTGGTCAAATCCATACTTATGATAACCTGTATTGATGATCAGGATATCTCCTTCACGTACTTCTACTCTCTTTTCAATGTCTTCTGGTGTATAAATACCAAAATCTTCTGCCATATCAGAAAGGTCTACTACTACGCCAGGAGCACAAAGCTTGGTAAGCTCTAAGGCTGCAATATCTCTTCCGGCTGTATCAAAGTGGCGTGGACCATCCAGATGGGTTCCCACATGGTTGGAATGTGTTACCAGCTGTCCGTTAGCACCATTTGGAGCCAGACGCTTAAAATATTTTACCTGCAGTGGTTCATAAGTTGGCCACGGTGGTGTGCTGATTCCGATCGGGATACTTAAATCGTACATTTTGATGTCAGACCATTTACTCATAATTATAAATCCTCGTATAATAAGTGTATAGCCAGTAGAAATGATGGTTATGCACTTATCCTTTCTATAAATTTATAGATGATCTGAGACACCTGGGATAAACCCTTTCCATCTCATCTACATTGGTTATTAGTTTCATAGGTTATTCTGTGGTATGATATCAGCAGAGTCTGATGTCTAGAGGCACTGCTTTTAATCCTTTCAGCCCGGTCTCCGGTGCCTGCTTATGGAGCTTGCAGCCTGAATCATATGTCACATTCCGCTTACACAGATGTTTCATCCCCTGGCGTACAGCACCAGCAAAAGAGCTGCCAGGGTGCATGCTTATTACGCGAGGTTTCGGTCAGCATATGATTCCCAGGATAAACCTTTTTCTTCAGGTTCCAAGAATACTTAATCGGAAAGGCGGGTGGTATCATGTTAAAGATTAACCCATTATCTACGTTTTACGTCGGTATTGACGTCAGTTCAAAATCCAACTATGTTTGTGCTTTGGATTTTTATAAAATAAATACATAAACTCTTCTTTTGCTAACAATCAGCCTGGTGCTGAAGAACTAGCCAAGAAGATTCTTGAATGTTTGAAAGAACACCCTGATCTTAATACGATTGTTGCTGCTCTGGAGTCTACCTCTGTTTACAGCATTCACATTGCAAATTTTCTCTTCCTGCGAGGAACTGATGCATTTCAAACCTTATGTTTTTGTGCTCAATCCCAAATGCACAGCTAATTACAAAAAGTCTTATATCGGATTAGGTAAGTCTGATCCTATTGATGCCTTTGTTATTGCCGATTATGCACGTGCAGGAAATATCGAAACTGAGCCATGGCGTGGAAGCCAGTTCTTGGCTCTTAAACGCCTCACAAGGCATCGTCTGCATCTTGTTGAATGCATGGCCAGAGAAAACCTACCTGGTTTCTAATCTGTATCTGAAGTTCAGTGAACTACAGATGTTAGAAGGTGATGACCAGCCTTTCTGCGATATTTATGGAGCAACCTCTTCCAGTGTATTGACAGAATACTTATCTCCTGAGGAGATTATTGATTCATCTGAGGAAGATCTCATAAGTTTTCTCGCACAGAAAAGTCGCAATCGTATCAAAGACATTAGCAAGACCGCAGAATTACTCAGGAAAGCGGCCAGAGATTCTTATCGCTTAGATAAAGCTCTTTATGAACCATTAAATGTATCTATTGCCAGCTCTTTCAACTGTATTGAAACTTTCAAGAAAGAAATCAAGCTTATAGATATTGCCATCGAAGAGAAATCAGAGGATTAAATCCTAATGCTTTTATTATTCTTCAATCCATAGATGGCATTGGTCCTGTCTTTGCAGGTGGCATTGTAGCTGAAATAGGCGACATCTCTGCTTTTCATTCCTCTGATGCTCTTGCTAAATATGCCGGACTCATGTGGAAGTCAAACCAATCAGGTGATTTCGATGGAGAAGATACTCCAATGAGTAAAGCCGGAAATCGTTATCTCAGATACTATCTTGGCGAAGCCGCCAACAGTATGAGAAAACATAATGTTGAGTACGGAGCGTACTATCGAAAGAAGTACAACGAAGTTCCGAAGCATCAACACAAAAGAGCACTCGCGCTGACTTCACGTAAATTCGTTCGTTTGGTTTATGGATTGCTGGCCAGAAACCAACTGTACTCCGGCGTATCGCTGGATACATCAAATGAATAACTGGTTTTAGCCTGTGTTTTTGCATAGGTCTATTAAAGTTACCCTTTTTCTGAAAAACATATCGAAATCTTTTCAAAAATCATCTTGACATATCACCAGATTGCTCCTTGATTATATATAAATATTTTTATTTAATTGTTGATTTTTACTGTTCCCATGCTTTCGCACAAGCTTCAATTGCCTTAGTAAAGCAGCCTTCCGGCGGATTTACAAGACCGGCTCCGATCTGTCCTACACCATAATCCTTGTGAGCGATACCTGTGTTGATGATAGGACGGATACCTGTTTCCAGAACCTTTACAATATCGATTCCTGTTGCACTTCCCCTGAAATCCAGTACCGGGATCTTATAAGCATTTCCTTCTCCCTCTGTGATCTCATACATCTGGGATGAATAATTAATAGCATCCTGTACCTGGCCGCCGACGAACTGTACAATGGCCGGTGATGCTGCCATACAGAAACCGCCGATACCCGTTGTTTCCGTAATACAGCTGTCGCCGATATCCGGGTTTGCATCTGCCTCAGAATATCCTGGGAAATATAAGCCCCGGATATACTCAGAAGGAGCGGTAAACCACTGATCTGCTCCCAGTCCTGAAATACGGATACCAAATTCAACACCATTTCTACACATAGTTGAAACAATGGTGCTGTACGGGATACCCAGTGTAGGATCCATAGTTGCCTTACAGGACGGCATGGACAGATTCAGGAATGCATGGTCATTTCCATTGATAAATCCAATGGCTTCCTGCTGCTGTTCCAGTGAAAAATGGGTCTTGTACACATCAGCAAGGATCTCACGGATAAATAAAGAGGTTCCTGCTTTGTTACGGTTATGTCCCTCATCTCCCATCTGAAGAGCCTGTGCGATCATAACCTTCATATCGATCTCTCCATGGATCTCAATGCTTCTTTCAGAACCGGATAATAAACCTTTTCCATTTTTCTTAAACGGTCAAATACTTCCTCATCGCAGGCACCAAAACGCAGTACCTTTCCAAGACCTTCATTCATGGTGCAGTACGCATCATTTCCAAAGGTTTTGTTGACCACATGCCATACCGGCATAGAATATGTAATAATACCAGCCATAGGGCCAACTGCATTGTGATGGTGGCAGGAATCAAAGGTGATCTTTCCGCTAGCTGCCAGTTCTTCTGCTTCTTTTAAGTCTTTTGCCAGTCCTTCATAGATCAGGCCGCCCATAACAGCGCCTTTCATAGGACCGCACATATTTTCCCACTTTACAGGAGGTCCTGCATGGAGAATGGTGGTTTTGTCATGCCGGGATCGCTTCTCCGGCAGTAGACATTCCAACTAAAGCAGGCTGTGCTGCAAGAATCCTTCTTAATGCCTCTTTATTGGCAGCTTCGATCTTTTCTGCCAGCTTTGGATCCTTTAACTGTTTTAAGTAACCGGCGATCTTTTTATCTCCTCCTGCTCCGGCTTCCATGCTACATGGACTGCCTTTACATTCTGCTTTTCAGGTCCTGATAAAAAGATTCAATTCCGAAATTTACCACACATAATTCTTTTTCAAATAATTCATTTACTTTGCTCATTTTCTTCCACCTCCTCTTTACAGATTTTCTGTGATCAGCTGTACAAATCTTGCTGCCTGTGCATTAGAAGGAAGTACGATCGCACCTGCTCCTGCTAACTGAAGGGAAGTAGCGGTACGGCTCTGTGGATCGCCTTCTGTACCACATACAGTGGCTACTACTGACAGATAACGTCCTTCTTTGGCTGCCAGATCTTTCGCTTTACGGATGGCATCAGACAGATCCTTTGCCGGATCTTCATGAGATCCATATCCGATCACACAGTCAACTAAGATCACCGCTGTTTCAAGATCTTTTGCTTCCTCAACTACACGTTCTGCTCTTAAAGATGGATCGATCATTGGATGAGGACGTCCTACTGTAAACTCATCATCTCCAAAATCAAGGAAAGTATTTTCCTTTGAACGGCCATTTCTTGCATTTTCCAGCTTGTCCTCAGGGCTTAAAGGAATATTGGAATAAATATGCTTCATGCTTCCGATCAGAAGCTTCATTGCCTCATCGCAGATGGTTCCGCCTGTATAAAGGCCTCTTACATATTTCTGTCCCTGGATCATTCCAGCACGTTCTTCCGCTGCCAGCTTTTCAGCCTGATCCTTTCCCATGGAAAATTCTTCAAAATCGGTAACTTCTCCTCCTTTAGCCAGTGCCACAGCCTTGTGGGCTGCATCTTCCAGGGAAACGGCTGCATAAAGACCTGCTTTTCTGATCTTTTCATTGTCACCGCCAATGAAACATACAACGACCGGTTTTCCGGCTTCTGCTGCGATCTTTAAGATCTGGTCCTCTACCTCTTTTGCCGGAGGTTTGGATACCAGTACAATGATCTCTGTTTTTGGATCTTCGATCAGGGCGTTCAGACACTGCTTCATCATGATACCGCCAATCTCTGCCTTTAAGTCTCTTCCGCCTGTACCAAGCAGCTGGGAAACACCTTCTCCTAACTGATCAATAATGGTTGAAACTTCCTGTGCGCCTGTACCGGAAGCACATACAAGACCGATCTTTCCTGGCTTGATCACATTTGCAAATGCAAGAGGCACATGATTGATCACTGCTGTGCCACAGTCAGGTCCCATCATCAGAAGTTCTTTTGAAACTGCATATTCTTTCAGTGCTTTTTCTTCCTCGATGGTCACATTATCACTGAAAAGCATTACGTTGATATCACGATCCAGACAATCCTTTGCCACATCTGCTGCAAAACGTCCCGGAACAGAGATCACTGCCATATTCAGATTTTTTCTACTTTTACTGCTCCATCCAGTGTAGGCGGGAAATATTCTGCCTTACTCTTTCTCTGCTTATTCAGCAGTTCATCTACCTTCTCTACTGCCTTTTAAAGCAATCTTCATCATCGCATTTTGCTGCCACAAAGAAATCATTGGCTGTTACTTCTTCAAATCCTTCCGTATCCAGTCCCAGGTTTCCTGCGATCTCCCTGTTCAGATCGGTTCCCATACCTACAAGAGCTTCTGTAATACCTGGCAGATTTTTCACATCCTTGGATATGATCATCAGTGTTACAGAATCATAATAGGTATTTTTTCTGACTTCAAGCTTTACCACATCTGTTTCCTCCCATCTTATTACTGTCGATTACACCATAATACATGCCGGTGAGAAAATCACAGCCTGAGCTGCTTCCAAAACTGGATACCCGCTTTAATGCTGTACGTATCAGTGCCGGATCACAGCTTTCAAATCCTTTTAAAAGCTGTAAAATATCTTCTGAAAACATATTTTCTCCTGCATGTTTCAACAAAGATCCGCTGATATCATTGGTTTTTAACGCTGCTGCATTTGTAATCTCTTTTAAAAAGCCCTTCCATGGTTTTTCATCCGGCCAGGATGCCACATATCCGCAAAGGAAATCATCAGACGAAGGCGTAAGTCCCGGCCCGCATCCGGCCATCTGTTCTGCTGTGAGCACCGCAGATCCCATGTTTCCTTCCTGGACTGCCTGGCGGAAAGCCTGGATCCTGGGAGCTAAGAATGCAGAAAACACTTCCTCTTTTCTGCCTTCGATCAGCCCATGGATCCCTTTATCTTCCTGATGTTCCAGGAAACTGCGGATAAAGTTTGCTGCTCCGGGCTTTAAGGTTTCTGTCTGACTTTTTTTTAGATCCAGAATCTGGGTTATTTCAAATTCAAATAACTGAAAATTCCCGATCCAGAGTCCCTGATCACTTAACTGCAGCTCTGTTCCTCTCAAACGGAGCATTTCTTCTATTAATTTAAAATCTCCGTTCCATTCAAGACAGATAGAAAAAGGCTGAAGGCTTTTTCCTTTTGCAAGAAATGTGATCATTCCATACTGGCACACCATATTCATGGAACTGCGAAAACAGGAATGTAACATTCCCTTTACAGGTGCTTTTTTCAGCATGTTATACAGATGTCTGCATATCCTGATCTGTACCTTCACCTTGATCTCTTCCTTTCCATCATTTAATGAATATCAACAAAGCCGTTTTTATTGTTTGCGTTTATCTTTGTTATGTTTTATATTATAATCACCGTTTTTCTCATTTTCTATGTTGACTGTTCACAATAAAAACTCTATAATTTTGGTAAGCGTTGCAGATCATATTTTTCGGGGGTGTACGTTATGATAAATTATATTGAAGAATCCTATTACCCAACTGTAGAGGAACTTTTAAAACTTCCTATTTTTTCCACCAGCTACGTTGCTGCCGGCAAAGGGGGACTTGACCGTATTGTTTCCGGTATCAACCTCAGCGACAATCCGGACTATGCACAGTGGATTTCTCCTGGTGAACTGATGATCTCCACCTGCTTTTCCGTTTACAAAGATCCGGCTGCCCTGGCTGCGTATATCCCAAACCTGGTACGCAATCAGATGGCTGCATTCTGTATCAAACCTTCCCAGTATTTAAACAATGTGGTTCCTGCTTTTATGATAGAACAGGCAGATAAAGCAGATTTTCCTCTTATCGTCCTTCCACCTGATATGCAGTTTTCCCATATTACCAAGGTACTTTCCAATGAGCTTACAAGGCGAAGGACTGCTCTTTTGCAGAATACCCTTTCTGTAAACCAGATGCTGACACAGACTATTACAGAAGGTGCTGATCTGGATGAAATAGCTTCTATGATCTCAAAACTGACTGGCGGCAGTATCCTGATTGTAGACAGCGTAAACAGCCGTCACAGTATCTGTCTGAAGGAAGAAGACCGTTCCATTTTTAAGGCTGACTCTGAGACCCAGATGATCAATCAGTTTATCCGCATGTCCGTTTCTCATGATCTGACTCTGGGTGAACATTCCTATGGCTGTCTCTATATTTATGATCCGGCTCAGTCACCGGCCCTTTCACCAGAGCTTTTATCCCAGGTTCTGTCTGCGATCCCCTTAGAGATCACACGGGAGCAGAGCATCCAGGAACGGGGTGATTCTCTTTTTGCCAGCTTCCTGCTCCATCTTCTGTCAGATCCGATCGTAGACCACCAGTTAGAACAGACCCGGGCAGATGAATTCCATCTGAACCTTTCTGATGACCACCTGATCCTGCGTTTAAAGACCCAGAATCCGGAAGAGAAAAACCAGTACAGGAAAAACTTCCAGCATACCCTTCTTATGGGCAATATACGGTCTGTTTTTTCCAAATTGGGACTGGACGTACGGATCGTTCCCGCTTCTGATGATTATCTGATCCTGTTAAATTCCCCTGCCGCCAGTTCTGAGTTAGAACAGCTGGCCCGCCATGTTCCAAAGCTTATATCCTCTCTGTCCCTTGAATATCCGGATCTGCATCTGTGTGCAGGATGCGGCCGTCCTCATCCCGGCATCCGCGGGATCATCCAAAGTGACACGGAGGCCCGTACTGCCCTGCGTACCGCAATGATCAATGAACAGACTGTCTTTGGTTTTGAAGATCTTGGTCTTCTGCGCCTTCTCTATGCTGCTGACCCGGAAAAAGAAACCAGCCAGTTTGTACAGGAAATACTGGGGCCATTGATTGAAAATGACCATCAAAAGCATTCGGATCTTATAAAAACACTGGATTATTATTTTGAATACGCCGGAAATGTAAAAAGAATATCAGAAGAAATGTTTACACATTATAACACCATCGCCTACCGGATCAAAAATATCCAGGAGATCACAAAAAAAGACCTCCATGACAGGAAAGATCATTTCCTGCTGGAGGCGGCAATATATCTGTATAAAGTGAAAGTCAGATTTTAATAGTCATCAGGTCAGGCTGATTAAATTTCCAGGATATAATCCTCTTTGCGGGGAGCTGCCTGGGGCTCCTCGCCTGTATTATATCCAAGAGCAACCGCACCTACACCTTTTAAATTTTCAGAAAGTCCCCACTGTTTTAAAAGTTTCTTTCCTTCTTCACTTTCAAAAATCTCTTTTTCTCTGTGTACCCAGACACTGGAAACACCACAGGCTTTTGCTGCAAGCATCAGATAGCAGAGCACATTGGTCCCATCTTCTACCCAGGTGCTGCGGCTGCCATCTGCTAAAACAAGGGCGATCACAGGAGCTCCATAAAATGGATCTGCGTCTTTGTCTCCCATGATCTGGGCATTCAGCTTTGAAATATGATCCCGCATTTCTTTATCCTTGATCGCAATGATCACCGGGGACTGTCTTCCTCCACCTGTAGGTGCATAGGTAGCAGTCTTTAATATCTCCTGAAGTACATCTTCCTGTATCATAAGATCTTTTCTGTAACTGCGGATGGATCTTCTGTTTTTCATTGCTTCTAACATTTCTTTATTCATAATAGTCAGCCTCGCTTTCATATCTTATTTTATCTGGTTTTATTGTAGCAAATAAACGCAGGAAATGTTCCCAAAAGAGAGCAGTGGAAATTGTGGAGTTTTTCAATCTGGACCATTCTCTTTATTTTTCTCTATATTCTTCTAAACTTATCTTGTTTTTTAATTCATCTGACAAGTCCAATTTATCTAATGGAACTTTTTTAGCCACATATTTAATAGATGTATAAATTTTTTCTGATGTATTTTTTTTAAAAACAGCTAATACCCGGAAGGACTGTCTCCTAAATTTCTAATATTGAATAATGCTTTCTCATATGCTTAACATGCCCCCACTATAAAAGAAAAAATAAAGAAGAGAGCCGATACACCGCAGCGTAAATGTACTCTCTTCTTTATGGCTAATTTTTTCGTTGTCCGCCAACCATCGGCTCATTCGTCCGATCTATATTTCGGATTGAATCATTCTCCCAGTATCTCTACCTGAATGATCAGGTGTTAGCCCACCCGATATAGTATACTATATCTCTAGTAAAACTATACCAACATACTGATTAAAAATCAATAGATAACTAGGTTTACTCCATTCCCTTTAACAGCTTCTCAACACTGGAAAGCTTTACGCACAGTGCAAACAGCTCTGTAGCCACGATCAGATCACCCAAAGGTGGATAGGTTGGTGCGATACGGATATTACTGTCATGTGGATCTTTGCCGTATGGATAGGTTGCTCCGGCAGAGGTCATAACAACTCCGGCTTTCTTGCATTTTGCTACGATATCTTTTGCACAGCCTTCCATGGAGTCAAAGGCGATGAAGTAGCCACCCTTTGGTTTGGTCCACTCACCGATGCCAAGACCGCCAAGTTCTCTTTCCAGGATCTCTTCTACTGCTTCAAATTTTGGACGGATGATATCGGCATGTTTTCTCATATGCTCTACCATTCCGTGAATATCCTTGAAGAAACGTACATGACGCAGCTGGTTTACTTTGTCATGGCCGATGGTCTGGTGCTTTAACTGAGCCTTGATGTCTTCCAGGTTGTTGTGGGAAGTAGCAATGGCTGCAATACCGGAACCTGGGAAACTGATCTTGGAAGTAGATGCAAATTTGTAAACCAGGTCTGGATTTCCGGCTCTCTTGCACTCTGCAAGGATCTCGATCAGATGATCCTGGTCATGGTCATACAGGTGATGGATGCCGTATGCATTATCCCAGAAAATACGGAAATCAGGTGCAGCCGGTTCCAGTCTTGCAAAACGGCGTACTGTTTCATCAGAGTAGGAATATCCCTGTGGGTTGGAATACTTCGGAACGCACCAGATACCTTTGATGGCAGGATCAGTGGAAACCAGTTCCTCTACCATATCCATATCAGGACCTTCTGGAGTCATAGGAACATTGATCATCTCAATGCCAAAATACTCGGTAATTCCAAAGTGGCGGTCATAGCCAGGAACCGGGCAGAGGAATTTGATCTTATCCTGCTTGCACCATGGAGTATTTCCCATAATTCCGTGGGTCATGGCTCTTGAAACCGTATCATACATAACGTTTAAGCTGGAGTTTCCATAAATGATAATGGTAGAAGGATTAACCTCCATCATATCTGCCAGAAGTTCTTTTGCTTCATCAATACCGGTAAGTACTCCGTAGTTACGGCAGTCTGTACCATCTTCACAGGTCAGGTCATCATCACTGCTGAGCACGTCCATCATACCCATGGACAGATCCAGCTGATCTGCACTTGGCTTACCTCTGGACATATCCAGTCTCAGATCCTTTGTCTGAAAATCGTGATATTTTGCCTTCAGGTCTTTGCGAAGGGCTACCAGTTCTTCTTTGGTCATCTCTGCATACGGCTTCATAATTTCCTCCTCTATATGTGTTCTTAAGACAGACATATGTCAGTGCTATAAAAACATTTTCTTTCATTGCTATAAAATATACACCAAAGTATTTATTCCGTCAACACAAAATTTCCTTATGAAGCTAAAACTTTGACTTATGGTTAGATGAAACTATACATATTTTTACTTATAACCTGACAAATTCCCCGGTAAACCGGGGAATTTAACTGTATAAATCTCTTTTACTTTGCCAGCAGTTCCTTCAACAGTTTATTTACCATTCCAGGGTCTGCCTTGCCCTTCATAGCCTTCATAGTCTGTCCTACCAAAAAGCCTATAGCTTTTTCTTTTCCGCCCTTATAATCGGCTACGGACTGCGGATTTGCCGCCAGAATGCCTTCAATGGTGGCCTTTAAGGCGCCTTCATCATTTACTACCTTTAAGCCCTTTTCTTCTACATAAACAGCCGGATCCACATTATGCTCAAAGATCTCTTCAAATACAGTCTTCGCCACGGTACGGTTGATCTCGCCAGCTGCTACCATCTGGATCAGCTTTGCCAGATTTGCAGGTGAAAAGCCCATATCATCCGGATCCATTTCATGTTCTTTCAGCAGGCGCATAGCTTCTACCATCAGCCAGTTGGATGCCTCTTTTGGCTTTCCACAAAGCTTTACTGTCTCCTCAAATACATCTGCCATATGCTTAGAGTTTGTAAGGATCTCCGCGTCATACTGAGGCAGGCCGAATTCGCTGATATAACGGGCCATTTTCTCGGTACGAAGCTCTGGCTGTGCCGCCTTGATCCGGGCGATCCACTCATCACTGATCACAACGGGTGTCAGGTCCGGATCCGGGAAGTAACGGTAATCCTGTGCATCTTCCTTGGAACGCATAGCCTTGGAACTTTCCTTGTTGTCATCCCAACGTCTTGTTTCCTGGATGACCTTCCTGCCATCTTCGATCAGCTCGATCTGGCGTCTTGTTTCTCCTTCAATGGCATGTGCAATAGCCTTAAAGGAGTTAATGTTCTTCATCTCTGTTCTAGTGCCGAATTCCGGTGCTCCCACTTCACGGACGGATAAGTTTACATCAGCTCGCATGGAACCTTCCTGAAGTTTGCAGTCAGAAGCTCCCAGATACTGGATGATCAGACGAAGTTTTTCCAGATATGCGATTACTTCCTCTGCGCTTCTCATATCCGGTTCAGAAACGATCTCGATCAGCGGTACACCGCTTCGGTTGTAATCTACCAGGGAGCAGTCTTCCCACTCGTCATGGACCAGCTTTCCTGCATCCTCTTCCATGTGGATCTCATGGATACCGACCTTTTTCTTTATGCCGGACTCTGTTTCGATCTCTACCCAGCCATCGTGACAGATAGGCAGGTACAGCTGTGAGATCTGGTAGTTCTGTGGATTATCTGGATAAAAATAGTTTTTACGGTCAAATTTGCAGTACTGGTTGATCTGGCAGTTTGCAGCCAGACCTACTGCCATGGCATATTCTACCACCTGTTTATTTAATACAGGCAGAGAACCGGGCATACCGGTACACACCGGGCATGTATGGGTATTTGGCGCTCCTCCGAAAGCGGTAGAGCAGCCGCAGAATATTTTTGTCTTTGTTGCCAGTTCTACATGGACTTCCAGACCGATGACGGTCTCATACTGTTTACTCATGGCTTACTCCTCCTTAATCAGATACCTTTGCCAGTTCAGGCATTTCGTATTTTCTGGTACACTCAAATGCGTAACCTGCGCGGATTATATCCTTTTCCTTGAAGCAGTCACCGATCAGCTGCATTCCAATAGGAAGTCCCTTAGAGTCCAGACCACATGGAACGGTCATTCCAGGAAGACCTGCCAGGTTGACAGAAATGGTGTAAATATCACCCAGATACATCTTTAACGGGTCACTTAAGGAAGCTCCCAGCTTTGGTGCTGTATCAGGAGATGCAGGAGCCAGGATCAGGTCATATTTTGCAAAAGCCTTATCAAATTCTTTCTTGATCAGGGCCTTGGTACGCAGGGCCTTTAAATAATAAGCGTCATAATAACCGGAGCTTAATACGAAAGAGCCAAGCATGATACGGCGTTTTACTTCCGGTCCGAAACCTTCAGAACGTGTTTTCTTGTACATGTTGTGAAGACCTTCGTATTCTTTGGTACGGTAGCCATATTTTACACCATCAAAACGTGAAAGGTTGGAGCTTGCTTCTGCAGAAGCAATGACGTAATAAGCAGGAATAGCATAATCTACTAAACCTAAGTCAAATGTCTCTACAACAGCGCCTTTTTCTTTTAAAATATCTGCTGCCTTTAAGATCGCTGCCTTTACTTCCTCATCCAGTCCTTCACCAAAATAGCTTGACGGGATACCGATCTTCATTCCCTTTACATCATCCTTTAATGCAGAGGTAAAGTCACAGTCTGTACGGGCCATGGAAGTGCTGTCTTTTAAATCATGGGAAGAAATCGCTTCCAGAATAGCTGCACAGTCGGAAACGTCCTTTGCAACCGGTCCGATCTGGTCCAGGGAAGAACCATAAGCGATGAGGCCGTAACGGGATACAGTTCCGTAGGTGGGTTTAATGCCGGTAACGCCGCAGAAGGAACTTGGCTGACGGATAGAACCGCCGGTATCAGAGCCTAATGCATAAAAGCACTCATTGGCCGCTACAGCTGCACAGGAGCCGCCTGAAGAGCCTCCAGGTACATGTTCTGTATTCCATGGATTGCGGGTCACGCCATAAGCGGAAGTCTCTGTGGTACTTCCCATAGCAAATTCATCCATGTTTGTCTTTCCAAGAATAACGGCTCCTGCTTTTTCCAGGTTTAAAACAGCCTCTGCTGTATAAGTTGGCACAAAATTTTCAAGGATCTTTGAGCTGCAGGTAGTGCGCATGCCCTTAGTACACATGTTATCCTTAATAGCAGCCGGTACACCTGCCAGTGGACCTGTCAGTGTTCCTGCCTCGATCTGGGCCTGAACCTCTTTTGCCCGCTTCATGGCACCTTCTTCGTCTAAAGTCACATAAGAATGAACCTGTTCTTCCACTGCCTTGATCTGCTTGATCACTGCTTCTGTGGCCTGTGGAGAAGTGATCTCTCCGGCCTTTATCTTCTTTCCCAGTTCCAGGGCTGTTAAATCTAATATACTCATCTGGCCGCCTCCTATTCTACTGTCTTAGGCACCATGAAAGCTCCGTCTTTCTTTGCAGGTGCATTAGCAAGTATCTCGTCTCTGTCATCCCCGTTGGTCACTACATCTTCACGGAATACATTATTTACAGGAAATACATGGGACATAGGCTCTACGCCAGTTGTATCCAGTTCATTTAATTTATCAATATAGTCAAGCATTCTTCCCATATCTTTTTTTGCTTCTTCTTTTTCTTCCGGTGAAAGCTCCAGCTTTGCCAGAATGCCTACATACTCTATGGTCTCGTCACTGATCACATTTGCCATGGTTTCGTTTCCTTTCTGAACCTGTTTCTTCTATATAAATGCAACTATATATAAGAAGTTTTTGGAATTTTTTATAAGTTTTTCTTATGATCTATGGTTCCAGTCTTGTTACATCTCTTGGGAAGAGCGCTGTCTCTCTTACGTTCTGCTCATCTAAAAGACGCATGGTCAGTCTCTCTAAGCCGATTCCCAGTCCACCATGTGGCGGCATTCCGTATTTAAAGATCATCAGATAGGAAGCAATGTCCTCCGGGTCCATTCCACGTTTTTCCATCTTTTTAAGGATCTCGCCGTAATCGTGAATACGCTGTCCGCCGGTGGTTACTTCCAGTCCCTTAAATAACAGGTCAAAACTTAGGGTATATTTCGGATCTGCCGGGTCATCCATAGCATAAAACGGACGTTTCTTTGATGGGTAATGGGTAACAAATACGAAATCACTGCCGTATTCTTCTTTAAAGTAACGGCCAATGAGAAGTTCTTCTTCCGGCTCTAAGTCATATGGGTTTCTGATCCGTCTGTTGTACTTTTCAGATACCAGCTCTTTTGCCTTATCAAAACGGACTGCCGGGATCTTGCTTACATCCGGAAGAGTGACACCTAACATATCCAACTCTTTTTTGTACTCTTTTTCCAGAAGTGCCATGGTGTACTGTAAAAATCCGGTCTCCATTGCCATAATATCTTCAAAACCATCGATATAGCCCATTTCAAAATCCAGGCTGGTATATTCGTTTAAATGACGGGTGGTGTTGTGCTTTTCTGCACGAAACACAGGAGCTGCCTCAAATACACGGTCGTAAACGCCTACCATGGTCTGTTTGTAAAACTGTGGGCTCTGTCCTAATTCTGCTTTTTTGTTGAAATAGTTTAATTTGAATACGTTGGATCCGCCTTCAGCGCCTCTTGCTACGATCTTTGGTGTGTGGATCTCTGTAAAGCCCTGGGTAAATAAATAATCCCTGAAGCCTCTTACAATGCCTTCCTGAATCTTAAATTTAGCACGTTCTCTTACGTTTCTTAAAGATACCGGGCGCAGGGCCAGCTTTGTTTCCAGGGATGTGTTCATTTTCCATTTGCTGATAGGGATTGGCATTGGCTCTGCAGGCTGGGATAATACTTTGATCTCTTCTAAGCGGATCTCAAAACCATGAGGAGCTCTTTCTTCTGCCTTAACAGTACCAAGGACTTCCACTGCGGATTCTTCTTTCAGGTCGTGGATATCAAAATTTGTGACGCCTTCTTCGTATACGCACTGTACCAGTCCTTCTGCTTTTCGCAGGATCACAAAGGCAACTTCACCCATGTCACGGACATTGTGTACAGCACCATTCATACGGATCTTTTTTCCTTCATAGGAACCTTCTAAGATCTGTGCAATTCCAAGTGTTTCTTTTGCTTTGACGCCTTCTACAAATTCCATCATATTTATTTCTCCTTCCCAACGGTGTACTTTGAAAGTACATCTTACGGTTCCGGAGATTTTTGTATAAAAAAACGCCCCGGAACACATTTACTGTATTCCGGGACGGGATCTTCTTTTCCCGCGGTACCACCCGCATTGAGAAACCTTCAGGATGCTCTTAAGACTTCTCCTCTTTTTCGCATGTAACGTATGCCACGGATATACCTACTATCAGTCCTTCCAGCCGGTTGCATCCCCTTCTGGTAAAACCGCTTCGATATACCAGCTCCAGAGTGTTCCCTTTATCCAGTCCTGCGCGGCGGCGCTCTCAGTCGGTGACGCCCCCTTCCTGTTACATTTCTCAGACAAGAGTCTCTTTCATAGCTGTTTTTTATTTGTTTTATAAATTAATACTCCAAAAGCAGAAAGTCAAGATGTTTTTTTGTATTTGTCTAATTTTTGTTGATTTTTTTAAATACTGTCCTCTCATTGACGTTGCTATTGACAAATGATACAATGTCATAGACTTGAAAAAACAGGAGGCCCCCCCTTTTATGAATTCTCTTGACAAACGACTGCAGATGTCCGGCTTCATCACTTTTTTTCTAAGCGGTATCTGCTCCATCAGCAGCGGTATTGTAGTAAGCCTGCTGCAGGAACGATATGGATTTGACTACAATGTAACAGGCACACTTTTATCTATTATGAGCATCGGAAATCTGATGGCTGGTTTTGCCACAGGAGTCCTTCCTGCAAAGATCGGACTTAAAGCCACCATTATTACACTAAGCGCAGGTTATGAACTGGGATATCTGTGGCTAGGGATTTCCGGCTGGATGAGCATTCTGGTGCTTTCTTTCCTTCTGATCGGCTTTGCCAAGGGAAGCGTTATCAATATGTGTACCATCCTGGTAAGCAACCATTCTGAAAACCGTGCAAAAGGCATGAACATCATGCATTCCTGTTATGCCTTAGGAGCTCTGATCTGCCCCTTTGTAATTGCCGGGGCCGGACTGATCGGACCTGTAGTTCCCATGTTTACTTTAGGCTTTTTAGGACTTATCATGTGGATCATTTTCCATCTGACACCATTTGAAAAGAAAACAGCTGGAAAAAAAGAAAAAACAGACTGGGGATTTTTAAAAAGCAAACGTTTCTGGCTCCTTACAGGACTTATCTTCTGCCAGAACGCAGCAGAGACCAGCGTAAACGGCTGGCTGGTAACTTACTTTAAGGGAAGCGGCATTTTATCCGGTACTTTAAGCGCCTACACCGTGACTGTTATGTGGACTGCCACACTGATCGGAAGACTTCTGATTGCCTTTGTATTCCCTCTTAAAAATCCATACACAGCCATGATCAAAATGGGCATTGGCTGTACCGTATTTTACATTGGACTGATGATGGCAAACAACCAGGTAGCTGCTATTCTCCTGCTTTTCGCCTTTGCTTTTTCCATGGCCGGCATGAACCCAACTGCCGTTGCCTGTGCCGGAAAGATGACCAGCGTAGCCAGCATCGGTGTTTTACTCCCGGCTGCCAGCTTTGGCGGCATCCTGATGCCATGGATCATTGGTATTGTCTCCAACATTGCGGGACTGAAAATGGGTATGGCAATGAATATTATTTCCTGTGTGGGAATGCTGATATTCTGTATCGCTGTAAAAAACTTAAACGAAGAATAATAAATATTTTCCCCGTCTTTGACCGGCGGGGATTTTTTGAACTTTCATAACGTCCTCATTTTCCTGTGTTTCTTTGGTATTTCAAGACACGAAAAAGACCGGTCGGGGAACCGGTCTTTCTCAGGAGAAGGTATTTCGTTTCTTATGGGGTGTAGCAAAAACTATATAATGTATTGGGGGGTTACGCCTATTATAATAGCATAGGATCCTCAAAAAGTGTGCACAAAGTTTCGATTTTTGTCTTTTTTCTTTTATGCATTTTATCCAACAACTGTTTCTGACTTTTCTTCTTTCTGGCGTTTAGGCCACTTTTCCTCCGGCTGCTGGCTTTTTTTATAAAAGTACTGGATAATGTCTTTTCGTGTAATAATACCGATAAAACATTTCTGGTCATCTAATACAGGCACAAAATTCTGGTTTAACGCTTTTCCGATCAGGTCTTCCATATCTGCGTCTGCCTTTACCGGACGGTTGTCCAGTCTGCGCTTGATGGCTGTAATGGGGATCTTCTCCGCACCTTTCAGATCCAGATGGTACTGATTTTTGATGCCCCAAAGCAGATCTCCTTCTGTCAGAGTTCCGATATAGCGGCCTGTTCTGCTGATAATGGGGATGGCAGAATATTTGTGGTACTCCATCTTTTCCAAAGCCTGTCTTAAGGTATCTTCCTCACTAATATAAGCTACTTCGCTTTTAGGAGTCAGGAAAAATAAAATGTTCATCTCGATGCTCCTTTTGTTATTATTCTAAAAGGATTATACCTTAAGGCTCTGAAGCTTCAGTGAATAATTTCTAACATTTTTCTTAAATTGTTGATCTGATCTCTTTTATCTGATCTTTACTCCATCTGATCCAGTGGATCCAGTGTTTTTTCCTGATGTTTTAATTCAAAAAATACATTCACACCTTCTACGGAATAATATTTTGTAGGTTCTGCCACGTATCCTAAGATCTGCCCTGCTTCCAGATACTCACCTGGAACAGCGGAAATTTCCTTTAGCTGCCCACAGGTAGCAGTGTACTCATTTCCCAGATCCAGCACAACAAAGTTGCCGATCTCTTCATTGGAACCTACTTCCAGCACCTTTGCATTTGCGGGGGCTGCCACCGGATCACTGACCTCTGCCTGGATCACAATGCCCGGATTGCATTTAAACTGGTCCAGAGTGGGGAAATAAATCGTCTGGTCCATACTGTAATCCAGGATCACATTCCCCCGCACCGGCCAGGTAAGGACACTGGTATCTGAAAAATTTAATACCAGAGCTTTGGCTGCCTGTTTTCCTGCACCTGCTTCTGCTGCAAGATCATCCTTGGTGTTTGGATTTTTCTCTTCTTTTTGTGCGTAACTTTCCTGTGGTACCTTTGACGCTTCGATCTCAGAAATTTTTTCTTCTGCCTTTTCTTCCTTCTGTGCAGTTTCAGGAACACCGTCCTGTGCGATAATTTCTCCTCCCGGCACTTCCAGATAAGGGCTCTGTCCCTTTTCATCTGTGTTGCTGACCGTAAGTACACCTACTGCTGCTACCGCCGTAAGCAGGCCGATCACCATCATCACCAGAAAAAGCTTATCTTTGAACATCTGATTTACTTTATCTTTCACCTTTTATCACCTCGGTAGTATTCTTACCATTTCAGGGTGCTTTATTCAGTGAAAAATGCAATACCGCTGTAAAAATATTCCAGTATTTCTTTAAAATCCCAGCCATCTTCTGCTTTTGCCTCTGCTTCATTCTGGCTCAGTCCATAGCCATGTCCCTTTCCTTTTACTGTAATGCCGATCCCGTTTTCCTGGGGTTCTGTAAAAAAGCAGGAGGAGGAAAGTCCAAATGCACCGGCTGCTTCCTCTCCAGTAAAGGAACATTCATCAATCTGGATCTCCTGTACATACCCGGCTGTATCTCGTTTTACAGTCTGCACTTTCCCTGGAAATGCTTCCGGGCGGACCTGTCTCACTTCCCCTTCTTTTCCCGGGATTTCATTCAGGGCTGCTGCCGCCTGTTTGGCAGATAAAGATACAAAACTGATAAAATCCGCTGCTTTTTCATCATCGGGACAGGAAACTGACTTCAGATACGGATATCCCTCATCCCCATCCCTGGTAGAACCGGCGGTGACGGCGCAAAAAAGAGGAGCGATCATCTCCCCATCATATGTCATCACAATTCTATTGGTCTGGATCACTGCCTCTTCCAGACGGCTGTATTTTTCCGGAAATTCCGTTTTTCCCCATATTTTTTTCAGCTCTTCCCTCGGTTTCCGGTCCAGATCCAGACTTAATTCCGAAATTTCTTTTTCTTCTCCCATCTGCCTGCGGATATAAGTCCTTGCGATCACTGCCTGGGCTTTGAGCGCTTCCATTTCACTGTCCGGCGAGATCTGAGCTGCCAGTACCGATGGCAGGTATTCTTCCAACGACAGGTAACCGCCATTTTCCTCCCGGTCCAGAAGGATCCTGTATTTTCCCGCAGCTTCTTTTTCCTGCTGCCTTACATATTCTGCCCCGTGTATATTTCCCGTTACTGCCAGTACCGTCCCATAGGGGATCAGGAAACCGGCTGCAACCAGTACGACCATCCATTTTTCCATAAAAAATCCCTGCCTCCCATATATTTATCATCATCATAAATATATGGAGACAGGGCACTAAACTATCCTTTTTTATCAGCCAATATAAGCCTGGATCAGGCGGAAGGTGTTTTCTGCCCCATCTCTGTGGCTTCGTTCATAGCCATGGGAAGCATACACACCAGGACCAATGAGAGCATGGCGGATATCATTTCCTGCGCGAAGTGTAGTTTCCACATCTGAACCATAATGAGGATATACGTCCACTGCAAAGCCAATGTTATTCTCCTTTGCCAGCTGGACCAGATGGCTTACGATCTCATAATTATAAGGTCCGCCGCTGTCTTTTGCGCAGATAGAAACTTCCCGCTCTGTACACATCAGGCCTTCTCCTACACAGCCCATATCCACAGACCAGGCTTCTGTCACGCCATCCGGCACAGAAGCACTGCCTCCATGTCCCACTTCCTCATAAATGGTAAAATGAGCATAAACAGCACGCTGCGGCTCTATCTTCTCGTCTTTTAAATATTTTCCATATGCAAGTAAAATGGCAGCTGAAAGTTTATCATCCAGAAAACGGCTTTTTATATAACCGGAGGATGTAACTCTTGTCCTTGGTTCAAAGCACACATAATCTCCTGGCATAATCCCCAGTTTTAAAGCATCTTCTTTAGAGCTTACCGGCTCGTCTATTAGAACCTCTACTGTATCCCAGTTTCGTTCAGTTTTTTCATAATCTCCGTTTACATGAACGGACGCATTCACTAACTGGCATACACCTTCGTAAATACCGTCTGCCTTTGTTATGATACGCACATTTTCCGCCTCTGCATTAGCCGGTTTCATACCTCCGATATTGGTAAGACGGAGACGGCCATTTGCCTTAATTTCCGCTACCATGCCTCCCAGTGTATCGCAATGTGCCTCCAACAGAATACCATCTTCTTTGTTCTTTCCGCCAAAAGAAGCTACAACACCACCTTTTACGGTGCGTTTCGCCTGGATCCCCAGACGATCTAATTCCTCTAACAGATAATCTGTTACCTGGCGGCAATAGCCGGAAGGACTGTCAATGGACAATAATTTTTCTGCCTGTTCTATGATGTAATCTGTATATTTTCTGTAGTCTGTCATGTATTATTTTTCCTCTGTTTTCTGTTTATGTCCTCTCGGAGTCTTTCATGCACCTGCCTTTGTGGCTGATTTTCCGATCATACGCTCCGCTCCGGACATCTTCTGTCTCTTCCTCTTAACTTATAATAAGCATTTTTTTCTGCATACATCCTCTGTTCTGCCGCTTTTAACATAGACTCAAGCATGCCTTCTTTTTTCCATTCCAGTCCCATGGAATAACTGATATGTGCCTGCTTTAAATCTTCCTGTACCTGCTCCATCTGTTCCTCAAATTCTGCCTTTCCTGACTCTGGAAGAATGATCACAAATTCATCTCCTCCAATGCGGTAGGAATTTTCCGGAAATGTTCTTAAGATTTCTTTTGCAGCATCACAGAGCAGCCGGTCCCCTGCTTCATGGCCCAGATTATCATTGATCTGTTTTAAACCATTTAAGTCAATATAAGCAACACCTGTGTCGCATACAGGATATTTTTCAAAAGTTTCCAGTACTTTCATGTACTTATTGCGGTTATAGAGCCCTGTAAGCATATCACGAAAACTTAAAAACTGCAAACGTTCCTGCTGTCTCTGGGAAGACTGGCTGTTTACAATAAAATACTGGAGAGATAATAATAAGGTCGCATCATCAAAATGAACCTTTGGATTGTCCACACCAATAAAACCTGTGACTTTACCGTTTTTCTTTAAAGGAACCGTTAAAAGGCGCTTGATATTCTGTTCCACTAACATTTCGTAGGTGGGATATCCCTTTTCCTGTTCTGCATCTGCAATATAATAAACCTGACCATTTTCAAACTTATCCATCCACACTGCAATTACACTGAGAGGAACCGACTGGAGATTGTCGATCTGACGGGTCACGCCTTCTGCTGTATATTCGTATGTATTGATCACGATCTGTTTTTCATGATCAATATCAAAAATATAACTTCTGTCTGCCTGGAAATACTGGTTGATGATCCCTAAAAGATTATAGATGGCTGTATGGATATCACGGTCCGCAGATAATTCCACCGCACACTTGTTTAAAGTAGTAGCTACTTCCAACTGATGGATCCTCTCTTTATTGGACTTCTCCATCCGTGCTTTTAAACTGCCAACGATCAGGATATTGGCAATGATCCCAAAAATGACTACCATTATCTTATCACGATTGGAAGCATCAAAATAGAAAAAACTGTGGTCCGTTGAAAAGAAATACATAGAATAAATGTATGTGATAAACCCACAGAGCATACCGGCTCCGTATCCAAACTGTACCAGAACCGCGGACAGGATCACAAACAGAATAATATTGGGATTGGAAATGTCAAATTTATTCATGATCACACAGGCCAGTACCTGCAAAATCCCCGTAATTAAGATCCATTTATTTTTTTCATCCTGTACGACGGTTTCCAGCTCTTTCATAATCGGTCTCCTCTCTGTATCTGTTTGTAGTGTATTGCTCTACACGTATAGTATAACTATATTTTACAAAAACAAAGAGGATTTTTCAATATTTTATTCGTTTTGTAACGTAAATATATTGTGAAAACTTATTGTAAGATCAGACATACAAGCGGCAGTGTGACCAGAGAACAGATCGTGGTGATAAAGATCCCTCCCATGGCATATTCACTGTCAGAGGGCGTTACCATCATCGCTATAGATGCCATAACAGGCATTCCTGCGATCAGTGCGATCGTCAGTCTTACATCCCCTGCTATTCCAAAAGCCCCCATCATACCATACATGATCATAGGGACAAGCAGCATTTTTGCAAATACGATCCCGTACAGTTCGCCCCTGCGCAGCCCGTTTTTCATAGGAACACAGGCAAAGATTCCGCCCAGATAGATCATTGCAAGAGGCGTTGCTGTAGAACCGATCTTTTGAAGTCCTGTATTTAACAATGTAGGCAATTTAAGCCCTGTAAGGATCATAAAGAGCGCCACTATAATTCCAATGGATGCCGGATTGACCAGTTTCCTCAGATCAAATTTTCCTTCTCCTTCCGGAGCTGTCAGTTTTACTCCCAGGGTCCATAAAAACAGCTGGTCAACAATGGAAAATACCGACACGTACAAAATGCCGTTTTCCGGATAAATACTGGTGATAATGGGGATCCCCATAAATCCGATATTTCCAAACATGCTCATGGTCTGATAGATCTGCGCCGTTTTTCCTTTTACGTGAAATATCCGTGCGATCCCCATACTGATAAAAAACATGGCAACATAAAACAGAAATGCTAACATCAGAACAGAACCGGAACTCAGCAGAACATTTCGCTCTACCCCATTGATAATATTCGTAAAGATCAGCAATGGAAGTCCCATTCTTAAGACAAATTTTGATATAGGCTGTAAGGTCTCCCTGTTAAACAACCTGCTTTTTACCAGTATCACACCTGCCAGAATGTAAATTACAAATAGTTCCATCTGTTCTAACAGGATCCAAAATGTACTCATGTTATACTCCTCCTTTCCCCCGCATATTCGGGACGTATTTATAAGTATACCACGATTTTCCAGATCCTGTCTGCCAGATTTTCCTTATGCTTCCATGATCCCATAGCCAAACTGATACCATTTATGATGCTCCGGGATAAAGAATGCCACATCCGGACAGTTTTCTTTGATATTCTGGCGGATCACATCCAGAACACCTTCTGCATTGACTTTATCTGCCGGAAGTTTCATATCTGCTAATAACTCTGGCTTTGCTGCAAACAAGGTTTCCCAGATATCATAGTGATGTGGAATAACTGCCTTGGGATTAATAGCCTGCACCAGTCTTGCAAACATCTGGTGATCCTGTTTTGGGCTGACATGCATAAATGCGATCTCATTTCCTCTATATTTTTCCATGCGGTGGATCTGCTCCTCTGTGGTCATTCCGCCCCAGACAACGGCTCTGTATCCATTAACATCGGTAATGCGGAAGTTGTACATTTCCAGGGAACCATACCACATAGTTTCTCTTCTGCTTCCGTCCTTCTGAATGCAGTAACCTCTATCCCAGTAATTTCCGCCTTTGGACTCTGTATGTCTGGCAGAGATCACTTCGATCTTCACATCATCAAATTCATATTCTTCCCCGCCACGGATACGGAACAGACGCTCTACATTCAGGTCATATTCCTTACACAATGCTTCCGCAGACAGATCCCCCACAAAAATGGCTGCCTGTGGGAAGCGCTTCTGGATCCGTCCGATACTGTCTGAATGGTCATCATGTGTATGGGTGAGAAGAACATAATCCGCCCGTTCAATCTCATTAATGCTGATAGGATAGATCTGTGCCTCGTCTAACCATGGATCTACTAAAAGATGTTTTCCGCTGGATAACTCCATTTCAAAGCCTGCATTGTTCAGCCATCTGAATTTCATACCTTTTCCTGTGATGTTCATTTACCTGGTCCTCCCATATCTTTATGTTCTCCCGGTGTCTTTCATGCACCTGCTTTTGTGGCAATTTTCTTCCACTTGCCATTCAAATATACTACATTTTCATTATACGTGCAACGTTAAACCCAAATTCCTGTGTTTTTACTTTTTTCGCTCCCTTATAATACATATCTTCTGTAATAAATTTTTGTTCCAATACTTTTTCTACTGCTTTTTCAATAGCTGCCGCTTCTTGTTCCAGATGAAATGTACACCGAAGCATTAATGCCAAAGCCATGATCATTCCAACCGGGCTGACTTTTTGCTGGCCGATCACTGATTCATCTGGATAATGAAGCTGGTTCGGTGTATATAATCCCTTTCCTGATGCAGCCAGTTCAGCTGAACCAAACAGGCCAGCTGTACCGGTAAGTCCCGTTCCTTCGTCTGATATGATATCCCCAAAAAGATTAGATGTAAGGATCACATCATAATACCATGGCATACGGATCAGTTTTAATGCCGCAGAATCAATATATTCATGGGTTAATTCTACTTCCGGATATTCCTTTCCTATCTCAGTTACTGTTTTTCTCCACAACCGGGAACTTCCCAATACATTAGCCTTATCCAGGCTTACCACTTTTCCTTTGCGGGCTTTTGCTAACTCAAAGGCAAAACCAGCTGTTTCTTCTACGATTTTCTGATTATAATATTCATATTCATACGCCTCTGGTCCATTTTCTCCTTCACCCTTTACCTGATCTGAGCAAAGGACGCCTCCTGCTATGTCACGGACAAAAAGATAATCAAGCCCTTTTGAAAGAGCATTTTGATTTAAAGGAGAAAGCAGCTTCAACTCTGGATACACATGCACAGGCCGTATATTTGTCGTTACTTTCAGTTCTTTTCTTAATTTTAAAAGTGCATATTCCGGCCGTTTTGACAAAGGCAGATTTTTATATTTTTCCAGGCCTGTATTTCCAAGAAGAACTGCATCTGCCTGTAAACAGGTCTCCAATGCTTCCTTTGGAAGTGGTTCCCCTGATTCTTCTACTGACTGTGAACAGGCCTTTACATATTGTAAATTTAACACATGACCATATTTTTCGGCTATTGCTTCCAGGACTATAATCGCTGCCGTAGTAATCTCAGGACCAATGCCATCTCCCGGAATCACAGCTATGTTCATTTCCATGTTCGTACCTCCTGAAAAATATTATGTTCTCCCGAAATCTTTCTGTGCCTGATTTTATGAGAACATTATTATTATATAAAAACAGAGCTGCCGCCCGGTCCCCAGACGTTCTCACAGCTCTGTTTTCAAGATTTGGCAATCTTTTCTGTATTGAATTTGTAGTTACAGTTCAGCCATGCGCTGGTTTGCATGAGAAAGTGTGTGGCAAGCTTGCTTGTATAAGCACTTTTTCATCCAAATCAGCATATGGTGAACCCACCATGCTTCTTGTTTTCATAAATATGGAAACAAGAAGATGTCATGGCCAAACTGTAACCGTTTATAAAATCAGGACCTTTTACGTTCTGGTATTTTACAACCTTTCAGTTACTTAAATGTGATCTGGATGTGTAATCTTTCCTGTGATCACAGATGCAGCTGCGATCGCTGGTGAAGACAGATAAACCTGTGCTTTTGGAGAACCGTTTCTTCCTAAGAAATTACGGTTGTTGGTTCCTAAGCATACCTCGCCTTCATCCAGAAGAGCCATGCTGCGGCCTTCGCAGAAGGAACAGTAAGGAGGTGTGATCATAGCACCTGCTTCTGTAAAGATGTTTAAAATGCCTGCTGCTTCTGCTTCCTTTACTACCTTTAAGGTTGCAGGAGTTACAACAAATTTTACATGAGGCGCAGCCTTATGTCCTTTAAGAATGTCTGCTGCTATCTTTAAATCTTCGAAACTGCCGTTTGTACAGGATCCTAAAAATACCTGGTCTACGTGAGTTCCTTCTACTTCACTTAAAGGATGTACATTATCTACATATGGAGGACAGGATAATACTGGCTCTAATTCCTCTGCCTTGTAGAATAAAGTTCTCTCATAGTTGGCATCTTCATCTGCCTTCACCCATGCTACGTCTTCCATCTTGACTCCGCTGTACTCACAGGTCTTTTCGTCTGCTGCAAATAAAGCTGCCTTGGCACCGCACTCTACACCCATATTTGCAATACACAGACGGTCTGCAACACTTAAATCATCAATGGCGCTTCCCATAAATTCCAGGGATTTGTAAGTACCGCCAGATGCAGTCAGATCTCCTAAAACTCTTAAAATAATATCTTTTCCTGATACATAAGGCGGAAGTTTTCCTTCGATCTGAATCTTAATGGCACTTGGAACGCGCATCCACATGGTTCCTGTTCCCCAGATAGCAGCCATTTCTGTATGGCCGATACCAGTTGAAAAACAGCCGACACCGCCATAAGTTGTAGTATGGGAATCTGTTACATAAACGATCTGTCCTGGTTTAGCATATCCCCGCTCAGGAACCAGACGATGTACAATACCACCGGTAGGATGGAAATGGCGGATTCCCAGATCTTTTACCAGTTCATAGCCTACTTTTAAGTTTTCCGGATCTCTCTGAAGACATGCAGGCATCAGATGATCATGGATAATGCCGATCTTATCTGGATTCCATACCTTTTTCAGACCCATTTCTTTAAATTTCTTATAAAGTGATTCTGTATAAATATCATGAACAATTACAAAATCAGGTTCAACGATCACCAGATCTCCGGGAACCAGATGCGTATCCCCGGTATGTTTCATAATGATTTTTTCTGCCAGAGTGTATCCCATAGCCGTACCTCCTATAATTCTCCCCGTTCTACTCTATTTTCAATGTGTTTTACCAGACCACCATCTGCGATGATCTCATAAAGATTCTGATGGATCTTTCCGATAGGGTAAACTTTTCCATTACATGTGATTTCTTTATTCAGTTCCACACGTACCACATCTCCTTCTTTTACCTCATCTGGAAGAGCCGGGCATTCAATCAGAAGGATTCCGTTGTTGATCGCATTACGGAAGAAAATACGGGCAAAAGATTTAGCTATAATGCAGCGGACACCATTTTCCTTGATAACCTCTGCTGCCATTTCACGAGAAGAACCACAACCAAAGTTGTCACCGGCCACCAGAATATCACCATCCCTTAACTGATCTGCCAGTTCTGGTCTTAAAGGTTCAAATGCATGGTGCTTCATCTCTTCCATAGGTACACATACCCACTGGGTCGGGATGATAATATCGGTATCAATGTCATCTCCAAATTTCCAGCATCTGCCTTCGATGATAACAGGCTTATTTTCCTGCATCTCTTCTTCCAGCTTTTCTTCTTTCTTTCCGATCTGACCTGTTAAAGCAGCCTGGATGGCAGTTGTGGTATCTGTAAGAATAGTCTGGGAATCTTCATAACCTGCATAACCTGGCATATTCTTCCAGTCATTAGAAACCATGGTCTCTCCCATACCTACTCTGCCCTGGATCTCAGGATCTGCACACTGATTCAGTACCAGACCGCCTGCATCCATAATATCTCCAATATATCCCTTTGCAGCGATCTGGCTGTAAACATCTATAGATGCAGGAGATACTGTTAAACGAAGTCCATAAGCGATCTTCTTTCCTTTTACCGCCTGTGCCAGTCTTTCAATCTTATCAAAAGTACCGCCTGTACTGCCGCCGATGAATACAACATTTACCTTTTCAGGCTCCATCTCATTTACAGGCACAATATGATCAAAGCTGTTTTTCAGTGCTGCCAGCGCTTCCTGTCTTAAGCTGATATATACTTCTTTTTCTGCATCCAGACCCTTGGCTGCCACTGCACTGGTTACTCCCTGTGCCGCTAAAAACATAATAAAGCTGATCAGTCCGTCTGTACGTCCCTCTTCTGGCAGATCCCAGATATCTCCGTCTAAAACTGCGATCTTACCCTTAGGACACTCATCGTCCATTACAGATGCAAGGCGGAGAGCTGCGCTCTTAAAGCAGTTTACACCATCTGCCTTCTTAAAGCAGACACGTACGCGATGAGGTACAGTTGTATGCAGAGTACCTGTTTCAAATACAGAAAGCAATTCATTTTCATCTGCCACGCTGATTCCTGCTGCACCTTTGGCACCAGCTGTCAGAACTTCTTTATTCAATCCTGCTGCGATCTGTCCTGCTGTTACATGCTCTGCTACATATACGGCAGTACGTACTTTTCCTGCTAACATAGGAATGTTCTGCTCATCTGACAGTTTCATCAGCTGACGCCACAAAGCAGAAGCTTCAATTGAGTTAGGAGGTACAGTCTGATCTGCAAGGATCACAGTTTTAGAAGCATCAAATACTTTTGCTTCCCGCATTTTTTTTACAGTTTCAATTGAAATATTATCGTTGATGATCAACAGGTCTACAGGCAGATCAGCTTTTTCTTCTGGTCTGGCTTCTACAAATTCTTTAAATGTCATATCTATTCACCTTCCTGTTTTATTTCACAAACATAGGCATCAGAAGACTGATCCAAACTAACATCAATGCGCCTCCGATACGTGTGGAGATGGATGCAAAAGGCAGAAGATTCATTCTGTTTGCTGCCATTAATACTGCCAAGTCTCCGGAACCACCGATGTTGCAGGAACATAAACCTACAGAGATACCAGTTTCAATTGGATAAAGTCCTAACATTCTTCCTATGATCATAGCGGAAATTGTTGCTGCCAGAACTCCTACTATTACGATAAAAATATTGGCCGGATTTGCCAAAGCTGCTGCTGCAGATGTAATATCAAAGGAAGCAATACCAATACCACCAGCTACTACGCACAGCAGATTCTTCATCATATAGTTAAAATAATTATTTACAGATGTTTCTACATTCTTAGGTAAAATGCTTGTCAGCTTTAAAATACATGCAATAATAATGGTCCATGCCAGCATATGGATCTTGCTAAGTCCCGGAATGTGTGCAACCAGGCTGCCGCAGGTATATACAACAACCGTGATCAAAAGACCTGCGCCAAAGCTTGCAATATCCACACCATTTTCTTTGCTTCTTTGTCTCAGCAACTTCTTCCTTTACTGCCTGTCCGGATTCCATTAACAGGTTTCCTTCACCGCTCCATGCCGGATGTGCCTTACCGATCTTATCCATGATCGCTGCAAAACAATAGCAAGGATATTTGCAACCATAAGCACTGCCATCAAAGAAGAAGATAACTGGTCAAAATCCAGTCCTAAAATACTTGCATACATAGTAGGAAGTGTGGTCATTGCTGCGCCGGAACCACCTGCCATACATGGAAGGCCTACCATGAAAAGCCCGTCAAAAATATCTTTTCTTACCAGGAATGTAGCTCCAATGATAGCAAGGATGGAGCAGATCTGGGAAACAAGGATACATGGAAGATACTTTGCAACTGATTTGATCAGGGAATGCTTATCCATAGTAAGGATGGAACCGGTGATCAGTGCTGCGATATACAAATTCTGAAAACCGCCGCCCATAAGCGTTTTACAGTTTTACAGTTGTTTCCGGAAAAATCCATACTTTGACATTAAAGAACATGCTACTAAAGGCAGCAGGATCTGTCCACCCATATAAGTATTTACAATAGGGATCTTAGCACCCAGCCACATAAAAGTGAGCCCCAGTAAACAGCTATAGCGAAAGCACCTGTAAAATCTCCTGGAAGTGCACCTACATACATTGCTACTGTCAGCAGTACGCCGATCGCCAGATACAGCGGAAGCGGAATCCCTATAATTTTGCGTCTTTCATTTTTTTACCCCTTAATTTTTATTTATGCCCATTCAGAACGTGGCAGCATTCTGAATGGACACATTTCTTTAGTTGATCAATGAAGCAACAGCCAGACTGTTAAGCTTTGTTTCTGGTGAATCTGCCCTGGAAGTCATAACAATAGGAGCCGCTGCACCCATGATCAGGGAACCTGTTTGTACATCCCCATATAAACCAGAGTCTTGTACATGATATTTCCAGCTTCAATATCCGGCATCAGCACTACATCGGCCTTTCCTGCAACCGGACTGGTGATACCCTTATGTTTTGCTGCCTCTTCACTTAAGGCATTATCCATTCCCAGCGGTCCGTCTACTGTAATTCCCTTGATCTGTCCTCTCTGGCTCATAACTGCCAAAGTAGCTGCATCTAAAGTAGCCTGCATAGCCGGATTTACTACTTCTACAGCACACACTGCTGCAGCTTTTGGATCTTCAATTTCAAGAGCCTTACATACTGGAACTGTATTTTCCAGGATATGCACTTTTCTTCCAGAGTCGGGTACATATTCATACCGCCATCTGTCATGATCACAAAACGGTCCATTTTTCTGTTTTCAGTACTGTTACAGAGCTTAAAGTCTTACCTCCGTAATCCTACCTCTTTGTTTAAAACAGCTCTGAGGAAATCAGCAGAACTTACGAGACCTTTCATCAGTACAGAAGCTTTGCCTTCATGTACCAGGCTTACTGCCTTAAGAGCTGCTTTTTCGGATCCGGCTCATGGATGATCTCCACTTTTGACATATCGATCCCTACTTTTCTGCCAGCTCACGTATCTTTTCCTCATCACCTGCAAGATAAGCTATTTCAACTCCCAGAGAGGCAGCGTCACGCACTGCCTCTAAGACCGTTCATCTGCTGCCGCTGCAACAGCGATCCTGAGTCCTTTTTGAACGGAGTTTTTCATATACCTGTGTAAATGATTTCATATTGCCTCCTGTTTACTGCTCGTCTGCCATCTTTTATAGCGTATATACTTTTCTTTGGCATCTTTTTCTGCTTCTTTTAAAAGACGGTCTGCTTCATCCTTAAAGGTTCTTGTAAGAGCTGCGAAACGGACTTCGCCCATCATAAATTCTTTTAACTGGAAGTTTGGCTCTTTGGAATCCAGGACAAATGGATTTAAACCAGCTTCTTTTCTTCTTGGATCGAAGCGGTACAGATACCAGTAACCGGATTCTACTGCCTTCTTCGCTTCTAACTGGGTGCAGCCCATACCACCTGGAACACCATGGTTGATACATGGAGCATATGCAATGATCAGGGACGGTCCCTTATAGCTTTCTGCTTCCTTCATAACCTTTAAAAGCTGTGCAGGATTTGCGCCTAAAGCTACCTGTGCTACATATACATAGCCATACTGCATAGCCATCAGGCCTAAATCTTTTTTCTTCATTTTCTTACCGGATGCTGCAAATGGGGCAACTGCGCCCTTCTGGGTTGCCTTAGAAGCCTGGCCGCCTGTATTGGAATAAACTTCTGTATCTACAACCAGGATATTTACATCTTCTCCTGTTGCGATCACATGATCCAGACCGCCGTAGCCAATATCATAAGCCCAGCCATCACCGCCGTACATCCACATGGATTTCTTACTTAAATGCTCTTTTGCTGCAAGGATCGCTTCTTTCAGTTCCTGAGCCTCTCCCTCTAACTGGGTATCAGCCAGTGCTGCAGCTAACTTTCTTGAAGCCGGTTTTGCTTTCTTCATTGGAGTCAAATGCCTCTAACCATTTTTCAGCAGCTTCTTTTAAAGCACCGTCTGTGATCTTTTCTGCAAGAGCTTCTACATCCATCTTAATATGAGTTCTCTGCTGCTCTACAGCCAGACACATACCTAAAGAAAACTCTGCATTATTCTCAAATAAGGAGTTGGAAAGTGCAGGTCCGCAGCCTTCACCGTTTGTGGTGTATGGAAGACTTGGTGCTACAAAGCCCCAGGCCTGTGTACATCCAGTTGCATTTGCAACGATCATACGGTCGCCAAATAACTGGGTGGCTAACTTCATATAAGCAGCTTCACCACAGCCTGCGCAGGCTCCTGAGAATTCCAGTAATGGCTGTTCAAACTGGCTTCCCTTTACAGAAAACTTATCTGCAGGATTTTCTTGGTACTTAAAGTCATTGCATATTCCCAGTTTTCTGCTTCTGGCATCTGGGACTCTAAAGATGACATTTCCAGCGCTTTTCCTTAGCAGGACATGCATTAACGCAGACACCGCAGCCAAGACAGTCTAACGGATCTACCTGAATGGCAATTTAAGGCCTTCCATTCCTTTTCCTTTGGCATCCATCTGCTTAAATCCGACTGGGGCTTTCTTTGACTCTTCCTCTGTAAGAAGGAATGGGCGGATAGCTGCATGAGGGCATACCAGAGAACACTGGTTACACTGGATACATTTATCCGGGTTCCATACAGGTACATCAACTGCTACGCCACGCTTATCATACTTGGAAGTTCCTACAGGCATGGTTCCGTCAGGGCTGTCTTTAAAAGCGCTGACCGGAAGGGAATCACCTCTTAAGTGGTTCATGGCATTACCAATAGTACGCATGTATTCCGGCAGGTTCTCATCTGCTGCTTCCTGAGGAATTTCCAGATTCTTCCAGCTTTCCGGAACTTCAATCTTAACAAGCTCATTGCAGCCTCTGTCTACTGCCTGTTCATTCATGGAAACTACTTTTTCGCCTTTCTTGCCATAGGTTTTCTTAATAGCTTCCTTCATATAATGGATGGCATCATCAATCGGAATGATATTTGCCAGTTTAAAGAAGGCAGACTGTAAAACTGCGTTGGTACGGTTTCCAAGTCCGATCTCTTTACCGATCTTTACTGCATTGATAATGTAAAATGGATATTTCTTTCTGCAATAGCCTTTCTCACTGCTGCAGCTTCTCATCCAGTTCATCTGGTGTCCACTGGCAGTTTAACAGGAAGGTTCCACCTGGCTTTACTTCATTTACAATGTCATATTTTTCCATGTAAGCCTGTGTATGACATGCTACAAAATCAGCATGCTTTACCAGGTAACTTCCAATGATCGGCTGGTCTCCAAAACGCAGATGGGAACGGGTTACACCACCGGATTTCTTTGCGTCATATTCAAAATATGCCTGTACATACTTATCTGTATGGTCACCAATGATCTTAATGGAATTCTTATTTGCACCAACAGTACCATCGGATCCAAGCCCCAGAACTTACAGCTTACAGTGCCTGGTGCTGTTACCTGGATCTCATCTCCTACTGGAAGAGAAGTAAAGGTAAGGTCATCATTGATACCTACTGTAAAGTGGTTCTTAGGCTCTTCCTTATCCAGCTCGTCAAATACAGCAACGATCTGTGCCGGAGTAGTATCCTTAATGGAAAGTCCATAACGTCCGCCAATGACCTGTGGATGCACATCTGCTTCATTGATCACGCTGCATACATCCAGATATAACGGCTCACCCAGGGCTCCAGGCTCTTTTGTACGGTCTAATACTGCAATCTTCTTTACAGTTTTGGCAGAACAGATAAGAAATATTTTGCAGAGAACGGGCGATACAGGATCACCTGCATAAAGCCAACCTTTCTTCCCTGCGCATTCAGGTAATCTACAGTTTCTTTTACAGCGCCAGATACAGATCCCATTGCCACGATGACTTCTTCTGCATCCTCTGCGCCATAATACATAAATGGCTGATAATGACGGCCTGTTTTCTCACCCATCTTTTCCATATAGTCATTTACAATGTCCGGGATCGCATCATAATATGGGTTAGAAGCTTCTCTCTGCTGGAAATAGGTTTCTGTACTTCCTGCACCGCTTCGCATGATCGGGCGTTCTGGATTTAAAGAACGTTTTCTGAATCTTCTGACCGCATCCTTATCTACCAGTTCTTTATAGATGTCATAATCAACTACCTCGATCTTCTGTAATTCGTGGGAAGTACGGAAACCATCAAAGAAATGAAGGAATGGAACGCTTCCCTTGATTGCTGATAAATGAGAAATACCAGCCAGATCCATAACTTCCTGGACTGTAGCACTTGCTACCATAGCAAAACCGGTCTGACGACAGGCGTAAATATCAGAATGTTCTCCGTAAATAGATATGGTATTGGTTCCTACGGAACGGGCACTTACATGAAGAACACCTGGATGAAGCTGTCCTGCAATACGGAACATTGGAGGGATCATTAAAAGTAAGCCCTGTGAAGATGTGTAGCTGGTTGCTAATGCTCCTGTTTCCAGAGATCCCTGCATTGCTGCAGCAGCTCCAGCCTCAGACTGCATCTCTACCAGTCTTACAGGCTGTCCAAAATATTTTTCTTTCCGTTTGCAGCCCATACATCTGTATGCTCTGCCATAGGTGAAGAAGGAGTAATCGGATAAATAGTAGCAACTTCTGTAAATGCATAGGCTGAATAAGCTGCTGCTTCATTTCCGTCCATTGTTTTCATCACATGTTCCATTGTTTGTTTTCCTCCTGTTTTGTTAAAGTTTATTTATTCAAAATCGATCTCATCCAAGATCTCATCCAGATCCAGTACCGCACTGGCTCCACAGTAAAACATAACCAGTCTGAGCACCTCACATATTTCTTCTACAGAAGCTCCTTTCTGATGTGCCAGGTTTCCGTGAACACGGATGGTTGTTTTCTTTCCTTTGCACATCCCAGAGCCAGAAGCAGCAGTTCAACTGTTTTAGGTTCCAGTTTCTTAAGACCTGATTTACAATGTTCAAAATTGTACGCAAATGCTTCCAGAAGTTCCGGATCATTAGCCATACGCTTATGAGTAGAAATAACGCTACCACCTCTTAATTCTTTTACTTTTTCCAGGGCGGCGCGTCCCGCTTTTAAACGTTCTTCATTTTCCTCTCTCATATTCTTCCTCCATGTTTTTAACTTGTTTGGCCTATGTTTTACTATACATTTAATTCTTTTAACGTCAATATTTCTGAGCCATTTAACTTTTACCATGATTTTCACAAATTTCCCTGTTGATTTTAGGTATAGCGACAAATTTGTATTGCATTTTAACTCATTTTAACTTATCGCATTTTCATTTTACTTTTATTCCAGATATGCTATAATAAAGGGAGTTAATTTATGAAAGGATTTTTCTACCATGGCAAAATTAAAAGATGTGGCACAGCTGGCAGGTGTTTCCATTGCCGCCGTTTCCTTGTATGTAAATGGAAAATCAAAGGACGCATTTCCAGAGAAACCCAACGTAAAATCGAACAGGCATTGGCTGATACAGGTTATGAACCGCCTTCCCATGAAGAAAAGAAGAAGTAACATCCACCCATACTTCAACCAAAACCGTATTGATTTTCTGGTCCATCAGCTTTAAACGCTATCTCCTCGGACCTCTTCTTACAGGAATCCAGAATGCAGTCAATGAACTGTCCCCGGATTCCCCTTTGATTTTGTAATACGGCCGTATTCTATCGACGAACTTTACAGACATAAACGGGCACTTTGCGGCAATCAATACCATGCGGCAATGATCGTCAGTGCTTCTGCAGCAGATATACAGTTTTAGAATCTATCACACCACAGATTCCCATTGTACTGGTAAACCGAAAGTGAATTTCTGTCACTGCGTCTATATTGACAGTACAAAAGTCGGGGAACAGACGGCACAGCTGATCCAGGAAAAGGATATTCTTCCATGTGTATCATTCGTGACCAGTCACCTTATATGGCTATTAATTCCCGTTTTACAGAGCTGATCCGTTCCTGCAGGAGCGGGGCATACAGCTTCCCAACGAATTCCAGATCATTACTAACGATTCTATTTCCCATGGCGAAGCTGCTGCTAAAGAGTATCTTTCTCTTCCTAATCGCCCGCCTCTGATCTTTACAAGTTCTGATTCCCTGGCTTTCGGCGTACTGCGTACCCTTCGGGCACACAAGGTATCCGTTCCCGACCAGTGCGGTGTACTAAGCTTTGGATTTGAACGGCCAGAACTGACAAAATATAGTGAACCACCACTATCCGTAATTGATATTTCCACTTCCGCGCTGGCTTATTCCGGCATGCAGCTGGTGATCGATATCCTGAAAACCACATCACAATGCCTTCCCAGCTAGAGCTTTCCGTCCAGATCCGTCTGCGCAGTTCTTTCTGAGTATAATATTTCAGACAACATTGCCCGGTAATTTTCATAAAATGAAGTTACCGGGCAACATACTGTGCTTTGCACTCGTAATTCTATCATAGGAATTATTCTTCAGGGCGTGGCTTTTTCTGTAAATCTTATATTGTTCTTTTCCTTCTTCTACCGCCTTAACCTGGCTGTAAATAGATTCCATTTCACACTCACCCGGGTAAATGTAGATTGGCGCAAGGAAAGAGATATATTCCTTTAACCATCCCATTAACATATCAGAATAAGCCAGACCTCCGGTAATACCAATGGCATCTACCTTTCCTTTGCAGCTGCTGCAAGAGCACCAATATGCTTTGCAAAATTGTAGGCCATTGCCTCATATACCAGCTTTGCATATTTATCACCGGAGGCGATCATTTTCTACTTCTCTTGCATCATTGGTTCCTAAGTGGCTTACAAGTCCACCTTTTCCTACCAATTCTTTCTTACCTGTTCCTCATTCATTCCTTTCTTAAAGATCAGGTTCATCACCTCGATGGTTGGCAGAAGACCTGCGCGCTCCGGAGAAAAGGTCCATCCCCATGCATACAGTTATTTACATCTACCGTTCTTCCATTTACATGAAGAGCAACGCTGATTCCTCCACCAATATGAAGAACTATTGCTGTAATCTCATTGCTTTTCTTTCCCATTTCCGCTGCAATCTTTCTGACAACTGCTTTGAGCTTAAACCATGCCACTGGGCGCTTCTCTACGCCTTTTAAACCAGTGATACGGGCGATAGGTGTCATTTCATCCAATACATCCGGATCTGCAATATAAGCCTTGATCCCTGGCTGTCAGCGAATTTCTTTGCGATCTGGGCTCCTAAATTAGCTGCATGACGGACCGGTGTATCAATCAAGGCCTGGCACATATAATCGTCTATCAGGAAGATCCCACCTTCATAAACAGGGATCAATGCACCGCAGCGGGCTCCGATAGCGTGCATTTCCTCCAGGGAAAAACCATAGTCTTTCAGCTGCAAGAAGATTTTCACAGCGGAAATCATACTGGTCCTGTACATCCTTGTATTTTCCGATCTGTTCTGCTGAATGGGTTACATTCTGATCCAGAATTTTCTCCCCAGCCTCATTAAATATGGTGATCTTAGTGGATGTTGATCCTGTATTAATGATCAGATATTTATCTCTCTTCATATTTTATACCCATCAAACCTTTCTTTTATTTACCGTATTTTTCTTTAAAAATTCTTCCCCAATGGACGGGAACATAATATAGATCAAAGCATCTTCATCATTGGCTGCAAGTCCTGATGCATAGGCAGCTGCTCTTCCCTTCTCCCAACCAGGTTCCAGAAGGTCTCCGGACGACAGGTAATAGAATAAGCCTTTTCCCCTGATTTTGTGATCAGCTCCTCACTTAACGGTCCCGGGGCTTTTCCATATTTGCCTTTACATAGTCATGGACTTCTCTTGGCATGATCTTATACCGTTCACCTGTCATTACATTAAAGGTTGCCTGTGAACCAACCATCTGGGCGAATGGTGTAGCAAGCGGCGGATATCCCAGATCAGCTCTTACCTTATATACTTCCTCCAGAATCTGAGGCATCTTTTCATAAGCTCCCATACCCTTTAACTGGCTCTCCAGATTAGACATCATGCCTCCAGGAATTTGATGGCGGCTGATACCGCTGTCTACTCCTACGAAGCTGCTTAATGTATCTGCATGGCGTTTACGGATCTCCATAAAGAAATTATTGATCTCCTCCAACAATTCCAGATCCAGCTGAGGATCGTAACAGGTTCCCTTTAAAGCTGCTGCAAATGTTTCAGCAGGTGGAAGGGATGTTCCCATGCCAAAGCTGATGTTGCCACATCTACAGCAGACACGCCAGCCCTGATAGCTTCCCAATATTCCAGATCCATCATTCCACCACCACAGTGTCCATGAAAATAGATCGGAATGGGCAGTGCCTTCTTCATTTCTTTTACAAGCTCAAAATCTCTGCCGGCTTAAACATGCCTGCCATATCTTCCAGATAAATGGAATCTGCACCAATTGCCATGTAATTTTTAGCATACTGGATATAAAGCTGCGGTGTGTGGACCGGACTTTTACATACTGCCAGACAGGCAGCTACATGCTTACCATATTTTTTGATGGCACGAATAGCTGTTTCTGTATTTCTCGTATCATTTAAGCCATCAAATACTTCAAAAATATCAATGCCATTCTTTACTGCCAGTTCTACAAATTTTTCTACAATATCATCCGGATACTGCTGGTAACCTACCAGGTTCTGTCCACGCAGCAACATACGCAGAGGAGTTTTCTTAAATGCAGCTTTATAAGTACGAAGACGCTCCCAGGGATCATCAAATACAAAACGGATGCATGCATCAAAAGTTGCGCCGCCCCAGCACTCAATAGCTTCATATCCTACCTGATCCATCTTTCCAAGGATCGGGACAACTTCCTCCGTCCGTATTCTTGTTGCCAAAGTGACTGCTGCCCATCACGCAGGTCTACATTCACCAGACCAATCTTTTTCCTTCACCTGAACCATAGGCCTGTGCTTCTTCTTTTTTCCAAATAATCTTTGAAACATCTCGTCCTCCTATTTAACTATTTTAACTTATTTAACTTCGTTATTAACGTTCTGTTTTATTATATCTGTTCTTTTTAACCGTCAATGTTTCAGAGTCATTTAACTTTTTATCATAATTTTGCACAGATATACCCTTTATTTTTAGCTACTATCCCCATTTTCATTTGTTTTATCTTTTGTTACAATAAAAGAGCCTTAGATTTAATGATTCCTGCATTTTTATTTTACTCAAATGTTAAAGGGTTAAAGTCAGTTTTCCTGCAGACTTTTAACCCTTTTAACTATGCTATTATTCTATTTTTCACCGTACTATCTATAATCACACTTCTTACACTGGATCATTTCGTTCTCGCTATCTTCTTTATAGAACACACCGGCCCAGTGGCATATGCTTTGCAAAATAGGGACTACTGACTGTCCTTTTCTGTAAGGCTGTATTCCACTCTTGGAGGAATCTCATCATAGGACTGGCGTTTTACAATACCATTTGCGATCAGCTCTTTTAATGCTGATGCCAGAACTGCATCTGTAATATTCCCATCTCCTTGCGCAATTCACTGTAACGCAGGATCTTCATAGCAGCCAGTACACAGATGATCCGCGAATTCCATTTTCCGCCAAATACTTCCAGACCGTATTCTAACGGACAGCGGATGTCTTTTCTATTTTCTCTTATACATATCTCTCTCCCACACACTTGTATCTTCCTGCATTCACAGGATCGGCTTTTACAGCATTATCACATTATAATATAACGTCATCAATACACAGAACGCAATGGATATCGGCAGTGTCTTCTTTACAATATCCCCTAATGTTACATGGAAATAGTCAGCCGCCACTACCAGGCATACATGGGTAGGCGAGATCTGGCTGGCTGCATGGGCCATGCACATAAGATATGCCATTAACGGCGCGCCTCCCGGAATAGCTGCAAAAGCCAGCGGTGTTCCCATAGCAATGGCACCTGTAGAACCACTGATGACAGTTGCTGTAAAAATAGCAGACCAAAAATCAGATAGGTAGGCAGAGGCAGTTTTGCCATAGCATCCGGCAGCAGCAATAACACACCTGTATGAGCGATCAGTTCTTTCAGACATAATACAAGAAAGGTATTTCCCAACATCTTCTTTTCAAAAGCAGCAAAATAAATTTCCTGATTTCATCCAGTGTTACCCGATAAATGATAATACAAAGTGCAATGGATACAAGAACAGACGTTACAACTTGAAAATGAAAACTAATATCAATATAAGGATAAGAAGCAGTGACCACAAATGCTGGATCAAATGGGCAAAGTCTGCCAGTCGGTTGGTGCTTGCCGGTGTCCCTGTATCATTGGGAATACGGTGCAGATAAACAGTATATCCCAGTCCTGCCAGCGCAAGGACCGGAACGATCATATACAGAATGAACTCTGATATCTCCACTCCGGAAAGGTTTGACATAAGAAGTACCGCTGTATAGGTTGGCAGCACACTTTCCGGTATGTGCCTGAACCAGCTGGCTGTAAAGCCTGCTCTTTTGGATCTAAATATCCCTCTGTCGCATCCTTTACAATATCTGCACAAAGGATCATGGAAGCCGCAGATGGCAGAAGTCCAATGAAAAGCTGCTCCTGCTGTATTGATACGGCGGTTATGAAAATGCCATTCAGATCCTGTTGTGCCAGACGGATCTGACTGCGTGACTCCAGGATCTTCTGCAAAACGTAATGAGATACAGAGATAATAACACAGATAAAGATGACCAGTTTGTAATAACACTGACTATCTTAGTTCCATTATTGTTATCGGAATATGAAACAGCACTGCTGTTACGACCATTCCGCCTGCAATCGCCTGATACAGCGGTCTGCCTATGGCTAAAAGAACTATAATAACCGCAAATACCACGCCTAAAAGTAATTTCCATGATGTGTGTTCCTCCTGTGTATACGATATCCTCCGGATTCCTTCATGTACTCAAGTTTACATGCATTTCTCCTCTATTACAAGTTAGCGATTATTTTATTAGTCACTATTAATTTTCATAGTTACTGTCAATATAAAGGGCTGCCACAGCAGCCCCGGAAAATATTCTTTTATTCGATCGTAACTACCTGGCTGCGCTTAAATGCTTCTGGTGCGATCTCATTTCCGATTCCGGAAGTTCCGGTACTGTAAAAGATCCATTTACCGGTTCGTAATGATGCAGCGCAAGTGAGGTCATCTGCGGCATTTCTGTATTTACGTTATATTCATGGATTACAAAATTAGGAAGTGCTGCTTCCATATGTAAAGAAGCAGCTGTTACGATCGGTGTTCCACATACATGGATCTGGACACCGGCTTCATATACATAGGACATATCACAGATTTTTTCACCTCTGTAACACCACCGCTGTTTCCAAGATCCGGCTGGATCACCTGAATGGCTTGTTTATCCAACATTTTCTTAAACTGCCATCTGCTGTAAATCCGCTCACCGCTGGCTACTGGAATTCCGTCTGCTGATGCACATAAGCAAGTGTATCCTCGTGAGGGACTACCGGCTCTTCATAATAGAGAATGCCATATTTCTTTGCCATATTTCCAAACTGGACTGCTGACTGGGCATCTGTATAACAATGGTTTTCCAAAATAATATCTACCTTAGAACCTACCGCTTCTCTTACAGTTGCGATCCTCGCTTCTGCCAAATCCAAATATTCTGGATCCAGATAAGCTGTCTGCTCTGTTCTTGGATATCTTCCTTCATCTTCTCTAAAGTAAGGAAATTGTATTTTACTGCTTTAAATCCCTTTTCTACTGCAATTTCTTCCTGACGCGCGTAATCTGCTGGTGTTCTTGCTGTTTTTCTTCCAATACCCCAGCCATTTTGCAGCTGGCTTGCATAAGCTTTCAGGGTATCTCTGTGTTTTCCACCTAAAAGACGGTACAGCGGCTGTCCATACACCTTTCCTTTAATATCCCACAAGGCAATATCAAAGGCACTGATACCGCCAAATACAATGGACCTCCATTGTAACTCCAGAAACACCCTGATACAGTTTCTGCCAGATTACTTCATGATCAAAGGATTCATTCAATCAATGCGGTTTGCCATGTCTTTTAACATGGCAATGCAGCCTGTGAAGCGCCTCCATAAGATAATGCCACTTCTCCATCTCCATAAATTCCCTCGTCTGTGTATATACGGCATAAAGATGGTCTCCAGCCCCTTCTACCGGATCGCAATATAAAAGATCGATTTTGTAATTTTCATTCCCAGTCTCCTTCATCTATGTATTTTTTACAGTAAACAGCTTATTATATTTGCTAACAGCAGACACCCGGCGGAACAAAGTACCGTTGAAATAAAAATATATTTATAACATTGTCCGGCTGTATATCCGCATGTATCCATGATCGTGATCTGCATTCCGTTGTGGGGCAGACAGCTGAATCCGGCAGTTGCTACCGCTCCCAGGCGGTGGATCAGCTCCGGCTCAAGCCCAGCTGCCAGATATTGTCGGAAAGCAGGTTCATTGCCACATCCATTCCGCCTCCGCCATTTCCAGTCATTGCTCCTGCGAAGATGCAGCAATACTAAAGGAAAGATTAGGCGGTACAGGCAAAGCTGATATTGCTTCTAACACAGTCTCCGCTCCATTACATGCAAGAACTGCACCGCCAAATCCAACAGATACAGCTGTTGTAATAACAGCAGGTCCTACTAATTTTGCGCTTTCATTGATAATACGCAGTTTATCCGGAATATTTTTCCAGCCAATAAAGAGCCACACCAGTTCCTGCCAGCACTGCATAAGAAAGATCTAATTGCGCAATATTGATCAGTAAAATTATCATTACAAGAGCAGGACTGATAATGGTCCCGGAATCCCGGCATCCATTTCAAACTTTGTGATCCGTTCTTTAATAGACGGATTTATTTCAAAATGCTCCCCTCTTTGCCTTGCTTTTTAATTCCCAAGAAAAATATACGAATATAAATGCCATAGCCGCAGCAGAGCAGACCGATCCCGGCAGCTGCAGCCGGTGTTGTGCCCAAATACTGTACAGGAATAATATTGTTTAACTGGGCTCCTCCAGGAAGCAGCGAAAGGGCAAATGTACAGGAGCTGCTCATAATGCAGGCTGGAATATATTTTCCCGGAAGATCTGCCTTGCGAAATGTTGCAAGAAAAATGGGATATACGGTAAATACAATAACAAATACACTGACGCCTCCATAAGAAAGGATCGCAGTTGCTAACATTGCCCCAAAACAGCATTTTATCTCCAAAAGTTTTCCGATCATTTTGAAAATACAGATGCTAACAGCGTTTCTTCCATTACTTTTCCAAACAAAGCATTTGTAACAAACACCAGAAAATATTTTCCCACAAATCCGGCAAGTGAAACGCCGTAATGATTTATAAACAGATCCATATAAGAAAAGCCATTGATTAATGCCAGTACCGCCACACAGATCAGTGTTGCCGGGATCAAGCTCAGTCTTTTATAGATCAAAAATCAGCAGCAGTACCGCGATCAATACACCTGCCAGTTCCACCTGTATCACCTCCTACTAACCATGCTTTTTCTTTGTTTCATTATAGAAAAGACGTTTATTTTCTACAATTTTCTATATATTTTATAAGTTACTAAGAAATTTATAAGCACCAGTCAAATCTGTTTTAATGCAGTTTCCAGCTGATAAAGAGCACTATCAAGGATCTTCCTTGGGCATGCCAGATTAAACCGCAGATAACCTTCTCCGCCCGGCCCAAACCAGGATCCTTTATCTACTCCAATATGTGCTTTCTGGTCAATAAATGATTCAATTTCTTCTGTACTCATCCCAGTTCCGCGAAAATCTACCCATACCATATAAGTTGCCTCAGATTTTTTCATGTGAAGCATAGGCAGTCTTTCCTGAACGTACTGAACCATATGATCCATATTGTCATTTACATAGTCACACAATGTATCCACATAATTACCGCTTTTATCATAAGCTGCTTCCAAAGCAGCAGAACCAAACCAGTTCATATTAAAAATACGGTTTGCATTTAATCCTTTTACATACGTTTCACGCAGTTCATCGTCCGGTATAACTGCATAAGCAGTCTGAAGGCCAGCCAGGTTAAAGGTTTTGCTTGGGGCATAATGGACAATTGTATTCTTTTTTATTTTTTCTGAAAGGGTACCAACAGATGTATGCGTGATTCCTTTCATCATAAGATCAGCATGAATTTCATCAGAAATCAACAAAACATCATTTTCTGCACAGAGATTTCCCAAGCTCGTTAATTCTTCTGCTGTCCATGCACGTCCTACAGGATTATGAGGATTAGATAAGATCAGAAGTTTATTATCCGGATCTTTTACTTTTCTTTCCAGATCTTCAAAATCCATGAACCAGTCTCCCTCTTTTTCTATCAGAGGATTATAAACCAGCTTACGCCCATTATTAACAACACCATCCATAAATGGATAATAAACCGGTGTCTGTACGATAATGCCGTCCCCGGGCTTTGTAAAATTCTGGATCGTAATGGTGTATCCCGAATCACACCTGGAGTAAAATGATCCATTCTTTTTTATCTTCCAGTGATAACGGCGATCTACCCAGTTAATAATCGTTTCATAAAACAGTCTGGTTTTGTTGTATAACCATAACATCCAAGACTGGCGCGGTCTATTACTGCGTCGATCACTTCTTTCGGAGACCTAAAATCCATATCTGCGATCCACATTGGGATCATCGCTGTAGATTCATCTACGCCGAATTTTGAATTGCAGTCATCCCATTTCATACTCCGGGTATTTTACGATCAGATCAAAATCAAAATATTCCTTTGTGTAATTCATAATTACATCTCTCCTTGAATACCTTATTATATATATCTGCGGCGCCTGCAGTTATAGACTTTTATTGACTTATTTCCCCGTCTTGTTTAAAATTATAGCAATAGGAAAAGTCCCCGTCAAAAGCAAAATATTCCTGTGGATAATAATTTCAACATTTTCTTTCCGTGACACGATTAATTTCGGACAATATAAGCTGAAAAACTGCACATCATTTGTGTCCTCGATCCTAAATCGTTAAAAATATTATTTTAGGGAATAAAAAGGAAACCATATGTCAGAAATAAGCAAAGAAATCGGACAGAATATCCGCCGTACACGTAAAATGCGGAAAATAACCCACCAACAGCTGGCTCAGGCTATTGGCAAAAGCCAGTCCGCTATATCAAAATATGAATCAGGTGAAATAGCCGTGGATATAGACACTCTGTATGCCATTGCCGACGCACTGCAGGTGCATATTGAAACCCTTCTGTATTTTCCCAATACTGCCACATCCTCTTCCACTTTAAAAGAATGCCCCGCTTTTTCAGAAATGTTAAAACTTGTATGGTTATGTTTACGATGGAAGGATCAACCGGATCGGGCGACGCCTTTTTGAACTCCATCCGGAAGAAAATGGCCTTACGAAGGTCATGATGTATATGAACTTTGAAGATTATGATCATTACCAGAACTGTGAAAATACTTATAAAGGCTACATGGAACATTTTGATGCAGTTACAAATATCACTCTGCAAAATCGAGATGTGGAAATGGAAACTGCCTATATACAAATACTGGCTCCTACATTAAACGCAGAAACCAAATGGGCTTTATTTACAGGCCTGTCTACAAGACCGATCATGCCTATTGCACGAAAACTTCTACTCTCAAAAAACAGATTATGTGAAAACAAAGAATTGGAAAATCAGCTGAAAGTATCCAAAGAAGATATTAAACAGCTGAAATTGTACCATATGTATACTGTTACCTGACATTTGAATATACAAAATAAAAAGACATATTTTCTTCTCTCAAAATCAATTCAGAGAATGAAAATATGCCTTTATTATCTGTACTTTTAAATTATTACTGAGGACTTACGATCTTGCCCGCAACTGCACAGCTGGCCGCAGTCCTTGGGAAGCCAGATAGATCTGTACCTTTGAAGTTCCCATACGGCCCAAGAAGTTGCGGTTGTTAGTTGCAACTACTCTTTCACCATCTGTTAAGATGCCGCCGGTTCTGCCGCAGCACAGTCCACAGCCCGGATGGGTGATGATAGCTCCTGCCTCTGCCAGTGTATCCAGGATACCCATTTCATCTGCCTGTCTGTAGATCTTGCGGCTGGCTGGTGTAACGATCAGTTTTACAAAATCTGCTACCTTCTTGCCCTTTAAAACCTCTGCAGCTGCTGCCAGATCCTCTAAACGGCCGTTGGTGCAGGAGCCGATAAATACCTGGTCGATCTCTGTTCCTTCCAGTTCGCTGACATTGCGGATCTTGTCTACCTGGGACGGACATGCCATAACCGGAACAAAATCCTCTGCCTTGTATTCCATTACCTTGCAGTAGTTAGCGTCTGCATCTCCTGCCAGGCTCTTCTGGTAATCATTTAAGGTAATATCACAATATTCTGCTGTCTTTTCATCTGGTGTAAACAGCGCACATTTAGCACCTGCTTCAATGGCATGTTGGAAATGGTCATACGGCTGGCAACTGTCATGTTCTCTACTGCGCTTCCAGAAAATTCCAGTGCCTTGTAGGTAGCGCCATCCGCACCCAGATCACCGATCAGACGTAAAATAACATCCTTTGACATTACATTTTCAGGCAGCTTGCCATTGATCACAACTTTAATGGTCTCCGGCACCTTGATCCACATGGTTCCGGTTCCTAAGATACTTGCCATTTCTGTATAGCCGATACCGGAAGAGAATGCGCCTACAGCCGTAGGTAGTTGTATGGCTGTCTGTACCAAATGCAATATTACCTGGCTTTACATAACCTGCTTCTGTCATCAGCTGGTGGCAGATACCATCGCTTCTGTGTACATGGGTCATGCCGTATTTTCAGCAAAGGCATCACCTGTATGGAAATGTCTGGTATCATCTAACTGGCTTCAGGTACCAGGTGGTCGTAGATCAGGACCACTTTATCCGGGTCCCAAAGCTTCTCAAAGCCCATTTCCTTGAATTTTTCCGCTACAAAGGGATAAATATATCATGGATCATGACACGGTCCACATTTACAGTCACAATATCTCCCGGCTTTACTTCTTTGCCGGTATTATGCTCTATGATCTTTTCAATTACTGTCTTTCCATTTCTTACACCTCACTTCTCTTTCTTAATCCAGACCATTCAGTTTGCGCATAGCCTTTACCAGACCGCCTGCGCGGATAATGCTCATCAGGTTCTCTGGAAGAGGCGATTGGGTATGTTTTCCATTGTAATCCACATGTTCGTTCATTACAACAGAGATGGTATCTCCTCTTTGATGTCATCATAGAGAGTTGGCTGCTCGATCAGAAGCAGACCATTGTTGATGGAGTTGCGGAAGAAGATCCTTGCAAAGGATTTTGCGATCACGCACTGAACTCCCAGTGCCTTAATAATCTCCGGCGCCTGCTCTCTGGAGGAGCCACAGCCAAAGTTCTTTCCTGCAACAATAATATCTCCCGGCTTGATCTGCGCTGCCAGTTCCGGGCGCAGCGGGAAAATCCGTACTGTTTCATATCATCTATGGTTTTAATGCAAGGTACTCTGTTGGGATAATGATATCCGTATCAATATCATCTCCCAAAACCCATACCTTTCCTATCATTTTATCCATTTTTCTATATCCTCATATCTTTGATTTATTTCGTAAACTCACGAACCACGCATTACATCACATCCTCAGCCAGAGCGATCTCTCCTGCAATGGCAGAAGCGGTAACCGTAGCTGCAGAACCTAAATATACCTTAGAGCTTGGATGTCCTGCACGGCCCTTGAAGTTTCTGGTGCCTGTACTGATCAGGACTTCATTTTCACCGATCACGCCCTGACAGCTTCCCCAGCATACGCTGCAGTTCGGGTTCATGACAATAGCGCCTGCTTCCATGAAGATATCGATCAGGCCTTCTTTTAATGCCTGACGGTAAACGGTCTGGCTTGCAGGGACTACCAGGAAACGTACTTTTCTGCCACTTTTGCCCTTGATAATAGAAGCACCCACTCTTAAATCTTCAATACGTCCATTGTTACAGGAACCTAAGAATGCTTCGTCGATCTTAATTCCACGAACTTCTTCTGCAGGAACTACATTATCCACAAAATCCGGTTTTGCAGCCACAGGACGTACCTTGGATAAGTCAAAGGTATATTCTCTCGCATACACTGCATCCGGATCACTCTTGTATACAGCTTTCGGCTTTCTGCCATGTGCTTCCAGATATTCTAATGCCTTTTCATCTGCCTCAAAATGCCGGTCTTTGCACCTGCCTCTACTGCCATGTTGCAAAGTACCATACGTTCGCTGATGCTTAAGGACTTTGCACCTTCTCCGGTAAATTCCATTACCTGGTAATTACATCCGTTTGCACCGATCTCACCGATGATGGTTAAGATCAGGTCTCTTGCATAAACGCCTTCCGGCAGTTTTCCTACTAAGTTAAATTTTACAGTCTCAGGAACCAGTACCCAGGATTTTCCAGTTACCATTCCATAAAGGAAATCCGTACATCCAACGCCTGTACCAAAAGCACCTAAAGCGCCATAAGAACAGGTATGGCTGTCTGCCCCGAAGATCAGCTCACCGGAACATACATAATTTTCTATCATTACCTGATGGCAGACGCCTTTTCCTTCCCAGAAATCAATGTTATTTTCTTTTGCAAAATCACGCATCTTCTTCTGGGATGCTGCTGTTTTCGGGCAGTCAGAAGGTACGTTGTGGTCTACGATGAATACCACTTTTTGCATCAGCAATATGTGGATTTTTAATTTATTCCGGTACATGTCCACAGTCAGATGTGTGGTACCGTCATTACTCATTAAACGGTCTAATGTTACTGTATGGATATCTCCCGGTTTTACGCTGTCCACACCGGCTGCAGCAGCGATGATCTTCTCTGCGATTGTCATTCCCATTTTCCTATTCCTCCTCACGGTTTAATGAGGCGATCAGTCCGCCCTGGTTTAAAATATTCTGCATATATTCCGGCAGCTTGGTGCAGGAATAGGTCTTGCCATTTGCCTGGGCAGTTCCATCTGACATGGAAAGTTCCATGGTATCGCGTCTTTACCTCATCCGGAAGTTCCTTACAGACAATCACCGGAAGTCCGATATTGATTGCATTTCTATAGAAAATTCTTGCAAATGACTTTGCAACAATAGCCTGTACGCCTAATGCCTTTAAAACACCCGGTGCCTGCTCTCTGGAAGAACCACACCCAAAGTTCTCTCCTCCGACTACGAAATCTCCCGGTTTTACTTTTTGGGAAATCCGGGTCTAAAGACTCAAAAGCATGCTCTTTCATCTCTTCTAAGTTCGGTAAAAGCAGATACTGTGATGCGATGATCTGATCTGTATCAAGGTCATTATGAAATTTAAAATGGTTCCTTTGCCATGATATATGTATTCCTTTCTTAAAACCGCCTTGTCTGGGTTTTGTTTTTCTGTGTTTTTATGTTTTGAACTGATATGTAGTATACCATAGAATGTACTATAATGGAAATGGTGGTTATTGATACATTTAATAACTGTAAGTTATAGAATGCGCCCCACAGATAACCTGTATCATAGAAAGAGATTGAGATCAAAAGTATTTTTCCCCGCTGATACCGAATTGCTGCGTGCTTTCTCTCACACTTCTTTTACTGTAATTTCATGTACATCCGAGTTATAATGACTTTATATCGAATCCTTAAGGAGGTAGACTTACATGATATGCATAAAAACGGAACGATCCACACAGCAGTTGATCCGCAGCCATTCACAGGAGATATCCTTATAGGCGGCGGAAAGATCTTAAAGATCGCCAGTCACATTGATGATGATTATGAACAGTTGATCGAAGCTGCCGGACTTAATATTTATCCTGGTTTTGTTGAGGCACACTGCCATACAGGTCTTGATGGCTACGGCAACGGCGTACCAGGACAAGATACCAACGAATGGAATGACCCAGTAGTGCCACAACTGCGGGCTATTGACGGCATCAATCCTATGGATCCCTGCTTTGAAATGGCTGCCAAAGCCGGGATCACCTGCTTTGCCACAGGTCCAGGAAGTTCTGATGCCATTGGAGGCACTTTCGCAGCTGTGAAACCCATGGGAAAACGTATTGATAATATGATCCTTAAATACCCTATTGCCATGAAATGTGCTTTTGGTGAAAATCCAAAACGACGCTATATGACCAGCCGCATGTCCACCCGTATGACCAATGCAGCTTTGATCCGGGAAGCACTGCAGAAAGCTGCATTATACATGGCAAAAAGAGGCCGCCGGTGATGACGTCTCCAAGCTGCCTGCTTTTGATCAAAAATCAGAATCCCTGATTCCTGTTTTAAAAGGAGAACTTCCTTTAAAAGCCCATGCCCATCAGGCAAATGATATTTTACTGCCATCCGCATAGCAAAGGAATTTCACACAAAACTGACTCTGGAACATGTAACAGAAGGTCACCTGATCGTGGAAGAACTAGTAAAAGAGAATCTGCCATTAGCTGTAGGTCCAACCTTCGGACATGCCACCAAAGTAGAACTGCTAAATAAAGCTGGACCACTCCAGGCATCCTGGCAAAGCTGGCTGCCATGTTTCCATTATTTCCGATGCACCTGTTACCCCGCTGCACAACCTGCCCTCTATGCCTAAGATGCCATGAAAGGGTATGGATCCCTACGATGCCCTGCGGGCCATCACCATCAATGCCGCCGAACACATCGGTGTTGCTGACCGGGTAGGTTCCCTGGAAACCGGAAAAGACGCCGACCTTGTGATCTGCAAAGGCTCCTATGGAAATTTCAGGAGTGGTGAAGTATGTGTTTATTAATGGGGAATTGGTGGAATAACATTATATACAAAACTGCTGTATACAGTTTTATCACCCCGTATACAGCAGTTTTATTTTCTTCTTATTCTGTTTTAAAAATACTTCTTGCTTCCCCAAAGATTACTTCTTTTAAGGTCCAGATATTCATTATAAGCCTTTTCAAGGATCTGCTTTTCATTGGAAAACTTCAGCAGATGATATGCTTCGTAAAATTTGTAATACCCGGAATCCAGAAAGTATTCTTCCCGCTGTGGTTTACTGTAGTAGCTGTCAGCCATCATCAGATACCAGTGTACATCTTTTCTACCACATCCTGGGGCGTATTAAAGGTGTACTGGCTCTTTCCAATGTACTTAATGATAGAAGCGCTTACTCCGGTCTCTTCTTTTACTTCCCTAAGAGCCGTTTCTTTGTATTCTTCGCCAGCTTCTACTGTTCCCTTAGGCAGGACCCAGCCCTCATATTTGTTCTTGTAATTCTTATACAGGACCAGGATCTTCCCTCGAAATATAACCACACCGCCGCAGCTCGTTGCCTCAATCATTGCAATTCCTCCCGGTTTTGGTGTGAATCTGAATAACTGGTTTTAGTATACAACGTTTGAGGGTTATATGCAAGAAGGAAATCTGAGTCGCTAGATGCTTATAATGGTTTTATTATTGGATGTGATAATGCTTTTTCATTCCTTCTAAAACTCTGGTTCTGATGACAGACGGGTGATATCGCTGGTGCGGCCATCTAGTTGCATGGCGGTGATTAATTTTAAGATGGTCAGTTCACCGGCAGATTTTCCCTCTATTTTGCTCTCTTCCACCCAATCAAGAAGTCCTTTGCACATATTGATTCCTCCTTCTTCACTACGATACTTATCTTTGACCATCTGCAGCTGTTTGGTGTCTGTCATGGCTGCGATCAGGTCGTAGGCATCTTCATCTATGTTTGTAAACTGCTCTTCTCTTTCTTTCAGATATTGTTTTACTGCTTCTTTGTCTAATGAACGGCGGATAAATCCAAATACCTCTCTCACATCTGTTTGAAAACATTCCTCGTTTGTAAATCTGCGGACATCTAAAACATGGATCGGATAGTGGTTGATAAATGTTTTATCTCTTCCGGAAGATCTTTGTGGGCTAAAATATCATAAATATCTTTGCTGTTGTTCCACGGCTCTTCACCATAATAGATCACAATGGTTACAACTGGTGTTAAAACGTCTGTGTCTGTCAGACTGCTGATATAATCTTTTGTTTAAAACACCTTTCTCCCGGTTTTGTTTCTGCAGCTTTTCATCTGCTCGGTCATAAGACAAAGCATCTTCTACCATCACTCGCACCTAGGCATTCCCTGTGGATCTTATCCTGGTGTTCCAGGGCAATGATCGTAAATGATGTACCAAACGCAACTCTCTTTACTCCATCACGGAAACGCTGTATCTTTTCTTTTTTGTACACCCCAACTGTCTTTTTGTGATTTTCCTGTTTCTCTTGTATCCTGGCTATAAAGCTGTTTTTCCATTATAACCTGCTTTCCATCAAAGATATATCCATTTAACAGATCCGCATACCGCCTGTCGTCATCGAAAAATATCGCTGTTTCTATGTCCTTTGTCCCCATTTATTCTCCCCTTTCTTGCTGTTGCAAGGCAAAGGGCAGTTTCTAATATTTATTATACAAAATCCAGTTATAAATTTCAATATCCCCCCCCCGTGCCTGTTTTAAACAGAATTTCCTGAGACCATTTCCACTTCTTTTAAATTTTTGCTTTTGATCCATGATTTTTAGCTGAAGCTGCCTGAATACAGATATGCAACGCATTAAACATTACATAGTTTTGAAATATTATTCTTTATGATTAAGAAATGTAACCATAGTATATCATAGCGGGATCCAAAATCCACCACAATTTTCCCCTGCATAAAATAGCCTCACAGACCGCATTTATGCATCTTTGTGCACTCATGCGTTATCTGCAAGGCTGGTTTTATTATTGCTCACGAGCCGTCCACTCAGGTCCCCGCACTAACGTGCTCTACTGCCTGCTTACGCAGGCTGGACCTTCGTTAATGGCTTTGGAAAACAAATGCCGCCTTCGGCGTCGCTTGTTCTTCCTGCGCTCATCGGCCACCCATGATCCCCATAAAGATCTTCTCATCTGTAATAGGCAGTTCCTGATCCTTACGCCTACTGCATTATACACTGCATTTGCAATAGCCGGAGATGGGGTGTTGATAACGATCTCACCGATGGATTTTGCGCCAAATGGGCCGGTTGGCTCGTAGCTGCATTCAAATTCTACCTGGACTTTTCCAATATCCAGACGGCTTGGTACTTTGTACTGCATGAAGGAATTTTCATGGACACGGCCATGGTCGGAATAGGTTACATCCTCGTACATTGCCATACCGATTCCCTGTGCCAGGCCACCTTCTGTCTGTACTCTTGCCAGGTTCTCGTTTAATGGGGTTCCACAGTCTACAGCTGCTGCAAACTGAAGCAGCTCAATATGACCGTTTCCTTGTCGATCTCCACTTCTGCGGCGCCTGCCATAAATGGTGGCGGAGAAACAGGTGAAGAATGGGATTCTGTAGCCTGGAGGGCTTCTTCATTAAAGCACATGGCTCTGTTTCCAATGTCCTTTAATGTGATCTCTGCCGTTCGCCTTCAGGGGCATTTAATCTGCGCACTGTCTTTCCTGCAAACTCCAGTTCATCCTCAGAGCAATTCAGATATTCTGCCGCCTTCTTTAATATCTTCTTTTTCAGTGACTCACAGGTCTTTACTACTGCCATACCTGTTAAATATGCAGTACTGGAAGCATAGGAACCGGAGTCATATGGGGAAATATCCGTATCAACACCGTAAACTACGATATCATCCAGCTCACAGTCCAGACACTCTGCTGCTACCTGGGCCAGTGTGGTATCACAGCCGGTACCCATATCAGCTGCACCAATGGTCATGCTGTAAAAGCCGTCATCATTTACCTTAATGGTAACGCTTCCCACGTCTACGCCGGAAATTGCGGAGCCCTGCATAGCCATTGCAAGACCAACTGCCCTTACCTTTCCATTTCCCATATCTTTTCTCGGATATTTTTCATCCCAGCCGATCATCTCCATAACCTTGTCCACGCAGCGGTCAAGGGCGCAGCTATTGGCAGTCTCGCCGTAGTAAGCAGGCATCACCTGTCCCTGGCGGACCATATTTTTCTTTCTAAGCTCGATCGGGTTCATTCCCATCTGGGCTGCCAGCTCATCCATAGCAGACTCTACAGCAAAAATACCCTGGGTTGCTCCATATCCGCGGTAAGCACCTGCAGACATACGGTTGGTATAAACTACATCATAAGCAAAGCGGAATGCCTTTGGTGTGCCGTACATAGGAATGGACTTATGGCCGGAAAGACCTACAGTGGTCGGTCCGTGTTCACCAAATGCACCTGTATTGGACAATGTATACACATCCATTGCCTGTAAAATACCATTGTCATCGCAGCCGATCTTTACCTTTACTTCCATTTCGTGACGTGGAGAAGAGGCGATCTGGGACTCATAACGGCTGTAAATGATCTTAGCCGGTTTTCCCGTCTTCATGGTAACGATAGCCGGATAAACCTCTGCTACAACAGTCTGCTTTGCGCCAAAACCGCCACCGATTCTTGGCTTGATCACGCGGATCTTTGACTTTGGCACATCCAGTGCATGAGCCAGAATACGGCGCACATGGAATGTAACCTGGGTGGAGTCTACTACATTTAAACGTCCGTATACATCCATATAAGTAAAGGCACGGAAAGTCTCCATCATAGCCTGCTGGTTCGCCTTGGTGTGGTATGTTTTTTCCACAATGTGGCTGCAGCCTGCAAATGCCGCCTCCAGATCCCCATGAGTCTCTCCGCCACTGGCACATAAGTTTCTCTTATTATCAGCGCCTACATTACACAGGGCTTTCCAGCTGTCCTCCGGATGTACCAGGATCTTACCGTCCTTGGAGTCATGCATATCTAAAACAGGCTCTAACACCTGATATTTCACTTTAATAAGACGCATTGCATGGTCTACTGCAGCTTCTGTCTCACCTGCAATGATCGCCACTGCATCACCTACAAAGCGGACTCTCTGGTCCAGGATCAGACGGTCATAAGGACTTGGCTCAGGATACGTCTGTCCGGCCATGGTAAAACGCTTCTGCGGAACATCTTTCCATGTAAGGATACATTCGATCCCTGGTACTCTGGAAGCTACCTTGCAGTCGATCTCTTCGATCAGTGCATGGGCATGTGGGCTTCTAAGCACTTTTACGATCAGGCAGTCCTTTAATGCCAGGTCATCAGTGTAGACCGGCTTACCTGTTACCAGTGCCTTTGCGTCTTTCTTTACAACAGGAGCGCCGATCAGACGGAATTTCTTTCCTGTAGCAGGATTGATCTGTGTATATGCCATTTCCTTATGCCTCCTTTCCGCTCTGCTTCATATCCAGATATTTTTTTACAGCACGCAGCTGGGACATATATCCGCTGCAGCGGCATAAATTTCCGGAAAGATATTCTTTAATATCTTCCTCATCTGGATCTTTTAACTCTTTTTCCATAGCAAGAACGTTCATAATAAAGCCTGGATTGCAGAAACCACACTGCTCTCCGCCTTCTCTTGCTAAAAACATACCAAATTCTTCTGCCTCTTTCTGCAGACCTTCCAGTGTAGTCACATGGCGGCCATCTGCCCGGATCGCAAGTGTAGAACATGACAGAACCGGCTTTCCGTCCAGCCATACAGTACAAAGGCCGCAGTTTGCTGTCTCACAGCCTCTTTTTACGCTGTAGCAACCCAGATCACGTACCAGATCCAATAACAGCATATCCGGTCTTACATCTGTCTCTACCTGTTTTCCATTTAAGCGAAATGAAAGTCTCATACTATGCCCACGCTCCTTCCTTTGATCTGCTCCATAAGACGGCGGGTGTAAACAGTTGCCAGAGTCTTTCTGTAAGCACCGCTGGCGCGTGTATTATCGCCATAAGTAAATGCTTCTGCCGCTTCCTTTGCCATCTCTTTTAAGGTATCAAAATCATCCTCTGTAATGATCACTGCCTTTGCTTTTGCAGGTCTTGCCCCAACGGACACAAACCATTTGTTTCCAAGGTTGGAAACACAACAGGCGATCACCGGAAAATCGGTACGGGAATTGCGCTGACTGGTATAAGCAGCCTTTCTTCCGTCTTTCTTTATAATAATACGAACCAGGATATCCTTCTGATCCCTTCTTACAGGTCTGGCTGCAAATTCAGAAAGAGGAATGGTTCCCTCATGATACAGCTCCACATAAGTATCCAGTGCCAGAAAGCAGGTCAGTATATCGGAAAATCCGAAACGGGCAAAAATACTGCCTCCTACCGTAGCGCAGTTTCTCATCTGCACGCCAACGATATTTCTGGTACATTCCCTGAAAATACCATCAAAATACCGGTTCAGCCCCTCATGGGTCTCTAACTGGCGTAAACTGCACATACAGCCAATGGAAAACTCTCCTTCTTTTTCTTCGATTGCATCCAGTCCAAGCCCGGACAAATCTACAATAGTACGCTTGGTAATATGAGTCATTTTCATCCATACCATTCCGCCTACTACCAGACTGCTTCGCTTCTGACAAAGCTCATATGCCTCTGCCAGATCGCTTACCTTAACATAATCATCTGCTCGGAACACCTGTTTTTCCCCCTTCGTATGTTTGTGCTAATAAATATTGATAAGTTTTTCTAATAAATAGTTCGTCTTTTAGTAGAATTCAAAACAAAACAGGCAGATTATAACACGAAATCTGCCTGTTTTCCATAGAAAACGTTATTCTTTTTAAAGATTATCTCCCCATATATATATCAAACAACTGTCTTGCAATAGGTCCTGCGATTTTTCCACCGCTTCCGGACTCTTCTACCAGGACCGTAACAACGATCTTTGGTGACTCAGCCGGTGCAAAACCGGTGAACCATGCATGTGTCTCTTTTCCTGTTTCAAACTCCGCAGTTCCCGTTTTTGCAGCTACTGTATAGGCATCGGTGCGCACAGAAGAACCCGTTCCTTCCACCACTACATCACGCATCAGCTCTGTCAGATTTGCTGCCTCTGTGGCTGTCATAAGAGTTCCCCCTGAAGTCGGAAGGAATTTTTTCACTTCTTCCCCGCCGGCACTGACTACTCGGTCCAGCAAATATGGTTTCATCAGGGTTCCACCATTTGCAACAGCCGCAGTGATCAGCGCATTGTGAAGAGGCGTGATCAGTGTAGTTCCCTGGCCAATGGAAGTCTGTAAAACTTCCCAGGTTCCGGCGCCTCCTTTCATATTAAAAGAACTTTCCTTATAGGAGTAGCCGGATAATGGCAACGGATTATTAAATAGCAATTCCTCCGCCGTAGCATGGAACCGGTCCAGATCCATGGTCAGACCCAGGCTGGAAAATGCCCCGTTACAGGAATTAGCAAAAGCCTTCATAAAATCCTGGCTTCCATGGGCTTCACTGTGGAAACATTTAATGGAGTAGTCTCCATTATGATAAACGCCATTACAGTCAAAATGAAAATCCTTGTAATCGTCAGGATGCTCCCTCATATACTCAAGAGCCGTCACGATCTTAAAGGTCGATCCAGGAGGATATAGTCCGGCAGTTGCACGGTTTACCAGCTGCCCCTGGTTATTGGAACTGTCAGTAAGAGACGCCCAGTCCTGAAGAAGGGTATTTGGATCGTAACCCGGCTTGGAAACCATTGCCAGGATCTTTCCTGTATCCGGTTCCATGGCGATCACCGCTCCTCTCCTGTCTCCTAAAGCTGCATACGCTGCCTGCTGCAGTTCCATATCCAGAGTGGTAACCACGCTGTCTCCCAGATTTTTCGCACCTGCCAGCTCATTTCCCGCCTGCTCTACCAGATTGACATGAGAACTTAAAAGATAGAAGTTTGCCATGGCTTCAATGCCAGTTTTTCCTTTAGAGGAATAGCCTACCGCATGGTCAAACACACCTCCATAATTGTAAACCCTTGTTTCATTTCCCGCATCATCAGTGGTAGTCTCTGCCAGCACCGTTCCATCTGATGCCAGGATACTGCCTCTTACAATGCGGTCTGAAAAGCTGTCCAGTCTGGCATTGTAAGGATTGTTGATCACATCTTCGCTTTTCATCTGCAGAAAATATCCCATGTATACAGCCAGTGCTAAAAACAGGACCACACATGCATAAGTGATCACCAGCACTTTCCCATTGGGATCATATACCCGCTCTTTTGTCACTGACTTCCAGGTACCTTTTTCTGTATCTTTTTTGTTTTCTTTCTTTATCTCTTTACCTGTATTTTTTTTTGTACTCTTCTTTGCTGTCTGTTCCTTCTTTTCAGCCGTATTTTTCTTTCTGGAGACAGGTTCTCTTCGCGTACTTTTTTTCAGTTCTTTCATTCTTCCTGCGCCTCCATTTCTTCCATCTCTTCTTCATCATTCCGCTTGATGATATAAAGCCCCTGGATAATACTGAATAACAGGAATGTTGTCACAATGGAACTTCCTCCGTAACTTACAAACGGAAGTGTCACACCTGTAGATGGGATAAATTTAGTCACACCTCCCACTGTGAGAAAGACCTGTACCACATATTCCATTCCAAGACCCACTGCAATGATCTTGTAAAACATGGCCTGCATCTGGGTTGCGATCATCATAAACTGGATAAAACAGCCCAGACAGATCAGAAGGACGCAGATAGCAAAGATTGCTCCCATTTCTTCGGAGATAGCAGCAAAAATAAAATCCTTTTCCACTACCGGGATCCTGTTTGGCATTCCCTGGCACAGTCCCATGCCAAACCAGCCACCTGTTCCAATAGCAAACAGGGACTGGGTGATCTGATATCCTGTATTATCAATATCTGCCCATGGATTTTTCCATGCTGTAAATCTTCGTCTTACATGGTCAAAAAGTGTATATGCAATGGATGTAGCACCTTTTCCAAGAACACCTGCCGCGATCAGATACAGCCAGTTTCCTGTAGCAATAAACAGCATGATCACATAGCTGATAAAAAAGATCAGGGCGCTTCCCAGGTCTTTTGACAACACCAGGATCACTACATGAAGAGCTGCCACCACTGTGGTAATGCATATGTTCTTAAAATCCAGTGACTGATAAAACATGGACGCTACAAAAAATACAAAACTGATCTTTACAAACTCTGATGGCTGGATGGAGATTCCGCCAACAGTCAGTGATAACTGAGCGCCGAAACTTTCATTTCCTGCTACCCATACAACTAAAAGCGCAGCCAGCCCGATCCCTGCATACACCCACTGGAATTTATAAAGCTGCCAGAACCGTTCCATGATAAAAGGCACCAGCCAGGAAAGGATCGCAGCCGCTGCTACGATCACAAACTGCTTAAAAGCCTTATCCAGTCCCTTATCTAAAGACAGTCTGGTAAGCATGATAAAACCACAGGCCAGGAGCATACAACAGTTATTTACCAGAAGTCTTGACACATTCCTGTAAATAAACCGGTAGATATAAATGTAAAACAGGAAAAACACCACCTGTCCCATATAAAATACCAGCAGCATCCGCCTTAACGTTTCATCTTCTGTTTTCAGATACATCACCACATATGCCAGAAAATGCAGTAAAAACATGGCCCGGTTCTGCCTTGCACACACTTTTCTCTTCCGTTCCAGATCCGGGAAAGAAAAGAAACGGAAATTGGCATAGGTATAAATGGCCATCAGCAATATCATCAGATATTTGGATACTTCCACGATCAGATTTGTCATAGGCTATTCTACTCCCCGTCTGAAATGTCCTCTTGTAAAATCTTTCACTGGTTCGACAATTTCTCTTCCTTCTATAAAAGAAGCAGCAAAAGCTTCCAGTATCTTTTGTGTTTCTTCTTTTCCTTCTCTTGTAAAAGAAAGACGCAGGGAAGCCATGTTCAGCTCTCTTACTGCCTCTTCATTGCCAAATAAAGATAACGGAAGAGGATTTAAAATGGTATTGTAGCAGAAGTTGCAATGTGCCTTTAATGGAAGCCCGGCACCGGTGCGGTCCTTCATTATAAGGTGTTCCCTTTTGGCTGTACATCCCTTTAATGTTTTTACCACACACTGGGCAGAAACCATCATAGGAGCATGCCCATAAATGACCAGTTCTCCCGGTATTCCGTCCCTCTCACAGGCTTTTGCCACTGCCTTTAACTCTCTGCTGTTTAATTCCCACGGCATGGTAATAAATTCCGGTCCCATTTCCTTTACCACTGCTGTGTAAACACAAATGCTTCTTCCTTTAATGTGTGCACTGCTTCCCGGTTCCATGCATAAACAGAGGCATCCAGAGCAAATGGAAGCTCTATTTTTTCTTCCTTTAACCAGGAAACTTCCTCCAAAGTACGGGCCAGAACACCGGTAAAACCTGCATTTTCCAGATTTTTCCTGTTTTTAGAGAAGAACTTCATGGCATGGGTGCGGAAAATATGTGGAAGTGTAAGGAAGCATTCCTTTCCCTTTGCTTCACACTGCTTTACGATCTTTCCCCACTGATCCGGTTTAAATCCATCTGCATCGATATAAATGCGTTTTACAGCATCACAGGAAAGAGCTGGTTCCAACTGACATTCTTCTTCCAGAGATGCAGTAAGGAAAGCAAAGCTGTGAATGTTTTTGGAAGCAGACTGTACATCAGCAGGAAGTTCCTGTTCTGTCTGCACCAGAGACTCTGCCTTTCTCTCCCACTGAGCCAGTATTTTTTCCGTCAGCTTCTCAAAGCCTTCTCTTCGCAGTTCATTTAATGCCTGTACCGGCAGGAAAATATTTCCCTTTAACTCAATATCCAGCTGCTCAAAGTAAAAGGAAGTGGCACCTGTCTTATTTAACTGCTTACGCACTTTTTCCTCTGTTGCAGGCTGGTTCTGGGCACTCTGGCAGATCTGTCCTTCCACTTTTACAGTTACATTTCCCTGTGTCAGTTCCAGGACAGCCGGTTTTCCTTCCTCAAAAACAGCCTTTCCAACAACCGGTTCCTTTTTCTCTTTTTCCACATAGTTTGCATCCAGAAAATCAAACAGTTTCTGATTTCCTTCACGAAATTCCGGCTTTTCTTTTAAAGCGACCATGTCTTTTCCATTGTGCTTCTCATAATAACCGGAGGTAAAACCTCCCCTGTCAAACAGATCCAGCAGTTCTTTTTTATCTTCCGGATCCACATAATAACCGTCTTTCCCATAGGTTTCATACAGATCCAGATATTTTCTGTAAATGCGGACTACACCTGCTGTATATCGCGGGCTCTTCATTCTTCCTTCGATCTTTAAAGAATATACTCCTGCCTCTAAGATCTCCGGTAAAATATCCAGCGTACACAGATCTTTTAAACTTAATACAAACTTCTGGTTCTCTTTGTTTAAGCTCTTTCCCTCTGCCTTGTCTCCCTCCCATACACGGTAAGGCAGGCGGCATGGCTGGGCACAGCGGCCTCTGTTGCCACTGCGGCCGCCGATCAGGCTGCTCATGAGACACTGACCGGAATAACAGTAACATAAAGCACCATGGACAAAGGTTTCAATATCCATTCCCGTTTCTTTGTAAATACGGGAAATCTCTTCTAAAGACAGTTCTCTGGCCGGAACGACGCGGCAGCAGCCCATTTCTTTTAACATTTTTGCGCTGTATACACTGGTAACCGTCATCTGGGTGCTTGCATGAAGCTCCATTCCCGGAAAAGCCCGTTTCATTACCTGAAGGGCTCCCAGATCCTGGACGATCACGCCGTCTAACCCTGCTTCATAGTAAGGCTTCATGTAATCACAAAGCTCGTCCAGTTCTTTTTCCTTAAATAATGTATTGACCGTCATGTACAGACGGCAGCCGTGAAGATGGGCATACCGGATGGCTTCCACCATTTCTTCTCCTGCTGCATTCTGTGCATAAGCTCTGGCACCAAAACGGCTGCCTCCCATATAGATCGCATCCGCTCCTGCTGCCACAGCTGCCTTTAAACTGTCAAAAGAACCTGCCGGCGCCAAAAGCTCTGCTTTTCTTGTATTTATCATGATCTTACCTTTCCTGATCCTATGCAAAAAAGGGGCCACTGCAAACTGTAGCGCGCCCCCTTTAGTCTATCTGTGTTTTATCTGCGTCCGTTTCTGTGGGAACCGGCTTTTCTGGCTGCCTGAAGAGCCTTTCTTGCAAGTTCCTGATCAGAAAGTCCTGTCTTTGTCTGGAAAGAAGGATTTTGCATTGGCATATCCGCCTGTACAAAACCGCTTTCTGTTGCCTGTGCAGCTGCAGTCTCATCTAAAGCTGGTACAGACTCACTGACCGGTTCATCTCCTTCGATCACAGTGTCTACCACTTCATCCTCAACTACTTCCTCTTCCCCATTTTCAGATGTTGCTGCCAGTGCTGCCTGCTTCTTTGCAGCTCTTAATTCCCGTTCGGATTTTGAAAGCTTTGCAGATAATTCCTGAAGCTGACGCTGGCGTTCCTCCAAGTCCTTTAAAACGCCGTCTAACTTCATCTGGGTGCTTACTAACTCATGTTTTAAGCTGTAAGTCTCTTTTTCCATTCTGTCTCTCTGCTCTTCCATCTGATCCGCAGTTTCTTTTGTCTTAAAATAATCATCTGCAATGTTCAGTAAAAGCATAAGCTGCTGGTAATCAGCACTCTGTTTACTGAAACCAGGAAGCGCGTGCATGGTGGTTATCTTTTCATTTACATAGCTGGCTGCCTTCTGAAGATATGCTTCATCTTCGCTTCCGCCTAACGTATATATTTTTCCATCAATCAAAACCTGTGTATAATTCTTTGTATCCATTCTGATCTTCCATCTCCTGTCTGTGAGGCATTTTCGTTAAAAGGATACCACATTTTTACTTCATTTCCAAGCCCAAATGACGATATGCGTTTTCTGTAGCCATTCTTCCCCTGGGTGTTCTGTTAATCAGACCGTTCATTAAAAGATATGGCTCATATACATCTTCCAAAGTTCCCGCATCTTCTCCCAAAGCTGCTGCCAGGGTATCAAGTCCTACCGGACCGCCGGAAAACTTTTCAATGATCATCAAAAGGATATTTCTGTCATTCTGATCCAGTCCCATTTTATCCACATCCATGATATCCAGAGCAAAATCTGCCACTTCTTTTGTGATCACACCATCATATTTAACCTGGGCGAAATCTCTTACTCTCTTTAAAAGGCGGTTTGCCAGTCGCGGGGTTCCCCTGGAACGTTTTGCCAGTTCAATGGCACCTTCCGGTTCTATTTCCACACCTAAGATCGTAGCAGAATGCTGGATGATCGTGCGCAGCTCCTCCGGCGTATAAAATTCCATTCTCTGGACCACTCCAAAACGGTCTCTTAAAGGAGCGGACAACAGTCCTGCCCTGGTAGTCGCTCCTACTAAGGTAAAGTGAGGCAGTTCCAGACGGATGGATCTGGCACTGGACTCTTTTCCCAGCATAATATCAATGGCAAAATCTTCCATCGCCGGATAGAGAACTTCTTCTACCTGACGGTTTAAACGGTGGATCTCATCTACGAAGAGAACATCCCCCTCCTGAAGATTATTTAAAATAGCAGCCATCTCTCCCGGCTTTTCAATGGCCGGCCCGCTGGTCACTTTCAGCCTGCTTCCCATCTCGTTGGCAATGATACCGGAAAGGGTGGTCTTTCCAAGTCCTGGGGGGCCGTAAAATAATACATGATCTAAGGCTTCCCCTCTGCTTTTTGCCGCTTCTATGTATATTTTCAGGGTGGATTTGATCTTTTCCTGGCCCACGTAATCACTGAGGCACTGGGGACGCAGGGTGGTTTCTATCCGCACATCCTCTTCTGTTGCCTCTGTTGTTATAATTCTCCGTTCCATATATACCTCAAATTAATCACAGAAAACTTAAATACTTCAGCGAAGCCTTTAAAATGTCTTCTACACTCATATTTTCTGTGATCTCCACTTTCTTTACTGCTTTGGAAGCTTCCATATTCGTATACCCAAGAGCTGTTAAAGCTGCCACTGCCTCTTTTGCAGCTGCTGCCATACCTGCCACAGATGCGCCTGTACCAGCACCGGAAGTATCTTCCTTTCCGCCTCCAAAGGAAGCCATCATCACTTCCTCTAAATCTACTTTATCCTTAAGATCTAAGATCAGTCTCTGGGCCGTCTTTGCGCCGATGCCCGGTGCCTTGGAAATAGCTTTTGCATCCCCGCTGACAATGGCGATCCGCAGATCATCCGGCCGCATAATAGAAAGGATACCAAGAGCTCCTTTGGGACCAATTCCATTGACCCCGATCAGCTGCTTGAACATTTCCCTGTCCTGTCTGTGAAGAAAACCATATAAAGTCATAGCATCTTCCCGCACCTGGAAATACGTATAAACGGTCACTTCTTCCCCTAATGCCGGAAGTTCCTCTAAAAGTGAAAGGGGTACATGGACTGCCAGTCCGATGCCTCCGGTCTCCACTACGATCACATCATCTTCTACTGCCCCAAGGGCTCCTTTTATATATGAAATCATCTGTTCTATATTCCTTTTATCTGGTTTCGCACCTACATGCGATACTTCGTCATCTATCAATCATAACATACACACCGCCTCAATGCAAGCAGGACACCGAACAAATATTCGATACTCTTTCCTTGCATTTTACTTAAAAATCAGCTAAACTAAGGGCGGTTTGCGTTCTGGTCTTTCAGGATCAGATATGCCGGGCAGACCAGAAAGGATTTTTATGATCACCATTAAACATCCCATTGAATTTCCAAACACATATCCTTTAGACCGCATTGGTCCTTTAAAGGATCTTTTATTTTTTGATATAGAGACCACCGGCTTTTCCGGTGAAACTTCCCAGCTGTATCTCATTGGCTGTACTTATTTTGACGGATTTGGCTGGAAGCTGATCCAGTGGTTTGCAGATACAAGACAGGCGGAAAAAGAGCTTTTAGATGCCTTTTTTGAATTTTTAAAACGTTTTAAGATCCTGATCCATTTTAACGGAGACCGTTTTGATATCCCCTATCTTTTAAAATGCTGCGAACGTCTGGGCCTTGACTACCATTTTGATGACCTTATAAGCATTGATATTTTCAAGAAAATAAAGCCCTACAGAAAACTTTTAAAACTGGAAAACATGAAACAGAAATCCATTGAACAGTTTTTAGGGGTACATAGAGAGGACAAATACAATGGCGGGCAGCTGATCGATGTGTACCGTGAATACCTGCACACCCATGAGAAATTCCTCTTTGACCTGCTGATACTGCACAATGCAGATGACCTGCGGGGAATGCCTTCCATCCTGCCCATTTTAAATTATGCAGATCTGTTTGAGTCGGATTTTACCCTTTGCAGTCATAAGTTGTATTCCTACACGGACGAAGCCGGATATTCCCATCCATTTGTCAATCTTTTGTGGGAAAGTCCTTACAGCGTCCCCATTCCTTTAGAATATACCTTAAATCCTTTAAGCCTGGAGCTTCATGACAACTGCCTGGCCTGCAATTTAACTCTGTATGAAGGCACTTTAAAATATTTCTACCCGGATTACCAGAATTATTATTACCTGCCTTTAGAAGACACAGCGATCCATAAAAGCATTGAGAATATGTGGACCGTTCTGCCCGGAAAAGCCACTGCAAAAACTGCTACAGCAAAAGAGGGCTTATTCCTGCCTCAGTTCGGTTCTTTGTGGGAACCTTCTTTTAAGGAAGAATACAAGTCCTCTCACTTACACGCTTTATGATGATAAAACCCTGTGGAATGATACCGTGAAAAATTCTCACTATGCCCATGAGATCTTTAACTATCTGACCGGGCAGCTGTAGCTGCCGCATACACAGCATACATCTGGGAAGCGCCGTATCCCCATGTCCTAACATAGCCTGGACTGCATGGATATCCGCGCCATCCCCGATCAGGTGGGCTGCAAAAGAATGGCGCAGAGTATGAGGCGTAATATCCTCTTTGATCCCCGCTTTTTCCCCATAATATTTGATCAGCTTCCAAAAGCCCTGACGGCTCATAGGCTGGCACTGCAATTGGTAAACAGCCACCACAGGCACGCCCTTAAAAGAGAACTTCTTGCCTTGTCCAGGTAAGTACGCAGCGCCTGTTTCGCCCCTTTTCCAAAGGGGATCATCCGGTCTTTACTGCTATCATGACAGGTGATATAACCGATCTGCATGTTCACATCCTCTAATTTCAGACTGATCAGTTCTGATACCCGGATCCCTGTTGCATATAGTAATTCCAGCATGGCCTTATCCCGCAGTTCTTTCGCTGTTGTATTTCCCGGCTGTGCCAAAAGGGCATGTATTTCCTCTATGGTCAGTATCACCGGTATTTTGCGTTCAATTTTGGGAGCACGCAGAAATTCCGCCGGATCCCTGTTTATCTTTCTTTCCTTAACAAGATAGCTGAAAAATGCCTTGATGGACGCCAGTTCCCTGGAAATGGTAGCTGCCGCTTTTCCTTCTTTTTCCAGATACAGGATATAAGAATTCAAACTGGTCTTCGTCACCTTCTCCACCTGTGTGATCCCCATTTCTTCCATAAATCCTGCCATCTGGAGCAGATCCCGGTGGTAGGATACTTCTGTATTTTTTGCCGTGTGCTTCACTTCCTGAAGATATGCGGTGAAGCTGTTTATCTCTGATATCATTTTGTTCCCCGGTACACAGTGCAGTTTTACTCTATTTTACAGTATAATTTATTTTTTATACTTTTAAATAGTTTTCGTTCACTCATCGTTTCAAAATGAAAAAGGTATGCCTCAAAGGCTGCTCCACAGGCCGTAAGGAGCATTAAAAGCCAATGCTGGCAATCGCAGCCTTTTTCTTGTACTAAAAGACCATCTGGAAAGAACGTACCAGACCATGAGATAAAATATCCCCTGAGGAAGAAGGGAACGCAAAACAGAGGCAGTCCCCAGAGTCCCTTTTCCAATGTAAAATAAATAACTCCCATTCCCAGGCTGAAAGACCAGAAACAGGTCAGTATCCCAAACAGCCATACACTGTAAACCGTAAGCCCGCAGAGCCACCCTGCACCCAGCTGGAAAAACGCTGTTTTATGACGATCAGAAACGCTTCTGTAAAGTTTTGTTTCCTGTTATTCCATAACTGTAAAATAAATAAGAAGGAAATACAGGATAACGCCACCAGAAAAATAACGCTGCCCCTATCATTCCCAGAAAAAACTAAACAACAGCAGATAACTGTCTGCCAAGAATTTGAAGCGAAATCGGAACATGGACTGCCTTTCCTGCTTTTTCAAGCGCCTTTCCTGTGCTCTTATACCAGTTGTATGCCCTTTGCAGCCTGTGCATGATTATTTTTGTACACGGTTAGGGAAATATGATATAATCATTAACGAACGAACCGCCTGCAATAGCAGGCAGATAAGCACGCCAGTGCGGGGTTCGTGAGCTTACCCTTGGAGGATTTTACCATGAGTCAATATCAGTTGATCGCCTTTGATATGGATGGAACTCTTTTAAATTCAAATAAACAGATCTCCCCTGAAACTTTAAACGCCATTAAACGGGCAACCGATGCAGGAAAAACTGTTATCCTGTGTACCGGCCGCAACCTGGCTGAACTGAATGCGTTTACAGAGATCATACCGGGACTGCGCTATTTAGACTGTGTCAGCGGTGCCTGTGTTTATGACCTAAAAGAAAAGAAAACACTGTATTCCCAGGCTCTTGACCCTGGGATCGTAAAAAAGCTGATGGAATTTGGCATGGAAGAAGGAGCCATGATCCATGTACTTTCAGAGCGTTCCATTGTCCAGAAGGATCAGCAGTCCCATATGGCTGATTTTCATATGGGCATTTACCAGACCATGTTTGATCAGATCACTGACAAACTGGAAAATATTTACAATTCTTTCTGTGAAGAGCCATTTCCTGTGCTGAAGCTGAACCTTTACCACAGAGACGAAGCCTCACGGGCGCGCACCGTGGAACGCATTAAAGCAGCCGGTCTTGAAACTGCACTGGCTCTGGCAGAGTCTACCTCTTTAGAGTGTTCTGCCAAAGGGATCGACAAAGGTGTAGGACTTAAAAAGCTGTGTGAACATCTGGGACTGCCATTAGAACAGACTATTGCTGTAGGTGATGCAGATAACGATACCATGGCATTAAAAACTGCCGGTCTGGCCGTTGCCATGGGAAATGCAACCGAACCCATCAAAGCCCTGGCTGATGTGATCGTAGCTGACTGCGACCATAACGGATGCGCAGAAGCCATTGATAAGTATCTGCTGGCAGATTAAACATAACAGCCTGCGCCTCTGGCGCATTGTTTGCATGAACATTTATACAATATGGAGGATTTAAATACTATTATGAAAATCAGAACTGCAACATTAAATGACTTAGACGCATTAACTGCTGTAGAAGCAGAGTGTTTCCCGGCTGCTGAAGCAGCCACAAAAAAGGACTTTGAAAACCGCCTGGCTTATTATGCAGACCATTTCTGGCTGATGTTTGATGAAAATGACAAACTGATCGCCTTTGTAGACGGTATGGTCACAGATGAAGCCGACCTGACAGATGAAATGTATGAAAAAGGAGAAATGCATAATGAAAATGGTGCATGGCAGATGATCTTCGGGGTCAATACCATTCCTTCCTGCCGCAAAAAAGGCTATGCAGGTGAACTGATCAAAGCTGCTATTGAAGACGCCAGAAAACAGGGGCGCAAAGGCCTGGTACTTACCTGCAAGGACAAACTGATCCATTACTATGCAAAATTCGGTTTCGTAAACGAAGGCGTTTCCCAGTCTGTCCACGGAAATGTGATATGGTATCAGATGAGACTGACTTTTTAAATAAATGACTAAAACTTCCCACACCGATGTGGTGTGTTGAACCTTGAAAATTCAATATTTCAGCCAATAAAAAAGGCATAAACCTGTTCCGTTTGGTATAATGGAATTGACTAGAAACCATCTTTACAAAGGAGATTTATGCCATGTCCAGTATACCACAAAACCATTCTGATGAAAAAGCCCTAATTGACTGCGTTCAGAGATTTTTTTCTAAACACCATGTCGGCAAGCTTCTTGCCAGATGTAATGGCATGAAAGAAAAAGGCGTTTCTCCGGTTTCTCTGTTTCGTTACAAACTCAGTAACATTTTTGTCGGAAGAAGTATGTATATGCAGCAACAGACCAGCTCTTTTAAGGAAGCATTTTCCAAGAACACGTTCTACCGTTTCCTTAATTCTGCAAAGACAAACTGGCTCCGTTTCACTTCTCTTCTTGCTGCAGATATCGTAAATCACGACATCAAAGGTCTGACGAATGACAGCAGAAAAAATGTCTTCATCATTGATGACAGTCTTTTTAACCGCACCAGCTGCAAGAACAACAGAACTGGGATCAAAAGTTTTTGACCACACGGATATGCGTTTCAAAAAAGGATTCCGAATGCTTACTTTAAGCTGGAGTGATGGAAATACATTGATTCCTGTAAACAGCTGTCTGCTGGCATCTGCAAAACTACAAATATCATCGGTCCTGTAAAGGACTTTGATAACAGAACCAGCAGGAAAAGACGCAAGCTTGCTCAGACAAAAGCTCCAGAAGCAATGATGGCTTTGCTGGACACTGCCCTCAGCGTGGGACTGAATGCTGACTATGTTCTGTTTGATTCCTGGTTTTCAAACCCGGTGCAGATCACAGCCATCCATTCAAAAGGCATGGATGTGATTGCTATGATCAAGAAGAGCAGCCGGATTAAATACTCATACGGTGGTAAACAGCTGAGTATCAAAGAAATCTAAAAAAAAAAAAAAAAGCGCCATGGCAGATCAAAATATCTGCTGTCTGTTGATGTTATGGTAGGAAAAGAAACTCCAATTCCGGCGAAAATCGTATGCGTAAGGAACAAATCGAACCGCAAGGATTGGCTTCTTTTATCTGGATACGACTCTTTCTGAAGAAATCATCCGTGTTTATGGAAACGTTGGCAGATTGAGGTTTTCTTTAAGACCTGCAAATCCATGCTGAACCTGATTGGAGAATGCCATAGCTTATCTTATGATGCGCTGACAGCCCATGTGGCCATTGTATTTACTAGATATATGTTGCTTGCAATGGAACAGCGCCAAAACGAATGATAAGGAACTCTTGGTGAGTTATTCTTCTTTCTCATTGATGAAATGGCAGACATTACTTTCCGCAGGTCACTTTGCATCTTGATGGATGCCTTAATGGCAAGCCTTCAGGAAATCTTAAAGCTCAGCGATAAACAACTGACTGCTTTTACTGTTGATTTTGAGGCAAGATTGCCGGAATATCTGCGTAATGCACTTCATCCAGAGGTTGCAATAGCATAAAGCACTATTTTGTTAGCTGAAATATTGAATTTTCAAGGTGCGAAGCCCTGTTTAGGTGTGGAAGTTTTAGTAAATGATATGATACCAGGGTCAAAGGTCTAAAATCCGACACAAGCTTGCTTGCAGGAGGATTGAAGACTGGACCCGCAAAAACATAAAGTAGCCATTTTTGAAGAAAAATGAGCGAATTACAGAATGTTTTAGAATTGCG